>ERZ1292625.31-Hain-H41-01um-R1-31-length-235287-cov-14_pt1 | contig 235287 bp, 211 predicted proteins | sample MGYA00564400_ERZ1292625 | MGnify/ENA primary metagenome ERZ1292625 (study PRJEB36523, sample SAMEA6512639) | groundwater metagenome | collected 2019-01-08 | study: AquaDiva: Metagenomics assemblies of 32 groundwater samples | reverse complement strand
AACGACTGTATATCAGGCACGGGGTGTCCGATATACCCTTATTCTGTTACGCCACCACCTCATTAAACACTTTCACAAAACCTTTCATTTCCTCCTGTGTGCCAATACTCACGCGGCACCATTCTTTTTGCTGGTAGTCCCACACGCGGATCAAGTAGCCTTTCTCTTCCAATTGGGTTAAAATGGTTTTGCCGTCTTTGGGAGCGGGGAAGAGCAACACATTGGTCACGGGCTTGCCATAGTTTATCTTCTTTTGATCGAGGTAATCGGTGAGCACCTTGCGTGCAATAGCATTTTTATCGCGCGTAAGTTTCATAAAGTCTTCATCCCCCAAACTGGCTTTCGCAGCAGCAATAGCAGTCTGGCTTGGCGAAATGGTATCTCCGTATTGGGCTATCTTTTTCAATGTATCCGGATGACCCACTGCATAACCTATCCGTAAACCTGCTAATCCATAAATCTTTGAAAATGTCTTAGAGACGATGACATTTGGATTATTCTGAACCAATCCGACCATTGATTTTTGTTGTGCGGGCTCAAGGAATTCGAGGTAGGCTTCATCGGCATAGACCAGTGTCTTTTTGGAAGCTTCTTCACAAAATGCTCTCACAATAGAATCGCTAACCACTGTGCCCGTGGGGTTGTTGGGATTACATGAGAACACCAGCTTTGTATCACTTTTGATGGCCGATAACAAGGCGTCATAATTATGTTCCAATTTTTCATTGAGATCGACCTTGTCCCAGTTGGCTTTCATCTGGGTAGCATAACTCATCAACAACGGAAACGTTGGGTAGGCAGATAATACACGACCCCCTTCCAATCCATAGGCAATGCCGGTTTGACACAACAATTCTCCCGATCCAGCTCCCAGCAAAACATAGGTTGGATCAACTCCTTCCTTCGCTGCAATTTGTTTTTTCAACTCTTCCAATTCATTGAACGCATACCGATTGCCCTGCGACAGCACTTCTATCACTGCTTTTCTCGCTTTCTCCGATGGGCCGTAAGGATTTTCATTTGAGTTAAGTCGCACCTTCTGATTCGACTTATTTCCTAAAACGAAAAAAGCACGTTCAGCTTCACTCATGGGTGCTGCCATCAGCTTTTCAATAAGGGAAGAAGTTAACGTAAACCCTGCTGTAAGAGCAAGTGTGGATTTGAACCAGTCTCTTCGGTTGAGTTGTGTTTTCATAGTCAATAGATTTGGATTGATGAAGGTAGTAAAATAATTTCAACCCCATACAAACAGAGAATCAGGATACTCTATTCAAGGGAAACTAAAGGTTAATACGTTTTTGTGGTTAAAAAACACAACAAAGAAGATCTAATCAGGAATAATCCCCATCTGCTTCATCAGGAAAGTAGCGTTGGCTTTTTGAGCGATGCCGGGCTTTAGTTTATAATCAAACGCAAGGCGCGCGCCCTCTACCTGACTTTCAAAACATCCATTGATTACGCGTCCAGGAAATCGTTCTTGCAGTTCACCCAATACCACATCGTGCGTAGCCAGCAACACAAGAGCATTAAGCTTTACAAGTTGTTCGACAATGGCAATCGAGCCAGACTGTTTATCTGTTGAGTTTGTTCCTTTGAGAATTTCATCGAGCAATATTAACAGTGGCTGACCTGCGCGAAGATCATCCATGATGCATTGAAGTCGATAAAGTTCCGCATAAAAATAGGATTGATGTTCTTGTAAGGAGTCAGACGTACGCATGCCTGAACGTAGACCTATGATAGGACAAGAAAAATTTTTTGCACAGACGGGTGCTCCGGCCAATGATAGTATAACATTAACACCAGCAGCACGCAAAAATGTACTCTTCCCTGCCATGTTGGCACCCGTGATGATCATGATCGTCTCAGGATTGCCTTGCGAAAAATCATTGCCGATTCTTTCTACGGAAGCAATTAATGGATGTCCTAACTGTTCTGCTCTGATGTTAAGTTTTTCATCAACAGAAGGAAATGCATAGGATGGATTATTGAAATGAAAAGTACCAAAAGAGCAAAGTGCATCTGCTTCTGCCACAACATCCAGCCATCGGGGCAGGTCGGCTGCGTTTACGTGCCGCCAACGTTCCAGTCTTCGGACAGAATGCAAATCATAAAGAAAAAGAGAATTACCAAACATAGTAGCAATAGCGTTCATACGCGACTCCAGCGCATTGACAAGATTTGAAAATTTTCTGACATTCACAGAAGCTTTCCATGCCTCATTCTTTAATGATATCAGAAAAGTTGACTTAAAATCCTGGGCTAATACCAGTTTAAGAAGTACGGCATATCGTTCCAGCACATGCTTATGTTTGCCCAATGCATCCTGAATACGTGAAATCTTCTGGGAGTGAAATGAAGCAATCGTCCACTGAAGGGCCATTGCCAACAGTAAGGCGGGCATCCAGGCAGTGTTTATAATCGTGACAACCAATAAGGAAATCGCGATCAGTGGTCCCACGGTTAGTAATATCCGATAAATTAATTTGCCTTCAATAAAGTTTTCCTGTTTTAACCAGTCCAACAATGTCTCTATTTCAATTGCATTGCTTTTGTTTAATATGGCATGTGCCCAAAAGTCCTGTCGGAATTGTATTTTATCATGAAGATCTTTTATTGCGTCCTGCCGGTCATAAATACTTTGCCTGTCGGAACGGGGCGTTAGAAGAAGGTCCGCTAATTTATTTTCACCAATGGTAGTGCCGCATCGATTGAGGTATTGAAACAACGATCCGTTGCCAAATAAATCAAGATCGTAACTATAGGCATGATGAGGGTCTAGAAAACGCTCGCCCGATTTAAAGTTTGAGAAATCATGATCTAATGCTTTCTGCTCAAGGCTATTCAGCTTAACTAAATTTTCCAGAAGCTGGCTTTTTTGAAACCCTTTATTGTAAAGAGATACCAGATAGAAGAAACCTGCGCCAACAAATGGGAGGGTATAAAAAAGGATAGATTGGGAAAATCCCAAATACGTGATAACGATAAAAAGAAGGGCAACCACAATACGTCCCAACGAAATAGAGCGAAGCGATCGGTTTACCTCTTTCCCTAATAAGGAAAATTCAGCCTGCCGTCCGGCATAGAGTTTTTTCAATTCCTGCATGGTCTGGATTAAAGAAATTTTTCGATGAGCCTCATCACTTGTTCAAGGTAAAGCTCATCCGTTTTGTCAAAGTCATTGAGCTTGTCACTATCGACATCCATCACGAGTGCAACTTCATCATTCTTGAAGGCAGGCAATACTATTTCCGATTTAGAATCCGAACTGCATGCAATGTGACCAGGAAATTCATCAACATTTGGAACAATTATTACTTTTTTGTCTTTCCAGCAGGCACCACACACACCTTTGCCAAACGCTATACGGGTGCAGGCAATTGGTCCTTGAAAGGGGCCGAGTACTAATTCCTGCCTGCCGGCAGGCAGGACATTATTTCTTACTATGTAAAATCCAACCCAAAAAAAATTCATGGACTGCCGAAGTGCTGCGGCAATGTTGGAAAGATTAGCAATAATATCACGTTCCCCTGCAATGAGCGATTCAATCTGAGGTAGTAATGATTTATATCGATCGGCCTTATTGAGTGAAGATGAAAGGATCAGTTGTTCTGCCATTTTAAGCAATTTATAGGCTACTTGCAGGGTTCCCTTCTTTTAATCCATCGGTACTATCATTTTCTTTCCCCGAGGCTTCCTTCAGTTCGGTGAGATCATCCGCAAATGTCTGCTCTTCAATTCCTTTTTCAGAATACGTCACAATTAAATCTTCACCTTGAGTCACTATGTTAGGTGTTATTCCAGAGCCAGGTTTTTCTATTTCTTCCACTTGTTCCTTGAAAAATCTCTGCTGAGAAAAAAGGATTATAGCCACACCAATAAAAATAGAAGAATCGGCAATGTTAAAGACGGGGCTAAAAAATAAAAAATATTCACCGCCCTGGAAAGGTACCCACTCTGGCCAATAAAAATCATAAATCGGAAAGTAGAGCATATCAATTACCTGACCGTGAAACCAAGGTGTGACAGATTCGGCAGGTGCGTTATTCAACAACACTCCATAGAAAGTGCTGTCAAGTACGTTTCCCATTGCACCTCCGAGAATTAAAGCAATACAGATCAGAAACCCCGAGTGCGTGCCTTTGCGTTTCATTTTAATTAAGTACCACCCGATCCCAAACATGGCTACTATACGAAAAAATGTCAACGCCAACTTTCCAAAATCACTTTCCCAACGGATGCCGAATGCCATGCCGGGGTTCAGCAAATAGTGTAATTTAAACCACTCACCTAAGACATTCACCTCCTGATGTATGTACATATACTTATGCACCAACAACTTGCTGGCTTGATCGAGTATGATGACGATTAATGCTATTAGAAAATATTTTTTTGAATTCATTCTGGCTTACTATTATTATTCCGTACACTCAACGATGGATAAACCACCTCTTCGGGAGGCCCAATGCCTGCAATTAATTTAACTTAATTTTTACTTTTATCACAAACTCATCCATATCTACTTCCGTTGCCTCAGACAGTACATCCTTTAACTCCAAACTTAAAGCTTGAGTTTCACTACTGATATACTCTTTGTAATCATTCAATGCGGACGTAACTCTTCCAACATGGCCATCTCGCTCTACTTCAATGGAGATTTTATCAAGCACTTCCAGCCCCATGTCCTTTCGAAGATTTTGGATACGGTTTACAAAATCACGTGCAATGCCTTCCTTTTTCAGTTCTTCGGTAAGAGAGATGTCAAGGGCAACTGTGATCCCTGCTTCAGCGGCCACGGCCCACCCCGGAATATCCTCTGAGCTAATCAGCACATCCTCCAGTACAAGGTCAAATCCACCTTTTGAAAGGGCCCCTTTCTCAATAGCCTGTATATCTTCCTTGGTAAAGGTATTAATGAGCGCAGAAACTTCTTTCATTTTAGAACCATATTGCTTGCCGAGCTTTGCAAAATTTGGTTTTACTTTCTTCACCAGCAGGCCGGAAGCATCATCGATGTATTGAATCTCCTTTACATTTACTTCCGCTTTAATGATGGCTTCAACATGTCTTACACGCTGTGCAAACTTTTCATCCAGTACCGGAAGCAATACTTTCTGCAAAGGCGTGCGCACTTTAATCTTGCTATTTTTCCGAATTGAATGAACTAAAGAGCAAATGCGTTGAGCATAGTCCATTGATTTTTCCAATTCTATATCCTTTCTATTGGGTTCAGGCGCGATGAGTAAGGTATGGTGAATAGAGGCATACTGAAGAGGTGTATTAAATCGTATGGCACGGCTACGAATATTGTCCGTTAAATTTTTATATAACCATTCACTAAAAAAAGGTGCAATGGGTGCCATTAATTGAGCTGTTGCCAGCAGGCATTCATACAATGTTTCGTAAGCCGCCTTTTTATCTTGTGATAGCTCGCCCCGGCTGGACGGCTCCCAAAATCGTTTTCTGTTCAATCGTACATACCAATTCGACAGGTGATCATTCACAAACTCCTGAATGGCCCGAGCTACTTTGGTTGGTTCATATTCATTGTAGGCTGCCGTTACCGTTTCAATCAAGGATTGTTCTTTGGTGATGATCCAGCGATCCAGAGAAGACAGGTTTTCATACGGAACATTGTTCATTTCATCTTTAACAAAGCCGTCAATATTTGCATACAATGCAAAAAAGGAGTACGTATTTTGCAATGTTCCAAAAAATCTGCGCTGCACTTCGTCAATACCTTCCATGTCAAACTTGAGATTGTCCCAGGGAGGTGCGTTTTCGATCATGTACCAGCGCACAGCATCAGGACCAAACTTTAAAATGGTCTCAAACGGGTTGACCACGTTGCCCTTACTCTTAGACATCTTGTTGCCATTCTTGTCTAATACAAGACCATTCGAAATCACATTCTTAAACGCAACGCTATCGAAGGTCATGGTGGCAATGGCGTGAAGAGTAAAGAACCATCCCCTTGTTTGGTCAACACCCTCTGCAATAAAATCTGCTGGAAACCCTCCAACCCCCTTACCCCCAAAGGGGGAACCTGCAATATCATGTTTTGGTAAAGTAGGTAAGTGGCTCAACTTGGTATTAATGGTATTTAAAACCGAACCAATGTTTTCTAAGACTTCTTCATTGGTAAACCTAAGCACCTCGTAGCCATCCAAATTAAGTATTTGTGTTCTGGCATCATCATATTGCTTTTGCACCTCCGAATTGTGATAGCCCCTATCTACTTCAATTACTAATTTTTTTGAGAGGCAAACAAAATCAACAATAATATCATCAATAATATGTTGCCTTCTGAACTTAAAACCACTCAACTTCTTCCCACTTAGTTCATTCCATAAAGCCTCTTCAGCAAGAGTCGGATTATGCCGATTTTGCTTTGGATAACTTTTTAGCAATGTGTACAACCGTGGATTAGCGGTATTCCATCCTACTCGCTTTGCGGAGGGAGTCCCCCCTTCGGGTGTCAGGGGGTGCTTGTTCTCAAATGGATAATGCCACTGCGCATACGGCATCGCTCCTGAATCAAACCATACATCAATGAGATCGGGTTCACGATACATGGGCTGGCCTGATGAACTCACCAACGTAATCTCATCTACGTATGGACGATGGAGATCAAATGTTGAATCCTGAACGTTGAATTTTGAATTTTGAATTCCTGCTTTCCCGGCCCTTTCGACTTCTTCACTCAGTTCCTGAATTGATCCAATACAGATTTCCTCCTTACCGTCTTTTGTACGCCAGATTGGAAGAGGTGTGCCCCAATAGCGTGATCGCGATAAATTCCAATCTACCAGGTTCTCCAACCAGTTGCCAAAGCGGCCAGAACCAGTTGACTCGGGTTTCCAGTTGATGGTCTTGTTCAGTTCTACCATGCGATCTTTGAGTGCAGTAGTTTTGATGAACCAGCTATCTAATGGATAATATAATACGGGTTTATCCGTGCGCCAGCAATGTGGGTAAGTATGTTCGTACTTCTCTACTTTAAAAGCTTTGTTCTCTTCTTTTAAGATGATGGAGATAATAACATCTGTATTTTTATACTCGGGATGATCCTCATCTTCATTTGTGTAATTCTTTACGAAGAAATCATCTGGTCCTAACTTCCTATGCGTTTTAATTCCATACTTCTTAACACCTTCTTCCAGTTTACCACCAATCTGGTTTACAAATTTTCCTTTTCTATCAACAGTCGGGACTTCATTGTCAAGTTCATCTTTTAACGTAAGGGCCGGAATGCCATTTTGTTTTGCTGCCCGAAAGTCATCGGCACCGAACGTTGGCGAAATATGGACTATTCCAGTACCATCTTCTGTGGTAACGAAATCTCCAGCTATTACCGTAAAGGCTTTGTCAATATCAGTCAAGGGTTGGAGATAGGGCATAAGTTGGTCATAGCGAATCCCGAGAAGGTCTTTTCCCCTAAATTTCGCTGTTACACTATAGTGAATAATATCCTTACCAAAGAAATATGAATCCTGATAATCATTCGGCATAGCACCATCCAAATTGAGTTTTCTTAACTCTTCGATCGAAATAACTTTTAAGTTTTTTGCCTTAGATGAGAAATATTTTTCCGCTCTATCTTCGGCTAAAATTACTTCAGTAGTTTTTCCCGTGTAAGGATTAACTGTTCTGATTTTTAAATAGCTTATCTTATCGCCAACAGCTAAGGCTGTATTAGAGGGCAGCGTCCACGGGGTTGTTGTCCACGCTAAAATAAAAACTTCTGTATCCGTTCCCTTAAACAAAAATTCAGACTTCGCATCTCTCTTTACTTTGAACTGCGCCACCACCGAAGTGTCTTTCACATCTTTGTAACAGCCCGGCAAATTCAATTCATGCGAACTTAATCCTGTTCCAGCTGCGGGTGAGTAGGGCTGAATACTATAACCTTTATACAACAGTTTCTTGTCATATAATTGACGAAGCAACCACCACAAAGTTTCAATGTATTCATTTTCATAGGTAATGTACGGTTTCTCCAGGTCCACCCAATAGCCCATCTTCACGGTCAGGTCATCCCACTGGTCTTTGTACATCATCACTGTCTCACGGCATTTCTTATTATACTCTTCGATGGAAATTTTCTTTCCAATATCATCTTTGGTGATGCCCAGTTCTTTTTCTACCTGCAACTCTACCGGAAGGCCGTGCGTGTCCCATCCTCCCTTCCTCTTTACCTGAAATCCCTGAAGTGTTTTATACCGGCAAAAAATATCTTTTACGGTACGGGCCATCACATGGTGAATACCGGGCGTGCCATTCGCTGAAGGAGGTCCTTCATAAAACGTGAATGAAGGTCTACCCTCCCGTAAAGAAACAGATTGTTCGAAAACTTTCTCACTCTTCCAAAACTCCAAAACATCACTAGCGAGCTTTGCATAATTCAGCTCTTTGTGCTCTTTATACTTCTCCAACATTTCGATAACTTATAAAATCAATACAATTACTTATTACCTCCAATTTCAATGAGCGCCCATGAAGGCGTGCCCATCCTCTTCTAATACCAATACGCCAAACTCAAACTTTTTCCCATGTTACTCCGCTGATCCGGACCGATCATGAATTTTAATTTTACTCAAATCGATTTCTTCATCTTCATGTTCACTGTAAAAACCCGGGTCAAAATCGTCAATTAGTAAGTGGTCTTCTTTTTTACCTTTCTTTGGCTTATCAAATGTCATAATCAGGGCAGGTAATAAAATTAGGTTTGTGAACATGGAAATGATCAGTGTGGTAGACGTAAGTAATCCAAGCGCAACTGTGCCTCCAAAATCAGAAAACGCAAAAATGATGAATCCGGCAAACAAAACAACAGATGTATAAATAATGCTTTTGCCGGTTTCCAAAATACTTTCACTAACAGATCGCGGAACAAAAAATCCCGTTGCCAATAACTCTTGTCGGTATTTGGCAAGAAATCGAATGGAGTTATCCACTGAAATCCCGAACGTGATACTGAAGATCAACGCTGTACTTGCTTTTAATGGTATATTAAAATAGCCCATCAATCCTGCCGTAATCATTAAGGCAATCAGGTTAGGAATAAGCGATATAATTATCATTCTTGCGTTGGCAAAAAGCAAAGCCATAGAAAGGGTGATCAAAATACAGGCCAGCACTAAACTTTCAGTAAGGTTCTCAATCAGAAATTTATTGCCTTTGATAAATATTTTTGAGGATCCGGTAACGGTTACGCTAACCGAATCACTTTTTGACTTCAGAATTTTCTTGAGCTCTATCACTAAATCTTCAGCTTTCGGTTCAATCACTCTGTGAACAAGTGAATCCATTTTAATGGAACCAATATCAGCCATCTGCAACGAGATGCGCATCTTGCTGAAGGAAGAATCGACAAAGGCCTTGAACAAGCCGCTATTATCGGTCTGTCCTTTCAGGTAGTCCAAAACATATTTAGCTTCCATCTCATTGGAAGGTAAACCATACCAGTCGGGGTTATTATTATAATAAGCTTGCCGTGATGCCTTTATAAAACTAAGCACAGAAACCGGACGTGATGTAACCGTAATTGAATCGAGCGATGTCTCAAAACGATCAATCGCCCTGACAACTTTTAAATTTTGCAGAGGTCGCTTCCTTTTAGTTTTAAGATCTACCTCAATTTCAAGGGGCATTATACCCGTAAAATTATCCTCAACAAATTTTAAATCTTTCTTTACCTGGCTTTCTTCGGGAATATCATCCACCATAAAAGAGACCGTATACATTTTCGTCATACCGATGACAGCAAATGTGGTGATGGCAACAGTAGCGAGATAAATTGCCGGGCGGTGACGATGCACAATCAAATCAATAAACTTAACGAACCCACCCAGGATCTTAAAATTGAGATGACGCAAATGCTTTGGCTTAGGCTCAGGCATCCACGATAAAATGCTAGGGATCATCACCAGGCTCACCACAAATAGACCGATAATATTTATACCCGCTACAATACCAAATTCGCGAAGGATGGTAATGTCCGTGTAGAGTAAGGTTAAAAACCCGATGGCCACGGTAAGGTTAGTAAGAAACGTAGCCAGCCCCATCTTTTGAACAACAATCTCTATGGCTTCTTGCTTATTTCCGTGCTTCACAAACTCTACATGATATTTGTTCAGCAAGTAGATGGCATTGGTAATTCCGATGGTCACGATCACAGGAGGAATTAATCCGCTAAGTAAACTTATTTTGAAACCCAAAAGAGCAATGGTACCAATTGTCCAGATCACCACAACACCAATCATGATCAATGAAAATACCACAGCCCGAACCGAACGGAAAAAGATGAGCATGATAAGACCCGTTACAATAGCAGACAGGTATAAGAAAAAGGATAACTCTTTTCGCACCTGCGAAGCCATCACCGAACGCACAAAAGGCAATCCTGCATAGTGTACTTTTATTCCCGTCTGTTTTGCAAAATCCGCCCCATATTTCACAAGAGCATTCGTGATGTCAATTCTCTTAGCGGAATTAGCATATTCTTTTTTTACCTGGGCCAAAATTAGGGTTGCCCCATTTCCGGTATTTAACAGTTGACCCATGTAAAACTTCTGCCCTACCGCCACGTGCAGTAAGCTATCCAACTGATGCTGCGAGGTTATATTTTCAGGGAAAAGATTGATGAGATAAAATTTCGCCTTAACAGTGTCCTTTTGAATGATCTTGAGCAGAGGCAATGAAAGAATTTCTCCAACACCTTCTATTTTTCTAAGCTCATTACTTAATGTTCTGAACTTTTGAAAATTCTCCAACTTGAATAAAGCACTATCTCGAACACCAAGTGCCATCATATTGCCATCCTCCCCAAATTGCTTTTTAAAACGATTAAAATAGACCATTTCAGGGTCATCCAGCGGAACGGTCCGAGTAAACTCGTAGCTCATCTCCACCTTCATAGCAAAATAGCCCATCACCACGGTGATTAAACCAATCACTACAATCAGATGAAGTTTGAACTTTATGATAAACTGAGCAACCTTTGACCACATAGCTTACTTGCCAAAAAATCAGACGGCAAAGCTAAGGATTTTTGCGGTTCAAGAAGGTTTAATTATCCTTCAAAAAGCTGGAATTTACGTTAATTCAGTGGAATTTTAACTGAAATCAGATTAGAGAAATCCCGTTGATCTTTCGGTACAGAGAAAGAGCATGCCGGTCAGTTAAGCCTGAAATGAAATCAATGATGTTGCGAAGCATAAAATAAACATTTTCAGGTTGCGCTTTTATATCAGCCACCACTTCTCTTGGCAAGAGAAATTGCAGATTTTGGTACTTTCTTGATTTTGTCGGTCTGCCCGCAAGGCTTGTATTTTGAATCAGGTAAAGACCAGCTTTTGTAAATTCTTCCAATAAACCAGGCAGTACCTCATGGCCGGCCGCTTCAATCTCAACTACTTGCCTTGCCTGATAAATCTTTTGCCTGGAAACATTGATGATATTCTTAAGCATATTTTTAGAAGGGCAATGGTCTGCCAACGCCTGATCAAATTTCCCTGAAAGAATTTCCTCTTCACTTTCCAAAAATAGATTGGAACATTCATCCATTAAATCACCAATGGCCAGTGCCCTTAAATATCCAATTTTCTCTTGCTGGCTGTTAAGTTGGCTCAGTTTACCAAGTTTAGATTTATTTTTTGTAATGACTCCCTCAAACAAAGCTCTGGCTTCCTCATAACTTACTAATCCTAAACTACAACCATCTTCCAGATCAATGATACTATAACAAATATCATCTGCTGCTTCCACTAAAAAAGCAAGTGGATGACGAATGAAAACAGAATCCGTTAGGCTTAACCCTAATTGGTGTGCGACCTCGTGGAATATTTCTTTTTCAGTTTGAAAGAACCCGAATTTCTTCTGGCTGCGTTTCGACTTATCACGATGCGGAAATAAGGCGGGACACGGATATTTTGTAAAGGCACCTAATGTAGCAAAGGTTAGTTTTAATCCGTATTGATTTTTCGTAAGTAAACGTAAGCCTTGCGCATTACCTTCAAACTTAATCAAATCATACCATTCAGCCTCACTTACTTTTTCTTTGAAAGACATACCTTGCTTGTGACCCGCAAAAAAATCTGAAATGGACTCTTCTCCCGCGTGACCAAATGGAGGATTACCGATATCGTGCGCCAGTGAAGCCGCAGAGGTGATCGCACCAAAATCAAAAAGTGAAAATTTCGGGATGAGTTCGGGATGTCTCTGCAGAATCACTTCCCCTACTCGTTTACCAAGTGACCGGCCTACACTGGATACTTCAAGGCTGTGTGTAAGTCGTGTATGGACAAAATCGAGCTCGGGCAAAGGGTGAACTTGTGTCTTATCCTGAAGTTTACGAAACGGGTGTGAAAAAATAATGCGGTCATAATCTTGTTCGAATGCACTACGCGATTGCTCGTGAATAGATTGTTTTTGTCCGGTACGGTGCGAAGAGAGAAGCTGAAGCCAGTTCATGAATAATCAAAAATATTAACGCCTTAATTAGGTGACCACTTATCCACCGATGTCTTTACCCATGAAAGTTGAATCTGCATTTTAAATCGAACGAAGGAGATTCTTAATAGAACATTTTTCTTCAAGCACGGCTCTAATTTCACTGCTCTTAATCCGGTCTTGCTTCATCGTGTCACGGTAGCGAATCGTTACAGTGTCATCTTGCAGTGTTTGGTGATCAATGGTAACACAAAATGGTGTGCCAATGGCATCTTGCCTTCGGTAGCGCTTACCGATAGCGTCTTTCTCTTCATAGAAACAGCGGAAATCAAACTTGATGTCGTTCATGATTTCAGTTGCCTTTTCAGGAAGCCCGTCCTTTTTCATAAGCGGCAGGATCGCGACTTTATGCGGAGCAAGGGCTGGAGGAATTCGCAACACCACGCGTTCACTTCCGTCTTCTAATTTTTCCTCCACATACGAACTGGCAAGCACTGATAAAAACATGCGGTCCAAACCAACAGAAGTCTCAACTACATAGGGGATAAAATTCTGATTATCCTCAGGGTCGAAGTATTGTAGCTTTTTACCTGAAAATTTCTCATGATTTTTTAAATCGAAATCTGTGCGCGAATGAATGCCTTCCAATTCTTTAAAACCCATTGGAAATTTGAATTGAATATCGCACGCAGCATTAGCATAGTGGGCTAAATTCAAATGATCATGAAATCGATAATTTTCATTTCCAAGGCCAAGGGCCTGGTGCCATTTCATTCTTTTCTCCTTCCAGATTTCATACCACTTCATCTCCTCACCAGGCTTGATAAAAAACTGCATTTCCATTTGTTCAAACTCCCGCATACGAAATATGAATTGTCGTGCAACAATTTCATTACGAAAGGCTTTTCCAATTTGGGCAATCCCAAAAGGAATTTTCATCCGACCGGTCTTTTGGACATTCAGGAAGTTGACAAAAATACCTTGTGCCGTTTCCGGACGCAAATAAATTTTGTTAGTATCTTCTGAAAGCGATCCCATCTCCGTAGAAAACATCAGGTTGAATTGACGCACGTCTGTCCAGTTGCGTGTGCCCGAAACAGGATCTGCAATTTCCAAATCTTCGATCAATTGCTTCAGGGCAGCCATGTTGCCCGCTCCTATTGCTTCTTTCAGGCGCGTGTTGGTCTCATCAATCTTGGTTTGATATTCCATGATCCGTGGATTCGTCTTCACAAACATCTCTTTATCAAAAGAATCACCAAACCTTTTGACAGCCTTCTCAACTTCTTTTTCAATCTTCTCTTCCATCCTGGCAATAGCATCCTCCACCAGAATGTCTGCTCTATATCTTTTTTTCGAATCTTTATTATCCAACATGGGATCACTAAAGGCATCCACATGGCCCGAGGCTTTCCAGGTAGTAGGATGCATAAAAATGGCAGCATCGATACCCACAATATTATCATGGAGCTGAGTCATAAACCTCCACCAATATTCTTTGATATTATTTTTCAGCTCAGACCCATTTTGCCCATAGTCATAGACCGCGCTGAGGCCATCATAAATTTCACTGGAAGGAAAAACAAACCCATACTCCTTGGCATGGGCGATTACTTTCTTCAAAAGGTTGTCTTCTTGGTTCGCCATAAGACGCAAAGATACTATTAGTCAATTGTTGACCAATGACCATGAGATTTTTATCCATATGAAAGACTTTTGTTTAGGTCAAGGCTAACGTATCTTAACAAATGGGTTTGAAATGAATAAAATTCAATGAACCGGAACAGAATTGGGAAGGGATATTGTAAAACAGGTTCCTTTACCAAAATGTGATCGAAGCGAAATGCTGCCACCCATTCTCTCAATTGTTTCTTTGACGATAAAAAGACCTAAGCCCGAACCCTTTGATATTTCGGAAGCCCTGAAAAACATATCAAATATTTTGCCTTGGAGATCAGTAGGAATACCAATTCCATTGTCTTCCACAGAAAGCTCCGCTTTGTATTCCGAAGTGACTAAACTTATTCTTATAAATTGGCTGGGTTTTGTTTTGTCATGGTACTTAATGGCATTACTGATAAGATTGAATAAAATACTAGTTAATCTTGATCTGTCCCCGTTAATGTAGGAATTGTCATCAATTTGAATTTGGAAATCAATTTCCTGTGCGCCTTCATTGTACTTGAGTTGATTGACTATTTCTTTGATGAAGGCATTCACTTGGATTTTTTCTGATGAAATAGAAACCCTGCTATTTCTGGCATACTCCACTATATCCTTGATGAAAGAGTCTTGTACTTTTATCCGGTCTGCCATAAGGCTAAGGCATGTATTAATTTCCTCAAGGCTATCTGATCTCTTTGCAATTTCAATAAGGCCTAGCATAGAACTTAACGGAGAGCGAAGATCATGTGACGCACTATATACAAAACGATCAAGTTCTTTATTTGCCTTTGTTAGCAGCTCATTGTTCTTAAGCAACTCCTCTTCCGTGCGAAAATTAATATCAAGTAAAAAGAAAAGCAGAGTTGCTGTAGTGATTAATGATACCGTGAAATTTGTAATAAAAGCGATGGTCACATATGATTCCGGAACTTCAGCATGCGGTAGTGAAGGATACACTTTAAAAATATAAGCCAACATAAAAAGCAATAGGGATAAACTACAGAAAAACAGACCCGTTTTCAGTTGTTCATAACCACACAAGGTAAGGGAGGTCAGCGCACACACCATAAAGTAAATGTAGACACCACTTCTATATGTATCGTTTGCCGCGAATACATATATCAAGCAATTGAGCAGAAGAAGAAAGACATTATTTGCTAGCTCGAATTTGCCATTTCTGTTTAAATATATAGTGCCAGCCGAAAAAGCAATTAGAAAAAAATAGTACCGTAAATTGAAGTAAATACCGTTCAGATTGTCAATTACGATGTAGGTGATTCCTACCGATATCGCTAGTAGTGCCAGCTGCCCACGCAGGATGGCTTTCTTGTAGACACTCCGGCTAAGTGTATCTTTTTGATTGAGTAGAAAATTCCAAAACGATTTTTGGGGGTTCAACATATTTTAAAGGTATTCAAAAACAAACATCTGAAAATACCTCAAGTATTTAAACTCCAAATTAGGTGTTTATGCTTAACCAAGTTTAGAATAATCCAGCCGTTAACTATTCATGTATGATTTTATTCAGAAATAAAGAAAAGAGATGCGAAACACCAGATGAAAAAGGCTTACTCAGCTATGTACTCGGCAAAGCAACAGTAACGGTAGTCCCTTTTCCTAACTCAGAGTTCAATTCAATCGAACCATTTATTCGCTCTAAGGTCTCCGCCACAATGTATAATCCAAGCCCTGATCCTTTTGAATTATCTGAAGCTCGATAAAACATATCAAAGATTTTATCCCGATGCTCTTCGGCAACACCTAGGCCATTATCCTTCACCAGAATTTTAGTTTCAACGTCATTAGCAATAGCCTCGATTTGAATCAATGGAATTTTCTTTGTAAAGTCGGCATAGCTAATTGAATTAGAAACAAGGTTTGTCAGAACAACTTTCAGTCTGTTTGTATCGGTGGTTACATGTGAATCCGGTGAGACGAGTATCTCTATCTTTATTTGTGATGCATGTTCAGAAAATCTCAAACTATCAATCACGTCCTTGACTAAGTTGCGCAGGTTTACCTTATCCGTTCTAACCTGCAATCTGGAATTTCTGGAATAGTCAATAATTTCTTTTATGAAACTATCCAAATGAAGTACCCTGCTCTCCATCATTTCCAGGTATTGCTTTGACTCATCTTGCCCGGTGGATAACTTTGAAATATTAATCAAACCCAATAGTGAGCTGAGTGGTGCTCGCAAATCATGTGAGGCGCTATACACAAACCGGTCAAGTTCTGAATTTACTTTAACCAGTTCAGCATTTTTGTTCTGAATTTTCTGTTCTGCAGTTAATACCATCTTATCAAAGAAGATAACGATCAATGCTCCAATAATGAACACAATAAAAAAATTCATAATAAAATAAAAATGAGCATCCGCGAGAGAGAATTTATCGGGTTGGAGTAAGGCATATAAAAACAGCGCAAAACTAATTGAGGCAAACCCAATTCCTTTCCATCGTTCTGTATAGCCGTAAACTGCCAACGCTCCGAGGCTGGCTGGAACAAAGTAAATATAGGTACCCGTCAATAGTACATTATCATCAATTATTGAAAAATAAAATGCAATGAAATTTGCCCGAATAAAATGAATCACGATAGCAAATTCCGTATAGCCTGAACGAAGCAAAACCAGACAGACAATGGACACAATAAAACCAATAAAAAGGCTGGTGGGCTCGCCATCCGGATTAAATAAATTGACGATAAAATAAAAAAGACCCATGCCGATGTAGATTAAAATCAGGTAGCCGCCCAATATTATCTTACGCCTTTGTGGCTCGGATTTTATCTGCTGATTACCTATGATTAGGTTTTGGATCGACATCAGAAATATTTATTTGCCAAATATAACAATGGAATATTATCGGAGGAGACGTTATTTCCAGAATTGAATTCAAATAATTGAATTCCATTGACTATTTTAAACGCATGAATTTTGCCATTCACAAAATAGGCCTGGCTATTGCCTTTTCTCCCACATCTGAAGCCATGCTGGCCGAAGCCATGCGTTTAACAATGGTATACCAGGCACGTCTTATTTTGATTCATGCTGGCGATCATGGACCAAAGGAAGATAAATTGATGGATGCTCTGATTGAAAAGGCAGGTCTTCCGGCCTCCTTCATAAAAATCCGATGGGAAAACGGCAATCCCGGTGACGTCATTTTGAAAGTATGCCAACAAGAAAATATCGATCTGCTAATTGCAGGCGCTCTCCGTAAGGAAAATTTAGTACAGTATTACATTGGCTCTATTGCACGCAAAATTATGCGTAAAGCTGACTGTTCTTTTCTTATGATTACTAATCCTAGTACACAGCCATTGCCTTACAAAAACATTGTGGTAAATGCCGAAGACAGCCCATATGTGGAAGAAGCCATTTTCGCAGCATGCCAGCTGGGACTTAAAGATAAATCGAACTGGGTTCATATTGTGCGGGAAGTAAAATTATATGGCCTTACCATGGCTGCTTCCGACCAGCGTTCGGAAGTTGAGTACAACGAGGTACGTCATCACCTGGTGCAAGAAGAGATCAATACAGTAGAGGAATTTCTTCAAAAAATTCCACACGACAAGTTGAAGGTGAACATTAAAATGGTTTCTGGTAAAGCTGGTTTTGAACTTTCGCAATTCGCAAAACGCAAGAGTGCCGACCTTCTGATTGTCGGTGCATCCCAACGCAGATTTTCTCTTTTCGACCGGGTGTTTCCGCATGACCTTGAATATATATTTGCCGACCTCCCCTGCAACCTTTTAGTGGTACACCCTGATCAACAGTCTGGAAAGGAGGAACACTATGAATAAGTTGAGTCAACCGGAGATCATGCAGTTGTTGTTTCAACTCAGCATCATGTTGTTGTTTGGTCGGTTACTGGCAGAATTGGCAAGAAAATTAAATCAGCCTGCTGTGGTGGGAGAAATTGTGGCTGGTATTATCCTTGGTCCTACCATTTTAGGATTGGTTTCCCCCGACTGGTTTAATTCATTATTTCCGCCAGGCTCATCGGGTCTAGTCCTGGATGGTTTCGTTCAGGTTGCGGTAGTTATGCTGTTATTTATTGCCGGGCTGGAAGTAGATCTGCACATTGTATGGCAGCAGGGCAAGCAGGCTATTTACACCAGTTTTTTTGGTTTAGTTGTCCCATTCTTATTTGGATTTGCTTTTGCATTTTACTTTCCGCTGTTTTTTGGAAACGAGGATGCCACCAGACATCTTCCCTATTCACTCTTCATGGGTACATCGATGGCCATTACAGCATTGCCTGTCATTGCCCGCATACTTATGGATTTGAATATTATCAAATCAAGAATGGGCATGCTTGTTATTTCCTCCGCCATGATTAACGATATTATTGGCTGGCTGATTTTTTCTATGGTGTTGGGTATGATCGGGAAAGGGAATATGAATTTCTCCTTATTAAATACTGCCCTGGTAACAATAGGATTCACTGTTCTTATGTTAACGCTGGGTCGTGGTCTCATCAACCGGTTTTTACCCTGGGTTAATAAAAAGTTAGCCTGGCCCGGTGGACTGCTTTCACTATCACTTGCCCTATGTTTTATGGCTGCTGCATTTACAGAGTATATCGGCATTCATGCTATCTTCGGAGCATTCATCATTGGCGTCACTTTAGGGGATTCTGAGCACATGCCCGAACGTGCCAAAGAAATTATTCACCAATTTATCAATAACATCTTTGCCCCTCTATTTTTTGTGGCTATCGGATTAAAAGTAAACTTCCTGGCTAATTTTGATCCATTGCTCACATTGGTAATTTTAGGGATTGCCTTTGCCGGGAAAATTATTGGCAGCGGACTGGGCACTAGATTGGGTGGCTTTACCTGGCGCGAATCGTTGGCTGCGGCCTTCGGTATGAATGCCAGGGGAGCGATGGAAATAATACTTGGATTGATTGCGCTGGAGAATGGATTAATCAATGAAAAAGTCTTTGTCTCCCTGGTAATCATGGCGCTCATCACCAGTATGAGCAGCGGACCATTGATGAAGTGGATGTTGCGGAAATAGGCTACAAGCGTCAGCCCTCAGTTAACTGGCAAACACAATTAATAAACTTGTAGTCGCGATATACAAACAAAGCGGTGAGTAATATCGCGTATCATTTTTTGCGAATGATGAGTCTCGAACCCTTTTAAAAAATCCAACATGGCTAAAGTCTCCCACAGCTCTAATGGTAAAGATAAAAGCAATAAACAGATTGCCCCATTGAAAGTATTTCAATTTCAACTTATTTGAAAAAATGTCCGTGTTTCCTATTTCAATAATGGCGAAAACTAATAATCCTATTGCAACCACTATGATAGATAAGTGAGATGGTTTAAAAAGCTTATCCGTTGACTTCTTGTTGGTGGGAATAACAGAATCCATTCCCCACGTACCACCGAACAGCCAATAGAAATGGAGGACACTAAGACTAAAAAAAATCAGCGAATTAATTAAGGCAATTGAAAACATGATTTTACTTTGCTGAAATTTATTATTGAACGTTACATTAATTAAGACACTTCAATCAACGTTAGCTTCATCTGTTCCACGGTTGAACATAAGTGGAATTGGAATAAGCCGTCAGAAAGAATGGCTAAGTTAGAAATTAGTGTTGGGCTGTCTTAAATTTTGTTCTTGAATCCAGATATTCCGAAAGAGTACTTCATGCCCTTCGGCTTGCAATTTCAAGCCACCCGGAGTATCAGTGATACCTTTGCCTTCATCGTTTCCGCCATCAATACCTGAATTGGGTCCACCCCACACCTGGGCAATTGTCTGGTTTGTATTGGTCTTGATGCCATTGAAATACGTTGTTACCATGGCTTTTTCCGTGCGTTGACCATTTTCGAAGCGTGCAGCCCGAAAAAGAATATCGTAGGCGTTCCAATGGCCAATTCCATTGTAAGCATGATAAGGGGATTCTGTTTCATTGATAACCGCACCTAAGCCATGTTTTGTTGAATCTCCATCAAGTATCTGTATCTCATAGCGGTTCTGAAGATAAACACCGCTATTTCCACCGGGTTTTACAATCAGGAATTCGACATGCATACGAAAATCACGAAACTCTTTTTTGGTAACGATGTCAGCAAACCCGTATTTACCACCCGCTGCGGAAGGGTCATTTCCATTAAGCACTGTGCCGCCATCAACAGGGTCCTTTACAATAGTCCACTTAATCGGCAATGTAGCGGCTAGTTGAGGCCCTTTCCAATAGGTCCATTTTTCGTCCAGCATGTTACGGGTACCATCAAAAAATACTTCAGCACCTTTAGGCGCCTTTACACCAACCCCCACTTGTGCCTTTACTTCTAAATGTATTGCCAGGCCCAGAATGATTAATAGCATGGTAACTGGGTAGGCTATGTTAAATTTAACTGCCATGGGTTTACTTTTTAGGAGCATGATTTTCAGCATCTAAATTACTATTTTACCAGGAGGAGATCAAGGAAGTGAAAAAAGAGCATAACTACAATGGTCGAAAAGAAAACAGCGTAATACCTTCCCTGATTTCCTGATCATCAAAATCAAGGAATGATTTGATCACTCTTATTTTTTGACCGCTGGTTAATTCATCCGATTGCATAACTGAATTTAGGGCATCTCTAAAAACCTAAAAAAGTTGTCAGGCTGAGCTTGTCGAAGCCGATTTGGAGAACGTTTTGCATTGAAGATGTTTCGACAGGCTCAACATGACATGGTTTTTAGAGATGCCCTTTAGTTAATCAGCTTCTCCAGCACTACAAACTCCAATTGCTTTTTTGGTTGACCAAACCGTGGGTCATTGAACGCAAAAGGTTTCCGCTCACCCGTATTAACGTAACCGTGCCGGGCATACCAATCAATAAGTTCTTTGCGTACAGAAATGACAGTCATAAAAACGGACTTACATTTTTGATTTCTTGCTTCTGCTTCAGCAGCCTTCATTAATTCTTTACCTATACCTTTGCCCTGCAAATGAGGTTGCACGGTGAGCATTCCCAAGTACAACTTATCCTTCTCCTGATGAAGCTCCACACAGCCGAGAATTTTTTCATCTTCTACATATTTCAATATCGTGTAGCCAGGCTTGCGCATAATGTCTTCAATTGCAGCTGCATCAGTACGCGTGCCATCTAATAAATCTGCTTCTGTAGTCCAACCCTGACGAGAGGAATCTCCCCGGTAGGCAGAGTTGACGAGGGAGTCCAACTCAAGAGCATCTTTAACATCCGCTTTAGTAATCATATTCAAATGTAAAGTATAAAGTAATTCCGCTCAAATCAGAATCTGCACCGTCAACTGAGGATAGCCAATAGGATTTGAATAAAATTGATTTTGGCGCGAGCACCACAAAAAGTAAGAGAAGATTCGCTGAGTAACTCAATCAGGGTGAAGTGGATTACCATTTCATTTCAATCGACTATCAAATATACACCGAGAAATTGTCCGCCATTGTAAATTTAAATAGATTGATGAAACAATTGTATTTTTGTTTCCCACAGCCCTTTAACAAACGCATCAACTTGAATCAACTTACACCTCAACAGGAATTAGAAATTTCTTCTGGCAGGCGTTATGACCTTGACTGGTTACGGATGAGTGCCATTATAATACTCTTATTCTTTCACACTGGCATGTGGTTTAATGAATGGGGTTGGCATGTAAAAAACAATGAGACCAGCGTTACATTTCAATATTGGATGATTTGGTCGCATTATTTTCGCATGCCTCTCTTGCTTTTCATTTCCGGAGCTGGCACATATTTGGCATTAGGTAAGCGAACTCCCAGGCAGTTTGTACGTGAGCGTTTTCGCAGGTTATTCATTCCCTTAGTTTTTGGAATGTTCGTGATTGTGCCCCCTCAGATTTACTACGAGCACATTAAGGAATATAACAGCTATTTGGACTTCTATAAAACCGTCTTCAACTTTGTTCCTTATCCCAAAGGAAGCTTTAGCTGGCATCATCTGTGGTTCATTCTGTATCTTTTCCTTTACTCCATGATGGTGTTGCCATTACTGAACTTCTTGCGATCGCTACGATCTGAGCAATTCAAAAACAACGTTTGGAAATGGCTGGGGAATCCGGTGGGAATACTGTTGATCCCGCCTGTAATTATTCTCATTACTCAAATCATACTGCGGCCTTTTTTTCCAGAAGATACGCATGCGTTACTGGATGACTGGGCTTACTTCACCTTTAACTTTTTGCTATTTGTGATGGGTATCCTCTGTTACTCCTATCCACCTCTCTGGAAAGCTATCGGGACAAATCGTACCTATTTGTTAATGGCCATGCTTGTTTCCTTAATCCCATTTTATACCTGCTATTTTCATTATCGTCATTTGATCGTGCTGCCATGGGAAGATCGTACTATTGAGATCATTTTTGATGTCACCGCTATATTTGTAACCTGGTTTACTGTGATTGCGATCATTGCCTACGGGCAGCATTATCTCAACAAACCTCATCCCTGGTTATCTAAAATAAATGAAGGGTTGTATCCTTTTTATATCCTTCATCAAACCGTCATCATCTTTATCGGTTATTATATCTGCCAGTTGGATTTGAGCATAGCTGGCAAGTATTGGACGATTGCGCTGCTCACGTTAATCAGTTGCACGGCATTTTACCTGTTGTTGGTCCGGCCATTTAATGTGATGAGGTTCTTTTTTGGGATGAGACCAAAGCCGAAGTAATAGGATTGGTTCTTCATGAAGCAGGATTGAAATCAAATCCACACATTCCATTAGCGGGTTCTATTCAAATGGGTTAAGTTAGATGTGGTAAAATAATAAAATCAGCACATCATTCAATAGAGAAAATTTCTCCAAATAATTCTATCAATCAAGTTTCTTTGGATCCTTTGACAAATCTTTACTCAAGATCTCGAATCTCAAAATCGTGACCCTTACCAAACTTAATCAGATCTTGAAAGTGGTATTTTTCCAGAGTGTGGAGATCCTTTAATTTAAAGTCACCATTACCTAAAATATGTTCGATAATAAACTCGTAGCGATCGCCAAAGTTAATCAGGCTGTATTTTTTGCCATTGCGAAGGACATCGAATGAAAGGCCAGCCATAATTGAAAATGATTATTTAAGCCTGGAAAGATCCAGCTCAAAATCGGGAAGAAGTGATTCTCCACTCAGCTTTTTATCGAAGCCGTCAATTTCCTGAATGACTTCATTAGGCTTATAGACGTATGCCTTTTGTTGACTAGGATCAATGAGCCACCCAAGTTGGCAACCATTCTTCATCCATTTTTCCATTTTTGATTTTAACTCGGTAAGCGAATCTGACTTAGATCGAAGCTCAACCACGAAATCTGGGCAAATAGGAGCAAATTTTTCCTGGTCTTGCAGTGTTAACGCTTCCCATTTTTCTTTCTTTACCCAGGATACATCAGGTGATCGCATGGATTTATCACCTAACCTAAATCCGGTAGCGGAATCAAATCCGTAACCTAGCACAGTATTTTTTTCAACCCATTGTCCAAAAATGCTGGTGAGTTTGAAATTTAAATTTCCGGTAATTCCTCCTGCAGGTGACATAATAATAAGTTGGCCAAATTCATCCCGTTCAATTCGCAATTCTTTATTGGCAGCACAAAATGCAAACAACTCATCGTCTGTCATCGGGTACTCAATCGGGATATTTAAAGTCAGTAAATCCATTTACTCAAAGTTATAAAAAAAATCATAAATCCTCCTCCCTCTCCAACATCAGAATGGAAGCCTGTGGCACGATGAAATATTTTTCACTTTCATACATCACCTCAATAGCTCCTCTTTGTAAAAAAATAGCAAGGTCTCCTTCCTGTGCCTGTAGGGGTAAGTATTTTATTTGATCGTCTTTTCCTTTCCACAGATCATCTTCATCGGCCGGCATAGGTAATGGATAACCGGGGCCAGCCTTTATCACAAACCCTTTTTGAATTTTCTCCTTTTCCTGAACTCCGGGTGGTAGGTATAATCCGCTTTCCGTTTTATCTGATTCTTTGACCGGACGGATCAGCACACGATCACCTACTACAATCAGTTTTTTGAGCTTATTGTCAGCTGTTATTTTCATTTTTTCCGTGTCGCTTTGAACGGGAAGTTCATTCCTTGTGTGGAAAGATTTCCCGTCATTTCATCTGCCTTCACATCTGCATCAAAGAAGATGACCGTGCCTTGATAATTAAAATCTCCCGTAGATTTTTTGGTTTTGGCCACAAATTCAAATTTATCAAACTTCAATTCACCTTCGTCAGTCTTAAGAATAGCATCAAAAGCCTTTTTATCTTTTTTAGAAACCGTCATAATGCCGGAGCGATCGCCATCCGGAGTACCGGTGACGGAATAATCCCAAACACCAACGGGGGAGAGTGTAGAACATGAACTTAACACTACAACTGCGAAGAATATTAACAATTTTTTCATTTGAAATATATTTTATGGTTAAACAATAATCGGTAAATCCTTTTTAGAAGAGCTTCCCTTGCTCATCATTTTGCAAATCTTCAGCTTCAGTTGTGTACAATGGTAATTTATTTAATCGACTGGAGAGCAATGACTCCTGGGTTATGATTCCCTTTGCTTCCGCTTCGTTTTTTAGTTTCGTTGTTTCTTGCTCTAATTCCTTCACACTTATTTGCTTTGCTCTCCGTTCAATGGGCGGATTCAATTTCTCTGCTTTTTCAAATTCAGAAACTTTCTCTAAAATATCCTTTGGCAAATCTGCCTCACTTCTGTAAACCAGTTCGAAAAATTGTTTGGTAAAGAATCCATCGATTTGGATTCTTCGTTTGGAGAGATGAACAAACTTTCCGAGCACGCGGCAAATATTTTCACGTTCCTCCGGGCTTAGTTGATCTGCAAATTCATATTCTTCAATCTTTTGCAGGCTCAGAATGATGGGCTCAAGGGAATCCAGCGAAACTACAAAGACATTATAATCTGCAAGCCGAAATACTACCTGGTCTAAAATCTCGAGTGTGTTGGCCGGAACCACTAAAAATATTTCCTTCTTAACATCAGGTTCCTTAACATACTTCTTTACGGATTCCGCCTGATTCTTGATGTATTGTCGGAAGTTTGACAAATCCTCTCCTCCTGGGCTCTTTGCATCAAACACTATAAATTCATTACTGATCTTCAGCGTATTGTCAGGTTCACCTTTAAATGGAACTTTCTCCACATACTCTATGGTATATTTTGCACAAATGGCTTTGATGGTATTCTTAACATTATCCTGATGATTGGCCCAGGTCTCACGGAGTTTATGGATCCGCTCGATTTCTGCATTCTTGCGCTCTTCCAGTTCTTTATTCCGGTCGTTTTGAAGTTTGTCCTGGATTTTGTTTAGGGCATTAACCGATTTAGCATACTCCTGAATTCGGAATTCCTCATCTTTCTTCAATCTAGTATTTTCATCTCTTTGCTCCTGTAACTCCTTTTCCTTAGCTTCTAATCTCTGCTTTTCAATGGTGAGTTCAGTCGATATTTCACTTCCTCTCTTTAAATATTGATCGTTTTTCGTTGTTAAAGTAGTAACAGAGTTTTGCAACCCTTCGATTTGTTTGGTTTGACTAGACACAGAATTCTTTAGAACTTCATTTTCGGTATGAAGCCTGTTAACCGTTTCGCTTAGATTCTTACCATTTGATTTTTCAATGCTAAATAGATTTTCGACTTTGATAAATTCTGCAACTCGTGCCATCAGTTTCTGCAAATCCCCGTTTGCATCAATCAACTGAAGTTTGATCCTGTTCCAGCCAAAGATTCTTTCAAAAAAACCAATAGTTTTTAAGTTTTCTAATAGCCGCTTCAGATTATCAAAATTTGCTTCCATCCAATTCTAATTACTATACAAATGTAATTTAAATTTGGATTGCCTATGCCATTTGACAGCTGTCAACTTTTTTATTGAAGGCGCATTTCAGTACTTTTGATTCTCTTTAATAACCCGAAATTTTATGGTCGCGGAAATAACATCAAGCAACGAGGCGATTTTGTTGGAAGATAAGTATGGAGCACATAATTATCACCCGCTTCCCGTTGTCTTAAACAAAGGAGAAGGGGTATTTCTGTGGGATGTAGAAGGAAAGCGATATTTTGATTTTTTGTCTGCCTATAGTGCCGTCAACCAGGGACATTGTCATCCGCGCATCATCAGTGCGTTAATTGATCAAGCCAAAGAACTTACGCTGACTTCCCGGGCTTTTTATAACGACAAGTTGGGCATTGCCGAAAAGTATGTGTGCGAAACATTCGGTTACGATAAGGCTTTGTTCATGAACAGCGGAGCAGAAGCAAATGAAACTGCCATAAAACTTGCTCGTAAGTGGGGATATATTAAAAAAGGGATCCCTGATAATCAGGCTGTCATCGTTGCCTTGAAGAAAAATTTTCACGGCCGCACAACCACCATTATTTCGGCTTCCACAGATCCCACCGCAACAAAAGGTTTTGGACCGTTAATGCCCGGATTTGAAATAGTCGATTACGATAACATCGCTGTTCTGGAAAAAGCATTAGCCAATCCGAATGTTTGTGGGCTATGGATAGAACCCATACAGGGTGAAGCAGGTGTATATGTGCCACGTGATGGATATTTGAAAGCTGCCGAGCAGTTGTGCAAAAAACACAACGTGCTGATGATGATGGACGAAATTCAGACCGGCATTGCCCGCACCGGAAAGATGCTGGCTTCTGATCACGAAAATGTTAAAGCCGATCTTTTGATACTTGGCAAAGCTCTATCGGGTGGGGTGTTACCTATTTCGGTAGTATTAGCTAGTAATGAAGTCATGCTAGTAATTAAACCTGGTGAACACGGCTCAACATTTGGTGGAAATCCATTAGCTGCTGCAGTTGTCGTAGAGGCGCTTCAGGTCATTAAAGATGAAAAGCTCGCGGAGAACTCAGAAAGACTTGGAAAAATTTTCCGTGACCGCATGACCGCGTTCATGAAAAAAAATAACATGATTACCCTTGTGCGCGGCAAAGGATTATTGAATGCTATTGTTATCAATGATACACCCGATAGCGAAACTGCCTGGAACATCTGCTTGAAATTTGCAGAAAATGGTTTATTGGCAAAACCTACACACGGTAATATCATACGCCTTGCCCCTCCGTTGGTTATTAACGAAGAGCAAATTCACGAGTGCTGTGACATTATTGAGAAAGTTATAAATCAGTTTAAAAAGTAGGCACTGACTTTATTAAAATTTGAAAGACCGTCCGGAAGGGTGGTCTTTCTTCGTTGGGTAACATACAATACATTTCGGGATCTAAATTAAGAGTGGTGCCAATTGTTGCCAGATTTAAAAGAATTGAAGGAGTTAGGCGCACCTGTGGACTATTGCCATATCTCCAGAAGCTACCTCTACACAAGGGAGTGCAGGGTAATATTAAACTTTGAAAGCAGCAGGGTTTTGGGTGGAATGCGGGTTGCTGAATTCCCTTCAACTGTATATTTTCTTTCACTTGCTTTAAAAAATATTTAAAAACATGAGTATGAAACAATTTTTTATCAAGCACTTTGCCTTAGTGATTTCATTCCTGTTTTTAATATTAGCAACCTCCATGGCTCAGGTTGGCGGCATTATTACCGATGGTAAAACAGGCAAGCCCTTAGTTGGTGTTAAGGTGTTTGTCAACAAAACAACGATAGGAACACAAAGTGATGAGGCCGGACAGTTCAAGTTGGAAAATGTTCTCACAGGCTTTCAAGAAATTATCCTGTATAAAAATGGATATTCCATCTATCGTTCTTCCATGAAAATACAAACAGGTCGTGCTTACAACTTGAAACTTTCACTCACTGCTTCCAAAAAGAAGAAAACAACACGCCTAACCGAAGAGGAAAAGGCATCATTAAAAAGTAAGGTCACAAGTGCAAAAGCAGCGAGTGAACTCGTTACAATTATAAATGAAAAGGATATAGAGATAAGCGTGGCCGAAGGCCAACGGGTTCTAGTATCTAAAACACCTTTAACAATTCAAAACGATGCAACTGGGTACCTGTTAAAATATTATGCAATGGAACTGCCACTTCCGGAAATTTCCCTGGCACCGATTAAATACGAACTCCTGCCAGCGGTGGATGTGAAGCAAAACATCGCCTGGGAGAAGAACCGGAAAAATTATTTTCAGGGCTCGCAACGGCATTGGCTAATGGCCCTGGTAGCTGATCAGCTCAAAGAAGAAGGCTATTCCATATTAGATGAAAAGGGAAATGAGGCGGATGTGAAAGCACTTATTTCAACTTCCTCATTAGCGGGGTATTCCAAGCTAACGATCAGCCAGCCGTTAACAATTCTTTATAAAAAGGAAGATGGTTCTATCCAAACGAGCAGCGTTGCAACGAACATTCCGGTGGACGTTAATGTAGCCGGGCTTCCAATCAACTCTAAAGCATTACTTGTCGAAGGTGATATGGCCAAAGCAGGTTTAGCTGATCAATTGCCGATTGACTACCTGCCAATAGCCGGTGATGTTGAAAATACTTATGCACAAACAATCGAGCGCTTTTACGAAAAAGTATATGTGCATACCGACAAACCCTACTATTACCCTGGGGAGCCGATGTGGTTCAAGGGTTATATCAACTATAAAGAACCCAAATGGAGAGATTCGCTCAGCAAAGTGATGTATGTGGAGTTGATCAATCCCAGAAAAGAAATCTCGTTAACCAAGACCTTAAAAATCGACAGTGGCTTTTTCTATAACGATTTTATTCTACCCGATACTCTCAAAGAAGGCACCTATTATCTACGTGCCTACACCAACCTTAATCGAGATTTTGGTGACTCCAACCTGTTTGTAAAGCCCATACCCATAATTAACATTACCGATAAGGTAGACCATACGCAGGGAAAAATGGAAGAAGTTAGAAGCAGCTTTCTTTCCATTAGCACCGATAAGAAAATATACAAGACACGTGAGAAGATCACGCTAACGCTGCAAGTAAAAGACAAGGAAGGCAAGCCACTGACGGCCAATCTATCTATATCGGTGACTGATGCTATACAGGTTGTTCCTATAGCCGAACCTGTTACTATAATGGATGGATATCCCTTTAAAAAAGAATCACAAAGAAAGGCAGTGGATCTAAAATATCCAGTGGAGTATGGAGTAGGGTTTAGCGGGAAATTTCTTAATGACAATGGCAAGCCGGAGAAAACTACACTCACTATACTTCAGATGAAGCCGCGTAACATGATGCTGGCGGCAAGCAATGAGCAGGGCATTTTTTCAATAACAGGTTTGGACTTTTATGATACGGCCATGTTTTCCTTCAAGGCAGACAAAGCCAAAGATTATCCTTACGGAAAAGTAGATTTGCAGCAACGAGAAATACCGCCAATGTCTTTTAGAGACAACGCCTTCAACCTAACGGTTCAAAACACACAATCACAACAACGGATTATATCCGAATACGAAGTGCCGAAGGATGTTCGTTTACTTCAAAGTGTTGAAGTGAAAGCAAGCAGGATAGAAGAGCAGTATGAAAAAGACTACCGAATGAGTAGACCCTACGGAAAAGCTGATCATGTGCTAAAATCAAAAGATATAAATACTTCATATGGTAATTTGATTTATGCCTTAGTTGGAAAAATACCAGGACTTAAGGTTAATCCTGAGAGAGGCACAATAGGATTTTCACGAGCAGCTACCCAATCAATTAGTTTTGGAGGAGATCCACTGGTGACCATAAATGATGTTGCAATGGGGGGTGATGCATATCAAACAATATCAACTATAAACCCATCAACTGTTGAATCTATCGAATTTACAAATAGATTAAATGTCCTTTATGGATCTCAAGGGGCTAATGGTGTAATTTCTATTTATACGAAACAAGGTACTTCAGAAGATGAATTAAGGGCTCCAAACTTTCAGACCGTTAAAATAGCGGGTTACTCTTCCCTTCGGAACTTTAGGTATCCCGATTATAGAAGTAAAGAAACAGATGTCAAAAAAGCCGATTACCGCTCTACCATTTACTGGAACCCAGAAGTTACATCAGAAGCTGAAATAGACACAGCAACGGTTTCATTTTTTTCGGCAGACTTGCCAGGTAAATATCGAATGGTAGCCGAAGGTGTCAATGAAAAAGGTGAGCCGGTAAGGTATGTGTTATTTTTAGAGATTGAAAACGAATAGATTTTTTAGAAGTCCAGTATGGCTGGACTATGAATTTATATTTTTAGAACGCAAGGTTATACGGCCGTTTATCTTGCCGAGCAAGCCGAAAAACCTTAAATAGAGTAGGAAAAATTCAATTCAAATAGCTTATGAAGAAGAAACTTAATCTTCAAAATCTAAATTTATTCTCAAATGATGAAATGAGAGTTATTAAGGGTGGTGTAAGTAGAGATGAGTACTGCAACACGCTTTGCATGATTATTGTAAATGGTTGTTATTCCCCAGCATGTACATCTGCTTGGGGAATGAATTGTGCTCAGTATGGACTTCATTGCTATTGATTTTTTGAGTAATAAGAGAGCCAATAGAATTTTGTCTTTGGCTCTCTTTATCGTTCTCAATATAAATGCTGCCGCACAATCAGAAAGTGATTCGGAAACATTTAATGTTTCTGGATGGGTTTACTCAGGTGAAATGCTTGTTCCTTATGCTCATATATATATCGAGGGTACCAATTATGGAACTGTTTCCAATATCAATGGGGAATTTTTACTTAAGGTCCCAATTCATTTAGGAGATCAAGTTAAAGTCATCATTTCTTGTATTGGATTTGAATCTGCAATTTTCAGAGTCAATGAGCTTATTAAGAAAAAAAGGATTATATCTTTAGTTCAAGCTACATATTTAATTCCTGAACTTGTTGTTGTTTCTAAGTTAGATTCAGCAACAATCATTCTGAAGAAAGCAATTGCTGCAATTAAGGATAATTACCCTAAAAAGAGACATCAAATTGAAGCCTTCTATCGCGAGTTATCAATCAAGGATACAGCTTATACCAGACTTATTGAAGCTTCCATTTTAGTTGATGAGCCCAATTATAAAGGCCTAAAAGTTAACAAAGAAGATTTATCAATTGAGGGAAATAGAGTTAAAGTACTTCAGTTACGTAAAAGCGAGGATAATAGAGCTTATGATCTTCTTGGGTGGGCCTTTACAAAAGCCCTTGGCGAAAGAAATGATATCTATGCAATTCTTGATGATAATTACGTAAGATTTATTGGTAGGAATACGGACCATTTTTTGTCGCAAAAATTCCTAAAGGAATATGATATCGACATAGTTGGAAAAACAACTTTTGAAGGTAACCCCGTTGTTATTTTAAGTCTTTCCTTGATTAATGAGTCATTTTTCCTTCGGGAAGTAAAAATTTACATCAACATGGACGACTTTGCTATTCTAAAGTTTGAAAACAACTTACTTATAAATCCAAAAAGTACAGAAATGTTAAAATATGCGATTGATCAGAAGTATTTTTATCAATCCGTGGTCTCATATAAGAAAATTCATGAGGCATATGTGCCATTTCATATTAAAACAAGGAAATATGCATCCAATACCAATCCGTTAGCAAATGGTGTTGTTCAGTATTCTGATCTTGAGTTTTTACTCATCGATCTGTTTCTGGAGGATTTTGATCGTTTAAGAAGTAAAGGATCATCCAATAGAGGTTCTGACATAAATAACGAGAGTATGGAGTATAACAAGGGATTTTGGGACAGTTATAATTCGGTTATATTAAACCCAATATCAACTAAAGCCAAAATGCATCTTGAGAAAAAGAAGCCATTAGATTCCCAGTTCAAGAAAAATTAAATACGGATCATATTTTTGCAAAGACGCAGCATGAAGACCAACCACCTTATTCTTCTGTTCTTTCTACTTCTGTTTTTGATTAATTATTATGATTTATTTTATATTCTTGATCCAGTGCGACAAATCGGAAAAGAACCCACTTTTGGCACATACGTCATTTACAATTTTAGCTTTCGTCTGGTATTTTATGGCTCAAAGTTCTTTTCACTTGCGCTTTTATTATACGGCTCAAGCATGTTATGGAATTTGAAATTGAATGATGAGTCCTCTTCCTTTGGAAAAATATTCAAAATAGTTGTTACACTTGAATACATTTATCTTTTGGCAAAAACCTGTAAAATAATTTATTTTCAATTCATTCACACATCATATACTTTTGATGACTACATTAATTTTTTTCCATTATCATTTTACTCACCTACAAGTCAAAATGGTTATCTCCTGAATCAGATGAGTAAAGATTTTAGTGCATTTGATTTTGTTTACATTATTTGTATGATTTTAGGCGTCCGGAATATTTATGATATATCATCAACTAAGTCGGTCTTATTTGTCTTGCAGTCCTATATCTTGCCATTAATTCTTTGGATAACATTTTTAAATTTCATTGGAATTATATGAATGAGGGAAATATCCACTTACAAAGTAGATTAAAACTATGACGTACCAGAAGGCTTTGTCTTTTGATCAAAAAGGGAGTGTGTGGTATAAAATTATACTTTAACTTCTGCCTCAATTCACGATCCGTTTTCAATTGTCTTACTACGATTTAGATCAATGTTTAAGAAAGTAAGTGGGCATTCCATGCTATTTGTAAGTGAGTATGCATTTCGCAATTGAACTACATCCATTAAAATCACCCCATCAGCTTCAATTTTTGTAAATCCTCTTTCAGTTGAGCAGATGAAATAAATTGAATGCCGGGTAATCCTACCGCCTGTCCGCCTTCAATATTTTTGAAATTATCATCAATAAACAAAGCTGAGGCAGGATTAATCTTATGACGGTCAAAAAGAATATTAAAAATTTCAGGAAATGGCTTACGCGTTTTTTCAACCCCTGAAACAACAATACCGTCAAACCAATGAAGAAATTCAAATTTTTCTAACGCCCACGGAAAGGTTTCAGCGGACCAGTTAGTAAGCGCATAAATTTTATAACGTCCGCTTTTCTTCAGTTCTCTGAAAATGTCAACACTTTCAGCAATGGGTCCCTTCATGGTTTCTTTCCACCGCCCGTACCATGCCTGAATAGCTTCCTCATGTTGCGGATGGAGAACAACCAATTCCTCGGTGGCTTCTTCAAACGATCTGCCAGCATCCTGTTTCTCATTCCATTCGTGCGTACAGATATTTTCAAGAAACCAATCGATTTCCTCTTCGGTTTTGAAAATCTTTCTATACAGATAACGCGGGTTCCAATCAATCAGTACGGCTCCTAAATCAAAGATGATAGTGTCTATTTTCGAATGCATTGAATGCTTATGATTAGTAAGGTATTACCTGGGAAATGCCCACTTTAAAAAATGCGGCATTGCTTCGGCCCAGGTTTTGAGATTATGTTCTCCGTTCTTCATTTCAAAATACTGAATGTCATGAAATGGCCGATATCCTTTTTTAGCAAGTTCAACGATAAGATCAAGTGTATCATCAATTGAATCAATCACTCCATTTTTATTTCGGTCACTACCCTCATCTTTAAGTCCGGTTTGAAACCAAAACTTCAGCCCTGGTTTATATTTTCCTCTTCGTATCTGTTGGTGCATAATACGGTCATAATAGTCCGAATAGAACCGGCTTTTGGAATCCCTTTTTCGCCACCAAAAGGAACCGCTGAAAGCCCCCACTTTTCCAAAGTAATCATTGTGATGCCAGCCTATATCAAGGGCCGATAAACCGCCTAATGAGAATCCTGCAATTCCGCGTTTGGAAATATCTTTTGAAATGGAGTATCGATATTGAAGATATGGAACTAACTCTGTCATGATAAAACGGGAGTAGTTTTTTGCCCGTGTTCCCCTTGCTTTAAAATCAGGCTTATTGGCCACACCGTATTCTTGCATCCGGTCTCCGGCATAAATACCCACAACGATTACATCCTCAATGTCTTTTGCAAAGGTCAGTTTCTCCAACGTGGTTTTGAGACGAATGGTCTCATTATCCTGCCCATCATTCAAAATAAGCAAGGGGTAATGCTTACCTGCTTTTTCATATTGAAAAGGCAGAAATATGTCAACTACAGTATCCCTTCCCAACAACTTCGAGTGAATGTCAGTAAGTTTTTCAAGATGATAGTGATGTGGGACAGACAAGACAGAAATAATTTTAAGTATAACCTTATCTTTTAACTCCTTTATTCCGATTTTGAATGTCAGAAGAGTCTACAAAAATAGAAGTTTAATTGAATCTGCATGCCGCATGAACATTATCATAGGTGGTATTCACCTAATCTTAGCCGCGATATTGAAGTCCTGAGCTTTGGCCATCAGGGATATCCCGTTATTCTCTTTCCAACTTCCATGGGGGGTTTTACTGAGAATAAAGATTTTAAGCTCATCGAAAGTGTAAATTGGTTCTTAGGCAATGGGTTAATAAAAATTTATTGTCCGGATGGGATTGACTCGGCAAGTTGGTATAATAGGAGTATTCACCCGGCCGATAGAGTTAAGAATCACATTTGGTATGATTTGATGATTTTACAAGAACTCGTTCCACTTGCCCAGCGCGAAACGGGTGTAGGCCGTGTGGCCACTGCAGGTTGCAGCTTTGGCGGATACCATGCTACTAATTTTGGCTTTAGACATCCTGAAGTTGTTAAGTATGTGTTCAACATGGGTGCGGCTTTCGATATCAAAGATCAACTGGATGGTTACTATGATGACAATGTGTATTTTAATAATCCTCTAGACTTTTTGCCCAGCGCCCAAAATCCTTTCTTTGGAGACATGTTTGTGGTGTTAGGCACTGGCACGCACGACATGTGTTGGGATGCAAATGTGAAAATGGCGAACATTTTACAAAATAAAGGAATTAATCACTGGCTGGATGTGCGGCACAATGCTCAACATGATTGGCCTGTCTGGCGTGAGATGTTTCCACACTATTTGTCATTGATTAGGTAACTCCAACAGCAATAACGGTGAACTGAGTAAGTGTCTCTGTACCTCAGTAGCCAATAACTTTCCAAGAATTTTATGTCCCGCTTTGGTGTCCTTTTAATAATTGTTCTATTCTGCCCGGTGCCAGGCGTTTCATCCATCGATTCGGGCCAGGCAGTTGAAATCGGTGGAATTAAACAATGGATCAGTATCAAAGGCTTAAATGAAAATAATCCTGTTCTGCTTTTCCTACATGGTGGCCCGGGCAATTCTGTCATGAGTTATGCAGAACGTTTTACAAATGAATTACAAAAGCATTTTGTAGTCGTGCAATGGGACCAACGCGGAAGTGGGAAGACGGCCAAATTAAACACATCCAATAAACCTTTGTCGGTAGCCTTAATGGAAGAAGATGCTCTTGCCATGATTAATTATTTACGGGCTACCTTTTCGCAGGATAAAATCTATTTGATGGGCCACTCATGGGGAGGTTTCTTAGGGTTGACCATTGCCGCAAAACACCCAGAAGTTCTAAAAGCATGTATAGCAATTAGCCCGATGGTATACCAGGTGGAAAGTGAACGCCTTTCATTAGAATGGATGATTAATAAAGCAAAAGAGGATAACAACCTGAAAGCATTGGAAGAGTTGGCTAGCGTCAAAATCCCATTTCAAAATGCAGATCAGTTGTACTATCACCGAAACTGGCTTGCTCTGACCATGGGTACAAAGCTTCCTTCAAAAGCCTATGTCCAAGTTTGGGGCAAAAAATGGTTATCGTTGTTCAACGAGGCATCACAGATAAGTTTTTTTACAATTGCCCCTGAAATTACCTGTCCTATTTATTTCTTTGTGGGGAGAAAAGACTATCAGACACACTATAAACTTGCTGAAGATTACTTCAACGTGTTAAAGGCTGATAAAAAACAGTTATTTTGGTTTGCCGATTCAGGACATAACCTGAACCTTTCTGAACCAAAACAATTTCAGGAAATAATTATAAAAGAAATATTGTTTAAATCGGATAAGTGAAACTCACCTCTAAATTCTAACACATGAAAAAAATTGGAGTCCTTCATGGTATGGAACGTTCCTTTCCAGAGGCCTTTGTTGAAAAGATCAACAAAATGGGATTAAAAGACATCAAAGCTGAGCCGGTCATTATTGATTTGGTTTCACAAGCCGAGCCTACCGAGTATGCCGTTATTATCGATCGGATTTCGCAAGATGTTCCATTCTATCGTGCCTACTTGAAAAATGCTGCCATTTCTGGCACAGCAGTACTCAATAATCCATTTTGGTGGAGTGCCGATGAAAAATTTTTTAACAATGCATTGGCCGTTAAACTCGGTGTACCTGTCCCAAAAACTATTCTCCTTCCCTCGCATGAGCGACCAACTGACACAAGTGATTCGTCATTTGGTAATTTGAAATTTCCATTGAGTTGGGAAAAAATATTTGCGCACATTGGCTGGCCCGCCTACATGAAACCCCATTCAGGTGGTGGTTGGAAGAGTGTATACAAACTCAACAATCAAGATGATTTTTTTAAGGCATATAGTGAAACCTCTCAACTGGTGATGATGCTCCAGGAAGAAATAATTTTCGATGATTATTTCCGATGCTATTGCCTCGGGCGTAAGGATGTGCGCATCATGCAATACGAGCCCCGCAATCCACATCACTTACGCTATCAAAGCAGTAGTGGACCTGCTTCCGATAAATTACTAAAAACCGTTCATGGCTATGTGCTTGACCTTTGCCATGCACTAGGCTATGATTTCAATACAGTAGAAATGGCTGTGAGACATGGTGTTCCTTACGCCATTGATTTTTGTAACCCGGCACCTGATGCCGACATCAATTCTGTTGGCCAGGAAAATTTTGATTGGGTGGTCGAACATGCTTCTAAAATGGCGGTTGAAAGAGCGCGGGCTCAAAAACCAGGTAGAGATAACCTGACCTGGGGCACTTTTGTCAAGAATTCGATAGGCACTGTTGAAAGCACCGCGTCAACATCAAAAGTTTCAGCTAAAGCAAAAGAAGTGAAAGAACCCACCAAAGAAGGTAAGCTAAAGAAAAAATAAAAATCCCTTCCCGGGAATCTATACATAGGAGAAGCCTGGTAAACGATACGAGTTCTAAATAGAAAAATTAAACTTAAAATAACTCCCTCCCTTCTCCATAAGAGAATAGGCTGGGAAATGAGGTCATGGAAACATTCACATTAGGAGTAGAAGAAGAGTACATGGTAGTGGACCCGCAGAGTCGGGAACTTAAATCGCATGATCAGAAAATTGTGGAAATCGCCTCACAGACTACTTTAGGCGAACATGTAAAAGCTGAAATGCACCAGGCGGTGGTAGAAGTTGGCACTGGCATATGTGTCAATGTGGACCAGGCCTACGAAGAGATCAGGAATTTAAGGAAAACAGTATCTGGGATTGCTGGTAGCCTTGGTTTGAAAATCGGTGCATCCGGTACACATCCGTTTTCACATTGGAGTACACAGATGATTACACCAAATCCGCGTTATGATGCAATCGTGAATGAAATGCAGGAAGCGGCACGTTCAAATTTAATCTTTGGATTACACGTTCACGTGGGGATAAAAGACAAAGACATGGCGATTCACATCATGAATACCGTGCGCTATTTTTTACCACACGTATATGCCTTGTCTACTAATTCTCCTTTTTGGGAAGGACGCAACACTGGGTTTAAGTCGTTTCGCACAAAAGTATTTGATAAATTCCCCCGCACAGGGATTCCGGATCATTTTAATAGCTGGGATGATTATAAAAACTATATCAATCTTCTGATCAAGACCAATTGCATTGACAATGCCAAAAAAGTTTGGTGGGATGTTCGGGTCCATCCTTTTTTTGATACGATTGAGTTTAGGATTTGTGATGTGCCCTTGAGGATTGAAGAAACGATGGCCATTACGGCTGTCTTTCAGGCGCTGGTTGTAAAACTCTATAAGCTGAGACTTCAAAACATGAGTTTCATCATGTATACCAGGTCTTTGGTAAATGAAAACAAGTGGAGGGCTTCCCGGTACGGACTGGATGGGAAACTCATTGATTTTGGTAAGCAGGAAGAACTGGATACTCGTGTTCTGATTGAAGAATTGATTGACTTTGTTGATGATGTGGTGGATGATCTTGGTAGCCGAAAGTCAATTAATTATATTCGCACAATCTTACAAAATGGATCAGGTGCAGACCGGCAACTGGCCATATTTAAAGAAACCGGAAGCCTTGAAAAAGTAGTAGACTTCATTTTGGCCGAAACCATTGCTGGAGTTTAATAGCGGGATAAGGTGTTTACCTGATGATTTAATTAATCAAATTTGTCGACTGAAAATCAAATTAGAATAGCAATCCTGGATCTCTATGAAGGAGTTCCAAACGAAGGAATGCGTGGGATTCGTCAACTCATTGAAGAATTTGAGGCCGACTTTCACATGCCCGTCACGTACGAAATATTTGATGTGCGTCTTAAGTCGCAGATTCCGGATCTCCGTTTCGATATATACATTTCTTCTGGCGGCCCCGGAAGTCCGTTGGATAGTGAGGGTTCCTTATGGGAGCGCAAATACTTTTCATTAATGGATAGTATTCAGGGTTACAATGCAATACATCCTGACCAGAAAAAATATGTTCTATTGATCTGTCACAGTTTTCAAATTTTCTGCAGGTATTACGGATATGGTCTGGTCTCTAAAAGAAAATCAACATCGTTTGGTGTCATGCCTGTTCATAAAACATTTGAAGGACATCATGACGCCTTGTACCGTTCCTTAAGTGATCCGGTGTGGGCTGTGGATTCTCGGGATTACCAAATCACCCAACCCAATATTGAAAAAATTGAAGCAAATGGCGGGGCCTTGCTCTGCATTGAAAAATACAGGCCTCATGTTGATTTGGATCGTGCAGTGATGTCCATTCGCTTTGATGACGCTTTCGTGGGTATGCAGTTCCATCCTGAAGCCGATGCACCGGGCATGCGAATGTATTTGTTGCGAGAAGACAAAAAGGAATTAGTGATTAGTAAGCATGGTGAAAATAAATATTGGGAAATGCTGGACCACTTAAATGACCCTGATAAAATAATGCTTACCTATTCTACCATAGTACCTCGCTTTCTTATGGTTGCCACACAACACCGTATTGGCTCGGTTTCAATATGATAGCCCGTACCCGGCAACAATTCAATCAACAATTTACAGAGAAAAAGTACCAGGATTTTCTCAATGACCTGGATAATTCCTTCCAACATAAGATTACATTTCGGGTAGCAGAAAGTCCGCTATTTATTGATGCTGTCTTCAAGAAAAAAATATTCAAAGCCTCCGATCACATCATTGACTTTATCACCCGTAATGATTTCAAAACAATAACCAATCGGGCCATTCCAAAACATCTGACAGTTCCAAATGAGACTGACCATTCTCTTTTCATTGCTCTTGACTTTGCGGTTGTACGAAATGAGAAGGGAGAACTTCACCCTCAGTTAATTGAAATGCAGGGGTTCCCTTCTTTGTATGGCTGGCAGGATTTTCTTGCCAATAAATTCAAGGAGCATTTTAGTATACCGGATGGTTTTGAGCAACATTTCGGATTGACGAGTGAAACCTATCAGGACAAATTGAAACTCGCCCTTCTAAATGGGCTCCTACCAGAAAATGTGGTCCTCGCTGAGATTGATCCCCTGAAACAAAATACCGCCATTGACTTTCTGATCACACAAAAAATAACTGGAATTACGCCCATCCACATTGGTGACATCATTCGGGAAGGAAGGAAGCTTTTCTATACCAAAGAAGGGAGAAAAATTCACATACAAAGAATTTACAACAGGGTCATCTTTGATGAATTAGTTAAACTGACAGGTTCCAATTTTAAGTTCAACCTTACCGAAGATGTTGATGTGGAATGGGCAGGGCATCCCAATTGGTTTTTTAGAATCAGCAAGTACACGATGCCCTTTATCAAAAGTGAATTTATTCCCGAGTGCAAGTTCCTTTCTGACTATGATCAATTCCCGACTGACCTTGAAAATTATGTATTGAAGCCCTTATTTTCTTTTTCGGGAAGTGGCGTATTTTTTCACGTTACTCAAAAAGACATTGATAACATTCCGGCTGACCAACGTCACGATTTTTTGTTGCAACGGAAGGTTCATTATGAGCCCGTGATACAAGCCCCGGATGGAATGGTAAAAGCTGAGATTAGAATTTTGTTTTTATGGGAAGAGGGAAAACCAAGGCCCCTTCCTGTTACCAACCTTGCGCGGCTCAGCCGCGGGGATATGATTGGCGTAAAGTACAACAAAGACAAAACCTGGGTGGGCGGTTCAATTTGTTTCTTTGAGAAATAACCGGCCATTTTAGATCTACTCTTCATAGAAATATCCAAAAATAATACCCATCTCATCCTCACTGGTCAACCCAAACTTTACTGTGTTGCTTTTTGTATTGTTATACGTAATCTCTGAGATAAGGCCCTGCCCCGCCTGTAGGCTTATAGGAGGACTGAAGGTTGTGAAACTAGGGTGATGCCAATCCGTATTGGTATACACAATTTCACCATTTCGAGGGCCTCCGCTTATCTTGATGATGAATTTTTCTCCTAACTGGTGCGTATGCGATGTGAGGGAAATAATTGAAATATTCTTGTCAAATGAAAACGATTTTGTCGCCACGGTCCGCTGGTTTGCTCCCAGGTTTAAATTTTGGTTGGCCAGGTTTAATGCCCTGGCTATTTTTGTGACATTCGCCTCAGGTGTTGTGTGCAAGTTTACATACACCTCACCTACAATCTCCTTCGATTGCTTATTCACATAATGCGAGTTAAAATCAGCCATGGCATCCGCAGGAAAAGCCAAGGCCACACCTTCCGGAAACTGATAATCAAGGTAAGGAGTCTGTGTACCTATCATAAAAACGTGGTAAGCCATTGGAAGCATATTTCCAATATTGTTTGAGCCATCCGGATTACGAATATCACGTACAAAGTCTGGAGCTGGCCTGAACAAATCCGGAATAGATGAATCAAAATCGTAAAGAATAAAATGATGACTGTTCTGTCTCATTTTAATTTCAAAACGGCTAACAAAAATCTGATCTGCATTTCCGAGTTTTTTATAGACGAAGAATTCCCTTTCAAAATTTGGTGCCACCGTGAATTCAGGAATAACAATCTGTAATCCCATCCCTTCATCAGGTGGTAATAAAGGCTCAAAATTCTCAGCCTGGGGAGTCATGTCTTCCAATAAAGATGCATCAGCAACTGTTCCCTTTTCCGGGGCCCCGGCTTCAATCCACCTTCGTACAAACTCCACCTGGCCCTCCGAAAGTAATTCCAATCCTAATGGCATGGGATTACCATAATCCTTCGCGTGATGATCAGCGCGATGAAGTTTATGATATATCAAACTCTCCTCTGCATGATGCGGTTTAACAAGAAACAACTTCTCCTCACGTGCATTTAAGTTTGAAGGTTCAATGTTAATCAGATTCGCATAAGACACTTTTTTTTCTAAGACGAGATGATGCTGAATGAAAGTATTATCAGATTCTGAAGCATGACAACCTGATATGGCACAACCTGGTGTTAAGATTCGGGTTTGAATAAGTCCAAAAGTTGACTCTTCCAATTCTTCTGTCTGACGATTACAGGAATAGAAAAATATTCCGACAATCACAACTAGCAATAAGGAAATGTAATGATAGCGATGTAAGAAAGTCTTCATTTATCTTTTTCAGTACCAGCAAAGGTACAATAGGATTTTGCAGAGTGAAGAATAAAACCGCGTTTATTAAAGGAAATGTTACTGATTGCCACGAATAAGTTGAGCCATCACAACACGATCTTTCCCATCGAGGTCTTTTTGAACAGCCAGGTGATCGTATCCCTCATTCTTGAAAACATCCACTACCGCTTGTCCATATCTTTCGTTGATTTCGACAAAGATTATACCATGTGATTTCAGCCATGATTTACCTTTTTTAGCAATCGCTTTATAAAAAATAAGAGGGTCCGCTTCTTCAACGAATAAAGCAATGTGCGGTTCAAAATCCACCACATTAGATTTTATTTCGTTTTTCTCACTCAGCAGTACGTACGGTGGATTGCTGACGATGATGTCAAAACGTTGATCGATCTCTACATCCGAAAGAATATCAACTTTAAAGAAATTGATATTTGCATTAAGATTCTTTGCATTCCGGTGAGCTATCGACAAGGCGTCTTCACTGATATCAATACCACAAACCTTTGACAATGGCAGTTCTATAGCGAGACTTATGGCAATACATCCACTACCCGTGCCGATGTCGAGAATAGCTGGAGAAGAGACATTCTCTTTGATAACCGATTCAACGAGCAATTCAGTCTCCGGCCTGGGGATGAGTACAGAAGGATTGACAAAAAACTGTCTCCCGTAAAATGATGCTTTTCCTAAAATATATTGAATGGGTTCTTGTTGATTGATTCGTTTTATTATTTCGGTGAAGTCATCTGGGCTAACCGGTCCTATCTCTTTACCCATCATAATGTCTACTTTGCTTAGTCCAAACCTATCTTCAAGCAACAGGTAAACAATGCTGAAAATTTCATCACGACTGTCATCCGTTCGCACGCGGCTTACCAGTTCATTGAAAAGTTTTTTGGAATTGGTCATTGTGAACTTGATCTTTGCAATGTTAGCAAATGATCATGACTTCAAGTGAATATTTCATGCAGCGTGCACTCGAACTGGCCAAATTAGGGTCAGGATTAGTGAGCCCCAACCCTTTAGTTGGATGTGTGATCGTTCATGATAACGACATTATTGGCGAGGGGTGGCACAAGAAATTGGGCGAGGCACACGCTGAAGTAAATGCTGTGAATTCGGTAAAAAATAAAGAACTCCTTAAAGAGAGCACCGTATTTGTCAATCTTGAACCGTGTTCACACATTGGAAAAACTCCACCTTGTGCCGATTTATTGATTCAACATCGTGTAAAAAAAGTCGTGATTGCCAATGGTGATCCTAACCCATTGGTAGCAGGGAGCGGAATAAAAAAACTGAAAGATGCCGGAATTGAAGTAGAAACTGGCGTGCTTGAAAAAAATGGAAAGGAATTGAACAAACGGTTTTTCAAAAACATGGAAAAACAAAAGCCATTTATTCTTCTTAAGTGGGCCCAGACAGACGATGGTTTTATGGCGCATTCAAATTATGAATCGCGCTGGATCAGTAGTGAATTTTCACGACAACTCGTGCATAAGTGGCGAAGTGAAGAAGATGCTGTATTGGTCGGGACCAAGACCGCTGCCCATGATAACCCAACTCTATCCGTTCGTGATTGGTCTGGCCGAAATCCAGTGAGAATAGTGATTGACCGTTTTTTACGTTTGCCTTCTCAGTTAAAAGTATTTGACAAAAGTCAAAAAACGATTTGTTATAATGTCCTTAAACATGAAGAACATCCCAATCTAACGCTCATTAGACTTGAAGAAGAGGATTTTATTAATCAGTTAGTAGGTGATCTTTATAAACAAAATCTTTGTTCCGTAATGATTGAAGGAGGGGCACAAACTCTAAAACTATTTATCGATAGTGGGTTATGGGATGAGGCGCGAATATTTACTTCTACCCGAACATTCGGTAACGGCATTGCAGCCCCTATTTTGCGGGGTAATCTTGCCTCGCAAGAGTTTATATCTTCCGATTCATTAAAAATTTATACTCACAATGGAAAAACTAAATCTTGATCAGAAGTTATCTCTGTTTTCAGATTATTGGAACCCCCGGATTATTGGCGAGCTTAATGGTCAACAGGTAAAGCTTGCCAAACTCAAAGGTGAATTTATCTGGCACCAGCATGAACACGAAGATGAACTGTTTTATGTTATAAAAGGAAAGTTGAGAATGGAATTTCGGGATAAATCCATTGATATTCTCCCGGGTGAAATAGTCATTGTGCCCAGAGGCACGGAACACAAACCTGTAGCGGAAGAAGAAGTGCATGTTATGCTATTTGAGCCAGCCTCTACTTTAAATACGGGCAACATTGAAAGTGAGCGGACCAGAAAAATACTAGAGCAACTTTAAAATTTGATGACAAGACGGGCATTCGTTCCTCCAAAATGAATTTCAGGTTTTATCCGCGATGTAATGACCCTGCCGTTATATATGTCCAGGGCATTTAATGCTCGTGCTTTAAAAATTCTGTGGAAAGGAATTGATCCCAAAATTAATGCAGCTCCTCCGGCAGCGAGACCCCATTCCGGATTTCCTCCTACAACCGCAGTCGCTAAAGGAAAAACTACCAGCAGACTTCCCGTAATACCCAAAAAACTCGACACGTTATAGTTTGATTTTGCTTTCTTAAACTCCTCAAAAGCCAAAGGTTTCTCGCGAAGAATTTCCATAACCTGCTTTGTGCTAAGCTCAACGGTATCACGTTCAAACCTTACCCCCCCAAAAGTTTTATACATGGTAATTTCCTGCGCCTGAGACGAGACCGCTAAAACGATGAAAAATATCATCAACAAAAAATAGTTTTTCATAACTAGCTACAAATTTTTCTTTTCGATTCTAAACTAAGGTTTAATAGGTTTAGTTCCACCGAAACTGGATCAACACCTACACTGAACCCCGCCATTGATTATGCATTTTGTTGTGGCCAGTTGGGTTTCGTCCGTCATCGTCACGTGTCTATTATTTGTTATTTATCGATTAGTTTGAAGTCGGTCAATTCTCACTATCAACTGTCAGCAAATGGTTCCTTGTCATTCGGGTCAGTCCCTAATCTCAATATGTGTCCATCGGGGTCTTGAACTTGCATTTCATAAGCCCAAGAGAAATTAGTCGGTGGAAGTTTAATGGTCACACCCTTTAACTTTAATTTTTGATGCAGTGTAAATATATCTCCGTCAAAGCCAATCCAAACCCAAGTTCCAGGTTGTCCTTGTCCCCCTTTACATAAATAGATTCCTGACTTGTCCCGATTGATACTGGTAAAATTATCGTCTCCCCAGTCAGCTTTTTTGAATCCAAGTGTGTCAACGTAAAACTCTAAACTTTTTGCCATGTCGGTCACATAAAGAATTGGAGCAACATTCTCAACACGAAATTTTAGTGTAGTGCTTTCAGTCATAGAAGTCATTTAAATTTACTATACTTTTTTCAGTCAACCGAAACTTTGTCAGCTTGGTCGTCTATGTCCACGGAGCCAACCCAATTGGCCACAACGACCTGTGTATCGGGCGTGGCGGGAATGGGAGGGTAAGCCAAATGACGAAGGAATGGCTTATCCCGACTTGCTCCGCTCTGTCCGTAAACCCAGACGTAGAATGAAAGATAATACTTTTCGTTAACACTTTACTCCGCCATGAACGATACATAATGTTGTATGACGTGCGCTTATTTCATCTCCTCCCCAAGTGCTGTGCGGCTGGAAAATAAATTGTCTGACGGAGCGCGAGCTATCCTTATCTTCTTGGGTAGTAAAGTAATAGAAAGCACATTATGTCTTTGGAGTTCATCTCTGCATTCCAATCATTGAATTTCTTTTCCCTTATCCCTCACTCACTTCTTTTGTGCGGTGGAAAAGGCACGAATGTCGAGAGCTTACAAGTAAATACAACCAAAATCTGTATGAAGAAAATCCCTAAGCGCATGTTATACAACAAGTGAATATATGCAATTGCATATATTCCAATTATATCGTTAGTCTAAACTGCTATTCACCCCAATAGGCGCAGCCAAACAACTTTCAAATGATGACAGGTTTTGAAATTTACAATTTACTGCTGAATAAATGAAGTAATGGGTTTGTGATTATTGGCAGTGTTCGAAAGGACGCTCTTTTGTTAAACAACCGGTCTCCGTGCAGTGCAGTGAACAACAGTGTAAACAGAAGCCAGAACGTCACTAATAATCTGGAAGTTGGAAAAAGTTGATAGTCGAGAAAAACTAAACTGCGCGAAGAAGTGGATTCGATTCTTCCTTTGATGAGCGCCAGAAAATTATTAGGTCAGTTTACTTGCAGGGAAATACGAAAGCGATCTGCTTTTATCCAGCCTGAAAACAATGTGACCCTATCTCGCGATGTCGCCAAATCGCTTCTGGTGACGTTGGAAAATCTAGTAAAGACATCCTCAGCAGGCAACGGAAGTACCAACGTTTCAGCATGAGATGGAAGCAGACTGATCACTTCACAGCTATGCAGGAAATTTCGACATTTACATCTTTGGGCAAACGACTAACTTCTACTGTTTCTCTTGCCGGTGGTTGACTTGGAAACCGCGAGCCATACATCTCATTTACTTTTGGGAAGTCGCCCATATTTTTAAGGAAGATCGTGCACTTCACTACATTTGAAAAATCCATGCCTGCCGCCTTGAGGACTTCACCCAAATTTTTCATGACTTGTTCGGTCTCATCACTAATATTTGAAGTAAGTAGTGCGCCCGTAGATTTCTGAATGGCTATTTGGCCAGAAACAAAAAGCATATTGCCGGCTTTGATGGCCTGACTGTATGGCCCTATGGGCTCCGGGGCATTGGCAGAATAAATGACTTCTTTTGACATAAACGAGGGAGTGTTACTTTTGATCAAATATCACAAAAATCAAGATCATCTTTCATGAATATTTTGATCATCGGGGATGTGGTGAATTTTGAGGAATGCCAACAAAAATTTGGCCAGGGTCATGCTTATACGCTGACGAAACACCAACAGGAAGCTGAAAAGTTCTTTGGGAAGCAGGATGTTATTTTTGACTTCATTATTGAAGAGCATCCCGATCAAATGGAAGTTTACAGGGACCATCCAACAGTGATAGCCTTTTTAAATACTGTAAAGGTCAATTTGGCACAACTTGCTGCCACTGTCAATCACCAGATTACGTGCACGCTATTTGGATTTCCGGGAATACCCACATTTCTAAATCGTGAAATTTTAGAAACGAGCCTTTATAAACTTGATCAAAACTCCAGGCTGGAAGAAGTATGCACAAAACTGAAAACATCGTTTCAATATGTTGAGGACCGAGTTGGATTAGTAACACCTCGTGTCATCTGTATGATTATCAACGAAGCTTACTATACGGTGCAAGAAGGAACAGCAACACGGGAAGATATTGATTTGGCGATGAAGCTCGGAACCAATTATCCATACGGTCCATTTGAGTGGGCTGGGAAAATCGGAGTCAAAAATGTATATGAAGTCCTTCAGGCTGTGTACGCGGACACGAAAGATGAGCGATATAAAATTTGCCCGTTGCTGAAAGAGGAATATTTATTCCACCGTAACTGACTTCGCCAAATTCCGTGGTTGATCTACATTGCATCCTCTCAGAACAGCAATGTGATACGATAGTAGTTGCAATGGAATAACCGTTACCAGGGGCATAAGTTGTTCCAGTGTGGCGGGCACCTCAATCACAAATTCAGACATCTTTGGAATAATTGTGTCTCCTTCCGTAACGATTGAAATTATTCTTCCCTTCCGGGCTTTTACTTCCTGAATATTGGAAACAATTTTTTCGTAAGAACTGTCTTTTGTGGCAATGAACACCACAGGCATTTCCTGATCAATCAATGCGATGGGCCCATGCTTCATTTCAGCAGCAGGATAACCTTCTGCATGTATGTATGAAATTTCTTTGAGCTTCAACGCGCCTTCTAATGCTACGGGAAAATTATAACCCCGGCCCAGGTACAAGAAGTTTGTAACATCCTTAAATGTTTTGGCAATTATCTGAATTTGAGCATCCAGTTTAAGTGCCTCCTCTACCTTGGTTGGAATGTTCTCCATCTCCACCAACATCTCGTGAAATTTCTGATCGGTAATGGTACCCTTCTTCTGAGCTACTATCAATGCAATCATGCTGAGCACCGTGAGCTGCGCTGTAAAAGCTTTGGTGCTGGCTACTCCTATCTCGGGACCAGCATGAGTATACGCTCCGGCATGAGTGGCCCGCGGAATAGAAGATCCCACAACATTACACACTCCAAATATAATAGCGCCTTTTGATTTCGCTATTTCAATAGCAGCCAATGTATCGGCTGTCTCCCCCGATTGAGAAATGGCAATCACTACATCGCCTTCCCGGATTACCGGGTTACGGTACCTAAACTCCGAAGCATATTCCACCTCAACCGGAACACGACAAAATTCTTCAAAGAAATATTCCGCTACCAAACCAGCGTGCCAGGAAGTGCCACAGGCGACAATCAAAATACGATCGGCATTAACCAGTTTATTCAAATATTCGCGTAAGCCACCCAGAATCAACCTGCCAGAAGAAGAATCCAGCCTACCCCTCATGCAATCTTTTATAGAGCGCATTTGCTCATAGATTTCCTTGATCATGAAGTGCTCATAGCCTCCCTTTTCAATGGCTTCAAGTTCCAGATCTATCGTTTGAACATAGGGTGTTAGTGGAAGATTGGCCGTATTCTTAATGGTAAGCTTTCCATTATTGACGATTGCAATTTCCTGCTCATTGAGATAGACTACTTCATTTGTATATTCAATAATGGGTGTGGCATCTGACGCCATAAAAAATTCACCTTTTCCTACGCCAAGAACTAACGGACTTCCTTTGCGGGCGGCAATTAAAAGATCAGGGTCCTCTATAGACATGACGACAATGGCATACGCGCCAATAACTTTTGTTAAGGCAAGCCTTACTGCTTCATCGAGCGGGCATTTTTCTTTTTCTTTAATGTCTTCGATGAAGTGTATAAACACTTCGGTGTCAGTATCACTTAAAAAAGTGTGCCCCTTCATAAGCAAATCCTGCTTCAGGGAACTATAATTCTCAATAATACCATTATGAATAATGGCTAATTTCTTGGTGGCGGAGTAATGTGGGTGAGCGTTTTCATCATTTGGTTCACCGTGTGTGGCCCATCGTGTGTGGCCCATACCGATGTGACTGTTTAAGTCCATTCCCTTGATGTACTCTTCTAATTCAGAAACTTTTCCTTTTTTCTTGTATACGTTCAGGCCGCTGTTCAGCAAGGCAATTCCAGTGCTATCATAGCCGCGATACTCAAGTCGTTTGAGGCCTTTAATAATAACTTCCTGGGCTTGGCGATGGCCGACATAGGCTACAATTCCACACATGATTTATTCAATGGTTTCTACAACAGGAGTGGTGTAGTATATTCTCAGCGTAACCTTATCACTCATAACAAACCGGTTTACGCTTTTCCTAAATTGTGTTTCCAGTGGATGGAACGCACAGTACTCTATTCTTTTCTCATAATCCCGCTGCACATATTGTGTCTGAAAGAACTCTGTAAGAAAAGCAGAAATAGAATTTGTTGAGCCCGCACTAACATTCAGCGCATTTTTAGATGATACGTCTCCCTTTAAGTCCATCGTACCATCATTAAAATTGAACTCAACTGTGTTTAGATACGCGGCATATAACTCCTGATCAAGAAACAGTTTCGGTTCGCCATTTACTACCGAATCAAGAAAAACAGACTTGTACATATTTTGGTCATTTAGAACCCTGAACTGAAATCTGGAGGGCGGTGGAAATTCACTTGACTCATTTTCGAAGTACAATTCTGCGGAATTTAAGATAGGGTTCTTCACTGTATCCATATACTCAAAGAACTTCCTAAAATCCAACTTGGTCATGATGCCTGTGCCCGATTGAATATACCGCTTATTATCAACCGGGAAAAATTCTGTGAATGGCTCTGTTAAGGATTGAAGGACTGTCCCTGTTCTGTTTGACTCTATCGAAGAAAACCCAATAACGGGGTTATTGGTAAAAGGATATAAGACAAAATTAATCTGTTTGCTCACGCCTCCCTCCGTATAATACATTACAAGTTTAGTACCATCTGCTAATGACGAGGCATTGATGGTGGGGTCAATCCCCAGTATCTTATCGCTGATAGTGGGAATAATGGCAAATCCTTTATGCTTACCTGTAAACGCTTCAAAATCATCCGTTATATCAGCATCCGTCTGGAAAGTTGCGAAAAGATCCCTGGCGTAATTTCCATCCAGAATAATCCGGTAGTTTTTAGTTGTATCATTGGTCGTTTGGTTATCATTATTGTCGATAACATTCTGATCAAATCCAGCCGGATCAATGGTGATCAATTTCTCACCCAGAATTTCAGGTTTGTAGGCAACTTTTGAAGTGCTATAATAGGGTACTTGTTTAATGGTATCGGACAATTCATGGATCTGGATAGTTTGATCTGAAATTGACGTGGATCCATATTGGTAGAAGTCAATTTTCAACTGCAATACGAGTGAATCCAATACGGCATCAATACTTATGACCGCATTGTCAATAGACGGACTTATCTGAGTAAAGGTTTCTGTGCGGATGATGCCAAACACATTATCCTGGTATTGGCCAACCAAAAATCGCTGAACGCCATCCGTGTCAACACCTCCATTATAGGTAACTAATTTGTCAAACAGAATGACACTTGTCGGGACATCGATTTCGGCATACGCAACCCTAAATTTGGAATTAGGTCTTCTGATACCGATGGTGTTTTCATCTTCTTCACAGGAGAACAGTACGACCAATACAAGCAATGATAATCCCGCCAGTCTACCCCACCAATTCATTATAAAGGTTGTAGAACGATTCCGTATAATTGTCGTCTTTCTCGCTGTTTTCAATTTTTTTCTCTTTGATCTTCTTAACTAAACCTTCAAGCTTTTTATTGTCCCCGGCTGTTGAAACTACATCAGCATATTGAGCTCCCAATTTTATGAAGCCCTCATAGTCTGCTGTCTTAAGGTGCCCCAACATATTGTCCTCAATATCCATCATTTTTACCTTGCCCATCAGGTCACCTTTAAATTTATGGGTGAAACTATTATTATAGATTGTAAAAACAGTCTTTGAGCTTTTGAACAACGGATCATTTTTGTACGTTGTTTTTAAATACAATGGTATAAAGCTGGTAATCCAGTCATTACAATGCACAACATCTGGTGCCCAGCCCAATTTGCGTACCGTTTCAATTACTCCCTTACAGAAAAAGATAGCCCTTTCATCATTATCCTCATAAAATTTATTTTCCTTATCGTAAAATACATGCTTGCGATGAAAGTAGTCTTCGTTATCGATAAAATAGACCTGAAGTTTGGCATTAGGAATAGAGGCAACTTTAATTATCAAAGGTTTCTCCTCATCACCAACTGAAATATTGATTCCTGAAAGTCTGACCACCTCGTGCAACCGGTTCTTTCGCTCGTTAATTAGCCCAAACCTTGGAACCAGTATGCGAATCTCCATACCTCTTTCTTGCATGGCTTGGGGGAGTTTACGAACGAATTCAGCTACCTCCGTAGTTTGCAGAAATGGATTGATTTCGCTGGCTACATAGAGGATACGGATTTTTGACATAATCTTGGAGTTTTAACCTGAATGGAAAATCGAGCCACAAAAGTACGGAAAATTCACCCCGCATTCAAGTGTACTTAATTTATAAGGTCTATCTTTGACGCCCCTTAAAACTGCCTTTTAATGCTTATTTTCAAGGAAATTAAGTCTTTAACGACCTATTTACAGGATAAAAGAACGCAAGATCATTCCATTGGATTGGTCCCAACCATGGGGGCCTTACATCAAGGCCATTTGGAACTGGTGAAAGCATCTAAAAAGGGCAATTCCATTACCGTTTGCTGTATTTTCGTCAATCCCACTCAATTCAATAACCAATCGGATCTCGACAAATATCCCAGAACCGGTGAGCAGGATATCTCCAATTTAAGATCAGTGGGATGTGATGTTCTATTTTACCCGGAACGTACAGAGATGTACCAAAAGCCAAGTACCATTACATTTGACTTTGGTAGGTTAGATAAAGTCTTCGAAGGGAAGTTTAGACCCGGTCACTTTAGTGGAGTGGCCTTGATCGTTTCCAAATTATTCAATATTGTAAAGCCAACCAGAGCGTATTTTGGACAAAAAGATTTTCAGCAATTCAAAATTATAAGTCGATTGGTAGAGGAACTTAATTTTAACATTGAGTTGATTTGTTTCCCAACCTTGCGTGAATCAGATGGCCTGGCAATGTCATCACGAAACCTCCGGCTAAACAGTGACGACCGTAAAGCGGCACTGGTCTTTAATAAGGCCTTGATCTTTGCTAAAGCTGAACTATCAAATGGAAAAGATTTTAAATTCGTTCAAGAACAAGTCAGAGCGATGTGTTTGATGGAAACCCGCGTACGACTTGAATACTTTGAACTTGCCGATGCCGAAAACCTAACTGCTTTGGATAAGGTCAGTGGTTCCGGTCAGTCTATATTATTAATTGCCGGTTTTGTAGGAGAGGTTCGATTGATTGATAACATGCTTGTTGAAGCCATCTGATGAGGATAATGAGATAAAGCGTGACTCTTACCATGTAAAAGTGTAAAAAAGGACATCACTTTTTATTTTATTGGATTGGATGGGTCTCAAAAGAAAGCCCAACTTTGTTAAGTTAATTCTTCGATGGATCTGGAAAAAGCAAAAAAATGGTAGACTTGCCTGGTAGCCGTTCCGAAATCGCCCGTGTAAACTAAATTCGATCAGGTGAAAGACCGACTTAAATCCTTACTTCAGTATATAATCATCATTCTGATCACGTATGCTCTGATTTGGGTATCCTTGCGGAGTTTAAACGTAGCTGACGGGGAGAATAAAGGGGCGTTCTTGTGGCAAACCTGGGAGAGGTCAGACAAGGGTTATCTGGCTCTAATGGGGGTTATTGCCATGGTGAGCCACCTCATTCGCGCCATACGATGGCAGATGTTGTTGGTACCGGTTGGATATACAATAGGCTTAGGAAATAGTTTCCTTTCGGTCATGATTGGATACCTTATCAACCTGGCCATTCCGCGGGGTGGAGAAGTTTCGCGTTGCTACAACCTTTATAAACTTGAACATACTCCGCCTGAAATTTCCTTTGGAACAGTAATAGCCGAACGTGTGGTAGACATTATTTTCCTGCTGCTCCTGATTGGATCTTCTTTTATTGCAGAGTGGGACAAACTCACAACGTTTCTTACTTCCCTTGGAGTTACTACTACTGGTTTTACCATTTCCCCGTGGATAATTAGTGGCGTCCTCCTGTTTGGCTTTGGCCTTCTATATTTATTTTTTCGATTTCGTAAAAATGAAAAATTAAGAAAAATTTTAAGTGGCTTCAAAGAAGGGCTTCTTGCCGTTTTTCAGTTAAAAAACAAATCGCTTTTTATATTCTATTCACTCGCTATTTGGGGATTATATTTTTTGATGACATGGGCTGTTATCAAAGCTTTTCCCGAAACCAGCACCTTGGGGTTCAGTGCAGTACTTACACTTTTCGCACTGGGCACCATTGCCATGACTGTTCCATTACCGGGTGGAGCAGGATCATATCATACTATTGTTCCATTGGGTCTTGTCATGTTATATCACTTGCCCAAACCCGATGCGATTGCATTTGTCTTTGTCTTTCATGCCTGGCAAACCCTGATCATGATTGTGTCGGGAGTTGTATCTTTGATTATCAGTTACCTGATCATTCGATGGAGAAAACCGAAGTTAAAATAAAGAGCTTGCAACAAGCAAAGAATCAGGTGAGGGAATGGAAATCTCAAGGCAACACGATTGTCTTTACCAACGGTTGTTTTGACCTTCTTCATCTTGGGCATATTGACTATTTGGAAAAGGCTCATTCTCTCGGAAGCAAGCTTGTCCTGGGCCTGAATTCTGATGACTCAGTAAGTAGATTTAAAGGCAAAAACAGGCCAATTCAAGACCAAAATAGCCGTTCCAGGGTTCTGGCTGCTCTTCAATTCGTTGATCTTGTGGTTTTGTTCAATGAGGATACACCCTTAAATTTGATATCCGAAATCCTGCCTGATACATTAGTAAAAGGAAGTGACTATTTGGCAGAAAATATCGTTGGCTCAGATGTTGTGAAAAAGAATGGCGGAGTTGTAAAAACTATTGACTTTGTCTCTGGTTATTCTACATCCGGAATCGTAGAAAAAATTAAACGAACATAAAACAAACAAACTATGGGTGCTTTAATAATAGGTTTATTCTTTATGGGAATTGGTTGGATGGTTAGCTCAAGGATGAAGAGTAAATTCAAAGAGTATTCTCAAACACATTTGACCAAAGATCTAACCGGTGCGGAGATCGCAAGACTAATGCTGGCGGATAATGGAATCAATGATGTAAAAGTAATTTCCGTTGAAGGTCAATTGACTGACCATTATAATCCAGTTGACAAAACGGTAAACTTAAGTGAGGGTGTATACCATGGAAGAAATGCAGCTTCAACAGCTGTGGCTTCACACGAGTGTGGACATGCGGTACAACATGCGAATGCCTATGCCATGTTGCAATTGCGCTCTGCGTTAGTTCCCATTCAGAATGTGAGTGCGAAAGTGCTGAACTTCATGTTTATGGCTATGCTTTTTGGGTCAATCTTTGCCTCCAGCATTCTTCCTTATAAAACTGCTTTGCTGATTATCATTGTATGTTATGCCATGTTTGCTCTTTTTGCTCTGATTACTTTGCCCGTTGAATTTGATGCCAGTCGCAGAGCTCTGGCTTGGGTGAAAACCAGAAATATTGTTACTCCAGGCGAATATGATATGGCTCAGGACGCCTTGAAGTGGGCTGCTATGACGTATGTAGTTGCCGCTATTGGTGCGATTACCATGCTTGCCTACTATGTCATGATCTATCTCGGTGGAGACCGTGATTAAAAAATCAAACAATTCAGTTAATCATAAAGACCAACATCTAACTTTGCAAGCCTGAGGAAGCTTCAGGCTTTTTTGTTTCTTGAACGCATATTAAAAGGTTCTTATGAATTTCCAACTTACCGAAGAGCAATTGTCTGTGCAGCAAGCCGCCCGTGATTTTGCAAAGACAGAACTTCTTCCGGGTGTGATAGACCGAGACACTCACCAGAAGTTTCCACAGGAACTGATCACAAAAATGGGAGCATTGGGGTTCATGGGTATGATGACTGATCCCAAATACAATGGCGGTGGCATGGACACCGTTTCTTATGTGCTGGCCATGGAAGAGATTTCCAAAGTGGATGCTTCCGCTGCCGTTATTATGTCCGTCAATAACTCTTTGGTGTGCTGGGGATTGGAACGATTTGGATCAGAAGAGCAAAAAGAAAAATATCTTAAACGACTTTCTACAGGGGAAGTGATTGGCGCATTTTGTCTATCGGAACCAGAAGCTGGGTCAGACGCAACAAGTCAGCGCACTACAGCCGAAGATAAAGGAGATCATTATTTAGTAAACGGCACTAAAAATTGGATCACCAACGGAAGCACAGCAAGCGTTTATATGGTGATTACGCAAACTCATCCGGAGAGAAGACATAAGGGAATCAACGCGTTGATTATTGAAAAGGGACAAGAAGGCTTTGTAGTTGGTAAGAAAGAAGATAAGATGGGAATCAGAGGGTCCGATACACACTCCTTGATGTTCACGGATGTCAACGTGCCAAAGTCTAATCGCATTGGCGAAGATGGCTTTGGATTTACCTTTGCGATGACCACTTTAAATGGAGGACGAATTGGAATTGCCTCTCAGGCGCTGGGCATTGCATCGGGATCCTATGAGCTGGCACTAAAATATTCCAGGGAGAGAAAGGCATTTGGCAAAAGTCTTTCGGAACATCAGGCTATTCAGTTTAAGCTTGCCGATATGGCCACTAAAATTGACGCAGCACGTCTGCTCATCTTTCAAGCTGCTTACCTTAAGGACCAGAAAAAAGATTTTGTAAAAGCGGCCGCCATGGCAAAATTATTTGCCTCACAAATTGCACAAGACGTCACAACCGAAGCCGTTCAAATTCATGGAGGTTATGGCTACGTAAAAGAGTTTCATGTTGAGCGAATGATGCGAGATGCCAAGATCACCCAGATTTATGAAGGAACCTCCGAAATTCAGCGAATGGTTATCTCACGGGAACTACTGAAGTAGTGGTAATCAGTGATCGGTATGGGGTAAGTGACCCTAACCTGATTAATTAATTAATTACAAATTATCTGATTACCATTAAGAGTCATATTACTGCCAATTTAAGAAGGGCGTTTGTGTTTCCATCGCTTATGGCTCCAGAGCCAATATTCAGGTTGTCTCAAAATATCCAACTCCAACAACCGTGTCACTTTTTCAGTAATTTCACCGTGATATGTTTGCTTTGGCTGGTCCGTTACGTTTTCAAACTCAAAATTATAATATCCACGCTTTTCCTTATTGATTCTGCAAAAAACTACTGGATAGTTATACTCCTTAGCATATTTTTCAGTACCAAAAAGAACACCGGTATCCTGGTTTAAAAAAGTCATCCAGTGGCATTTATCAGCGTATGTTGGTGATTGGTCTGTGCCGAAAATGGTTGCCGTTAAATTATTTCTTTCCGATTCAAAAGTCTCTTTAACAATTTTGGTTGAGATCATACGTAATCCATACTTACTCCGCGTTCCTTTCACTTTCAAATCAAAATATTTGCTAGTAAACGGCTTGTAAATGGCAATCGCCTGATGCTTGATCTGAAAGTCAATGGCCACTGCAAATAACTCCCAGTTGTTATAATGCCCTCCCGCAATAATCACACTCTTACCCTGATCAAAAAAGGTATTTACTATCTTAGGGCTTTTTAATACCATTCTACTGCGAACCTCCTTTTCAGAAATAGTAAATACTTTCAGGCTTTCCAGGGTGAGATCACAAAAGTGTTGATAGAATTTCTTGACTATTTCATTGTGTTCAAAGTCTGTTTTTTCCGGGAAGGAGTTTCTGATATTTTGTATCACTACTTTTTTCCGGTAGCCCACGATATAGTACATAACATAGTATAGAAAATCAGAAACCCTATACAAAGCCGGAAAAGGCAATAGTGAAATGGGAATGATCAATCCGTAATAGAAAAGATTATTAAGAATACTCATGAACAAAAACAAAAGCCAATAAACTACTACCGCGCTTCAATGCTTTGGTTCCAGTCATACACCTTGTCAGAAATTTCAATCAGGATATCGGGATTTTTTTCTAACGCGTTTCCAATAACAATTATATCCGCTCCAGCTTCAAGGGCAGCAAGGGCTTTTACCGAGGTGTTAATTCCGCCACCAATTATGAGAGGGGTATTCACCGCTTTTCGTACAGCGCTAATCATTTTGGTACTGATTTCCTTTTCAGCACCACTGCCGGCATCCAGGTATACGAGCTGCAGGCCTAGCATTTCTCCGGCCAAGGCGGTACAGGCTGCAAGGGAATATTTGTCGTCAGGTATAGGGGTTGTATTGCTTATATAGGCTACAGAGGTTATCTTACCCGAATTGATGAGCATATAGCCTGTAGGCATGACTTCAATGTTATGGTTTTTAAGGAAGGGGGCAGCTACTACATGTTGTCCTATCAGCAAATCAGGATTACGACCAGAAATAAGGGACAAGAATAAAATAGCATCAGCGCCCGGATCAAGCTGCATGGAATTTCCGGGAAATAAAACAACAGGAATGTTTACTTTCTCTTTAATCTGATTTACTACTTCTGAAAGGTTAGTAGTTGTGATAAGACTTCCACCTACAAAGAAAAAATCAATGCAGTTTTCACTGGCTAAATTAATCAACTGATTGAGTTGGGTGGGATCATCCACTTTGTCCGGATCAATGAGTACCGCTATGGATTTTTTACCAATGCGATGTCGCTCTTTTAATATATTAAGGATTTTCATTCTTCCTTTTTCTTGATTCCAAATAGTCCATCAATAAGTCCTTCGCCAGATCCAATAAGACTAAAGTTGCCTGGCTCACAATCCGCTCTCCTATTTGCGAAATAAAGGAAGGTCTATGCGGTTCAGAAACAACTACCTCATCCTGACCAGGTTGCTTCAACAAGCCAGCCTCCTCGTTTTCAATCTTCGTTTCTTTCGCTTTCTTTCGCTTAGATTTAACGTTAGTTATTTGAGTTATTGTAAAATAGGTAATCGCCAGAGTACCACCAATCACAAGTACATTCTTTAACACCTGCTCAGTTTTGTCCGATATTGCTTTTACCTCTTTCTCCAGTTCTCTTTTATGTCGATCACTGGTGGCAATGAGCCTCTGCCTCTCGGGGTCTTGTGTTTCCAGCAACTCCATATTACTTATTTTCTTTGCGTTTGATTAATTCCGATAAATGTTTTTCGAGATTATGAAGAATGTTTTTTTGAAAAATCATAAAAATTAAAAATACTGCCAAGTACAATCCTGCCACAATCCAAAATCCGATATAGCTCTCGCTAAAATACTGGTTTAAAAAATGTGCCAATCCAATACTTAAAAAAATCATGAACATGAATCCAAAGAAAAAAATAATACCAAAAATCATCGCCTTGGCGAGGACTTTCGCCAAATCCTCCCTGATCTCCATCTTAAGCAATTCAATTCGCGCTTCCAGGTAACCGGAAAGGTGACTGAAAATACCATCCAGGCGAAGAAATTTAAAAATGATGTCTTTTAATTTTTCCATATAATCACGCCACCAATATACTATAAATGATTGAGTGAACTGATAGTGCCTTACGAAATTCTAATGCTATTTTTATTTTTTCTTGATGCTAAAAAGCTCTTCTCTGGAAAGAAGGTTCCCCGCTTTGTCATGGGTCTCTCTTTTAACCAGTATATTTTCAGTAGCGCTTATAAATGACCAATAGACGAGAGAATCCGCAGAAGGTGTGTACTGCTGTTTCTCAAACACATATACTGAGTCGACTGACAAGGATGAGTTGATGACCAGCTTTGGCACAATTTCCCGAATACACATTCGGTATCTCCCGTTTTCATCTTCACCATCTTTACAGAAGCCAGCCTTGTTGAGTTCATATAACTCATTATGAATGAACAACATGTTTTTCTTTCGATACACAGAAATCATTTTATCAGGGTCTTGGCGATCAGAAGATCGATCATAAATTGCCCAGCTCGTTAGAGACTGATTCTTATAAGTCTTTGTTATGATTTTATAATATTCCTTTTTCAGCGTAGTGTAGTTTTGTTTTTCATAAGTCAACTCGCGAATGATTACTGCATCTTTATTAAAATAAATCAAGGAAAATGGTATGAAAAAAAACATCAGGATCACATATAGAAATCCCGCTAGCCTGTAGCGAAGAGTGAGCCTGCCTAATCCCAAGGCAAGCTTAATGGGAATGTCTTTTAGATATGGGGTTGGGAAGAAAATGAGTACGCCAATAAAATTAAAAAGGAAGTGAGCAATCGCAATACTAATAGCGGTGTTGGAATTAAACATGCTTGCGATAAAAGCAGTGAGCGTAGTGCCTATGTTCGCTCCCAATATAAATGGCACAGCTTTTCTTAGTTTGATCACTTTTTTAGCTACCAACGGCACTACTAGCGAGGTGGTGACTGAACTGGATCGAATTGCTGCCGTGGTAATTAATCCCCATCCAAAGGATTTCATTGGATGTTGAAAGAAGAACTGCTGAAAGCGATCTTGAGATCCTAAGCCAAGAAGCTTGGTAAGAACTTTCCTGAAAAAGAGAATAGAGCCAAACAATAAAGCAAATGACAGGAGTGCTAATAAGAATCCATTCTCAATATTGTTGACAAAAAAGTTAACGACAGGGTTAAGGCCAGCACCTAATAATGAAAAATTACCATCAGAAAGTCCAACAGGCTGATTAAATAAATTAGAAGCTATTGTACTTGACAACTCCGAAAGAAAACCAAAATAGTACTCTAGTGGAAATAATAGGATTACGGTGAGAATATTGAAAAAATCGTGATATGTTCCAGCTGCAACTGCTCTTCTGAATTCATTTTTTTTTGTAATGAACCCGAGGGAAACTATTGTGCTGGTAATGGTGGTCCCCACATTTGCACCCATGATTATGGGCACCGCCCCTTCCAACGCAATAGAGCCAGAGGCAACAAGAGCTACCACCATGGAGGTTGTTGCAGAACTGCTTTGTATAATAGCTGTAATGAGTAACCCAATGAAAAGACCGGTGAAAGGATTTGAGGTGGCCAGAATTATGGTCTCTGCTGCTGTCTCTCCAAGATGTCGTAAAGACGAAATCATCAGGTCTAGTGCAAACAAAAACACAAAGAGCGCTGCCAGTATATAGGCTGTTTTCCTAAAAATCAATCTCCACCGGCTTTCCATTGGTTGGATGACTTCCGGTGGTGTGGGCTCCAGGCTTTTCATCAATGTTTCAAAGATAGGCCATTGGAAGACCGCAAAAAGAATTTAACAAAGACTTAATACCACCAGTACTTTCAGCTTGCATCATGATTCTAATTCCTTCACTGTCATCCACGCCATCAGACCAGGGCTGATCGTTAAGGCCGCTTCATCAATGTCAAAAGTAGGTGTATGAACGTAAGACGTAATTCCTTTTGCGTCATTTCGTGTTCCTATTCGATAGAAGGAAGCCGGAACGATTTGTGAGTAGTAAGCAAAATCCTCTGAGCCAAGTGTAATGTCAATGTCAACCACATTTTCGCGCCCAACATACTCCACTGCAGATGCTTTTATTCTCCGTGTGAGTTCGGGATTATTTTCCAAGTATGGATAACCTCTTGAAATTTCAACCTCACACTTACCTCCCATCCCTTCGGCAATGCTTTCGGCCATCTTCTTAATTTTTTGAAGACCGGATTCGCGCCATTCTTCATTCATCGCCCGGAAAGTGCCAGCGATGTCAACTTCATCAGGGATAATGTTGGTGGCTCCTCGCCCGCTAATATTTCCAAAAGTCAAAACCGTTGGTTGCCTGGGGTTTGCATAGCGACTAATGATTTGTTGCAGGGCAATGATAATATGTGAAGCAATCACGATGGGGTCAATGCAAAGATCGGGTGCTGCTCCATGACCACCCTTGCCAATTACTTTCAGATAAATCTCATCTGCGCTAGCCATATACATACCCTCCCGAAAGCCAATCTTACCGACAGTAAGCAATGGAAAAACATGCTGACCAATTATGCTTGCGGGCCGTGGGTTCTCCAATGCTCCATCGCGAATCATGTATGAAGCTCCTCCCGGATTCTTCTCCTCACCCGGTTGGAAGAGAAGCCGCACGGTTCCATTAAACTGATCCTTAACTTCATTCAAAATTTTTGCTGTACCTAAAAGCGAAGAGGTATGCACATCATGCCCACAAGCATGCATCACTCCATGGTTCTTGGAAGTATACGGCACATTATTCGCTTCTACTATAGGCAGGGCATCCAGATCCGCTCGTAAGGCAACTGTTTTTTTTGTTGGACTCTTTCCTTTTATCTCCGCTATTAAACCTGTGTTGGCAACTCCTTCTGTTGGCTCAATACCAAATGAGCGCAACTGTTGAGCCACATACTTTGCAGTATTGAACTCCTGATAAGACAATTCCGGGTTGGCGTGCAAGTACCTCCGGAATTCAACTACTTGCTGACTATACTTTTCTGATAGGGATTTGATCGTACTAAGAAGGCTCATTGTCTACACAAAAGAATGACAAAGATATTCATTTATGCTTTGATTCAAGTCGAAAGGTCTTTTTGACAAAAGGAAGAATTCCTACCCGATCATACGATGAGGAAGATTATCTTTTTTGGCGAAGAGATTTTCCGGCTGAGTAGGGCGGAAACACCCTAGAAGATTTAGCCCACTTGATTTAGATTGACTAATTTGGTACATGAAAGCAAGGATTAAAATATACCTTGATACTCAGTTCTGAATAGAATTCATAGACTATAGAAGCTTAAGTATCAAAAGCCCAACTTGAAGTTTGAGAGTGGAAGGAGATGGCGTATTCTCAAATAAAAGATATACTTTAGAAAAGGCAATTGAGTTTATTATCCAACAGGCAAAACCAGTAGCTGAAGAGTTGAACAAAAAAAGGAAGCTTTGGAAAAAACGCTGACTAGTCACCCAATTTCAGTAACTGGACTTACGCAAACAAAGTATCGTCTTTGCGAGCATCAGCGTACTGCCAATGACGTAAATTGTTGGTTCTGCGTAACTCAAGTTCAGTAAGTCCTTCAACAAATTATTTAGCAATGATAAAAACATGCTTGTAATAATCAGAAATTCAATCAAGGGGAGTTAATCTTCTGTTTTATGAAAATTCCATTTATACTTGAAAAAAGGTCACCGTTGGTGAATTGATGACAGTTATTTCCATTGTCTTTTCAGCTATTTCTCTTTTAATCACCTGGAGAAATGAACAGAAAATTCAAATACTTGAAAATGCAACTCTCACAAGGGTTGAAATTGCTAAAACACTAAATACAGTTAATCAGGTAATCCAAATTCAACTTTCATTTTACGAGCTGATTGAAGAAGACATTGTTGAAACCAGCAGAATTGCAATAGTGGATCGGGAACCAACCAAAGCACGTGACTTTATTTGGGAAAAATTTTTTAAGCACCGCGCTGACATCCTGATCATTATTTCTCAAAATAATTGGGAGGTCGCGTATACCAATTTGCTCACCCATGGAATCTCGGCCGACTCCGTTTATATCAAATCCATCAGAAGGCTTAAAAAACTTCAGGAGAACCAATTCAATTTGCTCCTCAGTGATTTTGAAAATGAAATACTTGAATACAAACCCAACGGCAACAAACAAACCGCAGTTCTCACTGATCGGTTGCGGGAAATAAAAAATCACTATCGTGATAATCACCTGGCTTATACAAAAATAGCTACCGATGACCTCAATTCATTTTGTATAAAATTAATTGCCACTACCGACAGGCACCTGCTTTTTACTGCCGATACGTTAAGATCAAAGTGACTTCATTTTATACTTTAGTTCATTGTCATTTTTTCAAAAATTGTATTTTTTATGATAAGGCTGGATGAGTCTAAAACTGACTTAGCCCACATCAAATAGTTTATGTTTAATTTCTTAGATTTAAATAAAAATAACCCATGAAAAAAATCCTTCTTTCCCTTCTCGCTTCAATTGTCTGTGTTGCCATGATGACACCTCAAGCTAATGCTCAATCTAAGACTTCTCCAAAAACTCTTCGGCATGTTGTGTTGTTTAAGTTTAAGGACAGCTCCTCTGTTCAGGAAATAAAAGTAGTGGAGGACGCTTTTAGTTCTTTGGCCGGCAAGATTAACCTGATCAAGAATTTTGAATGGGGAACTAATAACAGCCCTGAAAATCTGAATCAGGGACTAACCCATTGCTTTTTAGTGAGCTTTGCCAGCGAAAAAGATAGAGATGATTACCTGGTGCACCAAGATCACGTTGCATTTGTGGACGTTTTAAAACCACACCTCGATAAAGCAACGGTGATTGATTATTGGGTGAAGTAACTTCTTGAAAAGATAGGCAATCGAAAAAATTGGCAATGTTGCCAACAGTGGCCTGTGCTCTTGTAAGAAAAGTAGTTATTGATAAACATCCCTGCGATTCCTAATTTTTCTAACCTCAATAATCCGGATGATATCTTCGCCAACACGAATTCTCCACAAATACTCTTTTTCGCCTTTCAATTTTTTACTTCCAACGGGTCGCGGGTTTTCTGATAGTTGATCAATTGCATTTGATATCCTAAGGCTTACTTTGGAAGGTAAATGAGCAAGTTCTTTAAGGCCTCTTTGCGGATTTTAACCTGGTATTTCACAATTTACCAGCCTTCTTAAGTTGACGCTTTGCATCTTCCCAATCGATCAGCTTGTCATTTTTTCTGGACTCCGCTACTAGAACATCTATGAATTCGTGAATTGACTCCTCGTCTTTTTCGATGGTTTTCAGATCAATTACCACCGCTTTTTTTCTATTCTTATTATCTGTAAGGTAACTGATGCCTTTCAAAAAAAAATGGTTAGTAATTCAAAGTTACACTATTTGCTTTGCCGATGCATAGTTTAGTCAATATCTATAAACACCTGGCCAGAGTTGGTTATCTGTCTTTAATGAATTTAGAAAGTGGGGGGGGCCAATTCCTCATCTAATCGGTATCTTCTCCGGAATTAAAATTGCATTAGGAAATAAGGGCTTTAGTCTCATGAGATCTTTCTGGGCCTCCAGTTTAGAAAAATAATTACCTACCCGCACCCTGAATTTTGGTTGAATATATTGGAGATTGGCCGTAAGGTCATCGGCTTCATCCGCCATTTTCTTTTTGGCAGTATTGGCGTCCTCGCGGTTTTGGCCCGAATAAATCTGAATCGTGTAGCCATCAATGAATTTGCGCAAGGCATTCAATCTGTCAATGCTGTCCAACACAAAATCGACCTTGGCATTTACGTTTTTAGTAGGATTCACAGGAGTTTTGGGGTCTTCTAATCCCGTTTTCTTTATGGAATCAACAGGCATGACGAACCTTGGCCGCACCAAAGACAGATCTTCATGATAGGTTTTTGAATTGTTGGATTTTTGCGCAACACATCCCAAAGCGATAAGTAAGAAAGAAAATAGGGAGAGGTTGCACTTCATAGTTTATTTCAAATATTTTATGAACTACTAGCTTCAAGCAAATTTACACTCAATTAGCTCGAAGCAAGTGGCTAGCAGCTATTAAAAACTATCCTTCAATAACAATACACTTTCCCTCGTGAATATCGTCTTCTACTTTTTTATACTTCACATCTTTCACCACGCGACCATCCGGGTATTGTACGGTTACCTTGTCGTTCCGTCCTGCCACTCGTTCTGATTTCACCGGCATTATTTTTTCCTCCACAGGTCGTTGTGGTCCTTGAGGTTGATGGCCTCCTTGCAACAAAGACCTGGATTCTTCTTTTTGTTCGCTCAGCCTTACTCTTTTTTGAGCACGCGCTTCCTGCACCTGCTCCTGTTCACGCAACGGGATGTCGGCCTTCATGAGAAATGAGATGGTCTCTTCATTCACGCGGGCTATAAAGCGCTTGAAGGCCTCAAATCCTTCAAACTTATATATCAATAAAGGATCTTTTTGCTCGTACACTGCATTCTGCACTGATTGCTTCAAATCATCCATGTCGCGCAAATGCTCTTTCCATTGCTGATCAATGATGGCCAGCGTGATCATCTTCTCCATTGACTTAATTAACTCCACATTGTTGGTATCAACACACGCTTTCAAGTTTGCTGAAACGCCAATTTGCTTAGTGCCATCTGTGAAGGGAACCAATATCTCCTGAATAGTGGCCCCCCTGGTTTTATAAACATCTTTCACCACTGGCATCGACTTTTCAGCCACCACTTTATTCTTTTTCTCATAATGTGCCAACGCCTGGTGATATAACTTTTCAGCCAATGCACCTTGTTCCAATTTGGCAATTTCTTCAGCCGACATATTCAAATCAAAGCCAAGTACCCGTAAAACATCCAGTTTAAAATCGTCCAGGTTTTCACCTGCTTTGGCATTTGCTACCATGTCTTCACAGGTATCAAAAAGCATGGTGAGGATATCCAGTTGCAAGCGTTCACCAAAGAGAGCATTCCTCCTGCGTTTGTAAATGACCTCGCGCTGAGAGTTCATCACGTTATCGTATTCCAACAACCGTTTTCGTATGCCGAAGTTATTTTCTTCTACTTTTTTCTGCGCACGTTCGATGGAGTTTGTTACCATAGAGTGCGAAATCACTTCCCCTTCCTTCAAGCCAAGTCGATCCATTATTCTGGCGATACGCTCTGGCATGAACAACCGCATCAGATTATCTTCCAGAGACACATAAAACTGAGAAGTTCCCGGGTCACCCTGGCGACCAGAACGCCCACGCAACTGTCTGTCTACCCTTCGCGATTCGTGGCGTTCGGTACCAACTATTGCAAGCCCTCCCGCAGCGCGCGACTCAGGTGTAAGCTTAATGTCCGTTCCACGACCAGCCATGTTGGTTGCAATAGTAACCGTACCTGGTTTCCCCGCTTCCGCAACAATCTCTGCCTCACGTTGGTGCTGTTTTGCATTCAAAACGTTGTGCTTGATCTTTTTGATCTGCAACATGCGACTCAGCAATTCCGATATTTCGACAGACGTAGTACCCACCAATACTGGCCTTCCTTCGCCTGTCAGTTTCACGATCTCATCCACCACTGCGCTAAATTTCTCCCGCACTGTTTTGTACACAAGGTCTTCCATGTCTTTGCGTGTCATGGGCTTATTGGTGGGGATGGTTACCACATCCAGTTTGTAGATATCCCAAAACTCACCTGCTTCCGTCACGGCAGTACCCGTCATACCTGCCAACTTATGATACATGCGGAAATAATTCTGCAAGGTGATCGTAGCGTAAGTTTGGGTGGCATCCTCCACCTTTACATTTTCTTTGGCTTCAATCGCCTGGTGAAGGCCATCCGAATATCTTCTCCCGTCTAACACCCGGCCGGTTTGCTCATCTACAATTTTTACTTTACCATCTACAATAATATACTCAGTGTCTTTTTCAAATAAGGTATAAGCCTTCAACAACTGACTGATGCTATGAATGCGCTGTGATTTGGTAGAGTATTCGCGAATAAGATTTTCCTTCTTATGGAAACGGTCTTCCGGAGTAAGCGCTGCGTCTTTCTCGATCTTATTAAGTTCAGTGCCGATTTCGGGCAGAATGAAAAATTTAGGATCTTCACCTTCTCCGGTAATAAGGTCAATTCCTTTTTCCGTAAGGTCAACGCTATTATCTTTTTCATCAATTACGAAAAAGAGAGGCTGATCAGCCTCAGGCATCATTTTCTTATTGTCTTGCAGATAATAATTTTCTGTCTTCTGCAGCACATTCTTCATACCCATTTCGCTCAGTAATTTGATCAGGGGCTTATACTTGGGCATTGCACGATGTGCACGGAACAACGAAAGGCCGCCATCCTTGTCCATACCATCCGCTAATAATTTTTTAGCGTCATTTAAATACTGGTTGATCAATTTCTTTTGAGCCTCCACAACTTTGAAAATCCGGGGCTTCAGATCATAAAATTCATGCTCATCGCCACGAGGGATAGGACCCGAAATAATTAACGGAGTCCGGGCTTCATCGACAAGTACGCTGTCCACTTCATCGACTATAGCATAATGATGTCCACGCTGAACCAGTTCTTCAGGATCGCGCGCCATGTTATCGCGCAGATAATCGAAACCAAATTCGTTATTGGTCCCGTAGGTGACATCGGCCTGATAAGCATTTCTTCGCTCCAGAGAATTTGGTTCATGCTTATCAATACAATCGATGGTCAGGCCATGGAATTGAAAAAGCGGGGCCATCCACTCGCTATCGCGCACGGCCAGATAGTTGTTCACCGTAACAAGATGTACACCTCGCTTCGTAAGAGCATTTAAGAACATTGGAAAGGTTGCTACCAGTGTTTTTCCTTCACCGGTTGCCATCTCGGAAATCTTACCCTGATGAAGCACAATGCCTCCTATGATTTGAACTTCGTAGTGCACCATGTCCCAGGTTATGAGATTGCCTGCAGCCATCCATTTATTATACCAATGTGCTCTATCGCCAACCACCTTGATATTGTCGTGTTTGGCAGAAAACTGAATATCGTAATCCAAAGCTGTTACTTCGAGGTATTCATTCTCCTTAAACCTACGGGCTGTCTCGCGAACGATCGCAAAAGCCCTTGGCAAAACGATCAACAATATTTTTTCAAGCTCCTTGTTGCGATCTAATTCCAATGCATCTAGGTGTGCAAAGACAGATTCTTTTTCAGTGAGATCAAGATTGGGCTCATCTGCAATTTGTTTGTGAAGTGCAGCGATCTGATCATCAATGGGCTGAAGGGCAGCGTTAATATCAGCTCGAATTTCCGATGTCTTTTTCCTTAGATCATCGTTTGATATCGCAAGCAACTTTTCACCCTCTCGTTTGGTCTCCTCCACCAGAGGCATAACAAGTTTGATATCTTTTTCTGATTTTGTTCCAAAAATTTTGGCAATGAATTTCAGCATAAAAAAGTTAATAGTCCCTGGTCTTCATCTCTTTACCCAAGACGCGTGTTAAAGGGGCATAAAGATAAAGATTTCGAGGGTGCAATTATAGTTCCAAGTCCCCCTCAAATACCATTTTGGCAGGGCCAATGAGGAAAATATCATGAAATGTGCCAACCTTCGCCAAAGCTACGGATGGCTGGTCTGCTTTGCTGCCTGCTTGTCCGCTCGGTAGTTCCGACAGGGTTGATTTAAACTCAACGGAGAGCTCTCCTCCAAGTACGTTTATGGCAATTGGTGAATGGTATCCCATTAAGGAAGCAGCTAAAGCTGCTGCAGTTACGCCTGTGCCACAGGATAACGTCTCATCTTCAACACCCCGCTCATACGTACGCACTGATATGGCATTACCACCTATCAACTCAACAAAATTTGCGTTGGTCCCACTAGGCATGTACTTATCGTTATAACGGATCTTTCTTCCCTCCTCCACCACCGGATAACCTGGAAGATTTTTAATAAACCGGATAACGTGTGGGGAGCCCGTATCCATAAAAATATCTTCACCCAATCTTTTGACCTCCTTCACATCATTCATTTTCAATCGGACAATGTTGTTAGGAAGTAATTCCGCATCATGTGGACCATCATAGGCATTGAAAGTTGTCTTGCCATTGAGCATGCCCAAAGAAGATGCCATCATAACGGCCGCGCGGCTCCCATTACCACATAGACTTTGTGATCCATCGCGGTTGTAATACACCAGGTTGAAATCAAGAGAAGGATGTTTTTCTATCAACATCAAACCATCCGCTCCCACGCCAAACCTCCGGTCACAAATTCTAACAATTTGATTTTTAGTAAAAGAATGCCCCCCAGATCGATTGTCTACCAAAACAAAGTCGTTGCCGGTGGCTTGATACTTGTGGAAGTGGATGCTGGTCATTAACATTCAAGATTTAAGATTCAAAATTCAAAATTTCATACCAATCAAATTTTGAATCTTGAACGTTGAATTTATAGTCGCTTACTTCACTTCTTCATAATCCACATATTCTCCGCCTTTAATGCCGCCACCTTTTTTTTCTTTAGCAGAGCTAGCCTTAACATTGGATGCTGTGTCCTGTGGTCTGCGGTGTTGTTGTGAGGCAGCGCCTGCCCTGAAGAATATGCCTCCTACTTTATAAAACAAATAACCTATTAGAGATAGGATCAGAAGAAATTTGAACATGAGCTTAAATTCCGTAGTACTAACTAAAAAACAAAGGTAACGGTTTCGTAGAAATACATGGCATCCTGATTTAGGAATGAAAATAGACTTTTTAAAATTTTTTAATACTAATATTGCTTAAATGGGGCTTCTGCAAATGCCTCAATAATATTTAACCTGCAGTGAAGGGCTTTCCATTAAGTTCGAATTCTAAGTGGGGCATTTGGACCTGGCCCTTGTTACTGATTATCCTAGTCATTAGCTCATTCATTTCTTACTACCTAAAAAACCTTACAAGTTCTTTTTTATTGTACCTGCCTACCTCAATCGCTATAGTCATGGTGCACTGGTTTGGTCCGAAAGTAGTACCCCTTACTTTTCTAAATGCCATTGTAACACTGATCTTATGGAAAGCCCCTGGAGATTGGGACTGGATCATATTATTAGCAACAAGAGAGCCGTTGGTGGTGCTCGGGTCATGGTTTTTTTGCAAAAAGTACTATTATGGTATTAATGGTATCTCGAATACACCCTCTTTTGTAAGATTTACGCTGCTTGGTATTATTGTTCCCAATCTCATCAATCCTCTTTATACCTATAACTATTCATTTATTGATGGAAATATTGAGCGGGTTTCCTTATTGTGGTTATCCGATTTCATCACGATTTTTTTAATTTCAATTCCATTACTCCACTTTTTCAGTCCTCAGTCCTATAGAAAAATTTTCAAACTACAACTTGAAGATCATGGCGAAACTCATTTAACTAATGACAAGCAGCATGGTAGTAAAGAACTGATGGCTACTACCATTCTATTTGTAGGACTTAGCTATCTGGTGGACTTTGACAAATACTGGTTCTTGTACGGAATTGTAGCTGCCATGGTGGCTGTGCGAAATGGCTTCTCTACAGTGATTCTGACGAATCTCATCATCTTTATCCTGAATTATATTTTACCACTTTTGAATTTGGGCAGCCTTAAACATGGCTCCATTGTAACCTCGCAATTGTTAAGCGTTCACCTTGGCATGGGCACTATGTTTTTTGCCTCTGCCTTGATTGGAAGGGCAATTTCATGCTTGCGCAAATCAGAATCTAAACTTACCGAACAGAAAAGGCAAGTTGAAAAAACCAATCAACAACTCACCCAGGCCAATCACGAAATGGATCGATTCGTATACAGTGTTTCGCATGATATCAGCTCTCCATTGAAGTCAATTAAAGGCTTGATTGCCATCAGTAGGTTAGAAAAAGATAAGGGAAACTTTCCTTATCTTAATCAAATTGAAACAAGTGTTCAAAAACTGGAGGACTTTGTGGGCGAAGTGTTAGATCACTCCAGAACCAGCCGGAAAGAAGTTCAACTCGAGGACGTTAACCTGAAAGAATTAACTGAGAGTATTACTGAAAATCTCCAATACCTTGAGAACTTCAATACAATCAAGTTTACGTTAGACCTAAATGACCACCCTTTTCAAACCGATAAATTTTTGATTAGAGCAGCCTTGAGTAACCTGCTTTCCAATGCTATCAAATACCAAAGAAAACGAACAGACCTACCTCAAGAAATAAAAATAAAATCCTGGCAACAAGACAGCCACATGCACATCACCATATGTGACAACGGGGAGGGAATTGCCACACCATATAAGGATAAAATTTTCGAAATGTTTTACAGGGGGACAACGAACTCAACAGGTTCAGGATTAGGGCTGTTCATTGCCAAGGAGGCTGTTGAAAAATTGAAAGGAAAAATTGAGTTTACCTCAGAGTATGGTGTTGGCTCGGAATTTAAAATATCTGTACCTGTCTAAAATTCAGAGTAGTGTCATTTCTTACATTCCGATTTCTTGTTCCTAAAGCTAAAAAGCGGTTGCTTCGTTTCTAATTAGCCAAGTCGAAATCAAATTATGAAGGAACTTAAGTACCTCAACAAATACCTACTCAAATACAAGTGGCACCTTATACTTGGCCTTATTTTCGTCATTATTTCCAACATTTTTCAAATCCTGCCAGCACAAATGGTGCGGTATTCAATAGATCTGGTAGTAGATAATATCCGGGTTTTCCGCTCTTTTGAAAACGTCTCCGTACAGAAGAATTTTTTTGATGTTTTCGCCAAGGGTATTCTACTCTATGCCGTGCTGATATTGGTAATGGCCCTTTTGCGTGGAATTTTCCTCTATTTCGTTCGCCAGACATTGATAGTCATGAGCCGCCTTATCGAATACGATCTTAAGAATGAAGTTTTTGAACATTATCAAACCTTACCGTTAAGTTTTTACCGCAGAAACAATACGGGAGATTTAATGAACCGAATCTCAGAAGATGTGGGGCGCGTGAGAATGTATCTGGGCCCTTCCATCATGTACGGGCTCCAGTTGTTCACTCTGTTTTTTATGCTAATTCCTATTATGTTCAGCATTAGCGCCCATCTTACCTGGTTTGCGTTATTGCCGTTGCCCATCCTTTCGATCAGCATTTTTTATGTGAATAATATCATTGAGCTACGTTCGGAAGAAATCCAGAAAAGTCAATCACGCCTAAGCACATTTGTGCAAGAAGCCTTTTCGGGGATACGGGTATTGAAATCTTTTACTCGCGAAAAGGAGTCAGTCGCCAACTTTGCGAAAGAAAGCAATGAGTACAAACGGCAGTCTCTTAAACTCACACGGGTTCAATCCTTATTCTTTCCCTTGATTATGGGGCTGATTGGTTTAAGCACCCTGCTTACTGTATATGCTGGAAGTGTAGAAGTAATTAATGGATCGCTTACGTTCGGCAATATTGCCGAGTTTATTATTTATGTGAACCTGCTTACCTGGCCAGTGACTTCCCTTGGCTGGACCACCAGTTTAGTACAACGTGCAGAAGCATCACAAAAAAGGATTAACGAATTCCTGAAAACCAAAACTGATATTCTTTCTGAAAAGGATCTTTCGGTTGATATAGATGGAAAAATTCAATTCAAAAATGTGTCCTTCACCTATGCGGATACGGGTATTCAGGCACTCAGGGATATTTCATTTGAAATCAATCCTGGTGATTCCCTCGCCATCATTGGCACTACCGGATCAGGTAAGAGTACCATCACAAATCTATTATCACGCATGTACGATGTGACAAGTGGAGAAGTATTGATAGATGACAGACCCATCAAAGACTATAACATCACGAACTTGCGCAGCCAAATGGGCTTTGTCCCTCAGGATGTGTTTCTGTTCAGTGATACCATCTTTAACAATATTGCGTTTGGCCTTGAGCCTACTGAGGAAGCCAAGGTCATCCAGGCGGCAAAAGATGCCGATGTCTATCAAAATATTATCTCGTTCCCGAAAGGTTTCAACACCAGAGTAGGCGAACGTGGCATAACGTTATCTGGTGGACAAAAACAGCGTGTTTCCATTGCAAGAGCCATCGCCTGTGAACCTAAAATACTTCTGTTGGATGATGCCCTTTCGGCAGTGGATACTAAAACAGAAAACACTATTCTCAACAGTATGAAAAAAATCATGCAGGGTCGCACCAGTATTATTATATCTCACCGGGTTTCCTCTGCAAAGCTTGCCAATAAAATTATTGTTTTGCACGATGGAATGGTTGTGGAGGAGGGAACTCATGAAAGTCTATTTGCTCAATCAGGTACCTATCGTGAACTCTATGAAAAGCAGATGCAATCAGATGAAGGCGAGATTGTAAAGTCTCAAGATTATGCGTCTCCTGCTTAGACTAGAACACATACCTCAATCCCACTCCACCCTGAAAGCGCTTGTAGCCGGGGTCAATAAGGGCATCGGTAAACCATTCTATTTCTATGAAGGCAGAGATAGGAAGCGAAAAATAAGAATATTCAAACCCGACAATAACCACAGGGCCATAGGTAAATCGCTTTTCGGTAAACTTGCCAAATTTACTTTCAAAAAATCCATCTTCGTAAAGGTAATCATAGGTAAGGCTTGTGGCTCGCCATTGCCAACCTAAGCCCGCGTATAACTGCAATCCCTCAGAAATTTTTTCAGCATCCCATTGGTAAAGAAATTTTGCCTCTATCAACCAATCCGTGTTAGCTTTATGAGTGAGGTAGGATATGGTTTGCTCACCGGTCAATGTATCGGGTAAATACCCTTTAAAAACAGAGCGGTAATATTTGTTGTAAAGACCACTGGCGACCTTGCCAGCATCTGCCGAAAATGCCCAATTTTTATTTGGATAGAATTTATAGGTAAGCGCAAAAGGATCACCGAACTTCAGGCCTATTCCCTGATACGGATATTTGCTCTCATGGAAAATGGGGCACATGATGCGAGCTTTGCCTTTGGTAACGTTAGGTACCTGAAACTTACCACTAAGGGCACTTTTTTTAACCTGCGCGTGCAAAACACCGGTGCAGAGCAGCAATAAAAAAAAGAATGAGAGTGTTTTAGAGCATCGCATCATAGCAAATATAGCTGTTTTGAGCTTACACGATGTCCTCCACCGATAATAGCAGTTGAGCGTCAAACTACTTCTTTGTATTGCATTTTATGCAATTGAGCATAAAAACCATCCTGTGCCAATAGATGCTCGTGGCGACCCATTTCCTTGATTTCACCCCTGTCCAGGACGATGATTTTATCTGCTTTTTGGATTGTGGAAAGACGGTGAGCGATAACAATGGCTGTTCGGTTACTCATCATCTTTTCAATTGCCCCCTGGATCATTTCTTCCGTTTCACTGTCAACCGATGAAGTTGCTTCATCTAAAACTAAAATTTTAGGATCGTAGACCATTGCTCTAATAAATGAAAGCAATTGCCGCTGGCCAACTGAAATCGTGGCACCACGCTCCATAACGTTATAGTCGAGGCCACCGGGAAGTTTCTCTATAAATTTTCTGGCACCTACAAGATCGGCTGCATGTAGGATCATTTCCTCAGTTACGGTAGGGTCACCCAGGGTGATGTTATTGCGAATGGTATCTGAAAAAAGAAAAACATCCTGAAGAACCACTCCAATATTTTTGCGGAGGGCCGTTAAATCAAATTCTTTAATATCTGTTCCATCTACCATTATGGTGCCTCGATTAATTTCGTAAAAGCGATTGAGTAAATTAATGGTGGATGATTTGCCTGCACCCGTGGCGCCCACCATAGCAATGGTTTCACCCGGCTTGATGTGTAGCGTAATGTCCTTCAATACATAGTCAGCATCGTTGTAAGCAAACCACACATGTTCAAAAGTAACCTCACCTCTAATTTCCCTGGGAGTGAATGTTCCATTTTGCATGACATCAGATTTGTCATCCAACAGGGTAATTATACGCGATGAACTGACAATACCCATTTGCAAAGTATTATATCGATCGGCAATCATTCGGATCGGCCGGAAAAAAAGCTGAATGTACATGATAAAGGCGGTGAGCTTGCCCAACGTAATCCCTGTCGCTTCCTGGTGTATCACTCCTTTAGCACCGTACCAAACCAGCAGGCCAATCCCCATGGCTGCAATTATTTCCGCAACGGGAAAATAAATGGAGTAATACATGACGGATTTCAGATTGGAATCAAGATGTTCTTTGTTGATCTCTTTAAACTTTACGAATTCTTTTTTCTGACTCCCAAAAATCTGAACGATTGACATTCCCGTCAGGTGTTCCTGAACAAATGAATTGAGGTTGGAAACCGCGTTTCGTACATCGTTAAAGGCAACTTTTATTTTTTCCTTAAAAATATAAGTTGAAAGCAACATCAACGGAATGGTTGACAAACTAACGAACGCCAATCGCCAATCGGTAAAAAACATAAACGCCAGAATAAAAATAATTTGCAAGAGGTCGCTGGCCATAGCAGCTAAACCTTCACTGAAGACATCTGCCAGCGTTTCAACATCTGAAATGGTACGTGTTACCAATCGGCCTATAGGCGTTTTATCAAAAAACCTGAGCCGGAGACTAATCAGATGTTCATAAAGTTTAACGCGAATATCCCGGATGACAAACTGAGCAATTCGGCCAGAGATATACGTATGAACATATTGAACAACAGATTGCAACAGCAACAGCCCAAAAATCAACAACATTACATTTACCATGCTCCAGTAATTGCCATACTGAACATGCTCGTCCAACGTGTATTGAATTAAGAAAGGGCGAATAGGAGTAAGAACTCCGAGTAGCAATGTTAAAATAATGATAAGGTAGAACCTGCCCCTATATGGTTCAACAAATTGAAGAATCCTTTTCAGGACATTAAAGTCTATAATATTACCGCTGCTTACTTTTTCTTTTTCCATGACCTCACTACCTCACCCCCGGCCCCTCTACCTCATCCGTCCTCTGGCCACCTTCTCCAAAGGAGAAGGAAAATGGTCTAAAGAATTGAATGGAGAGGGGAGGTTTATTATTTACTACTGTTTACACTTTCAAAAAAATTGTTTTCGGATATTTAACGGTCATTAAATACAATGCTTCCGGTGGAACATTCACCCCTGCCTTCTTGCGATCTTTACTTTTCAATATTTCCTGAAAATCCTGCAAAGAGATTTTTCCTGAACCAACATCCAACAACGTTCCAACGATGGCACGCACCATGCCTCGTAAAAATCGATTAGCCGTGATCGTAAAAACCAACATGTTGCCTTTTTGATTCCAATGTGCCCGTTTAATGTTGCAAATAAAGTGATTTACATCGGTATGCACTTTACTAAAGCATTCAAAATCATGTTCTCCATATAACAATCTGGCGGCTTTGTTCATCATTTGAACATCTAATGGCCGGAAGAAATAGAATGCCCGACCCACCAAAATAGGATCTTTCACCAACGTAATTCTGTATTCATACGATCGTTCCAGTGCATCGTAGCGGGCATTGGCATCCGGCTTTACCGGAAAGACAGATCGGATAGCGATGAACCTTGGAAGAATTGAATTTAACTTTATAAGCCACACGGCCTCATCAAAATCTTTAGCCGCATCTGCATGAAAAAATTGTTGTACGCAATGGACGCCAGTATCCGTCCTGCCACTTGCAACAATAATAGTTTTTTGCCCAAAGACTTTTGTCATAGAATCCTCCACCACTTGCTGCACACTGATTGCATTGGGTTGGTTTTGCCAGCCGTGGTATTCGAGGCCGTTGTAAGTGATTTCAAAAAAATATCTCATGCGAGAAAGGAAAGGGTTGAAGACGTTAGCAAAATAAGAAGGGTATATGACAAATAATACGATGGATTGACTTTAAGGTCACCATGCGCTAATTAAAAGCTCTATAGATAGTTTATACAAGAGTAAACCATTAAAATCAACTCCAATTTAGAAGTGTTTTTTAAATAGAACACTTTTTTACTATTTTTGTACTTTAAATATTACACTATGGAATCGTTGATTATTAAGTTCCGGGGGTTGTTGGAGTCGGTTGATCCGACCTTCAACCGAAATCTATTTGAACAAATTAATTGGAAAGCCCGAGGCATTAAGATTGAGGGGGCAAGGGGCGTTGGCAAATCAACACTAATGCTTCAGCAAATCAAGAAAAATCTTCCCATCAAAGACACCTTGTATCTTACATTGGACGATTTGTATTTCCGGAGCCACACCCTCACAGAAGTGGCAGAAGAATTTTATCAGCATGGAGGGCGTCATCTCTTTTTGGACGAGGTGCACAAGTATGCTAATTGGCAAGTCGAAGTCAAGAATCTGTTTGACTTTAAAAAGCAACTGCAACTTGTCATGTCGGGTTCATCTATACTGGCATTGCAACGTTCGCAGGCCGACCTTTCACGAAGGGTCATCACGTATTTGTTACCCGGTCTGTCCTTCCGCGAATATCTGGGATTGCACGATGGGATTTCTTTACCCGTCATTGACCTAAAGGAGTTGATTTTGCGACATGAAGAAATTGCCGAGACAACGCTGAAAAAAATACCTTCGCCATTAGGCAAATACAGACATTACATACAATACGGCACTTACCCTTTTTTCAGGGAAGGTGAAGGGGATTATTTTGTAAGGATAAACCAACTGATAAATGTAATCATTGACTATGACCTTATTGAAGCAAGGGCAATGGAGGGCTCATCCCTTAGTCAATTGAAGAAGCTACTTTACATTATATCAAGGTCAGTACCCTTTACGCCCAACACCAACAAATTGGCTGAAGATTTGGGGATCAGCCGAGGCAGGATATTGGATATGCTCAACATTTTAGAGAAGGCGCAACTTATACGCAACTTGCGTTCTTCTGCACATGGCGTGAGCCTAATGAACAAGCCCGATAAAATATACCTGAACAACACTAACCTCATTCATGCATTGGCTGATGGCAAACCCGAGAAGGGCAATATCCGCGAAACTCTTTTTTACGCACATATCCAGGATGCAGGTCTATCCGTAAGTTATCCAAAAGCCGGGGACTTCCTTGTTCAGGAAAAATACACCTTTGAGGTTGGCGGAAAAGACAAGTCATTTGAGCAGATAAAAGGGATCAAAGACGCCTATGTTGCGGCCGATGATCTGGAGCGGGGCGTTGGAAATAAAATCCCACTTTGGCTTTTTGGCTTTTTATATTAGTAGAGCTACTTCTCCAGCAACCTTCTCAACTCTTTGCTGGCCTCTGCCTGGTTGAGCGCCTTGCTAAAGGCCCGCTTCAGGAAAGATTCTTTGTCATTCACTTTTTTCATGACTTTCTTGAAGTCTTCCCGTTTGCGCAGGTTGGAAAACATGGGGTCATTGCGGTAACCATAGAACCAGTATACTTCCCGTTGAAAAGCACTGTCTAAATATTGAACCGCCTTGGCATCATTTCCAAAGTAGGCATGGTCAACCGCTAAAGTATAAAAGATGCCTCCAGAGCCATCCCAGGTGCTAAGTCCTCTTTGTCCGGATGCTATTTCAGAATATTTTTTAAAGTCTTCAGCAAAGAGAGCATCGGCATCTTTCTTCCTGCCCATTTTTAAATACACCATCCCAAGCCTGTGACGGAAGGGAAGTATTTGGGTAGAGTCATCAAGCCCAGTCTCGATTTCCTGCATCTTCAACCAGTACTTTGCAGCTTTTTCTAAATTATTGTTCTTATAGTGCAACCAGGCCAGTTCGTCAATTATGAATTGATCCGTGGGATTAATTTTTTCTGCCTGTTCAATCTCCAGAATCGCTTTCCCAAATTGTCCAGTCTCTTTATAAAGGTTTGATAAAGACCAATAAGGACCAGTTGACCCCGGGCTTAAACTCTTGTATTTTTGAAACAGTTCTTCTGCTGTAGTCACTTCACCAATGGTGAGATAAAGATTACCATACCTATAATAATACTCGGGATCCTTTTGGGAGTATTGGGCCTCGAGTGCCTTCAACACGAGTAAGGCCCCTGTTTCATCTCCCTCTGTCATTAATAAATGTAATCCATAGCGTTGCAAAACATCCGGATCATTTGGCGCAAGCTGGTATGCCCTATAAAAAGCTTCTCTTGCTTCTTTCTGTTTTCCCAGGAACCGGTAAACAGGCCCCTGAACCAGATAACCATGGGGAGCGGAAGGATCTAAAGCAATTGCCTTGGAGGAAAAATACATGGCTGAATCCTGCCAGGTCTTTAGACTAACGCCAAAGTCTCTCGTAATAAACCACAACCTCCCCTTGTAAGCATAAGCCTGTGCAAAACCGGGATCCAATTGTATCGCCTGGTTAACCAACTGAAGTGCTGTTTCTACATCGCGCCTTTCACCATTAGACCGGTTCCTTACATCTCTCGCCTTCAATAAATAATCGTAGGCCGTAATGCTTTGCGACACTTGCTTTTGGATGTTTGTCTTCTCGCTCAGTGTGAGCCTTGCCTGTAATGCCTTTGCAATCTCAAGCGAAATTTCGCTTTGCAGGGAGAGCACATCTTTTAAATCGCGGTCGTAGGTTTCACTCCACAAGTGTGTATCAGATTCCGTATCAATCAACTGAACTACAATGCGCACCTTATCGCCAACCCGTCTCACGCTACCCTCCAGCACATTGCTCACATTCAACTCATCGCCAATTTCAGACATGGTTTTGGTGGTGCCTTTATACTGAAGTGTTGATGTGCGCGATTTCACTTTCAGGTCGGCAATCTTTACAAGATGGTTCAGAATATCCTCGGCAATGCCGTTGCTGAAATAATCTTGCGTGGAGTCTTTGTTCATGTTCTCGAACGGGAGAACAGCAATGGATTTGTCTGGTTCACGAAACAGGTTGTTGCCAATTCCTGTAAAATAGATCATGGCATAACCCAAAATGCCAACCGTTAAAATAGCGGCTGCAGCCAGAGAGAACTTTCTCCTGGCCGAGCTTGAAATTTCTGATGGAGCTGCAGGAGTTAATTTTACGGCTGCAGCAGGAGTTTGCATTCCCGAAATCAATTCCTTAATTCCGCGCACTACCTTGTTCACCTGGTCGCGATAGAAAGTATGTTTTAAATTTCCTTTGGCGTCTTCTTCATTGGGCAGCAACGGCCTCACCACTCCTGCAGTTTGATAAATAAATTCTATCGAACGCAAAACACTGCCGAGCTCTTTTTCAACCAACGTTCTGTCTTCTGCTTCCAGTTCATGAATTTGAACAGGCAGGATGCGACTGGCCACGTTGCCGCTTTTCAATTTTATATCGCGTCCGAATGGGTCGTTTTGAGCCAATTTATTAAACGCGCAAAACTCATCGCGCCACGCGAATGATTTTGGATCACAATAGGTTTGCGAAAGGATAGGAATGAAGATTAGGCACTTCAGTTTGCCTTCCAGGCTCTTGTTCACATTGTGGGTTTCGAGCAGGCCATCGTGCGGGTTGGAATCAAAGTAAATGGAGATGTCTTCTTTGAAGGCCGAATCAAGCTCGGTTTTCAGCGCCTTGACAAACTCTGTTACCCAATGATCGCCTTTGTTATCCTTTTGACGATAACTGATGAAGATATCATATTCGTATCCTTGAATTAACGATGGCATATAATATTCTTATCTGATGAAGACCTGACTGCCGAAATAAAATGCAGGCATGGCAGGCAGATATCGTATTCGTAACCATGAAGTATTGAAGCCATGAACAATGTCAAATGTTTATGCCGGAGTCTTTTAAAATGGATTTTAAAGTTCCTGTTGGAATATCTTTACTGTGGATTGGCACAATGGCAATTTTAAATCCGGACTTTCGATAAATAGCGTGACTCCCTGATTGCCGCGTAAATACAAATCCTTCCTTCTCCAGCAACTTGATTAATTCTTTAGGCTTCATCCAGAAGTTGAGCGGTCTGCCTGGCGATCTCCTCTTCCATTATGGTATCCAAATACAATTGCACGGCATCTTTAAGGTTCTCTAAAGCTTCGTTAGCAGTTTTTCCATGGGTGTGACATCCAGGTAGTTCAGGACACCAGGAATGAAATTCGCTGCCGTCTTTTTCTACTCGAAAGGAAAATGGTAGTGGATTTGATTTCATGCTGGTAAAGCTACAAAATAGTATTGAGTCAGCTCCAATAGTCGTCTGACGGCTTCAAGCCGTCTTGACGACTTCCATATTTTGAATTTGCATTCTTGAATCTTCACTCCACAGGAAATCCCACCTTATCCAACATTATTTTCCAGCGCGGGTCTTTGTGCAACGGTTCAAAGGGCGGCTCCACTTTTAGCCAGTACATTTCTACTTCATGATCCGCATAGGCTTTCTCGAGCCACTGAAATGCCAAGTCAACCTCACCGAGTTGAGCATAAATCATAGCCGCATAAAAAGAAGGGCTGCCAACAGAGCTTTCGGTGCTTTGCTTTTTAATTGCGTTTAAGAGTTCTTTTGCTCTTTCAGGTTTGCTTAAATGAATCAAGGCTATGACAAGAGTTCCTTTAAGGCGCGGCCCGGTGAATCCTTTTTTAAATCCTTCCTCAATAACCGCCACCACCCATTCATACTTTCCATGATATAGATAGGCCCTTCCCAATTCAGCATAGTAGGTAGGTGCTGAGGGTTTCGCTTTTGTTCCCCAGGCGGAATCAAGGAACAGCATTGACTCTTCATTCTGTCCATTAAAATAAAGAGTAAAGCCCATATTTACTTTCCGTTGCACATTATTGGGTTCGGCTTTCATTCTCAGCTTTGCCAACTTCACAGCTTCTTTAAACCTCCCCATAGACACTTGAAAATCTGCATCCATGGCATCCAGATTTGAAGGTTCGAGTTGAGCGGCATAATTGTTCTCACGATCGGCCGCATAGAAATCCCATTTATACCAAAGATTAAGCAATCCCAAATTAATGTGAGCCGGTGCTTCGTTCGGGTTCAAACTTATGGCCTTGTTCAATAATGGTTCCGCTTTTTGAACTATTTCACGTGAGGATATACGAGTAGTCGAACCAAAAAATCCCTGAAAAATCCAATACCATCCCATGGCCGCATAGGCGGAAGCAAATTGCGGATCTAGCTCTATTGCTTTCTCTAAAAGGAACCGGTATTGTTCCAATGAATCAAACCTAAAACTTAAGTGGCTAGCTTTCAGGTAGAGGTCATAAGCCTCTGCATTCTTTGTTGGAAGCGCATCGATATTAGCTTTAGTGGTTGGCTTCACTTTCACTTCCAGTTTATCGGCAATCTGCTGGGCCACTTCACTTTGAATGGATAGTAGGTCGGACAGATTCCGGTCGTAATACTCAGACCAAATGTGTTTGTCCGTTTTTCCATCAATTAGCTGCGCATTAATGCGGATGGTATTGTCCACCCGCTGCACGCTTCCTTCCAGCACAAACCGCACGCCCACTTCATCGGCAATTTCCTGTATTGTCTTCTGAGAGCCTTTGTAGGTCATCATGGTAGTGCGCGAGGTTAATCGCAGCCCTTCAATTTTGTTGAGGTGACTAAGGATAGCTTCCATCATGCCATCACTGATGTAATCCTGGCTGGGGTCCTTGCTCAAATTGTCAAATGGCACTACGGCCAATGACGGATCAATGCCAGATGAATTGGCACTACCAGCTTCCTTGTTGTTCGTGTTGGGCGGAAAAAATGAAAACAGGGCGATGACCGTAGCGAGCATAAGCAGAATAAACGCGTTGCTGGTTAATGGTTTTTTCTGATCGGGGCTGAAGGGGTTCAACTGGGAAGCTGATGACCCGGTCCGAATGAACCCCTGCGGGCTCCGCTCGAAAAGCCAGGCCATTAAAATTGAAATTGGAAAGAATACAATAAGAGCAAGGGTCACAAACTTGAGGCTACCTGCCGGAAAGTCAAACAGATCAATGCTGATAGAGGTCAACTTCCAAAGCACCACAGAAAATAATACATACGCGAGGCTTGCCCTCAAGACATTCCTCCTGTTCAACTCAGTCCTAAACGGGATTCGGTTGGGTGCCGTTTGTTGTTTTTCCGCAGCCGGGTGCGCACTCAGAGCCTGGGCATTTTGCAATCCAACAATTATTTCCTTCACGGAGTTGGCCACCTTGTTGATCTGATCGCGGTAAAAAGTTTTGTTAAGGTTCAGTTCGCGCTCATCCTTTGCAGTTAACGGCCTGTTAACTCCAGCAGAGTGATAGATGAAATCAATGGCCCGAAGTTTAGTCTGTAATTCATCTTCCAGCATTTTTTGGTCGCCTGCATCTATTTCATGGATGCGTATGGGCAACACCCGGCTGGCCACATTGCCATTTGGTAATTTGATTTTTAATCCAAACTGATCCTGGAAAGCTGTATTCTTAAATGCCAGGAATTCATGATTCCATGCAAAGCTCTTCGTATCGCAATAGGTTTGCGAGATGATGGGAATGAAGATGAGGCATTTTAATTTTTCCTTTAACGAGTCATCTACATCGTGGGTCTCAAGCAGGCCATCGTGAGGGTTGGTGTCAAAGTAAACGGAAATGGAGTCTTTGAGCGTGGCCGCAAGTTCTTCCTGTAAAGCCTTGACAAACTCCGTCACCCAGCCGGAACGATTATCGTTGTGACGGTAGGAGATGAAGATGTCATACTCAAAGCCTGGGATGAGGGAGGGCATATTCAAAGGTACTAATTTGAAAGCACGTCCCGTTAGGGACTAAATATTTGTAGAAAATATAGATAGGAAGTACCGTCCCGCCAGGGACGGAATATCAGTCATTCAACCGGCTTAAAAATGTAACGTTCATCAAAGGGAATTTCAAATCGCCTCAGCAATTCCAGATACTCGTTCAGGAATGTTCTCTTTTTGTGATGCTCCTTTTGGTTCATCACGTAATTGTAAACACGTTTGACTTGGCTATGGCTATAAGAAAAGGCACCGTAACCCTCTTGCCATTGGAATTTACCTTTTACAAATCCTTTGGTATTGATCCATTCCGATGATTCGCCTTTAACTACTTGCATCAGGTTTGAGATTGATTGTGTTGGATGAAGCCCGATAAATACATGCGTGTGATCGGGCATACCGTTGATGGCTATCATTTTGTGTTTATGATTCTTAACAATTCCTGTGATGTATTTGTATAATTCATCCTCCCATGATGGCTGAATCAAACTGATTCGGTTTTGAACCGCGAATACAAATTGAATATGTAATTGTGTATAGGTATTGGCCATAAGATTATGATTGGTTTAACATTCCGTCCTTAACGGGACGGCTCTTCAAAATTCATTATTTCCTACAGATATTGAGTCCTTACAGGACTGAAAATAACACCAATTGGGCGCAAATAAATTTTGGGACCGATGTGAACGAAATCGAAGCAGGGAAGTAAACAGAAACCTTTTCCTTGATGGTGCCTGAAGGTTCTTCCTCCAGTCCCCTCACAAATTCGTTCACCCACCCCGAACGATTATCGTTGTGGCGGTAGGAGATAAAGATGTCGTATTGAAAGGTGGGTATGAGGGAAGGCATCAGGCAATTATTCAGGAATAAACTTCAAAAGAAATTTCAATTCATTTTCAGAAAGGTTGTCCAATTCTGCTTTGTCATAAATGGACAACAGGTAAACCTTTTGCCTCACCACCTGAACGTGCGTGATTAATCGGGCACCTCCCCGATTTGCCTTTTCCTTTCAATGCAATAGACAACCGGATTTTGTAGCATCCTTTTCCTAACCTAGTTCCTTGTTCTGGCTCGGTGATTAAGGACGAAATAAGCGCATCAATCTCTTGCGGCAAGGATGGATATTTCCTGATTAACCGTTCGGCTTGCTTTTTAAAATAGAAGGTAACCTCAATATCAAAGCTCATTAAGAAAAGCCTTTGCGGATTGGAGTTTAATTTTACCCTTCTTAGCCAGACCTAATTCATTAACCGAATGCTTCAACTCCCGAAGGAACCTGACTTTTGCTGAATTTTTTTCTTTCTTCGTTTTAGACTTTGCCCTATTCAAGATTGACTCCAGTTCTTTTAAAACGATGCGATCATCTGTTTTCAGCACTTTTTCAATCAGGTGAATTTTAATGGTATCTTCAAACATGGCAAAAATTTTAGTTATCAAATTTATCAAATATTTAAGGATTAAGTTACCTAATTCAAAAGTTGATAAAACACAAATCAACCTTCCATTTGCCTTTTAGACAATTATCAACATTTGTGGGGTTCAAGAAGGCCATCACGGATGTTGGCATTCCAGCCCGACCGATTATCATTTTGGCGGTAGCTGATGAAAATATCGAACAATCGCTGTCAAATGAAATATAAAACTTACCGTGACCAAGGTATGCTCATTGGACCTGGTCCGGTTGAAGCTGCCCATCGACATGTTATTCAAGCTCATCTGAAAAGGTCTGGTCAACGATGGACTTTAAAAGGTGCCCAGCAAGTAGCCAATCTAAGAACTGCTAGATGTAGTGGAGAATGGGAAATGGTCAAGAACTTGATCTGAAACCCTAATTTAAACTAATGCAAAACTGTCGTGCACCCGTTTAATTTGTACCCATATAAACTGAACGAAAATCAAGTATATTTACAAATACCTAAATTTAGTTTATGTCAGCAATAAACATCAAGACCTCAGGCATGCATCATGTTGCTTTTCGTTCAGCCAATCTTTCCAGGGCCAAGAAGTTTTATGTCGATACCCTTGGTTTTCCTCTTCTACTTGAAAACCCGGAACTCATAATTGTCGGTATCGGAAATTTCGCATTAGCAATTAAAGGACCCGATGCTGGGACTCCCAAAGGTGATTCATTTAATCCGTTCCGTGTAGGGTTAGATCATATTGCCTTAGCCAGTGCTGACTTATCTGAAATTGAAAGGGTTGCCGGCCTGTTGAAAGAAAATGGAATATGGAGCGAAGGCCCCAAAGTTGATCCAACGTTGGGTAAAACTTATGTGGCGTTTAAAGATCCCGATGGAATTAAGCTGGAGCTTTATCAGGCATAAGCATCTCTCTACTCAGGAAAATTCATTTTGTTTACCAGGTTCTTGAACCTCGGATCGTCATGAAGGGGATAGAATTGAGGCTCGGTAATTAACCATGGCATTTCCCAATCGTGTTCTTCATACGCTTTCGTGAGCCATTCTAAAGCCAATTCCTTTTCTCCCAACCCAGCATAAATTACGGCTATGAAAAAATTGGGCGAACCAGCATTTGAATTCTTCCTTCGCTCCTTCAATTCATTTAATAATTCGTTCGCTTTATCCTGTCGACCCAATTTGGCGTAGGCCGCGCCCATCCAACCCAATATTCTGGGTAACCGATGTTGAGCTATGTCCATGGCTTCACTTAGCGACTCAATAGCCTCTGCAAAGTTCCCGGTGCTCAGGGTAACAAATCCATAGGTAAAAAGATGGGGATATGAATTGGATTGTTCAATCCTTGCCCTTTGAAAATCAATAGCCTCCTGATGCCGGTTTAAATAATACAGACATAATGCTTTTCTGGGACCAGGGAAGTAGGGATCCTTTTCTAATTGTTCATCGGCAAAACGTAAGGCCTGATCGTGTTTTTTTATGAAATTCAGAAAATCAACATAAATTGAAGTGATAACAGAATTGCCCGGGTTTAGCTCGTGCGCTCTGCGATATTCTTTCTCCGCGTTTATAAAATCCCAATCATGATATAACGTATAAAAGGCCAACTGCTGATGAGCTTCAGCTAAATGAGGATCTAGCAGTAGTGCCTTGTCCAAATAGGGTTTAGATAATTCAGCGGCTTCCTTTCCCGTTAATTCAGCAATAAAAACACTGGCCAGCATCAAGTAACCAGTTGATAATCCTGCATACGCTAAAGAAAAAGAAGAGTCAACCTGAATTGCTTTTTTATACAAATCCATCCCATTGCGTATTCCTTCAGGAGTGGTTTTTCTTAATTCATATGAACCTTTTAAATACAAGTCGTAGGCAACGGTATTTTTCGTATGGCTTTTATTGATCCGGTGCCGGTCTTTATCCAGGAGTGTGATCTTAAGTTTGTCTACGATTGAGGAGGCAATTTCATCCTGGATAGCGAAGATGTCATCCATCATCCGGTCATAACGCTCAGACCAAAGATGGAAACCATCTTCAACCTTAATCAACTGTACGGTAATGCGCAATTTATTCCCTTGCCTGCGCACACTGCCTTCGAGTACAGTGCTTACATTTAATTTATTACCAACCGCCCGGAGATCGGGGTTTTTGTTTTTAAACTGAAAGGAAGATGTGCGGCCTGCCACCTTCAGGTTACTCAGTTGTGCCAAAGCATTAAGAATCTCTTCAGTTATTCCATCACTGAAATATTCTTGCTCGGGGTCGCTGCTCATGTTGGTAAATGGCAAGACCGCTATAGAATCAAGTATCTCGTGAGGATCAGGTAAACCGACAGGATGATTAATAGTAATTGAAGCAGATGGATTCCTGATAGCATGGAGAATTTCCTTAATTGCATTAGCAAGTTTGTTCACCTGGTTGCGGTAGACGGTTTGATTTTGATTCTTCGCTGAATTTTCTTCCTTCGAGTTAAGGGGTCGGTTAACGCCAGCTTCTTTATAAATAAACTCAATTGCCCTGAGCACTCCACTCAATTCATTTTCGAGAAGTGTTTTGTCATCAGCATCAACATCATGAATTTTAACGGGAAGAATTCTGCCCGCTACATTTCCGTTGCTCAACTTAATATCTCTTGCAAACTGATCTTCTTTGACTAGCTTATTAAATGCACAAAACTCATGCTGCCAGGCAAAGCTTTTTGTATCACAGTACGTTTGTGAGATGATGGGGATGAAAATGAGGCACTTCAGTTTGCCTTCAAGGCTTTTATCCACGTTGTGGGTTTCGAGGAGGCCATCGTGCGGGTTAGTGTCGAAGTAAACTGAGACAGGTTCTTTGATGGTGACGGCTAGTTCCTCTTGCAAAGCCTTTACGAATTCTGTTACCCAACCGGAACGATTATCGTTGTGGCGGTAAGAGATGAAGATGTCGTAGGAGTAGCCAGGAACTATAGAGGGCATTGGGTAAAGATAAGGGCAATATGGTATAAAAAGAAGTAAGGAATAAGGAGCAAGCAGTAAGAATAAATAGTAGCACGGAAGCATGGAGGGAGAGAACGTTGCCAAAAGATGGGCGATTTTAAAACGCTTGAGGAAGCCACATTGTCTCCCCGATTCTTACTCCCTACTCCTTGCTCCTTATTCCTTACTTCTTACTTTTACAATTTAATCAACCCCTTGTATGTGGCAAAGAATTCAAACCATTTTTCTTGTACTGGTTGTACTGTCTATGCTTGCCAGTCTCTTCCTTCCTATTTGGGTTTGGGTTGATCCCACTTCCGGCATTTCAAAGTCATTATATCCCTTGCACTATACCATACAGGAAGGTGACAGCCGGATAACTACCTATTTCCCATATTTTGCTACAGCCATTTTAATGGTGGCTGCCGCAACTATAGCGATCATGGAAATCAGAAGATATGACAACCGGATTACTCAGATTAAGATGGGTACTCTCAATTCCCTTATTTTGATGGGAGTGATGCTGTGTGCCATCCTGTTTGCCAATAACCTGATTAACTCAAACTCCTCAGGATGGAAATACGGATTGGGTCTATATCTTCCTTTTGTGGGTGTAACGTGTAACTGGCTTTCTATACGTTTCATCCGCAGGGATGAAAAAAAGGTAAGAGATTCTGATCGGATCCGGTAACTTTTTTCAGTAAACAATGTTTTAAAACTTTAACCCAATACATTATGGCACTAACTAAACTTGGCCCCAACGATGCCAACACCATCGGCAATCTTCCATCCATCGGATCGACCGCACCTGACTTTGTTCTTTCCGGCAACGACATGAAAGATGTGAACTATAAGCAGTTTGCGGGAAAAAAGATCGTGCTGAATATTTTTCCAAGTGTGGATACGAGCGTCTGTGCCGCTGCTATCCGTGAGTTCAACAAAAGAGCCGCCTCGCTGGACAACACTGTTGTCTTGTGCATTTCAAAAGATTTGCCTATGGCACAAAAGCGTTTTTGCGGTGCTGAAGGAATTGACAGGGCGATCACGCTTTCTGATTTTCGAGGTCGTGGTTTTGGAAAAGCATATGGAGTTGAACTACTAGACAGCAACTTTGCCGGACTCTTTGCCAGATCGGTTGTGGTTATTGATGAAACAGGGAAAGTGAAATACACAGAACTTGTTCCTGCAATCGGGCAAGAGCCAAATTATGATGCGGCATTGAAAGCGCTATAAATACAATTTACAGCACTATCTAAAAGCCCTATCCGAATTGGAAAGGGCTTTTTAATTTTGTTCCTCGGTGCTTTTCACTTATCTTTTATTTTCTAAACCAAATCCTATGCGATTCATCTTCATCTATCTAATTACTCAGTTGGCTTTTTCGACAAATGCTCAAACTCCTACACGCTATTACCTAACTGCCGATCGCGTATTCGATGGCGAGGTTATGCACGAGGGCTGGGCAGTAGTTGTTGAGGGTGATAAAATTGTTGCAGCCGGACCAATGGATAGAGTCAAGGCGCCAGCAGGTGCCACAAAATTTAATTACCCCAACTCTACCCTTACACCAGGTTTGATTGAAGGTCACTCCCATTTACTTTTATATCCCTACAACATAACAGATTGGGATACTCAGGTTTTGAAAGAAACTGATTCTTACCGCACGGCACGGGCAACAGTCCATGCCAAAAATACATTGATGGCCGGATTCACAACGGCACGTGACCTTGGAACAGAGGGAGCGGGATATTCCGATGTTGCTTTGAAGCGAGCCATTAATGAAGGTATCATTCCAGGTCCAAGGTTACTTGTCGCAGGGCGAGCCATAGTTTCAACCGGTTCATACGGACCTAAAGGTTATGACAGCGACCAGGAAATCATGCTGGGCGCAGAAGCCGCAGATGGAAATGATTTGATTCGCATCGTGCGCGGTCAAATTGGAAACGGTGCAGACTTTATAAAAATCTATGCGGACTATCGGTGGGGAATGAATGGTGAAGATCAACCTTCCTTCACACAAGATGAATTAAAACTAATAAATGAAGTTACTCGCAGCAGCGGCCGTGTGATGGTTTGTCATGCTAAATCAAAGGAAGCCATCAAACGAGCAGTATTGGCAGGGGCTGAAACCATAGAACATGGCGATTTTATTGACATAGAAATTGGCAAGCTGATGAAAGAACATAATGTTACGTACATCCCAACGATTGCAGCGGTAGACGTGATTTCGCAATACCGCGGGTGGAGAAAAGGTGTGTCGCCAGAACCTGTGAATGTTACCAATAAGAAAAAGAGTTTTAAAGAAGCCCTGGCTTCAGGTGTAACCATTGGAATGGGTGGAGATGTAGGCGTTTATCCACATGGTGAAAACGTACTGGAAATGGAGTTGATGGTCGAATATGGCATGAAACCCATCGATGTTTTAAAAGCAGCCACCAGCGTAAACTCACGTGCTTTTCATTTGGATAGTATGGTTGGGTTTATTAAGGTGGGATTGAAAGCAGATGTTGTGATTGTTACGGGCGATCCCTCTAAAAACATTTCTGATCTAAGGAAAGTGAATTTTGTGATGAAAGACGGAGTGGTATATAGAAATTGAAAATAATTCAGTTGAGTTTTTATTTCTAAAATCGTAACTAGAGGTGCTTTACAAATATCTTTATGAATATCAACCGCAAGCAGGCTTTGAAGAAGATGGCACTGGGAACCGCAGGTGCCCTGGCGTTGCCCGAACTCGCAAAAGGAATGAACATTCTTTCCTCTGACCTTAAAAACAATATCAACCACTCGGTCTGCCAGTGGTGTTACGGATCTATGCCCTTAGAAGATTTAGTTAAAGCCGCAAAAGAAATTGGCTTAAAGTCAGTTGAACTTTTGAATGCAGAACAATGGCCTGTGGCTATTAAACATGGGCTAACCTGTGCTATGGGATACGCAACTTCCATTGGGCTTAATAAAGGATTCAATGATCCAACTCTTCATGAACAATTACTGAAAGATTATTCACTCAACATACCCAAAGCAGCTCAGGCAGGGTTGAAAACAGTTATTTGTTTTAGCGGTAATGCCAATGGACTGAGTTTGCAGAATGGATTAGAAAACTGCGCCAAAGGATTGGAGCCCGTTTTAAAAGTAGCCGCAAAATATAACATCAACGTCAGCATGGAACTGCTCAATAGCAAAGTGGACCATAAAGACTATCAATGCGATCATACAGAGTGGGGTGTAAGACTTTGTGAAAAAATAGGTTCGCCAAACTTTAACCTGCTTTACGATATCTACCACATGCAGATCATGGAGGGCGATGTTATTGCCACTATTAATAAATACTCAAAATATATCGGGCACTACCATACCGGTGGTGTTCCGGGCCGCAATGAAATTGATGAGACTCAGGAGTTATACTATCCGGCCATCATGCAGGCGATTGTAAAAACAGGTTTTAAAGGATTTGTGGCTCAGGAGTTTATTCCAAAAAGACCGGACAAACTTGCTTCCTTAAAACAAGGTGTTGGAATTTGCGATGTTTAGACTTCAGAAAGAATCCTGGCTCTATCTCTGAGTTAATCTTATACGTGCATCATCCGCCCGGATATCAACTTTAGCATTTCCTGAAGCAAGCGTAAGACGAGTGCGATTTTCTGACTCTTCAATCGTCTGGAATTTCCCTTCTGTGACAACGCGCGCATCATCGTGACGGATGTCAAACTTTCCACCTCCATTGGTAACCGTGAGCGCAATTAAACCGTCCTGAACATTGATATAGTAAGTGCCATTGTCTGTTAAGGAAGTTTCAATGACCAAATCTCCGTCATCAATATCCGCTTGAATATCTGTAAAAGCAGCATTTGAAATCTTTACATCGACATCATCAGCATCAATATCAAGTTTTCCTTTGCCTTCGTCCATCACAATGTCGCCATCATCCAGTTGAAATCTAAAATCACTTCCAGAACAAGCAGTTAATTCCACATCGGCATCATCAAGATCAATTGAAATAGAACCATCAATATTGTTGATAAGGTAATCACCATCGTCTCCTTTCAGCACAAGACTTGCTCCTTCCGGAAGGTCAATTTTGATGGTATACTTTTCATAATAGTATCCAACGATCCCTGTGGCTGAATATGATTTGTTCTCATGTATGTCCAGGTTTCCATTCAACTCTTCAACCTCTACATTAAACTCATCGTGCCCACTAAACACAATTCCTTTTGTTTCTACTTCACGATCCACTTTAACTTGTGCAGTACCACGCTCAGATCCATTGATGGACACTTTTGCATCTGAACATTTTAAGGTAAGCAATCCGTGATTGCTGATTTTATACTCTTTATCGAGATGAAAATCTCTGTTTTTGTCGGTCTGGGCAATCAATGCCAATGAAGAAGTCAATAGTACCAGGGTAAGGATAGATTTCATAATCAGGGGTTTTGAAAGTTAGACGAGGTGTAACCCGGAAAGGTTGCATGAACTCTAAATCCTCGAAATCAATTCCACATAAAGTTCCGTGAGTTTTGCCTCTGCTTTTTTTGCTGTTTCAATAATCTCGGCAATATTTAAAGGCTTTAAATTATCCGGATCGCAGTCATCTGTTAGTACAGAAATGGCACAGCAAGGTAAGCCCATATGATTAGCCACTAAAATTTCCGGCACCGTACTCATTCCTACCGCATCGGCCCCAATTGTTCTCAAGAATCTATACTCCGCACGGGTTTCCAGGTTAGGGCCCATGACGGCAGCATACACTCCTTTATTCAATACAATTTTCTTCTCTTTTGAAATGTTCATCAATAGATCATTAAGATGTATGGAATAGGGTTGACTCATATCCGGGAAACGCGGGCCCAACTCATCTATGTTTTCTCCTCTTAAAGGATTATCGGGCTGAAGATTAATGTGATCTTCGATTAGCATCAATTCTCCTTTTTTCCACTTTAAGTTCATGTTACCTGCAGCATTGGAAACGAGCAAGTTTTTTATGCCCAACATTTTCATTACTCGCACAGGCAACGTCATCTGTTGCATGTTATAGCCTTCATAGTAATGAAAACGCCCTTGCATGGCCAGGATTTTTTTTCCGCGTACCTCTCCATAAATCAATTTTCCTTTGTGAATCTCAACCGTAGAAACCGGGAAATAAGGAATATCATGATAATCAATTTCTCGTGCATTCTCGATTTGATTGGCAAAAAGATTTCCAAGTCCTGTGCCTAGAATAACTCCGATTTCCGGATTTTGGATTCCTTTTTCCTGAAGAAAAGTACAGCCTTCGGTAATTTTATCTAACATAAATTGACGCTATTTCAGTCAAATATACTTTGTAAGAATGAATGCGCTATTATTCAATATCCAAACTTATAATTTGCCACTCAACATTCACCTTTAAGCATTTTTACCTTACCAATTACTCGATATTTAGCTTCTTTGTCCGCTATTCATATTCTTGCAAAATCCTTTTATGAAATGGCTATATTTGAATGCTCTCAATTTTACTAACTATGAAAAAGTTTTTGTTACTTTTTGCGGTTATTTTTTTCTCCACACTCGCCTTTAGCCAATCGTTTAATGCCAGACCCGGTGGCACACAAAAACCTCCATTGCATGGCAAGAACTGGATGGCCATTACGGGAAAACCCTTAGCCGCAACAGCCGGAGCCATGATTTTTACCAAAGGCGGCAACGCTGTGGATGCCTCGTGTGCCATGCTGGCCGCTACCTGCACCATGTGGGATGTATTGAGTTGGGGAGGCGAGACACAGGCACTCATCTACCATCCGAAAACAGGAAAAGTAATTGCCATTAACGGATTAGGCGTGGCGCCAACCGGTGCAACTGCCGAGTTCTTCAAAAGTAAAGGCATGAAATATCCGCCACAATATGGCCCACTGGCAGCCACCACCCCAGGTACGCCAGGTGCGTTGTGTACCATGCTGGCCGAGTATGGAACGATGAGTCTAAAAGATATTTTAACACCCATCATTCAAATGGCGGAGGGATATGCCATTGATGCCCAAACGGCCAATGCGATGGAAAGAGGTAAAGACCTGATTAAACAATGGCCCTATTCCACAAGTGTTTTTCTACCGCATCTTGGAGAAAAACGTGAGGCCCCGGAAGGAGGGGAAATTTTAAAACAACATGACCTTGCGGAAACACTAAAGAAAATGGTAGACACTGAACAGCAAGCTCTAAAAAAAGGGAAGAACCGGAAAGAAGCTATATATGCTGCCTATGATCGGTTTTATAAAGGGGATATAGCAAAAGAATTTGTGCGCGGTGCTCAAGAGCAAGGCGGACTAATTACCCTTGAAGACCTTGCTAATTGGAAGGTAAAAATAGAAGAACCACTCTCTGTTAATTATAAAGGAATTGAAGTATATAAAATGCAACAGTGGACGCAGGGCCCCGTCATGTTGCAGGCATTGAATATCCTGGAGAATTTCGATTTGAAAGGTATAGGGTATAATTCTGCACGATACATCCATACCCTATATCAGGCTATGAATATGTCGTTTGCCGATCGGGATTTTTATTATGGCGATCCTGCCTTTGAGCCTGAAGAACCTATGCAGGGTTTACTTTCAAAAGAATATGCAAAAGAACGCGCGAAAGGAATGAACTTAGAAAAAAATGATCCCAAAGTAAAGCCGGGTGATCCATATCCTTTTGAAGGAAAGAAAAATCCGTACCTCGATTTACTTTCCGAATGGAACGTTGCATCGTTCGGTAAATTTTCACTTGCCTCTCCGGGTGAATCCTACCTGAACGGATTTTTAGGTGGAACAACCTCAGTAGAAGCTGCGGATAAAGAAGGTTGGGTAGTATCTATAACACCCAGTGGTGGTTGGCTTCCCGCGTGCATTGCAGGCAAAACCGGTGTGGGCATGAGCCAGCGCATGCAAAGTTTTGTATTGGATAAAAAACTTGATCCATTTAACGTTGTTGAGCCTGGTAAACGACCACGCGTAACCCTGACACCTTCCCTGGCCATGAAAGATAACAAACCCTATCTCTCGTTTGCCGTGCAGGGCGGTGACTCGCAAGATCAAAATTTATTACAATTCTTTTTGAATGTCGTTGAATTTGGAATGACGGTTCAAGAAGCAACGGAAGCCGCTAATTTCAATACCTACCAAATGTATTCTTCGTTGGGCGATGAGAACGAGCGCAAGCCAAAACCGGGTGCTATGCTTTTACATTCCGGTACACCTGCATGGGTTCACAAAGAACTTATTCAGATGGGCTATAAAATTTCGTTTGATGATCGCACCTCCGGACCAATCAATGCGATTTACTTCGATTGGAAACATGGAAGCTTCTGGGGCGGATCGAGTAATCATGGGGAGGATTATGGGATTGGATGGTAAATAAATAGAAGTAAGTGGTAAGTAGAAAGCAATAAGTTATTAGTAGAAATCTAAAATCTAAGTAGTTATGAAATCTATGTTAGTAGTTATTACATTTCAAGCGGTCGTTGGACTGGCTTGTGCTCAAACTATTCCATCTGTGGATGTACAAATCAAAACAGCCGTGTTAGCGGCAGCGGAAGAATCACGCGAGAAGGCTATGGTGTATGGTTATTCTCCAAAGGGTGAATTTATTGTAGTACGAAAAGGTGAGAATGAATTTGTCTGCCTTGCAGACGATCCAACTCTACCTGGGCTCAATGTGTCATGTTATCATAAAAGCCTTGAACCATTCATGGCTCGTGGACGGCAGTTAAAGAAAGAAGGAAAAAGCTCCGATGACATTTTTACCATTCGCGAGCAAGAAGTAAAGAGCGGTAAACTGCAGATGAATACGCAGCCCGCTACGCTAGTGGTGTATTCTGCTTCCAAAGAGAATTATAATCCTGAAACAGGTGATGTGAAAGATGGCTATTCCAGATCGGTCATCTATATTCCTTACGCTACTGCCGAAAGTACAGGGCTACCTGCAAAACCTACAACTGCTGGTATGCCGTGGATCATGAACCCCGGCACACACCGCGCTCATATCATGATTGATCCACCAAAAAAGAATTGAAGGCGTTAAGAATACAAATCGTTCCGGTCTGTTTTCGCTACCTCTAAGAAGAATGCTGCCACTTTTTGAGTTACTGCTTTAAAATACTTTTCGCCTTTTTCAGCTGATGCTTTGCGTGGATCGCCAACGCCTGTATCTTTTGTCACTTGCATCCATTTTCGCTCGGCCCAGGCCCAGCCTTCGCGAATGGCAGAGAACCGGAATTTTTTTGCAGCGCCATCTCCAGCTTCAGATAATGGCCTGACCAGGTGTGGTCTTAAATGCAAGATTACACTTGTTTCCATCTCGCCAGCATGGTCGTCTTTGTTTTCAAAATACTCTTTTTGATCAACTGCCTGATACCAGTTGCATTGGCATAAAAACATCCGGGGAAATTTCAATCCCAACTCACGGATCATGGTTTTAAAATCATTGCCACCATGACTGTTTAAAATTATGAGCTTGTAAATGCCTTGTCTGTCTAGCACCTCTACAAGATCGCGTAACACTGCAAGTTGTGTGCTGGGGTTCATGTTCATATCCAGCTTTACATCAAATTGACCCGTGTTAACACCAAATGGAATGACTGGTAACACTGTTACTTTTGCGCCTTGCTCCCACGCAATTTTTGCTGACTCTGCCGCCACTTGTTCCGCTTCGATAATATCCGTTCCGTAAGGCAAATGATAATTGTGAGCTTCTGTTGCTCCCCATGGAAGAATCGCTACTTCGAACGAAGAATCTTTTATCATCTTCCAATTATTTTCTGCTAGAATATAAGGTCTCATCTATCAAAAATAATGAATTGAAGCATCACCACGTAGTAGCAGTTAAAATTAAACGTCAGACCGGAGGCCCGCTTCTTTTAACTTGCAATGATGTAAAAAGTAAGGTTTGTTCCGTTGCGAAACAATAAAGTGCAGTTCAATCGCATCCCCTATTCTATACTTTTTATAAATCAGCCTGTCAACCTTAAATTCACGAGTGCCAATCTGAAGGTAATTTACAACGGTCTCTGATCTTTTACCATCCTCATCCGCTATTCCAAATTCCTTTTTAGTGAAACGATCTGTAATTATCCCCTTCACCAGGGTTTTGTTTCCGGCACGCAGATTTGAACCTACTTGAAATGCTGCTCTGGTAATGGCAAAAATAAAAAAAAGAAGCATCGCACAGTTGATCACCAATACAATTTCCTTCTCAGGAAAAAAGTAGACCACAACTACAAATGGAATTGACAAAATGATGAAAAATAAAGTCACTCTAAGAAATAATCGTTTGATTAATGAAATGTCTTGTGGTGTTAGGGGAACATCTTTTTCATAATGCAACGATAGACCCTGCTCCGCAAGATCATCCAATTGCTTTTTTACTTCCTTTTTAGGAATGAAATCCCTTTTTTTCTGATGCTCACTCATTAAAAATAAAAAAACAAAGTATTATTCCTTGTGATTTAATCGCAATTAAGTGCCCTACGTTAATTGCTGATAACCGGAATGGCGATGAAATAGCTTTTGCCCTTTTTGACTGTCAATCTCTCTTCACGAAGCCATGGATTATGTCGTTTCAGTAACTTGTAATTGATTCCTTGTGAACTGGCAAAGTCTACCAGGCTCTTGATGTTCGCCTTAACCTCTACTTTACGAAGTGCTTCTTCCTGATACAGATGTTCAGGATTTAACTTGAACCCATACTTTTCAGGGTTTTCAAAAATTTCCTTTATGGCCAAAATTCTAAACACATAGCGCGAAGTTTCATCGTTCAGGAAAAGATCGTAGTACGATTTTATTTTTTGATTTTCAAGTGCCTTACCCATACCACTTATGCCTCTGTTGTAAGAGGCCGCTACCAAAGTCCAGTTACCAAATTTTCTGTAAGCTTTCTTTAAGTATTTACATGCAGCTTGAGTTGACTTCAAGGGGTCATACCGTTCGTCCACTTCCTTGGTAATCTCCAGCCCTAATTCTTTGCCTGACGGTTTTAAAATTTGCCAAAAGCCAACAGCATTTTTTGGGGATACATCATTAATAAGGGCCGATTCGATCAGCGGCAGATATTTAAAATCTCCCGGGATACCATTATGCTTTAAAATTGAATCGATCTGAGGCAGCCATCGGTTAGCGCGTTTTATCAGAAACAATGTGCTGCTGTGCAGATACGTATTAATTTGTAATTCTTTGTCGAATCGTTCGTTTACGTCAGGTATTTCCAATGGAACAGGTTCTCCGGCAAAAGAAGCATTCAATGGTAAATCAAGAGACATGGCTGGAAGTGGATGAAGTGAATCCTCCGCTTCCTCAACAAATTCTTTATCTGCAACTTCTTCATCTGAAATTGAATCCGTTTTTCCAGGACCCTGAGTTCCCTGATAGGTAATGTAACCTAATAGAATTACAAGGGTAGCTGTTGATAAAAACAAAGAAAGGTCTTTCATTAAAAATTAGGTGATAGCATATACTTACTATAAAAATCGTTGATGACTTTAACAGCCTCCTTGGGCGTGTCCACCAGGTTAACCAAATCCAAATCATCCTCGCCAATCATTTTTTCATAGACCAATACTTTTCTAATCCAATCCATCATGCCTCCCCAGAATTTTTTGCCCACCATCACGATAGGGAAGCGGCCAATTTTTTTTGTCTGAATCAAGGTGAGTGCTTCCGTCAATTCATCCATCGTACCAAATCCTCCAGGCATCACAATAAATCCTTGCGAATATTTTACAAACATCACTTTACGTACAAAAAAATAATCAAAGCTGATCAGCTTATCGGCATCAATATAGGGATTCCCCTTTTGCTCTTGCGGTAAATAAATATTCAAGCCTACGGATTTACCACCCCCTCTTCTTGCCCCTTTATTACCCGCTTCCATTGTACCTGGCCCTCCCCCTGTGATTACTCCGTAACCGTCTTTGACCAGTTCATATGCGATCTCCTCCGCAATTTTATAGTAAGGATGTCCGGACTTCACCCGTGCTGAACCAAAAATCGTAACGCAAGGACCAATCTTAGCTAACTTTTCGAAGCCTTCCACAAATTCGCTCATCACTTTAAAAATCACCCAGGAGTCCGAGCTTTTAATCTCCGCCCAATCTTTATTTTTAAATACCTTTCGTATGCGATGTTCTTCTTCCAACTCTTGTTGGGTAAGCTGCTTGCTCACTTTACTCTTTTTCAGATTTGTACCCATAATCAAAAAAATTAAACAATAAGATATTACTAACGCTTAAACAGATATTACATGAACCCCAAAAATAAATAATAAAATGAGGAAGTTTTATATTATTCGCACAGTGATAAGACAGTTAAGGTTGGTAGTTGAATCTCCTGGAAGCATCTTGAGACTTCCTGGGCTTTGAGATTTTTTAGCCTGGTAACATATCTATCTGCTAATTTTAGGGCATGAAAAAATTGAAGCTTGAAGAACTTGGCCGGATATCGGTAGATGAGTTTAAAGAAGCCGAAAAAATACCAGTATGCATTTTGCTCGACAATGTGCGCAGTCTCCACAATGTAGGTTCTGCCTTTCGAACGGCTGATGCTTTTCGGATTGAGAAAATTTACCTGACAGGCATCACTGGAACGCCTCCTCATCGCGAAATACAAAAGACAGCACTGGGCGCCACTGAATCAATTGATTGGGAGTATATTGAAAGTTCGGCAAAAGCGATTCAGGATTTAAAGCTTCACGATTATAAAATTGTGATTATTGAGCAAACAACCGAAAGTCAACCACTACAAGCATTCATACCTGAAAAGGGTCAGAAATATTGTTTGGTATTTGGAAACGAAGTAGATGGCGTAAAGGAAGAAGTGATCTCACTCGGAGACATCGCACTTGAAATTCCGCAAACAGGTACTAAGCATTCCCTGAATATCTCCGTATGCCTGGGTATTGTTGTGTGGGAATTTTTTAGAAAAATAAAACTAGAAATGTAGAAGACAATAGGTTTGGCTCAGGCAATAGTTGCGAACTGCAGAATTTATTCTATCCGTTTAAAAACCCCAACATAAAATCTCTAACGATTTAACTATTTCAATGCGACCGGATTAACCACAGCCTTCGGATTGTAGGTATATTGAATATTCAGCATCACAAACAATGATTGGCCTGCCGGTGATTTTTCATTCCTTCCCACAAAATAAATATCATGTATACCGCTGGTAGGTGTGAGCTTTGCCACCGCTATTTGTGGTTGAGGATTACCCGTTAACTTTCCTTTCTGCACTGTAATTGTCGAGGACTGTCCTAACAGTGTTCCAGTTGGCAAATCAATGCGTACCTCTATCACTCCACCTGCCGCATGCATCATATCTTCCTGTGCCATAACGACAAACGCAATCTGGTCTATTCCCGTAAGGTCGATCTGTTTGAACGATATGCGTGAGTTATTGCCTGAAATGATCATCAGGTCAAGCGGTGGATCTGGCAAATTAAACTTCATGACCGCATCCCATTCATCGGCTTTGCCGGCAGGCACACTGGCACTTCTTAACGCCATAATTTTTTCAGAAGAAATCGAAGGAATTCCATTTGCCCCTTTGTCGGAATAAGCAGCTCGCAATACAAACACCCCCCGATCAGGAACGCCTTTGGGAATTTTTGTTGTGTACGTTCCTTTCGCAGGCAATGTACTGGCAACATTTTTATTTGCCAGGCTCAGCACGTATTTCACAATCTCCGATGCATCTGCAGGTGACACTTGTGGATGCGCAGCCATCGCCACTTCACCCCACACACCGCTACCTCCACTGATGATCTTTTTAACGAGGTAGTCAACTGCTTTTGGATCGTCCTTATATTTTTTGGCTACGTCTATATACATTGGCCCAATGGATTTCTTATCGATAAAGTGACAGGACTTACAATCGCTTTCCTCCATCAGTTTTTTCCCGGTGGCAAAGCCTGCAAGTGCATCAGCTTGCAAATGACCCTGTGCGATCTCCACCTGGTCAAATCCTTCTTTCAGGTAATCGATGGTCAATGAAACCTGATCTGACGCGATCGATCCATTCTCTAAACTTCCGTCCTCCTGATCCGTCACTTTCACTTCATAATCAAATGACTGATTGGGGAAGAAAAATGTTTTGTTACCGCGCGTGATATCAAATGACAAAACAGGCGGTTCATTGCCAGCTTGTATTTCAAGCTTTGCAGTTGACTTCTCTCCCTTTGAATCGGTCACCGTCAACTCGGCATCATAAACACCTGGCTTATCAAAAGTAAATGACGGATCTTTTTCTTTAAAGGTTGATAACGCAATACCATCCTTGCCAGAGATTTTCCATTCGTATGCCAGTTCATCCCGGTCATAGTCTTTCGTTCCTTTGGAAGTAAAGTTCACTTTCAATGGTGCTGCACCTTTTGGTTTGTCCACCGCTATTTGAATTTTAGGTTTGCGATTGCCTCCATTGTATTCGATTCTCACTAAACGCGCATCGTCATTTCCCTGGAACCATGCGGTACCATATTCCAACATATATAAATCGCCATTGGGTGCAAACTCCATATCCATAGGGTTGCTGAAGCGATGGCCAGGCATAAAGCGCTCCATTGTTTCATAGTTTCCCTCTTTGTCCATGGTCACCGTCATGATCCAACCGCGCATCCATTCATAGATGAAAAGTTTACCATCATAATAATCCGGGAAAGCCCGTTCCGCTTTTTTAAAATCTTCCGAATAAAAGACTTGTCCGGCCATTGCAGTGCGGCCACCTGTTCCAACCATCGGAAACTCTTCCGACCTGTCATAAGGATACCAGATAAACGCCTTTTGTGCAGGTGGTAATTCTGTTAAACCCGTATTGTTTGGGGAATTATTAATCGGTTTTGCCGGATCAAAAGGCGCTCCCTGTTTCCCAGTCGCAAAGTCACGCTCATTATATGCTTTGTTGTCTCCTACAAAATATGGCCAGCCAAAAAATCCGGCTTTGCGTGCCTGATTGATTTCATCATAAGCTTTTGGCCCACGTCCAACAGAATCGATACCCGCATCCGGGCCTACATCGCCCCAATAGAGATAGCCTGTTTTCTTATCCACCGAAATCCGGTAAGGGTTGCGGGCTCCCATGGTATAAATTTCAGGACGTGTCTTCTCCATTCCTTTAGGGAAAAGATTTCCCTCAGGGATCGTATATGTTCCATCTGGCTCAGGATGAATGCGCAGTACTTTCCCTCTTAAGTCATTTGTATTTGAAGTTCCTTTTTGCGCATCCCATGGAAATCTGCCTGGTCTATTATCCATTGGAGCATAGGCAGTCGACCGCGGACTGGTGTTATCTCCGGTAGACACAAATAAATTTCCGTTTCCATCAAAGGCAATTGACCCTCCTGTATGGCAACACTGTTCGCGCTGTACGACTACATCGAGCAAGACTTTTTTAGATGACTCAATCAACTCACTTCCTTTTAATTCATAGCGGGCCAGAATATTTTTTGGCTCATCACCAGCAGGTGAATAATAAAAATAGATCCAATTATTTTTTTCGTAGTTAGGATCAAGGGCAACCCCTAAAAGCCCATCTTCTGCCTCTGCCTGATTGCCATCTTTAAAAATGTATTTTGTGCTTACCGGGATTTTTGCAATCACGTTAGTTTTATTCTCTGTTGGGTCATAGATTTTCACATTGCCCTTTCGCTCTATAAACAAAATACGCTTGCCCGGCAATACGGCAAGTTCAACCGGCTCGTCCAGTTTTTCATCCAACACTACTTTTGTAAAGCGGTTCTCATCAGGAACCCTTTTAGTTTTCGCCAGTTTATAATCCAGGGGACTTGGTTTATCACCCCCCAACACATATTTCATTCCTCCCCATAAGTGCTTTATAAAAAGTGGTTCTGAAAAAGTTTCTTTGGTATGGCCCATGTTGGTATAGAAAGAACGGCCACCGTCAAACTCATGATACCAGGCCATGGGATGATCGTCACCATTGGTGCCACCGTGATAACTCTTCTCATCAATTTTTATCAATACTTTGATGTCAGGGTTGATTTTCTTAAAGCTATAGAACTCGTCTTTACGCGGCCATGACTCTGGCAATGAATCGGTAGACAAATGATTTTTGTCTACAACCAAAAAGATACCGTCTTGCACGTTAGGGTCTGAGGGGTGTCCTGCGAAATAAGCCCCAACCAGTTTCCCATACCAAGCCCAGTCGTATTCTGTATCAGTAGCAGAGTGAATACCTACATAACCTCCACCTGCCTGAATAAACCGTTCAAAATCATTTTGCTGCTGCGGATTGAGTACATCGCCAGTTGTATTCAAAAAGATCACGGCTTTGTAATGTCTCAGGTTTTCTTCATTGAGGTTTTCAGCGTTTTCCGTTGTATCTACCAAAAAATGATACTGCTCTCCCAACTCCTGAATTGCGGTGATACCACTTGGAATCGATTCATGGCGAAACACAGTCGTTTTGGAAAATATCAATACACGTGTTTCCTCTATTTCAGAAGTACACGACCAACTCAGTATGACCATCAGTAAGATTGCAGAAAAGGGAAAACAAGAGATTCGGATAGGGTTCATTGTATTACATTTTCACAATTATACCCAATTTCCAAGAATGCTTGCAACTGAGATTATATATGTTCGACAGGGTACCTGCTTTCAACCATCCCGGGATTTGAGTTTAGGTGATGAACTGAAAGTTCATTTCTTAGTTACTTCCATAGGTAGCGTATCAATGCGGCTCCACTCCTGCAGTGACCCATCGTAAAGTTTAACTTCATAACCAAGAATTCTTCCAGCCATGTATACGACACTGGCGGTCTGCCCAATGAAGCAATAGGTAACGATCTCTTTTTTCCTATCAGGGACCACGGGTGTGAAATAGGCCTGAAGTTGATCAGCAGGCTTAAACATGCTGGCTGCATCCACCATTTCCGTATATGGGATATTTTTTGCCCCTGTTATATGTCCATCCCGCGGGTTGCCTGTTGTTTCACCATCATAGTAACGTTGCATTCGGGCATCTACCACCACAGCCTCATCGGAGTTCAAGGCAGTTAACACATAGTCCTTATCCACCAACAATGAGCCTGACTTCACCTTGAATTTTCCTTTCTTCAAGACAGAAACACCTTTTGTCAAAGGATACCCGGCTTTTTTCCACGCCTCCATTCCCCCATTTAAGAATGACACTTGTCCACGCAAGCCGAGATATTCAAGAGTTAAAAACATGCGAGCAGTAACGCTTACTTCATTACGGACATGGTATAACACAATTTTTGAATCATTGGAAATTCCGAGGTTTCGCAATAGTTCAGCCGCTTTTTTGGGATCGGGTGCATTGTAATTGCCATATGGGGAATCAGGAGCGAGCCATCCGGGCCAGAGGTATTGCGCACCGTCAATATGTTCCTTGTCGTATTCGAACTGTAAAAAAGTTACTTGCAAAAGGACAAGCTTAGGGTCCTTGAGGTGATCGTTTAACCATTGTGGCGTTACCAGAATGCTTGAATCTTGAGACTGGGCGGGGACCATTACCGAAACGAGAAAAAGAAGGGGAAATATTTTTTTCATATGGCTTTGATGAGGGGTAAAAGGTTAATCGAAAAATGGAGGCGTATGGTTGTACCTTTTTTTCGAACGGTAGAAAATACGAAGGAATCCCACCTTTGAGGGGATAAATGAAACATTTAGCCCTGATGGGGACTTACGATATATGGTCTAAGCCAGTGCAACTTTTCACTCTTATTTAGAATCTATTACAGGATTAGCTAAAAAATTTAAATATACCTGAAACCTTTTGCTTCAACTTCGGTACTTCATTATCAATCTCCAACTATGCTTAAAAATTATATTCTTGTCACCCTCCGTAACCTGTTAAAGAACAAAACCTATTCGTTCATCAACATTGTAGGATTGTCAATTGGCATTACTTCCAGTATACTCATCCTGCTGTGGGTAAACGACCAGTTGTCGTACGATCGCTTTCACCCAAAAGTAGACCGATTATATCAAGTGTGGGTCAATTCTACGTTCGATGGTAAAATTAGTTCCTGGAATTCGCTTCCGCTCCCAACTTATGAAGGTCTGAAAACAGAACATAACAATATCAAGAACACTGTAGGCACAGATTGGGGTGGTGATCATTTATTAACCGTGGGTGATAAGCGCATTACCAAGCAAGGTTATTATGTGGGAGAAGAATTCCTGACGATGTTTGAGTTTCCGTTAGTAAACGGTGCAGCCAATCAGGTCCTTACAGAACCGGGTTCAATTGTACTTACTGAATCTGCAGCCAAAGCCCTATTTGGAGATCAGGATCCGATGAACCAGATCGTGAAGTTGGACAATAGAGATGAGTTAAAAGTTACAGGTGTGCTAAAAGACATTCCAAAAAATTCAAGCTTTGAATTTGATTGTCTATTGCCCTGGAAACTTTATGAAAAACAAGAATGGGTAAAGAATCAAAAAGACAATTGGGGAAATTATTCTTTTCAGGTTTATGTAGAACTGACGGATGCAGCCTCGGAAGTGCCTGTGGAAAATAAAATTAAAGACCTTTTAACCCGCCATGGTGAAACGGATATCCCGCACGATCTTTTTCTGCATCCGCTCAGTCGCTGGGCGTTATACTCCAACTTTGAAAATGGTAAAGAAGCTGGTGGTATGATCGACTACGTGAATATGTTCACAATCATCGCAGTATTTGTATTGATCATCGCATGTATCAACTTTATGAACCTGGCCACAGCACGGTCTGAGCGAAGAGCAAAAGAAGTAGGAATACGTAAGAGTGTAGGATCACGAAGATTTGAAATTATCATTCAGTTCTTGGGTGAGTCTTTGATCATATCTCTTGCAGCATTCGCTATTTCCGTTTTACTCGCACAGCTGTTATTACCTTTTTACAACGATCTGGTAGAGAAGCAACTTTACATTGACTACTCTTCTCCGCTATTTTGGGTGTTTGCAGCCGGGCTCATTCTCTTTACCGGAATTATCTCAGGAAGTTACCCTGCTTTTTACCTCTCCTCTTTTCAACCGGTAAAAGTGCTGAAGGGCAAAGTACACACCGGTAAAAGCGGCAGCCTGCCACGCAAAGTTTTGGTTACTCTTCAATTTGGATTTTCTATATTATTAATCATCGGCACAATCGTTGTTTACCAACAAATCCAGCATGTGAAGAGCCGGGACCTTGGCTACGAACAGGAAAATCTGATCACCGTAGAAGACACTCGCGAGATTTCAACTAACTACAAGGCCATCAAAGCTGAGTTGATCCAATCTGGAGTAGTCAGTGCGGTCACACGTTCCAATAGTGCCATCACGCAAATCAATTCCAATAACTTCTTAGGTTGGCCGGGTAAGCCCGAAGATCTGCGTGTCATTTTTGCCACCATTGCAGTAGAGTATGATTACACGCAAACCATGGACATTAAACTTTTGCAAGGACGTGATTTCTCAGAAAATTTTAAAAGCGACACAGCTGCTATCATTATTAACAAGGCCGGACTTGATCTTATGAACTTAAAAGATCCCATCGGAACACAATTGGATCTATGGGGCGGAAAGCGCGAGTTGATTGGGGTGGTTGACAACGTACTGATGGGTTCGCCTTACAAACCGGTAGGTCCCATGTTTTTGATCCTAGACCCGGGATGGATCAACGCCATCACCATCCGATTGGAAAAAACAAAAGACCTTCCCGCATCGATTAGAAAAGTGGAGGAAATATTTAAGAAGTATAATCCGGCTTATCCTTTCGAATACGATTTTGCTGATGTAGAGTTTGCCAAAAAATTTACAACCATTGATATGACCAGTCGTTTGGCCACACTCTTTGCTTCCCTAGCAATTATCATTACCGGCCTTGGATTATTTGGTCTTGCTGCCTTCACAGCAGAACAACGCACAAAAGAAATTGGCATTCGCAAAGTCTTAGGCGCTTCTGTGTCGGGATTAGTGACACTGATGTCCAAAGATTTTTCAAAACTCGTTATTGTTTCATTTCTGATCTCAGCACCACTGGCCTGGTGGTTGCTGAACAATTTTCTGGAGCGCTACCCCTATCGCATTGAAATTCCCTGGTGGGTTTTCCCCCTCACAGGCATCCTGTCCCTGACATTTGCGCTCATCATCGTTTCGACTCAGGCGTTAAGGGCCGCACACGCTAACCCGGTGAATTCGTTGAGAACAGAATAAAAAAGCATCCGGAAACTGGATGCCTTAACTTTAAAAATCTTGTCAGGATTGAGATTCTTTATGAATCCCTATTCGATAGGAACCAACCGGACAATTTTACCAGGATTCTCCGTGGTAATATAAATGTATCCATCCGGACTCTGAACAACGGCCCTCACACGACCGATCTTTTCTAAAAGTCTTTCTTCCTTAACAAATTTTCCATCGGCCAATTCTACTCGTGCTACCAACTGAAAGGAAAGAGCACCCACCAGAAAGTTTCCTTTCCAGTTGGGGTAGCGGTCGCTGGTTACCATGGTCATCCCGCATGGAGCTATTGAAGGCACCCAATACCGCACCGGTTGTTCCATTCCTTCTTTTTCAGTGATGTCTGTAATAGGAGTGTTATCATAGTTAATGCCATAGGTGATTACAGGCCAGCCATAATTCTTTCCTTTCTCCACACGGTTCAATTCATCTCCGCCCTGCGGTCCGTGCTCATGATTCCAGAGCGTTTCCGTTTCCTTATCATAATAAAGCCCTTGCAAGTTACGATGGCCGTATGACCAAATTTCGGGCATTGCTCCAGTTGTATTAACAAATGGATTATCAACCGGGATTTTACCATCATCGTGCAGGCGTAATACCTTACCTAAATGATTGCCGAGATCCTGGGCATTTTCTTTTTTCCCACGTTCACCACTGGTAAAAAATATATAACCTTTCCCATCAAACGCAATGCGCGATCCAAAGTGAGCTTCTGATGATGACAATGGCATTGCCTGAAATAATTCTTCCAGATTGGCAAGTGTGTTGCCCTCCAATTTTGCCCGCGCAATTACTGTTCCGCCTTCTGTACCTTGTGGCTTGGCATAACTCAAATAAATCCATCCGTTGTTAGCATAGTCCGGATGAAGCTGAATGTCCATTAATCCGCCCTGACCTTTCGCAAAGACGGCAGGCACACCAGCGATTCTCTCCTCCAGTAATTTTCCATTTTCAATAATCCGAATTTCACCAGCACGTTCTGTCACCAAAGCGCGTCCATCAGGCAAAAAAGCCATACCCCACGGACTTTTTAAAGCGGTAGTAATAGTGTCGACAATAAATTTTTGTTTTTCAGAGTTGACTACCGCGCCACTTACCTCTTTCCTGTCAGCAGTTGTGGTAGAACAGGAAGAGAAACTAAAAAAAGTTATTACTAACAGAAAATAGGAAAAATTCCGAATCATCGTATTGTGTTTTAGGGAGTTCGTACGGATCTATTGAAGACTTAAAAGCGCACTTACAAAGCCCGAATCTTTATGTTTCTATAATAGACAGGTGCCCCATGGTCTTGCAAAGAAATGGCGCCACTTTTAAATGTATTCCAGCCTGGATAATCAACCCATTTGCTTTTTTTATAACGCTCAGTATAGTCAGCGCTACCTTCTTCAAATTCCACCGTTTTTTCTCCGTTTAGCCAATGTTCAACATGTCCGTTATTGTAAATAATACGGGCGGTATTCCATTCTCCTACGGGCATCAACTTTTTGGTAGCCGGAGCAGCAAACATATCGTAGTTACTGCCAGCCTTTTGGGCTTCTGTCAGTTTGTCGCCTTTCCAACCACCGTCATCCATCACCTGGTATTCCGGACCGGTTTCATAATCATGTTTATATTCTGGTTGTTCCACAACATGATAAAGAATACCACTGTTGCCACCGGGGGTAATTTTCCATTCAGCAGTTAACTCAAAATTTCCAAATTGGCGGATAGTAGTAAGAGAACCTGTTTGTTCTCCAAGGCCAGTTCCATCGCAGATAATCACTCCTTCTTTCACGCTCCACAATGGTCCAATAGTATCTTGATTATACTGCTTCCAGCCGTTGAAGGTACTTCCATCGAACAGTAATTCCCAGCCAGCAACTTTCTCTTCTTCGGTAAGTGAATTTAAAGCAACAGGCATGGCTGTTTCCTGTTGTTGATTTCCGGATTTTTGGCATGATAGCAAAGAAAGTGATGCAAGCATCGTCATGAAGGCAATGAGTGTATGGGATCTTTTCATAGGTTATTATTTTTGAGTTACGAAAGATAATATAGAAATGATGAGCATCAAAGTCAATTTATCAATGGCATTTGATGAAGATGAGCGGTTATGGCGGATGGTGTCTCTACTCCGCCACTATCGGGGCTAGGTATATCCTATTATACTTCACCTGTAAACGGTAAAGTATAGTTAATCACTAGTTGGCTATACAGGCTCAGCTACTTCAACTTTTCGTGAGACATGCAAGACAAATTGCTTGTCCATACTTAACTCGTATACGGCTTCGCGCATAAGTTGTGATGCTTTCTGTGATTGCTGTAATACCTGCAACAAATCCTTTGCAACAGCAGAGGTTTTAATACTATTCAGTGCCTTTCCATGAGATACCTGTAACAAAAAGGAGTACCCTGCTTTCTCCCGCAACCCCACAGCTTTAAATTCATGCGCGGATAATTTGTATTGTTGGGGGTCTTTTGCAGCAGCCAGCATCAATTGAAGAATGACAGGTCGGTATTTACTCCACAAAGAAGCATAATGGCTGAGTTCGGAATACATAAATCTTGTTTATCGTTTTATAAGTAGCAAATAAAGCCTTTATCAATCTTAACAAACATTACATTAAATTGAAAAAGAGGGGCAATATAGCACTTTCTGGGCGAATTATGGGGCAATTTGTCACGCAACTGTGTAATCACACAACCTTCTGTTTTAGACGGCTCTAGTCAACAGTAAAATTGGTTTCATAGTCAATGGTATGTTTACCCTTCAGTTTGGGCATGATTTTGATGAAAAGGAAGTCACTACAATATCTTGAATCACTGCAAAATCTTTAGATGGAGGGCAACAGATTTCACACAGAAAATATACATGTTGAGAGTTTAAGTCATAAGTGAAATAAAATATAGAATCTTTATATGCCATAACTTCATTCCAATTCCCATTTTTCAGGGCGGCACTGTCCAATATAGCTAACACAGCATTCTCTATTTTTTTTGGAGATTTGACTCCATAATAATAATTAATCCATTCTACTCCAAGGTTAATATCCGACAAGATTTCAACAACAGCCAGATCAGGATCAGGGTCAGGAGTGCACCATAGTGTAATCAATTTGCCCCTAATACCTCCACCACCATCAATGCATTCATTTTCGGTTTCATTTTTGGTTGGATTTGCGGTTGGATTTTCAGTTTCAGTTGGTTGGGCCTCATTATTTTCGCAACTAAAACCGAACAGTACAATGATTACGGGAAAAAGGTATCTGATTATTGAATTTTTCATGGTTTCTTTTTATCAGGAGTCCTGATTTGACACAATAGATAAAGTTAACAACTAGTTGGAAATTGGCATGGTTCATAACTTCGAATCTTATTTTCCCCTCTTCTTAAAACTTTCATCAATCATTCCCGCCTCAAACAGCAAAGCTCGCAGTTGTGCTTCGTCAATATCTTTCAACGAATGAAAGTACATGCAATACACTTGTTTGCGCCCTTCCGCAAGTAAAACCCCATCCTGGTTTGACATCAAATTTCCCTGATTAAAACCCAACGCTACGCCTTTCGCCTGTTGTGTTTCAAGAGTTCGCTTAGAACCCCAATAGACCGAAGGAGGCCAGATGAAACAAATCAAGCGATGATGCCGATAAAAAGGAACGCCCATATCATAATACGATTTCTCCTCCGCCTTTGGCAGACATTCCAGAATAAGTGAACGCAAACGTTTCATGATCACCTGCTCGGCACTGGGTAATGACATGATGATCTCATCCACCGATTTGCCCGAAGTACTTTTTGTTTGGCGGGTCATATCTTTGTTAACATCTTGACTAAGATAGAACACCAAAACCAATAGGGCAACAGGTAGCAAGGTGTAGAATGAGAATTGGCTGATTCATTCAAAAAAATTAAACGAATTCGGAGGGAGTCGAATTCAAATGAAAAATTGGCACATTTGTACCAGCTAACGATTTATTGACCGTTGAATTCCGACCGCTATAGTTCACGCGGAGTATCCGCCAGCAAAGAAGACGTGCACCAGGCTATAAAAAACCTGGATAAGGGACTGTTTCCCAGTGCCTTCTGTAAAATTGTTCCAGATCTTCTGGCCAATGACCCTGACTTTTGCACTGTTATGCATGCAGATGGGGCCGGAACAAAATCCTCGCTGGCCTACATCTACTGGAAAGAAACCGGAGACTTATCCGTTTGGAAAGGAATTGCTCAAGATGCCATTATCATGAATGTGGACGACTTACTTTGTGTAGGTGCCACCGGACCTATTTTGTTGTCCTCTACTATTGGCAGAAATAAAAACCTTATTCCTGGCGAAGTGATCTCCACCATCATCAACGGCACCGAAGAAGTACTGGCGATGCTGAGAAAATACGGCATGGATATCATCAGCACAGGAGGCGAGACTGCCGATGTTGGTGATTTAGTACGTACGATCATTGTGGATAGCACGGTTACCGCCCGCATGAAGCGAAGTGATGTAATTGACAATAAAAATATTCAACATGGCGATGTAATCGTTGGCCTCGCCTCTTATGGAAAGACGAATTACGAAGATGCCTATAACGGTGGCATGGGCAGCAATGGTCTTACCTCTGCCCGTCACGATGTGTTTCATAAAGATTACGCGGTCAAGTATCCGGAATCATTCGATCCAACTGTTCCAAATGACTTGGTGTACAGTGGAAAATATAAAGTAACTGATACTATTCCAGGTGTGGACGTTAACATTGGGAAGTTAGTGTTGTCCCCCACCCGCACATATGCTCCCGTACTCATCGAAGTTCTTAGAGAATTACGATCGGAGATTCACGGGCTGGTGCACTGCAGCGGTGGCGCACAGACAAAAGTGCTGCACTTTATTGAAAGGCTGCATGTGATCAAAGATAATTTGTTTGATGTCCCTCCACTTTTTAAACTCATTCAGGAGCAATCAGGGACAGGCCTGCCTGACCGGCAGGCAGGTTGGAAAGAGATGTACAAAGTCTTCAACATGGGCCACCGAATGGAAATATATCTCCCGGAAAAATTTGCCCAGCATGTAATTGAAATCTCCAAAGGTTTTGGAGTTGACGCAAAAATCATTGGAAGGGTTGAGACCTCTTTGCAAAAACAAGTTACCATCAAAAGCAAAGTTGGGGAATTCAAGTATTGACTTTGATTCCTGATAAATCGACTTCTATTCCGCCTTCAGAATAATTAACTCTACTCTTCTATTAAGTGCGCGGCCCTCCTCGCTATCATTAGGGCTAATGGGCTTACTCTTCCCAAATCCTTTCGCTTCAAATCTTTTGTTGACTATACCTTTCTTATTCAGATAAACAATAACACTTTGAGCCCTCCTCTTAGAGAGCTTAAGGTTATATTCTTCATTGCCTACGTCATCGGTGTGGGCAGCAATCTGAATGATGATCGTTGGATTTTGGTGCATCAACTCAATCACGCGATCCAACTCTGGATAGGATGAACTATTCAGTTCCGTTGAATTGACTTCAAAGTTAATGTTATGAAGTGTGAGCAAAGCTCCCTCCTTTATTGGAGTTAATGATATGCTCATCCGTTGGTTGCCGTCAGGACCAGCCACGCCCTCACCCGCCACCACGGTTGTGGTTGAAAAGAAATAACCTTTATCACTACTGGCAATCACCTGATAACGATCGCCTTTGCGCAAATAAACCGACTCGCCAGACTCTGCAATAATCACTTCGTTTTGGGTTGCATTATTGAACGTCACTTTTGTTTTCACCCGCCTGCTGGTGGTAATATCTGTTACCTCCGCAGCAAATTTTACTTTTTCATGAATCAATAACACATTGAAGATCGTATCTGATTTAAACATCCTGGTATCGAATACAATCGCCTGCTTTACTTCAGGATAATGCTTAGCCACAACTGAGATGGTATATTGATTTGCGGTCTCCAGTCTTAGGTTAGGAGTTTGCTGACTAACTTTTACAGAATCATTCCATAAAGAGATGCCCTTCTGATCGATCAATGTCAAATGGGCGGTAACGGGAACCTTCAGATCATTGTCGGTGGTCAATATCCTTGCCTGATAATCTGATTTAAGATTGATATCTATATCTATTTCTCTATACGTTTCTTGTTTCCGTAAATCAAAATCCCGCTCTTCTTTAAGATATAATGGATTTATAAACTCTGCGCGAAAGTGTGAACCCGCTGCCAACACCAGGCTAAACCTACCATCGCTTGAATTATTGGTTAGCACTACTTTTTCCATAGTTCCTAAATTCAAGACAGATATAGCAGCAGAAACAGGTTCTGCATTTTTTTCAGTACGAACAAAACCCTGCACGGTTACATTCATCAATTGGCGGTACTCTAAGGGAACGGGCATTTCATAAATGTCATTATCGCTCATAAAATAAATCAAATCTCCAGCAGCCGAGATCGTGGGAGATTCGTCATTCTCCGTTGAGTTAATAAAATCCAATGGTCTTGGTTCACCCCAGGTACCATCAGCATTCTTTCTGGATTGGAATAAATCATACTTACCTTTTCTGTTAGGGGTTATTGCGGAAAAGATGAGCGTATGATTGTCGGCCATAATTCGTGGATCGCGCACACAGCCATTATTGATTTGTTCCGGCAATTTTCCAGGCTCTCCCCATTTTCCATTCGTCTGTTTTCGTGAGACATAGATCTCAAAACAAGGTTCCTTGCTTTTCCTGTCCACGGGATTTTCATAATTGATCCTAACGAAATAAAGGTAATTCTCATCCGCTGAGATGGAAGGAAACCCTTCATAATCTTCCGTATTGATCGGGGTGCCTAAACTGATGGGTTCGCTCCATTGCGTTTCGGTAAGACGGTTCGAATAAAAAATATCTTCGCTTGTAGTTATGCCTTCAATAACCGCGGTAAAATAAATACGGTTACCATCATAACTAAGGCTTGGCCCCGCTACGAATTTGCATTTCTTATTAATAGCCGTTATTGGCGTTGGCTCGCTCCAACTGTTATCCGTATTTTTTTTGGATTCGAATAATTCCCAACGCTCTGCATTTTCGGTTTCATTCCGGTTGCTTTCCAGTATCATGGTATTCCCATCTGCACTAATGGTTGGTGCAACTTCAGCAAACTGCACCGTGCTAATGCCGTCCACTCGCCTACGATCAGGCAAATCTAATTGCGCACTTAAATGAAAAGAAGCAAGCAACAAAACCAAAAGGATAAACTTGCAAATAGACCTTACCATAGATAGAATAATCTTATCGACCAATGAGAACAAACGCTCCCCAATAATAGGGTGATTCATACTTTTTTTTCAATTCAATTTGTGCTCGTTGGAAAGCCGCTCTTTTGTCCTTCATGCTTAATAATTGCGTATAAAATCCAATCATTAATTCACGGGTAGCTTCGTCATTAACCTTCCAAAGACTCATGATCAAATTGCTTGCTCCTGCCACCAAAAAAGCCCGCTGAAGGCCGTAGACACCCTCTCCATTTCGAATGTCCCCCGATCCTGTCTCACAAGCAGACAGCACCACTAAATCTGTGTGGTCCAGATTTAAGTTCATCACTTCAAGCGCTGTTAAAATTCCATCCTCTTCCTGAGCTTCTGTAGCAGTAATTCCACTTATATTTTTTTCAACTCCGGCTAATAATAACCCTGACCGCGTTAACGGGTTATCCGCAGCCAAAGAAATATCATTTGAATAAACGATCGTGGTTGCATTGTCTTTTTCAGGAATAAAGAATCCATGGGTCGCAATGTGAAGAATATCAGGGCTTGAGATGCTTTTTAATTTTTCTTCAGAAGCATCCTTATACAGATAGGAATTGACAGACCATTGATTTTTTTTCAAAAGTTGCTCAATACTGTTCACTTCATCCTTTGTACCCGGCAAATCGGCCACTCCATTTCTAACAATCATCGAAGCCGCTGTTTCCCCTGTTATGTGATTACTGGCTAGAGGAACTAAGAATTGATCTGATCTGAAATCCGGAAACCCAAATAAACTGGCTGTCGGTGTTGGAGAATGCTCACTTGGGGTTTGAAGTAATTCGCGGATGTTACTTAATGATCGTATGGTTAAACGATCGACCAGGTATCGATTTTCTTTCACATCGAAAAGAGTGAGCGGATTGATTTTATTATATACACCATCTGCGGAAAAGTAAACGGTGCTCACATCACTCAAAATAGGCTCGAGAGGTTGCCAGTATATTTGATATGAAATTTTATTGTCGATGGCAAAACGCATGGAGTTGTTGTAATAGCTGAACTGACGCTCTTCCATTATAGTGCCATTTGTAAAAACGAACAAGGTGGGGGCCACTTGATCTGGCCTGAGAACCAGTGCTGCATATATTACCGAATCCTTTAACGGACTTAACCGAATCATTTCTACTGCGGCTTCCCCTGATTTCAGAGCTTTTTTAACATCCTGCCATGTGATGGGTTGTTTGTTAAATTCACCGGCAAATAGTTGAGACTGAGTTGAGAGCCATTTTTCCAATTCGTTGGCTTTCTGCTGAGTTTCATCCATTGCTTTTTGCTGACTCATCTTTTCTTCTAATGTGAGTGACGTTAATCGTGCCAGTTTTTCTTTAAGCTGAAGCCACTTTGTAAACTTCGCCATGAGATCCGGATTACCACTGTTCAAAATTGTGTTCCTTACTTTTGTAGAAGCATTGAGCAGTAATGCTTTGGTCTCCAATCTAAAATTGTAAAGTTCACCTTGTGCTACGTTGTCGTTTTGTTGATACAGGATTACAAACTCTTCATAATCGTTAATCACCTTATTGATCTTGTTATAATAGGCCGTCTTTTCATAATCACTAAGAGCCGGGAATAATTCCTTAATTTGCTTTAGGTAAAAAACAGAGACTTGTTTAAAAAGTGGAGCGGCTGCAAGGTATTCACCCAACCCTTGATGTAAGACCGCAAGATTATATTGTGTATACATATAATCCGGATGATCCTTACCTAGTGTTCTTTCTCGTATTTTTAAGGCGGACTCAAAAAGCAAACGAGCCTTGCGGGGTTCACGAGTTTCCTGATATACCGTACCAAGATTGGCCATCTTGTTGGCATAACTCAGTGTTTGATTCCCACTATTCAGACTGTCAATCTCAAGGGCTTGTACGTAAAGAGACTTTGCTTTTTGAAGATCACCCATGCTCTGATATAGGGCAGCCAGGTTTTGCAAACTAATCCCAAAATCGGGATGCTTTTCACCACTATTTCTTCTATCCGTTTCCAATACTTCATTCAACAATCGTTCAGCTTCTTTATAACGGAGAGTTTGTTGGAAAATAGCAGCGAGGTTTTGCTTTATTGCCGAAAGGAGAACAGAAGGAGTCTGCGGATCTTGTAAAAGATTTGTATAAATTTTTTCTGCGGCCGCATAATTTCCAAGCGTCATGTAAAAGGTAGCAAAGGAATTATAGACTTGTTTAATCTCTGAAGATTGCAACTTTTTATAGGCTTCAATAGCTGCCAGATAATTTGTTTCCGCCTCCTTATATTTTCCCATTTGCTGACGAAGCCTGGCCAGTTGAAATGAAGCGTCAGCCCATAGTGCCGGTGCTGTTGATGTTTTTATAACAGATTCCAAAAGAGACTCTGAGGTATTCCAATCACCTGATCCTTTATAAACCTCGGACAACTTTATAGCGATAGCGTTTTGAATGAATGTAGACGTGCTGTTTGTTTCATGTCGTTTAAGATGGTTAATGGCGATCTCCGTAAAATTAAGTTGAAGTAGAGCTTCACTGTAAAGCGAAGAAATTTCCACTTGATTTTTCTCAGGTAGTCCAAAGAGAAAAGAATAATCTGTGGCAATTCCTTCGAGTGTCTTACGGGCGAGATCAGGCCGGTTAGCCGTGAGAAATTTTATGGTTGCATTCACACGATGACTAACCTGGTTAGCCCTTGGCAGAGAAGCAAAATTTTTGAAGGCCAGATTATAGTTCTCCTCCGCCATCATTGTTTCGCCCAAAAACATTTGCAGATCTGCTTCAAGCTCCAGAACAAATCCAAACTCTACACTGGTTGGTGCGAATAGTTTACGTGCGATTTGTTTGGCCTGCACCAGTTTACTTTGCGATTCAGCTATTTGCCTATTCGTAAATAAAAACCTGGCATAATTCTGAGCTATTGAAAATCCTGTATTGCTGATCATTCCGCCTTTGACAAGACTTTCTTCGGCCATCTTAAAATATCGGTCGGCTTCAGCTGGTTGAGTGCTTTCATTCTCAATTGCGGCTTTCAAATACTGCCGTGCTTTTTGATCTTCTGTCGCGTCACCTTGTTGCACCAAGGATAAGGCCTCTGCTGTGTTGCCTTTTGCCTCAGCCATCTGAATTAATTGTGCTTTTGCCTGAGCATACTCAGGCCATGTTTGTAAATTTTTATTCTCGGCCAATGAAATAAATTCTTTAAGCTTCGGTTCCGCGTTCGTTACATTCTTGTTTTGGATTTCCACATAACCGGAGTAATAAAGTGCAAAGAGATATTCTTCCCACTCTTCAGGGAAGTGTCTTAATCCTGCAACAGCGATATTCAATACATCCGCTGCCCTATTAAAATCACGCAAATCCAAGAGCACCTGCCCATAGCTACTTTGTACTTTTAAATAGGTCAGGCTGGTTTGCCCGGGGTCTTCAGAAAAAATTGAGGATACCTCATCATAATCCCTTTGCGCCTCTTTCAAGTTTGAAAGGCCTTGATTCATCTGCGCTCTTTTTAGCAAAGCTTCCGCATAGTGCTTGCTTTTTTTTCCTTCCATCTGAGCAAATGATGCTATCTCATCATTTGAAAAACGTGCGCCTTTTGAATAGTCCTGGGCCTCCAGGCAAATAGAAGTGAGCAACTGCAGTGAAAACGCCCGATTTTTTAGGTCAAGTGTTTTTGAAGCTTCGAAAGCTTTCTCTGCATTAAGCATGGCTTCAGGGTAGCGCTGCGATTGATAATCCGCGATGGCCTGATCGTAATGATCCTTCCAATCCTGGCCATTGCCTTGAAAAAAGATGGTGAGTAGTATAGAAGTAAGAAAAAAGCGTCTCATAAATCCCAAAAAGATAGAAAGTGTTGGGGTCACTTTACAAGATTTGAGGTGACAATTTGGCTTTCTTTTAAGAAAAGCCATTTTTCGAGGTCTGAAATCCTGTTCCGACTAAAATGCCAGAGTGCTAATCTTTTTTTCTGGAAACATCCTTGACCAGATCTTTAAGTGGGTCCCATAGTTTCACATCGTCATCAATTTCGCTAAGCTGATCGCCAGGGCCGGGTTAAAATCTGGATTTCGCATAGCGATAAACCCAGGAAAGCAAAAGCGAAATGAGTGAAGCTCCAAAAATATATTTAGCAATCAATTTCCTGGCCATTGAATAAGAAAAAACGCCTGCCTGCGGTAGGCAGGTATACAACACGCTAAGAAATACAGCGAAGATGCTCAACATCTGTATGTCGAATATCAAACACTGACGCACCATTAGATTCCGGATTTGATCAACAAGCCGATTGTCTTTCTTTGCAAACAGCAAAAAGTCGACCCCAGAGAAGAGCTCTACGAAAAATTCTGTAAGGTTATTTTAATGAAATCAAAAGTTAAACGCATAAGTGACCGAGTACGTTCTTCCAAGCCTAAAGATTGAATAGATGGACTCCGCATCTCCATAGCCTTGATAAACATCTTTTCGTTCGGCATTTAGGATATTATTAACTCCAAAAGTAATGCGGTGGCCCTCTTTGGTTCCAAAATTTCGGAATATGTTAAAGTCCAAACTTTTGAAAGGAAGGGAATAAATATCCGGTACGGCACCCACACCAATAATAGACAGCGATTTACCTTGCATGTTAAATGATAGGTTTGCGTTTAACTTTCCATTCTTATCTGCATAATTCAGGTTTGCATTTATAAGATAAGGCGATTGACCGCCCATTGGACGCTTTTCGTCAATTACTTCGCCTGTCCTGGCATTATTTTCTCTTGATTCTAGTTCAGTTAGGCCGCTTTCATTTACAATTACAGATGTCAGGTCTACCTCAGACTTTGCGATTGTGAGATTTGTACCAATTGAAAAGCTGGAGAGGGCACTAGTTATGAAATCCAATTTCGTTTTTATCTCAAACTCGGCACCATAGACAACGCTTTGCCCTGAGTTTCTGGGCCGGATGTTATTTGTTGCAATGTCATATGTTACCATTTCTATATGGCCATCAAACTGCTTATAAAATCCAGATACAGAAAACATATCACCAGCACCACCGATGAAGAAGTTTTCCCAGCGAACATCATAGTTGTTTATATTGGTTTGTTGCAAATCCAGATTTCCATTAAAAAAACGTTTTGTGATAGGGTCATAAATTTGAGCTGCAGATTTTTCTCTAAATGAAGGCCTTGCCAATGTTGTGCCATAAGAACCCCTAATGTTCATACTCTCTGTTATGCCATACACCAGGTTCACAGATGGCAAAACATTCAGTTCATCCAAGGTATGATCATCTTTATATGACGTACCAAAAATATCAGCGCCCGTATAATACATATCTGCTTTCTCCAGGCGTGCGCCATAGATAGCCTTCAATTTTCCAATTGCATTTTCTGTCATCAAATAGCCAGAGTATACTCTTGACCTAGCATCGTAGTTGTTGGCGGCTTCAAAGTTTCCTTCGAGATAAGAGCCCTCTTGTTCAACTGAATTCCATACGTTTTCCGCACGCAAAAAATAGTTTGGGTCTAATGGAACACCAGATCGGCTAGTTGCATCTATTAAATAACTTTGCACTTCAAACGTGCGATCTTTATACAATCCCATTGCACCAAACTGAAACTTGCTTGACTTTCCATAAGGTAGGGTGAAGTCCAGCTTAAAATTTTCATTAAACTCATTGAGGTCTCTCCAAAATCTTCTGATGCCCGCACCATCCCCTCTATTCAAAGTAGGTTGAAGGGGATCTGTAATTGAAATAGAGGTCGAACGAAAATCGGGATCATAAGTACGGGCAATTGTGAAGGAATTCTTCCACTCCATTCTAAGCTTGTCACCAAGCTGATGAGTGCCATTAAGTATCGCATTGTTTACTGATCGTTGTGAGTAGGTAAGTATATTCTCATACAATGTGGCTTGCGTTTCGTCATAGTTGCTGTTTATTCTGTCCGAAGCTTCTGATATCGCATTTTGGGTACGGAAGAGGGTGGCGCTGAAAGTATGCTTATTAAACTTAATTGCACCAGAGAGCAGCCCGGTCCAAAGCACACTGGAACGTGATAATACACCTCTTCTAATCTCCTCCGCGAAGAAAGCGGTCTCATCTAAGTTGTCGTCTTTGGTATATTCTCCAAATTCAATATTATCGAAATGTTCGAATCTACTTTGATAGTTGAAGATAGCTGAATAGCCCAGCGTGTACTTGGTTTTATTTATCTGATTGCCATGATTAAACGTGAAGATAGAATTGAGACCACTCCGCTTCTTTGCAACTCCTAAAGTTGGATTTAAGCTTTTCGTTAAATTTTCAATGACAGGACTACCCGAGGAAACATCGGGGATTACCGTTTTAGAAGAGAATGGAAGTTCACGAGTGCCATCATCAAAGCCAAGCCAATCTGTCTTTCCTCCTTGATAAAAAACGAAATCACTACTTAGGTTCATATCTGGATTGAATCGCAATCCAAACGAAACGGATGTATTTTTCTGGTCAGGAAAACCGCGTGTTTCAACATCTACTATCCCACCTGTGAAATCGCCAGGTAAATTTGGAGAGAATGTTTTATAAACAATTACATTCTCAAGAACGGATGTCGGGAAAATATCGATTTGAACGTCATTCCTATCCGGATCCAAACCAGGAATAGTCATGCCATTAAGGGTAGTGCGTGTATATCGATCTCCTAAACCTCTTACATAAACAAACTTTCCATTTTGAATCGAAACACCAGTGACTCTCTTTATAGCTGAGGCCAGATCCCGGTCACCTGTTTTTTGGAATGTTTGATTGGACAGAGCATCAAGTACATTAGGGGATTTTCTTTGAAACATGGTAATGCCGCCTTCTTCTGATTTTGAGGCTATTCCAACCACAACTATTTCCTGCATAACGGAAACGTCTGGATTCATGGTCAGATTTAGAGTGGTAACCTCACCGGGTTTGACCGAAACGTTTTCTATCAACTGTGTTTTATACGAAACAAATGATGCCAGAATTGAATAGGTGCCAGGCTCAAGGGCAAGTGAATAATTGCCATCAAAATCCACTGAAGTTCCGTTTGTGGTGCCTATGGAAACTATCGTTGTCCCAAAAAGGCCATCACCAGTTTCCCCATCAATTACTTTACCGCGAACAAAACCTTTTTGTGCAAAGGAAAGGTTGGCGAAAACTAATAATAGAAGGAAAATAAGGGAATTTTTCATTTTTAAGAAACTAATAATCCAGCCGCAAAGGTAGGTGTACCCGGCTCAGTTACCTCTTAAGAAATATTACCTTGACTTTAAGCTTTAACGAAATTTGTTAACATTAAAATAATATTAAAAATAAGGACAGAGTGCAGTATTGCACTCCGTCCCTTACTAAGGATATTGTTTTGAAATAACTGAATTTAATCTAAAAGAGATTTCTCTGACGAAATTGTCCAACTCCATGTTGTAATAGCAGGGCTGCCAGTTGCTGTTGCAGAAACAATCTTGCCTTCCGCTGCTGTTTGATCGGCTGCAGGTACATCCACCTCTGCACAATTAGAGGTTGACGCTGAATATACATCGACCGTGTAGCCAGTGAATTGTGTGGTAATGAAAACAAGAGAACCTGCAATCAAATTGCTAAATGCGTTTGAAGAGCCAGGTGCACAAGCTGTTGCATAGCTAGCTGCAATTTTGATTTTCTTACCAGCCGGATAGCCTGTGAAAATAACATTTTCCAAATTTCCCTGAGCTTTTGATTTGAAATCGGATAAGCTTGCTACGTCATTAGGCTTTGTGGCATCGCCTTTTAACGTACCATTCTTTAACGTAAATTTTCCGGTTGCATTTTCTGTTCCTTCAGGTCCGTCTATTTCCAAACCTTCATCTGTATCGCCACCATGTACTACCAAAAATCCATCTACTGTTCCCGAGTAAGCCTGGTCGATGTCGATACCATCATCGCCCTGATAGGCAATCAATATATTTGTAATACTTACAGAGCCTCCAAATAATTCTACGCCATCGTCTACGTTAGCAAAAATTTCGATGTCGCTGATCACCGTTCCGCTTCCTACCCCACCTAAAGTCAAGCCATTAATCTCGCTGCCTTCGGCTATAACTGTACCCCCATGACGAATAGATACATACTTAATTGTTCCTGAATTATCCGCAGGGTCAGCACCTCCATATAAGCCTTCGGTAACACTGGCAGGAACACCTTCAATTTGAGCTTCTGTTGCACCTGCTACAGAAATAGGCGCCTTGCCCAAAATCACAAGACCCCCCCATTTTCCTCTATCATCTTCACCCAGCGTTGTACCTGATATTTCGCCTGGCATAATATCATCTAAAACAGTAGTCATAATAATAGGCTCTGTGGCTGTTCCAATCGCATTTATTTTTCCACCCCTGGCAATCATTAGTACAGAGGCATTGATGCCTTGACCTTCGCGGCCTTTAATTACAGTTCCAGGGTTTATTGTTAAGGTAGCACCGTCATCAACAATCACACGGCCAGCTAACTCATATATCGTATCAGCCGTCCAGGTAGCACTGGCTGATAAAACACCACTAACTACCACCACCTCAGGCTCTGGCTCAACAGGTAAGGCCGTGATATTCATAGTTCCTGTCTCGGTTTCTGTTTTATCGTTATTGTCCGTTACAAGAATTGTTACGGAACCCGCACCCGCAGTTGTGCCTGCGGTAAATGTTATCACAACATTACCAGTGGAAGCACCCACTTCAGGAGCAGACTTAACTGCCTGGGTTCCACTTGTTGCTGTTGCCGTAACAGATTTGAAACCGCCAGGGACAGTTACCACAAAGGTTACATCTGCAGCAGAACCTACCTGGACATTAGTTATTGCCGGAGCAGCAATCGTTGGGCCATCAACAACAGGCTCATCTTCATTACAACTTTGAATCACCAGGATCAGCGATATCGCCAACAGGAAGGTGAGGAGCTTAAAAATCTTTTTCATCGGATATGGATTATGTTTAATTATTTGAGCCACAAAATTAGACCACAATTCGGGCAGTTTAATTATCCATGAGTTAACAATTCTTTACCCAACTATTACGGTCAGTAACCTTTTCTTAACATTCAAAGTGAAATGCCTAAATTTTCAGTGAACGCTTTCAGCCAATAATTCAAATGTTGAACGATTAACAGCACATAATGAATTATCCATTCTAATGATTTTGATAAGACTGTATGAAGTAAAAAAAGGAGGGACGGACTTCAAATGATTGAAATCTTTTGATAATATCCCGCGCTGAGATAATTTGAGAGGTTACTTATTAATAGGAATTTTATTCAAGATGACCTTAATAATGTCTGAAGTCTTCACATTATCTGCCTCTGCTTCGTAGTTCAATAATATCCTGTGATTCATCACATCAAGGGCCACTTCTTTAATGTCTTCCGGCAACACATAATCACGAGCATCAAAATAGGCCATTGCTTTTGCGGCCAAATTCAAATTAATGCTGGCGCGAGGAGATGCTCCGAATTGAATGTATTGCGCTTCATGATCAAGTTTATATTCCCTGGCTTTGCGAGTGACCGTGACCAATTCAATAATATATTTCTCCAACGATTCAGAAATCTTCACTTTGTTTACCTCATCGCGAATTGAAAAAATATCTTCCTTTGTCAATATTGTATTTACCTGAAAGTCAAATTTCATATTGGAAATTCTACGCATGATTTCAAGTTCCTGAAGTTTCGTTGGGTAGTCGACAAACACCTTCATCATAAAGCGATCGACTTGCGCTTCGGGCAGTGGGTAGGTGCCCTCATGGTCAACCGGGTTTTGGGTGGCCAACACTAAGAAAGGTCTGTCTAAAGTAAAGGTTGTTTCTCCAATAGTCACTTGCTTTTCCTGCATCGCTTCAAGTAAAGCCGATTGCACTTTTGCCGGTGAACGGTTGATCTCATCTGCCAAAATAATGTTGGCGAAGATGGGCCCTTTCTTCACTTCAAACTTTCCTTCTTTCTGGTTATAGATCATCGTACCGATCAAATCGGCCGGCAATAGATCAGGTGTAAACTGAATGCGCTGAAAATCCAGGTGCAAGACCTGAGCTAAAGTGGAGATGGTTAACGTTTTGGCCAGGCCAGGAACCCCTTCCAACAAAATATGACCATTGGTAAATAAGCCTGCCAAAAGGCGATTGACCAGATATTCCTGACCGACCACCACCTTGGCCACTTCACTCATTACCTCCGTAATTTTCTTTTTATGCTCCTGGTGAAGCTCTGTTGTTGCTGCAAATGCCATAATTAACCCTATTTCTGAATTTTACGAAAGTGCAATATTAAAGATTTAGGTGGATGAGTTACAACTGAAAAGGTGAATCTACCGGATCCATTTTTCCACTCCAGAGCACTAAAATTTCCAGGGTCTTATCCGTATACTTATAAAATATCAGATAATCTCTAACAAGCTTTGATCTGACACCTTCAACGGATGTTTTTCTCCCAATTAATGGTCGCTGAGATAATAATTTAGCCGCTTGATGAAAGAGTTTATTCAGTTTAAGCGGATAAGATTTGCTGAGGTTTCGATCCAGCCAATATTGAAGTATTCTATCCTTGTCTAAAGCGGATTGTTCTGACCAAATTATTTTGCGAGCCATCGGGAGGTACTTTTTTTCACCTCAGAATCCGATAAAAATTTACCCTTTGAAAGTTGATCTTCTGCCTCATGTATTGCCAGTACCTGATCATTGGAAAGAACGAGCATTTCTTTTCTTGACTCATCTTTAATTACATCATACATATCCCGCAGGAGACTCTCGTCCCGTGAGCTCTTAATTTTAGAAATCAACTTCCGCTTTATTTCTGATGCTGACATAAAAATACTTTTTTTAAAGTTACTAATTTTTCAATGGAATCTGCTCATGCATTTACTCAAACGTCACTATCTCGTTGCCGCTTGGGTTTAGCAAAAAAGAATTGACCATGTTCTGAGCCGCTCTGTTGTCCTTTCCAATCTTGATATAATTTTTAGCCGACTCCAAGTCAACAATGGATTGATCTTTGTCAAGGAAACCAAAGCCGAGATAATTGCCGTTCTCTACCAACACCAATGATTTCTCATCCACTTTCCGGCCCTGACCAATAATGGCGACTGACTCTCCTTTCTCAAAAAAGGAATCGATGGCCTTCTGCACTTTTTTATTGTATTTTTTAACTGTCTCCACACTCATGCAGGCGCCTTTGCAATCACCGGTTTGATAACTGTAGCAAAGTCCTTTGGCTAACTGCAACCCACAAAGTTTCGGACACAAATCATATTTTTTCACTTTTAACCACATGAAGCTCCAGGCATCGCCTTTGTTTGTAAAGGTGATGAGTGGCCTGGCTCCCCGACTCACTACGTTCACGCAAAACCGTAGGTACCCATTTCGGTCTTCATAATCATACACCCCCCATTCTTCAACTTTATTTTTCAGAGCGAGATTATATTTCGGCCAAAGCCTGTGAATTTCCTGCGCTTCTAAAATTAGTGCAATCAATTCTGTACCCGTGAGCTCGTAGGTAATATTGTGAATCTCATTACGGATATTAGACCGGTTCCATTCACGCGCCTCACCGGTGAAGTGACCGGCAATACGCTTCTTAATATTAATTGCTTTGCCTACGTAAATAATCTGACCATGTCCATCCAGAAAATAATAAACCCCTGCCTGTGACGGAAGTTTATCAAATTCCGCTTTGGCAAGGTTGGGCGGCAAGATGGTATCACCTGAATTTCGTTTCAGCGCTTTGGTGATAACTCCGTTATTGTCGCGTTGAAGAAGCATAGAAAATATTTTTGCCGTGGCCTCAGCATCACCTCCGGCCCTGTGACGATTCGGAATTTTCACACCCAGGCTCTCTGCCAATCGACCCAAACTATACGACTCTAATCCTGGAATAATTTTCCGGCTGAGCCGGACCGTACAAAGTTTTTTTGTTTGCCAACTGATGCCCACGTCTTCAAATTCTTTTTTGATGAAACTATAGTCGAAGTGGGCATTATGGGCAACAAATACACGGTCCTTTAACCAATCCTGAATTTCCATGGCTACCTCATCAAAAGAGGGTGCCGTGCTCACCATCTGTGAGGTTATTCCAGTTAGTCCGGTGATAAATCCTGGTATGTTCCTTCCCGGATTAAGTAACGTGTGAAATTTATTTGTGATTCGGGTACCATCGTGATGGTACACCGCGATTTCAGTAACGCGATGATTATCTGCGTAGCCTCCTGTGGTTTCAATATCAACTATGGCGTACATGGAATGCCGAAGGTACTATTGCGAAATCAAACGTGAAAATGGTATTGTTATTTAAGATTGTCATTCTTAGCTTACAGGTCATAATCAACTGTATTTTATGAACGGGCTCCTCAAATTTCTTCTTTCAGGACTTGCCGTATTACTCACCGCCTATCTGCTAGAGCAAGGCGTACATGTTGAGCATTATGGATATGCCTTGCTGGTGGCAGCTTTGATTTCCATTGCCAACGTAATTGTCAAACCCATTCTTATCATTTTTACCATACCTATTACCATTCTTACACTTGGGCTATTCTTATTGGCAATCAATGCGATTATCATTCTTCTCGTAGATTATTTTGTCCCAGGTTTCAGTGTGGATGGTTTTTGGTGGGCGCTCGGTTTCAGTCTTATTCTTTCCATTTTCAACAGTATGTTTGGTACACTCTTAAAGGAAAAAAAAGACAACTAAGAGAAGATCATTTTTCAAATTATCAAATCTTCGAATTTTAGATCCTCTTACCTTCCATAAAAGTCAAGCGTCCATTCTTTTGTTAATTCATAATTTTGGTTTCTAATCATCTTTCTATGAAGAAAATTGCACTCATGCTTTTCGTTTCCACCGCAGCTTATGGCCAGCAGCTCGCCCCACTCACCGTTGAAAAAATCATGCGCGATCCGAAATGGATAGGCGTTGCTCCCACCAATCCCTTTTGGTCAGATGATGGAAAACAAGTTTACTTCTCCTGGAACCCTGATAAAAATGCAGGAGATTCTCTCTATTCAATCCTACTCACAAACAAAACTCCTCAAAAAGTTAATGCTGCTGTAAGAAGATCACTGCCTTCCAAGTTTGGCTTTTATAATCGCCTTCGCTCTAAAAAAGTACTTGAGAAAAATGGCGATTTGTTTTTGTTGGATATCCCCACTGGAAAATCCAACCAAATTACGAGTACTCTGGATCGCGAATCCAATCCCCTATTTTCCCAAGATGAAAAGAGAATTTTGTTCTTAGCAAATAACAACCTATTTGACTGGGAGATAGCAACCGGAAGATTCACGCAACATACTGACTTTAGAAAGGGCACCAAGAAAACCGATGCAAAACTAAGCGAACAAGAAAAATGGCTAAAGGCAGATCAGTTGGCCTATATGGAAGTACTAAAACAACGAAGCGATAATAAAAAGGCGTCTGAGAAGATGCAGAAAGCTGATCGGCCAAAACGACCCAAAGAAATTTACCTGGAAGAAAAAAATATTGATAACATTCAATTAAGCCCAGACCAGAAATATATTACGTACCAACTCACCAAAAATGTCACCGCAAAGACCACCATCGTTCCAAGTTATGTGACCGAATCGGGCTTTACAGAAGACCTACAAACCCGCACAAAAGTTGGGGCAACGCAAAATGATGTTGAGTTTTTTGTTTATGATTTAATAAAAGATACTGTGTTGTCGGTTAAAACCAACGATATCCCGGGCATCTTTGACGCATCCAAATTCACAAAAGATTATCCTGCAAAGAAAATGAAAGACGATAAGCACGAAGTAAAACCAGAACCGCGGCCAGTTACCATGTCTGATTTATCATGGTCAAGCGATGGAAAGAATAATGCAATCGTCATTCGCTCACAAGACAAGAAAGACCGCTGGATCATGTCTTTGGACCTTGCCACACAAAAACTAAAACTCGTTGATCGGCAACACGATGAAGCCTGGATTGGCGGACCTGGTACAGGTTTCTTTGGAAGCAATTCTTTGGGTTGGGTAAATGATAACACGGTTTGGTTTCAATCCGAGGAGTCAGGCTACTCACATCTTTACACTTTTGATCTAACATCAGCAAAGAAACAAGCAATTACCTCGGGAAAGTATGAAGTGCAATCTGTTGAACTTTCAATGGATAAGAAATCTTTCTACATCACGACAAACGAAATTCATCCCGGAGAAAAACAATTTTATAAGTTACCAGTGTCCGGAGGAAAAGCGGAGAGGCTTACTTCTATGACAGGTGCGCATGAAGTTGTATTGTCCCCTGACGAAAAGTGGATAACTTATCGCTATTCAGCTAGTAATAAACCATGGGAGCTTTATATACAGGAAACAAAAGCAGGTGCTAAACCTCAGTTAATTACAGCATCTCTTACCGATGAGTTTAAATCCTATCCCTGGCGTGCACCTGAAGTAACGACCTTCAATGCACGTGATGGGGCGGATGTTTACGCGAGAGTTTATAAGCCTGCTCTTCCAAACGGAGCGGCCGTTGTTTTTGTACATGGGGCTGGCTACTTACAAAACGCTCACCTGTGGTGGAGCAGCTACTTTCGCGAATACATGTTTCATAATTTATTGGTCGAAAGAGGTTATACGGTCCTTGATTTGGATTATCGGGGCAGTGCGGGCTATGGCCGGGATTGGAGAACAGGCATTTATCGTTTCATGGGTGGAAAAGATTTAACCGACCACGTAGACGGAGTCAACTGGCTCATTAGTAATTATAAAATCGATGCCAGCCGAATTGGAATTTATGGTGGATCTTATGGTGGGTTCATTACGTTGATGGCGATGTTTACCACGCCTGATGTATTTGCGGCAGGTGCTGCTTTACGACCTGTAACAGACTGGGCGCACTACAATCACCCCTACACGGCTAATATTTTAAACGAGCCCGCAGCCGATAGCATTGCCTACTACAAAAGCTCACCCATATATCATGCGGAAGGACTGAAGGGTCATCTATTAATTTGTCATGGAATGGTGGATGTAAATGTGCACTTCCAGGATGCTGTGCGGTTACAACAACGCCTGATTGAATTAGGGAAAGACAATTGGGAGGTGGCCGCTTATCCCGTAGAGGATCATGGATTCGTTGAGCCCAGTAGTTGGACGGATGAGTATAAACGGATATTGAAATTGTTTGAGGAGAATCTTAATTGGAAATAACTCTTAACTACTTCCCATATCTTTTTCTAAGCACTTCCATCATATAGACATTAATGGCCCATTGATCAGCAACGGGCTGGCGTGTGTAGGGTAAGGCGGGCATATAATCCGCGGGGCCAAACTCAGTGAGAACGGTAAGACGTTGACCAGCTTGTCTTTTTTGCTCAACGACTTTGTCCCACCAGGCGAAGTGTGCCTTCACTGCATTGTCCCATTCGGGTGCACGCGGATCATTCACTTGCGGGCCCTCGGCATGACCAATGCGCGCATGAATATGGTCAGTTCGACTCAATGCCATTGCAATCGTTTCTTCCTGATCAGCCAATAAGGATTCGTGAACGTTGCACCAATGCGAAATGTCCAACGTGAGGCGCAAATCAGGAATCTTTTCAATAAAATTACGCGAAATCGGTGCCGAGTATAAAATCCGACCGCGATGGGTCTCGTGATAAATCGGAACACCGGTGTCTTTGACAATCTGATGAGTATAATCAATGAATTTTTTGTTCTGCTCGAAGTTAAAAAAATCTTTCCCGGAATGGCAGTTGATGTATAACGGCTTGGCCTTTACAGCCGGTAGCAATGCCCCTTTGAATTGTTCCAAATGCCTGGTGGGATCTTTGTCGGAGCCCGCTACTAAAAATCCATATTGAAGATTATGCTTTTGCATGGCCTCAAAAAAATCAGTGCGACTTTTTTCTTCAGCCGGAAACCACACCTCTACACCATCATATCCAGACGATTTAACTTTTCGAGCAAATTCCTCCCAACTTCCTTCAAAACCCCAATTGGTAGCCAAGAGAAGCAGAGAGAAATTTTCCACACCACCATCCCTGAAAAGCGGTTTGGCAAAACTTTCAAGGGAATTCAGAGTAATGCCTGTGCCCAGCATTGTGGTGGCGGTCATAAATTGTCTTCGGTTGAGCATTTCCAATTAAATCATTAAAAGTAACGAATGAATATTACTCCTTGCGATCTTCCTTCGCTAGCTTATTAAAAGCAACAAACTCATGCTGATGAAGATATCGCATTCGAAATTGGGCATGAGGGAAGCCATTATTATTCAATTATTCGTCAGCCACTTGGAGTATATCCTTCAACACCTTTTCGGAAAAACGAAAATTAGTTTGCTGAATCTTTTGGAACAATGGCCCAATAGCCGACAGTATTCCCAGCTCTTTCGCTTTCAATAGTATTCCTAAAGTTCCTGTATAATTCAGATTTAGCCTTTCAGCTAATTTTCTAGCCTTTTGGTCGTCCAGTATTAGCAATGAATTGTCTATTTCTAATGCCAAACCTATGGCACTGGCTTCGCCCTTATCTACTTCAATTACTAATAGTTCGGAATAACGATGATTGGTGGCTGATTGAATGCTTACCCATTGAGGTAATGGCTTGTTAATTTCAGTAGCGATTTCATTTGTGGTAGTGATGCTCCCAAAAACTTTTTGCAATAAATCAAGTTCATTAATTTTATCAAGCAGAATAAAACAGCTCGTATCGGCAATTACAACACTATATCTTCCCCGCATCACGTTTCATTTCAGTAACCGGGTAGTTGATCAATGAAACTCCGAAGTCACCTAGTATCTCCGCAAAAGCTACTTTGGTAAGGCCAGCCATATCAGCTGCTTGCCCAAGGGATATTTTGCCTGCTTCATAAAGTTTGGAAGCGAGAAACTTAACCGTCTGCCTGGCGTCAAGTTCTGTATTGTCTGGAAGGGTAATGGTGATGGTTTGCATAGTGTAAATTTAAGTTAAAAGGAAGTCATTACAAATTCCAGTTATCATTATGGAGATAGGAGATGAAGATGTCGTATTCGAAAGTTGGGTAATAGTGAGGACATTATCCAAAGGTAACTTTTTTCAAGGCAGATTAAGCCACTCATTATCAGAATTCAAACAAAAAAGACCCAGACGTAAATCCAGGTCTTTTGATTTCAAGGAAGCTTAATAAGATCAGTTATTGATCACCGTCTCCTTCTTTTCTATAATCAAGGCCGGCATGTTTTTGTCTTTGAACATCTGGTTGTAACTGCCAATGTCTTTTGTTTCGATATCACGCATCTGCTGCTTGTGCTTATTCCAATCAGTTTGTACATCGTGAGCGCGATCTTGCACACCTTTGGTTAAACGAGGGTCATGTGTGTCGGCCACTCCACGCAAGTACAAAAATTCTGAATTAAGTTTGTTTGGAAAATTGATCACATCCTGAAAATTCTTGCTGCGGGGTTCAACTAGGTTACTCTCCCACTTATCAATTTTCTTAATCAACTCTTTGCCACTGTTCACAATGTCTTTGGCATCGGCATTGTCTTTGAGCGATTCGTTATAGGTCTCAATTTGCTTCTTCACCTGGCGCATTTTGTTTACCGACTTGTGTAGCTCTTCAAACTGTTCACCGGATTTTTCCAGAAACTCTTGTTGGGCAGCCCACTCCGCAGGTGTGGCATTTACTTTAGGATCAGAAATAATCTCAAGATCTGTTTCTGACGCCTGGCCTTTGTAGGTGATCCGTGCTTTGTATTTACCCGGGGCAACCCGATGACCACTATAATCGCCATATACAAACACTCCGGGCACACCTGTCAACGATTCTGTCCTGAAATCCCAGGCGAAACGATTGACCTCTGCTTCTCCTGGAATTGTTTGTTTCGCAGAAGGTCCACCCGGATAAGGTTTAAAGTTTTCGTCCTTTTTATTCGTGTATGACCGAATGACTTTTCCACTTGCTGCTAAAATTTCCAACGAAACTTTTCCGGTGTCTGCCTTCTCCTTCAGGTAATAGTCTAACAACACCCCGTTTGCGGGATTGCGACCAAGGCCAGGGATATCTCCAAAGTATTCAGGAATAGTTACGGATGATAAACGATAGGTTGGCTTTGGTTGATAAAGTTTCACAACTGCATCACCAAACTCACCTTTAGATTGTTGCACGGCACCCAAATCATCTAATATCCAAAACGAACGACCCGCTGTTGATGCCACCAGATCATTGTCCCTGATGATTAAATCCGTAACGGGAACTACCGGCAAGTTCAACTGCATTTTGGTAAAACTTGTTCCTCCATTATAAGAAATATAAAATCCTCTTTCTGCGCCAGCGTACAGCAAGCCTTTTACTTTTTTGTCTTCGCGTATTACTTTTATAAAATCATCTGCCTCTACACCGTTGCCAATTTTTGTCCAGGACTTGCCGTAGTCAACGGATTTGTAGGTCATGTTCGAAAAGTCATTGAACTTGTAACGCGATATGCTAATATAAACTGTCCCTTTATCATGGGACGAAACTTCGATGGAGTGAATCATTCCTTCAGGCAAACCTGCCGGAGTTACATTGCTCCAGGTCATTCCTCCGTCCTTTGTGAGATGGACCAGGCCGCAATCACTGCCCGTATAGATCACTCCTTTCTCCAAAGGTGATTCGATCACATAATAAATGGTATTATAGTTTTCTCCACCAGCTCCTTCATTGGTAATCGGGCCTCCACCGGTATCTTGTTTCGTGCTGTCGTTACGCGTAAGATCAGGGCTTATTACTTCCCAACTCATACCGCCATCTGTAGTTTTAAACAACACGTTGGCGGCATGGTACATCGTTTTTGAATCATGTGGTGAGTTGATTAATGGAGCATTCCAATTGAAGCGGTATTTCATATCCTTAGGATTAAAAGCCAGATTCGTGGCCGGATATTCCTGTATATCTTTTGTTTCCTTTGTACGCATATCCAACACATCAATAATGCCTTGATAACATCCCCCATAAAGAAGCTCCGGGTTATTGGGATCATTGAATGCAACCCAGGCACTTTCGCAGCCCGGGCCATTGATCCAGTCTTTATCCGTGATGCCGTAACTACCATTTCGGCTGGGGGTGGCAACAGAATAATTGTCTTGCTGGCCACCATACACCCAATACGGAAAACGGTTATCAACATTAACGCGATAGAACTGTGCTGTGGCCTGATTATCTAATGGAGACCATGAACGGCCCGTATTGAATGTGATTTCACCACCACCATCATCCGCCAGCGCCATATTTACAGGGCTCTTCGGATTGATCCACAAATCGTGTGTGTCGCCATGACCCACGCGTAAGGCAGAGAACGTTTTTCCTCCATCTATCGAGCGCGTCATAGGTGCATTCAATACATACATTACATCGGCATTGACAGGATCTGCAAATACTTCCATATAATACCATGAACGTGCGGTGATTATATTATCGCTGGACATTTGATTCCATTTCTTGCCACCATCATCCGAACGATACAAACCTGCTTTTGTTTTCTCTGCTTCTACAATGGCGTATACCCGATTAGGGTTAGCGCGAGAAACCGACACTCCAATTTTTCCCATCTCTTTGGGAAGTCCTTCCACGATTTTATTCCACGTCTCACCTGCATCTGTTGATTTCCAGATAGCACATCCTGTGCCCCCACTTTCCACTTTCCAGGGATAGCGTCTGTGCTGCCAGGTGGCTGCATAAATAATGCGAGGGTTGGTCATGTCCATATTCAAAGCGGAGACACCCGTGTTCTCATCTACATATAAAGTCTTCTTCCAGGTAACTCCTCCGTCTATTGATTTGTAAACTCCACGGTCAGCGCTCGGACCATGTAACGGGCCTTGTGCTCCCACCAATACAACCTCTGAGTTAGTTGGGTGCACTGCTATTTCAGAAATGTGACGGGTTTTTTCAAGACCACTATTTTTCCAGGTCTTTCCTCCATCTGTGGATTTGTAAACGCCATCACCAAAAGAAGTCATCACACCTCGAACAGCATGTTCACCCGTACCCACATAAATCACATTAGGGTCAGTTTCGCAGATGGCGATCTCTCCTATTGAACCGACTTTAAAAAATCCATCCGAAATATTTTTCCAGGTTATACCTGCATCATCAGTTTTCGCAATTCCTCCACCGGTATAGCCAACATAATATACATTGTCGTCTTGGGGAATACCCGCAATGGCATTGGCTCGTCCTCCACGGAAGGGACCAATGTTGCGCCATTTAATTCCTTTGAATTTATCTGCTTCGGCTTTTGAGAGGGGAACAGGTTCAGTTGATTTTGATTTTTGTGCAACGGCCATGAAGCCAAAGGCCAGGATCGAAGACAAGAATAATAAAATTGATTTTCTCATACGTGTTGAGTTTAGAAGCTGGAAATATCCCTAAAACAGGTTGCATTTCAAATGAAATTATGTGATCGGTATAGAAGTCAGGTTGATAGTTTGAGAATTACTAAGCCGCTAGCTGCTTGCCACTAGCTTCTGGAATATTCTGCTAGAAGCTAAAGGCTAGAAGCTCTTTGAATTACCTATTCTTTAACTCCTTCATCGCTTTCGCGAAATCATCTTTTAGCTTGCTTCCCGCCACATGATGTTGGTTCTTTACGACCCACTTTCCATTGATTATGGTTCCGAGATTTCGGCTTGAGTCACCAGTGAAGACAATGGTTGCGAGTCTATTTTTTTCTGAGGTATCTGCCAACAGATGAGATTGCGCATTGTAAACAATAGCGTCAAAAGGGTGACCTACTTCAAAATGGTTTTTTCTTAATTGACTTTCAGTAAAGTTCATGGCTTTCCGGCCCGATTCAATTTCTTCGTTGACCATGTATCGCGCAGCATCGCCTTCGAATGTATTACGGAAATTACTAACTAACCGTTGACTGTAATCAATCATACGGAATTCTTCTAATGGATTAATTCCAATATGACTGTCCGTGCCAATTGACCAATGACCTCCCATCTTCACATACTCACGCATCCGGAAAATCCCATCACCCAAATTACCTTCCGTGGAAGGACACAGCACTACATTCGCTTTTGACTGTGCAAGCTTCTCCAATTCACTATAGTCAAGATGAGTTGAATGAACCAGGTGAAAACGTTCACCCACCGGAAGATTTTCCATCATCCATTGCATCGGTCGCTTATTACAATAAGCCAGACAGTCATTTACTTCTTTCTTTTGTTCTGCAACATGGATATGAAATGGCAAGTCCTTAGGGCCTAGAGTAAATGACTCAACAACATCCTTCAAGTCAACAGCGCGTAAGGAATGAATGCTGAAACCAAGGCTTGCTTGGTCATAATTTTTCAAAATTGTTTTCGATGCCTCCAGAAGTTTGAAATAGTCATCAACTGTTTTTGAAATAAATCTTCTTTGTCTGGGTTGTGGATCTAACCCAAATCCACCCTTTTGATAGAAGGCAGGCACTAATGTAATTTTAATCCCAGCCACCTTCGCTGCGGCAATCATTCTCTCGCCCATTTCTGCAAGATTGTTATAAGGCTTCCCATCCTTGTCGTGATGGAGGTAATGAAATTCAGCAACATGTGTATAGCCGTGCCGCAACATTTCTCCGTAAAGTAGTGCTGCTATTGCCTCGGCCTGATCTGGATCAACCGTCAACGCGCACTGATACATGGCTTCACGCCACGTCCAAAAATCATCATCATTTCCAACCGGATGATTTTCTGCAAGACCAGCCATTGCATATTGAAAAGCGTGTGAATGGGTGTTTTGAAAACCGGGCAACGCAAAACCCTGTACGGCTTCAAGTGCAATTGATTCTTGCGGAGCTGTGGTATTCAGGTATCTGATAATGCCTTTATTATCGACACCTACATAAGCAGGTGTCAGCCATTTTTCCTGAAGGAGCAGGGAATTAAATTGAAAGTAATGCATTACTTTTTTTTCAGTGCATCCTGCACCAGCCGTTGTGTATTCTTTTTTTCGGCCTCAATGATCTGCCAGAGCTTGGCTGCCTCCAGCTTTGAAGATTGTAATTCACTGCGCATCCTGATCAATGCCTGGTGCATCTTGTTTTTTTCTTCCCTATAAATTTCAGCTTTTTCATTTTGCCGATAGGCCGTGAGGCCAAACACAACAAAAAGAACAAATATGCCAGCGTAAAAGAGCTTTTTCATAGCAACCGAATTTAATTCAAACTTATTAATTATTCGTTGAACTTTTAAAGGATCATTTTCTCACTCAATTTTGCCAATGTATTACTCAATAACAATCTCATTTTTTCGGCTCTTTCATAATCATACCTCTTTTCACCACCATCCATATAATTCACCTTGGTCATCTCCAACTGTAAAGCGTGCTGGTTTTCAGAAGGTCTACCAAAATGTCGGGTAATAGCACCTCCTTTGAAAGGATGATTGTGACTCACCGAATACGTACCATGATCCAAAACACTCAAGGCAGTCTCGATGATTCCGGGGGAAGCTGAAGTTCCATCGGCATCTCCCAAAATTAAATCGGGAAACTTTTCGGGTTGTATCGTTTTCATCACTTGTCGAATTGAATGGCAATCCCAAAGCAGTACTTTTCCGAACTCATCTTTTAAATCATTCAGTAGTTCTTGAATTTTCTTGTGATAAGGCTGATAATAGGTTTCTAATCTTCTCGCCACTTCTATTGCGTCAACTTCATTGCAGTGATCCTTGTAAATCGGTTCTCCTAAAAAATTAGTTGTGGGACAGAGACCCGTGATGATTCGTGCGTCTGTATAAAGAGGTTTACTGTTAGGGTCCCGATTCAAATCAATCACCCATCGGCTATAGGTAGCGCTGATCATAGCGATGCCTAAAGCGGGGGCAAAATTGTAAAGCTGGTCTACAAACCAATCCGTGTCATCAGGGGCTTGGATTAACTCGGACTTGTACTGATCTTTTAATTCATCTGGGAAAAAAGTGCCGCAATGAGGAATGCTTAGTACGATGGGTACTCGTTGATTTTCTGGAAGGGTTATCTTGAACGGGTTCATCTTCACTTTTTGTTACAACATTCCAAGGCTCGCTGGTATTGAAGTTCTGCTTCCCTTTGGCTCATGGCAGCCATGTGCATTTGCTCTTGTGCTCTTATTTCAAACTCTCTATTGCATGCTCAAGTTGCCTATTAGCTTCTGTTCTTTCAACGAGACCAAACGCCACAGAAAGAATTGTGATAATAGCCATTAGCCCAATGATAATATTCTTCTTCATAGTGTTATACAATAAAGTGTCTAATTTAACTCAGCTTTTAAAAACTTGCCCGTATAACTCGCAGGATTTTTTGAAACCTCCTCTGGAGTTCCCTTCGCAATAATCCTTCCTCCCTTTTCTCCTCCTTCAGGACCCAAGTCAACAATGTAATCCGATGATTTGATTATATCCATGTTGTGCTCAATGACCAAAACAGTATTGCCCTTATTGACCAGCTTTTGGAGCACATCCAACAAATGACTAATATCCTGAAAGTGAAGTCCCGTAGTTGGTTCATCTAAAATATAAAGTGTTTTGCCCGTGTCGCGTTTAGAAAGTTCGGTCGCCAGTTTTACACGTTGTGCCTCTCCACCTGAAAGAGTAGTAGCATGCTGACCTAATGAAATATATCCTAAGCCAACTTCGCTTAATGTTTGAATCTTCCTTAAGATTCGCGGCTGATTTTCAAAAAAGGTAACGGCCTCTTCCACCGTCATATCCAGCACATCACTGATCGATTTCGCTTTAAAGCGGACTTCAAGTGTTTCACGGTTGTACCGTTTACCTTTACATGTTTCGCAAGGAACATATACATCGGGCAAAAATTCCATTTCAATCAACCGGAGCCCGGCACCCTCACAAGTTTCACACCTACCACCTTTCACATTAAACGAGAAGCGTCCGGTTTTATAGCCACGTATTTTCGCTTCAGGCATTTGCGAAAATAAATCACGGATATCGGTGAATACCCCTGTATACGTTGCCGGATTTGATCGGGGGGTTCTCCCGATTGGAGATTGATCCACTTCAATTACTTTGTCAATTAACTTCAATCCCTCAATCTTGGTAAAGGGATAAGGCTCTGTTCTCGAATTGAAAAAATGCTGGTTGAGAATAGGGAAGAGGGTATCATGAATTAAAGTCGATTTGCCACTTCCGGAAACACCTGTGATGCAGGTAAGTGTACCAAGTGCGATTTCGAAATCGACATTCTTCAAATTATTTCCTGTAGCACCTGTCAGGGAGAGTTTTTCTCCACTGCCCTTTCTCCTTTCTTTCGAATAGCGAATAGCCAGTTTGCCACTCAGGTATTTTGACGTGGTGCTGTCAATTTTCAGAAACATCTCCGGGTCACCTTCTGCTACCACATGCCCACCATGCCTTCCGGCTCCCGGGCCAATATCAATAATGTAATCAGATGTGAGCATCATCTCTTTGTCGTGCTCAACCACAATAACTGAATTTCCCAGATCCCGAAGGTCTTTCAGGGCTTTGATCAGTTTTACATTATCACGCGCATGCAAGCCAATGCTGGGCTCATCTAAAATGTACAACACTCCCACCAGCTGAGTTCCTATTTGGGTAGCCAGACGAATGCGCTGTGCTTCGCCCCCGCTCAATGTTCTCAACGGTCGGTTCATATTCAGGTAATCCAACCCTACATCCAACAAAAAACCAATACGTTTACGGATTTCTTTCAGTACTTCTTTTGCAATTACTTGCTGTTTATCATTCAATCTATACTCTAATCTTTCAAACCACTTTTTCAGTGAATTGATATCCATGGCAGACAGCTCTGCAATATTTTTATTATCAATTTTGAAATGCAGAGATTCCTTCTTCAATCGTGCACCTTGACATTCCGGGCACGTTCTGGTAATCGTAAAGTCATCCACCCATTTCCGGATGGCATCAGACCCCTCGTCTTTTTGTTTCTGTAAAAAATTAATAATCCCCTCAAATTTTGTATTCCATTCCGTGCCTGGATATTTTACCGATGCTACCGCCACCGGCTCATCATCCCCAAAAAGCAAGACCTTGATTGCCTCTTTAGAAATATCTTTGATCGGTGTTGTGAGTGTGAACTTGTATTTTTTTAGTATGGCTTCAATTTTTTTGAAAATCCATATATCCCGGTATTCGCCCAAGGGTAAAATTCCTCCGCGACTAATGCTTAACTTTTTGTCTGGAATGATCGAGTCTTCGGTGATTTCTTCAATCACTCCAAGACCTGAACACGAGGGACACCAACCGTAAGGCGAGTTAAATGAGAAATTATTTGGCGCGGGCTCATCATAAGAAAGACCTGTGGTCGGGTCCATGAGGTACTTTGAAAAATGCTGAACATTGCCTGGTTCATCCATTACCATAATTATCCCTTTACTCTCCTTCATGGCAGTGTTAATGGACTGCGCAATGCGATGACGGTCTTTTGCAGTGGGCACAATACGGTCTATAACAATTTCTATGTCGTGAATCTTGAAACGATCCAACTGCATCTTGGGGGTAATCTCCATCACTTCTCCATCTACTCTTACTTTTGTGTAGCCCTGTTTTCGGATTTGAACAAAATTTTCGCGGTAATGTCCTTTTCTGCCTTTGATCACAGGCGCCAACAGCATTAACTTCTTTCCCTGAAAATTATTGATGATGGCATCCAGGATCTGGTCTTCCGATTGACGCACCATTCGTTCGCCAGAGAGATAAGAAAATGCTTCTCCCGCGCGCGCAAACAGCAGACGCATGAAATCATAAATCTCTGTGACGGTTCCAACGGTAGATCGGGGATTACGAGAAGTCGTTTTTTGTTCAATGGAGATAACAGGACTAAGGCCGTTGATTTTATCCACATCTGGTCTCTCTAAGTTGCCGATGAAACTGCGTGCATAAGCCGAGAAACTTTCCATGTATCTTCGTTGACCTTCGGCATAAATGGTATCAAATGCCAGTGATGATTTTCCGCTTCCGCTGATGCCGGTGAGGACAACTAACTTATTACGCGGAAAGGATACGCTTATGTTTTTCAGATTATGCTCACGTGCTCCGATGATTTCAATATAATCGTGACCGGAAAGGTCAGTTATTTTTTTGGGAGAGGTTGATTTGGACATTAAAAGTGGATTAACTCAAGGAGTACAAAAATGAGGGTAGAAGGGTTGCCGCGCAACTCTAAAAAAAAATTAAATAGAGATTTGCCCGAAATGGCTCAGTTGGAAGAAGTATTGGCCTTTGACTAGAAAAGAAAATTTGCCACTAGCAGTGGCGACTCCATTTTACCTGTTTGATCACTAATTAGATTGTATTTTCCTTTTTGCAATTGAAACCCTTGCGTCAGTTTTGTATCAGGGTCCACAACCCAATATTCTTTCACGCCAAAACGTTGGTAAAGTTCCTTTTTCTTAACAAGATTATATTCACGATTACCTGTAGAAAGAATCTCAACGATTAAATCCGGTACACCCTGTATAAATCCATTTTCATCAACCCTTGCCTTACCCCCATTCAATACAACACTAAGATCAGGCTGAACAGCATTACTTTTTTCGTCCAGATAAACATCCAAGGGTGCCAAATAGACCATTCCAAGGTTATTTTTCTCCAGATGGGTATATAACTGAACGTTTATTTTGTTGAGAATTACCTGATGCTTTGAAATTGGGGATGGTGACATATAAATAATGTTATCAATTAGTTCTGCCAAAGTTCCAGTGGGCAAGCTTTTATATACCTCCATTATTGTGCGGGGTGGGGTTTCAATTAGGATTTCCTTCATGGCCGTAAGATTACTCATTAAAGATAACCATTAATTGCAACTAGCTCAAGCCACCTCTTTGCCCGTCACCCACTTCAACATCTCAAACCAATCCTGACGATCAAGATCAATGGCAAGGGATTTTGCAGCTTCTGTTATTCGTTCGGGCCTGGTCGTGCCTATCACCGGAAATAGTGTTGAAGGATGCTTTAGCAACCATGCCAATGATAACTGACTATAGGAAGCATTGTACTTAGCAGCTTTGCCAAACAATTCACGATCTCCTGCTACCAATTTTCCTCCTCCCAACGGAGACCATGCCATTGCCGATGCATCATGTTCCATCAACACATCCAGGTCTCCATTAAATAAAGAATCGATCCGCGAAAGGGATATTTCTATTTGATTTGTTACTAATGGAAACGGCATGTAGTGCTGCAGCATGGTAAACTGAGTGGGTGTAAAATTGGAAACACCGAAATGCAAAACCTTTCCATCCTGTTTCAGCTTGCTAAAGGCTTCAGCCACTTCCGTGGGATTCATCAGCGGATCGGGACGGTGGAGTAACAATAACTCCAATCGGTCCGTACCCAGCATCTTCAATGAATTTTCTGCAGACCAAAGAATATGCTCTTTGGAAGTGTCATAGTGCTTCACCCAGGTAGCAGGTCTTTTAGAAGAGCTGAACTTTATCCCACACTTGGAAACGAGTTCCATCTTGTTTCGAAGCGAAGGATTTTTGCGAATAGCGTTTCCAAAAATTTCTTCATTGCCGTGATCGCCGTAAATGTCGGCATGGTCAAAGGTGGTGATCCCCTCCTCAAGTGAGGTGTTGATTAACCTCTCCACTATATCCGGTGAAACGGTATGCCAACGCCAGGCACCCGCGATGATACGTGAAAATGTTGGCCCCTTAGGATGAATGGCTTTGCGTTCCATATTTTTTTGGGTTTTATAAAAGTTTGAGTTCAGCAAGTTCTTATATTTAGTTTAAACAAAAAATACATGGCTCTTCATTGAAGGAATGAAGTGGATTACAAATACCTTTCCTATACAACTTATTCTATTCACCTCACCCCATCATCTGCTTTCTGACCGCACGATTTTCCTGCCACTCCCCAATTGGAAGGGTGAGATGGTATCCCTCTTTAAGGTAAACTTGGAAGGGGTGAGGTGACACTGCAACAATTATATATAACCCCTCATTTCCATTGCCTAAATCCTCCAAGGTCTGATTGCTTTTCGCGAAAAGACCTTGGAGGACTCACCGACCCAGGAATGGTTATACAAACTTTGTTACTGGCCTTGGCCCAACGCGGGGAATTTGATATGCGTTCAGAATAATTTGGAAAACCCTCGTATCTTTCTTTGCTATTATCACCATCATCTATGCAACTCATCTCCCGCAAACATCTAATACTCCTTGGCTGCCTGGCAACACTTGCCGCATGCACTCCAAAAACTCCCGATGAACACTCGATTGAAACTTCTTTGGCAGACTTAAAAGTGTATGATGGCCTTGAGGTCACGCTTTTCGCATCGGAGCCTATGTTCACCAATCCAACTAACCTGGCGATTGATGACCGAGGGCGTATATGGGTATCTGAAGCTTACAATTACAGAAATCAACTGAACCCAAATAATCCGGAGAGAAAAGAGGGTGATCGTATCATGATACTGGAAGATACAGATGGAGATGGCAAAGCCGACAAAAGCAAAGTATTTTATCAGGGCACGGATGTTAATGCTGCCCTTGGAATTTCTCTTCTTGGAAATAAAGTAATTATCTCTTGCAGCCCTAATGTATTTGTCTTCACAGACGAAAACGGAGATGATGTACCTGAGACCAAAGAAGTCTTCTTCAAAGGCGTGCAGGGTGTTCAACACGATCATGGAATGCATAGCTTTATTTTCGCACCGGACGGAAAACTGTATTTCAATTTTGGTAACGAAGGGAAATCGTTGCTTACGGCTGCTGGCGATACTGTTGTGGATGTGCGAGGAAGAAAGGTAGTTACCAATGGAAGACCTTTTCGCGAGGGCTTGGTAATGCGTTGTGATGTAGACGGCAAGAATGTGGAAGTGCTTGCGCATAACTTCCGCAATAATTATGAAGTAACAATTGATCCTTTTGGAACACTCTGGCAATCCGACAACGATGACGATGGCAACAAAGGCACCCGTATCAACTACGTGATGGAAGGAGGCAACTTTGGTTACAAAGATGAAATGACTGGAGCCAGCTGGCCAACACGCAGAACTAATCTCGAAAAAGAAATTCCGCTACGCCATTGGCATTTGAACGATCCCGGTGTTGTCCCCAATCTATTGCAAACCGGATCTGGCTCACCTGCCGGTATTACTATTTATGAAGGTACGTTATTGCCCGAAGTATTTCGCGGACAAATGATCCATGCTGAACCCGGCCATAATGTTGTTCGATCGTATCCGATTGAAAATAGTGGCGCAGGTTATATGGCAACAATTGTAAATATTCTGGAAAGTAAAAAAGACCAATGGTTCCGCCCTGCCGATGTGGCCATCGCTCCGGACGGTTCGCTTTTCATTGCCGACTGGTACGATCCGGGAGTGGGCGGTCATGCAATGGGCGATCCTGATCGCGGGAGGATTTACAGAGTTGCTCCTTCTAAACTAAAATACATCATAGAGAAAACAGATGTTACCTCAGTGGAAGGAGCGATCAATGCATTGCTCAATCCCAATCCTGCCACGCGCTACCGGGGCTGGACTTCATTGTCAGCTATGGGTGAGAAAGCTGAATCCGCATTAACACAACTCTGGAAATCTGACAACCAACTTCAACGTGCACAAGCATTGTGGTTACTTGCCAAATTACCGAAAGGTGAAACATACCTGAACGAAGGTCTTTCAGATGCAAACTCAAACATTGTTATAGCCGCTTTGCGCAATAGTCGAGCGAGTGGCAAAGATATTATTCCGGTCGTTGAAAAACTGGTGAGCCATTCTTCTCCTCAGGTAAGAAGAGAAGCCATCCTCGCTTTGCGCGGAAATAATTCACCGAAAGCAGCAGAATTATGGGCTGATCTCGCCCTGCAGCATGATGGAAAAGACCGCTGGTATTTGGAGGCATTGGGGATCGGAGCCATTGGAAACGAGGAATTATATTTTGCAGCGTGGAAGAAAAAAGCGGGCAACAACTGGAATACACATTCGGGCCACGATATCATCTGGAGGAGCCGCAGCAAAGAAGCCATGCCTTTACTGGCAGAGATGATCAAATCATCGGATGAGGTTGGTATGCTCTGGAGCTTTCGTGCATTTGACTTTCATAAAGATCCATCTAAGCAAGCCGTGCTGTCCAAATTGGTGACACAAACCCAGGGTGAAAAAGTAATGTTTGCCCTCAAACACATGGATGCTTCTAACACCACCTTAACCCCTGCCGTACGCACAGCTTTAAACAAGACCCTTGATCAATACAAAGACCACCTTGAATTTGTAGAACTTGTATCTCGCTTTAAACTTGAAAACAGAACGCCTGATTTACTTTCCGTAAGTCTGCACTATCCCGATAGTGCCATGGGAAAAGAAGCGATGAAGACTTTATTAGAATGGAATAAAACCGAACTGATCCAAAAAGTAATTTCCGAGAAGAAGAAGGAAGATGTTCAGGCTGTGATCAAATCTATTCAGCCAATCATGTATGATAAAAAAGCAATGTTATTAATGGAACTCATCTTCATGGATAGTACTCAAAACATCGACAATCGCAAACTAGCTTTGCGAGCACTTGGTGGCCCCACCAATTCTGAAGACCACCTGTTAAAATTAGCAAGTGAAAATAAAATTCCCCCAGAATTGCATATTACAGCTGCTGGGGTTTTTCAATCTGCCTGGCGACCCAACATAAGAGCAGAAGGTGCCAAATATTTTGAACTACCAGGCAGTAAAGATGGTGGTCCACTGACTAACATTTCGGTCTTGATGGACAAAACCGGAATCATTGAAAATGGTAAAATAGTTTTTACAAACACGTGCAGCAATTGCCATCAGGTCAATGGTGTCGGTGTAAAATTTGGTCCCGACCTCAGCGAGATTGGATCAAAGCTTTCCAAACGAGCGCTGTATACTTCTATTCTTTTCCCCGATCAGGGCATCAGCTTTGGATATGAAGGCTACACCTTTAAGATGAAAGATGGCAGCCAGGCTTATGGCATGATCACCTCCGAGACGAAAGACAAAGTAGAGATCCGCTACATCACTACGCAACAAACGCTTATTCCCAATAACATTGTATCACGGGAAAAGCAGGAAACATCATTGATGCCTTCCAACTTGCAGACTTTAATGACAGAACAGGAGTTGGTGGACCTGGTAGAATATTTGCAATCGCTGAGAAACAATACTGTATCGATGCAATAAGCAATAGATGAAATTAAGGGTGCCATGTTGCATATTTGCAGCTGGATATTAAATTTGCAGTCCCTTTCGGGATTTGAGATTCAAAATTCAAGGTTAAAAACTGGTTTTGAATCTTTAATTTTGATTGAAGTAAGCGGGAGTACCCGCCTGCCGGTAGGCAGGGCTCAGTTGGTAGAGGGCAATTATATAAGAAGTAGAAGAGTAGACCGGAAATAAAGCGGGAGTACCTGCCTGCCGATAGGCAGGGCTCAGTTGGTGGAGTATTTTAATTAAAGCGGGAGTAGCTCAGTTGGTAGAGCACGACCTTGCCAAGGTCGGGGTCGCGAGTTCGAGTCTCGTTTCCCGCTCAAAAATTGGTTAATCGTTCTTCGCCTGCCTGCCGGAAGGCAGGTTGGTGGTTAATCGCGAAAAGTGTGGGAGAACTCACACTTTTTTAGTTTAATCCGAATAACCAACAACGATTAACGAACAACGAATTTGCCCTGCCCGGGTGGTGGAATTGGTAGACACGCAGGACTTAAAATCCTGTGGCCCTTAAAGGCTGTACGGGTTCAATTCCCGTCCCGGGTACATATTTCTTATCTAAAGCCCTGACATTCAGGGCTTTTTATTGCAGACAACAAATTGCGATGGGGCAATTCTATTAAACTTCATTATATTGCGCAGATTACAAAACCAACTCGAATGAACCAAAAGTATGGAGCCACGGTTTATTCAATACGAAATTAGATACTCCCCAATCTTAAATTTTGCACAGTATTACAAAGATATTGTCGCAAAGTATCTGGCTCTAGATGACGCAACACCAAATATCGCAAATTTCGGGATGTTTGACGAACACATTGTAATGGTGTTCTTATCAAGCTATCATATTGATTACAGGTTGGATCGTTTAATTTTCAGATATGAAGGGGATCATAAATTGATCTACAATTCTTCTGGCGCAACAAAATTTTTTTTTGATATTCTTGACGAGACAAGAAAATTGAAGGCTTTCGGTAAAGTCAAGCAAACAACAATACAAATAAAGGCAGTTGGACTTCTAGAGCATAGTAATAAACTAATCGTTGAAAAATTTAAATCGAAATTCTTTCAACAGTCAACATTAGATTCTATTTTAACTAGTACAGATGTTGCGATAACAATTGACAGAGCTGAAGGCGCGAAGTATAGTAATTTAATATTTGGCCCATTTGAAACACAGGATATAGCTAAGCAGGGAATTAGTCCTTTGAAATCAGATTTCAACAAAGATTTAAATGGAAATGGGCTTATGTGCTCTTACACGGTTACCGAGAAAACCGATAAATCTTCTTTTTCGTTTTTCAAAGACACTCTTGTGGAAATGATTTCAGTCATCCAAAATATAAAGATCGAATGAAAACCCTGGCTATTGACGATTTGTTGACAGAAACCCCAGTCTTTACTCCGAATAAACCCGAGGATAAATACAACATAAGTCAAATCTCACAAAGGAGATATACATTAGAAGAAGAAACAAAAAATCTCAAAGATGAAAAAGCAATTTCGGATGACGACATTTCTTATTTGCACGATTCTTTAATATCTACTCTCTCAATTCTAGACCAATCTTGGACAAATTCATTCAACTACCCGGCTAGAGTTTCTAAGATTGTAGCAGATAAAGTGATAGTTGATTGTTTAATAGACAAACCAAACCAAATTTTTGAAAAAAGAATTTTCCCAAAAACAGTTTTCACTTCTGACGTAGTCGCTGGGAGTTTCTTTCTTATCAGAATTTTTGAGGGGAAAAATGAATTTAGGATTAAGATAGAGGATGATCGATACGTTAATCGATCTGATTTTGAATTCACCGGTTACATTGATAAACTAGAAAACCTTAGCATCTTCAAAAAGTAACCCCAGGCATTTTGAGTTTAACTGTAACATTCAAAGATGTCGGTCATGGCGATTCAATACTGATTGAATGGGATTCTACAAGAAAGCATATTGGAGTAATTGATTGTAACAAACTGGGAGCCTCAAATCCTGTTTTAGATTATATCAGCATCAATAATTTTAAGGAAATTGATTTCCTCGTCTTGTCCCACCCACATCTTGATCACTATTCTGGATTTGGAGATCTTCTTAAATATTGTCAAACAAATGGCGTTATTATAAATAAATTTTGCTTTACAATATTATCACAATACACAGCTATAATTCAAAGCAACGAATCCCTGCATGATTTTATAGAGTTTGCCAAGCTCCTTGAATCAATTGACGCCTGCTTTCGTAAAAAAGTAATTCTTGATATTGTCGAATTAGATTCAACAACAAAAGACTTTATTCTCACCAAGAATATAAAAATTGAGACATTAGCTCCAAGTTATCAAGACAAGAAAAGTCTTATAGATACAAATAAAAAGAAGCAACCTCATAAAAAATTAAGTAAAGCTGTCGATTTTAATAAGGTCGCAACTTTTTTTAAGCTTTCTATTACAGACAAAAGACAATATATCCTTTTTACTAGTGATGTTACAAGAGGGGTAATAAAAACGATTATGAGTAAGAAGAAAGTTGATTCCGCAGAGAAAATTCTTCTTGGACAAGTTCCTCACCATGGTTCAAAACTTAATCACGCCCCACAGTTTTGGACATCATTAAATAAGGATGAAAATAGCATCGCGGTTTTTTCTTGCGGTCAATCTCCTATACACTCACTACCCGATGAACCTGTTGTAAGTGATTTTAAGAAATTCAAATACGAAATTCACTCAACAAATTCCGTAAATGGGATATTAAACCTAGTATCATCAACTCTCAAAGGGGCATCACACTTGCTAGATTTTGTTTCTACGTATGGCGGCACTGCCTCAATCAGTGCAACTTCTAATTTGGTTGGTGATCAGAAATTCACGTTTTAATCCCAACTATTTCAAATCACTAAGTCGGTCAGATTAGGCTTTCAACGAGTGATTTTAACGGGTCCTTAATTTTATGATAAAGGTCTCTTTTGTTCTCAGGAATGTCTGTCTCATCCAGGCTAAGAAAGTAAAGGTGAAGTTCAGATATTCCTAGCGCACCACAAATTCGATTTAGCGTAGATGAGTTCGGTCTTTTTTTTCCTGATTCAATTTGAGACAACGAAGTAGGACTTAGATCAATCTGTTCAGCAAATTGCTCTTGAGTAAGATTCTTCATTTTCCTCAATCGACTAATAGTTGCGCCTATTTTCATCTTTTGTAATTTATCCTGAGAATATTTCAACGATTGTTTTAATAGTGATCTGGAGAAGGCTTGCTATTGGGCCAAGCGCTTTTACAAGCTCTTCTTTGTTATTTGCTTTTTTTAATCCTTCAATTACTTCTCTTATTTTTCCTCTATCCTCTAATGACAGATTACTTTCGGACGACCCTAATATTTCCTCAAGTGCTTCAATGAGTTTTATTTTCTGGTTCATGGCATTTAGTGAATGAAATTGTAGACCATCTATTCTTCATCAATCTACCATGACCGTAGTCAATTTGTCATAAAGTAGATGTTTGAGTTAAGAATAGAAGCCTCATCAGTGTCATCCAATGAACCTAGAATAAAATGATGAATTTGCCTTATATATGTTCGAAGATTTCTTTTAAAATAATGTGCGCTAATCTTTAATCTTTTGATTCGAAATTCTAACCGTCTAATTTTTCTTGACAGCCGTGCTAATCCATTCCCAATTAATAACTTTGCTTGCTCAGCATACAGATATAAGTTATTGGAAAAATCGGTGTACCGGTATAAATCATCAGAAGATATTCTGCGAGGATTCACTAGTCCTATAAAAACTTGGGGCTCAATAGAAATGCCCGCTAATAGCTCCTCTAGCTTCTCTTTCCTGGATTTTAATTGATCGACAGCCTTTTCTTGGTGACCTATCAATGCTCGTATCCTATCTAGTAATCGGAGTCCCATATAACCGAAAGTTATAATAATATAAGTAAAAAGCAATTTTTGATTAGTATTTTTTTGCGGAAATGATCTGATCAGAAGTGCGATTAGTAAGTCACTGCTCAAATTATTCTACCTTTACCCCAAGTATGAAAAACATCCTTTCTACATATTGCCCACTGGCCGGAGTTGTGGCCGCGTAAGTACAGACTTTTCGTTTTAGTTTTCTTCCTTTCACCGTCCTGCTCAGACCGGGTAGCCTTTTTCGAATCTAAGAAGCAAAAAATCCTGGATACCTTTTCTAGAATTTAAGGGACAGTTTGTTCCTGGAGAACTCAATAGCAAAAACAAATTTATTGTCTTTGCTCTTTGTCCCTTATGAACTTTGCCAACCGTGGCAATTTCGCAATTAAAGAAAGAGGTAAAGCTTGAAACTCGACTACATTATTATTAGGCGGCTCTATGTAATTAATGGCTGTCATCTGGTTTTCATCGCTTAGATACAGAGAAATTAAATCATATGTTTGGAAAGTGCTATCAAGCAACTGTAAGCCTCTATCGAATCGATCAATAATAGTTTCTTCGTCAACACTATGGCCACCGCGTGCTACGCGATCTTTTACCCTTTGAATAGCTTGGCCTGTATTTCGTAAGAACATAAAAACCAATTCGGTAAAGTACCCGGCTGACTTAAAATCTTGTACTGTCTTATGTACCTCCTGATCGTGATAATTCGTTTCGAAGGAGAAATTTAGCGTGTTCTTTATGGCCTCCTGTTTACGTTCCAGGAAAAGTTCTCCAACATATTCGCGAACCCCTCTTTCCACGAAAGGATCATACGAATATTGCTTCCATCGTGAATTAAACTCAAAATCGAAATCGAAAGAATGAATTCCTTGATCGGATAAAATTAATTGGCTGTTAAATGATTTTCCGGCTCCGTTAGGGCCGGCAATGACTGTTAAAATAGGCAAGCTAAGGTTGATTATTTATTGACAGCAAAATGGCGCCCTTCTGTTTTTTCACGGGTGAGAACGACTTTGCTACTGTCTATAGGTTTAATATTCTTTACAGCTTCCTGCATTTTCTTTAACCTTTTTAAATATAATTCGCGGGTTGTCATAGCATTGCAAAGATAATGATTTTTAATCGCTTTACCGGAAAATTGATTTCATTAGGGTTGCGATTTAGATCAAGCCTTTGATCACGAAGTTCTTTAATGTACTCTTTAGTTGTTTCTTCTTTTCCTCATTAAAATTACGAAATTCTTACGGGAGTGATTGACATTTGTGTTTCTGATGTTTTTATTACCTTTACCCTCTATGAAAAACATCCTTTCTACATATTACCCACTGGCCGGAATTGTGGCCGCGTAAGTACAGTCGCTTCGTTTTAGTTTCTGCTCTGTACTTCTTTTCTCTGTAATCGTATTTCTATTCACGAAAGGCTTTGCTATTCAAAAAATGGCAACTTTCACTAACTTATATTTCAAATGACATCACTTGACCATTACGGCTGGAATACATTCTTTCAGCCAGAACAGCTTAAAGACGATTTAATCATCGGCCGCATTACGTCCATACAGGGATTTAAGTATTATGTGATCACCGCCAACGGTGAAAAGGAAGCCGAACTTTCCGGAAAATTATTGTATGGAGCCTCCACGGAAGAACTACCCAAACTGGGCGACTGGATAACGCTGAAAGACTATGACACCCTTGGCTACATCATTGACGTGTTACCGCGCAGGAATGAAATGTCCCGAAAAAATCCGGGCACGAAAATGGAAAAGCAAATACTTGCCGTCAACGTAGATTATGCAGTGATTGTGCAGGGCCTTGACCGTGACTTCAATATCATGCGGCTCGAACGATACCTGGTGCAACTGGCCGCGTGCAACATCAAGCCCATTGTGTTGTTGAACAAATCAGACCTTGTGGAAGATCAGGCCTTATACATTTCTGAAGTGGCAAAACTGCAGCGCGATTGCCCGGTTTATTTTTGCAGCACCTACACCGGAGTTGGATTGGATGAACTGCGCCACAACGTGCTGGAGAAATACAAGACCTATATTCTCATTGGGTCTTCCGGTGTTGGCAAAAGTTCGCTGTTGAATGCACTGATAAATACAAATTTACAGCAAGTGAATACCATTAGTGATTTTAACAACAAAGGAAAACACACCACCACTACACGAGATCTTTTTCAGTTACCGAATGGCAGCCTGGTGATTGACACTCCGGGTATGCGCGAGTTCGGGCTCACGTTCGAAGAAGGACAAACATCTGAAGAGTCTTTTCCTGCCATTCGAAAATTTGCAGCCCACTGCCGGTTCTCCGATTGCCGGCATTTGCAGGAAGGGGGCTGCGCAGTACTTGAGGCCGTGAATTCCGGAAAACTCGAAAACGAAGTGTATGAAAGTTATCTGAAACTAATAAAGGAACAGAGACGGTTCGAGATGAATGCGGAAGAAAAAAAACGATTTAACAAACAATCGGGAAAAATGTCACGCGAAGCAAAAGATTATCGGGATAAGTACAAGTATTAGCGTTTACGTCTGCACATTCCTTTCACGTACCAAACTTGCTTTTAACATTATATCAAGGGGCTGTGTTTCCGTGTTAATCCAACATTGTAGAAATCTCAGCAGTGTCTATATTTACAACCAGTCAAAAATTCTCAGCCTTTTAACCGGTGACTATTTATTTCAATAAAGATAGTATGAGTAATTGTTTAAAGTATTTATTCCTTCCTCTTGTGTGTATTACCATCACTGGAAACAGTCAGGTGGAAGAAGTTTTAAATAAATCACCCTATCATACTGATTGGACTGATTTCAATAAAAACGGGAAACAGGATAACTACGAAAATCCCAAACTTTCTACCGATGAACGGATAAAAGATTTGATGTCACAAATGACATTAGAGGAAAAAGCCGGGCAGTTGCTTACTCCTTATGGTTGGCCGATGTATGTACGAAAAGGTAACGAAGTTGTCATTACAGATGAGCTAAAAAAAGATGTGACTCAAAGGCATATAGGAAGTTTATGGGGATTTATGCGTGCTGATCCATGGACGAAACGAACGTTATCCACAGGGCTTACTAACGCCTTGTCTGCTAAAGCCGTTAATCAAATGCAGCGGTATGTTATTGAAAATAGCCGGTTAGGAATACCCTTAATCCTCGCTGAAGAATGTCCGCATGGATTCATGGCCATTGATGGAACGGTTTTTCCAACATCTCTTGGGCTCTCTTCCACATGGAATCCTGATTTGATTGAGCAGATGGGGCGTGCAATCGCTAAAGAGATTCGAACCCGGGGTGCTCACATTGGATATGGGCCTGTACTCGATTTGGCGAGGGAGCTTCGGTGGTCTCGCGTGGAAGAAACATTCGGTGAAGATACGTATCTCACTTCCCGATTTGGAGTTTCGTTTGTGAAGGGGTTACAAGGAGCTAATCTAAAAAGTAATAACAGTGTCATATCGACCCTGAAAGCGATGGCTGGTCATGCTTCTCCGGAAAGTGGGCATAATGCGGCTGCCGCTCATCTTGGCGAACGCGAACTTCACGAATTTATACTGCCTCCTTTTGAAAAAGCGGTGAAAGTTGGTGCTCTTTCAGTAATGAGTTCCTATAACGAAATTGATGGTGTCCCATCCACCTCCAACAGGTACATACTTACCGATTTACTTCGCGATCAATGGGGATTTAAGGGGTTTGTTGTGTCCGACTTGTTTGCAATTCGAGGGCTTATAGAACATGGTGTAGCGGAAGATCTTAACGAGGCCGCATTAAAAGCAATCAATGCGGGTGTCGACTCCGATTTAGGTGCCACCGATTTCCCTTCCCTAATTGAATTGATAAAAAGTGGAAGATTAAAAACATCAGTTTTAGACGAAGCTGTGAAGAGAGTGCTTCATGCTAAATTCACCGTGGGGCTTTTTGATCAACCCTTTGTGGATGAAAGAAATGTGTTGACTAATGAGGACATGTCGGAGCATCGATCGTTGGCACGTAAGATTGCGGTTGAATCCATCGTACTGTTGAAAAATAAGAACGCACTCCTCCCACTCAGAAAAGACTATAAATCGATTGCCGTTATTGGTCCTAATGCTGATAATATTTACAATATGTTGGGCGATTATACCGCTCCACAAAAAGAGGACGATGTGGTAACCGTATTGGAGGGAATAAGAAATCATGTATCGAAAGAGACCGTTGTAAAGTATGCAAAAGGTTGCGCCATACGTAATGAAACGGAAGAGGGATTTGAAGAAGCAACCAGAATAGCGATGGAGTCTGATATGGTGATTATGGTCATGGGCGGTTCCAGTGCACGGGATTTTTCTTCTGAATATGAAGAAACCGGAGCTGTGAAAGTTTCAGAAGACGGTCAGAATGATATGGAAAGTGGCGAAGGATACGACAGAGCATCGCTTAACTTAATGGGAAAACAAGACAAGCTGATGGCGGAAATAGCAAAACTTGGAAAGCCCATAGTGCTGGTTTTGATTCAGGGAAGACCTTTAACCACCACCTGGGCAGAACAAAATGTTCCCGCCATCCTCAACGCGTGGTATCCGGGAATGGAAGGTGGCAATGCCATAGCCGATGTTTTATTTGGTGATTATAACCCTGCCGGAAGATTAACGGTGAGTGTGCCTCGTTCCATAGGACAAATACCAGTTTATTACACGGCCAAGCGTCTTGGTTCTCAGCGCGACTACGTGGATGAAATCGGCAAGCCGCTATATCCGTTTGGATACGGGTTATGTTATACTTCGTTTGAATATTCAGATTTGAACGTCAACACAAAAACGGAAAATGGAAAAATTGAAGTTTCGGTTGACCTGATCATAAAAAACACTGGCAGTCAAGACGGAGACGAGGTAGTTCAGCTTTATCTGAAAGATAATGTGTCTTCTTATACCACTCCCGACCGCACGTTAAAGGCATTTCAACGCATTCATTTGAAAGCAGGCGAGAGTATGAAAGTGAAGTTCTTGTTAAACGAAGATAGTTTCTCCCTGTATCAGGGCAACGGGAAATGGGCGATTGAACCCGGAGCGTTTACTATCCTGGTTGGATCATCGTCACAAGACATACGAAGACAAAAAATAGTAGACTTATAATTGAGAAGTCACCAAACCTAAACTCCATTCTTTATCCTTTACTTTCTTCCTGTGTTTCTGTCGTAAGGCTATTTTTCATAATACCGCTTATGAAAATAAGTGTAGCACAATTTACCAACAATGAGATAAGAGATCAGGACAAAAAGTGCTCCGAGGTAAATTCCATTCTTTAATAGGCCCTCTACTCCATATGTATAGAGGAAAAGACTGAATGAAATAATAAAATTCAATATTCCATAAAGAATATTGGCTGTGTTGCCAAAACCCAGTCCGCTAAACATCCGACCCTTCCAAATGCCCAGAACAAAATGGGGAATTGTATTGATGAGTGTCAACCCGATCAGGAAGTCAATAACTGAAATATTCATAAGTTCTTAGTTTTGCCCAGGTGCAGAAGGTAAATAATAACTACTTTGCTAAGATAGAAAAAGTAATTTTTGATGAAACCGCTTGTAAGCAAAAAGTATCTTTTGGAGAAATTTCCAGGTAAAGGTGGTTGGACATTTGCACGAATACCGGAGATTTTGCAGGATAAAAAAGCGCATTTCGGATGGGTAAAGGTGAGGGGCACTATTGATGGCTATGAAATCCGAAAATATCATTTGATGCCGATGGGAAATGGAAGCTTATTTCTTCCAGTTAAAGCGGAGATACGGAAGAAAATAAGAAAAGGTAATGGTGACTATGTTCGGGTCGTTCTTTACCCTGACCATGAGCCATTAGAAGTACCAGAAGAAATGCTGCTGTGTTTACGAGATGAGCCTGGGGCTTTGAAGTTTTTTAATTCACTATCAGAGAGTGAGCAGAAGTATTACATCCAATGGATTTATTCTGCGAAGAAGGAGGAAACAAAAATTAACAGATTAGCTAAAGCCATCAACAGACTTGCGCACGGGCTAAAGCTTTTCGAGCAAGGAAATGGGAAATCTGGTCAGGCTATTTGAAGTATTTGCTGGACAGGTTGACTCAATTTTGTCAATAAGCTTGTGCCATCACCCAGCTTCATGTAACCGCGAAAACGCTTGAAAGCTGTTTTCTAAAAAAGATGTCACTCTGCTGCTACATTTTCTTCCGCGGCTTTTTTTTCTATTTTTTTGGAAACAGGTCCCTGGCTACCCGACAGGCTGGCGTGCGGAGCTTGCGCCTCGTATTTCTTTCGAAGCTCTGCAGCCTCTTTTTTATTCTTGGAGTGTAAGATATGTTTGGGCACCTCTTTCAAATCCCATATCAGCCCAACCGCAGCTAGTCCTCGAAGAATATAATAAGTGATATCAATCTCCCACCAGAAAAATCCCTGGCGCGAAGCGGTCTCGTAGTAGTGGTGGTTGTTGTGCCAACCTTCACCCATGGTGAGCAGTGCCAACCAAACACTGTTTTTTGATTCGTCACCTGTTTCATAACGTGGCTTGCCAAATTTATGCATGATGGAATTGATCGAAAATGTTCCATGGTAAAGTATGACTGTGCTCAAAAAGAATCCAATGAAAAGCGAACTGAAACCTGCCGTAGTGAACATGGCTAAAATACTTCCACCATTCACAATTCCACCTAAGGCCATCACCACTAATGCAAGAATGGTTGGCGAAACAAGGTAATGTTTATTCAACCAAACCAGTTCAGGATACTTGGCGTAATCACCAATCACTTTATAATCTGTTTCTTTAAAATCCGGGCCTACAATCCAGCCGATGTGTGAATACCAGAAGCCATAAATTTTCATCGAGTGAGGATCCGCAGGTGTATCGCTGTGACGATGGTGATGACGGTGATGCGCAGCCCACCAGAGTGCACCTTTCTGTGCAGTGGTTTGTGCCATGAACGCGATCATAAACTGAAACCAACGCGAAGTCTTATACGATTTGTGTGCGAAGTAGCGATGGTAGCCACCCGTTACCCAAAACATTCTGAAGAAATATAAAAAGATGCACATCATCCAATCGAAAAACGTTGCACCTGTATACAACGCAGCCAAAGGAAGTAAATGAATAATCAGAAAAGCGATCTCCTGTTTTAAGATCGGCTTTCTTCTGACCTCCGGAAGTACAGCCTGCTGTTCCATGATTGCTTAATGTTGAAATAAACTGAGCTACAAAGATAACGCGATTTGAGCATAATAATTTTGCTTTCGAAAGATTACTGAGCGAACGAACGTTCAAAAATGCCTTTCATGATCAGCGCAAACGATTTTGATGAATGAAAAATTTCTACACAATTTAATCAGCAGGATAATGAATTCCTGCTTTATATCGAATGGCATCCAGCGTTTCCATTAACAACAAGGTTTTACCATGGGTGAGTACCGGACTTTCAACACGTCCTTTTTGCAAACATTCTGTTACATGCATGGCTTCATATTCATAACCATTTCCACGCGCTTTATCAAACGAAATGACTTCACGTGTGTCAACAGCGCCCGGATAATATTCCAATGAAGTAGTAGGACCGTGAAAGCGATGCGTCATTCGGATACGGCCTTTGTCGCCTGCAATGTCGGCACCCGTTGCGAGATTTGAACCGAAAGTCGAAAAAAGTTGTGCAATCGCTCCTGAAGTATAGTTGAATTGAATACTGCATTGATCATCAACACCAGTCGATGCTTTGGACATTGTAGCCTCAATGACATCTGGCTTACCTAACATATCAAGTGCCAGAAACACTGGATAGATGCCAATGTCAAGTAATGAACCTCCACCCAATGCGGGGTCATATATCCGCGGAGCAAAAGGCGGTGTGGGTAAGAATCCGAATTCCGCATGCAGATATTTTATGTTGCCCACTTTTCCCTCTTTAATTAGATGCCTCATCTTTTCATAGTGAGGAAGAAACCGTGTCCAAAAAGCCTCCATCACAAAAGTATTCTGCGCTCTGGCAAAATCAATCATCTCTTTTGCCTGGCGATAATTGAGTGCAAATGCTTTTTCGCATAGAACCGCTTTCTTATATTTCAAACACAACATCACATGTTGGTGATGCAACCCATGGGGTGTGGCTACATAGATCACATCCACTTCAGGATTCTGAACCAATGCTTCGTAGCTGCTGTGCTTATGTTTTGCAGGATAGTCTTTGGCGAAGGCATCAACTGTGGCCTGCTCACGTGCGCCAATGGCTATGAGCTCGGCATTTTTTACAAGTTTAAGGTCACTGGCAAATTTGCGAGCAATTTTACCGCAGCCGAGTATTGCCCATCGGATTTTAGTAGACATAAGATAAAGTAGGTTGAACCAAATATACTCATCGCTCGCTCATTTTGCTTATTTCAATCTGCTTGAATCCTATGACAAGAGGTGGTTGATGTCGAAAAAATATAGCGTGAATTTTGTATTTTTAACCCATTATAAACTACCACCTCCATGAAAAGACGCCAATTCTTGCAAAGTTCCTCCATGCTTGCTACTGCTGGACTTTTTGGTTTTAACCCTGTCCTTGCTCATACAAACAGCCTCAAAAAAATTGGGGTGCAGTTGTTTTCGCTACCAAAACTATTGGAAAAAGATTTTTCGGGTGGCATTACAATGCTTGCACAAATGGGCTATAAAGAAGTTGAACTATACGGTCCATTCCCTTTCAGCGCGTTAGAGGCAATACAATTTTGGAATGCAGTTACCCCGTCACTTGGCTTTAGTGGCAGTGGATATTTTGGTCACACCGCAAAAGAGGTAAAGGATATATTCACTGAAAATAAAATAACAATACCTTCCATCCATACTGACCTGATTACACTACGGAAAAATATGAATGGACTTGGGGAAGCAGGTCAAACCCTGGGTTTTCAATATGTTGGGCTACCTGCTATACCTGAAGCCAACCGAAAAAATCTGGACGATTACAAAAAAATAGCCGATGAGTTTAATACAATAGGTGAGCAGGCTAAAAAAGCAGGACTGAAATTTAGTTATCACAATCACGGTTATGGATTGAAAGAAATAGACGGCCAAATTCCATTGAACATGATTCTGGAGCGAACTGATCCGAAACTTGTTTTCTTTGAAATGGATATCTTCTGGACTGTGGCGGGTGGTGCTGACCCAGTGGAATACTTGAAATCTTATCCCAACCGTTATCGTCTAATGCACGTTAAGGACATGAAACAGAAAAAACAATTCAGTGGCGATGGCGGTGATTCGAAACAGTGGATTGAACTATTTTCCAATATGACAACGGCAGGCGATGGCGTGCTGGATTTGAAATCCATCATCAGCCAGGCACAAAAATCCGGGGTAAAACACTTTTTTGTTGAACAAGATATGGTTGCTGAGCCTGAAGTTGCGCTGAAGAAAAGCCTTGATTCTCTTAAGGCACTTTAAGGAAACGGTTTTACTCTCTAATCCGTTTGGTAACTTATAAAAACTTGTTCACGACAACGCCTTGTTATGTTTCAAACAGAACAAGTTCATGAAGTAACCGCCCCGTTTCCCAGATACCTTTTCAAGCGAGAGATTATATTAATGATCTCCGGGTACCTTATATATCATGGAATTAATGTTGATTCCCGCCCCAACAGCCGCGAAGGCAAGAAGTCCATCTTTCTTTATCCGGTGATGGCCAAGCTCCCCCCGATTCATCAGATCATAAAGGGTAGGGATTGTAGCGACCGAACTATTGCCCAGAAAAGATATCGTCATTGGTAAAATATCTTCTGACATCCGATGGGCTCCATTCAACAATTGCAGTTGTTCAAGAATAGCTTCATCCATTTTAGTATTCGCTTGGTGAATAAGAAACTTATCGATATCACATATAGATAGCCCCGCTATTTCAATACTCTTTTGGATTACGCCCGGAACAAGCTTGAGCGCTTGCTCATACAATTTGCGTCCCTTCATTTTAAGAAAGAGATGATCTTTTGGATAGTTGGGATTGGCAGACTTATCCAGATGGATAATAAAAGTCTGTTCGTTAGCGATGGTCTCAGTATGATGGGAAAGTATGCCAATAGGTTTATCGTGTGGGAGTGCTTCAAGAACGACAGCTCCTGCGCCATCGGAATAAATCATACTGTCGCGGTCGTGCGGGTCGCAAATTCTTGAAAGGGTATCCGTTCCGATGACCATCACCCGCTTGGCATCTCCTGATCGTATAAAATAATTTGCCTGAATCATACCTTGCAACCAACCTGCACACCCAAATGGTAGATCATACACTACCGTCCTGGAATTTCGAATTCCCAAATGATGTTTAACACGTGAAGCCAGGGTGGGGACCATATCGCTCCTGCGGTTATCTTCACGGATATCGCCAAAGTTATGTGCTACTATTATATAGTCGAGCGTTTCTTTATCTACGCCTGCCGACTCAATCGCCTGTTGTGCTGCAAAGAAAGCAATGTCGGATGCTACAAGATCGTCAGTGACATACCTCCTTTCTTTGATTCCCGTGATGGCTTGAAATTTGCGTATTATTTCTTCATTGTTCTTTGCAATCAGCGTTCCATCTGGTTCAAAGAATTGGTGATCTGCAAAAAATTGGTTCGGTATTTTTCGTGTGGGAAGGTAGGAGCCGCTTCCTGTTATAACTGAATAAATTTGATTTCTCACCATCGTAAAAATACCATAAAGGGAATGACAATTCGTGAATGATAAAAATATCTTTCTGTCATTCAATTAACGTACCCTCGTTAGCTTTAATTAACTATTAGCATTCGAAAAGAAAAGATTATCAGAACACTATCCATGAAGAGGCATTGTGGATGGCTTTGATTTAGGATTGAATAGTATCAGGACTCGCATGAGCATTTCTTTTTTCTAGTTGAGAAAAGAAATTCAGAATTGGTCCGTAATATAAATTTGTTGCAAAACTGACAAATGCTATCAAATAAATAACTCCTTCTAAGTCAAGTCGAAAATTAAAATTAGCAAGTAACTCCATTCGAAGCCAGTCGAAAATAATAATCTGAAAAACAGGTAAAATGAAACATAAGCTATCATACCAAACACTGCTTCGCTTATGAAGGTAGATGAACATCAATACATTAAAGACAATCACAATAAGCAGTATTGTCAACTCCCAAAAATTACTCAATTGATCAATGTAATCTTCGTTTAAAATCATAGAAACAACATTAGCATGAAGCGTCAATCCTAGCATATCGGGCAAACTTCGTCCCGCAAAAGTTGGATTTAAAGGTGTGTAGAATTTGTTTTCATAGGCCGGATCGTTAAGATAATCGCCTAGATAACCGACAAGGACAATTTTATCTTTAATGATGTTCCCCGGAAATTTCTCTTTCATCAGGGAGTCAGATTCAACTGCATCGAAGTACGGTGTATGCGTTACCGTCTTTGACCCTAAGTCATAGTGATACGGGCTCACATTTCCCCTATAGTTGATCCACTCCTCTTCATGTTTTCTGTCCAAAAATTTATGAGCTTTTGCGGAGTCAAAAAGCATTGCCACCTGAACAGCAAAACAATATTCTTTTTTTCATTCACCTCCATTTGAGAAATAATGGATCGACACTCTTTTACGTCCAATTCGTTGTCTGCATTCGTCATCACATTCGCAAATCCATGATGTGCAAATCGGTTGAAAATTTCATCGGAATATTCCAAAGAATCATAATGGTCCACAAGACCAGCTTGCATGGTTGTTTTCTTTTGCAGGAGCTTTGAAATTAGCACCACATTTCCGGCTTGATCAAAAGCATCACTTAGCATGATATTTCCTAATGTGTCTAAAAGTTGTGGGCAATTGATGCTATCTCTGGTACCATTATCACAGTTAAAGAAAACATCAACGCCAATAACCTTTGGCTGAAATTTACTGATCCTTTCAATCTGCTGTGCGATTTCGCGCCTGCCCCCTGATCCAATATTTATCAGAATGATTTTATTCTCTTTTTTTACATCGGGTCTCAGTTTGAAAGCAAAGGTCCTCCCAGTGAAAGTCCTCTAATGCAATAGATTCAGGAAAGCAATGCGAAACAGCCAAACTTCCATAATCCTATTTGCTCCAAAGCCAAATACGCAGGTTAGAAATAAAATGAAAAAGAAATCCTTAAGGTACTTTTTCATTGATTCTCTATTTCTTAATTATAGAAAGCACCTCATTTAACTTCAACAATGCCTCCACGGGGCTTATGGTATTGATGTCAATTTTTTCGAGCATCTCGTGAATGGCTTTTGATTTGGGATCCATCTCAAACAAACTCATTTGCGCAGTAGCTTTGGGCAGATCGTCAAATTTAGGCTTCGACTCATTTTTGTGCTTATCCTTTTCAAGGAAATGTAAAATCTCGTTGGCGCGCAGCACCACTTTATTAGGCATGCCTGCTATCTGAGCTACATGGATACCAAAGCTGTGCTCACTGCCACCTTCTTTCAAGGTGCGCATGAAGATAATTTTATCAGCCACCTCTTTCACGCTCACATTAAAATTCTTGACGCGGACCAAATCTTCAGCCAATTGATTCAACTCATGATAGTGTGTAGCAAACAGTGTTTTAGGTTTAACGTCTTTATGGTTATGCAAATATTCTACAATCGACCAGGCAATGGACACTCCATCATAGGTAGAAGTTCCGCGACCAATTTCATCCATTAAAATCAGGCTGCGATCGCTGAGGTTATTCAAAATGCTGGCCGTCTCCGTCATCTCTACCATAAAGGTCGATTCGCCCCGCGACAAATTGTCAGAAGCGCCCACGCGCGTAAACACTTTATCGATTATCCCAATCGTAGCGGCTTCCGCGGGAACGTAACTTCCCATCTGGGCCATCAACACAATCAAGGCAGTCTGTCGCAATAGAGCCGACTTCCCCGCCATGTTCGGACCTGTAATTACTAAAATCTGTTGTGTCTCATTATCGAGATAAATATCATTCGGCACATAACTTTCTCCCGGAGGAAGTTGCTTTTCAATAACAGGGTGGCGACCAGCCTTGATTGCCAGCCGCCTGGATTCGCTAATCTCCGGTTTATTGTATTTGTTGGCTTTGGCCGTTACGGCAAATGACAGCAGACAATCCAAGCTGGCGATTACTCTGGCATTTTGTTGAATTTGCGAAATGTAATCCGAAGCATGATGCACCAATTCTAAAAAGAGTCGTTCTTCAATGACGAGCAATTTGTCTTCTGCATTAAGAATTTTTTCTTCATACACTTTTAATTCTTCGGTGATGTAACGCTCTGCGTTCACCAAGGTCTGCTTACGGATCCAATCGGGGGGCACTTTTTCTTTGTTGGCATTACTTACCTCCAAATAATAACCAAACACTTTATTATACGATATCTTCAGTGAGTTGATACTTGTTCGTTCAATCTCACGCTTTTGTATTTGCAACAAATAATCCTTACCTGAAAAAGCGATGGCTCGTAATTCATCCAACTCTGCATTCACACCTTCTTTAATGATGCCACCTTGATGAATAAGCATCGGAGCGTCCTCTTTTAACTCCTTGTCAATCTTCTCCAGCAGAAACTCGCACTTGTTGAGTTGGTCGCCTAATTTTTTAAATTCTGGTGATGGCGATGTATCCAGTAATTCCTTTACGGGAAGAATAGCTTTTAATGAACGCTTGAGCTGAATTAGTTCTCTGGGATTAATCCGGCCCACTGCCACTTTTGAAATCAGTCGCTCCAGATCTGCTATTTGCTGCAGTTGCCCCAGAATCTTTTCAGTCAGTGCATCGTTTCCATAAAATTGCTCTACCACCCGCAAGCGCTCATCAATGCTTTGCTTTTCTTTTAATGGCAAAATCATCCACTTGCGTAAGTTACGCGAGCCCATGGGCGTAACCGTTTGATCAAGTACCTGCAGCAAAGGCACTCCACCTTCATTGGGTGAACTAACAATTTCCAGGTTCCGCACGGTGAATTTATCAAGCCACACATACTTGTCTTCATCAATACGCGATATGGAGGAGATATGATGGGTGTCTTTGTGTTCGGTGGCTTCCAGGTAGTGAAGGATGGACCCCGCGGCTATGGTTGCTTCGTTCATACCATCAATTCCAAAACCTTTAAGCGAATTGGTCTTGAACTGTTTGATTAATTTTTCATTAGCAAAGTCAAAGGAATAGACCCAATCATCGAGTGCAAAAGTGGCATACTCCTCACTGAATTGAGTGTCGAATTTTTCGCGGCTTGCTTTGTTATAAATAATTTCTGCAGGGCCAAAACTCTGAATGAGCTTGTATATATAATTCTCAGGACCTTGTGCCGCATAGAATTCACCCGTACTGATGTCAAGAAAAGCAATACCAAGTACATTCTTTCCAACAAAGATGGACGCCAGAAAATTATTTTGTTTTCGCTCAAGTACATGATCGTTAAAGGAGACTCCGGGAGTTACTAATTCGGTCACGCCCCGCTTCACAATTCCTTTTACAAAACGCGGATCTTCCAATTGGTCGCAAATGGCTACACGATTTCCGGCTCGTACCAATTTGGGTAAATAGGTATCGAGGGCATGATGTGGGAATCCCGCCAATTCAATTTCAGATGCCGATCCATTCCCTCTTTTGGTGAGTGTTATGTCCAACACTTTAGCAGCACGGATAGCATCTTCGCCAAATGTCTCGTAAAAATCACCCACCCGAAAAAGTAACAGGGCACCCGGATACTTCGCTTTGATAGCGTTGTATTGTTTCATTAACGGGGTGTCCATTGCAGCTGCTCCAGCCATAGCCCGCAAATATAGGGAGAAGTCAGAAGCTGATAGCGAAGAAAAAAGAAGCAAGAAAAAGGAGTTGCAAACTACTTTTTTATGGCAACAATCAACCACATCTTATCTCCTTTCTCCTTCGTTCGGTCAATGAATGGATCTTGTTGCTTGATAATTGTAAACCCTGCCTCTTTTAAATCCTCTATTGCAAAGTTCATCCCCAACTCGTGTTTTCGCTCCTGATCTTGGCGATTTGATTTTCTGCGCTCGTCTGCGATGGGTTCGCAAAGCACAAGCCGGCCACCGGGCTTTAATGATGCTTTAATGTGTTGCAGAACTTTGTCATGTTCTTCTATCTCATGATATGTATCCAATATAATCCCTGCATCCAGCGAATTCAACTGGAGCCTGGGATTGTCATATTCGCCTTTAATGGCAATAATATTGGTGATGTTCCTTTTCTTCTGGTTGGTCTTAAGCTTTTCAAGTTTATTTTGTTCCACATCAACGGCATACACCTTTCCCTTATCGCCAACTACTGTTGAAAGTTTAAAAGTCATGTATCCTTCGTGGCAGCCGATATCAGCCACCGTGTTACCCGGTTTCAAACTAAGTTGCCGGATAAGTTCCCCTGCTTTTTGCCATTCATCTCGTTCGGCCCAGGCACTTTCGATGTACACATTTTTCCATTGATCTTGTGCCCAAAGTTGGAATGACATGTTCAGCACTAAAACCAAAAACCATGTTGCTTTCTTTTTCTTTACTATCATGCTGAAGATTGATTAAACCATCAGGAGTAATAAAACCCTATCTTGCCAATTCTTAGCGTCTCATAACTTGTTTATCCTAATTAATTTATGAACATGAATTATTCAAATATAACCGTGAAGACATTTGCTCTTATCTGTCTTTATTTTCTTGCCTCTTGTGCGCCAAAAGAAAAAGTAAGTTACACCGAAATACGCGATACGACATGGGCATTACTCCCATTTACAAAAGTGGATAGTCTTAATCCTATTCTAAATGCAAGTGACGGAAAATTTATTTGCCCTATTCTGAAAAAAGAAGTTTTGTGGGAAGAAAAAGATGTGTTTAATCCAGCTGCAGTGGTACGGCACGATTCAGTTTATCTTATCTATCGAGCGGAAGATAAAATCGGAAAGCATGCAGGCACATCCCGGTTGGGATTGGCCATCAGTGCAGATGGCTTGCATTTCACACGCAGGAATGAGCCTATTTTTTTTCCATCAGAAGATTTTATGAAACCTTATGAATGGGAAGGCGGGATTGAAGACCCTCGCATTGTTGAAGGTGAAAAAGGGACGTACATCATGACCTATACTGCTTACGATGGCAAGGTTGCTCGTCTTTGTCTTGCTTCTTCAACTGATTTAATAACCTGGACAAAGCATGGCCTTGTTTTAACTGGCCCGTATGTTGATTACTGGAGCAAATCGGGGGCTATCATATCCAAACAAGTAGGCGAAAAAATAATGGCTCAAAAAATAAATGGCAAATACTGGATGTATTTTGGAGATACAGATTTGTTTCTAGCCACCTCTGATGATTTGATCCGTTGGCAACCGGTTTTGGAGAATGATAAATTAAAATCCATTCTTCAACCTCGTAAAAGATATTTTGATAGCCGATTGGTGGAGAGTGGGCCTTATGCCTTGCTTACAGAGAAAGGAATTGTCTTACTCTACAATGGTATGAACCTTGACTCAGGCGGTGATTCAACTATTGCAAAGGGAGCCTATTGCGCTGGTCAGGCATTGTTTGATGCTGCCGATCCAACAAAACTCCTTGACAGATTAGAGAAAAACTTTCTACGGCCAGATAAGCAATATGAAATTTTAGGGCAAATCAATCAGGTTTGTTTTGTGGAAGGTCTCGTTCCTTTTAAAGGAAAATGGTTTTTATATTTCGGCACAGCGGACTCAAAAATTGCTGTCGCAACTTCTAGTACAACTCTTAGGTAAAAATGTCGAGACCTGCATTTCTACAAACAGAAAAGAAGGAATCATTTAAAACCTGGCGATTCCGTTTCTTTATGAATTTGTATCCGATGTATTTCGGAACAGGTGGAAAAATCTTGTTCTGGTCTGGCGACTCAACTGAGGTTCATGTGCGTATTAGAAGAAGCATCTGGACATACAATTATGTTGGTACTATCTTCGGTGGCAGCATGTTCTCCGCCACTGATCCGTTTTATATGTTAATGTTGTATAGAATATTTAGCGATGACTTTGTAATCTGGGATCGCTCTGCACAAATTAAATTTATCAAACCATCCAAGGTGACATTATTCACACGGTATTCACTCTCTCAAGATATTCTGGATTCCATTAAAAAAGAGGTATCGGAAAAAGGTGAAAACAATTATCTCTTTAAAATAGAATTACTTGATTGTCAGGGCGCAATCTATGCCCTTATTGAAAGAACTGTTTACATCGCCACAAAAGAATATTATAGAAATAAGAAAGGCATGACACAGTCAACGCGATTCTCCAAATAATTATTTGAGTAATAAATCTCTCAACGCCTCCTCCAGCTTTGTGAATCTAAATTTGAATTCGGTCTTTTGAATTTTATTTGAAGAAATTTTACTTCCATTTAAAACCATATCAGCCATCTCACCTAATACTATTTTCAATACAAAGCCCGGAACCGGTGGAACCCACAGAGATTTATTCAACACTTTTGCAATTGCTTTTGTCATCTCTTCATTGGTTACCCACTCAGAACCAACAGCATTGTAAGCTCCACTCATCGATAAATCTTCCGCTGACTTAATAAACATCTCACACAGATCATCGCGGTGTATCCATGTCAGATATTGCTTTCCAGAACCGAGCACGGCACCAAATCCTAATTTAATTGGTTTAGACATTTCAACCAATGCTCCACCGTTGTTGCTCAGTACAATTCCAATTCTAAGTTTAACAACACGAATCCCCAGCGAAGAAATTTTATCTACTTGCTCCTCCCACTGTTGGGTGATATGGGCTAAAAAGTCTGATCCTGCCTTGTCACCTTCGGTGAAAACTTCATTACTCAAACTAAAACCATAATAGCCAACGGCTGAAGCAGAGACAAACGAAGTCACCGAATGTCTTTCATTTTGCAAGGTTTTAAAAAGCAAAGCTGAAGATCGGGTCCTACTGTCCAGGATTTCCTTTTTCCGCGATTTTGTCCACCGTTTATCCGCAACACCAGCTCCTGCAAGATGAATGATCGTATCCACACCATCCAGGGCATGTGGATCAATTGTTCCATTATTCACATCCCAGACGAAGGAAGGGGCGACTCCCTTTGTCTTGGTACGCCCAAGATGAGAAACCTGGTAACCTTTTTGCAGGAGAAGTGTGGTCAGATACTTGCCAATAAGCCCCGATGCCCCTGTAACAAGAATCTTTTTAACCATTATTAGTAGCTTTGATCCATTGAGATAGATCTTTTTTTAAAATTAACATGTTACGCATGAATAAGTTTAGCTTTCTTCTGCTTTGTCTTTGCACGGGCGCCAGTACATTCGCTCAGACAGTGACTGTCAAATCAAAAAGTGAAAAGATAAATGGAGCCTCCTCAGAAGGCTATGCCACAACCCTGGAAGGAAAAAAAATAGACGTTAACACGGCCTGGAATAAATTTCTTAAAGACATTGGCAAAGTCAAAAACCCAGGTGGCATCATTACAATTACTGAACCTGCTGTTGGCGCCACGGTCTATCCTAAAGGAATTTTGTACGCATCGATAGAGGGTAATGATGAAAATGCAACCATATGGCTAGGTCTAAATAAAGAAGAGTGGATAGTGAACGATATAGAAATTGTAACAAAAGAAATTGAAAAGCTGGTCTATCGGTTTGGAGTGAAATTTTACAGGGATCAGATTCAAAAGCAAATTGATGAAGCTCAGCGAGCTTCTGATGCCGTGGATCGTCAAAAACAACGGCTTACAAATCAAAACAAAGACCTGGTCAATAAACTCAGCAATAACGAGCTACAAAAAATAGAGCTGGAAAAATCACTCGAGGCCAATAAGCTCGATCATTTTGTGCTGCTTCAGAAAATTGCGAACAACAATAATTCACAAGACTCGGTTGCCAATGCGGGGGTGCAAATCAAAAAAGTAGTGGAGCTGCATAAAGAACGGCAAAGGAAAGTGAACTAAGCCAAAAGTTGACAATAGGCAATTGACAAGTAGGCAAAATTCTCTGCTTCTTGCGATTTTAAGTATGTAAGTAATTGCTTTTTTACAAATGTGGACATTTGGTATCCTACCATGAGTTGAAAAAATAAAAAAGGCAACAGGTCTTGCCTATTGCCTTTTTGCCTACTGCCTATTCCTTTGATCAGCCTGCTTTCTTCACTTCCCGTGTCTCATAGCTTTCAATTATGTCACCTACTTTAATATCATTGAAGTTTTTGATACTGATACCACAATCAAACCCTGATTTCACGTCAGAGGCGTCATCTTTGTGGCGCTTCAATGCACCCATTTCGCCCGAGTAGGCAACTATACCATCGCGGATTAAACGAATAGGATTATTACGCTTGATATAACCATCGGTGACCATACATCCTGCCACCGTTCCTACCTTCGTAATCTTGAATACTTCGCGTACTTCGGCATTGCCTACAATCACTTCTTCCATCTCTTTCTCAAGCATACCTTCCATGGCAGCTTTTACATCGTTGATGGCATCATAAATAATTGAATACAGACGAATTTCAATTTCTTCTTTTTCAGCAAGCCTGCGAGACGAAACTGAAGGACGGACCTGAAAGCCAAGAATAATGGCATCTGAAGCTGAAGCTAGCAATACATCTGATTCTGAAATCTGACCTACTGCTTTGTGAATAATCGCCACCTGAACTTTAGGATTAGAAAGTTTCAACAACGAATCCGAAAGTGCTTCGATCGAACCGTCCACATCACCCTTTACAATCACATTCAATTGTTTGAATGACCCTATCGCTAATCGTCTGCCTATCTCGTCCAGTGTAATGTGCTTTTTAGTACGGATACTTTGCTCGCGCTGAATCTGACTTCGTTTATTGGCAACTTCCCGCGCCTCCCGGTCTGTTTCATATACAGAAAACTTTTCACCAGCTTGTGGGGCTCCATCCAATCCTAAAATGACCACAGGTGTTGCAGGCCCAACCTCTTTCACTTTTTTGCCTGTATCATCAAACATGGCTTTTACACGGCCATAGTTTGAGCCAGCTAACATAATATCTCCCACTTTCAGAGATCCATTTTGAACCATCACTGTTGTCACGAAGCCCCGTCCCTTGTCGAGTGTTGCTTCAATGATTGAACCTGATGCCGGTCTATCCGGATTCGCTTTTAAGGCTAGTAACTCTGCTTCAAGCAATACTTTTTCAAGAAGACCATCAATACCAATTCCAGTCTTCGCTGAAATCTCCTGAACCTGATATTTTCCACCCCAGTCTTCCACCAGGATATTTATTTTGGAAAGAGACTCTCTAACCTTTTGCGGATTAGCGGTTGGCTTATCCACTTTGTTGATCGCAATAACAATGGGAACACCGGCTACTTGCGCATGATTAATGGCTTCCTTGGTTTGCGGCATTACATCATCATCGGCTGCTACTACAATAATAGCAACGTCCGTAATTTTGGCTCCCCGTGCACGCATGGCGGTAAATGCTTCGTGACCCGGTGTATCCAGGAAGGCAATTTTATTTCCACTTTTGGTGGTTACATTATATGCCCCGATGTGCTGGGTAATGCCACCGGCCTCTTCTGCCGTTACTTTTGTATTTCGGATATAATCAAGCAAGGAAGTCTTTCCATGATCAACGTGACCCATGATGGTAACAATCGGTGCGCGAGACTTTAAATCTTCTTCGCTATCATCATTCTCCTCAACTTCTTCCTCTTCTTCATTTGTTGTAAACTGAATTTCATAGCCAAACTCATCGGCAATTACGGTGATGGCTTCTGCATCAAGTCTTTGATTTATGGAAACGAACATACCCAATCCCAAACATGTTGAGATGACATCGTTCACCGAAACATTCATCAGAGAAGCAAGATCGTTCGCTGAAATGAATTCAGTAACCTTTAAGGTTTTGGATTCTTCTTGCTCCTGAATCATTCTCTCTTCCTCGGCCTCCGATACAGCTTGTCTTTTTTCTTTTCGGTATTTGGCCCCTGTAAATTTTTTCTGACCACCACTTAACTTAGCCAGTGTGGCGCGAATCTGTTCCTGAACTTCTTTTTCTGTTGGTTCGGCCTTTTGTGGACGAGCAGGCATGGGTCGTTTCTGTCCTTGACCTATAGCGGCACCACTACCTCCGCCCGAAGCCTGGCCTCTTCTGTTTTCCCTATTATCCGGGGCACTTTGCAGGCGTTTTCTAGGACGTTTTTTATTGGCATCCTTTAGATCAGATGAAGCGACTGGTTGGTCTTTCTTTTTCTCCGTGGGTAATTCAATTCTATCTACAACCTTCAAGCCTTGCAATTTTTCCGCCTTTGCTTTAATTAATTCTTGTTCGGGCTTCTCGCCAACAGTATCTGCATACTTCGCTTCATCTTTTTCCTCTACTTCTTTAATTCCCTGAACTTCCTCTACCGGAGCTACGGTCTTTTTCCTTCCCAAGTCAATTTTTCCAACTACTTTGAACCCTTCAAGCTTAGGCTTTTCGAGCTCAATCTTTTCGGGTTTGGGTTCTTCTTTTGCGTGCTTGATTTCCTTCGATCCGAGGTTTTTGATAAGAACGCTATCTTCGTCCTCGATTTTTTTCCGGTGTATCTCAGCTTCTGTTACGATGCTAACATTTTCGACATGTTTGGCCCCAATTGTCAGCCCTGAAGCTTCCAGCTTTTCTGAAGCGGAGGTAGCATATTCCTTGGAAAGCATTGAAAATTGTTCGGCTGTAAGCTTCGCATTCGGGTTATTTTCTACTATTAATCCCTTTTTTGCCAAAAAATCCAAAATAGTATTATGGCCCACGTTTAACTTTCGCGATGCTTGACCTAACCGGATCATCTTTTCTTCTGCCATGCTCAAATATCTTGCTTTTTAATTGATTTTTAAGATTCCACTCTCGTTTAGGCTTTACTCAAATTCTTTCTTCAATACATTTAATAGACCATCCACCGTTTCTTCCTCCAGGTCAGTCCTGCGAACAAGTTCTTCTTTATTCAATGCCAACACGCTTTTTGCGCTGTCTAATCCAATTCGCTTTAGCTCATCAATCACCCAACTTTCAATCTCGTCTCCAAACTCATCCAGATCAACATCTTCTTCGTGTAGGGCATCTACGTCTCTGAATACGTCTATTTCCATTTCCACTAACCTGCTAGCCAGTCGAATGTTCAACCCCCCTTTTCCAATGGCTAGTGATACCTGATCTGGGCGCAAGTGAACAGAAACACGACCATTTTCCTTATCAATTTTAATACTTGAAATTTTTGCCGGACTTAATGCCCGAGTGATGTACAATTCAAGGTTCTCTGTGTAGTTGATAACGTCAATGTTCTCGTTCTGTAACTCTCTTACAACCGCATGGATGCGCGATCCTTTCATACCAACACAAGCTCCAACCGGATCGATACGATCATCATACGATTCCACCGCCACTTTTGCTCTCTCCCCTGGCTCACGTACTACTTTCTTAATGGTAATCAAGCCATCAAATACTTCCGGCACTTCTTGTTCAAAAAGTCTTTCTAAAAAAACAGGCGATGTGCGGGAAAGAATAATTTTTGGATTACCATTCACCATCTCCACCTTGTGAACAATGGAACGAATGTTTTCTCCTTTTCGATAGCGATCCTTTGGAATCTGTTCACTTCGGGGGATTGCTATTTCATTTCCTTCAGCATCGATGAGCAACACTTCGCGGCTAAGCACCTGATACACTTCGCCTGTGATAATCTCACCAACAATGTCCTTATACTTTTGAAATAAAATATCTTTCTCAAGATCTTTTACTTTTTGTAAAAGAGTCTGTCGTGCAGTGGTAACAGCCCTACGCCCAAAATCCTCCAGGTGAACTTCCTCCGCTACTTCTTCACCTACTTCAAAGTCAGGTTCAATTTTCTGAGCTTCCGACAAACTGATTTTATCATGTTCCCAAATATCTTCAGAGTCATCATCCACAATTTCGCGGAAGCGCCAGATTTCCAGGTCTCCCTTGTCGGCATTTACGATGATATCAAAGTTGTCATCCTGCACATACTTCTTGCGAATCATGTTACGAAAAACATCCTCGAGGATGCGAATCATAGTGGGACGATCGATGTTCTTTTGCTTGGCAAAATCTGCAAACGATTCTATCAGGGTTGAGGTATCCATCATTGTTCTATTTTTTTAAACGAAACCATTACAAATGCTTTTTCAATATGCTCAAACGGTACTTCTACTGTTTTCAGTTCTATTTTCCCATGCCTGCCGGCAGGCAGGTTACCTGCTTGTATCTCCTGCCGAAGGATAATCCGTTGATCATTTACCTCCATCAATGTTCCTTGCAGAAGTGCTTTGTCTTTTGTGTGGATTTTAAATCCACGCCCTACATTTTTATAGTACTGACGTTTCAGTTTCAGCGGATGATCTAACCCAGGAGTTGTCACCTCAAGGGTGTAGTTGTCATCCATTAGCCCTGACTCGTCCATCGCATTGGATAACGCCCGACTTACCTTGGCACACGTCTCAATATTTACTCCCTTGTCTCCGTCTAAAACAACCAAAACCCGTTTTGGACCTGCCTTGGCTTTGAGTATTACCTCCACCAGAAATTGACTCTCGTCAACCAGGCAGGTTTGTGCTAATTCCCGGATTTTATTATTCAAATCCATATTACAGTCAAATAAAAGAGGGGACTTTGCGGTCCCCTCTGTGGTATTGATTAGAAGTTAATGCAAAGCTAGCCGATTTTTACTTTATCACAAATTATTATGTTCTTTGATGCCCAAATCCTTGAAATTCCAAATAAATGTTCAATCGAATCCTCTTGATTTTTGCTTTGGTGCTGTTAGTTTCATGTGGGGAGAAAAGCAAAAAGAGTGACGAGATGCAATTCCCAAAACGTATGGTAAACGTTCCGCTATTCAATGGCGATTCTGCATTCTTCTTTGTGGATAAACAAGTAAAATTCGGGCCTAGGGTGCCCAACACAAAATCGCACCGGATTGCCGGGGATTATTTTGTCAATCAATTTAAAAAGTATGGAGCTATCGTAGTTGAGCAAAATTTTGAAGCGGTTTCTTTTGATGGACAACATCTGGCGCTACGAAATATCATTGCGAGTTTTAACCTTGATCAACAAAAAAGAATATTACTCGCTGCTCATTGGGATACCCGGCCTTTTGCGGACAAAGATGAAGTTAAGCCTGATGCTCCATTTGATGGCGCGGATGATGGAGCCAGTGGCGTAGGTGTGTTGATCGAAGTTGCTCGTTTAATCAGTAAGCAAGCACCAACTGTAGGGGTTGACATAATCTTATTTGATGGAGAAGATTGGGGAGAAAAGGATCACATGCAAAATCAGATTAATATGCCCGAGGGACTACAATCATGGTGGTGCCTGGGTTCTCAGTATTGGTCAAAAAATAAGCACAAGAAAAATTATTCTGCATACTTTGGAATCCTGCTGGATATGGTGGGGTCAAAACGCGCGCATTTCTATCGTGAAGGCTTGTCGTTGGAATATGCTCCTTCAATTGTTGAAAAGGTTTGGAATACAGCAGCCAAGCTCGGCTACTCTGATTATTTTGTTAAGCAGAATTCAGCAGAGATAACCGATGATCACCAGTTTGTAAACCGTAACGCAAAGATTCCTATGATTAATATTGTCCACTATCATCCGGTGTTTGGTTACTTTGGGGATTATCATCATACTCAAAAAGATAACCTGGATCTAATAGGTAAAGAGACTCTTCTGGCAGTAGGGGCAACCCTTACAAATGTGATTTATTACGAAGAATAGGACTTACTCTGTTATTAATTTCTTAAGATAGACTCCATATCCACTTTTTTCAAGAGGCTTGGCAAGCATTAGTAATTGCTCTTTGTTAATAAAGCCTTTTCGAAACGCTACTTCTTCAATACATCCGATCTTCAACCCCTGTCTTTGCTCAATCACCTGCACGAAATTTCCAGCCTGCATGAGGGAATCAAATGTGCCGGTATCCAACCAGGCCGTTCCTCTGCTCATGATTCCCACTTTCAATTTTCCGTTCTTTAAATAAACTTTATTTACATCGGTTATCTCAAGTTCACCCCGCGGACTCGGCTTAAGTGATTTTGCTATGGCCACAACTTCGTTGTCGTAAAAATAGAGCCCCGGCACTGCGTAATTAGATTTTGGACTTTTAGGTTTCTCTTCTATCGAAATTGCTTTTTGATTTTCGTCAAACTCAACAACACCATATCGTTCCGGATCATTCACGTGATAGGCAAAAATTACTCCTCCTTCCGGATTAGTGTTATCCTGCAACAATTCAATCAATCCTGCACCATAAAAAACATTGTCACCCAATACCAATGCTACTTTGTCCTTGCCAATGAATTTTTCTCCGATGATAAATGCTTTTGCTAGTCCATCAGGTTCAGGTTGCACTTCATATGAGAATTTACATCCTAGTTGAGAGCCATCTCCAAATAGCTTTTGAAAATGAGGCAGATCGTGAGGCGTTGAAATAATCAGCACCTCTCGAATTCCCGACATCAACAACACCGACAATGGGTAATAGATCATCGGCTTATCATACAACGGCATTAACTGCTTACTCATAATCAAGGTGAGGGGGTGTAAGCGTGAGCCTGAACCACCGGCCAAAATAATTCCCTTCATGGATTATCGGTTTTTATACATTTCTGAATAATACTCTTTGTAAGCACCTGACGTTACGTGATTAAGCCAATCCCGGTTAGTCAGATACCAATCCACTGTTTTCTCCAAACCATTTTCAAAGTCGACAGAAGGAGTCCAGCCCAACTGTTTTTGAAGCTTTGATGAATCAATGGCATATCGCAAGTCATGCCCTGCCCTATCCTTAACATAGGTAATCAAACTGGCCGAAGATCCTTGCGGCTTGGTTAACTTCTTATCCATGATTTTGCACAGTGCATAAATAAGATCAATATTCTTCCATTCATTATTGCCCCCTATATTGTACACGTCACCAACTTCTCCCTTATGAAAAATAATATCAATCGCCTTGGCATGATCTTCTACATAAAGCCAGTCTCTGATATTCTCCCCCTTGCCATAAACGGGTAATAACTTTTCATTTAATATATTATTGATCATTAGGGGAATCAACTTTTCCGGAAAGTGATTCGGGCCATAATTATTCGAACAACGACTAATCAGGGTAGGTAACTTGAAACTATTGTAATAGGCACTTACGAAATGATCTGCTCCTGCCTTTGACGCAGAATATGGAGATCGCGGATCGATTGCCGTTTTTTCAGTAAAAAATTCACCAGGTTCGGCAGATCCATAAACTTCATCTGTAGAGACCTGATAAAATCGCTTTCCTTCAAATCGCCCGCTCCATGATTGAAGTGCTGCTTGAAGAAGATTCAGTGTGCCCAAAACATTGGTATTGACAAATTCCGCAGGGTTTTCCAGCGAACGATCTACATGCGATTCTGCTGCGAGATGAATAATTCCATCAACTGCCTCCTTTTGAAAAAGATTTTTAAGGAAATTGAGATCTACTATGTCACCTTTAATGAATCTATAGTTTGGATATGACTCAATGTCTCTCAGATTTTCCAGGTTGGCTGCATAGGTGAGCTTATCCAGATTGACTATCGAATACGCTGGATATTTTGTAACAAAAAGTCGTACCACATGAGATCCTATGAACCCGGCCCCACCTGTTATTAAAATCTTTCTTTTCATGGGCTATGTCTATCTTTTAAACCCTGAGAAATCCTTATGTTCCTTTTTATATAGTTCATCCTTTGATAGCGAACGAAAATAGTCGTAGGTGATTTTTAGCCCTTGGGCACGCGAGACTTTTGGCTGCCATCCGAGAATTGTTTTGGCCTTGGTAATATCGGGTTGTCGTTGTTTTGGGTCATCCTTTGGGAGAGGCTGGAATATTATTTTTTGATTCGTGCCCGTAAGTTTAATTATCTCTTTTCCAAAATCGAGTATAGAAATTTCATCTGGATTGCCGATGTTGACAGGTGATGGATAATCAGACATCATCAATTTATAAATACCATCTACTAAATCATCTACATAACAAAATGATCGCGTCTGAGAGCCATCACCAAAAACAGTAAGGTCTTCACCTCGTAACGCTTGTCCAATCATAGCTGGTAATACCCTTCCGTCATTAAGTCGCATACGAGGGCCATAGGTATTAAATATCCGAATAATCCTGGTCTCTAATCCATGGTAGGTGTGATAGGCCATCGTAATTGCCTCCTGAAAACGTTTTGCCTCATCATAAACACCTCGCGGACCAATAGGATTTACGTTACCGTAATACTCCTCAGTTTGAGGGTGAACGAGTGGATCGCCATAAACCTCCGAAGTGGAGGCTACTAATATCCTGGCATTTTTTGCTTTGGCTAGACCTAACAGATTGTGAGTCCCTAATGAACTCACCTTTAATGTTTGTATTGGTATTTTTAAGTAGTCAATTGGACTGGCCGGTGAGGCAAAGTGAAGTATATAATGAAGTTCGCCTGGTACATGCACAAACTTGGACACATCGTGATGATAAAACTCAAAATCAGGATGCTTGAACAGATGCTCGATATTTTTTAGGTCCCCGGTAATCAGGTTGTCCATGGCAATAACGATGAACCCTTCTCTAATAAATCTGTCACACAAATGAGAGCCTAGAAAACCCGCCCCGCCTGTTATTAAAATTCGTTTCTTAGCCATAAATTGTTTTTCTTCCAATACTATAATAGGTGTATCCAAGTTCCTTTAAGGATTGCGTATCGTATAGATTGCGCCCGTCAAATATGACTTTACTTTTCATTATCTGAGATAGCTTTTCAAAGTCTGGCGTTCGAAACTCAGGCCATTCTGTTGCAATAAATATGGCATCAGCACCCTGCGCAGCATCATATGGTGTTTCACAATATTGGATCTTGGATCCTAAAAGTGCCCTTACATTTTCCATTGACTCAGGATCATGGGCTTTAATAATTGCTCCCGCCTTAAGAAGTTGTTCAATGTTATATAACGCTGGTGCCTCCCTGATATCGTCTGTGTGAGGTTTAAAGGATAAACCCCAAATGGCAAAGACTTTATCCTTTATGTTGTTATTGAAATGGTTTTTAATGCTCTTTATTAGTTTTGTTTTCTGAAATTCATTCACTTCCATTACTGCATTCAAAATTCTGAAATGATATTTCGACTCTTCCGCAGACTTGGCCAAAGCCTGAACATCTTTCGGGAAGCAACTTCCTCCGTAACCAATTCCAGGAAACAAAAAGCGCTTTCCTATTCTGCTGTCTGTTCCAATTCCTCTTCGCACTGAATCAACATCTGCACCCATTAATTCACATAGATTCGCAATTTCATTCATAAAAGAAATTTTGGTCGCCAGAAAAGAGTTAGCTGCGTACTTAGTCAACTCAGCCGATCTTTCATCCATAAAAATTATTGGATTTCCCTGGCGAACAAATGGGGAATATAGCGTTTCCAAAATCTTTTTTGCTTTATCAGATTCCGTTCCGATAACAACGCGGTCGGGCTTCATAAAATCTTCAACAGCCATTCCTTCTCTCAAAAATTCCGGGTTAGACACAACATCAAACGCAACTCTAGCATTTGTTTTGATTCGTTCCGTTACTTTTTCAGCTGTCCCTACCGGTACTGTGCTTTTATCAATTATAACCGTATACCCTTTTAGCAACAGACCAATTTCATCTGCTACGTTAAGAATATGCGTAAGGTCCGCTGAGCCATCCTCATCTGGTGGTGTTGGTAAAGCCAAAAATATTATTTTAGCATCTTCAATCCCTTCTGATAAGTTAGTTGTGAAGGAAAGTCTTTTCTGTCTCAAATTTCTTTCAAACAAGATTTCAAGGCCTGGTTCATAAATGGTAATCTTGCCAGAGGACAAACTATCGACCTTCCTTTGGTCAATATCAACACAGGCTACTGTATTCCCCGTCTCTGCAAAACATGTACCCGTAACCAGTCCGACATACCCAGTTCCAACTACCGCAATTTTCATCTTATAAGTGATTTTGGGGTCAAAAATATGGTTTTAAAACAATCATATTACAATTTCCAAAATACAAACTAACATTCGTTTGATTGATGGGGTAAAATCCACTAATCTTGCATTCCAAATTTTTAAATCAGGTTGAGGTCATGGTAACAATCGCTGAAGAGCAAGGAAGGATAAGTTTTGAAGAAACAGATAATCAGAAAATGATTGCTCATATGATTCGGGACTTCGGCAATGTTGAAATCAGACCAAATGTGATGGCTTGGGATGAAAGTCAGGAATTCCCAGTTCAGCTATTTAAAAAAATGGGTGCTTTAGGGTTGATGGGAGTCGTGGTCCCACAGGAATATGGAGGAGCCGGATTTGGCTATCCTGAATATGTTACGGTCATTTCTGAAATATCTAAAATAGATGCATCTATTGGATTAGGTGTGGCCGCTCATAACTCCCTCTGCACAGGTCACATTCTTCAATTTGCAAATCCAGAGCAGAAACAAAAGTACCTTCCAAAGTTAGCAACAGCTGAATGGATTGGAGCGTGGGGACTTACTGAGCCAAACACAGGCTCAGATGCAGGCAACATGAGAACTGTAGCTGTAAAAGAGGGTGACCATTATATCTTAAATGGTGCTAAAAATTTTATAACCCATGGCAAATCTGGGAACGTTGCTGTAGTAATTGTTAGGACTGGAGAAGTTGGAGATTCTCACGGTATGACTGCTTTCATTATCGAAAAAGGTACACCTGGCTTTTCATCGGGGAAAAAAGAAAATAAACTTGGCATGCGCGCGTCCGAAACGGCCGAGCTTATCTTTAATGATTGCAGGGTTCATAAGAGCCAGATCATCGGGAAAGAAGGTGAAGGATTTATTCAATCACTGAAAGTCCTGGATGGTGGAAGAATTTCGATTGCCGCTCTGAGTGTGGGAATTGCGCAAGGCGCCTTTGAAGCAGCACTCCATTATTCAAAAGAAAGGCATCAGTTTAATAAACCCATCTCCAGCTTTCAAGGCATTTCATTTAAGTTGGCTGACATGGCAACGAAAATTGAAGCTGCCAAATTGTTGACGTTCAGAGCGGCCGATTTAAAAAATAAGGGCCAACGTGTTAATATTGAATCCGCTATGGCCAAACTTTACGCATCGGAAATTGCAGTAGAAGTTGCCAATGAAGGGTTACAGATATTTGGCGGCTATGGCTATATCAAAGATTTTCCTGCAGAAAAGTATTATAGGGATGCCAAACTTTGCACCATAGGGGAAGGCACTTCGGAAATACAGAAATTAGTTATTTCGCGAGCACTTTTAAAGTAGGTTTGCACAATTCAATCAAATAAGCCTATATTTGCAGCCCTAAAGAATAAAATCGCATGCTGATTATCAATATCAAAGAAAACGAGTCTATTGACAAAGCTCTTAAGCGTTTCAAGAAAAAATTTGAAAAAACGGGCGTTTTGAAGCAATTACGTGCCAGAACCTCTTTCACTAAGCCTTCTGTAAGTCGCAGAAAAGAGGTGATTAAAGCAGCCTATATTCAAAATAAATTCGCATCGGATAATTATTAACATTTACTAAACATTCTTAGTATATATCCCCTCCGGTCCTTTACCAGAGGGGATATTTTTTTTACATTGCTACTATACGGGGCAAGAGTAGCAATGGTTGATTCCTTTCTTAAACACCTTCAATTCGAAAAACGCTTTAGTACGAATACCCTCCTTGCTTATCAAACCGACCTCAGACAATTTGAAGAGTTCCTCTCTACAACCTTCCCGGAGTTTAAATCTGTGTCAGCCGATCATGGCGTAATACGAGCATGGATTGTTCAGCTTGTGGAATCCGAGATTGACAGTCTATCCATTAATCGAAAAATAGCATGTCTTCGAAGTTATTATAAGTTCTTAATGCGTCAGGAGCACATTGATAAAGACCCTATGGGGAAAATCAAAGTGTTAAAGACTAAAAAGAAGCTTCCGCATTTTGTAAAAGAAAATGACATGGTGAGGCTTCTCGATCACGCACAATTCGAAAATTCACACGAAGGCTGGCGAGACCGCTTAATCATCGAACTTTTTTATGGAACGGGCATGCGTCTATCCGAACTTATTGACCTGAAAGAATCAAAGCTTAATATGAGCGACCGAACGATTAAGGTTCTGGGAAAAAGAAAAAAAGAAAGAGTAATCCCTTTTGGAGAAAGTCTCGTTCCAATAATAGAGGCTTATCGCAGTGTGAGAAACCGTGAAGTGAGTGTTAAAAACCATGGTAATTTATTTGTCACAGATTCAGGAGAGCGTTGCTACCCTATGATGGTTTATCGGGTGGTTAAAAAATATCTCAATCTGTTTTCATCGATTGAAAAGAAAAGCCCTCATGTATTAAGGCACAGCTATGCTACTCACTTATTGGATAAAGGAGCGGAAATAAATGCAGTCAAAGATCTATTGGGTCATAGCAGTTTGGCTGCCACTCAGGTTTATACTCATAATTCAATGGAGAAACTAAAAAAAGTATTTGATCAGGCCCATCCTAAGGCATAACTAAGGTGTGCAAATAAGTAATACTAAAATGCTATGACAATATGATTACGAAAGATGACTCTTCGGTTGGTCAATTTTTAACCGTAAATAGTTTTATGTTTCACTTTTAAATCTTTTATGTATGAAGTTACAAGTTCATTCCATCCATTTTGATGCTGACAGCAAGCTGATCGATTTTATTCAAAAGAGACTTGACAAGCTAGAGACTTTTTATGATCGCTTAGTGGATGGAGAAGTATTTCTCAGACTCAATAATGAGGGCATTGAGAATAAAACTGTTGAAATAAAACTCAAGGTGCCAGGAAGTCAACTTTTCGCAAAAGAACAAGCCAGAACTTTTGAAGCAGCAACGGATCTTGCCTCAGAGGCACTTAAAGTGCAGTTGAAAAAATTTAAGGTTAAAAACGGACATGTTTAGATAATGTATGCATAAAATAAAAAAGGTCACTTCTCAGGTGATCTTTTTTTATGCGTTTGGCGGCTAAAGCTTAAACGCCTTTTTAAGAACTTCAAGGTAATTCAACTTTTCCCAGGGAAAAAGTTCAACTGTTACACGCTTTTCTGTCTTCTTACCTTTATTGAATACTTTCTCAACAATTTTTGACTCACGCCCCATGTGACCATAAGCTGCGGTTTCTGAATAGATCGGTGTGCGAAGGTTAAACCGTTCTTCAATGAAGTATGGACGCATATCAAATATCTTTGAAATTTTTGTCGCTATCTCCCCATCATTCAATTTCACTCTAGCGGTTCCATATGTATTCACATAAAGTCCCACGGGTTTGGCTACGCCTATGGCATACGCTACTTGAACGAGTACTTCATCACAAACACCCGCTGCCACCATATTCTTGGCGATATGACGAGTGGCATAAGCAGCCGAACGATCAACTTTTGAGGGGTCCTTTCCCGAGAAGGCACCTCCACCATGAGCACCTTTGCCACCATATGTGTCAACAATTATTTTGCGACCCGTTAAACCGGTATCACCATGGGGTCCACCAATTACGAATTTACCTGTGGGGTTAACAAAATACTTAATTCCTTCCTTGAAAAGTTTTTGTACCCGCTTTGGAAGTTTTTTTAAGATGCGCGGTACAAGGATGTTAATTACATCCTCCTTGATCTTCTTCAGCATTACTGCATCATTAGCAAAGTCATCATGTTGCGTAGAGACAACAATGGCGTCAACACGCTGGGGCTTGTTATCATCTCCATACTCAATCGTCACCTGCGATTTGGCATCTGGACGAAGATAGGTCATTACTTTGCCTTCCTTTCGGATCACAGCCAATTCTCTTAACAACAAATGTGCAAGCTCTAACGGCAGAGGCATATAGTTATCGGTCTCATTCGTGGCATAACCAAACATCATTCCTTGATCTCCTGCGCCCTGTTCTTCTTTTTTCCTACGCTCAACTCCTTGGTTAATATCAGGTGACTGCTCATGAATTGCTGATAGAATCCCACAACTATTCGCCTCGAACATATACTCACTCTTCGTGTAGCCAATTTTTCTGATCACCTCACGCGCAATATCCTGAACATCCAGATAAGCTTCAGATTTAACCTCTCCTGCCAATACTACCTGCCCTGTAGTAACCAAAGTTTCGCAAGCCACTTTGGAATTGGCATCGTAGGCTAAGAAATAATCGATCAGAGCATCTGATATCTGATCCGCAACTTTATCGGGGTGACCTTCCGATACCGATTCTGACGTGAATAAATAAGGCATGTTTGGTTACAATTTTTGATTGAGCGGCAAAAATAGAGTAAAGTCCTTAAAACCAAAAAGATAATGTTGAGGCATTTCCTAATCAGGCCAGAAAAGAGAAGATAGCAGGCTCTTTGGGCAAGCTTGGTTTATTTATTTTCCAATCTCTAACCGTTTTCGTCTGAATAAATTCGCCCTGACCAGTTACGTCAAGTGCAATACTCAACATGGTGGTTGATTTCAACGAGTTTAACAAATGATCCAGGACTTGATTATTTCGATATGGTGTTTCAATAAAAAGCTTTGTTTGATTTTTACTACTGGATTCCTTTTCGAACGCCTTTATCATTTTAGATGCTTCTTTACCATCTACTGGAAGATAACCATGAAACGCGAAATTCTGCCCATTAAAGCCAGATGCCATAAGGGCCAATATTATAGATGACGGACCAACCAGCGGGACAACGGAGATTCCAATTGAATGGGCAATTCTTACAGCCATTGAACCGGGATCTGCAATACCCGGGCACCCAGATTCGGCAATAATACCGATGTTATTTCCATCTAAAAGAGGTGACATAAAAGCAATCAATTCTTCCTCTTTGGTTTCTTTGTCTAAGACTTGAAATGTTAACGCTTCAATAGAATCATGAATTTTTAAACTGCTTAAGTATCTTCGCGCAGTCCGGATGTTTTCGGCAAGAAAATAATTAACATGCTTTAGTGCCAATGGAACTTGTTGAGGAATGATAAGTTGTACAGTATCTTCCGCTATTATTGTAGGGACCAGGTATAACTTTCCTTTTTCCCCCATGTTACTTCTTGATTAAGAATTTCAATACAGCATTCGCAAATTCAACCGGGTTTTCTGCCTGCACCCAGTGCCCGGTATCTAACGTTGAAAATGTGGCCCCGGGAAAAATGGACTTGATTATTTCTTCATCCCCATCAGAATAATAATTAGACCTGGCACCTTTGATGAATAATGATGGCTTTTCAAATTTTCCGGAATAGTGCATGCCTACTCCCATCTCTTCTATGTTATTGTCAATCGCCTTCAAATTAACTTTCCACTCAAATCCACCATCAGATTTTCGACTTAGATTTTTTAATAAAAACTGGCGAACGTCTGGCTCTGGAATAAACGGTGAAAGAATTTGATCTGCCTCCGATCGACTCGAAAGCGTTTCGGGGTCAATGGCTTCCAATCCATCCAAAATATGATCATGATGAATTGGATAAGGTTTTGGCACAATGTCAACTACAATTAATTTATTAATGATATCCGGTTTTTTTACCGCCAGATTCATGGCCGCTTTCCCTCCCATGGAATGGCCAATTATGACAGGGTCAACAATGGCATGCATCACCAAAAATTCTTGCAGATCATCAGCCAGTAGCTTATAATTGAATTCCTCACTATGGGGTGATTGTCCATGATTACGTTGATCTACCAGGAAGACTTTAAAGTGTTGAGAAAACGTTTTAGCCAGGGTAAACCAATTATCCGATGAACCAAAAAGGCCATGAAGAATAATCAATGCATTACCTCGTCCTGATTCCCGAAAATATAGATTCATGCAGCAAGATAAAAAGAAATACAAGGCAGCAGGCAAGGGTTAAAAAGTAGGTTGTAAGCCGCTGGCTGTCGGCAATAGCTAGTATATTTGAGTTTATTTTTTTGAACATGAAAATAGTCAACAATAGTTATCAGATTCAAGGTATAGAAGTGTCTGAAATCTGTAAAGAGTTCGGAACACCTCTTTATGTATATGATGCACAGAAGATTGTGGCGCAACTACAGAGTTTAAAAAATGCGTTCTCTGAAAATGATATTAAGGTTAAATATGCAGCCAAAGCGCTTACCAATCTTTCTATCCTAAGACTACTTCAAAAAAATGGATCAGGCGTAGATGTGGTCTCCATTCAGGAAGCTAAACTGGTTTTACACGCTGGTTTTGAACCCTCTAATATCATGTTCACTCCAAATTGCGTTGACTTTGAAGAAATTATCCAGGGAGTTGAGCTAGGATTGAACATTAACCTGGATAACCTTTCAGTTCTCGAAAAGTTTGGAAAAAAATATGGAAGTAATTATCCCTGCTGTATCCGCTTGAATCCACATATTATGGCTGGAGGAAACTATAAAATCTCAACGGGCCATGGCAATTCAAAATTCGGAATTTCGGTCTACCAGCTTCCGCAAATCCGGCAGTTGGTCGATCAATATAAAATTGATGTCAACGGACTCCATATTCATACGGGTTCCGAAATCACCGAGTCGGATGTATTTATTAAAATGGCCGAAATACTTTTCGGCATCGCCCAGGATTTTCCAAGCTTGAAGTTTATTGACTTTGGTGGCGGATTTAAAGTAGCCTACAAAGAAGGCGACCTTGTTACGAATGTCTATGATCTGGGGTTGAAACTCGGTAAAACCTTTAAAGAATTTTATCAGAGTTATGGTAGAAAACTGGAGTTGTGGATAGAACCCGGAAAATACATTGTGAGCGAGGCCGGATATCTCTTTGTAAATGTCAATGTTGTTAAATCAACCCCAACTTTCACATTTGTTGGCGTAAACTCGGGTCTGAATCATTTGATTCGCCCGATGATGTACGATGCTTATCACGAAATTGTGAATGTCTCTAATCCGTCAGGACCTCAAAAAATTTACACGGTGGTTGGGAATATCTGCGAGACTGACACTCTTGGCTCCGACCGTAAACTAAATGAGGTAATCGAAGGTCATTTGTTGGCTATTAAAAATGTCGGTGCCTATGGGTATTCCATGGCCTCCAATTATAATTCGAGGTTTAGACCTGCGGAAGTTTTACTAATTAATGGAGAGGCTAAACTTATACGGCAGAGAGACACAATGGAAGACCTGATCAAAGGCCAGGTAGAAATTGATATTTGAATAAAGAACGATTTGAAAATAAATGCCTAGACCAATCATATAAACTACGGTTAGTTTTGTGTCTGACAACGCATGAGGTGAATCGGCTTCGAAAAGAAAATAGCTTTGCAATCAATTAATGCTGAAATCGATAACTAACTTTGATTTGATTGTGATTGGTGCTGGTGCTGCCGGGTTTTTCGGAGCCATCCAAGCTGTAGAAAAGAAACCAGGCCTTTCCGTACTCATCCTGGAGAAAACTTCTAAGCTACTATCCAAAGTAAAAGTATCTGGTGGAGGTCGCTGTAACGTTACACACCATTGCTTTGAGCCAACTCAATTGGCAAAACACTATCCTCGTGGTAGAAAAGAAATAAAATCTCTCTTTCGCAAATTTCAGGTAAAGGATACAGTAGCTTGGTTTGAGTCTAAAAACGTCAAGTTGAAAATTGAAGATGATGGTAGAATGTTTCCGATAACAGATGATTCACAAACTATTGTTGATTGTTTTCTAAATGAAGCTGAACGAAATCATATTAGAATAAAATTAAACTCAGAAGTAGTTAGAATCAATCATGGCAAAAAGGGATTTGAAGTTGACGTAGGGAAAGCGGAGCACTATTATGCCACGAAAATTCTCATTGCAGCAGGGGGATATAACAATTTACACAGCTACGAGTGGATAGCTAAAACCTTACATCTTATCATTCCTCCAATACCTTCTCTTTTTACCTTCAACGATTCTGAAAAGAAATTTACGGACCTCCTGGGTATTGCCGTGGCTCATGCAGAAGTGAAAATTGCTGGAACAAAATTTTGCGAACAAGGCCCTGTGTTGATTACACACTGGGGGCTAAGCGGTCCTGCCATCATCAAACTTTCGGCATGGGCTGCAGATTATTTGCACGCGGTTCACTATACATTTACAGTTTTATTAAACTGGACAGGTAACACCTCAGAAGATGAACTGAAACTCCTGTTTTTTGAGATGAAAAATAAACATAGCAAACAAAAGGTTATTACTAACCCGATGTTCAATATTCCTCAACGCTTGTGGCAACGCCTCTGTGAGCGATCCGAAATACCCGAAATGAAAATCTGGGCAGAACTTCCTCAGAAAAATATAAATAAGTTGATGGAGTATCTAATCCGATGTCCATTTCACATTAAGGGCAAAACCACTTTTAAAGAAGAGTTTGTTACCTGTGGTGGCGTTGACTTAAAATCCATTGATTTGGAGACAATGGAGAGCAAAATGATGAAAGGACTCTATTTTGCCGGTGAGGTTTTAAATATTGATGGGGAAACCGGAGGGTTTAATTTTCAATCCGCCTGGACAACTGCTTATGTTGCGGCAACCTCTATTGCGCTCAATCATTGAATTTAGATTGATCCAATGTTATTGTAAATGTACTTCCTGTTCCAAGTACTGATTTTAAAGAGATCGTTCCGTTGACTTTGTCCAATACCTCCTTCACCATATAGAGGCCCAGGCCTGTGCCATCTGAATTTGTTGAGGCCCTGAAAAACATTTCGAAAATTTTCATTTGATGTTCTTCCGCAATACCTTCACCATTATCCGTTACCGAAATAGTGACATAATCCTTCTGTTTTATAAACTCAACCAAGATAAATGGATACGCTTGTTGCCGGTGATATTTCACTCCGTTATAAATCAGGTTATTCAGAATAATCTTCATCTGACTATAATCCGCAAAAAAAAGGTTGGCCGGATCAGGACTATACCGGAATGAAATTGGTTCTGAGTTCTTATCAAACTTTACATCTGAAAATATATCCTCAACCAATGTATTGAAATTAATTTTTTCAATTTTTAACAGAGACTTGGTACTTCGCGAAAGATCTAAAATATCGGAAATTACTGCATCAAGTTTTTTTACACGATCTTCAATCATAGCAATGTACTTCAGTCCTTTTAATTCATGTGTTTCTAACTTGGCAAGGTTAGTCAGTCCTAAAACAGAAGCAATTGGCGAACGCAGATCATGTGACGTACGGTATAAAAAATTATCAAGCTCACTATTAGCTTTTTTCAATTTACTTCTCTCATCTTCCAGCAATCCAATAACCATGCTCAGCCCTATACACAACATCAAGATGAGATCAGCCACACCAAAAAATCCCGGAAAGGAGAGTTGTCCCTCCATTGAATTTATCAGTACTACCAAGAAGTAATAGCCTTGCATTGAACCAAATAAGATAAGTGATCCATACAGCATCCGATGACCAAGCCCGTGACCAAGAACAACGCTTCTCAATAGCAAAACTCCTGCAGAAATAAAACCTATACTGGTTATCAAACTCTTAATGCCTAGTCTTAAAAAATATCGCTCAGCATCAGCCGCTGGATTGTGATGAAAAGAAAACACCACAATCAAGGAAGCCACGATGATCAAAAGACCAAATACCCAATAATTTTTAGTTGGAGTCTTATCTTCTTTTAACACTTGCCGGGCTCCGCTCAACAAGAAAAGAATATGAAAATAAGAATACGCCTGAACCGAAAAGGTAAGCGCAAGCTGCGTAAAGTCTCCTGCTTTACCTGCCTCGGTTATAGCAATTCCCTGGGCCAGCATAGCTAGTGAAAATGCAAGCCAGGACCACGACCAGGTTAATAGAAATCTTCGACTGTAAAGCCTGCCGAAATGCTGAAAAACATAGTATAGAACAACCCCAAAAACAAATTGGGCGATATACACGCTAAAAATAGTAATCACTTTTTGATCAATTCTGGGCGGAAGTTAAAGAAAGAAGTTCTTTCCAGACCCAGAAGCTATATAATGAACAGCTACTTATGCTCTGAAAAAAGAATGCCCTCGGATAAGAGGGCTTCCAGAAGTGGTGACGGAGGGAATTGAACCCCCGACACAAGGATTTTCAGTCCTTTGCTCTACCAACTGAGCTACGTCACCTTAATAACCAGGCTGTCTTTCTGTTGACAGGGGCACAAAAGTAAAAGAATTAAATCAATTTGGAAATCTGACCCTCCAAGATTAGCCCGAATTTTTTCGTTCGCCATTGGTGCATTGCTTCTCTATTCCTAAGTTTGAGCATGGCAATTCTTCAGCAAATTCTTTTTCTTTTTATTCTAGGTTCTGCAGGCTATTTCATCCGAAAAAGGGTATTACGAATTCGCGATAATATTCGATTGGGCAAAAGTCATGATATCTCTGACCACAAAAGCAGAAGGATGAACAATGTATTGATGATCGCCTTCGGCCAGCGAAAAATGTTCAAGCGTTTGCTTCCTGCCATATTGCATTTTTTTATTTATGTGGGATTTCTGATTATTAATCTCGAAGTACTGGAATTTATAATTGACGGCCTGCTGGGAACACATCGGGTTTTCGCTCCTTATCTTGGTGGAATTTACAATGCCATGATGAATATTTTTGAGTGGTTGGCTCTGAGTGTGCTAGTGGCTTGTGTCGCATTTCTAGTGAGAAGAAATGTTCTGAATATTCCACGGTTTCACTCAACTGAAATGACGAGGTGGCCGAGGCTCGATGCCAATCTGATTCTCATCATCGAGATTGTCCTGATGCTTGCCATATTTACCATGAATGCATCGGACCAGATTTTACAAGGACTTGATGATCATTACACGACAACAGGAGTTCTTTTCTTCAGCGCTTTCATAACCCCGGCACTTCAACACTTCAATACGTCAACACTTATTGTTATTGAACGCATTGCCTGGTGGTTTCACATCATCGGCATTCTTGGATTTACCGTTTACGTTACCTACTCCAAGCACCTTCATATCTTTATGGCATTTCCAAATACTTTTTACGCCAAAATCGAGCCTGCAGGTCATATCAATAATATGCCTGTTGTGACGAGAGAAGTCAAATCGATGTTAGGGCTTACTATACCCGACACGGCTTCAATGGAGCCAGGAAGATTTGGCGCGAAGGACATCAATGATCTTAGCTGGAATAATTTAATGGCGGCATACTCTTGTACCGAATGCGGCCGGTGTACTTCCGAATGTCCGGCTAACCTGACGGGGAAAAAATTATCGCCACGAAAGATAATGATGGACACCCGCGACAGAATGGAGGAAGTTGGCAAAAGCTTGCAATCCGGAGGTGCAGGATTGAATGATGGAAAATTTTTATTGGGCGATTACATCACCAAAGAAGAGATTAATGCCTGCACCAGTTGTAATGCATGCGTTGAAGCCTGTCCTATTTTAATTAATCCGCTGGAAATCATTCTGGAATTACGAAGGTATGTGGCGATGGAAGAATCCGGGTCACCGGCCCAATGGAATTCGATGTTTCAAAACATTGAAACCAGTTTTGCGCCTTGGAAATTTTCGGCTGCCGATCGATTTAGTTGGAGTAAGGATGAAAAATAGTTTAACGTCATGAAAAGTCTTTTTGAAAAATCTGCTGTAGATGAAATATTGGAACGCATTGAAAAACTTACCCCTCAAACTCAACGACTCTGGGGAAAGATGAATGTGAATCAAATGCTGGCGCATTGTTCGGCAGGATTGGAAATGGCTTCCGGAAGAATAACTCCACCCCGCTCTTTCATGGGTCGGATCATTGGAGGTTTTTTTAAAGACATGTACATCAATGACAAGCCGTTTGAAAAAAGTAGTCCAACCAGTTTAAAAATTGAGAATAATCTTGATTACGCCAAAGAAAAACAGCGCCTCAAGGAAACCATTTCCATTTTTTCTCAGGATGGCATCGCAGGTGTTACATCACAACCTCATCCGTTCTTTGGAAGATTGACCCCTGAAGCCTGGGGTAAAGGCATGTACAAGCACGTGGATCATCATTTGAAACAATTTGGAGCATAGCTAAAATATAAACTATGAACGTACCTACGCTTGCTGAGCTAACTGCCAAAGGAGAATCACCTGAAGTTTTGTTTTGGGTAGGTTGTGCTGGCTCTTATGATGATCGCGCCAAGCGTGTGACCAAAGCATTTGTCAAAATCTTAAATGCTGTTGGAACAAAATTTGCCGTGCTCGGAGCAGAGGAAACGTGTACCGGTGATCCTGCTCGAAGGGCTGGCAATGAGTTCCTTTTCCAGATGCAGGCCATGAATAACATCACCGTCATGAATAGCTATCATGTGAAGAAGATTGTCACAGCTTGTCCTCATTGTTTCAATACTTTAAAGAACGAATATCCTGAGTTAGGAGGAAATTATGAAGTCATTCATCATACCACTTTCATTAATCAACTTATTGCCGAAGGCAAATTAATTCTTAAAGAAGGTGGTATTTATAAAGGAAAGAAAATTACGTATCACGACTCATGTTATCTTGGCCGGTCTAATAATGTATACGAAGCACCACGGGAAGTGCTTCAATCACTTGATGCTGATTTAATTGAAATGAAACGCTGCCGTACCACAGGCTTATGTTGCGGTGCAGGGGGGGCTCAAATGTTTAAGGAGCCGGAGAAAGGAAAAAAAGACATTAACATTGACAGGGCCGAGGAAGCTCTCGCCACAGGGGCCTCTACGATTGCAGTGGCATGTCCTTTCTGCATGACAATGATGAGTGACGGAGTTAAGAATAAAGAGAAGGAAGCCGAGGTAAAGGTGAAAGATATTGCGGAACTTATAGCAGAAGCACAGGGTTTATAATCGAAGACGGGGTGCTGGATGCAGGATAAGTCGGTATTCAAGAATCCAGAATCTAAAATCCAGAATCAAGATATGTTTGTTCCATTCGATACCCTCCCCCAGAATGCCCGCCTCTGGATTTACCAATCGCACAGGCCCTTAAATCCCGCAGAAGAAGCCTATTTAATGTCAACCCTTCAGTCGTTATGCGAGCAGTGGAAGGCGCATGGCCAAGACTTAAAAACTTCCTTTTGCATTAAACATCACCATTTCGTAATCCTGGCCGTTGACCAAAACTATAATGACACCAGCGGATGCTCTATAGATGGCTCTGTGCGCATTCTGAAATCTTTACAACAGGAATCCCTGCCAGGTGGCCGGGCAGATGGGATTAATTTCTTCGATCGCAGCCGCATTGCTTTCCTGATTCACAATGAAATCAAAACATTTTCTCTGCAGGAACTTAAACATTTATTTTCATCCGGCAGACTTATGGGCTCTTCGCTTACGTTTGATAATCTGGTGGCGGTGAAATCGGATTTTGAAAAAGCCTGGCTTATAACAGCGGACAAAACATGGTTGGTTAAATACCTACCCAAGCCTGCGGTATCCCAATAATCGTTTTAAACTTAAAGCCTGCTTAAAACACGTTTTTCAATTTCACCAATCTGATGCAGGTTGCATCTTTTTAGTAACTTTAGTCTCCATTTTGTTAAAGTTCGGTATGAAGGTTACCTATTTCTGTAGTATACTTTGCCTTGTCATTCTTTTTTCTTGTAGCCCGGAGAAGAAGGTTCAAAAGAATTTCAGACAGGGTAAATACCAAAGCGTTATCAACTACTACCAGGATGCACTGGCAAAGCAACCCTCAAATGGAAGAGCAAACTATTTTGTTGCGGAGTCGTATCGACTCTCTAATAGGATCAAAGAAGCCGAACGTTTTTACGAAAAAGCTGGTGGTGTCAGTATAGACAAAGATTCTGTTCACTTGTATTATTCCCAATCACTTCGGGCCAATGGCAAGTATGAAGAAGCCCGCAAGCAACTGGAGGATCTTCGGGCCAACGCAGAAGAGGAGAAGATGAAGGACAGGGCTTCAAAGGAATTGGATGGACTTGATTACCTGGAAAAACTAGCGGAAAAGAAAAGCTATTATAAGATCAAAAACCTGGAGGCCATTAACACACCCTGGAGTGAGTATTCCCCGGTTTATCAGAATAGCGAATTATACTTCACGTCTTCGCGCGGTACGGGTAAAATTTACGAAGCGACAGGCACTCCCTTTTCTGATCTTTACAAAGCTTCTACAAAAGGAGCTGTCGTGGATGTGAATACCATTACCACCTTACCCGAAAAAATCAATTCACCAGTGGTAAACGAAGGCACAATTACATTTTCTCCCGATGGGAAAATAATGGTATTCGGAAAAGGGAACTCAGGCAAACGCAAGGGAACCAGCGATGTTGATCTGTATCTGTCAAGATTTAGAAATGGTGCATGGGCAGACCCCCAACTCATTAACATCAATCAACCGGAAGGTTGGGAATCTACTCCTGCCTTCAGTCCTGACGGAAGAACGCTCTATTTTTCATCCAATAGAAAAGGTGGCTATGGAGGATTAGATCTTTATTCTGCCCAAATGGATAGCCGTGGAAGGTTTGGAAAGGTGCGAAATCTTGGACCTGAGATTAATACCGCAGGCGATGAACTGTTCCCTTACATTTCGGAAAACGGAAAAATGTATTTCTCTTCAGATGGACAGCCAGGCTACGGCATGATGGATATTTTTATTGTGAATAGAGCGAATGGAAAGAACAAAATTGACAATCTTGGTCAACCTGTAAACTCCACTGGCGATGATTTTGGACTGTTTCTATTCCGTCCGGATCGTGGCTTCTTTACGTCAAATCGCGAAGGTGGGAAAGGGGATGACGACATCTATACATTCATTAATGAAGATCCTAACCTAAAAGTTGTTAACTATACTTTGCAAGGTGTAACACTTACTCCAAAGAAAGGCGACAGTACGCGGGAAATCTTGCCTAATACTAAAGTGACACTTATCGATGGTAAGGGCGATGTAATGCAGGATTTTCTAACGGGTAACGATGGTAAGTTTTTATTCCGCGTATATGAAAATGAAAACTATACTTTAATAGGGGAGAATGATGGCTACCTCGTAAAACGCCAGCCGTACACAACCATCGGAAAATCCGTCCCGTTGGAATCGCTTAAAGAACTAATCACCAATGTTACATTAGACACCATTCTTGTACTTGACAGGCTGGAGAAAAACAAAATCTTTGTTCTTAACAATATTTATTTTGAATTGGATAAGTCAGACATCCGTGCAGATGCAGCAATTGAGCTCGACAAATTGGTGGAATTGCTCAATGACAATCCGGAGATCAAAATTGAAATGAGTTCACACACCGATAGTATTGCCTCGAATTCTTATAATATTCAACTTTCACAGCGCAGGGCAGAATCAACAGTTGCTTATTTGATCCGAAAAGGAATATCCACTGAAAGGATGGTGGCCAAAGGGTATGGTGAAGATAACCCCATTGCCCGCAACACCAATCCGGATGGATCCGACAATCCCGATGGACGTCAGAGAAATAGAAGAACAGAATTTAAGATTCTAGAAATTGGCCCCATTCAGAAAAGGCCAGAAGAAGAATTTGATGAGGATAAGTATTTTAAGAATGAAAATAATGACAATTAGTTCAATTGTCACCAGTTCCTGGTGAGTCATATACTGCCAACTGAAAATCTGTGGCTAAATTAATCTTACCTATCCTTTAAAATGCTTTAGCTTTACAATTTCTTCTGGCTTCAAAAATCTCCATTCACCACGGCCAATTTCTTTTTTATCCAGACCTGCATAGACAGAGCGATCAAGTCTGACCACACCATAGCCGAGTGATTCAAAAATCCTGCGTACTACACGGTTCCAGCCAATGTGTATTTCTATGCCTACCGTCTTACTATCCTCTGAGATCATTTGAAGATCACCTACCATTGCCTTGCCTTCTGGCAGATGAACGCCTTCCTGAATTTTTATGAAATCATTTTTTGTAAGGGGTTGATCTAACTCAACCTTATAAATTTTCTTTGCTTTATAGGATGGGTGCATCAGCTTTTCTGCCAGGTCACCATCGTTGGTCAACAATAGCAACCCAGTGGTGTTGCGGTCAAGCCTTCCTACTGGATAGATGCGTTCTTTACAGGCATTGGCAACAAGGTTCATTACCGTATTGCGTTCCTGAGGGTCATCGGTGGTGGTAATAAATCCCTTCGGTTTATTCAACAAAATGTAAACAGGTTTTTCAGCTTTCAGAAGTTTGTCTTCATATCGCACCTGATCGCCCTGCTTAACTTTATATCCTAATTCTGTGATGGTTACTTTGTTTACCGAAATGAGGCCCATGGTGATCAAATTATCTGCTTCCCTGCGAGAGCACACTCCGCTGTTAGCAATATATTTATTCAATCGTGTAAGACCATCAGAAGGTTTTTCTTCCCACACTTTTGGTTTGAAAGACTTGGCTGATCGAATGACACGCTTTTGAACAAAGGGCCGTTGTTCGCCTTCTACATAAGGTTTCCTTTCAAATCGTTTTGGTTTTTCTTCTCTTGATGAATCCTCTTCCTTTTTGAATGGTTTCTTGAAGTCATCCGAATATCTCTTCCCTCCTTCAGGCTTTTCAAATTTTCCTGGTCGGCCAAACGAGCCAGCAGAATTTGTTGTCTTACGAAATGGTTTTTCATCTCCGCCTTCTGAGCGAAATGGTTTTGAAAACCGTGGCTTATCGGAATCTGATGATCCTTCATCCCTCCGTTTTAACGGTCTTTTAAAATCTCCTTCTGCTTTTCCGAAACCTTGCTTACCAAATGAAGGTGATGAGCTACCATATCTACGAAAGGGTTTTTCATCTCCTCCTTTCGAACGAAAAGGTTTGGAAAATCGTGGTCGCTCCGACCTGGAATCCGATGAACCCTCTTCGCGTTTCTTATAAGGTCTTTTAAAATCACTTTCTGGTTTTGAAAAACCACCAGGTCTGCCAAATGAAGATGATGCACTTCCAGTTTTACGAAATGGTTTTTCAACTCCTTCTTCGGCACGAAATGATTTGGAAAACTTTTTTGGGTCTTCAGATTGTGCCCCGAATGAGCCTCCTTCTCGCTTGCCTGCCGGCAAGTAAGGCTTCTGAAAGGGCCTTTTGAAATCACCCGGGCCTTTTCCCCAACGTGGCTTTGAAAACCCGCCAGAACGATCTCCATCTGGCGACTCTCCAGGTTTTCGGAATGGCTTTGAAAAAGCAGCAGAGCTTGATGAAGACCTTCTTTCGCCACTAAAAGAATCATCTGGCCTTGACTTCTTTTTACCTCGAAATGCTTTTTCGGCATTTGACTTTTTGCCGAATGAAGTTCCCTTGCTTTTGGATTTATTGTTTCGTTGTTGTGCCATTTCTTATTGGTAATCGGTGACCAGTGATTGGCAGCCAGCTGAAAAACCGATTACCTAATACCGATTACCAATTTTTACTGGTTGTCCGTTGTTTCTCCAATAGTATTCACTTCTTGGGTGAAGTCCTTTGGTGTAGGTAATTCGTTGATATCGTTGATGCCAAAGTATTCCATAAACCTGGCGCTTGTTCCATACAGCATTGGTCTTCCAATTGTTTCCGCTTTGCCACGAATTTCTATTAAGCCTTTATCCAAAAGTTTTTGAATTGCGTAATCACAGTTTACACCGCGTATGTTTTCTACTTCTGTCTTTGAGATTGGTTGTTTGTAAGCTATGATAGACAGCGTCTCCATAGCAGAGGTTGACAATCGCTTTTTTGACTGCTGCTTCAACATGATGCCAATGCTAGCCTGATAAGCAGGTTTCGTCAAAAACTGAAATCCGCCCCCACCTCTGTAAAGTTGAAAAGAGTATTCTTCAGCTTGAAATTTTTCTTCAATCCTTTGAATGGCCGCAGTAATATCATCTTCGGGAACATCGGCATTAAACATTTCCGACAAGCAAGCCTTTATATCTACAACTTTAGTAGGGCTTGGCGAACAGAAGATCAGCGCCTCAACATGATTTTGTAAAAAGTCCATGGTGTATTTAAGTCCCTAAAATTCAGGAAGGGATTTAGCCTGCCTGCCGGTAGGCAGGGGTGAGGTGTTAATCTTGTTTCATCATCTTCGCCTCAATGGATTGTGTGGTATGTGGTACTGCAATCAATCTTTCCTTTGAAATCAACTTTCCAGTAACAGTACAAATTCCATAGGTGCCATTTTTAATTCTCACCAAAGCATTTTCAAGATTAGTCATGTATTTCAACTGACGCGCTGCCAGTTGGCTCAAATTCTCCTTCTCTGCTGTTTCGGCACCGTCTTCCAACACTTTGGTGTTGCCACCGGAAGTACTATCGGTGCCTGCGTCATTATTGCGGTTCAATGTTTCTTTTAAAATTTTAAATTCCTCACGAGCCTTGTCTAATTTGCTGTGAATAAGCGTCTCAAACTCCCTCAACTCACTTTCGCTATATCTTGTCTTGTCTTCTGGAGTACTGGAAGGATTAACAGGCTTATGAGCAATTGGTCGTTGCGTGATTATTGGAAAAATATTTAATTGTGGGGAAATTTTGGGAATAGCCATCGCCTCTTGTTTTCTGGTAAGGGGCTTGGGCAGTTTGGGAGATTTAGGTGTCTTTGCTGCTTTAGGTGCTTTCACAGTAACTGCTTTCTTAATGGGCGCAGTCTTTTTGACAACTACTTTTTTAGTCAACACCTTTTTAGCTTTCGATTTCTTCGCTGCCTTTTTTACTGGAGCTGCCCTCTTAACCACCTTGGCTTTCGCTTTTGGGGCAACTTTTTTCGCTTTTGGCTTTGCTTTAGCTGTTGCTTTTTTGGCAACTTTAGTGGAAGACTTCTTATTAGATTTGGCCATAAGGTTCTCGTTTTAAGGTATTTAAAAAGATGCGCAAAAATACGGGGTAGCACTTAAAACAAAAAATGTATTTCATTTAATTCCAATCTTATAAAAATTTGGCATTAATGCCTTTAATCCTCTCAATTCAAGCTTTTAGTAGCCCGCCATGATCGCTTGCAAGACCTGGCTGGAGTCTAAAAAAAAATAAATGAAAAAAGCGTTGAGGCAAAGAGCAGAGATGAAATTTAATCTCATCGTATTCTGATGATTCGCTTTGGTCGGTATCTTTAGGACCAGGTAAAACCAGATCAGGAAGTAAATTACAACAGGTGCCAGAAATAAAAGGAAATAAATACCATAGCGTAGAGAGTAGAATCTGTTAAAAAAGATCACGTAGCCTGCTGCGGCCATCGTAAATACAACTAATACGAACATGAATGTACCTCTTATTCCTAACCAGAAGCTTATCGTGCGATCTCCCCTTTTAGCATCCTCTTCATGTTGATAAATCTGTGTCATAGGGTAGGTGCCTGTAAGGATAATACTTGAAAGTGCAGCTGGAATTAAAACCCGACTGTTTAAAAGATTCTCCAATCCAAAATCATTAATGCCAACATAGCACAGTAAGAATGTGAAAAAGCCCTGGAAGAATGCTACCGTTAACAATCCACTAATTGGAGATTTCTTTAGCCGGATAGAAGGATGGCTATACGCTTTTGAAGCAAGTCCATACATCAAAAGCATAACCGCAAACAGAAGGCTGATTTTGATAACGCCAAGCACTATAGCAATCACGTCAAACAAAAGTGACATATAATACAATCCTTTATTAACAGGTGGCGGATTCTTAAGACCTCCTATGCTGCCTTCATCTTTGTCAAAATAACTATTGTAGCCATTGCTGGCCGGGTATAAAAACAAATGAACAATGATAAACGACCAGATCAAACGTGGCTCATTAAAATTCGGAGAAATGCCCAAGGCAAAAAGATAAACAGGCATCAGGAAAAAAGAAAATGGAATACGGAGATGAAGTAAAGTGGATTTTGAAAACATAACCGTGAACTATTTTAACAAGATAAGTTTTTTTAGGTTATACTTGACAGATGAGTTACATCACCGCGATTGGCACCGCCTCACCACCCAATAAATTTAGTCAATCGACCATTGCTGACTTCATGACGAGGTCCATGCAATTGCAGGGTGAGGATGAAAGAAAGCTTCGGACATTATTTCGTGCAACAGGTATTGAAACGAGGCATTCCGTGCTGGATGACTATGGAAAGCAGGAGGGCTTTGACTTTTACTCGAACACAAAAAATTTAGAACCCTTTCCATCTACAAAAAGAAGATTGGATGTTTTCCGACAACATGCGTTGAGTCTCAGCCTTGCGGCCGTGTCCTCGTGCATGATCCGGGCACAAGAGGTGGATTTGAACTCTCTCACGCACCTAATTGTGGTAAGTTGTACGGGCATGTATGCCCCCGGTCTTGATATTGATATCGTCAAGTCACTGAAGTTAAATTCGACTATTCACAGGACCTGTATCAATTTTATGGGCTGCTATGCAGCATTTAATGCCATTAAATTGGCCGATACATTTTGCCGGATGGAATCAAACGCAAAAGTCCTGGTGGTTTCTACAGAATTGTGCACACTACATTTTCAAAAAATGAATACTGAAAATAATATGCTGGCCAATGCCTTGTTTGCTGATGGCTCTGCTGCCTTATTAATAGAATCCGCTCCCCGCAAAGGACTAAATATAGTGCCAGAAAGTTTCTATTGCGATCTCGCCTATGATGGCGAACAGGATATGGCGTGGTCAATCGGTGACATGGGTTTTCAAATGCAATTATCTTCATATGTGCCAGAAATTATTCGCAATGCCATTCGCAAACTAACTTCCTCTTTATTAGCAAACATTTCAAAGCAACTTTCAGATATCACTTTTTTTGCCATCCATCCGGGCGGGAAAAAAATTTTAGAAGTGGTTGAACAGGAACTTGGACTGAGCAAAGAACAAAATCGCTTCGCATACGAAGTTCTTAGAAACTTTGGTAACATGTCGTCACCTACCGTTCTATTTGTTCTTAATGAATTGATGAAAAGTCTCAAAGGAGGAGACGAAGGTAAAAAAATTCTGAGTTTTGCCTTTGGTCCTGGCCTTACCTTGGAGAGTATGGTGCTCAAAATCGAAAATCACCAGTAAGAACATGACTGCTGATTTTTCACAACGCTCTGGCGTATTAGAGATCATGGACGATCTTGATTGCAAGGGCGAAGTTGTGGATCAAACCTTACGTGAACTCGATATCATAAACCATTGGCTGGGGGGCAACGTTGTTACGCGGGGCGGACTAAATTCTTTGCTTCAACATGTTACCATAAAAAAAACGATTTCAATTGTTGATCTTGGCTGCGGTAGCGGAGAGATGCTGAGGTTAATTTCGAAAGCAGCAAACCGTGATGGCAGAAAGGTAGAGCTCTTTGGTATTGACGCCAATCCCAACATAACTTCATTTGCACAAAAACATTCTGCCGCCTATGATCATATTAGTTTTGAAGCGCAGGATATTTTTTCGAAAGAGTTTCAAGGGCGGAAATTTGATGTTGCACTGGCCACCTTATTCTTTCATCACTTCGATGACGAACAACTTATAGCCTTTTTCAAGCTATTGAAAGGTCAGGTCAACATCGGAATTGTAATCAACGACATTCATCGTCATTTTCTACCCTATTATTCTATCAAGCTCCTCACCCGGTTTTTTTCCAGATCATCAATGGTAAAGTTTGATGCCCCCCTTTCTGTTCTTCGGGCTTTCAAAAAGAAAGAGTTGATAAATATTCTGAGCAAAGCCGGTATAGAAAACTACTCACTAAAGTGGAAATGGGCATTTCGGTGGCAGGTGATCATTTCTTTACCCACGTGACCTTAACCTCATGAATTAATTCTGGCACAATTTTTACTACTTTAGCCTCGTTAGGCGATAGCCAGTAAACTCTCAAATTTCTATGAAAACGAAGCTTTTTCTCCTCTCACTTATAGCAATTATTCCCGCTTGCTCTTCCAGTATTCTGGGTAAAAAAGTAAAAGAGCCATTTCAAGGATCAGCCTATGAATCCAACAATCGCTTCTTCCGGGCAACCGGCAAGGGAGAAAGTTCAGCAGATAACATCGCCCGTGGTAAAGCCGACATTGAAGCCAAATCCATTTTAGCCGGACAAGTGAACACCACCATGAAGCAAGTGACCGATCAGTATTTGGGACAAACCGAAAACGCCAATGCTGCCGATGTGGCCGATAAATTTCAGAGCTTGGTTCGCGAAACAATGAACACAGACATCGCTGATTTGCGAAAAATAGGAGAAGAAAAATATTTCAATGAAAAAGAAAAGAAATACACAGTCTTTATTGCATACGAGATCAAGAAAAACGCCATGTTTCGCTACATGAAAAAGCAGGCCAAGACCGATCAAAAAATTGACGAGCGTCAGCAGGAAATTATTCAGAAAATTTTGGATGAGGAGTTGAAAAAGACAGAAGACAATTAATTTAAGAACTCTCAGATGAACATTTCAATTTGAGGCTTAGTAATATTTGATTTAGCCCATTTGTGATTCTTCGTGTCATACTGAAATCCCAAGCCTTTCAATCGGTTAGGAATATCCAATGCAGAATAGTTTAGTTCTTGTAAAAGTTCGTCCGACCAACACCTTATAATGAGATCATTAAAAACCTCTTCTTCAGTTAATTCAGTAGAAGTTTGTTTCTCATTAAAATAATCAGAAAGTAACTCATCAAACTTCTTGGCAATACTTCTTTTCCGAAAAATTTGATTTTTTCTTTTCTGGAAAGTGAGAATAAATTCTCCAGCAATCACGGTATGCACTCCCTTTTTTTTATGCATAGACCAAATCGTGCCGGTTCCCTGAGGGACGGATGCAATTAATTCACATTTAGAGTCAAAGGCCGAATCCAGAATTGCCTCAAAATATCTTACATCCTTATGCTGAAAAACAATAGACAAAAAGCGATTTTCCTTCAACATATCTGACATGGCTGAAATCGACTTTGCTAAATTTTGGATGTAGAATTCTTCAGTATGCTTAAGGTTCCCACCAACAATGAGTTCATTTTGAAAATCCAGCACAGTAGGTGAATTGCCCAACCAAATATTCCATAGTGTTGATAAATCGAGGTATGCGATATGCCCGCCATATGGAGGATCTGTGAATATGTAGTCTATTTCCTTAGAGTATTTCTTGTTTAACTCGATAGCGTTAACATTATGTGCAAGATAATTGCCGTAAATACCATATTTCCGTTTGCTGTTTTCTCTTTCATGCAGAATTTCACTGTGTGCTTTTACAATATTTCTTACTCTTTGCGTAAAGACTTCTAATGGGTTAAGTTCTACAACATTGGATGCTATTTTATAGCGGTAAATACTAAAAATACTCGATCCACCTCGTGATTCTTTTCTGCCGTCAGTTGAAAGAAAAGTTTTGTTGATTTTACTTAATGTTGCGGACCACGCTGTTAAAACAATGTGTTTCAATTGAGAATCCTCGATCTTTTCTATCTCAGATTTAATAATTACAAGACTGATCAGTTGCTTTTTCGTGAAAAGATCATAATAGTATTCTACATCTGAATTTTTTGGCAGTTTAACATTCTCTGGAAATTTATAATCTATTTGATAATCAGGCCAATTTGCCTCAAATTCATTATCCGGTAACCCAAGTAGTAAATTAAGGTGACCAGAAATGCCATCAATAATTTCTACAAAAGCATTTTTTACCTCTTGCTCAGTTTTTATGCTCAGAAAATAAAGTCCATTGGAAATAAAGTTAGCAAGGGGGTTTATATCATTTTGTATTCCAACCCTTGAAAGAAGATAGGCTTCTATTGCTGTTACACCTGAACCTCCAAATGGATCCAATACTAAATCGAGTGGCTGAGAGTATCTTTCAATATAGTCCCGTACAACATTATATGGCCTCCTCGTAAAATATGGATGTACTCCATAATGCCTTCGCGCCCCTTGTCTGTCAGGTTCAATTTTGTTTTTAATTGGCAGAATATCTTGATAACTCATAATTTCCCAATATAACTACACATGGCATCTAATTCAATTATATCGATGTTCGGTTCAACATACTTAATGTCATTAATTGCGCATAAAATGACAGCACGACTAAGTTCTTCCTTGCCATATTTGTTTTGCTGATAAATAAATCCTTTGCTGTATTTCTTTATTTCAATTGGGACAGTGTACTCTGGTAAGCTGTGAAATGAGAATTGACTTAAGCAGTCGTAACCCTTACCAACATAAGGGCCTAATGAAACACCTAATAATTTTAAGGATCCTGAAGTGCGCAACAAATCTGACTCTTGTAGATGAGGTACTTTTAGTTTAGTTGCAGAAACGACCCGACAAATTTCTTTAAACGCCCATAATACCTCATTCTTAGTTTGTCTTTTTAACAAGAATTCGAGTTGAGTTTTCCAAAATGGACTGATATACTGATTTGAAAAAGTTAAGGGCCTATCAACCCTAGTTATGGTTTGATCTTTTTGGTTAGAGGCAAACTTTATTTTTGTTGGCGTTAAGTAAAAGCTATTGTCAAAAAATGTAATTTCTACATCAATTCTTTCAAAGTCACCAATTTTTAAGATATACCATTTCCTTATGGATTCGCCAATACTTGATTCTGCCCTCCCTTGTTGGATTCGGTCGTGGCCAACACTACCACTTACTACTTGTCCTTTTGAATTAATCTTATGATCCTTACTAACGGCAAAAAAATCTGTTTTGGTTGCTCCATAAGGAGTGACTAATGCTACCCTTACTGCGCCTTTCTTTCTCAAATAAGTTTTTACAACGTCCGAGAGATTATGAAAGTAATACTGTGGACCGCCAGACTCCCGACTGTCTCTTTTGGTTTGTTGCAAGTGCATTTCTTTTACTTTATTCTACTTATTGATCTCCGAATCCAAACAACGTTCTCGAATTTAAATTACAAATTTTTATTTAAGGTTCTAAGCCGCAAACATTAAATACATGGAAATGGCATCTATATTATCAAATCGGCTCATCAACTAATTTGCATTAGCCATCTTCTCCGCGGTATCAGCAATCTTTAACTGCTCAATAAAATTTCCGATATCGCCATTCATCACGGCTGGCAAATTGTGCTGGGTGTAACCAATGCGGTGATCTGTTACCCGACTTTGCGGATAATTATAGGTTCTTATTTTTTCTGAACGGTCGCCACTGCGCACCTGGCTTTTGCGCGATGCCCCAACTTCGGCTTGCGCTTTTTCTACTTCGCGCTCGTATAGTCTTGCCCGCAACATCGCCATCGCCCGCTCTCTGTTTCCAAGCTGTGATCGCTCCACCTGGCAGGTAACCACAATACCAGAAGGCTTATGCGTCATCTGAACCTTCGTTTCCACTTTGTTTACGTTCTGCCCACCAGCGCCACCCGATCGTGAAGTGATAACTTCAATATCCGCTGGATTGATTTCCACATCAACTTCTTCTGCTTCAGGCAATACAATTACCGAAGCAGCCGAGGTATGCACGCGGCCTTGTGTTTCGGTGGCCGGTACACGCTGAACTCTGTGAACTCCTGATTCGTATTTAAAAATTCCGTAGGCGCCTTCACCCTCAATGCTGCTGATCACTTCTTTGTACCCCCCTGCCGAGCCTTCGGTTACATCCATCACCGACATCTTAAAGCCTTTCTCCTCGCAATAACGCTGGTACATACGCCACAGATCACCAGCAAATAGTGAAGCTTCATCACCACCTGTTCCCGCTCTTATTTCTAAAATAATATTCCGGTCATCATTCGGGTCTTTGGGCATTAGCAAGTCTTTAATGTCCGCATCCAGTGCATCTCGCTTTGGCGTAAGTTCCTCCAATTCCATTTTGGCAAGTTCACGCATCTCCGGATCCTTCTCCGCATCCAGTACGTCTTTTGCGTGATCAATCCCCTCAACTATTTTGGTAAATGCATCATATTTTTTAACTACCTTCTCCAGGTCGCGATACTCTTTGCTCAGTTGGCTGAATTTTTTAATGTCCTTCATGGTCTCTGGCTGAGCAAGCAATTGACCAACATCTTCAAACCTGAGCTTTATTTCTTCCAGTTTCTCAATCATAATTCAATGCCCACGCTAATGCCATTTGGAACGGGTGCGCAAAGTTAAGAAAATAGGTGATGATGGTTTGTTTTTTGGCAGCTGCGGCAATCCTCCTTCGACCTATGCAAACAAACGGGTAAGCATGGCACCGGGCTATCGTTACAAGCTCTGCGATTTACACTTGTCCTGCTGCAAGCTATCTTGGGCTTTTCTCTACTTTCCCCTGCGCTGCTTTCCAAACAATTTTATTGCATTCCCTGATGTCATACGAGTTGATTAACTTCACGGCTCACAACTCAGGGTATGAAATATGTTATTCTTTTCGGCATTGTAATTTTGACAAGCTGTGGCGGAACACTTACGGAAGAGCAACGAAAAAAAGCGCGTGAAAGCATGGCAGAAGGTCAGCTTAAACGTGTAACCGATGCTGAAATGACGGAGGCTTCTTTTGCACTGGGGCGATCCATTGCCCAACTCATAGTGAAAACTGACCTCGATCTCACCAACCGGAACTTTTTAGATTCATTAGAAAAAATCCATAACGTCAAAATAATTTCCATGCAGCCAGGGGATTCTACCAGTCGCGCGGTGGAGCAACAAATCATTGAAGCCTATATTGCCGGAGCAGGTCAGGTTGAATTAAATGACAATATTCAAAAGATCGGTAAAGATTCTATCCTATACACCAAACCCATTTTAAAAGACCGGCCCGATGGTTCTGTCGAATTCAGCAAAGCACTGGGCATTCGTATGGCGAAAAAAGAAATCGTGCTCTCCATTAAAGATTAATTTTTATTGTCTGTTTTTAAACCACATAGGCACATAAGAAACATAGTATGCTGACTCTGAAAACCTATGTGCTCTATGTTCCTATGTGGTTATTATTTTTTGGCCTATCTGACAAATTAATCTAATGGCAACTTCCTGGAAAATTTGGGTAGACACGGGCGGCACGTTCACTGATTGCATAGCCATCACACCTCAGGGAAATTTTAAGCGATTAAAAGTATTGAGCAATAGCGTGCTGCGTGGCAAGATCCTGTCACAGTCAGATCGCCAGACGCTAAGGGTTCAATTATACTGGCCCATTCAAAAAGACATTTATAAAAATTTTACATTAACCATCCTCGGAAAAAAAATCATCATTCGCAAAATTCAGTCTGTAAACCTTATTGAAAATAACATCACGCTTACCAAACCAGTGGAAGGTAATTTCGATGGCAACACCATTGAAATTACATCCCATGAAGAAGTCCCTGTCTTTGCCGCGCGAATGCTCACTGAAACATTCCTTGATCAACCCTTCCCTGCCATTGAGATGAGATTGGGATCAACACGCGGAACAAATGCTATCCTGGAGCGAAAAGGAGCGAAGACCGCATTATTAGTCACGAAAGGGTTTAAAGATCTTCTCTTGATTGGAAATCAACAACGGACTGATCTATTTACATTGAATGTCATCAAAGAAAAACCATTGTACCATCTTGTGCTGGAAGTAGATGAACGAGTTGAAGCCAATGGAAATATTCTGACATCGCTTTCCCAGAATGAAATAAGACGGCTGATTGAAATCCTTCGAAAACATAAAATTGAATCCATTGCCTGTGCTTTTTTAAATAGCTACAAAAACCCTACGCACGAAATCCAAATGAGGGATGCACTTGCAGGAGGAAACTTTCCCTTCATCACCTGTTCCCATCAACTTTCAAGTCAGGTAAAAATAGTACAGCGTGCTGAAACAAGTGTTGCTAATGCTTATCTATCCCCGATTATTCATGGTTACGTCAACCGAATTATTGCTGGTTTGGCAAATGCCGATCTTAAAATAATGACCAGCGCAGGAGGGCTTGTGGATGCCAAGGTTTTTAATCCAAAAGATAGTCTTCTAAGTGGTCCAGCTGGTGGCGTGGTGGGGGCCGCTACCACCGCCTGGCTTTCAGGAATCAATAAGCTTATCACGTTCGACATGGGTGGCACGAGCACGGATGTTTCGTTGTACAACGGACGCTATGATTACCGCTACGAATCAAAAGTAGGAGCGTTTAAAATTCTATCACCGGCCCTGGCCATCGAAACCATTGCCGCGGGAGGTGGATCCATTTGCGACTTTGATGGATACCGGTTTACCGTTGGACCACACAGTGCAGGCGCTTCGCCTGGTCCGGCATGTTACGGGGCAGGAGGGCCACTTACCATTACCGATGTCAATTTGTTATTAGGCAGGATTGACCCAGACAAAATTTCAATACCGCTTCATCGCAATAAAGCGGAGAAAGCATTAAAAATATTATTGTTAAAAATTAAAAAGTCAACACGCAAAACATATTCTGCAACGGCTGTGCTTGAATCGCTAATTCAAATCGCAAACGAAAAAATGGCGGAAGCAATCAAAAAAGTTTCGATTCAAAATGGTCATGATCCTTCCGAGTATACATTACTTAGTTTTGGCGGAGCCGGTGGGCAGCATGCGCTTCAACTGGCAGAAATATTAAATATGAAGAAAGTATTGATCCCATATGATGCTGGGCTTCTTAGCGCGTATGGAATCGGGCATGCTTCGATCGAGCAATTTGAAGAAAGATTAATTTTAAAACCACTCTACCTGGCGAAAGAGGAACTGGGTGATGTGTTAAAAGAGCTCGAGGAAAACGGTAAGCATACGTTAACTCAGAATGGCTATTCATCTTCCGAAATTCACCTTCACAAACAACTTCTCTTTCTCCGATTCAAGGGACAAGAAAGTACAATTGAAATAGATTACCAACCTGAAACAAATATCACTGAAATCTTTCGAAAAAAATACGAATCCATTTTTGGGCATTGGCTGGAATCACGCGAAGTTGAACTTGAATCTGTCAAAGTGATTGTTACTGTGAAAGGATATTTTACAGAAAAAAATCCTAAAGTTGAGAAACCTTATTATCCACAATCCAGCAAAAAGCAAAAACTCTTTGCGGGCAGTGGTTGGAAAAATGTATCTGCTTATCAATGGGAAGAACTAATGGCGGGATCAGAGATTGAGGGCCCTGCTGTCATCACAAGTCGTAATTCAACCACCGTTGTTGATCCTGGTTGGTGGTTTTCCTTGGATGAAAATAATAATGCACTTCTTCAAATGAGAAGAAACATCAAAACAAAATCAAGTTCGCACAGTAAAGAAGCTTTGCTGGAATTATTTACTAACCGATTTACTTCCATAGCACACGAAATGGGTGCATTGCTTCAACGAACATCCTTTTCGGTTAACGTGAAAGAACGATTAGATTTTTCATGTGCCTTGCTCGACCCTGAAGCATACCTGGTGGTCAATGCCCCACACATACCTGTTCACCTTGGTAGTTTGGGTGTTTGTGTGCGCCAGGTATTGAAAAAAATAAAAATCCATGAAGGAGATGTGATTATTACTAACCATCCTGCATTTGGTGGTTCGCACCTACCCGATGTAACATTGATAAAAGCTGTGTTCGCGAATAAAAAATTGGTGGGCTATGTGGCCAACAGGGCACACCATGCCGAGATAGGCGGAAGAAACCCAGGTTCCATGCCAGCTGATGCAACTACACTGGAGGAAGAAGGTGCAATTATTACTCCTACATATTTGGTTAAGAAAGGAGCGCCTCAATGGGAGGCGATCAAAAAAATATTTACAGGAGCAAAATACCCAACACGGCTGTGGGAAGAAAATCGGGCAGATATAAATGGTGCTTTGGCGGCCATTACATTTGGTGAAACTGCTTTACAAGAGTTATGCAAAACGTATAAAACAAATTCAATAAAGATCTATATGAAAATGCTTCGCGATCATGCCTCATCTCTTTTGCATGAACGATTGAAGCAACTTTCATCCAAAGCTTTTAAAGCAGATGAGCGATTGGATGACGGTTCAAAATTGAAGGTTGCTGTTCATCTTAAGCAAAACAAGCTGATCATTGATTTCAGCGGTTCTTCATCCGTTCATCCGGGCAATTTGAATGCTAACTACGCTATCGTCCAGAGTGTAGTGCTCTATGTACTTCGGCTATTGGTGAATAAACCGATCCCTATGAATGAGGGATTGATGGAAAGAGTGAAACTGATGTTACCGCACGGCTTGTTGAATCCGGATTTTGTGAACGGCAAACTCCCAGCGGTGGTTGGAGGAAATACCGAAGTCAGTCAACGCCTTACCGATACTCTTCTAAAAGCATTTCAACTGGCCGCTTGCAGCCAGGGCACGATGAATAATTTTTTATTTGGTAACGAACACTTTGGGTACTACGAAACCATTTGCGGAGGAACTGGTGCAGGTCCTGGATTTGACGGTGCAAATGCTGTTCATCAGCACATGACCAATACCCGAATTACAGATCCTGAAATTTTAGAACTACGGTATCCGGTTCGTCTTGAAAAATTTGAAATCAGGAAGAGATCTGGCGGGAAAGGACGGTGGAAAGGTGGTGACGGAATAGTTCGTGAACTCTTTTTCAAAGAAAAACTGGTGTTAAATATTCTTTCTCAACACCGGGTTGAAAAGCCTTACGGCATGAAGGGGGGATTGCCAGGAAAGACTGGTCAACAAGTAATTATCCGAAAAAATGGTCAAGTCCAAAAGTTAAAGGGGATGGACAGTACGATGGTAAATGAAGGGGACCGAATCATCATTCTTACTCCAGGTGGAGGTGGATATGGAAGAGTTCCGGTTTCAAGTCGAAAGTCTTAACTCCTCCGGGCACTTGATAGCGCTAAGTATCCAATTGTCTCGCTCATACCTGGAAATAATAAAAAACCCCGCGTGAACGGGGCATTAAATATTATTACCTAAAACTCTTAATTCGTTTTTGTTGCAGGTACGGCTGGCGGGGTAATACCAAGCTTTTTCAACACCAATAATGAGATGTTATATTTTTCATCGCTGTAGAGTAGAATATCTGTGCCCCCCGGTACCTGCGGGCTTAAAATAAATGAATAATCATTTTCTTTGGCTACTTCTTCGATGGCCTTGCCAACCTTTTCATAAACTGGTGCCATGAGTGTGTTTTGTTTAGTCTGCAACGAGGTTTGAGCGTCTTGCTGGAACTTCTGAATGCTCTCCTGCATACCCTGCAATTCTCTTTCCTTATCAGCTTTGATCGCATCGGGTGTAGTTGCCGGCATGGCCTGATAGGCTTTGTATTTTGTTTCCAATTCCTGGCTCTTTGCCTTCAATTGATTCTCCAACTGCGATGCAAATGTTTTTAAGTCGCTGTCAATTTGTTTGAATTCAGGTAACAGGGTGAATATATAATCCCAGTCTGCATAGCCAATTTTTTGAACGACTGGCTGTTGAGGTTGTGTTTGCGCGTATGACGCAATAGAAACGCATCCTAAAAAAATCAAAAGAAAAATTGTTCTCATTATAGTTGTTAGTTAGTGTTTATTTAATCTTATCGTTAGGGTCACCCAATCCAAGTTCTTCCAATACAAAATCCGTATAGTCGTGTCGCGGATCCGTATAAATCATTACCAACTCGCTAGCCTTATCAAAAATGATGGCCAATCGATTGGTTTTTGCTATTTTTTCAACTGCCTCAAATACCTTGTCCTGCAAAGGTTTAATCAATTCTTGCTTTTTCAAAAAAAACAAGCCACCAAATCCAAAAACTTTTTTCTGATACTCCTTCAACTCTATTTCCTTCTTTTTTATATCATCCAATCGTTCTTGCTTCATTTCTTCTGTTAGCAGCACCTGTTCTGCCTGAAAGCTGCTATAAAGCCCTTCCACTTTCTTTTGCATTTCTTCCACTTCCTTTTGCCATCCTACGGAAAGCTGCTCGATTTCATCCTGTGCCTTTTTGTAATCTGGCATTTTACCCAGTATAAAATCCGAGTCGATGTAGCCGAACTTCTGAGCTGAAACAAAATTCAGGCCTAAACCAAAAATAGCGATCGTCAGAACAAAAAACCTCATTTTATCTCAGTTGTTGGCCTATTGTAAAATGGAATTGAGAACCACTCTTTTGTGAGGCTCCAGGCAGGGTATCAAATCCATATGCCCAGTTTAACCCAATCAAGCCGAAGGCAGGCATAAAAATCCTCGCTCCAAATCCTGCTGACTTATAAAGACTAAAAGGATTAAAGTCTTTAAAGTTACCCCAGTTGTTACCTGCTTCCGTGAAAACAAGACCATAGATGGTGGCGGTTTGACCTGTTGTAACAGGATAACGTAACTCTAATCCAAGTTTATTATAGACAATACCGCCAACTAGTTGATCTCCTGTAACATTTTGGTTTCCCAGAGCATAATTAGGAGGTGTAACCTGATTATTAGGATAACCCCTCAATCCGATAATTTCCTGACCTAACACATAAGAGCTAAATCCTCCAGCCAATCCATCACCACCAACCAAAAATCGGCCAAAAGGACCTGGCTCCAAGGAGCTTGAATAGGTGTTAATAAATCCAAAATGTGCTTTACTCTCCACTACCAGACTGCGGCCGTTTGGTTTGGAACTTCCTAAAAGTTTAAGATAGAACTTCGCATCAAACATCCATTTGTTCTGTTCAACCCACTTATATTTCTGATTCACGTCATCATAGTAACCTGGCTCTCTCCACTGTGAATACGGAGGGGTTAGGATCATGCTTAGTGAAATGGTTGATCCTTGCGTTGGATACATTGGATTATCTATACTATTGCGCGCCAATGTTGTGTTGAGATTAAAATCATAGGTCTTTCCTACTGCAGCCGGCAATCCTGGATAATTTTTATAATCATAGACTAGAAAAGATAAAGCGTTAGTGAGTGAGAAGTAATTGTCGGGCCACTCCAATCTTCTTCCTAAGCCTATGGTAACTCCTTTTTGCCTCAAAATTGGAGCGGTATTGTCGTAATTGACCGATCCTGAGCTATACCCACTTGGTTGCCTAGAGACCGAACTGTTTAAACTGACGGTAAATGAATTTGGCTTTCTTCCACCAAGCCATGGCTCGGTAAAGGACACACTATAGCTCTGATAGGACTTTCCATTGGCTTGTGCTCTTAAAGAGAGTCTTTGCCCGTCCCCAACCGGAAGAGGGCTCCACTTATCGCGGTGAGGAATATTTCGCAGTGAGAAATTATTGAACGAAATGCCCGCTGTACCTACAAATCCATAATAGCCACCCCATCCTCCTGAAAGTTCGATCTGATCATTTGATTGTTCCTCTACTTTCCATTCAATGTCAACTGTTCCATCTGCTGGGTTTGGTCGTATATCCTGTTCCACTTTTTGAGGATTGAAAAATCCCATCGTGGAGAGCTGTTGCTGTGTGCGAATGATGTCTGACCTTCTGAATTTTTGGCCTGGTACGGTGCTAAGTTCCCTGCGAATCACATGGTCACTGGTTCGCTCATTTCCGCTGATTAAAACTTGATTGATAGTGGCCTGGTCGCCCTCAAAAATTCTCATTTCAATATCAATCGAATCGCCTACTACAGCTACTTCCACATCATCTACCCGGAAGAAAAGATAACCATCATCCATATAGAGCCCGTTGATGTCTGCACCTTTTGGATTGAATGTGGTCTTTTTATGGATCATCTCCTTATTATAAACATCGCCCTTATTGATATCAAGGATTTTATTCAACGTAGCATTTGTGTGCAGATAATTTCCTGTCCAGATGATGTTTCTAAAATAGTATTGCCTGCCTTCTGAGATTTTAAATTTTATGTCAATATTCTTTTCATCGAAGGCAACTATCGTATCGGAAATGATTTCTGCATCTCGATAGCCTTTGGTATTATAGTAATCAATCATTTTAATTTTGTCCTCTTCAAATTCAGAGGTTATGAATTTTGATCCGCTAAAGAAATTCAGCTTGACATTCTTGTTAACAAACTCTTTGACTTCTCCCCAACTCATATCGTAACTTGAATCCAGCACTTCAATAATTTTTTTGGGTTTAAAATCCAGCAAAATTCCGAGCAAGACCCGATGAAGAGTGATGCGTGCGTGCTCATGTGTTTTCTTAAGGGGTTTCTTCAATTTGGAAGCACTTATGTTTTTGTTGCCCTCAAAAAGAATTTCATTTATACGCACTTTGCTTTTCAGATCAACATCAATACGCAATTTTATACCTCCGCGATTGAGCGTATCCAATTCTTGAAATACTTTGACCGTAGTATACAGGAATCCTTTTTTCGTGAAATGCTTTTTTACGGTAAGTTCTGTGTTGCGAATCATGGCGTCATTCACAATTTTGCCTTTAATGAGTGTTAGATCTTCTTTTAAACTGGATTGGCGTCCTTTTGAAATCCCCGTAAAGTAGTATTCCGTGAGCCGGGGCCGTTCGGATAGTTTTATGATCAAAAACACATTTTGTCCCTCAACTTTCTCAACCAAAATTTGAACATCGCCCACTAATCCGTGCTTCCAGAGTTTGCGTATCGCCCCTGAAATCTGGTCGCCCGGCACTTTTATTTTATCCCCGATTTTTAAACCGGTGAGTGAAATCATCGCATTTTTATCCAACACATTAAGGCCGGTAACTTCAATCCCTCCAATGTAATACTCAGTGGGATTAGCGTAATTCAAATTGGCATCTGTGGTGGGTTGAGTTACCTTCTCCCGACTTTTTCTGAATTGACCAAATCCTGCTGTAACTGCTATACAGAGTACCATTAAAAGGGTAAAAGATCTCTTCATTACTTACACTGTTCGCTCCAATACTTTTCCAAACCTTCTTTCCCTTTTCTGGTACTCACAAATAGCTTCATATAAATCTTCCTTTCGGAAATCAGGCCACAATGTTTTTGTGACATAAAGTTCGGTGTAGGCTATCTGCCATAGTAAAAAATTGCTTACCCTCATTTCGCCACTCGTTCTAATTAATAATTCCGGATCCGGGAAGCCTGCAGTTTCAAGATAGTCACTAAACACCGATTCGTTAATGTCCTCAGACTGAATGATACCATCTTTAACGTCCTTTGCAATCTTCTGCACCGCTGTTACAATTTCTGATCGGCCACTATAGCTCAGTGCTAATAACAGTGTGAGGCCGCTATTATTTTTTGTCGCTTCTACTGCTTCCAACAGGTTGTCCTGGCAGACTTTAGGAAGATGACCTATATCCCCAATGGTGATCAGCTTTACTTGATTCTCATGAAGGGTCTTTATCTCTTTTTTCAGTGTATTCACCAGCAACTCCATGAGGCCGTCCACCTCATCTTTTGGCCTTCCCCAATTCTCCGTACTAAAGGCATAGAGGGTCAAAAATTTAATACCCAACTCTCCACATCCTTCCGTTATATCCTTTACCGCCTGAATTGCATTGCGATGCCCAAAAATCCTGGCGACACCCTTTTTAGTTGCCCATCTTCCGTTACCATCCATGATAACGGCTATATGCCGGGGTAAATTATTAAAGTCTATATTTTCCTTAAAAGAGGCCACAAGGGTGCAAAAGTAGCCTATTTTTTTAAACTAAACACTGTCAATTTCTTGCAGATTCCTCCTTAAAGTTAAGTGATGTTTGTGGGGGCGAAAAAGTTGAACTACCGATAAGGATTGGTAGGACATGGTATATCGTAAAGCGTGCGGGTCAAGGTTATCCCTGTAAAAAAGTAATTGTCATTATCATACCGATTCCCATATTGATAATTTTTAATTGAAGGGTCTCCATCTGAAATATTATCCAGGTAATCAAAAAAGGTTTTACGTATTCCTACTTCAAATGACAGGTACCATTTTGGATTGAGAACATATTTCATTCCCCCCCCAAATGGGATGGCAGGTTGAACATTACTGTATTCAGCATTTTTCGCTGGATTGCCCGAAATAATAAAGAGCGAAAAACCCGCAAACAAGTAAGGTGTAAACCTCAGTCTGCGTTTATCATCTCTCCAATCCAGGAAATGATATTCAAAAACAGTTGAGGCCTCCAAGACAAATAGATTGAATGAACTGGACCGCATAATGGCAAAACTATCGATTGGCCGTTTATCACTTGCTGCCAACTTACCACCCGTCAAAGAGGTTCTAAAACTAACAACTTTACTGATATTGGCGCGATAGAAAACAGTGCCCGCGGGCCTTGAATTTAGAATATTGTAGGTGCGGGCAAGATCTCCTGTGTAATTAAATGCACCTAATCCAAGCCCTACTTCCGAACGCTGAGAAAGCTGCGCTGTACAAAGTTGTGCTGCGAGAAGAAGGCTCCCGAGAATGGAGATTTTTATTCCTTGACCAGGTATGCCAGTCATTATCTGAACTTAGCCTTATGCAAAGTCGCCCCTAAAATATAGGTAAGACGAATACTTGTTACCATATAAATATCCCGATCATTTTTGCTGCCTCTAAGGTTATCAGGATATTCACTTCCATAACCGGCTTCCACCACTATCCCACTTGGCGTAGTTAATGGATTGACTGGCATTCCTGGAATTTCATTCGTTCTGTACGACATGGCCTGAGCTAAAGGGCTATTTAATTTTTCGAGGCCAACATAGTTCTGACTTACATCATCAATGTAGTCAGTAAAGGTATAGCGGAAACCAATGTCACCCCATACATCCATTACTTCATTGACTCTAAATCTCACTCCGGCTCCAAATGGTATAGCGAATTGTATGGTCTTGTATGGCTTTATCCCAAAATTAACATCGGTTGGGTCAAGTGTAGAATATTGACCTTCAGTTCCGAGCGGTCTTAATTTTACCCAATTACCGGCTTCCGCAAGGGGCGCTCCGGTTAAATCTGTTGCCGGTGCTTGAGCTTTTGGCGTATTAATAAACCCGGCTGCTCCAATGTAGACATACGGTGTCCATTTAACACGGCTGATGTAGGTCGCTTCATTTTTGAATAAATCAAAAACCGCTACCACCGATAGCTCCTTTATTTGATTGCGAAATGACAAATTCCTCTTGAAACGATACTGGGAATTCTCACCAGTTGGATCCGCTGATTCCGCATCAGAACCTTTTAAAACTCCATACATAAACTGGCCAACCAAAGAGTATCGAGGACCAAATCTGTGGACAAAGTTGAGGCCAATGCCGGGCCGTGTAAAAGAGATATCCGTACTAACTCGCTGTGGCCGGGGGGCGATGTCACCATAATAGTTTAGAGCATTGACAGAGATACCAATGGAGTTGTATTTCTTCTCCTTCGTAAATCCTTGCTTCTTTCCCCTGAATGAAGATATCCGCTTGTTATTCTTTTTAATGGATCTTCTATTGAACTGCGCAATTGAGTCGGTGTTCATGAAAGCAACCAATAAAATAGAGAGCAACACCAACGTTAACTTTCTCATGCAGAACAGATTTGACTAAAGACAAAACTATGAAATTAACCTGAATCCTAAACTATTCACGAATCCTTTGCCTTAATCCGGGTTCTGATAGCCTTAGTAACTTATTATCAGGACAATTTAGTTTCTTAGATCAAGTCCCCAACTTAGCTTCTGCCTAAGTGTCTTAAAGTAATGATTGCCGCGCAATTGGATCAATTTGACCTTAAAAGTACTCTTTTTGATGGTTAGACTCACCGTTTCATCTATATAGGCAAATCTTGAATCCAACGATATCAGAAATTTTTTGCTCCTGCCTTCCACTTGAAAGGAGATCTTCGAATTATCGGATAAAACGATTGGCCTCGCTGTGAGATTGTGCGGGCTCACAGGAGTAATAATAAAACTTTCAGATTTTGGATATACCAGTGGACCCCCGCAACTTAAAGAATAACCCGTGGAGCCAGTAGGGGTGGATACTATGACGCCATCCGACCAGTATGAGTTTAACAACTCCCCATCCACAAAAACATGTATGGTCACCATGGAAGAAGTATCTTTCTTCATGATGGTGAAGTCATTTAGCGCGAAGTTTAGCCCTTCAAAAAGCTTACTATCTGAATCAAGTTCCAATACTGTACGCGCATCTATTTTATAATCTCCTTTAAAAAGACTTTCAATGGCTTGATCTGTTTCATCCGGACTGGTCGTTGCCAGAAAGCCTAGTCTTCCGGTGTTTATTCCAAGAATTGGTATTTCCTGTTTTCCCACATAGGTCACCGTTTCCAGCAAAGTGCCATCCCCGCCTAACGACAAAAAGAAATCAAAATTTTTCAAGGTATCGCCCGATTCAAAGGAGGGTAGCTTCAAGGATTTAAGCCTGGAAGATTTCAGGTGTTTAAGAAACTTTGACGAAAAATGAATGTCCGCTTTCTTTTTTTGCAGCGCTTCAAATATCTTCTCATTAAACCGCGCTGCCTGGCCTTGTACTTCCTTTCCATGTATTCCTATTCTCATCGTTGAAGAATTCCGGTACAACTAAATATTCAGGTACTTGAGCAGCATATCAATGCGGTCATTGTCATCAACATCTTTTCGGATTTCCTGATAGCGACCTATGATTCGATAACTAAATCTTTCAAGAGTGGCCACAATCCTGGACAAATCTACCTGGTTGATTTTCAATGTCAATTTAATTTTCCCGGGGTCCATCGTATCTTCCACCATTGTACTACTGATTATCTTAGCCTTATTCTCTTCTACCAGCCGACTGATTTCCGCAAGTGAATAGTCAATGAGGTCCATCGAAAGTACAATAATGCCACCTTGCATTTTAACAGCAGCCGTTTGAGCAAATGAGGCCATTATGTCTTGTACGGTAATCACCCCTGCGAATTGCCGCTCTTCATTCAGCACGGCCACAATCTGAAGTTTATTTTCGCCAGCAATTCTTAAAATATCATAGAAGTGTGAATCGGGTGAAACACAACACTCCTTTCCCATTAAATCAAAATCGCCAACGCTCTTATCAATGTCATTCGATTCAAGAATAATTTCTTCCGATATAAACCCGATCAGTTGCCCCTCGTCTACCACCGGCAAATGATTACATCGGAATTCTTCCATCCACACAATCGCTTTATGCGCATCGTCTGTTATCTTGAGAGGGGGGATCATGTGGTTGATAAGTTCCTCAGCTATCATGCTTAATTAGTCTATGGGTTATATAAAAACTTTATCTCATCAAAAAATCAACTACGATCTCGTTAAACTTTTCAGGTTGTTCCATCATTGGAGCATGACAACATTTATCAATAAATTTCAACTCAGAATTAGGGATCAACCTGTTAAATTCGTAGCCTACCATTGGCGGTGTGATCGTATCGTTCAATCCCCATACTAACAGAGTAGGGACTTTAATATTGTGCAATTCTTCTGCCAGGTTATTTCGCTGGGCTGATTTAGCTATCGCAACAATGCGAATACACTTTGGAATACTTTTCGTGGTTTCAAAAACTTCGTCCACCAATTCTTTGGAAGCAACTTGTGGATCGTAAAAGGTATACGACACCCGTTCTTTAATGTAATCGTAACTTCCTCTGCGAGGATAAGAACCACCCATAGAATTTTCAAATAGCCCCGAACTTCCTGTAAGAATGAGTTTAGCAACTTTATCGGGATTACGTAGTGTGTATAAGAGACCTACATGTCCACCTAACGAATTTCCGATGATGATCATGTTATCGAGTTTTTTCATGGTCACAAAATCCTCCACGAATTTTCTTAATCCCTCAAGACCAGCTTCCTTAATGGGCATATCGTAAATAGGCAGCATGGGAATGATTACTCTGAACTTTTTAGAAAAACGGTTTACAGCACCTTCCCAATTGCTGAGTGCACCAAAAAGTCCATGCAATAAAATCAGCACCTGGCCCTGTCCTTCGTCAACATATTTAAACTCATTTTCCTCTTTTACGCGAAGGGCCATAACCAAATTTTCCTGATAAGTAACTAAAAAAAATTGAACCTTAGAACTGCCTGAATATTTCCTTGAAAACAGGGATGAAATCGCCTATCCAGGAGGCAAGTGTTGGGGCTAGTTTGGCGGTGAAAGGGTATAACCAGGAATCCTCTGTCCATTCGTTCATAAAAGTGAATTCCAGAGAGTCCACAATCCAGATGACCACACTGAGGAGAAATAAGGTTTTAAATCCCCCCAGTATCAATCCCATGAGTTGATCCATTTTTCCTAAAAAAGATTTGTCAATGGAAAGTTTGAGCACTCTTCCAACAAGTGTAACGGCAAGGACGATCACTAAAAAAATGACCACAAAAGAAATGTAGGGGAGCACTTTTTTATCTGCATTAAAGTGATCCTGCAAAAGGATCATTCCCTCACCCATAAGCTTGAAGCCACCAAATATACCCAACACAATCGCCACGAGCGAAAACAACTCCATCAGGAACCCTTCTTTGTATCCGCTGAATGCCCCCAAGGCAAGTAATACCAACAATAGAATATCAGCTTTACTCAAGAGGCTAACAGTTTTTTAACAATCTCTGATATCATTTTTCCTTCTGCTTTGCCAGCGAGTTGCTTAGTAGCCGTGCCCATCACCTTGCCCATGTCCTGCGGGCCTTTGGCTCCAACTAGTTCAATTATTTTTTTCACTTCTGCCAGGAGTTCTCCTTCCGAAAGTTGCTTGGGTAAATAGCGACTGATTACCTCCAATTCCAGTAGCTCTGTTTTGGCCAGGTCTTCGCGACCTTCCTTCTGGAAAATTTCTGCAGATTCTTTTCGTTGCTTTGCCGCTTTCATCAGAAGCTTGCTTTCAACCTCTGTATTTAGTTCGCCTGTGCCACTCTTTTCAGTCTCGGCCAGTAAGATCATTGATTTGATGGCCCGCAATGCTGTTAATTCATCCTTGTTTTTTGCCAGCATGGCAGCTTTAATATCATTATCAATTTGCTGTTTTAAGCTCATGGCTGTATGGTTTCGTTAATCGGTTTGGTAATTTTGATCCGAAAATTAATGCTAAATAGCCACAGATTCACTGATTAAGCTTAGGAAATTCTTTTAACAAAAGGTGAAGAGTTAATAGCCTAAGATATTTGAAATGTTCATGGGCGTTTAATGCATCTGTGAATCTGTGGCCATCGAACTATGACACGTCTTTCTGTCAACATCAACAAAATAGCAACCCTGCGCAATGCACGCGGTGGAAATAACCCCGATGTAATTAAGGTGGCCATGGATTGTGAGCGTTTTGGCGCACAAGGCATTACGGTGCATCCCCGCCCTGATGAACGACACATTCGCCACAGCGATGTTATGGAATTGAAAAAGGTGGTGACTACTGAGTTTAACATAGAAGGCTACCCGGACGAACGTTACTTGCGATTAGTGCTTGCCATAAAGCCCGCACAGGCAACCCTTGTACCGGATAAACCTGATGCGATCACCTCCAATGCTGGCTGGGATACCATTAAAAATGAAGCCCTTCTTTTGGAAGTGGTAAAAGAGTTAAAACAATCCGGCATTCGTGTTTCCATTTTTGTCGATCCGGTAACAAAGATGGTAGAGGGCGCCAGAAAAGTTGGCGCTGATCGCGTTGAGCTTTATACAGAACCCTATGCTTCACACTTTTCTATATCTAAAGAAAAGGCAATCCAACCTTACATCGAAGCAGCAAAGGTTGCTCATGAAATAGGGTTGGGAATAAATGCCGGCCATGATCTTGACCTTCAGAATTTAAAATATCTGAAACAGAGCATTCCACTGTTAGATGAAGTTTCGATTGGGCATGCCTTGATTAGCGATGCCCTGTACTTTGGATTAGAAAATACAATACAGCTTTATTTGAGGCAGTTGCAAGATTAACACCAAATTTTCACTGAATCTGTCGTTAACATTCTCTAGTACTTCCAGCTTTTTGTATCAGCACCCTTTGGGGCACTTTCAGATATGCGCTTTAAAATTTTTGGCAAATATTGTGTGTTGTACCTAAATCTGGATATATAATTCGGATTGTTGTGGTCACCATTCCAGCAATGCTCTGCCCGATCGCCATAGTCAACTTCGCCTTTGTAAAAAGGGCTCTGCGTTTTCTTTAGAAAATCTTCCATCAGATACACGGCATTGTTCAGATAATAGTTATCCATATCACCGCAATAGATGTGAATCTTACCTTCGAGTTTTGGGCCGAGGGTCTTCCAGTCACGTTCTAAAATATAGCGCAAGTCATAATTCTCTTTCCAATACGCGGCCACACTTTTGTCTATCTCTCCGGTTTCTTTGTTAAAAATTCTTTTGGGGTAACCGTCTTCACCCTGAGGAGAGTAAACAGCTTCCCAAATGTCCCATTGTTGACCTGAGCGCGAATGTGTACCAAGTGCCAATTCATAATGGTTGGTTTCCTGCATCGTGTTTTGAATCTGTCCCAGATAGTTTCGGTGTGCGGGGCGCGGAAGCTTTTTGAACTGGCTATCATACCAGAAGGCATTTGTGTCTTTATAAATGTCTACCAGGCAATAGGCACGAAAGTCAATCGGATCTGGGCAAGCTGCAAAGCAGCCGTTGAAATCATCAGGATAAAACATTTGCACTGCCAGCGCTTCCCATCCACCGGTAGAACCTCCATAGGTAAAGCGCGCCCAGCCTTCACCTATACCTCGAAATTTATTTTCAATTTCCGGAAGAAGTTCTTTCATGATGGCATCGCCCCACGGGCCCATGCTCGCAGAGTTTACTGCATAGGAATCATCATAATACGGAGTTGGGTGTTGTATCTCCACTACAAGGAAACGTGGAAAGTTCTTGCCCGTCCATTGCTTGTAAAAATTGTAGGCTTCCCGCTTCTGAATTTTGTTGTAACCATAAATGTCAAAACGAGCGCTGTAATCACTGGTGTCCATTTTAGGATCGGGCGGTTCTGTACTAAATCCACCAAAGTCGCTCGGAAAGTGTCCATGGTAAATCATCAATGGATAATGGGCTTGTGGGTGTTCGTCATAACCTTCTGGAAGTAGTACGTGCGCACCTACGTACATGGGCTTTCCATAAAACTCACTTAATAGTTTACTCTGCACTTTAATATGCTTTACATACGGGGTGTCCTTTGGTCCGGCAATAGGAGGAATTTTTTGATCCATCACCACCTTAATGATTTCACGTTTAGAAGCGTTCAGGGTAATTTTTTGGGGCTTACTGTAAAAATTTCCAGGTTTCGAATGCCACTGCTGACCTTCGCCCTGATCGGGAGGAAGTTTTACGGTATGCCCTGTCTTTAAACTGTATGTTTCATATCGATTGATCAGCGCTTGAATAAAATATTCCCCGGAAGGAACATTTCTTAAACTTTGAAGTGGAAACCCAAAAGCGGACTGATCTATCAAAATATCTTGTCCGGGTTTCATTCCATCAACATCCACCCCAAACACAAGCTGAGTCTCAAGACCATCATTTATTTGAAACCTGGGCTCGGCCTTATCATTTGCAGAAACCAGTAACAATAATCTTCCATCCTGAGCCTGTTCACTCATTTCTTTTGTGAAAGAGATCGAAAATGTAAAGGTGACGTTGGTTTCATCGGGTGAGGCACACCGAATGGAAGCCAGAAGCAATACCAAAAAAAACATGCGAAATTTCATTTTTCAGGGGTTTATTGCTCAATATAATCGTAATGAGAGGGTCTGGCAAGGCAAGTTTTGCCGGTGGTTAATATCTCATTTGGCAAAACGTTATATCATAACATGCTGGAATTTTTCAAAGCTTATTATATTGCACCTCCGAATTTGATCGAAATGAATATTTACCTGATAGAAGATGATGAGATTTACGCCCAATTTGTAAAAAAGGCGCTGGGACAAAGCAACCCGCAATACAAAATCAACACCTTTACTTCTGCGGAAGACGCCCTTAAGGCCATTAATGGCAAGCTCCCCGATGTTATGATCGTAGATTATAAATTGCCTGGCATGTCAGGCATTGAGTTTTACGATACTATTAAAACTCGAATTACTGACAACAACAAGGTAATCATGCTCAGTGCCCTGGACGATGGCAATTTAGTGCTCAGTTTTATTCAAAGGGGCGTACGGGACTATGTTATTAAAGATGAGACCGTGATAGAATCGTTGGGGGCCGTATTGGAAGGAAAAGAAGATGATTACGATCTCTTCAGTTAATTACTTCGGTAAATTCACAACAAATTTTGCCCCTTTCCCATCTTTACTTTGATAATGGACCCTCCCTTTCATTTTTTCTACCATCGTTTTAACGATTGATAATCCTAGTCCTGTTGAACTCTCACCACCGGTAGGCTTTGCTGTAAGTTTCTGGAATTTTTGATAAAGTTTTAATTGGTCTTCGGCATTAATGCCAGGCCCTTCATCTTCAATCGAAATCTCAATTTCATTTCCCAAATCGGTGGCCATTACCGTTACTTTCTTGTTGCGTGGCGAAAATTTAATCGCATTCGATAACAGGTTTTCAAAAATGCGGGAGAGATATAGTTTATCCGACTGAATCTGAAGCAATGGAGGAGCATCATACCATAGGAGGATGCTTTTTTTGGAGGCAAGAGGTTGATATTGCTTTACCAACGAATTCAGGACTCCACTTATGTTTAAAAACTCCGGATGCATATCAATCCCCGACTGGTATTCGAGTTTCCGATTGTCCAGCAGGTTGCGCACCATGTTCAATCCATCCGCCACAATTTGATGGATCTTGCCCATGTATTCTTTTTGTTCTGCCGTCAGGTTTTCTGACGACATCGACATTAATTGCATCAGCGCAAAAATCCTGTTGAAGGGGCCTTTCAGATCGTGAGAGACTACGCCAATGATTTGCTGTTTCTCTACATTAAGCTCTTGTAGTAATTTGTTTCGATATTCCAGTTCTCTATTTTGTTTTTGGATTTCTTTGCTTTGCTGCAAGATGAGTTTATTTTGTCTCATGGATTTGCGGTAAGCTCTGACCATGTAGATGACCGAGGCCAGAAGAGAAGCTATTAGAAATACCCAGATACCCTGATTCATCTTACGCTCGGATTATGGGTTGTGCGGATAACGTGCAGGACAAAATCTCATCTATTTCAAACTTAGTTTTTCTGTATGCTCGACAGGAACTTTAAAAGTAAATCCATGAACTTTGATCCGAAGATGTCCTTTGAATTGAATCTCATATTTCTTGCCCCCGATAAATGACAAAATGGTATCCAATAACCCCAGCTCTTTCAGGGAGAGTTTTACCTCCAGCGGCACTGTAAACTCCGATGTTGCTTTAATACTCGTATTTAATTTTTGATCAGCATGAGCTGCTTTTTTTCCATTCACAAAAACCTCAATGTTGATCTCTTTTAGCTTCATTCCCACATTGTTGGGATTATAAAAAACAGCATCGGCTATTAACATTTGGGTCCCTGCATCTTTTAGTTCTAGCTTTTCATTTCTAATAGCGCGTAGGACTACCTCTTCTTTGGGTACACAGGCTGTCACCAAAAGAAACAGGAGATAATAAATTTTTATTTTCATAATGTACCAAAAAATCAAAGTTACTATAAAAGGCCTTCTATTTTTGTAGGCGGATTCGAACTTTATGAACGATCATTTTGAAAATCTTGTCGATGGGTTGGCGGATCAAGGGTATGCTGTAATTGATGATTTTCTATCGGAACAAGAGGTAACTTCTATTTTGGAATTAGGTCATTTCAAAAACGCGATGTCGCTCTTTAAAAAGGCAGGTATTGGCAAACCGCAGGAAAAGCAAATAAACGAGAGCATTCGGGGAGATTATATTCAGTGGATTGATAAACAAAAAAGTGCAGAACCGCTTATACGTTATCTAAAACGTCTGGAGGAACTCCTTCCGTATTTCAACCAAAGTCTTTTCTTAAGTTTAAAAGATTACGAGGTGCACATGACGGCTTATCCAGCCGGTAGCTTTTATAAGCGTCATCTCGATCAGTTTAAGTACGATGACCATCGAAAATTGTCTATCATCTGTTATTTAAATACCAATTGGAAAGAAGCCGATGGCGGACAATTGAGGATGTATTTGGCTTACGGAACTAAAGATATTTTCCCAACGGCCGGGCGTTTGGTGTGCTTTCGGAGTGATCAAATAGAGCACGAAGTTTTACCCGCTACGCGGGAGCGGTTAAGTTTAACAGGATGGATGCTGGATCAACTAGTGGATTTGAGAAATCTTTAACTTGGGTCCTTTCGACCATGATGTCGGAGGACAGACGAGAAATCTTCTTTGAGGTTTGGTTAACCATATGGTACGATTTTCTCACGTTGTTCGAAATGACTGCAATTTTAGAGTAGGTATTTACTTTGGAAACAAACTCTTATCAATATTCGGAATAAGTTTCAGGGCATTCTTATAATAAATCTTTTTCAGGACATCATCGGGCAGACCAATGCCATACATTCTCCAAAATGCATGGTAGCGTTTATGATACAGGAAGTAGTCATCTTCTGTTTCCAGAACGCGAAAATACGTCTCGTATTCCTCGGGTACCCAACTGTCTTTGCCAAATAGAACCCTGTCCTGGTATTTGGTTAAGAACGCCTTTGCCGCTCGAGGCTGTCGGCCAAGTTCTGCAATCACGGCTCCAATCTCCGTATACATATTTGGAAACTGGTCCATTAATTCGCCAAGCTTCTTCAAATCACTTCCATACCAACCCAAATGCGCATTTATGAATGTAGTCTTTGGATGCTTTTTGAAAATATTATGTTGCTGGTCAATTACGGTTTCCCATTTAATCGAATCGGTATCATGCCTGCGGCCCGGATGAAGCTTCAACTCAAGCCATCGTTCATTATTTTTATCAATCGGCTGCCAGAATTGCTTTGGATCAGCAGCATGTATCAATACCGGAATTCCAAGTTCACCGCATTTTGCCCACACCGGATCGATGCGCGGATCATCAATGGCTATCACCTTGCCGCTCTTGTCTTTGTTAAATAAGCCAAGGCTTTTATAAATTTTTAAACCTCTGGCGCCACGTTGTACATCGACTTCCAACTGCTTTGTTGTTCGAGCCGCCCACTCGGGATTGTCGATATCGCCAAAATCAACATTCGTAAATAGTACAAACCGATTGGGATAACGGTTCTTTATATTCTCAATTGATTTCTCCAGGTGATCTCCGCTGCTTCTGAACCCACGACCGCTGAGATTAATCATGACAGCCATATTGAGTTTATCCATTTTAGAAATCAAATCGGTGAAATCCGAAGTATTCATGTTACCCTGGTGATTATGGATATCAATAAAAGGAAACTTTGATCGGGTCAGATGATGTTCTTCCACTACCAATGTCGAAGGGGGTTCATATTCTTCAAAATCCATTTTCATTTCGAGCGGTTTTTCTTGAGCAGAAAGGAGCGTTGTGCAAAGCCAGGACACCAGGACAATCATTACTACTTTTTTCATTAACAGAAGATTTTGCTGCAATTTACGATTCTCCCATGAGTGGGGTTGTCTGCTACCCAAAGGCGGTTGCCCGCTGATTTGAAAGGCAAAAATAATCCAACACACCCTCGGGTCTATGACATCACACGGAGGAATAGGAACAATGCCATAGGCTCAGGTATTGGTAATTCATCAGCTGCTAGCCTGCTCTACATTAAAAAACCACCAATTCTTTTTAACTTGGCTCGTTCAGAAACCAAATCGAATGAAGCCCTTTTATACATTTTTACTTTTTCTCTTGCTCTCATTTGCTTCCAGCGCGCAAGTCGTTGATGCTTCTCTGGAAAGTGCAAAGAAAAAAATAGCAGCGAAAGACTTCATCGGAGCCAAAAATGATCTTTCAAAATTATTAGACGGCAATCCAAAAAATAAACAAGCTCTCAACTTGCGAGGCAAAGCCAGGCTTGGTTTGCAGGATGTCTATGGCGCCCTTAGTGATTACACCTTTGCCCTGGATATTGACTCCACCTTTTCAGAAGCACTCAACAACCGGGGAGAGGCAAAAATTAACTTAGGAGATGATGAAAGTGCGATCGATGATCTTGACAAAGCCATAAAATACAATCCCAACTATTCCGATGCTTACACCAACCGGGGATTTGCCAAATACAATATCGAAGATTTACAAGGTGCCTATTTTGATTTTTCAAAAGCGCTAGAACTTGGCCCGGCTGATGCCGATAAATATTTCAATCGTGGAGTGGCGAAGGCTGAATTAGGGGAATATGTAAGTGCAATAGACGATTATAACAAAGCCATTGAATTGGATAAGGCTGATGGTGATCTTTACAACTATCGCGGTGTTGCGCACTATAACACCACTAATTTTGATGCGGCCGTTTCAGACTATGACCAATCGATAAAACTGGATGCGAAGGATCCAACCAAATATGAGAACAGGGCATTGGCCAAAGCCGCCAAAGAAGATTTGAAGGGCGCGCTGGAAGATTATAATAAATCCATTGAACTGAGTGCCGATGATCCGGAAACTTACAATCTGCGCGGTGTGCTCAAACACACTATGTTGGATTATGAAGGAGCCATTGCCGATTATACTAAAGCGATTGAACTGGATGGCGCCAACCCTACTTACTTTGATAACCGGGCACTAAGCAAAACGGAAAAAGACGATTATGCTGGTGCCATGGACGATTACACCACATCCATTGATCTTTATCCCATGGATTTTGAAACCTACTACCAGCGTGGACTTGTAAAACTTTTGATGAACAATAATTACGATGGCTGTCTGGATTTGAAACGCGCGGAAGAGTTGGGTTCCCCTGACGCAAAGGCAGCGATTAAGAAAAACTGTAAATAAAAATTAACCAATGAGACAACTCTCATTGTGCCGATTTGCCCGTCATTAATTTGTTAATTAATTGAACATTGAATATTGGCATCATTCTCAACGGCATTTCCAGAAAAAAGAAATTCTTCTACACGTCAATTTATCCGGCACTTCAGAGAAATAACAGGGTCGAAGTTTTTGAAACACAACATGCTCAACATGCCATCGAGTTGGCATCAGCCCTGGTCAAAGAATTTAAATTTGACTATATACTCTCTGCAGGCGGAGATGGTACACTTAATCAGGTATTAAACGGTATACTTCTGAATCCGGGTGGAAATATCTTACCGGCAATTGGCGCTGTTCCTCTTGGCAGTGGAAATGATTTCGCCAAAATGTGTGGCCTCAAGCCAGATGCAAAACAAATCTCCACCTTGCTCACGCAAAACAATCCACAGGCTACAGACATTGGAAAAATTTCTTGTCATGATGAGCTCGGAAAAATACGTACCCGGTATTTTATAAATGCGTGCAGTATGGGCATGGGACCAGAAGTGGTCAAGCGCTTATCAAAAAGTGACTGTTCGCTGGGTCCTACGTTAACCTATCTTAAAGCAATAACCTTAACTTTTTTCTCACATCAGCCTCAGGAAATAATGGCACAATCACAACATTGGGAATGGCGCGGAAAGACGCGTGTGCTGGCCATTGCTAATGGAATATCATTTGGTAACTCTATGTACATCGCACCTGATGCATTACCAGATGATGGGGTATTTTCTACTTTTCTGGCAGGCGATCTGCCCTTATTAAAATTTCTATTGTATCTGCAACTGATTAAAAACAAAAAGAAAATCAAAGACCGTCAAATCTTGTACAATACGTGTACATCGATTGATATTACTGCTCCTGAACCTTGTGCGATAGAGGCTGAAGGTGAATGGATGGGATGGTTGCCAGTGAGAATTGAACTGCAAGCAAAGAAAATTAAATTCCTGAGATAAAGGATACATGAAGAATATAAAGAGCAATGCATCCTAAGACTGGGATGCATTGCTTTTGTAATAGGAGCAACTATTTTTTTAACACTAAGGTACCTGCAATGATATCATGAAGCCCCTGTTTTTTTTCGGTGAAAGCCGCCATGATATATCCTATACAAAAGATGAAATAAGAAAGTATCTTGCCCAGGTTACGAACCAATGCTTTAGAAAAATCCAATTTGCCCCCATTGAGGTCCGTAACTATTATACCAAGCGCAAGTTTACCAACGGTTGCCTGATGTTTTGAGGATTCCATTAAAGCGCCATATAGCACCCATATTATTGTAGTAATCAACATTAGCATAGCCGCTGCCGCTACGATGGTTGCAATAAAGGGTATAAGCTCATCCATGTTATCGGGATTGAAATTTTCAAAACCATAGGCAAATCTTATCCCCAGGACAGCTAAAATTGGCACAACCAAAAAGGCCCTAAGGATACTGATTAGTATACCATCGATAATGATCGCAAAAAAGCGTTCCCAAAATCCAGCATAGTTTGTCTTCATGATGTGAGGGGTTAGAGTAGTTTATGAAAGTTATGAATTTGTATGGAAAGCATAAGTCTTTTCATTTTAGTATTTTGGGTGGCCATTGAAAATACATGTGACCAGAATACCTAGTTTTACTAAAAATAATCACCGTGAACTCAAAGCTTCAACTCCTTTTCGATTCTCTTCAACAAGATCGAAACGAATTAATTTCTACCATAAAATCTCTTTCCGTGGAGAAATTCAATTATGCACCGGTAGGAAAGTGGTCGATCAACCAAATTCTTGCCCATCTTATTACAGCCGAAAGACTTTCGGTCATGTACATTCAAAAAAAGATATTGGGTATAAAAGAAGCAAAGGATACAGGGTTATGGGAAGATATTAAGTTTGAAATACTGAAAGTTTCGCAACGACTTCCGTTGAAATTTAAGGCCCCAAAAATGGTGGTTGAACGTACTCCTGTTTACACTAACACCAACGAATTATTGGCGGACTGGGACAAAACAGGGGCAGAGCTTGAGGCATTGTTAGAAAAATTTGACGATACTCAGACGAAAAAAAGAATCTATAAACATTTTTTAGCTGGGCGGCTTAATATTCAACATGCGTTGATGTTTCTAAGCGAGCACATTATTCATCACCAGCCACAGATCAATCGTCTTTTAAAGTAACTAAAGCCGAATATTTCCATTCACAACAAGGGCTTCAAAGCAGCAATGAATTTGTCAATATCCAACTTTGATCAATGTGAACAAAGCATCATCTTCCACTGCATCTCGAGAATCCTGAAGGCTGGCTGTCTAAAAAGAAACACCCTCACTCAGCATGGGCATTGCCGTTAGGCCACTAAGAAGGCCTGCCGTTTTGATAAATTTTCTCCGTGATGTCATCCCAATCTATTTTATTGCCAAGTAAAAGAAGCAAAATAAATTTGTGAAGAAGGATCTATACTTCCAACACAATCTTCACACAGTTATCTTTTTTATTCGCAAAAATGTCATAGGCCTCTTCTCCTTCATTCAACATCATGCGATGCGTGATGATGGACGTAAAATCATATTTCTTTTGCTGAACCATGGGAAGCAGTTTATCCATAAAATAACGAGCCGGGCAACGCCCAACTTTGTAAGTAAGGTTCTTGTCATACGCCTGAACAGGTGAGAAGGGAAGATGGGCATCCGTGCAAACGCCAACCTGAGAAAGAATTCCGCCTGGCCTGACAAGCTCATACGCAAGTTTACCAGCACTTTGATTACCGACTGCTTCCATTACAGCATCGGCACCACGACCTTCTGTAATTTCTTTTATGACCTCAATTGCATTTTGGGTAGAGGCATTGATAGGTATTGCACCGAATCGTTCAGCACGGTTGAGTCTTTCCTCAACCGTATCGATTGCAAAAACTCTTTCAGCTCCATATTCTCTGGCTCCTAAAATAGCCATTAGTCCAACAGGTCCACAGCCCACAACGGCATACGTATTGTTTGGTTTTATCTCCGCCTGGTGCGCACAAAAAAATCCAGTAGAAATAATGTCTCCCAACATTAATCCTTCCTCGATTGAAACTCCTTCCGGAATTTTCTTAAGTGTGGATTCTGCCATTGGAACCCGGACATATTCGGCCTGACCGCCTTGTAATCCTTTGCCCTGGTGCATCCATCCGTAAAGTTGGCCGCGAACACATCGGCACGTGAGGCCCATCCTACAATAATAGCATTCGCCACAATTGGTGGTGAAGGGACTCATCACTAAATCACCTATATGAAATGTCTTCACTTTTTTACCCGTCTCCACTATTTCTCCTGCAAACTCATGTCCCATAGCAGTACCGTGATCAAGTCCTTTTTCATGTTCGTGATACACATGGAGATCAGAACCACAGATAGCGCATATTTTTATCTTCACAATAACATCGCTAGGCGATAGAATTCCTGGATCATCTATCGATTCAAAGACAACGATCTGCTTGCCACGAAAAGTTAGGGCTTTCATATGTCTATAGGTATAAAAGCGAAGATCGTCCAATAAAACTGCAGCGACAATTAAAAAACCTAAATCCTCACTCTTCTTCGCAACCTTATGCTTCCAATCGACTCCTTATAGGATTATGGTTATTCGAAACCCCGTGTTTCCAGTTAGTAAAATTCTAAGCATCTTCGCAAAAGAAAATTCTGAAAAATGAAGAGGATTGTGTTATTGCTTCCGGTGATTACCTATTTACTGACAAGTTGTGCGGAAGACAAAGGAGAAGGATGTATCTACATACCCGAAACATTGGATACTCAAATTGCTATTCAATTTGAATCGCTGGAAGACTCCTTACCTGCCATTACCAGTAAAGCACAATTAGTACGTTTTTTTTCTCGTCATACCACGTTGCGTGATCATTTCTTTAGCCGTGCAGCGTATCCCGATGATTCAGTGTTTATCAATGAACTTTATCAACGCTTTACAAATCCACACCTTGATACCTTGCTAATGGAGACGAAAAAGATATTTGGTGAGTTGGCAGAATTAAAAACTGAATTTCGCCAAGCCTTTACAAACATGAAGTATTACTACCCTGATCTAAATCCTCCAAGAATAATTACGGTGATAACAGGGTTAGAAGGCGATTTATATGTTTCCGACTCCCTCGTTATTATTGGATTAGATTATTTTCTAGGGTCGAAAGCCAAATACAGACCCAACATGTATGAATACATGCTCAGACGATACCAGAAAAATTTCATTGTTCCTTCTGTGATGCTACTTTACGGAATTGATGGCCGTTTTAACAAGACTAGCGTTGAAGACAAAACGGTACTGGCCGATATGATTGCATATGGCAAAGCGTATTATTTCGCTAAACACATGATGCCCTGTACACCAGATAGTGTTTTCATTGCCTATACCAAAGAAGAAATAAATGGCTCACGAAAAAATGAGGGGCTTATTTGGTACAGGTTTGTGGAGGATCAGGTACTTTATGAAACCAACCATCAGATTAAACAAAAATATATTGATGAGCGCCCCAAGACAATTGAAGTGGGAGAAAAATGCCCTGGCCGAATAGGCACCTGGGTGGGTTGGCAAATTGTGAATGCCTATATGCAACGTTATCCAAAAACGTCACTACCTGAAATGATGGCCATACCAAGTGCGGATAAGATTTTTAAAGACTCTAAATACAAACCAGATATTCCTAAAACGAATATTCCAAAAGGTTTTAAACCTGACGCGTGAAAATCAGCAACATAAAAGAAACCTGTATCTACTATCGCGACTTGGAAAAGGCAAAAGCCTTCTATCATACATTATTAGAACTGCCTATAATCAGTTACGTAAAAGAAAAACATATTTTCTTTCGGGCTGGAAGTTCTGTATTGCTCTGTTTTAATCCGGAAGACTCGCGATTAAAGAAAAGCCCACCCGCCCATTACTCGGAAGGCAAATATCACTTTGCTTTTGAGGTTACCCACGAAGAGTATGAAAAACACAAGCAGGAAATCCTTTCCAAAGGGATTGCGATCATTGATAAGGTAATTTGGGAAACAGGTCAGGAGTCTTTCTATTTTGAAGATCCTGTCGGTAATGTACTGGAAATTATTCCGGAGGGAATTTGGGAAGATTAGCACCAGAGAATTATTTGAAAACCAGTTTATAGTCCGACTCCGTTTCGGAGCGCGTCATTAAAACACCATTTGTATGTGTTGTCGGCTGATAGTTTTCAAAATACCATGCCTCATAGTCACGCACCTGAATACAATCATTGAGAAGGCAATCGCTTTTTAAGATTTTAATAATCTTGTCACGCTGGAGGGAAGTCCAAATCAATTGTTTCTGATCTTCCGGCAGGGTTGAAATCCGAACGAACTCTATCCCCTTGTAATTTTCTGCTTTCGCTGTCATGAATTCGTAAATTGTGCTTGTTTATTGTGGCACGCCAAAAATAGTAACCAAGATTTTTAAACCTACTGTAGAAAAATTCGTATTTCAATACCTATTAAGTAGTATTTTCATGGGCAACCACTCTCAAGACCAACTATGAAATCTTCCCAGGCTTACCTTTTAGTTCTATTGATCAGCTTCCTTTCAATTTCTTGTAATAGAAATGCTGCTTCTCAATCAAGCAGATCGAAACTCAACGAGACAGATGTCTTTAAAAACTATTGGTACTCAGGCAAAGCCGAACTAAATTCCTTCATATTGGAACAATCACGCTATGGCGAATTGCGTGACGGGAAGGCCGTATTGATTTTTGTCACCGAAGATTTTTCTCAAAAGAAGCAAGTAAAATTAGACGACCCGGAGAAAGCCGGAAACGACAAAACGAGTGTTCTGAAAATGAATTTTACGAAAAACTTCGTTACCGGCATTTATCCCTACTCCATGATGCTTTCCGTTTTTACACCGGTTAGCCGGGATCAATTTCCTAACTCGCTGAAAGCCACTATGACATCACAAGAATGGTGCGGACATGTTTTTAACCAACTAAACTTGAGAGACAAAGAGTACTATGTCTCCGCTTACTCCTACTTCGAACAAGAGGGTGATGAAAAAACAACGGTAAATAATGCCATTCTTGAAGATGAGCTTTGGAACATCATTCGGCTCGATCCGGAAAATCTTCCAGTTGGTGATTTTCTAATGATCCCTGGACTATTCTTTACGCGGTTAAGACATTCGGACATAAAAGAAACTTTGGTGAATGCGGTGAAATCTGAAAGTGAAAGTGAAATGTTATATACAGTTGCTGTAAAAGATCAGGAAAGGATATTGGCGATCCGGTTCGAAAAGTCTTTTCCACACAAAATATTAGGCTGGGAAGAGTCCTTCACGGAGCGTGGTAACGCTACCCGCACAAAAGCAGTGTTAGATAAAACGCTAATTCTTGATTATTGGACAAAAAACAAAAACGAATTCCGATACTTGCGCGATTCACTACACCTTTCACCAAACAACTATTAACATGCTAAAAAACCAGCGATCAAAATTTTCCATGCGAGCCGGCACAACCTTCCTCAACTGCGCTTACATGTCACCTTTGTTGAAAAGTGTTGAGGAGGCTGGCATCAAAGGCATCAAAGCAAAACGAAATCCGTATAATATTTCCACTGACAATTTTTTTGATGAAAGTGAATTATTGAGAACGGAGTTTGCCCGGCTGATCAACACAGCCGAATCAAAAAGAATCGTAATTATTCCGTCTGTATCATACGGCTTAGCCAACGTAGCTAATAATCTTAAGCTTCGTTCATCAGATTCAATAATTGTTGCTGCCGAGCAATTTCCCAGCAACTACTATCCATGGCAGCGATTGAGTCGGGATACCCGTGCTACCCTAAAAATAATAAGTCCTCCTCCAATTAAGGAAGGCCGTGGGAAACGGTGGAATGAATTGGTTCTTGAAGCAATTGATAAAAATACAAAGCTGGTGGCATTGGGTAATGTCCATTGGGCCGATGGTACATTATTTAATCTTATCGAGATCAGAAAGCGCACGAAAGAAGTAGGTGCATTACTTGTCATTGATGGAACACAATCAGTGGGTGCTCTTCCATTTGATGCCCAAAAAATAAAACCTGATGCGTTGATTTGCGGAGGATACAAATGGTTGATGGGGCCTTACTCCATTGGTCTGGCGTACTATGGCGACTATTTTGATGAAGGCAAACCCATAGAAGAAAACTGGATGAATCGCCTGCATAGTGAAAACTTCGCAGGCCTTGTCAATTATCAAAACAATTATCAACCAGGCGCACTTCGCTATGAAGTAGGTGAACACAGCAATTTTATTTTGGTGCCTATGATGCTGGCCGCGTTAAAGCAGATCAAACAATGGAACCCGGAAAACATACAAGCCTATTGCGCGGCCATCACTCGCAAGCCTTTACAGATTTTAAAAGAAAGAGGCTTCTGGGTGGAGGATGAAGAATATTCAGGTAATCACTTGTTTGGACTGCGCTTGCCTCCTCACCAGGATGTCAAAACCATGAAAGAAAAAATCATTAGAAATAAAATCTCTGTTTCCTTTCGGGGAGATGCTATCCGCATATCGCCCAATATTTATAATGACGAAAAAGATATGATGAAACTGGTGAAAGTCTTGATTTCTTAGTGGATGTTAAAACCCAATACTTCACCTTTTGTCTGGGGGGTCATCATTTGTTTGCTTGGGGCAGTTTGTTTTTCTACAAAAGCGATTTTTGTAAAGCTTGCTTATCGTGACACTCAGATCGATGCCGTGTCGTTATTAGCCTTACGAATGATTTTCTCCCTCCCGTTCTTTCTGATTTCGGCTGGAGTATATTCTTCAAAAGAAAACAACGTGAAATTCACAGCAAGGCAATGGCTGTACATAGCGGTTATCGGATGTCTGGGCTACTACATCAGCAGCCTGCTGGATTTCTTAGGTTTGCAATTCGTGACAGCAGGTATCGAACGACTGATTTTATTTATATATCCTACCCTGGTTTTGTTGATGAACGCAGTGCTCTTCAAACAGAAGATAAAAACAATTCAATGGATTGCCGTAGGCATAACGTATGCCGGATTATTGTTCGCCTTTTTTGGTGAGGTAGACATTGACTCCGCACAAAGCGAATCATTTCTATGGGGGTCATTGTTAATTTTTATTTGCGCCTTTACCTATGCAGCCTACATTGTCGGCAGCGGTAAACTCATCCCAATGGTTGGGGCGATCAAGTTTAACAGTTATGCCATGAGTTTTGCTTGTGTCGGAGTGTTTCTTCATTTTCTGGTCACAAGTGAGCAATCCTTGTTAGCCTTGCCAAAACAGGTTTACACTTATAGCTTTCTCATGGCGATATTATCCACGGTGATCCCCTCCTATTTGGTAACGATGGGAATCAGGCGAATCGGATCTGACAACGCAGCCATTGTTGGCAGTGTGGGGCCAGTGTCCACCATTCTCCTGGCCTATTACTTTTTAAATGAATCTGTTTATGCCCTGCAAATTGTGGGTACCGCCATGATTTTGGTTGGAATACTCTTAATCAGTAAAGGAAAGAAACAAGAAGTAGTTTAACTTTATATAAACCTTTTTCTCCGCTTAGAATACAATACGTTTTATGAAAAAACTTCTCATACTGTATTTGGTATTTTTTTGCATTCCCTCCTTCGCACAATCTAATTCATTCACGTTTGTCTTTCTCAACAATAAGGAAGACAAAGCGACACTTCCAAAAGAAGAAGTCGATAAAATAATGGAAGGCCACATGGCCAATATTAATACAATGGCCAAGGAAGGAAAGCTGATCGTAGCAGGGCCCTTTGAAGGCGGGGGAGGCATTTTCATCTTTAATTCAACTTCTGTGGAAGAAGTAAAAAATTGGATCAGTGAAGATGCGGGAATAAAAGCAAAACGCTGGAACATTGAAGTATTGCCCTTTACGATTCGTGCCGGATCCGCATGTGCTGTAGGTGAACAGTATGAAATGACAAAGTATCAGTTCATTCGCTACACTTCAAACCTCACTAAGTTTACGATAGCCGATGCTCCACTAACATTTAATAAACATGATGACTATCTCAAAAAAATTGAACAGACCGGCAATGTGATTGCAGAAGGTATTTTTGGCGATCGCGAAGGGGGTATTCTGATCATGAAAGGCGATCTGCAAAAAGAGGTAATCGAATTCGACCCTGCTGTACAAGAAGGATTGCTGGAATTGGACTT
>ERZ1292625.22-Hain-H41-01um-R1-22-length-260176-cov-17_pt1 | contig 238048 bp, 204 predicted proteins | sample MGYA00564400_ERZ1292625 | MGnify/ENA primary metagenome ERZ1292625 (study PRJEB36523, sample SAMEA6512639) | groundwater metagenome | collected 2019-01-08 | study: AquaDiva: Metagenomics assemblies of 32 groundwater samples | reverse complement strand
GGCGGATTCGTCCTATTTCGTTTCGTCGCCACGTTTTCAAGCCTGACGGCGGACACGATCGGTGACAAGCATTCCGCTTGGGCAAAACTCCAACGCGTTTTGTTGGCCCTGTGCATTCTGGCCGCTCTCGGATCCGCAGGCGCCGTGGCGATCCGTATCGTCATCCTTTCTTCATCTACCATTTAATATGAACATCCTCGCATCCTACGACTGGCTCAAGCAGTACGTTGATCTCGGCGCCATGACGGCCGAGGAATTTGCGACGCGCGTCTCACTTTCGGGGCCCGGCATCGAACGACTGTATCCGCAGGGCGCGGATCTCGATCGCGTCGTACTTGGTCGCGTGTTGGAAGTGAAGCCGCATCCGAATGCGGACAAATTAAAAATTGCGGTGGTTGACGTAGGGGCGCATGGTCATGCGCCCGCGCACATCGTCTGCGGCGGATTAAATCTTGTCACGGACCAGTGGGTCGCGGTCGCGAAAGAAGGCGCGATGGTGCGTCGGCATGGAGAAGGGGAACCGATCGAGCTCAAGCCCGCGGAAATTCGCGGCGTGAAAAGCGAAGGGATGATTTGCGCCGCAAATGAAATCGGATTGTTTGACGCCTTTCCGCATGGCGAACGGGAGATTTTGGATGTGGGCGTTGCGTTGGGCTTCGTAGGGGCACGGCGCGCCGTGTCCCTACGAGCCGGAACCCCATTAGTCGACGCGCTCGGCTTGAACGGCGACACGCTGATGGATATCGAGGTGACGACGAACCGACCCGATGCGTTTTCGTTGGTCGGACTTGCGCGCGAGGCGTCGGCCATTTTGAAGAAGCCCCTCACATGGAAACCGGTCCCGTTGCCCCGTTCGGTAGGGGCACGGCATGCCGTGCCCCTACGGGTTTCGGTTTTGGATAAAAAATCATGTCCGCGATACATGGCGGTGAAGATCGAAGGCGTGACGAACATCGAATCGCCGTGGTGGCTGAAACGTCGCCTCACATCCGCCGGATTGCGGCCGATCAACATACTCGTGGACATCACAAATTTCGTGATGCTCGAGCTCGGACAACCGATACACGCGTTTGACGCGGAGAAGCTCACCCCTCCTCCCGGAGGAGGGGCCGGGGGAGGTGGGAGCGCTTCCCGTCTCGTCATCCGCAAGGCGGTGAAAGGGGAATCGTTTAAGGCGTTGGACGGAAAAACGTACACGCTCGACGAATCGATGCTCGTGATCGCGGACGCAAAACGTCCGCAAGCGGTCGCGGGAGTGATGGGCGGCGAGACCGCCGCGACGACGAGCGATACGCGCTGCGTGATTTTCGAAGCCGCGACATTCGATCCGGTGGCCGTACGACGCACGGCGCGCGCGTTGAATCTGTATTCCGATTCGCAACTGCGCTTCGAGAAAGGCCTTTCGACCGAAGCGCCGCCCGACGCGCTGGCTCGCGCCGTCGAACTGTGTCTCGAGTTATGCGGCGGGAATGTCGTCGGCGCCCCGTCGGACGTGCGCGCCAAGCCGTACAAGGCCGCGAAATACTCGATCAGCTTAGAAAAGATCAACGAACTCATCGGTGTAGAAGTAAAACCGAAGGAATGCGTCGATACGTTGAAACGTCTCGGCTTCGACGTCCAAGTAGGGACACGGCGCGCCGTGTCCCTACTTACGGCGACGGTCCCTTGGTGGCGCGATCATGACATCGAAGACGGCCGCGACTTAGTCGAAGAGATCGCGCGTGTTTACGGCTATGCGAATCTGCCCGCGGTCTTTCCGGCCGGGAAGACATCGCGCATGCCGTCGCGCGAGCTTGCGCTTGAGGACGAGGTCCGAACGCTCGCCAAAGGCGCCGGGTTCACGGAGACGTTCACGTATTCGTTTGTGTCGGCGTTGATGCTCGCGCGCGTCGGATACGACCCGAAACCGATGTTGCGCGTGCAGAATCCTCTTTCGGCCGATTTCGAATTCATGCGCACAAGCCTTTTGCCCTCACTTGTGGATGTCGTCGTCCAAAATCAGGATCGTTTTCGTGATCAAAAACTGTTCGAGGTGCAAAACGTCTATTACCCAAGCAGTAAAGGTTGGAAAGACTTGCCGGAAGAACGCTTAGAGATGGGAGCTGCGGTGCTCGGTGACGAAACCGCGTGGCGTCAGGCGAAAGGCTTGGTCGAGCATGTGTTGCGTCAACTCAATGTCCACGACGTAACATGGAAGCGCCTCGAGAACGACGCGTTCTGGCATCCGGGACGCGCGGCGCAAGCGTGGAAAGGAACGCACTTGCTCGCCACCGTCGGAGAACTGCATCCGAATCTCGCGGCAAGTGCGGGAATCGAGGGAAAACTCGCTCTCGTCGACATGCCACTCGACGAAGTATTCCATGTCGCCTCCGGCGCGCGACGATATGCGCCGATCCCGACGTATCCCGTGTCGAAACGCGATCTCGCGTTTGTCGTAAAACGCGACGTGGAAGCGCAAGACGCCGTGCGCGTCATGCGCGATGCGGATCCGCTCGTCCGCTCGGTCGAATGGTTCGACACATACGCGGGAAAGGGCCTGCCTGCCGGCAAGGCAGGAATGGATGACGACAAAAAGTCCGTTGCGTTCCATCTTGAGATCGGCGCGGACGATCGGACGCTGGAAACGGTGGATGTCGACGCGGTGCTTGATCGCGTCAAAGCCGCCATGGCCGGACGATTTGACGCGAGCGTGAGGGGGTAGGCTGTAGAAGTCAGGATCGGATTCCTTCTTCCTGTTTCCTGCTTCATGTTATAATGTTTCTGTATGTACATTGATCCCCAAGGTTTGCTCTACGTCGTCGGTGCGATTTGTCTGCTTTGGGTTGGCGGATTTCTCTGCTGGGCCTTGTATGAAACCGCCCGCTTCATGCGCCAAGCCAACGGTCTTTTGGAAGAAATTCAAGAGCGCGTAGACATGGTGGAAGCCTTTGTAGACGACCTGATCAAAAAAGCCTCCGCGCTGACCGGATACCTCGATATCCTGATGAATGTCGGTGACACTCTTTCAGGATTTTTGGGACGGGGCAGGGGAGAAGCAAAAACAAAAGAAAAAAAGAAACGAAAACTTTTGAGCCGCTCGAACGAAGATGAAGAATAATCCCGCCATGTGCGGGATTTAAAAAAAACCGACGAACGTCGGTGTCAGTGGAGCAGGAGCTCGTGATTGAACTCCTTGAGGATGATGCCGCGCGTGATGCTTCTGAGAAGCTCGTATCGCGCGTAGTTTTCCTCGTTGTTGGCCGATACGGGCCAGATGAGCGAGAGCAGCTTCTGAATATCCTTGATGAGAGCGAAAGCTAATGAGTCGTTCACCTGAACCGGAACGGATGCCGTTTTTAAGATCTTCACGCGACTCATGATTCTGCCGCGTAAACGACGATCCACCACCCGGCCGATCATGAGCTCGTGATACATGTTCAAATGTCCGACCGCGGGCGCGAGGAGAAAGGCTTGCGCCGCCAGCGGAAGATCGAGTCGTCGGGATGCCTTGGACGCGATCTCTCGCGAGACTTCCGCGATCTCGATGCAACCGAACTCGTGAATCATCTTGAGGGCGAGCCAGTCCGGGTGGCAAGGCCCGGCGTCCACGAAAAGCGCGGGGGCAAATTTTCGTTTGCCCGTCCCGTACTCGATTTCTCGCTGCCACACGAGCGAGTCATCGGCAGGCGTTTCCGACCCGACGGGGAGCAGGATCACGAACACCGGATCCTTCCGCCGAATGTTTGTCTCGACACGAAATCGCCCTTCAGGATCGTACGCCATGTCGCTATCCCATTTGCGGGCAACGGACCGTTTCTCGAAACGTCGGACCAGACCGTAGGCCGTCGGTAGGCCCTTGGTCAACTCTTTCATGCTTCCCAGCACCTCTTTAAACGTACGCGTCATTGCGTCTCTCCCGCCTTTCTTCCACACAAACGAAATGCCCGCGCATCATATATACAAATAGAAAAAGATCAAGAGGTTGCGATCAGGTTACGCGGCCGCTAGGCTCTGATCGTCACGCATCCGCAGGCCTTGCGCCGACAGCGGATTCCCGTATGTCCGACATTCCCTCGACGACTCCCGCCTCGCCCTTCGTGCATCTCCACGTGCAGTCGATGTATTCGCTGTACGACGGCATCGGCTCGCCGGACGACCTCGTCGATCGCGCAAAGGAGCTCGGGTACGACGCGATCGCGCTGACGGATCGTCACGCGTTTTACGGCGCGGTCGAGTTTTACGAAGCCGCGCACAAGGCGGGCGTCAAACCGATCATCGGCGTCATCGTCAGCGTCGCGCCAAACAAACATACGGACAAGCGGCCGACGATCGACAAGCATACGTCCAACCTCGTCCTGCTCGCGGAGACGAACGAGGGGTATCAGAATCTTCTTAAGTTGATTTCAATTTCGTATCTCGAAGGATTTTATTATCGTCCGCGCGTCGACAAGGATTTACTCCGTCAATACGGCGAAGGGTTGATCGCGCTTTCCGGCGACCTGAAGGGCGAGATTCCCGCCGCGCTCGCGAGTCACGATACGGACCGCTCCGAGAAGCTCGTGAAGGAATACCGAGCTATTTTTGGTCCGACGCGTTTTTTTCTTGAATTGGTGCATCATCCGGAGTCGCCGTCGCAAAACGAGGTCAACCAACTCCTGATCACGCTTGCAGAAAAGACGGGAACGCCTCTCGTGGTGACCAAAGAGGCGCATTACCTGCACGCGGAAGACGCGGAAGCGCTGGACGTACTGATGTGCATTCACGACGGAAAAACCATCGACGATCCGAGCCGCAAATCGCTTTCGAATATCGATCTTTCGCTGTGCGGACCGAACGATATCGCTTCGGCTTACCCCCATGTGCCGGAAGCGATCGAGAACACGCGCAAGATCGCGGATCGTTGTCGCGTCGAATTCACTCTCGGAAAAAACCACTTGCCCGCGTTTGACGTTCCGGAAGGGGAGACGCCGGACTCCTATCTGCGGACGCTGTGCGAAGCGGGGCTGAACGAACGGTACGGCGCGTCCAAAAAACTGCCGGAGGCAAAAGAACGTCTGGATTTTGAACTCGCCACGATCGAGCGTATGGGGTTTGCGGCGTACTTTCTGATCGTGGCCGACTATATCAACTGGGCAAAAGACCACGGCGTCATCGTGGGACCGGGTCGCGGATCCGCCGCGGGATCCGTCGTCGCGTACAGCCTACGCATCACAAACCTCGACCCGCTGCGATACGGACTTCTGTTCGAGCGCTTCCTCAATCCCGATCGTATCTCCATGCCGGATATCGACACGGACTTCGACGACGTGAAACGCAAGGACGTCATCCGATACGTGTCGGAAAAATACGGCGTAGACCGCGTGGCCGGCATCATCACGTTTGGCACGATGGCGGCGCGCGCCGCGGTGCGCGATGTAGGCCGCGTCCTCGGCATGACGTTTGCCGAGGTGGATCGCGTCGCGAAAACCATCCCGCCGCCGGTGCAGGGGCGGCATATCCCGCTCGCAAAATCGAAAAAGGACTCGCCGGAACTTCGGGCGATGTACGAAACAGAACCGAATGTCCGGCGCCTGATCGATCTCGCGATCAGGCTCGAGGGCACGACGCGCCACGCCTCGCAGCACGCCTGCGGCATCGTGATCGCACCGTCCGCCCTGGTCGAATACTCCTCGTTGCAAAAAGCCCAGGGCGGCGACGTGGAGCAGGTCGTGCAATACTCGTTGCACTCCGCCGAAGCGATGGGCCTGCTCAAAATGGACTTCCTGGGACTTTCCAACCTCTCCGTCATCCGCGACGCGCTCGAAATCATCGGAGCCGTGTACGGCGACACGATCGACATCGACGAAATCCCTTTGGACGATAAAAAAACGTACGAGCTGCTCGGAAGAGGGGAGACGACCGGCGTGTTTCAGCTGGAGTCCGACGGGATGAAAAAGCACATTCGTGAATTGAAGCCGACGGTGATAGAAGATATTATCGCCATGGTGGCGCTGTACCGCCCGGGACCGATGCAATTCATCGAGTCGTTTATCGCGCGCAAGCACGGACTCGAAAAGATCACGTTCATCCATCCGCTCACGGAAAACGCGTTGGCGACGACGTACGGCTTGCCGATTTATCAGGAGCAGGTGATGCAAGTCGCCAAAGACATGGCGGGATTTACCGGGGGCCAAGCCGATACGTTGCGCAAGGCCATGGGAAAAAAGATCGCCAAACTCATGGCGGAAATGCGCACGAAATTCATCGAAGGCTCCGTCGCAAACGGCGTGCCGCAAGACAAAGCGGAAGCCATCTTCACGCAATTCAAGGAATTCGCCGCGTACGGATTCAACAAGTCGCATGCGGCGTGTTACGCGCTCATCGCGTATCAAACCGCCTATCTGAAGGCGCGCTACCCGGATGCGTTCATGGCCGCGCTCATGAACTCGGATCTCTCGAACCTCGATCGCATTACGATCGAGGTCGAGGAGTGCCGGCGCATCGGGCTCGAAGTGTTGCCGCCGGACATCAACGAATCGTTCCGCGGGTTCGCCGTCGTGAAGGGAACGAACAAAGTGCGCTTTGGGTTGCTTGCCATCAAGGGCATCGGCGAAGACGTGGTGGAGACGATCTACCGGGAACGTAAGACAAACGGCCCGTACAAGGACTTGGAGGATTTCGTTTCACGCGTAAAAGGGAAGCATGTCAACCGCCGTTCGCTTGAATCGCTGATCAAATCCGGAGCACTGGATCGGTTCGATGATCGTAACAAATTATTTTTCAACATCGAAGCGATTCTGGAGTTCCAAAAGCGCGTCACGCAAGAAGCCAGTTCCGGACAGTTCAACCTGTTTTCAACCGCCGGAGGGGACGCGGGAGCCGCGCCCCTGCAAAACGGACTCCTGTTACGACCCGCCCCGCCCGCCGCCACGCGCGACATTCTTTCTTGGGAAAAAGAACTGCTTGGCCTGTACGTGAGCGCGCATCCGTTCAAGGAATATGGCGAACGCCTGGCCGGACTCTATACGCCGATCGCGAAACTGGGCGAGCGCAAAAAAGACAAGAGCGTCCGCGTCGGCGGCCTGTTTACGCAAGCGAAGAAAATCCTGACAAAAAACAACGAGGCCATGGCGTTCACCAAGCTGGAGGACATGACGGGCGATATTGAGGCGGTGATTTTTCCCCGCGTCTATCGCGATCACATCGAGCTATGGCAGGCGGACAAGGCCGTGATCCTGTCCGGACGCGTCCAGGAAAAAGACGGCGAGCTCAAGTTCCTCGTCGAGTCGGGCTATGAAATCACGCCGGAGAATATCGAAGAGATCGAGCGGTACACGAGGCGGGAGGTTGGAGTCGGGGGTCGGGAGTCGGAAGCTCCTGCCTCCAACCTCCCGACTCCCGCCTCGCCGCAGGCGGTCACCGTTCACCTGCGCGCCTATCTCCCGGAAACCATCCTGCTCAAATTACGGACGATTTTTGATGCGCATCCCGGCCCGTATCGCGTCTACTTCAGCGTCGATAACGCCGAGGGACAACAAAAGATCCTTTCATCCTATCGCATTACGTTCGACGAGCTCGTCGCGAAAGAACTGGAAGCGATTTTGGGAGCGGATACCGTGCGAGTGGAGGCGTAGAACAGGTTTCAGGTTTCAGCTTCAGTACTCACATCTGAAACCTGAAACCTGCTATACTCTCCCCAAGTATGGCCAAAATAAAAAGCCGACATTCCTTGCGATCAAAAAAACAAAACTCGACAAGCGACTTTTGGGCGTTCCTCACGGTGATGGCGTTTCCCATCGCGATTCTCACCACGACCGCGTTCGGTTTTTCACAAATGCAGGCGTTCTACTGGGGCATGCTCGCCTCAATCGCCGCGTTATTTGCAAACTCGATGATGGAGGGACATTTGTGGATGTTCGATCCCAAATGGAAAACCAAATTCGAACGACCCGATTTCTCGTTCCGGCTGGCGGTCACGACCGGCGCGATTCTCCTGCTACTTGAAAGCGCGGTACTCGTGATGCTGTTTTCCGGAAACGTCGAGCGCAACCTCATGGGAATCGTTTTTGAACGAACGTGCCGCGCGCCGGAACCGCATCAAGTCGAGTTCTGCCATTTTCTTGACCGAACCCTCGCCCGTCACGCACGATAATGAAGATTTCCTTTTACGGAGCCGCGCGCGAAGTGACCGGCTCATGCTCTCTCGTCGAAACCGCGGGTGGAACGCGGGTGCTGGTGGACTGCGGCATGTTCCAAGGCTGCAACACCTGCGACGTGAAAAACTTCACCGAGCTCCGGTTCGACGCCAAGAGCATTGACGCCGTTTTCCTCACCCATGCGCATCTCGACCATTGCGGACGGATCCCAAAACTCTGTAAAGACGGATTTCGCGGCAAGATCTACGGCACGCCGCCGACGCTCGACTTGGCGAAGCTCGTGATGCTCGACGCGGTCGGCATCATGCGAGGCGACTTGAAGCGCGAAGGGATCGCGATGCTGTACGAGGAGGAGGACGTCGCGCTCGCGATCAAGCGATTCGTCGGCGTCGATTACAGCCGCGACGCGAAGGTCGGGGATTTGACGGCGCGGCCACGCGACGCCGGGCATATTTTTGGCAGTGCATTTTGGGAGCTCGAGGACGGCGCGGGGAAGCGGATCGCGTTTTCCGGCGACCTTGGAAACGACGGGAACCGGATTCTCAAGCCCACGGCGCAACTTTCCGCGGTGGACGCGCTCGTCATCGAATCCACATACGGAAACCGAGTGCACGAAGACGAAAGCACGCGCGAGACAAAACTCCGCGAAGTCGTGCAAAAAACCATCGAGACGGGTGGCGTATTGATCATTCCGGCGTTTGCGATTGATCGCACGCAGCAAATCTTGTTCGAGCTGAATCATCTGATCGAAAACGGAATCGTGCCCGAGGTTCCGATGTATCTGGACAGTCCCATGGCCATCAAAGCGACCGAGATCATGAAATCGTATCCTCAGTATTATAATAAAGATGCCAGGGCGCTGGCCGCGACCGGAGACGACCTCTTCGATTTTCCGGGCTTGAGCGTCACCATGACTCGGGACGAATCAAAGAGCATCAACGACGCGCCAAAACCAAAGGTGATCATCGCCGGATCGGGTATGATGAACGGCGGACGCATTCAGCATCACTTAGTCCGCTATCTCTCGGACAAAAACTCGACCGTGCTCATCGTCGGGTATCAGGCGCAAGGTACGCTCGGTCGGGATCTGTACGAAGGAAAAAAGAGCGTGAGCGTGCTGCAGGAGCGCGTCCATGTGAATGCGCGGATCATGAGTATCGGCGCCTACAGCGCGCATGCGGACCAAAAGAAACTCGTGCGGTGGGCGATGGGTGCGGAAGAAAAACCGAAACGCGTCATCGTTACGCACGGCGAAGACGCGGCGGCCGTCGCGCTCGCCACGCATTTTCAGGAACACCTCGGGATTCTGGCCGTGGCGCCGCATTTCGGAGACACGATTGACGTATGACATGGCTCCTCGCCGCCGTCGCAGGGCATCTGATGAACGCCGGCGCGTTTATCGTCGATAAGGCGCTGCTCTCGGTCGCGTTCAAACGAAGCGGAACGTACGCCTTCGTGATCGGACTCATTTCTTCGATGATCTTGGTGTTCCTGCCGGTCGTGTCGTGGAACCTGGGACCGGACACATGGGTCGCCATCGCCATTTTTGGCTCGGTGTTCGTCCTCGCACTCTGGGCATTTTTTGAAGCTTTGTCCCGCGCCGAGGCCAGCCGCATCGTTCCGATCGTCGGTTCGCTGATTCCGGTGTTTACCCTTCTCGATTCGGTCGTAATAATCAACGAACGTCTGCCGTTACGAATTCTCCTTGGTTTAGCCTTTTTGCTGGTGGCGACGGTGCTCCTGACACGCGGCGGTACAAAGAAACAACGGCTAAGCGCCTCGACGGCCGGACTCTGCGTGCTCGCCGCCTTCTTGTTTGCCGCGTCGTCCGTGAGCGGGAAATACGCGTTCGAACACGCGCCTTTTCTCGACGCGTTCGTCTTATCGCGCGTGTTCTCAATCGCGATCGCGCTTTGCATCCCGCTGATCTCGTCCAATACGCGGGCGGAGCTTGCGCGGCTCGTCCGGCCGGGGGCGCATCCGACCGGTCCCAAACCCATTCACCTGGTTCTCATGGCGGCGGGGCAGGCGAGCGGCGCCGTCGGGTTCGTCGGCGTGCAGTACGCTATTTCACTCGGAAGCGCGACGGTGGTGAACGCCTTGCAAGCGGTCCAATACGCGGCGATCGTGCTCGTGGCCTGGCTCGGAGGGAAAAAGCTCGCCGCGCTGCTGAAAGAAGATCTCACCCGGCGCACGCTGCTCATCAAGGGCGTCGCGATCGGTCTGGTCGGCATCGGACTCGTTTTGGTCGGCCTGCCGACTGCGTAGTATCATCATTTTTATGAAGAAACGTTCCTTCCGAATGCCACACTGGCATCTCTCCATATGGATCACGGTTCTGACGCTCCTCGCCGTCATCTGTTTTTTCTTCGCCGGAACGCCGCCGAAGTCCGAATCCGACTACGGTTTCACCTGGAGTGTAACGTATGCGCGAACGCTGGGCCTTGATCCCGACGCGGGACTAGAGACGGCGTTGCGGGACCTGCGACCGGATCGCATCCGCATACCGGCGTATTGGCGTGAGATCGAAGCGGAACGAGGGGTCTTCGATTTTTCCGCGCTCGACCGCCAGCTCGAGATCGCGGCGCGGCACGGCACGCCTGTGATCTTGGCGGTCGGTTCGCGCGTACCGCGATGGCCCGAATGCTGGGAGCCGGAGTGGGTCGCGCGGATCTCGGATGTTGGCGGGCGTCACGGCGTTCAGCTCGCTTATTTGAAAACGCTGTACGAGCGCTACAAGAATCATCCGGCGATCGCGGCATGGCAGGTGGAAAACGAATCGTTCTTCGATTATTACGCGGCCTGTCCCGGACTCACGCGAGGCATCGTGCTGGATGAGATGCGTTATGTCCGGTCGCAAGAAGCGATGCGCGAGGCGCCGCGACCCGTGTACACCGGCGATTCGGGCGAGTGGTCGCTCTGGATCGGTTTTGCCGGCGAAACGGACGGCGTGGGCGTGAGCGTTTATCGCTCGGTCGCCACCAAATATTTCGGCACACTGCGCCACTGGTACATCACGCCGATGCTCTATTGGCGCAAGGCGCAACTCCTGCGTCCGTTCATCGGCGAAGTGTATATCAGCGAAATGCAGATGGAACCGTGGACGTTGCGCGCGATCCGGGAAACGCCGCTCGAAGATCAGTTCAAGACGTTTGATATGGAGCAGATGCGACAAAACTTCCGGTACGCAACGACGCTCGGTTTGCCCGCGGTGGACTTTTGGGGCGTGGAGTGGTGGCTTTGGATGAAAGAGACGCAGGGACACCCCGAATTTTGGGAGAAAGGGAAAGTGTTTTTTGAGTCTGAGCGATAAAGAACGACCGATTCACGAGCGTTGACGGAATGCGCTTTTTTATGTACCCTTCGCCCACTTATGAGTGCCATTCGCAATATCGCCATCATCGCCCACGTTGACCACGGAAAAACCACCCTGGCCGACGCGCTTTTGAAACAGAGCGATTCCTTCCGCGAAAAGGGTTTGGAGGGCGATACCATCCTCGATATGAACCCGCTCGAGCGCGAGCGCAGCATCACCATCCTGGCGAAAAATGTGTCCGTGTCCTACAACGGCGTGAAAATCAACATCGTGGATACGCCGGGCCACGCCGACTTCGGTGGGGAAGTGGAGCGCATCATGAACCTGGTGGACGGCGCACTGTTGCTCGTGGACGCGAAAGAAGGCCCGATGCCGCAGACGCGTTTCGTGCTGAAGAAGGCGCTGCAGGCCGGCCACCGCGTGATCCTCGTCATCAACAAGATCGACAAACCGGATGCGCGTCCGGACTGGGTGCTGGATCAGGTATTTGATCTGTTCGTGAACCTCGGCGCCACGGATCGCCAGACGGATTTTCCGGTCGTGTACGCGAGCGCCAAGCAGAGCAAGGCTGGACTGGACTCGGATCTCTCAAAGATGACGGATATCAAGCCGCTGTTCGAAACGATCCTGAACGAGATCCCGCAGCCCGTGGTGGATGAGAACGGACCGCTGCAGGTTTCCGTCGCGAACGTGAGCTATGACAACTACAAGGGCAAGATGGGCATCGGACGCGTCGTACGCGGCACGTTCCGCCCGGGTCCGGTGACGTGGATCAACCGTGATGGCAAGCCGTCGGCGGCCAAGATCTCCAATGTGTTCACGTTCGTGGGATTGGGCAAGGCCGAAGTCGCGGAAGCGCCGGCAGGGGACATTGTGGCATTCGCCGGAATTGAACATTTGAACATTGGCGAGACGATCGCGGACGTGAACCGGCCGGAAGCGCTCCCCATCATCAAAATCGAGGAACCGACCGTAAAAATGACGTTCGGCGTGAACACGTCGCCGTTTGCCGGTCAGGAAGGCCAGTTCACGACCTCGCGCAACATCAAGGAACGCCTCGAACGCGAATTGCAAAACGACGTGGCTCTGCGCGTCGAACCGGGGCTGGGTGACGGAAGCTTCGTCGTTTCCGGACGCGGAGAGCTGCACCTCGCGATTCTGATCGAACGCATGCGCCGCGAGGGGTTTGAGCTTCAGGTTTCGCGACCGCAGGTCATTTTCAAGGAAGAGGGCGGCAAGAAGACGGAACCGTTCGAGGAAGTGACGCTCGAAACGCCGGAAAACGTGAGCGGCACGGCCATTGAAAAGCTCAGCCGCCGCAAAGGAGAGATGACGGATATGCGCGTCGACCCTTCGACAGGCTCAGGGCAAGCAACGACTTATTTGACGTTCGCGATCCCGACCCGCGGGCTCATCGGCTTCCGCACCGAATTCATGATGGACACGCGCGGTCAGGGCGTGTTGAACACGCTGTTCCTCGGCTACCGCCCGTATGTCGGCGCGATCGACAGCACGCCGCACGGTTCACTCATCTCGTTCGAGACGGGGGAGTCGAACAGCTACGGCATGCAGATCGCCCAGGAACGCGGCCAACTGTTCCTCGGTCCGGGCGTCAAGGTGTATGAGGGAATGGTGATCGGCCAGAACGCCAAGCCGGAAGATCTGCAGGTGAATATCTGTAAAGAGAAGAAGCTCTCCAACATGCGTTCCAAGGGAGACGGCGTCGCGGAAGGGCTGACCACGCCGCGAAACATGTCGCTTGAGGAAGCCCTCGAGTATCTCGGCGACGACGAGCTGCTCGAAGTCACGCCGAAGAGTTTGCGTATTCGTAAGACGTTCCTAAAGGAATTTGAACGAAAGCGAGCTGACCAAGCAAAAAATGTATAAAGTCAGCCAAAGGCTGATGTGCCTCTGGCACAAAAAAGCCCACCGAGACCCGGTGGGTTTTGCGTCGCGTCAGTCGGCGACGTGTCGCGTTCTACGCGACGAGGACGAGGAGGTTGCCCTCGACATCGAAGCCGATGGGGAAGTTCCCCGCCTTCACGATCTCGAGCAGCGCGTGAAGCTTGGACAGCTCTTCTTGCATATCGGCATACAGGAAAGATGCGGCAAAGCCGATCACGCTACCAAAGGACTCGGTCAAAGCACGGAACAGGCGATTCCGGTCCCTCGCGTGGAGCCATGAGTCCAAGTCGCGCAGATCTTCCGGCAGACCCGATGCGGCGAGCGTGACGGTCAAATTCTCCATTGCATCGTCTCCGATAGCTCTCTCGACCGCATCTCCGAATGCGCTCCAGAGAGAGGGGTTCAGCGTCTGATCGAGCGCATCGTTCAGAGCTGACCCTTCCGCAAGCGTAAAAATCCTCGTGCTTTGGACTTCATGCCAAAAGACTGCTCGGGATGCTCTTTCGCGAAGATTGGGAAGAGCGGGACGGGGTTCGATCGGCACAAAAAACGGCAGAAGCATGTCTGCGATTGCACCGCCCTTGCCCGGGAACTGTTCTTCCCAGTACTTCACCATTTCCGGAAGTCGTCCCCTCGAACAAATCTCCTCATGCTGCGTAACGATCTGTGTGGCGATTTTGTTCCGCAACCCCTTCTTCTTTTCCATGGAACGTCTCCTGTCATCCGTTACGGGCAAACCCGGCGGAGGAGAAAGCCGTGATCCGCACGGCGCGGTACGGCTTTCCTACGTGAAAACACGCGACTTGTCAACCCTTGAACCCGATTTCCGATTTCGGCTCGTCCTCCACCGTCAGCACTCGTCGCAGCGCATCAAACACGATCTTGAATTGTTCGTCGTATTGCATTTCCATCGCTTCCAGCTTTCGGCGTAAATAATCGTTTTCAGAGATCATTTCACGGAGTTTTGTGAACGTACGGATGATTTGGATGTTTACCAGAATGGCCCGTTCGCTCTTGAGAACGCTCGAAAGCATGGCGATGCCTTGTTCAGTGAACGCAAGAGGCACATGACGACGGCCGCCCCATCCAGAACTTGATATCACAAATTGTGATATCAAGTTCTGTGCTTCATCAAGCGATAATTTGAACATGAAGTCTTCGGGAAACCGCTTGATATTTCGTTTTACCGCTTGATTGAGTACGTGGGTTTTTACGCCATACAACTCCGCCAAATCTCGATCCAGCATCACTTTCTTGCCACGGATCAAATAAATCCGTTGTTCGATACGTTCAAAAGGCACGAGAACGGACTCCATACATCTACCACGTTCACTATTTTGGACGAGCTGTCAAGGAGAGTTAGGTTGGGTTATCATTGCTTGTATCCTATGCAAGTTCGAAATGCGATTGCGGCGGCGGGCGTCGTTATCGGGCTGTTCTATGGACAAGCCACCCTTGCCGCCCATCCGCAGGAAATACCGGTGCGACCCGAGCATCGACGGACTGCGGAGGTTTCCGTCTGGAAAGCTGATTTTACGGACCGCACGCGTTTTCAGACGTTTCCGGCGGCGCATGTCCGTGGCGGATTTCTTGCGTCCGGCGACGTGACGGGAGACGGCGCGCCGGAAATCGTGGTCGGCGCAGGTACGAACGCGCCGGCGGAAGTCCGCGTATACGCCGCCGACGGAACGCTCCTCAAAATCTTTTATCCCTACGCCAGCACGTTCAAGGGCGGCGTGCGCGTCGCGGTTGGCGATCTCGACGGCGACGGCAAAGCGGAAATCGTGACGTCTCCCGGACCGGGCATGGAGCCGCTCGTGCGACGGTTTGCGGGCGATGGGAGCTTTGTGGTGCCAAACGGCGTCTTGGCGTATGCGGAGGGATTTCGCGGTGGCGTCCGTGTTGCAGTCGGCGATCTCGACGGCGACGGCAAAGCCGAGATCGTGACCGCACCGGGGCCGGGCGGCGGGCCTCATGTCCGCGTTTTTGACGGAATGCTCCAACCGTTTGACCGGGACTTTTTCGCCTTTGAGGCGACGATGCGCGACGGAGTGGTGCCGGCGATCTTGAGAACGCCGGAAGGCTCTTTCATCGCGGTTGGCGTCGAATCCTGGTCGGCCCCCCTCATCAAACTTTTTAAGAAAAGCTCGTTCGACGGTTATGCGCCCTATTACGAGTTTCTTGCATTTGACGGGGAATGGAGAAGCGGCGCATCCATCGCGGCGTTTGACCGAGACGGCGACGGGTTCGATGAGATCGCCGTGCACGGGAACGGGGGTACGAACGCCGAGCTTCGAGTGTTCACTCGAACGGGCAACCTGCTCGGAAAATATCTCGTCCATGACCCGTATTATCGAGGAGGGCTGTCCGTCACCCAGATCGCTTCCGCCGGGGGCGCGTCCGCGCTCGCCACGGTCGCGCTTATTCCGCTCGTTTCCGGCCCGCTGACGCAGGAAAAAGCGATTCACGTGAATCTTGCCGAGCAACGCATCTATGCGTACGAACGCGGACGCATCGCCCGCACCTTTCTCGTCTCGACGGGAACGCTGAAATATCCGACGCCGGCGATGAACACATGGGTACGCGCAAAAGTCCCGGTGAAACGCTATCGCTGGAGCTACGGGATCAATCATCCCGACAATTACGACTTGCCGAATGTGAAATGGAACCTCCAAATCTTCGGGCCATATTTCATCCATGGCGCGTATTGGCACAATAACTTCGGCCATCGCATGTCGCATGGATGCATCAATATGCGCACTTCCGAAGCGGAATGGATGTACAGTTGGGCCGAGGTAGGGACTCCTGTTCGAACGTTCTACTCCCATCCGCCGCAGAACGAATACGTTGATCCGGAGACATCCGAAGTCTCTTAAAAACTTATCCACAGATAGTACTTGACGGCTGTTTCGACCAAGCGTATTGTTCCCCGTGCACTTTAAGAACAACCACGCGTTTCCAGATTCGTTCCCGCTCCGGCGGAAGCGGCTCCGGGAACGTGTGGGACTCAACCGACAGGAATCAATCGAGGAAGCCGCAAGGCGACCAAGAAAAAGACCTGATGTAAGAGTCAACGCATCCTCGTTTCGGAACGGGATCAACCAAACCAGCTCGAAGAGGTTACACTCGGACGGCGCAAGCAGTCGCGAGGGTAACCTTAAGACTGATCGCGGCGCAAGCTTAACTCGAACGCTTCGGCGATCGAAAAGTCTTGTCGTCACGGCAGAGGAATGGTTTGCTCTTCGGAGCAAAGATCCTGCGTGGAACGCAGATTCAACACCAAGATCTTCGGATCAAGGAAAAGAGTCGTGCGCTACGAGCCGAAGTCGCGGTCAAACGAACCGTCGCGCAAGCGACATCGTAAGACGAGACTGACGCATTACGGTACAAGGAAGCGAGAGCGTGGGAGCGCGAAACACCGACCGGCGAAAGCTAGACGGAAAAACGGAAACAGTCCTAGGACTCATTTCCAAAGCGCAACCTGATGAACAAACGCTTCACGCGTTCGTTCAAACACTCTCTCAATGAGGCAGATTTCATCTCCGGATGAACGCTGCACGATAGCGTCGGCCACCCAGCTGTCGCATCACTCAAACAGAGAACGCTCCACATGTTCCCCCCTTCTCAGCAGGCGGACCCCTAAAAAGGCCGCCTGCGTTTATTTTATTTCGCTCGCCCCCCCCTCACCCATCCAACGGCTGTCCGATCGTATAACCGGCCCAGAACTCATCCGGAACGTCGAATACGAGACCGGCCCACGCAGGTCCCCAAAGCTCGGTCGCGCGTTCTTCGGATGGAATCAGGCGCACCGTGCCGAAGACGTCTACGACCACATAGACCTGCGGCGCGGTACGTACTTTTACGAGGGTTCCCGGCTTGAATGTCGCGTTGCGTGTCAGGCGATATCCCGCGAGATTCGCCACATCATACAACCGAATATCGGAGAAATCGGGAAACCACGAGAAAAACGTGACGTCATTCGGAAAGACAAGTCGCTGGCCGTCCAGCATCAGACAATACACGGACGATACGGCAGACGTGCGCGCGAGAGTGGAGCAGCCTAGATTATCTTGCGTGATAAACACCGCGCTACGGTGATATCGTTCCGAATCGTCATGCGTAAAAAATCGATCATGTTCGTTGAATCCGAACGTGTCGAGCCAGTTCATGACGGCGCGAATATCGATGAGTTCGTAATAGACGGTTTGATTCCCTTGGGAATCGGTCAGCGTCACGATCCGGGTCGGGATACCGATGAGACGACCCTTGTCATCCAGCCCCGCGCCTCCGGAGTCTCCCGGATGTACTTCGGCATTCGTTTTGATAAACCCCGCGGAATAATCCAGAATGGTACCTGAATGCCTCACCAGACGATCACGGGCGCCCGAGTATCCATACACATGAACGTTTTCTCCACGAGAGGTGAATTCATTCGTCACCACGGAAGGATACGGCAGCTGCGCCGTCGTCTGTCCGGAGGGCGCGCCGATGCGGAGAATCGCAAAATCCTGATTCAATTTATCGTTGAACACCGTGCGAAATACGGAGGCGTGGTAATAAATTTCCGGCCGACCGGCGGCGTCCGCGAACGCGATCCGGCAAGGCGTTTTGACGACACCCGTCTCGATATCCATGGCAACGTGTCCGTTTGTCAACACGTAGCCATCGCTCCCGTTGATGACGGTTCCGGAGCCTTGGCTATTCCCGCACGTAATCCATACTACGGCCTTTTTTGCTTCGGCTAACGGATCGAGGGTTAGAGCCCGAGCGGGCAATACCCACAAACTAACCAGTACGACGACCGGCAGGAAACGGAAAACGAGCGACTTCATGCTCCGATTATGACCCATCGTATCAACAATGTTAAGCGAAAAAATGAGGCGCTTGACGAAAGACGCCGAAAACGGCCAAATGGCTTCAGAGGTCCTATGGATGGACCTTGTCGCATTTTTCACATCACGAAGTACGGAAGTACAGAGGAGAAGCGATGACCATCCTTGTGTGGTGCGTGGTTCTCGGTCTGGGCGCGCTTCTATGCCCGTCCATTGGGCCTTGTTGCGTACGAGCGTTGCTTTCCCTGTCCCGGGCACTTCAGACCCGTTCAACCCACCTGCGAAGCCCTCCGGAGTCGCGGACGCCCAAGGCGTACGATACGGCCTATCGGGACTCAAAGGATGTCCGCATCCGCTCGCTCGAGAGCCGCAACCGGGCACTCGAGGAGGCACTGACGGAAGAACGGGACCAAGCCCGGCAGGAGAGGGCGGAGAGCGACCGGCTCGTCGGAATGCTGTGGAGCCGACTCTACGAGGCAAAGCGGCGCGCCTGGCACGCCAAACTTCAATCGGACGGACGGATGCTCCTCAGAACGGGAGTCGGCATCGGCGCGTGCATGCTCGCGTCGGGGCTCATACTCGGCGGCGTCTTCTCGATTCCGGCACAGCCGACCGAACCCCCGACGACCGCGAGGCTCTACGCTCGGCCGACCATGGTGTCCCCGTGGGTGGTTACGTCCGGCGGGGAGGATCCGGTCCCGATTCCGCCGTATGTAATCGTTTTCGTCGCTCCGCCGTACGACGAGGATCTGGGTCGCTGCTTCGACGGCCTCCTCGTCCTCGAACCGACGTACGCTCTCGTCGACCTGTCGGAAGAGAACGAGTGGATCCGCATCGTGTGGATCCCGTCCGCGTTCGAGCCGGACCCGTCGATCCCGTACCTTCAAATGTAATCCCCCCCTCTCTCACGAGAGAAGGGGGTCTTTTTTTAAGAAAAATCCCTCCGGATGGAGGGATGTCAGAGCTTGACCTTGGGCTTGGGCTTATCCCCATATAGCGCCGAAGTAGGCGGAGAGGGTGGAGGCGGCTCGATCGTGTCGCGGAGATCCTCGTCGTCGCAGCGAGGATCAGACCGGCCCGAATCGAGACTCCGGACCTCGAGCGCGCGGTTCGACGGCCGCCTCGCCCGGACGACCGAGATCGGATGCGAGTCCGTGACGCCGAGCCGCAAGGCCTCACCGGGCGGCCCCGTCGCGTCCTGCGCACCGACCGACGAAAGATAGGTGGAGGACGGCGACCGGACGCGGTCACGCGTGCCGAGGAATCGGCCGAGCATGCCCGCGTCGGAAAGGTCATACTCCTGCCGTTGTCGTAGGAGGAGCAGCGGCTTGGGCATAGGCGTCTTGTCGACGGCCATACCCGGATACCACGTGACAAAGATCGCGGCGTCGGGATCGGCCCTATGGAGTACGGCGACCTCGGCCCACAGCTCGTCCGGTACGACGAGGATCTTGCGGGCCGCTCTTGCCTCGGACACGCGATCGTCGAGTGTTCCGAGAGAGGAGGCCGCGCTGATGAGCGGGCCCCTCTCGATCCACAGGAAGATCGCCACGGACGCGGGGTGATCCGACGCGGACGAGACCCTGACCCATGTGTGCATGTAGCTGAGAGGTCGCCCACGAGCGTCGGGGGACAAGTCACGGCGGAATTCGCGACTCATGACGAGTCGCGCGGTACGCAGGAGATTGTCGAAGGCCTCCCGGTGAACCCTCGTAGGAAAGCGGGGAAAGAGCAAAAGGATGAGGGTCTGTTTTTGAACGTGTTCCATGCGAACCTCCATGACGCAGAGAAACATGAAATGTTACAAAAATCAAGGGTTCTTGTTTCAGGTTTCGGATTTTGAACTCCTTGTGTTATCTTTTCTTCGCTTTTATGAGACGAGAAGTCGTGCTCGATATCGAGACCCAGAACACCTTTCAGGACGTCGGGGCGTACAATCCGTCCCTGCTCAAAGTCTCGTTCGTCGGGTGTTATTTTTACGAAACCGACACCTTTGAGGGGTTTTTTGAAGAGGATTTACCGAAGCTCTGGCCGAGGCTTGAGCGGGCGGAACGCGTGATCGGCTACAACCTGATCGGGTTCGATTATCCGTGCTTGCAAACCTATTACACGGGAGACATCATGAAGTTGCCGACGGTCGATCTTCTTGTAGAGATCGAAAAGCGCCTCGGATTCCGCATCAAGCTCGATGACGTGGCACAAGCGACGCTCGGCGTCGGAAAAAGCGGACACGGACTCATGGCCGTGGAGTACTGGCGCAACGGCGAACTCGACAAGTTGCGCGACTACTGTCTGCAAGACGTCAAAGTAACGCGCGACATCTACGAACACGCCCTACAAAACGGACAAGTCTCGTTCAACAATCGCCAAGGTCAGCGACAGGAGATTCGCTTGCCGATCGAACCGCCGGAGCCGGCCGAGCGAAAGGCGATCAATTTGAGTTTGGGATTCTAGCTAGGCAGTAGGTTATAGGTTATAGGTGGTAGCTACGAAGCTAAAACCTAAAACCCAAAACCTAAAACCTAAAACCTACCCATCGTAGTTATCCACAAATCGTCTGTTTTCCAAAGATTTTGCGGAGTTGTGCCGTCTACTACATCTTGTGGTAGAATCCAAATCGCACCACAAGATGTAGTGGACGGACCGTCTCCCGCCGCCTCCCACCATCACACGAAGGCCTGAACTCGAATGGTTTTTCTTTGGCCGGATCGCGTATCTTTTGCTCATCTCTTCTCAGAACCGTGTTTGTTTTTATGACCCCGACTCCCACCACGGGCGACGCCTTTGTGCCTCGCCGACGACGTCTCGCCGATGAGCGTAAAGCCATCACCCATAAGTTCCAGATCGGCCCCTGTGAAGGATATTTGACCGTTGGCTTGTATGAGGACGGCCAACCCGGCGAGATCTTCATCACGTTGACGAAAGAGGGGAGTGCGATCGCCGGACTGGTCGATTCGTTCGCGACCGCGATTTCCATCAGCTTGCAATACGGCGTGCCGTTAAAGGTCTTGTGCAACAAGTTCATCCACGCGCATTACGAACCGTCCGGCCAGACCCAGAACCCCAATATCCCGCAGGCCAAATCCCTCGTGGACTACATTTTTCGTTGGCTCGCGTTGAAATTCCTTTCTCCGGAAGAGCGGCAATCCATCGGCATGTACATGTATCACGAGACGAAAGAGTCCGTCGCACCGACGTACGAACCGACGCCCTCCTTTTTATCGCGGCTTGATACGCCCGCCTCGTGACGCCGCGTATGACCCCGCTCTTTGGCGCCTGTCCGCTCCTGACGCATCGACCGTTCTATCGGCCTTTTGAATATTCGGAGTTCTTCGAATACTTCCAAAAGCAGAACCAGGCGCACTGGCTTCCGATCGAGGTGCCGATGGAATCGGATATCTCCGATTATCGTTTCAAGCTCTCGCCGGAAGAAAAAAGCCTCGTCATCCAGATTTTGCGCTTTTTCACGCAGGGCGACATCGAGGTGAACAACAACTATAATTCCAAACTCATTCCGGCTTTTCCGAAACCCGAAATCAAAATGATGCTTTCGGCGTTCGCGGCCATGGAAAGCGTTCATGTGTGGGCCTACTCCTATTTGAACGATTCGCTCGGACTTCCGGAAAAAGAATACAGCGCGTTCCTGGAATACGAGGCGATGCGCAACAAGTATCAATATATCCAGACGTTTGACGTCCGCTCGGTAGAAGAGCTGGCCATCAACCTCGCCGTGTTCGGCGCCTTCATGGAAGGCGTGAGTTTATTTTCCAGCTTCGCTATTCTGATGAACTTTCCGCGCCTCGGAAAGTTGAAAGGGGTCGGACAAATCATCACCTGGAGCATCCGTGATGAAACGCTGCACAGCCAGGGCGTGTGCCAGCTCTTCCGGACGCTGGTGGGGGAGAACAAGCATATTTGGACGGACGAACTGCGACGCACCCTGTATCGCGCGTGTGACGACATGGTGAAGCTGGAGGATCATTTCATCGACACCTGCTTCTCCATGGGAGCCGTACCGGGTCTCAAGCCTGAAGAGGTCAAGCAATATATCAGATACACGGCGGATAAAAAACTGAACGATATCGGGCTGGATAAAGTCTATAACGTCTCGAATCCGCTTTCCTGGCTCGACGTGATGGTCAACGCGAAAGAACATACCAACTTCTTCGAAAATCGCGCGACGGAATACGCCAAGGGAGCCGTGGTCGCGGACTGGTAGAAGTTAGAAGATAGAAGTTAGAAGGTAGAGTTGATGCTAAACAAATATGTCCACTTACACCGGCGTCATCGACGCGCTTTCCAACAACGATCTCACGGCCGCGCGGGACCTGCTTTTGGCCGATATAAAACGCGAAACGGCCGGCAAACGCAGCTGGGATTGTCCCCATTACACGGCCGACCGCGCCGTGCATGAGAGCATCAAGAAAACGGACGAGTTTGAACGGCTCGCGACGTATTTCGGCTTGGAAAACCTCCGCGACCGTTACATGCTGCGCGACGCCGACGGAAAGATTTGCGAAGACCTGCAGGAGTTTTACGCGCGCGTCGCGACCGGTCTTTCGCGCGGCGACGCGGGTCTTGCGCAACGCCTGTACGACTACATGACGCGCTGCTGGTACATCCCGGCCACGCCGACCATGATGAACATCGGCACAAGCAAAGGTTTGCCGATCTCGTGTTTCCTTAACACGGTTCCCGACACGCTCGAGGGCATCTTCGACGTCTATCGAGAAAACGCCTTCCTTTCGAAATACGGCGGCGGGGTCGGCACGGACTGGTCGCAGCTGCGCGGACAAAACGCGCCGCTCAAGGCGAGCGGTCTCAAGTCGTCCGGCGTCATCCCGTTTCTCAAGATCATGGACTCGGAGACGATCGCCATTTCGCGCAACTCGACGAGACGGGGGGCGGCGGCGGCCTATTTGCGTATCGACCATCCGGATATCGAGGATTTTTTGGAGATTCGCAAACCGACCGGCGGCGATATCGACCGTAAATGTCTGAACATCAATCACGGCATCGTCGTCACCGACGAATTCATGAGGGCGGTCGAGGAAAATCGCGCATACGACTTGATTGATCCGCATTACAAAACCGTGACCGGTACACTGAACGCGCTTGATATCTGGCGAAAAATCCTCACCATGCGCGCCGAGACGGGGGAGCCGTACATCCTCTACATCGATACGGTGAACCGCGCCCTGCCGCCACATCACAAGGACAAGGGTCTGATCGTGCGTCAAAGTAACTTGTGTACGGAAATCGTTTTGCCGACGGACGAAACACGAACGGCGGTGTGTTGTCTTGGCAACCTCAACATTGAAAAATGGGATGACTGGAAAGAACGAATCGAGCAAATCACCTATGACTGCGTGACGGCGCTCGACAACAACCTCGAGACGTTCTGCGAGATGGCCGATCCGGTTGAATTCAAAAAATCGATCAACTCCGTAACACACGAACGCTCGGTCGGTCTCGGCGTGATGGGATACCACGGGTATCTCATGAGCCGCATGGTGCCGTTTGAGAGCGTCATGGCGCGCAACATCAACAAGGAGATCTTCTCGACCATCCGGAAGCACGCGCACGCCGCCTCCGAGCGTCTGGGACGCGAGCGCGGCCTGCCGCTCGACGGGGGAACGCGCCGCAACTCGTATGTCACGAGCATCCAGCCGACGGCCTCGACGAGTTTTATCTGCAACGAAGCGACGCCGTCCATCGAGCCTATTTCCGGCAACGCGTTCCTGCAAAAAACGCTTTCCGGCAGCTTTCTCTACAAAAACAAGCATCTCGTGAAGCTGCTCGAGTCGAAAGGACTGAATACGATCGAGGTATGGAAAAAGATCATCGCGGATAAGGGAAGCGTGATGAATCTCGAGGAGCTTTCCGTAGACGAAAAAATCGTCTTCCGCACGCCGTATGAAATGAACATGCGCGAGCTCGTGCAGCAGACGGCCGATCGCCAACCGTTTATCGACCAGTCGCAATCGTTCAACTTATTTTTCCCGACGCCGATTTCCGGCAAGTATCTCCACGAAGTACACATTCTTGCTTGGAAGCTCGGCGTGAAGTCGCTGTACTACGTGCGCTCGGCGTCCGCGATCCACGCAGAGTCGATCGATGCGCAAGGCGTCAAACGCGACGTGGCAAACGAGGAGTGCGCGGTGTGCCAGTAGGATGTCAGATGTGAGATGTCAGATGTCAGATGTTAAATATTAAATGTCAGATGGTCATCGGGGCAACGAGGGGGGCCTGTCTACTCCTCTTCGTCTATGAGCAATGCCGGATCTTCCTCCTTCAATTCTTTCTCCAAACGCTCTAGCTCTTTCAGCTCATCCAGCTCTTCCGGTTCATCCTTGTCCTTGTCTCCATCCTCGTCATCCTCATCCTTGTCTTTCTGCCCCTTCGCCTCTTCTTCAAGATCCTCTTCATTCTCGTCATCCTTGGTTCCGGCGATGTGCATGCCGAGCGCAGCCAAATTCTCGGACTCGGCGTCAATGTCGAGACCCTGCATATCGCGATCCCAGCTTGAGGGACCCGCTTGGAGTTGAATGTCGTTCATATGTAATGTGTTTTTCCGATGCGGCGAAGATACAAACTCGTACCAAAGTTTGCAAGACCCGAGAGCATGAGCCAAGATGGGGACATGAACGACACCGTCGGTTTGTTTATTATCAGCGGCCTTTTGTTGACCGGCTTCGGAGCGTTAGCTTGGCTTTTGAGCCGACAGAAGGGGAGGGGCGGGATCGACCCGCAGGCGCTTTTGATGCTCCAAAATCGTCTAGAGGCGCTTGATCAGGACTTACGTCATACCATGACCGAAAGCGCGCGAACACAGCAAACCTCCAGCCACCATATGACGGGCGCTGTCCGTGATGTAACCGACCGCTTGTCCAAAATCGAAGAGACAAACAAGCAGGTGCTGAATTTTTCTGGCCAACTCGAAAATCTCCAGCGCATTCTCACCAATCCGAAACAGCGCGGCATTTTGGGCGAATACTATCTTGAAACGCTCCTGAAAAACGTGTTCGCGCCGGATCAATACGAAATGCAGTATAAATTTTCCGACGGCGAAATCGTCGACGCCGCGGTCTTTATTCGCGACAAGATCGTGCCGATCGATTCCAAGTTCAGTCTGGAAAATTATAACCGCCTCGTCGAGGCGCAAACTCACGAGGATCGCGAGCGATATGAAAAGGCGCTGATCAACGATTTGAAGCTGCGCATCAAGGAAACGGCCAAGTACGTGCGACCGGAGGAGGGGACGATGGAATTCGCCTTCATGTTTATTCCGCATGAAGCGATCTATTACGACTTGCTCGTTAATAAGATCGGCGAAGGAGGGGAGGACACGGAGAACCTCCTCCAGCGCGCCGCCGCCAAGTGGCATGTCATCATCGTGTCGCCCACGTCGTTCACGGCGTATCTCCAGACGGTCCTGCAAGGCTTGAAGGCGCTGAAAATAGAGGAGCAGGCGCAGGAGATCAGGAAACGCGTCATGGAGCTCCAGAAGCATCTCTCCGCGTACCAGGAGAAGCATGACTCGGTCGGACGCGCGCTTGGGACGGCGGTCAACCAATATAATCTGGCCGGACGCGAATTCACTAAAATCGACAAGGACGTCGTCCGTATCACCGGCGAGGGGGTTGGGGTACAATCAATGCTCTTGGATAAACCGCAGGATTTTGAAGAATGAAAGCGATTCTCAAGCGAATACTCCTTGGCGTGATCGGCGCCGTAACGGCTACGGGCGTACTTGTCGTGTCCGCGATCGGCTACGTGCAGTTTATTGAGGCGGGATCCGTCGTCGAACGGCGCGAGGATTTGCGGCCCGTGGAATACGCCATTGTGCTTGGGGCAAGCGTTAAGCAGGATGGGACGCCTTCGGATGCGTTGGAAGACCGCGTCATGGAAGCCGTAGACGCGTATATGGACGGCAAAGTACGCACGCTACTCATGACGGGGGACGACGGTGCGTTTCACATCAATGAAGTGGAAACGATGGCACGCGTCGCCCGTGAAGCGGGCGTGCCGAGCGAAGACATTGTCGTAGACGGACAGGGCTATCGGACATATGAAAGTTGCAAGCGCGCGACGGAAAAATATGAAATCAAGGAAGCCGTTGTCGTGACGCAACGCTTTCATTTGAGTCGCGCGTTGTTTTTGTGCAGCGCGTTCGGCATGGACGTACAGGGCCTTCCGGCAGACCGCCGGACGTATCAGCGCATCGGTTTTTTCTTCGGACGCGACCTGCTCGCAAGTTTCAAGGCGTTCTGGGACGTACACGTCTGGCCGCCAAAGAGTCCGGTGGAATGAAAAGATGATCGGGGAGGGGAGACGTTTGTATGAAGTCGGTGACAAAGTGAACGATACATGCGTCGCACAATATATGTTATACGACGTATAAGGCATCTTTTTAACTACTGTTAGCGGTTATTCATGATTCGCGCCTTATACGTCGTATAACATACGTCATATTTTACAACGCCTTTAACAAGTCATCGTAAAATATGACGTAATTATCCCTTTCGCTTCTAAAGCCTCCAAAACCTCTCTTACTTCAAATAAACTCGTCCCGGCACACGCACATCGATGTATTCAGGCTGTCCAAGATCTTTTGGCTTGTTCTTGATGAAGGCTTGGTACGTGTGAACCTGACTTTCGATAGGCGAGGTTATATCCATGAGTACGGTGTATCCTTCGACGCTCAAGACCTTGAAAAGGCTGCTAGAGGCCGTAGGAGGCTCGAGTTCACGATATGCGAGTCCCGCAGTACCTAGTTTTTCGGATAGCGCGATCCATTCGCGGGCTTCGTTTTGATTTGTCAGCACGAATCCGGGCGCGACCAACTCATCCAGATCGCGCTTAATGACCGGCGGCTCTTCGGAACGCACGGACCGATGACCAAGCAGGCGAGCTTGCGTGTCGCGTTTTTCTTCGTCGGAAAGTTCTTGCGTCGCGACTCCTTGATGATCAAGCCAAAAATATTGCTTATGTGAATGAAAAACAACTCGCTTTACCCTCTCCTCTACCGAGAGTCGTAAAACATTATTATAAGAGTTTTCCACAGTTGCGTTTAGCACAAAAAGTCTACTTTTCAGTTTTTCCTGCAAAGCTTCACGGTCAATAAACCACGCATGGCGCGGCGGCCACGGGCGAAACTCTTCGCGAGCGTCTAATAGATGAAAAACCTCCTTCGTTACGTCAACGGGATCCAGATCCTCCACTCCCCTCACCTCGACGGCGCTCACGGAAAAAGCATCGCTAATGAATACCAAATATGTCCATCCGAAGATCGTCCCAAGGGCGAGAATCGTGAACACGACGCGTCTTTTGGTGGATTTCGCCTGCTTCAACCCTCGGTTGATATCCCCTGCTTCGAGCTTGGAGCGCCGCGTCGTTCGCATAGGAATATATTATTTACCATCCGGACGCGCTTCGAAAAGGATACGGACGAGCAAGTCGGAAAACGTCATCCCTCCTTCCGCGGCGGCTTTTGGGAGGAGAGACGCGGCTGTGAGTCCCGGCAACGTGTTCGTTTCCAGAACCCAGAGTCTCCCCCGTTCGTCGAGAATCATGTCGGAACGCGAATATCCCCTGCACCCGAGGACGGTATGCGCTTTGACGGCGAGGCGCTTTGCGAGATGTGTTGCGTGGCGCGAAATGGACGCGGGGCAGATCTCTTGCGTGCGCTTGTCGTGATACTTGGCCCGGTAGTCGAAGAGTCCGGACGCCGTGCGAATTTCGATAACGGACAACGCATACGGCTCACCCTTTTTCTCGAGCACGGGAACCGTGAGTTCGCGTCCCTCGATCAATGCTTCGACGAGACAGGACGCGCCATCCTCTTTTAACGCACCGGAGATCGCGCGTTTCCAATTTTTTCGCGGCGGACGAACCGACAGTCCGACGCTCGAACCCGATGCATTCGGCTTTACGACGATGCGAGAGCCGATTCGATCAGCGATGTTCTTTAAGACGTTTTTCGGGTCTTTTTTAAAATCCGACTTCTCTACCCGTACACCTCTTGGTGAAGGAATGTTCGCGTCGGAATACAGCTCTTTCGTGCGCGACTTATCGAAGGCTTGTGCGGATGCGAGAACGCCGGAACCGGTGTAAGGCAAGCCAAGAATCTCAAGGAGCCCCTGCATGTGACCATCTTCCCCATGAGTTCCGTGCAATGCGTTAAACACGACGTCGATTTTGCTGGCTTTTGCGTCACGAATCAGGCGGATGAGATCGTTTGGCTTTCCCGGGTCATACGACGTCGTCTTGAATCGATCGGTCGGCAAATGCTTCATCACCATCTTTCCGGACGCAAAAGACACCGCCCGTTCCGACGATGCGCCGCCCAAAAGAACCGCGACTCTTTTTCTATGCTTCATGTCCGATGTCATATGACTATGGTGTCATCAAATCACGATCCTTAGAACTTATAACCTAGAACTTGGGGACGGACCGCTTCATAGTTTTTGGTTATATGTTATAAGTTATGAGTTTTGAGTTTTAAGTTACCCGATTCTCTCGAATCCCGTAAACGGTCGCAGGACGTCAGGAACGGTGATAGACCCGTCTTCGTTCTGATATTGCTCCAAGATCGCGATCAGGCCGCGTGAGAGCGCGACGGCGGTTCCGTTTAATGTATGCGCGAATTCAAGCGTTCCGTCCTTTTTTCTGAGTTTTACGTTCAAGCGACGCGCTTGATAGTCCGTGCAGTTGGATGTTGACGTCACTTCGCCCCAGCCCCCACCCCCTCTCACTCCCCCTCCGGCAGGGGGAGAGCCACTCGTTCTGCCCCACATCCATGCCTCAAGGTCGTATTTACGATACGCGGGACCACCAAGATCGCCCGTGCAAATATCGACGGTGCGGAATGTTAGGCCCAGTTTCTGGAACACCATTTCTTCCAAACGACGCAACTCCTCATGCAACGCCTCTGACTGCCACGGAGCGGCAAAGATGAAGAGCTCGACTTTGGAGAACTGGTGTACGCGATAAAGACCGTAGGATTCGCGACCGTACGTGCCGGCTTCGGTGCGGAAACAATGCGATAATCCCACGTATTTGAGCGGCAATTTATTTTCATCGATGATCTCGTTCATGTGATAGCCGCCAAGCGGGATCTCGGCCGTACCGATGAGCGACAAGTCGGACTGCTCGACGGAGTAGATTTGCGTTTCGTCGCCGCGCGGCGTAAATCCCGCACCAAGAAGAACTTCGTCTCGGGCAAGATCCGGCGTGATCATGGGGACATAGCCCTCTTCGACCATGAGCTTCAGCGCCCATTGCGTCAGCGCCTGCTCGAGCATCGCAAGCTTCCCTTTCAAAAAATAAAACTTCGCGCCGGCGACTTTTGCTCCGCGTTCAAAGTCGATCAAATCGTGCATTTCCGCCAATTCGACGTGGGACTTGGGCGTAAACGAAGGCGATGGGATCTCGCCGAATACCTTCTTCTCGACGTTGTCCTCGTCCGACGCCCCGATGGGCGAGTCGGGATGCGTCATATTCGGCACCGCAAGCAACGCCGTTTTCCACTCGGACTCGACGGTCTCATACTCCGTTTCTTTCGTCGCAAGCGTCACTTTCAACTCTTTGCCCTCCTCGATGAGAGACGGACGCTCTTCCGCGGAAGCCGATTTCATCTTCTCGGCCACCTCGTTTCGTTTCTTGCGAATCGCTTCCACTTCTTTCAACAAAATAAGACGTCGGTCGTCCAACGCAAGCAAGGCGGGAATATCCACCTTCATACGCTTGTTCTCGGCATTCGTTTGGACGAGGTCCGCGTTTTCTCGAATGTACTTGATATCCAACATAATAGGTGTCAGATGGTAGATTTCAGGTTTCAACCTTGGGGCGCAAGGTGGGAAACAAGATCACTTCCTTCAGAGACGCGGATCCGGTCAAAATGGCGGTCAGACGGTCGATGCCCATGCCCATGCCCGACGTAGGCGGCATGCCGTGTTCCAGCGCCTCGAGAAACGCCGTGTCCATGCGTTGCGCCTCCTCGCTCCCCTTTTCCGCCAACGCCTGCTGTTGCTCAAAGCGCTCGCGCTGGTCGAGCGGGTCGTGTAGCTCGTGATAATACGCGTTCACGACCTCCGCTCCCCGCATGATGAGCTGCGCCGAGGCGCTTTTCGTCGGCTCGCCCGGAACGCGAGCCGTGAGCGGTTTCATCTCTATGGGATAGTCGAAGACCCACACGGGACCTTCCAACTTCGCACGAGTGGTTTTCTTGTAAAGCTCGTCGAGATATTCGCCGAATCCGACGCATTTCTTGAAATCGACTTTCACTTTGGCTTTTTTCACGGCGGCGATCACGTCTTTTTCGTTTTTCAACTCGTCGATATCGATCCCTGTTTCGTTCAATATCGCTTTGCGGAACGTCAGACGCGGAAACGGCGCGCCGATATCCGTTCCAAGCGCATCCTTCACCATGCGCGCGAGCATCTCCTCAATCATCGAGATAAATGCTTCCTTGTCCGCGTAGGCCCAGTACAACTCGAGCATCGTGAACTCGGGATTATGCGAGTGGTCGATGCCCTCGTTGCGAAAACAGCGCGCGACTTCGTACACCTTTTCCATGCCGCCAACCACGAGACGTTTCAGATACAGCTCCGGCGCGATGCGGAGGTAGAGATCCGTGTCGAGCGCATTGTGATGCGTGACGAACGGACGCGCGTTTGCGCCGCCCGGAATCGGTTGAAGCACGGGCGTCTCGACTTCGAGAAAGCCCAGTGCGTCGAGATAGGCACGCATCGAGGACACGAGCTTGGAACGCGTCACAAAGCGCTCGCGCACTTCCGGATTCGAGATGAGATCGAGTTCACGCTGGCGATAGCGCGTTTCCACGTCTGCCAGACCGTGCCACTTTTCCGGCAACGGCAACAACGCTTTGGAAAGCAGGCGCCATGTTTTCACTTCCAGAGACTTCTCGCCGCGCTTCGTCAAAAACAAGGTTCCTTTTACTTCCACAAAATCCGCCGGATCGACATGATCGCGGAACAATGCAAACGCCTCGGCAATTTCATCTTCCTTGAAGACGATCTGGATCTTGCCCGTCTCATCCTGCAGGTCCGCGAACATCATGCCGCCATGGACGCGAATCGTCATGACGCGGCCTACCAGGGTCACGACGCGGCCGTCTTTTGACCACGCGTCAAAAAACCCGACGGCGTCGCCGCAGGTCGCGTCCCGCTCGGTCACGACCGGATACGGATCGATGCCCGCGTTTCGCAACGCCTCGAGCTTTTCCAAACGTACGTCTCGTTCATCCATCATAGTCCCCCACAGCCTAGCTGATCTCCAGCACCTCGTACACGGTCGAGCCGGTCGGCGCCTTGACGTTCACCTCGTCGCCGACCCGGGCGCCAAGCAACGTCTGGCCGATCGGTGATTCGTTGGAGATCTTTCCGGACAGCGGATCGGCTTCATTCGATCCCACGATCTCGAAGGTTTTTTCCTTTCCGTTGACGCGAACCTTGACCGTCGAGCCGACGCGAACATTCGTTCCGTCTTTCGCGTCATGTTCGATGACGACCGCGTTTTTGAACAGATCCTCGATTTCAAGGATACGCCCTTCGACAAAGCCGAGCGCGTCCTTGGCTTCATGATACTCGGCGTTTTCCGACAAATCGCCCAGCGCCTTGGCCGTTTCGATACGCGCCGCAAGCTCGCGGCGTTTGACGGTTTTTAAATCCTTCAACTCGTCTTTGAGCTTTTGAAGGAATTCGGCGCTGACGTATTGAATTTGGGACATAGTGAAAAGATGTCAGATGTTAGATGTGAGATGCCAGAAGTAAATAATGGGATGGTTGGGATGTGAGAATGAAAAGCGGCGGTGAAACCGCGCGCTTCTCTTAATGAAGGTAAGAGTATCAAGTGGAAAAAACGTGTCAAATCAAGGCCAAGGGCTTCATGTAGCGACCGCCGCTAAAACGTCCCTCCCCTCGCCGCTCGTAAATCCCACCACGCCTGAAGAATCTCACGGGCGACCGGGACCGCCGTTTCCGAGCCTTCGCCGCCTTCTTCGAGTAACACCGTCACGACGATCTCCGGGTTATCAAAGGGCGCAAACGATGTGAACCACGCGTGATAGTCTTTCTCGGAATGCCACTGCGCGGTTCCGGTTTTTCCCGCGACGGGGAACGACATGGCGTTCAATGCGCGACAGGATCCGTACGTGACGCAGTCGCGCATGCCGAGGCGAACCGTCTCGATCACGGACGCGTCCGCGAGGCGCTCTCCTCGTTCCGTGCTCGTCCCCGTGCGGGCGAAATGCGGCTCGACGCGATAGCCGCCGTTGGCCAACGCGGCGGTATACGCGGCGACCTGCATCGGCGTGACGAGCAAATCGCCTTGGCCGATGGAGAGATTGTACGTATCGCCGACGAACCAACGCTCGCCTTTCTCTTCTTCCTTCCATTCCCGACTCGGCACAAACCCGGGACGTTCTCCCGGGACGTCCAGTCCCGTGGGTGATCCGAGCCCGAATCGACGGAACCAATCCGACAGACGGTCGACGCCGAGACCGACAAAGGACTCGAACCCGCCGCCGACGGTGTAATAAAATGTATTTATCGACCACGCGATCGCCGCCCGCATGTTTGTCGGACCATGTCCTCCCGCTTTCCAGTCGGGGAAAAACCACGGCCCGACGCCGATGCCGCCAACCGAGAGGATCTTCGTGTTCGCGTTTACGACGCCTTCCGCCAGAGCCGCGACGGAAATGACGATCTTCACCGTGGAACCCGACGGATACATGCCAGCCCAGGCGCGCGGAAAGAGCGGCTGGCGCTCGTCCCCGACCAACGCCTGATACGATGCGCTTGAGACGCCGCCGGAAAAAATGTTGTTGTCGTACGAAGGCCAGGAAACGGCGGCCAACACTTCCCCGGTGTTCGGATCAAGCGCGATCGCGGAACCTTTTTCGGCCTCGGCGCGCTCCAATCCGGAGATCAGCGCCCGTTCCGCCGCCTTTTGCAGGTCGATGTCCAGTGCAAGAGAGAGGTCGCGACCGTCAAGCGCCTCCTCCTCCCCCACCAACGTTTTGACGCGACCGTGGGCATCGACCTCGTTGGTGCGCGTCCCGAGCTCGCCACGCATGAACGGCTCGTATCCGCGCTCCAATCCGGACTTGCCGATTTCATCGGCGCGGCGATATCCCTTGTCACGCCTCTCTTGGTATTCCTCCGGCGAAAGCTTTCCGACATAGCCGAGGACATGCGACAGGCTTTGAATGTCGCCGCTCCACGGATACCGCCGCCGCGCCGCGACTTCGAGCGAAAAGCCCTGCAAATCAGGCCAGGCGATGGTGAAATCCATGGCCTGGCGATAGGTGAGCTGCTCGGCGATCACGTTTGCCTCGTCCCGCGCGCTCCCGGTCGCATAGGCGATCGGCAGCAGGTCATGCATGGAACGGCCCAGTACGCGCGCCGCAAGACTGACGTCGGATTCCATCTCCGCCGCGTCGACGGCTAGATCAAACGGCGTCATCGTCACCTGGAACCGCGGAATGTTATCGGCGAGCACGCGGCCCTGTCGATCGCGAACGATCCCGCGTCTCGGAAGCAACGACGTCTCGCGCAAACGATTGGCCTCGGCCTGTTGACGGAACTCGGCGCCACGCGCGACTTGCATCCATCCCGCTCGCGCGATGAACCCGACAAACAGGAGCGCGAGGAGGGTTTGAGCGAAGAAAAAACGTCGGCTCGAAACCGCCCGGCCCAAAAACAACGAGCGATGCTTGAGCGGCGTGAGCGCGTCTTCGAACAAGACTTCGTGCCGAACATCCAGGTGGTCATCGCGGCGCATAGGAAGAACCTGGACGCACGATAAAACGTCCGGTGAATGACGCGATGCCTAAGAAGACCAGCGACGTGAACCCCACGTCCCAAAGCAGGACAAGGGCCGGCGCGGGCGGGAACGACCATAACGTATCGTGCAGGTTAAAGAGCACGGCGAGAAATGAAATAGCCCAGGCGCTCGCCCAATCCAACAGTCTCCCGCATGCCACGAGCGCCGCCGTCGCATAAACCGAGCGGTTGGTGAGAAAACGGTCCGCGACCCAACCGAGCACAAACACGAGGATCGGGAGCCGGAGCAAGGCGAGATCGAAATGATCGAGCGTATAGGCATCAAGCATCAACGCCGAGCCGATCGCGAGGAGGAATGCCCGGGATCTGGAAGTCGAAACGAGAAGAAGCGCGATCAATGGAAGAACCGGGCGAAACCCGGCCCATGTCGGCAGAAACGGAACCGTGCCGATTTCGTACGCGGCGGCAAGCAGGCCCAGGAGCACGGCGACGACCAGTCGAACGATCATAGGCGCGGACGCAACGCCGACGGACGCAGCACGGACACGAATACGACGCGGTCAAGCGCCACCAGCGGCTCGACGGTCGCGCGAAAAAACGGATCGGAGGGTTTTGCGTCCACCGTATTCACGATTCCGAGCGGCAGGTTTCCGGGAACTTTTTCTTCCGTGCCGGCGGTCACGATCAGCTGATCGGGAACGACGGTTTCCGACGACGGGATGAACGTAAGCACCGACGCCCCGTTTCCGCGTCCTTCGAGCACGCCCGCGAGCTGTCCTTTCACCTGCACGGCCGCGGCGACGCGACTACGCGGATCCGTCAGAAGCTCGACGGTCGCGATGCGATCCTGCAACGCGCTCACCTTCCCGATCATGATACCCTCGTCCGTCACGACGGCTTGGCCGACTTCCAGCGAGTCGTCCTTGCCGCGATCAATGGTGAGCACCGCCTTTGTCCCGCGCACATCGCGGGAAATCACGCGCGCGCCCACGCTGTCGTATCCGCTCGTGTCGAGGAATCGCGCCTGCGCCCGCAAGGCGCGATTTTCCTCTTCCAACGATCGCAGGCGCACCCGGTCGGCCGCAAGAACGGCGAGGCGCGACTCGAGCTCTTTCACGCGCTCGTCGACGGAAATCATTTGTGCGGACGCGCCGGAGAGAAAACGCACGACGGGAAGCGTCGCCGCGCGCACCAGCGAACCAAAGGGACGATACAGTCCCGCAAACATCAACACGCCCGCCACAAGCGCGGCGGCCCAAATCCAGGGCCAGGAGAGACGGGGTTGCATAAACGATGTCAGATGTCAGATGTCAGAACCCAGAAGTACATCTGGCATCTCACATCTGACATTTCACATCAAACCCCTTTAACGAGATCGGAGGCGGGTACGGCGACTTCGAACAAGAGGTTCGCGTCATCGAGCAACGCGCCCATGCCGCGAACCACGCACAGCGGCGCGTCTTCGGCCACGCGGACGGGCAAACCGGTACCGCGCGACAGGGCTTGGTCCAGACCGCGCAACAAGGCGCCGCCACCCGTGAGAATGATCCCGCGCTGCTGGATATCCGCAACCAGCTCCGGCGGCGTGATCTCCAAAATACTTTTTACCTGGTCGATGATCACCTTCACGGATCGTCCCAGCGCCTCGCGGATCTGCGCGTCGTTCACCGTGATTTGGCGCGGCAGACCCGTGAGAAGATCGCGGCCGCGCATGGACGTCTCGATCGTTTCTTCGAGCTCGTCGGCCGAACCGACGGCGATCTTGATCTCTTCCGCCACACGCTCGCCGAGCAACAAGTTGAATACGTCGCGGGCATATTGAATGATGTTGCGATTTAATTCGTCGCCGGCGATCGCGATGCTCTTGGACGTCACGATCCCGTTTAGCGAAATCACGGCGATCTCCGTCGAGCCGGCGCCGATGTTGATGATCATGTTGCCGAGCGGCTCGCGGATCGGCATGCCGGCGCCGATGGCCGACGCGATCGGCGACTCGACCACCAAGACTTCGCGCGCGCCGGCGCCGCTTGCGGCGTCGCCCACGGCTTTGCGCTCCACTTCCGTCACGTCGAGCGGCACGCAAATGACGACCTTCGGTCGCGGAATGGAAAACGTCTTGTCCTCATGCACTTTTTCAAAAAAGTAGCGAAGGAGCTTTTCCGTCACTTCAAAGTCCGCGATAATCCCGCGTAACAGCGGCTTGGACACTTGGATGTGTCCCGGATTTTTTCCGACCATGGCTCGAGCCTCGTCCCCCACCGCCATCACCCGGTTATTGCGCTTGTTGATCGCGACCACCGACGGCTCGTCGATCACGATGCCCTTCCCCTTCACGAATACACGCGTATTCGCGGTCCCGAGATCAATCCCGAGCTGCTTGGTCAATTGACCTAAAAAACGCGGCCAGCGCATAGAATGAACAGAGCTTAGCCGTCGGAAGCCGAAATGCCAAAATAGGTCAAGACCTCCGGCTTTCCTGAACCAAAAGCGCTGCGTATTCCAACCCCCCGATCACGATGACGAAGCCGAGAAACCACCAGAAATTGAGCATGCCGTTTGCCGAAAGCGCGAGTGACAGGATCGCGACGAACGACAGGAGCAACCCGTGGCGAAACGCGACGCGGACTTCGCGGAATGCGGTTGTCTGTCGCCCGCGCAGATGCACGCGTACTGTTACGCCCGCGAGCGTGAGCAGTCCGACGCAGGATGCAAAAAGCGTGAGATAGAACAATGCGAATCCCAACAAGCCGCCCTCATTGGGATCCACATTAAACAAAATATACATCCAGCCAAGCAACGACGCGACGGTCGCGGCAATCATCAAACCGATGAACGGCTTATATCCCATGTCCCTATCTTATCATGCCTGCACGATCCGGAGCTTGTACACGACGCGCGCGCCGAGCATCCGATTGATCTCGTTCATGAGGCGCACCTCGTCGCGCTTCAACTCGCCGACGACCACGGACGCGGACGCCGCGAGCTTTAACTCGCCGTCCGCAAACGAAACGGGGCGCATGTGCGCGGCGCGCCCCGTTCCCCATAATCCCTCCAACGCGCGCTTGGCCGCGTCCATCACGCGCACCGCGTCGACATTCCGACGCAACCCCCCGTGTTTGGAGAGGGCTTCGGACTGCATTCCGCCGATGGGTCTAAGAGCCATGACTCAACACTAAAAACAATGACGCGCTCCTGCAACATATCCTCCGCGCCCGCCTTAATTGATTTATCCCTTCAACCCGCAACAGCCCTTATGCAGGCTGTGGAACGCGACCGAGGCGACAGAACCGTACACGAACGAAAGCACGCCGCCCCACAGCATGCTCGCCGCATCCATTCCCTGGAATCCCGGAAAGGCGGTTTTGAGCGCGAGGAGGTGGAAACGAACCACTTCCGGGTCCGTCAGGAGGACGCTCCAGAACAGACAAAGAACGTAGATCCCGACAATGAACAGTCCGACGGCGGCGGCATGGCGCCACAACATGGGCTTGGATTTGAACATACAAAAAATAAAATGAGTAACTTACCCTTCCACCATACCACATCCCCGCGGGCTCGTGAACGCGTCTGATCACAAAACAGGACCGGATGGAATCCGTTCCTGTTTTTGCGTTTGCTTATTCCACGCACGATCAGCCTCTTAGCAGCATCGTAAGTACGACCGACAGAATGAACAGACTGCTCGCCGAGATCGCGACGCTCAATCCGAGCATCAACGCGACCCGCGACGACATCTGTTCCCAGATCGGTATCGAAAGATTCGATCGATCCGGCTGCCGTTCGACGTCGCTCCCCTTTGGGATTTGATCAATGACTACCATAGCGCATTAGCTGCTTAGTTTCGCGAAACCGATGAACATGAGCACAAAGACCGCCGTCAGGACCACCGGGGCGTAGTCGGAAAGATAATTTTTCTTTTCCGGATGGAACCCTTTGAGGAGAAGGGAGTTCACCACAACGGAGATCGAGCTGAACACCATCGCGAGTCCGGCAAGCTCCGGACGAAGGACGATCCCCAGTCCGATAAAGACGCGCGCGGCGATGGGAATGCCGATGACGTTGTAGAATAACGCGAAGAAGAGGTTTTGCTTGACCTTTCCAAGCGTCTTCTTGCTCAGTCGGATCGCATGGATGACGTCGTGCAAATCATTTTTGATGATCACGATGCCTCCGGCTTCCATCGCGACGTCCGCGCCGCTTCCCATGGCGATCCCGACATCGGCTTGTGCAAGCGCGGGACTGTCGTTAATCCCGTCCCCCACCATCGCCACCTTCCGCCCCTTGGACTGGATGGCTTTGACTTCGTTCGCCTTGTCTTCCGGCAGGACTTCCGCGAGGACGTTTTCGATACCGACCTGCTTGGCGATCGCGTGTGCGGTGCGCCGGTTATCGCCCGTGATCATGTACACGTCGATATTCATCTTCCGAAGCTCCTTCACCGCATCGCGCGACGTCTCTTTCACCGTATCCGCGACGGCGATGATGCCGAGGATCGCCTCTCCCGACGCGACGAGCATGGCCGTCTTTCCGCCGTCCTCAAGGCGTTGGAGACGTTTCTCCGCGGACGTTGCATCCAAACCGATGTCGGCCATCAGTTTCCGATTGCCGAGATAGTACTCGCGCCCGTCGATCGTCCCGGCGACGCCGTGACCCGGAATGGCCCGAAACCCTTGGACGTCTTTGACCGCCGACCCTTCCTCGACCGCGTAGGCATGGATGCATTCCGCCAACGGGTGTTCGGAGGTCGCTTCCAAACTCCCCGCCAACGAGAGCAGCTCGTCTTCGTCAAGGCCGCTCATGGACACGACGTCCGTCACTTCCGGCTTTCCTTTTGTAAGCGTACCCGTCTTATCGAACACGACCGTGTCGACCTTGGAAAGCGCCTCAAGCGGCTCCCCTCCCTTGATCAAGATGCCGTGTTCGGCGCCCTTCCCCGTTCCGACCATGACCGCAGTCGGGGTCCCGAGACCGAGGGCGCAGGGACAGGCGATCACGATCACGGACACGAAGGCGAGCAACGCAAAGGCGAGGGACGCGCCGAGCAGGAAGTACCAGATCACGAATGTCAGCGCCGCGATGACCATCACCGCGGGCACGAACCACGCGGAAATACGGTCGGCATGTGCCTGGATCGGCGCCTTCGACCCTTGCGCATCTTCGATGAGACGAATGATTTGCGCGAGCGCCGTTTCCGAGCCGACGCGCGTAGCCCGGAACTCGAAGCTTCCGTTTTTGTTGATTGTAGATCCGATAACGGGATCGCCTTCCTTCTTCTCCACCGGAATGCTTTCCCCCGTGAGCATGGACTCGTCGACGGATGAAAGCCCTTTCGTGACCACGCCGTCGACGGGAATCTTTTCTCCCGGACGTACCACCACGAGATCACCGGCCACGACCGCTTCAACCGGAATATCCGAGGTTTGTCCGTCGCGGATGACGCGCGCGGTTTTCGCTTGGAGACCCATGAGCTTTTTGATCGCTTCACTCGTCTTCCCTTTCGCGCGCGCTTCCAGCCATTTGCCCATGAGCACGAACGTGATGAGGAAGGCGCTTACCTCAAAGTAGAGATCGGGAATTTTCGATCCCATGGGAGCGAGGATCGTACCGTTCTCGACCACATATCGCACGAACTCGAAGAGGCTGTAGAAGAACGCCGTGCTCGTACCGATCGCGATCAGACTATCCATATTGAAGGTCTTCATGCGCAGGCTCGACCACATCCCCCTGTAGAATCCCAGGCCAAGAATGAATTGCACGGGGATCGCAAGAAGCAGCGAGATGAATCCCATGCTCGATAGTACCGCCTCGCGGAACGGGATGAACGAGATGAAGTCCGCGAGCATGAAGTAGACCAGCGGGATACTGAACCCAAGTCCCACGAAGAACTTTTTGCGATAGGACGCGATTTCCTTCTCGCGCTTTTTGCGTTCCGATTCCTGATCCGTCGCATCCGCGGATTCCGCGCGATAACCCGCTTCTTTTACGGCCTTCATGATCGCCCCCGCATTTGCGGCGCTAGCGTCGAAGACGACAAGCAGTTTTTCCGCGCCGTAGTTCACGTTTGCTTGCGCGACACCCGGGACTTTCTTGACTTTGCGTTCGATCAGCCCCGCGCAACTCGAACAATGCATCCCGAACAGATGGAAACTGACACGCGCTTCCCCCCGTTCCGCGTTCGGCGACACGATCGCTTCTGACGGCGTTTCCGTTTTCTGCGCAGAGAGAGCGATGTCGGCCCGTAGCGGCGTTGCTTGTTCCAACCGCTCCACCAACGGCCCGAGCACGAGGTCTCGAAGCGCTCCGGCCAATCCGGGCGCATCCTGCACGGTTCGGGGGGTACAGCTGCCTTCCGTCCGGACGGTAATGGTTCCCTGGAATTCGGAAATGCCATCCGGCCAGACGCGCAGCGTACCATCGGCCTGCAAGTCCCGTTTGATGTTCACCCGCATCCGTTCGTCGACCTCCTCGGGTGAAGAGACTTTGAAGCCGAGATCCGACACGAGTTTCTTGAACCGATCTTCTCCGATCTTGTATTCGTCGTATTCGACGGTGGCCCGGCTCGTGGCAAAATCCACGTGAGCGGACAAAACGCCGGGCAATGCCTGAAGCGCATATTCGTTTTTTCGTGCGCATGCCTGGCACGTCATCCCAAGGATGATGAATGAGGTGTTGCTCATACGATTTCTTCCGCTCGATAGCCGAGTTGCTCGATTTCACTCTGAATCACGGCACGCTCGGCCGTATGCTCGACGATGGCGATGCCCGACCGCGGATCGACGTGACACGTCTCCACGCCCGGAATGTCCAAGCACGCGTCTTCGATCAATGCCTTGCAAGAGGCGCAGTGCATGCCGGTGATGTTGAATTTGGTGATCATAATAATGATTGATGTGTGATTGATGACTGAGACGGTTCTTACGGCACCACGACGATTTGGCCGCGATACATGCCCATCGAACAACTGAACCGGTAGGTTCCGGGCTCCTTTGGGGCGGTGAACTCAAGCACGTTCGGCCCTCTCGTCAGGAGTTTCTGGATGCCGAGTTGGCGTGAGACAAGCGCCATGGCGCATCCCGCGCCTTGCGAGCCGTCGATTTCCCATCGCGTCGGTACTCCAGCCTTGATGGTGAAGCTGTTCGGCTCATAGTCATACACGACGCGCATCTTCATAACCTGGACGCCTTTCGCATCCGTCACGGTCGCTTGCGCGGCAGAAGATGCTTCCGCGCGCGGCGCAAACGAGAGCTCGGGAAACGACAACGGATACCCCGCGAGCGTCAACCCGTTCTGAATGTTCCACAGGCCGAGCACGACCACGAGCGCGCCGGAGAATTTGAAGAAGAATTGTCCCGCTTTTCCTTTGAGCGAGCTCGATGCCCATCCAAGCGCTAAGAGCGCCGGAGCCGTCCCGAGGGCAAAGGCGAGCAACGTCGTGGCGCCGGCCCAGAAGCTGCCGGTCGTGAGCGCGTAGAGCTGGAACGCCTGCGTGAAGCCGCATGGCAGGAACACGGTCGCGGCGCCGAGTCCGAAGGGAGCAAACGGATGCGGGTTTCCTTCCGCATCCATGATCCGATGCGCGAAGGTCTTGGGCATCCGCGGCATGAAGCGCTTCAGCCACGGTGGGGCGAGATGCAGCATGTCGAGACCCATGATCAGCATATAGATCGCGGCCGCGATGGTAATGAGGGCCGTGACCAACGGCGACGGCGACAGAGCCTGTCCTACGACGCCGAGGATGCCGCCGAACAGCGCATAGCTCGCGATGCGCCCACCGACGAAGAGAAGAACGGGACGCATGCGGGAGATCCCTGCGGCCGACGGTCCGTAGCGCTGGTTGAACTTCGCCGCGGTGGAGAGCAGGAGTCCGCCCGTCACGGCAATGCATGAGGAACTTGCCGCCACGAGTCCTACGAGGAAGATGGCGCCAAAGCTCATCCCGGCGCCGACGGCGAAGTTCGGCTTCAGAAGCCCGAGCTTTGACATCAGAATCCCGAGCAACAGCACCAATCCGAACAGTCCCGCAAGTTGCAAGGCGGACGGCTTCGAGACGTTCGTCACCGCGGCTTTCCCGTCTCTCAGAACGCGGTATTTGTCCGCGTCAAGCGCGACTTGGAGCGTGTCGATCGAGGGAGGCGTTCCGGAAACGTGCAGACGGGCCGTTCCACGGGACGCATCGACTTTCACGGCGCTGATTTTGTCGAGCTTTTTCCACGCGCGTTCGATCGTCAGCTCGCAGCTCCGGCAGGTCATTCCCTCAATGCAAACTTCCATGGTCGTCGGCGTGCGGGATGCCCGAGGTTCATGAACGCGCAGATGAAAGCCCTCGGGAACGAGTCGTTTTTTTAATGCCGACATCTCGAGCGGCACGGAACTTGAGAGCGTTAAGAGACGGCATTCAATGTCGGTTTCAATCGTCTGCACACCTTCGACGGAGGCCAGAGCCTCCCGCAGGAGCTGCTTCAATTTTTCGGCGCGGGCAGGTGAATGAAGGGAGTCAATGAGGAATGGATAGATATGGTTTAATAAGGGTTGAGTCATAAGTACGTCCGAATGTTGAACACGAATAAAACGGCGATGTCGCCGTCATCATTCCTAGGCGTACAATTTTGGATGGAGAATGCCCTGACTCAACGCAAAACGAAGCGCATCAACGCCGACGACGTTTGCGAGACGGCGTTCAAGGCTCGCGACACGCACCCTCCACGGATCCGAGCCGCTCTTATCTCGCGTGACAAGGAGTAGCGCGAAGAGGATGAGCGATGCGAACAGCGGAAGAAAGGTGAAGACATTCGTGGAAACGGAAGGAAACACTCCGGAAAAAGCGGAAATATGCCCAAGACTATCTCCCGAAGACGAACAGGAAGACGCGCCTTCCGAACACGGGGCGCCCATACCCGTATCCGGCGCGTGGGACATAGCCGAAGCCGCGATCACATTTCCCGTCTCGAAACAAGCGGAGCCACACAACATCTGCATCGGCTTGCAAATCTGAACAAAAGCCACGACCAGGATCGCGACCAGCAGGAGCATAATGGCGGGCTTCTTCCCGTTCATAGACATCTATGAACGGATATACCACACTTCGATGTTTTTGTAAAAATCCCTGACCGTAAAAGGCACAGAACGAGATCACAGCTTCTTAAACTCGCAAATATTCTTGAAGTCGCAATACTTGCAGGTGAACGGTTCGGGCGTCGGATGGAAATCGGAAGTCGTGATCGATTCCATGCGTTCGGACACCTTCGCGAGAAAGGCCTCGCGCTTTTCCGCCTTCAAGAGATCCACGTCCGTGATCACCCAGTCCAACACATAAATGTAGGCGAGACGCGACACCTTGATCCCCTTCTCTTCCAGCGCGACTTGGTAGAGATGGAGCTGTTCCTTGTCTTCCGCGCTTAATGCTTCTTTTGTCTGACCCGTCTTGTAATCGAACACGGCCACGGTCCCGTCGGGCAACTGGTCGATGCGGTCAATTTTGCCTTTGAGCGAATGGACGCCGAGCACCAGCGTAAAATCGAGCTCGATGCCGAAGAGATCCGGCGCCTTGACCGCACATTCCTGCCAAAAGTTTTTGATCGCCTGCTCCCCTTTGGCCTTGTATTCGTCGTGACGGTCGCGCGACTCGTACCATTCGTCGATCCACGCTTCGTCAAAGAGCTTATACGCCTCGTCGAGCGACACCCTGAACCCAACTTCTGGCATCTGACTTCTGACTTCTGACTTCTCCCCGAAAAGCTCCCCCTGCTGCGTTTGTCCGCGAAACTGATGCAGCTCGAGCATGTGCTGATAGGCATTGTGCACGGATTGGCCGAAGCTTTTTTGATAGGTCCCGAATTTCGGGATGCGATAAATATGCTCAAACTTATATTGCAATGGACACTTCCGGAATGCGGCAAGCTGCGTAAAACTGAACCGCTTTTTCAATTCGTAATGCACGGTGTCAGAAACGGCTCCTTCGTCCGAATGCTGTATCATCAGGCGTTTCGCGTCGTCGAACATGCCGGAAATGTCCGGGACTTCGAGACCCGCTTCGTGGAAAAACGGCGAAGGTTTTTTGGCGCGTTGCCCGCCGTAATGAGACGCGCCGGTGAGATATAGCCTGTCTTTCGCCCGCGTGAGCGCCACATAAAACAAGCGCCGCTCTTCCTCGAGATGCGCGTCGCCTTCCGGTAGACGCTCCTGAATGAGGCCGTCGGGCAACGGAATAGGCTCTGACCGCGAACGACTCGGGAATCGCGCGTCGACCAGCGAGCCGACGAAGACGTATTTGAACTCGAGACCTTTGGAGGCGTGCACGGTCATGATCTTTACGAGCTCGGGACCGGCATCGGGATCAAAATCGAGTCCGCCTTCCTCGCCACTCTCCATCTCCACACGCAACTCGTCGAGAAAGCCGCGTAACGTCGGGCCGTGCGTCGAGCGTTCGTAACGCTTGATGCGCTCCGCGATACCATTCAGATGCTGCAAGTATTCGCGCTTCTCTCGTTCCGGCAGACGCATGACCCAGCCAAGGTATTCCGTTTTTTCGAGGACGAGCTGCAGGACACGTAGTGGCAATTCGCGCCGCGCCGTTTCCATCAGGTCTTCAACATGCGCGACGAGTTTTACCGCGATGCGTAATCCGTCCCGGCTCACATGCGCATCCGCCGCCTGTTTGAGCGCACTCCATAACGTGAAGCCTTTGCGCTTCGAATAATGCAGGAAATCGGCGATGTCTTTTGACGGCAGATTGTAACAGCCAAGATGCATGGCGCGCCAAACCGCCGACGATTCGTGATACCCGTCGAGCAACGACAAAAGACAGAGGACGTCGAGCGTGGCCGGCTTACCGTACAATCCGCGTAACGCCATAAACTGAAATGGGACGCCGGCGCGATCAAGCGCGTGGACAAACGGCTCGGCGCCGTCGTTGGAGCGGACGAGAATCGCGAAATCGTTCCACGACGCGTCCTTGTCCTTTTCTTTTAATTCCTTTATCCGTTCCGCGACCGCCTCGGCCTCTTCCTCCATGGATCGCTTCCAAACCACCTCGACGGAACCGCCTTCTCCGCGCGCCGCGTCGAGCTTTTTTGAAAGACCCGTATCCGCAAGCTTTACTTCGAGACGATTCGGATTGTTCTTCGTGATGAATCCGTACGCCGTATCGAGAATCTCTTTGTTGGATCGATAGTTTTGCGTCAGCGCCACGGTTTTAGCGTCCGGAAAATCGTCACGGAATTGGAGAATGTTCGCAAGCGATGCGCCGCGAAACTTGTAAATCGCCTGATCATCGTCTCCGACCACGGTGATATTCCGTTTTTCTCCGCACAACAGCTTGATGAGCTCGTATTGCGCCCAGTTCGTATCTTGAAACTCGTCCACCATGAGAGAGCGGAATTGCTTGCGGTATTCCTCAAGCACATGCGGACGCTCGCGGAACAAGCGAAGCGTTTCGAGAATAAGGTCGGCGAAATCGAGATTCCCCTCCTCCAGCATCATCCTGCGATATGCGTGATAGACATTGGCAATCTCCGTGAGACGCTTGCGCTCACCCCTCTCGACCCCGTCGTCCTCGTCGAGCGATACTTCCTGCGCGAACGCGAGATACCGTTCCGGTGTCACGCCCTCGTCCTTGGCGCGCGAAATGTGCTGCAGGATGGCGCTTAGGAATTTCACCGGATTACCAAGCGGGCGATAATGATCGAGCGGCAACTCGTCAAAGCGACGCTTTAATAAGAGCCACGCGTCGGTTGGCGTCAAAAGTCGGAATTGATTCGGAAGACCGATTTCAAGGCCATGCGCTTCAAGGACGCGCTGGCAAAATCCGTGGAACGTCGATATCCAAAAATCGTACGTGCCCGTCGGCATCAGGTTGATCACGCGATCTTCCATCTCGCCCGCGGCTTTTTCCGTAAACGTCAGCGCGAGGATGTTTTCCGTCCGTAGGGGCACGGCATGCCGTGCCCCTACGGACGGATCACCGGACTGCAAAAGATGCGCGTAACGCTTCGTCAAAACGGTCGTTTTTCCCGTGCCTGCACCGGCCACGATCAAGAGCGGCCCCTCGCCATGAGTGACGGCTTCGCGCTGGGCCTCGTTCAAGTTGTCGAGCAAGCCTTCATTCATGGGGTGGATTGTGGCGATCGGACGCGGATATGAAAAGACCCCGAGGTACGGGGTCGGTCAGTTGACGTCCTTGTCCTTGGACGTGGGCGGAGAGCGTTGAACGCCTTTCGCCTCCAGGCGTTTGCAGATCTCTCCGATCTCGCGATTGATGCGGTCGCGATCCTTGAGATTTGCTTCCCTCTCCTGATGCAAGCGGATGAGGCGGAACTCATCCGTATCCCCGCGATACGGGCTTCCGTCGACCGGAGGCGCAGGCGCGTCGGGAGCCGGCGGAGGTCTCTTTGCCGTATCCTCATCCATCCACCGGAGAACCGAACGGACGACGTCGCAGAAGAACTGTGCGAGGTTCCGGCCGATCAGGGCGACGCCGAGCCACGTGGCGACCACGGGCCAGATGAACGCGAGCAGGATCCGGGTCTCCACGCGCGGCATGCCCGTCGGCGGGTTGACCTTTCGCGCCACCCACAAGCCGACGATGAAGTAGATGACGATCCATCCCACTACCTTTCCTATACGATCGACCATGAGTCCGACATCTCCCATGGCGCCTCTCTTTCCCCCAAGCAGGGTTGTAAAAACGATCCTCTCTACACAAAACCGCCTTTGTGGCGGTTTGGTCAAATCAATTTTGCGTTTTTTCTCTCAACTTAGCCATTAAATCCAGATAAAACTTTACATTCACCATGGTCGCCAGCCTCATGCCGAGAATCTCATTCACGCTGAAGAGGTGTCGCAGGTAACCCATGGTGTAACGCGACAGCTCCCCTTCCGAACCGATCGCGTCCTTTGAGTACTTATATTTCTCATTGGTGGCATGAATCACCTCGTAGAAGTCGAAACGTGAAAGGTCGTCGTGTACGAAACGGTATAACGATCCGTGTCGCGCGTTCCTTGTCGGAAGCACGCAATCGAACATATCGATGCCGCGTTGCACATAGCCGACAATCTCATGCGGTTGCGCGCCGCCCATGAAATAGCGCGGCTTGTCTTTCGGGAGAATCGGGTCGAGCGCTTCAAGCACGCGGCACGCTTCTTCGAACGGTTCGCCGACGGAAAGGCCGCCGATCGCGTATCCGTCGAAGCCGATCTCGACGAGCTCTTGCGCGCTGCGTTTGCGCAACCCGATGTCCGTACCGCCTTGCACGATGCCGAAAAGCGACGCGCCGGGATTGATCGAGCCTTCGCGCATGCGTTCAAATTCCTCTTTCGATCGTTTCGCCCAGCGCGTCGTGAGTTCCAAAGCAGCTTGTAGCTGGTAGCTTGTAGCTGGTAGCTCGGTGCAGACGTCGAGCACCATGCAGATGTCGGAACCGATGGTGCGCTGGATCTGCATGCACAGCTCCGGCGTGAGCATCATCTTTGCGCCGTCGATATGCGACTGAAACTCGACACCGTCTTCCGACAATTTTCGGAGACCGGAAAGCGAGAACACCTGAAAGCCGCCGGAGTCGGTAAGGATCGCGCCTTTCCAGTCCATAAAGCGATGAAGCCCTCCCATCTCTTTCATCACATCCATCCCGGGACGAAGCCACAAGTGATAGGCGTTTGAAAGCACGATCGGCGAACCGAGCTGCTCGACGTCGTATGACGAAAGCGTCTTGACCGAGGCCTTTGTTGCGATCGGCATAAAGAATGGCGTCTGCAACACGCCGTGCGGAGTGATGAGCTCGCCCCTCCGACCGTCTACATTCCGGCTCTTCAGATTGAACATGATTGTTATTCAAACGTTTGCGGTTCTTTGGATTTCACAAAGATGTGCTTCCTCGCCCATGCCGAACGACGAAGCAAAAAGGCGGCGGCGATGGAAACGATCATCAGTCCCAAAAAGAACACGAGCGAGGCGGGTGTCGTAAACGCCTCACCTAAAACGACAAAGCTGATCGTCGACGCGCATGTCCCGAGAAAAGTGCCAAGCGCATATTCACGATACGACATGCGCGTCAGTCCGCATCCGATACTGATCGCGTCATAAGGAAAAAAAAGCAGTCGCATCGCCATGGTCGCGAGCATCCCCTGCTCCGTGAGAAGATCATCATATTTTTTTACCCATCCGCGCTCATGCTCGCTCACAAAATGTCGGCCGAGATACCGGGCGAGAAAAAAGCTGATCGTTCCTGCCAGATTCACGCCGAAAATAACGGCCAGGCTCCCGATCCACGGACCAAACAACGCCCCGCCGATCATGGCGATGGAAAAAGTCGGGAACGGAATAATGGTTGAAAGCGCGTAAAAAAGAATCAGCATGAACGGGCCAAAGACGCCTGCCGCCTTGACCTGGTCCGAAACAATACCGGGCACGTTACGCACCGAAATCCCCTGGATATGTAAAAACGCATACGTCCCGACGATCACCGCAAAGTACATCGCAAGGATCGCGATCTTAAGCCAATGCGCTCGTTCTAGGGGCTTCATAGCGATGTTAGATGTTAGATGTTAGATGTTAGATGTGAGATGCCAAATGTGAGAGCAGTACCAAAACATCTGGCATCTCACATCTCACATCATACATTTTTATTGTAGTTGCTCCTTCTTCTCCTTCATGAACGCCGACCACTCCTCCAAAATATTCAGGAAGATCTTGAACGGCGCCTCGAAAATAAAATCGAAGAAGAAAACAAACACGTTAAATCTGGAAATCGTCTCGGACAGGAAGCGCCCGGCGCGCAAAATCGGAAGCGAGAAGAAGTCGGAAAGGAGCGTAAACACGTTATCCGGCCGCGGAACCGCGACGTATTCCCGCGTCAGCAAACGCAAGCGGAAGGCGAAAAAGCTCACGATACAGAGGAAAAAGATGAAAATGGTCGCGCTGACCCACGTAAAACTCAGGAATTCAAGCAACACGAACGTCGCGCCGAATGTGACCAGAAACGCGAAAAGATAGGCTGAGCCGAAAAACGATCGGCCGACCACGCCATGTTTTTTTGCGGGACGTACTTCGCGCCCCTTTGGTCCCTCTTCCGACAACAGCTCGTCCACGCCCAGCAAGATCCGTTTCACGTTTTCCTTGCCCGGCGGGCGGATCAATAGACCGACCAGAAACATAAGCACCGGCGGAAACATGATATTGATCGCCAGGGACATGCGGTGTAGCTCCTGATACAAAAGGAGCTCCGACGGGATTTCCATGGCCAACGCAAACAACATCTTCGTAATGAAGAGATAGATGATGGCGCGGAGCGTGCCGCGACGCAGCTTGGTTTTGGATTCGGAAATGCGCTTCTCCGCGATCCGCTCGATCGCGGCGTGTAGCGCCTCCTCGTCGGACATCAGCGCCTCGGCGTTTGTGGGATTCTCGTTCAATGCCGTGCGTAAAATATTGAGCGAGATCGCCCATGGCTTGACCGCGTGCTGGAATTTGATCGCCAACGAGTCACGCAAAGTGTTTTTCACGCGCGACTCGATCGCGACCATATCGAGCGCGATTTCGGCCGGCGACTGGATCCACATCGCCGGATCCATCCACGCGGGATAAAACGCGCGCACCAACTTATACCCGACCATTTCATCATCCCCTTTGATCAGGGAGCGATGACACGCGATGTAGACCTGGATGCGGCGCTCGTCTTCTGAAATCCCGTTGTTCAAGGTGATGCGCTCGGCGAGTTGTTCGTACAAAAAATGCGTGAAGGCCTTATCCTGCCCGTGATCATCCAGATATTCTTCAAGCTCGGCGGCCAAAATCCCCATGAGCCACTCATAATGCGACTCCGAACCGACGTCGAGGCGGCGCAGCACGACGTATTTGGCGAGGATATCGGCCGCACCGTCGCACAACGTCTCGGACAAGACGCCGTTCGGCAGATAGCGCGCCGCGATCAGCTCGCGGACCAACTGCTGACCCATGCTGCGCGGGTCGCCGTCGAGGGCGAGTTGGCGCTTCACGATACGCACGATCGCCGCCTTGCGCAGCAAGTGATCTTCACGGTAATCCACGGCGTTGCGGATCTTCTCATACAAAACGGAAAAACGGCTCACGGCGGCGTGAACCGTAAGACGGGAGGATTCCGGGATGTCGGGCAGCGGATGCGGCTGCACGATCTTGGCCAGAACGGCTTTTTTCGCGGACGACGGGGTCATATGCAGGGTAGAAGCATGCCACAAAACGGACGTTTTGTCGAGGGGGTATCATATTTTTTTATCTAAAGACCGCGCCAAAAACGCGGTCTTTATCATGGTGGACACTGTAGGATTCGAACCTACGACCCTCTCGGTGTAAACGAGATGCTCTAACCAACTGAGCTAAGTGTCCTTAGGTAAGTGTCCCGACCTATTCCATTTCAGATCACATGGTGCGGCGAGAGAGACTTGAACTCTCATGACCTTGCGGTCGCCAGCCCCTCAAGCTGGTGCGTCTACCAGTTTCGCCACCGCCGCCCCATGTGCCCTGAAAACATCCTCTAAGCGCGCGCAACCATATCAAGAAATGCGCGCGCTGGCAAGGAGTCCCTCCCTCCCGACAAGGAATCTCGCCTTCTTCTTCAGAACGCCGATCTTGAACGACGTCCCTTCCAGCAATTGTCCGTCGACGATCAATTGTACCGGCTCGTCGGATCGCACGTATCCTTGCGTCATGCGCAGCACGGTTTCAAATGATTCTTTCGGCTTTCTCCAAAAAAACGTCTTGGGAGCGCTCGCGGACGAAACTCGGACATCGAGCAGGCCGTCACGCGGATCGCCTTCTCCGAGATTGGAAACGACGATGGTTCCACCCTCGGTCGGACGGAGTCGAAACCGTCCGTCCACTTCCAGTTCGGCGCGCGTATCGGGAATGACGACCTTTGTGAGAAAAAATTTGTCACCAACCTTGCCGATGTCAAAGGTCGCGGTGAGTCGTCCGGTCAGAGCCTGAATGGCGGATTTTGTGTTTTTGATTCCAAGCAACGACGAGAAAATCGACGGGCCTCCAATCAGCGGGACGAATCCGATCGTCACAGGCAGTTCCGGCAGGAACGACATCATCCGTAGCAGCGTCTCGTCGTCACCGACGATCACCACATGACGGAGACCGTCTCGAACAAAATCATCGACGGAGTCCTTCGCTTTTTTGAATAACGAAAGGCGCGCCATGCGTCCGCCGATACCAAAACCGACCAGATCCGCCTCGAAACGCGCGACGTCGCGGTGGAACCCGTACTCCGCCAGCCGTTCGTCGTACACGTAGGCAAATGAGGAGCTCACACCTTCTCTTCTTTGACTGTCTTCGTTTCCATGGCCGGCAGCGTCTTTTGTCCTTGTCCGACGTCGACCGAACCGTGAATCGTCGCGCCGGACTCGACCGTCAGCGCCTGCGCGCGAACGTCGCCCTTGATCTTGGCCGCGGCCTTGAGATCCAACCGCGCGTCCACCGTGATGTTTCCCTCGACCGAACCGGAGATCACGAGCGAGCCGGCTTTGACTTCCGCGTGGATCTTGGCATCGGGGCCGACGGTCAGCGTTCCCCCGACCGTAAGTTTGCCGGAGACTTCGCCGTCAATGCGCATGTCGCCGTCACCGCCAAAATCGCCTTCAATACGCACGCCTTTTGCGATCACGGTCACCGGCACCGGGATCGGAGCCGCGGGAGCGGGAACGTATGACGGCACGGGCACGTCGTCCGTGTCTTTTTCGGGTTTGCCTGAAAAGTTGAATGCCATAGGAAATTGGGTTGATCGGAGCATACAAAGCGGGTGTCCGGAGGTCAAAAAAATCCGCCAAAGCGGATTCAGGGATAGATGAAACTCACGTAGAACTTGGTACAAAGGCACCAAAAGAGCTTCAGTGGCCAAAAGAACGCTAAAAGGAAGACATATGCCACCGCAAGATCATGCCGCGCCAGCTCTCCGAGTACGGAAAGGCCGGTTTCCGGCCCGACGCAGCGATCGTACGCATTCCAAGGAAACAGGACACGCGCGAACAGCGACACGGAGTCCGAGCGATGCCAGACCCGCATCGACAGCCCGGCGAGCGTCACTCCCATGGCGACGTAGAGCGTGACGAGCCCGGCAACGAACAACGGTTCCGACAAGGCACACCTCCGGTAAAAGGACGCATTAACCTCATCCCATGCTCGCCCTCCTGTCAACGGACTACATCTCGTCCGGCACGGGAATCGCGAGCAATCCGAGACCGGACACAAGCGAGGACCGCGCGGCGGAAACGAGGCGGAGCCTCCCCTCTTTCACGTCACCCTCCGACTCGAGAACCTTTATGTCGCGATAAAACTCGTTCACGCGCTGCGCCACATCGATGCACCACTGCGCGACAACGGACGGACGTAGCTCCTCGGCCGCCTGCGCGACTTTGACCGGGAATTGCGCCAACGCGAAGGCCAACGCCTTTTCCGACTCGTGGTCGTACCCGCGCGTGAGCGACTCGTCGGCGCCAAAGGGATTCTTGATACCGGCTTTGCGCAAAATCGAAGCGAGACGCGTTGCGGCGTATTGGCAATACGGCCCCGTGTCGCCGTCGAAGGAAAGGGATTGCTCCAGATCGAACGTGAAAATCTTGTCATTGTCCTGCTTCAGCATGCCGAACTTCATCCCGGCCATGGCGATGCACCATGCCGCGTGTTCGATTTTGCCGTCGTTCCACTTGTCCCCGACATGCCGTTTCACGACTTCATCCGTTGAGTACGAAATGATCTCATCACGGAAGTCCTGGTACGTGACTACGTTACCCTCGCGGGACGAAATCGCGCCGGACTTGAGCGTCACGAATTCGTAGCCGATGAATTCCGGTACCGGACGCAACTCCATCATGTCGAGCGTCTCAAATAGTTGTTTGAAATAAAGTGATTGACGATTGTCCACCATAATCAAACTCCGTTGCGCGTTCGGATGCTCCTTCAACTTCAATTCCGCAAGCGCGAGATCTTTTGTGGCGTACAACGACGTGCCGTCGGATTTACGGATGAGAAATACGCCGAGTTTTTTGTCCTCGAGATCGACGATGATCGCGCCTTGCGATTCTTTGGCGACTTTTTGTTTCAAGAGATGATCTACCATCTCTTGTCCGCGATCTACGACTTCGGATTCGAGATACTGACGCGCGATCTTTACGCCAAGATCGTCAAAGATCGCCGCGAACTCGTCAAGCGACCAGCGTCGCGTTTCGCGCCACAGCTTTTCCCACGCGGGATCATGCGCTTCGAGTTTGCGCTGCACGTCCGACACCTCATCCTTCCACTCCGGATGCGCATCGAGCTGACGCGACGCTTCGGCATACATTTCACCGAGAAACTTACCGTTTCTCTTTTCCGTCGGAATGGCAGCGATCACATCATCCGCATCCCAACTGCTCTTTGCTCTTTGTTCTTTGTTTTCTTTCCCCAGCCACCATAGGCATTTTGCCACATGCGCACCTACGTCGCCGTAATACGACATGGGTACGACGTTCCAGCCCGAAGCCGACAGAATATTGGAAAGCGCCTGTCCCAACACAAGGTTCCGTAAATGTCCGACATGAATCTCCTTATGCGTATTCGGCTGCGCAAATTCGAGCAGCAGCTCCCCCCTGCTCTCCCCCTTTTCAAGGGGGAGCCGGAGGGGGTCTCGTACTTCGATATCCCGCACCACCCGATGTACCGCCTCGCCTATCGATAACGTAAAATTCACGTACGGTCCCGCCGCGCTCGCCGACACGAAATCGGATTGTCCGAGATCGATCTTGGACGCGATGTCCTTTGCGATGTCCGCCGGCGACCTGCCCACCCGATCATCCGACCCGACAAGTCCTTTTGCGAGTTTAAAACACCCGTATGCAAAATCGCCCAACGTGCGATCGGGCGGGATCACGATATCATCCGCCGTGACATCCGCATCGACCGTTTCGGACAGTCGCTTTGCAAGATCCGATTTCCAGTACTGCCAAGAAGTCGTCATACCAATTTTACGAAATGTCTTTTCCCTTTTTGAATGACGAATCCTTTCCGCACATTCGTATTCGGATCCTTCACCATCTCGTCATCCACCTTTACTCCGCCCTGTTCAATTTGGCGACGCGCATCGGATTTTGATGAACACAAACCTGATGCAACCAACGCATCCACCAAGGACATCCTGTCTTTCATCTTCAACTCCGGAACCTCGTCCGGCGTCGCGTGCTTTTGATGCACGTTCGTAAAATGTTCGGCGGCGCGGGCGCCCTCCTTTTCCCCGACAAGCCAGCCGACGACGCGAAGCGCGAGATCGCGTTTGAACGCCATCGGATTCTCCCTCTTCTTCATCGCCGTCTCGATCTTCTTGATCTCTTCGTCGGACGCGTCCGTGCAGAGTTTAAGCCCCGGAACGATCATCCCGTCGGTCCAACTCATGACTTTTCCGTATATGTCTTCCGGCGCATCGGTGAGCGCGATCATGTTCCCTTCGGACTTGCCCATCTTCTTGCCGGTGGGATCGATGAGAAGCGTGTTCGCGATCACGAATTTTTCCTTGTTCTTCAATTGCTTCATCAACGTGCGTCCCGCCAGCATGTTGAACGTCTGGTCGTTGCCGCCGATTTCGCCGTCCACGTCCATCGCCACCGAGTCGTATCCCTGCATGAGCGGGTACAGAAATTCGTGCAAATGAATCGGCCTTCCTTCGGAGAGACGCGTCTGGAACATGTCCCGTTCAAGCATTTGCTGAACGGTAAAGTGAGAGGATAGATCAAGCACGTCGGCGAATTTCATCTTGCCAAGCCATTCGCTGTTAAACATGAGCTCAACGGCGTTCGATCCTTTGAAATTCAACGCGCGCGCGGCCTGATCCTTGTAGAGCTTGCAGTTGGCCAGAACCTTCTCGCGCGTAAGCGGTTTACGGACGGCCGCTTTGTCGGTTGGGTCGCCGATCGTAGCTGTGAAATCGCCGATCAGAAGGATGACCTTGTGGCCAAGCTCCTGAAACAACGCCAAGCGACGAAAATTGATGAAATGCCCTAGATGAAGCGTCGGTCCGGTGGGATCGATGCCAAAGTACACGGTGAGACGCGTTCCGGATTCAAGCAGCTTTTTCACCTCGGCTTTAGACGGATACACGTTCTCAACCGCGTGATTGAGCAGCCAATCGATTTTCTTCTCGTCAGTCGAGACCTTGGACATAATGCGAGAATATTAGCTTTTTTGATTCAAGTTGACCACCCTGATGGAGGATGGTCAGAACCCCTCCTTACATAAGGAGGGGCAGGGGTGGTCTACGTCAACAGCCGTTTCTCAAGCGTTTCGATCTTTGTCTTTGCCTCCTCCAGCTTTGCTTTCATGTCATGAATGACCTGCGCCGGTGCCTTTGTCGTAAATTCTTGATTGGTGAGCTTACCTTCGGTGGATACAACGTACTTCTTCAACTGATCCAGCTCTTTCTCAAGCTTCGCTTTTTCTTTCTCAAGATCGACGGCGCCGGCGAGATTCAACCCGACGGTAACCGTGCCGGACGACGCCACAACCCACCCTTCGGGAATCGCGTCGACGACCGCGATTGATCCGTTTACGAGACGGGACATCCATTCCGCATTCTCCTCGACGGGAACTGGCGCATGATCATGCGCCTCTACAATGACAAATTCAACCTTCTTCGCCGCCTCGACACCTTGCTCCGCGCGTAACCGTCGCATGTCGACGACGAGGGTTCGCAGGGATCCGAACGCGACCGCGTCCGGTAGGGGCACGGCATGCCGTGCCCCTACCGGATCGGGCCACTCCGCCACGATCAACTTCCCTTCTCCGCCAGAGGCGGATCCGCCTTTGGCGGTAAACCCGGCGAGACCCCACACGTATTCCGTCACGAACGGCATGAACGGATGCCAAAGCTTCAACACGGTTTGCAAAACGGTATTCAGAATCTCGGACTTCCCCTTCTCCACTTTGGCGATTTCGAGATACCAGTCGGCCAAATCGTTCCAAGTAAAATCGCGCAGCTCTTCACCGGCGGCGGAGAATTGATACGTTTCCAATTTTTTCGTGACGGATGCGACCACCTCGGACAGACGAGACAGGATCCAGCGGTCGGCGAGCGTCCCCGTGTCATTGCGAGGAGTCGCTGACGACGCGGCAATCTCGGACTCGTGAGACGGAGATTGCTTCGCTTCGCTCGCAATGACCGTAAGAATAAATCTCGAGATATTCCAAAGCTTGTTGGTGAAGTTTCGGCCGCTTTCAATCTTTTCCGTGTAATAGCGCGAATCATTCCCCGGCGAAATGCCGATCAGCAGACTAATACGCAACGCATCGCATCCGTACTGTTCGATGACTTCGATCGGATCAATGCCATTCCCGGCGGATTTCGAAAACTTCTTTCCATGCTCATCACGAAGGATGCCGTGGATATACGCGTCTTTAAACGGAATGTCGTCGAGGGCGTACGCGCTCATCAACACCATGCGCATGAGCCAGAGGTACAGGATTTCGTAGCCCATCGTCATCCAACTCGTGGGATGGAAGGTTTTGAGATCTGCGGTTTCATCCGGCCAGCCGAGCGTTGAAAAGCACCACGAACCCGAGCTGAACCAGGTGTCGAGCGTGTCAGTATCCTGTTCCCAGCCGTCACCCTCTGGGGCCTCGATTCCGACATGCGTTTCGTCCCCGCGATACCAAACGGGAATGCGATGACCCCACCAAAGCTGGCGTGATAAGCACCAGTCACGCAAGTTTTCTACACGATCAAGATAGAGCTTGGTAAAGCGTTCGGGCGTGATCGTGACCTTCTTCTCTTTTTTTCCGTCGAGTCCGCTTGTGACCGCTTCACGCATCAGATCGCGCAGACTTTTTTTACGTCCCGGGATCTCCTTATTCATGTCGAGCCACCATTGCGTCATGGGAATGGCTTCAATCACGTCACCATAACGATCGGAGGTCCCGACATTTTGCATAATCTCCTCTTCGCCTTCCAATAAACCTTGCTCGCGGAGTCGGGCGACGAATTTCTCACGCGCCTCTTCGACCGTCTGTCCGGCATAGAGCTCCCCCGCCTCCTCGGTCATGCGGCCATCCGGACCGATCACGGCAATAATATCAATAGGGTCACCTTTCGCCTTCTGTTTCTCATACATTGCAAAGTCTACCGCGCTATGGGCGGGAGTAACGCCGAGCGCGCCGGTGCCGAATTCCGGGTCAACGCCCTCATCTGCGATAATCTTGATCTCGAGCGGTTTGGCGGCACCGACGTCAACCGTAAAAGTCTGGCCGATAAGCTTTTTGTATCGCTTATCCTTTGGATGCACGGCCACGGCGGTATCGCCAAGCTTGGTTTCGGGCCTCGTGGTCGCGATCGTGATCGGAAAATCCTTGGCGTACTTGAACGTATAGAGCTTGGCCGGGCGCTCTACATGCTCGATTTCGTCGTCAGAAGCCGTGGACTGGCCTTTCACGGACCAATTCACCACGCGGTAGCCGCGATAGATCAGCCCGTCGCCGTACATGCGGACGAACAATTCGTTCACCGCTTTGCTGCGTGCCTCATCAAACGTATAGGCCAAACGGTCCCAATCGCAGCTGGTTCCCATTTTTTTAATCTGCGACAAAATCGTAGTTTTGGATTCTTCCGCAAAGCGGCGAATCTCCTCGATCAGCTTTTCGCGGCCAAGCTCCTCGCGCGGATGCTTCATCCCGCTTTCGATCAATGTTTTTTCCACTTTCGCCTGTGTCGCGATCGCGGCATGATCGGTGCCGGGTAGCAGCAGGACTTTTTTCCCACGCATGCGCTGAAACCGAGCCATCGTATCCATCATGGCATTCTCCAGCGCGTGACCCAGATGCAAAACACCCGTCACATTGGGCGGCGGCATCATGATGCAATACGGCGTCCATTTTTGGTTCCGCTCCGGCAGTTGATCCGGATTGAATACGCCGGACGCCTCCCATTCCGCGTAAATCTTATCCTCTACCAATGAGGCATCGTAGGCTTTTGGCAGCTCTGGCATAGAATGGGGCTAGCTTATCGGATCGTTAGCCGGATGGATAGATGGGCTTTTTTGTCATGAACTCATGACAAAAAATGCCCTAATGTTAAATGAAAAATATTAAATGTTTTGAAAGTGTCAACTATTTGACAAAACGCGAGAAAATAGCTAAGTTTAACCGTTCGATAAGAACTTCCACATGGCTCTCACGCCGGAACAACAGGCCGTCGAATTGATCGGCCGCGCCAAGAACATCCTGCTCGTCACGCGCGAGCATGCGGACACCGATGCGATTGCGTCGGTGCTCGCTTTGGGTTTGATCTTGAAAAAACTCAACAAGTCGTTTGATGCGGTCGTTCCCGGTCTTGATCTCAAACAAGTCCCTTCTTTTCTCCCTTCGGGAGTCGAGCTTCGCTCCTCGCCGGGCGGCATGCGTACGTTCCGTATCAAATTGAACGTGAAGGACGTGCCGTTGTCCGAACTCATGTACGATGTGAGGGACGGCCAGCTCGAAATCACGGTCGTGCCCAAAGCGGGCGGATGGAAACCGAATGACGTGACGTTTGCACACGGTGAGGAAAGATATGATCTTGTGATCGCCGTGGATACGCCGGACATGGCTTCCCTTGGTCCCCTGTTTCGAGAACAAGCCGAGTTCTTGCACAAAACGACTGTTCTCAACATCGACTGCAGCAACCAAAACGAATATTGGGGTCAGGTGAATTTGGTCGATTTGAATTGCGTCTCCGTCACCGAGTGCGTGTACCAATTCATTCAGACCTGGAACATCCAGCATCTGACATCTGATATCGCCACATCTATTTTGGCCGGCATGATCAGCCGCACGCGCAGCTTCCGCTCCGCCAACGTGACGCCGAAGACGCTGCATGCCGCCTCGAAACTTGTCGAACTTGGCGCGCGACGCGCGGAGATCGTCCAGGGCCTTTGGCGCAACCAGACGATCTCGACGCTACGCCTGTGGGGACGCGCGCTCACGCATCTCGAGCAGGATCGCGAGCTCGGCCTCGTGTGGAGCGTGCTCACGGAGCGCGACTTCATGGAGGCGGGCGCCAAGCGCGAGGCGCTCGACGGCGTGTTCGAGGAGCTCATCAGCGCATCGCCGGACGCCAAGGTCGTCGCGCTGCTCTCGCAGGCGCGCGAAGGGGTGCGCGTCGACCTGTACGCGAAGGCGCCGCAGAATGCGGCCGAGCTCGCGCGATCGTTTAACGGCACGGGCACGCGCGAACGCGCCACCTTTACGTGGGACGGTCCCGGCGATCTCGTGGACGATACGAACAAGATCATCGAGAAACTGCGGGGAGTGATCAAAGCGAAGTAACAAAAAAGTAGGGGTACAGCATGCTGTGCCCCTACTTTTTTCTCTATTCATGCTCTCTTATTCCGACTCCGTTTCCGTTTCCGTTTCCGTTTCCTCCTCAACTTCGAAGGCGGCTTTCAAATCGACCCGAGCGGCCTCCATGGCGGCTCGGAAATCGGTCATCGCTTTAACGTGAGCCGCTTTGCGCGTCTCGGCCAACGCGCGAACCTGCATGCCGACACGATCAAGCGCCTTGCGGTCTGCGGCGAATTTCTCCTTGGCGGCTTTTACCGCAGCGGCAAAGTCGGCGCGGATCGTTTCGGCATCCTTGCCGGCGGCGCAATCGGCTCGCGCCTTCTCGACGGCGGCCTTGATCGCGATGCGGAAGGCGGTCACGGACGCCTCGGCATCCGTGCGGCGAGCCGTCACCGCGGCATCTACGCCCTTGCGGAAGGCGGCGTTCGCGGCATCATACGCGGCGCGGCGCGCGTCCACGGCCGCCCGGACATCCGCCTGGAATTCCACGATGGCGGCTTTCTCGGCATCCGTATCGGCCAGCGTTTCAAGTCGCGTATCCGACTTGGCGCGGCGCTCCTCCGCATCGTCGCGGAGATCCGTGACCTTGTCTCGTCGTTCGCCGCGGCGCTCCTCGAGCTTTTGTTCGCGGTCGTTGTGGCGATCGTCGAGCTTGGCGCGCAAGTCGATCATGCGCGTTTCGATCGCGCCGAGACGCGTGCCGATGTTCGCGCAGACCTGCACGCGCGCTTCGTCGTTCACGCCGGGCGCACGGACGCCCGCTCTCAAGTCGACGCGTTGCGCGAACGCGAGCGACGGCATAAGCAACCCCGCGGCGGTCATCACCGCCACGATGCGCTGGAAAGATTTATGGAAGTTCATATTGGACTTCGGTATAGGCATTAAGCTCGGCCTGGTCGTTGGTGATCAGGTCGGCGTCGGCGTCTCCGGCGCGTTCGGCGCCGTCCACGCTCGCCGCGGCATCAAGTTCCGCGTCCACGGCCGTATCAATAGCGGCTCCTGGAGTACGAGCTTCAGTTTGCGATTCGACCTGCGCATTCTGGCGCAGAGCGAGGCATCCCTGGCCCATAAGCGGCACAAGGGTCGCGAGGGCGAAAAGCCGTTTGGCTTTCGATGTCATAAGAGTAAAGAAGCAAGTGAATGAAAAGGGGTTCAAACCTTGCCTTCGATTATACAGCCACGCGGACAACTTGTGACGCACGCTATCCACAGGCCATGTATTTGGCTGCTCAACTAAAAACCCCGACCAGTGTCGGGGTTTTGGCCGTTAGGCCTGCTCGCCTGCTTCCACCTCCTCATCCTCATCTTCGTCGTCCAAGTCAGAGCCCATGGCCGAGGCGCCTTCCGACATGTCCTCATCCATCGGATCCACGTGCATGATCGCTTCTTCGATCATAAAGGGTAGATCAATTGATCTCAAGAATAAGCTGCTTTCAAAAAAGCCTAGCTATTCTAGAAAGGGTTTAGATCGACCGCAAGAGAGAGCGTCAAGAGAGCTTCCGCTTCCCAACGGCGGCGAGGAAACGATACCACAAGCTCGGCGAGTTCCGGTCATACCGCGTCGGACAGCCTTTGCACGCGCGCATCTTGTCCACCTTGCGAAACGACTCGCAGCATTCCGCCTTAATCTGCCTACGACGAAACAAAATCATCACATTCCAAAACCAACGATGTGGACGATCGCGGAAATCGGGAGGGAGGGGGTTTCTCATCGGCTGCATCATAGCACCTCTCCTTTATTCCCTTCTCGCTCATCGTGCCTCCTCCCCTTTAATTCCCCTCCTCAGAATGAGGAGGGGTTAGGGGAGGAGGCACGAACGAGGTCAGAGAAGGAGCCGCGCGGGGGCTTGGGAGGAGGCGTCGACGGAGGGGTTCTTGGGAGCTGCTGACATGATTTGATCAATCGGCTATAGTAGCATTATATGAATTTGTTGCCCGTTGCTATTGAAAAAACCAAGGCGAAGAGAGGCGCACGCTCTCAATTTGTAGTAAAAATGGACGCTCAGAGGTTCGAGCGTCTCGCGAACGTTTTTGGCTATTTCAATCCTGATTTTTTGAAAAGTCTCGATCGAGCAGAGGAGGATGCCCGCAAAGGCCGGGTTCATAAAATCAATAGCCTGAAAGATCTCGAGTAGTATGCTCAAAGTGAGCGTGACAGAAGAATTTAAACAGCAATATCTCAAACTCCCAAAAACGATTCGAGCGAAAATGAAAAAGCAGGAGATGATCTTTAAAGAAAATCCCTTTCATCCATCACTTCACACGGAAAAACTCATCCCTAAAGATAGGCAGATTTGGAGCATCCGAGTTGATCGTTCTTATAGAGTGCTTTTTAGATTTCTTACGGGAGATCAGGTTCTTTTCCTCATGATCGGTAAGCACGACTGGATTTATCGAAAGTAATGCGCCCCTACCGGCGAATCAACGACGTCACGTCCACGAAAGGCGTGGTTCCGTCTCCCATGACGGTTGGGAGTTTGCCGTCCCACTTTTCTAACGCGCGAAGCTGCAATATCTGCGGGCTGGATTGAAGCGCCGCCGACTCGATACGCAACGCCTCGGCCTTACCGCGCGCCTCGGCGATTTGCTGTTCAGCTTCGAATTTAATCTGTTCGAGTTTGTTCTTGGCGGCCAAGGCAGACTGTTCAGCCGTCACCTTGAGTTCAATGGCCTGGTTGAAGGACGCGGAGAATTGGAAATCCACGATATTGAAATCATCGATAAGAATGCCACGGGGTTCGAGCTTTTCGACGAGGTGGGCGCGGATGGCATCGCGGACTTCCTCGCGCTTGGTGATGAGCTCTTCCGCCGTATACTTGGCGGTCGTGGACTTCACGGATTCCTGCAAAGCCGGATCAATCAAACGGATATTGTATTGGATACCGATCTCTTGGTAGATGTTCGCAACGCGCGAGGGGTCGATGTGGTAGTTAAGCGCAACCTTGCTCTCGACGGTTTGCAAATCTTTGGATGCCGCCGTTGCAACGACTTCCTCTTTTTGGATTTTCACGTCCATGGAGACGACGCGATCCATGATCGGCACGCGGACATACAAGCCTTCGCTCAAGACCTTGCCGGTCACCGCGCCCCAACGGAGCAGGATGCCACGCTCACCGGCGCTGATGGTGCCGAAGGGCCAGGCAATCATCAAAAACGCCAACGCCACTACGATGCCTACAATGAGGCCAATAGAGAGTTTTTTCATACGGGAGGGACGTTAGAGGATTATGAGGGGGAGGGCAAGACGTAAGATCAGCTAAACAGTCTTTCAACTTCATCAAAACTTTTCAGTCTATTTTTCTCCCAAATTTCCTGTTTAACATACAAAGCCCTGTAAATTACCCTGCTCTGCCTATTATTTACATCCTCACACCATTTCTGTAGTCGTTCAAATTTCAATATATCGTCGGCTTCTTCTCGACCCTTCGTTTCAACGATATAAACCGTCTTCTCGTCTTTCTTCACAAAGAAATCCGGATAATATGTAGCGATGAAACCCTCGGAATTTTTGTATTCGATTCTAAGCGCACTCGCTTCTTTATTTTGGAAATTCTTTGAAAAAGATATGACATCGTCGCAATTTTCAATGAAACCAGCGAAAACGAGTTCGAAGTCACTGTCGCCAACAATCTTGTTGAAAACAGACTTTTTTGGAATCAAATAAGACTTATCATTAACTACGAACGGTCTGGCTTCACTGATTTTAATGTAGTTCTTGATTTCCGTATCGCCCTTATCCTGAACCGTGAGCTCGTTAATTGCTTTCTTAAAAGTATCTTTAACAAGTCGGATATATTCTACTTCCGATAGATTTGTAAGAACATTCAGATCCATTAAATCTACCGGCTGATCAAATAGATGTTCTTGCAAAAACTCTTTCACTTTGCCAAATAAAAGGTCATAACACCCAAACAACCTCAACTCTCTCATGATGGCTTGAGCGAAGAAACCAATAACAGCTTGTGGATTAGGTTCGATGTCTCCATTCAAGACGGTTGTATGGTGAGTTTTCTCATCAACGACATCTTTAAAGACGATCTCTCGCTTCTCTTTTTCAGAGAATATTTTTACTTTGACTTTCCGGTTCCCGAATGCAGAAACATTCAATTCGGAAAGGTTCTTATAATCTCTTTGTATCCTCGGCGACATCACCGGTATTTCGATGTCTAGTTTATCAATATCCTTCTTTGGGTTCTCTCTATCAACTTCAACAACCATTGGCGTAATCGGCTTCGTTCCTTCACCCATGGCTTTCTTTTCAAGGATAACGCCTTCACCGTTGATCGAATTCACGAATTCCATGAACGCAGGGGTACCTATGACGCTCACATACTCCTCGATGTCGTTACGGCCAAAGAACATTCTTCGCAGACCACGACCCAATGTCTGTTCCGGAAGAATCTTCGAATCAGCTGCAAATGGTCTCAACCCGACGATCGTCGTGACATTCTTCACATCCCAACCCTCCTTAAGCATCAAGACCGAAATGATCACCTTGAACGGGCTTTCCCAGCTATCAATGTTATTAGCCTGCTTCCGAAGCGCGTCTAGCTCTTCTTTGTTTTTACCCGACACACTTTCGGAAATTTCACCGCTCTTATTTGTATGAATGGTCAGGATCGCGCCCTTCAGGTCCGCAAAGCTCGTCCCGATATACTCCGCCACCTCATCGCAGTTCTTCGTGTCATCAGTCATGATGAAAAGAATCGACTTTTTACCCATCGGTTTCAGTTCATTATACGACTTTCGCCATTCTTCAATACCAAGATTGATGTAGTCCCTATATTTCTCGCTAAAGAGAGCACTCTGATTCTCTTTAAGCTTTCCCATGCTCGCGCCATCAGGTATCACCGGATTTTTTACAACTCGCTGATGGATCGCCTCGACGAGCGGATAGTCCGAAATTGTTTGGACGAAGATAGAACCGTCATTTTTCTTTGGAGTTGCCGTAACGTCCAACTGTAGAGCCAAATGCGACCCTTTTTGCTTCAACCGATTATTGATGTCCTGAATTGATTTAAACCATGCCATTTTTTCATCATGGATATGATGTGCTTCGTCATTGATGACGATAAGCTCATCAATATCTCTGACAATCATTCCCAAATCAACCGTGGAATCATTCGTTTTTGTTACCGGCTGACGACCTAAAAAGTATTCCGAGGAATCTTCGTCATCAGAGCCCGTCTCTCGCACGTCGCTCTCATATACCCTGTGTATATTTGTTAAAAAGATGTTTCCGGTATCTGAAACGTTTCTCAAGTCATCTTGTAAATGAAGCGTGATTTGGAAATCATCCTGCCAGTTCTGGCCTTGAAAGCCGTTGTCAGGGAGTACCGGATCGCTAAAAAATATCTTCAAGCCCTCAAAGTCATTTTTGATTCGTTCAAACACGATCACGTTCGGAGTAATGAGTAGAAAGTTTTTCGCCAACCGTGAATCCGGTTCATATTTTTTATGAAAGTATGCCCATGCAATCACAAGACCCATCACCTTTGTTTTACCCGCACCGGTCGCCATCTTAATCACAAAACGTAACCACTCCTCAGCGAACATCTGCGCACTTAAGACGCCGGTGGAATTGTAACGGATAAGATCATGCTTATCTTTAACCTTTGCAACCTCATACAACCACACAACCGTTTCCAATGCCTCGCGCTGCGCGAAGTAATATCGAAAGATTGAGGATACGCCGTGTTGATCGTATAAAACATGCTCTTCTTGAAACCACCAATTCAATAGCGCCCTCGAAGTATCGCTCGCGCCTTCATATTTTTTGTCCCGCCATTCTTTTACCTTCTTACGCAGATCGGCAACAAGAGGAGGCAGGAGTTTATCGATGCCCTTCTCACGCAAGTCCTCATCAGCCGGAAACCAACGGATACCCGGATCGAGTATGACGTAGGGATCTTCTGGGAAATCTTTATGCAAAGCCATATTATTAGATTTATCCCCAACCTATTGCTTTTCTCATAGTCCTGTGTTTAAATCAAGGTGATCGCAAGATCACGAATTCTAGAGCTTGGGGGCCCCTTTACTGGGGTCCCCTTTGCGTTCCAGCTCTCTTTTCCAACAGATAAAATCCCTTATTTTCTGAATATCGAAGATCATCAATCCCTTCGTCGATAAGGCCGAGAGTTCCCTGGAAACCTTTCGAGCGGTTGCGAACAGAACCACTCGTTTTCCGGCACTCATTAGTTTTTCAATCGGGTCGGCGAAATCGCTGTCGCCACTCCATAGAACAAAGGTTTCTGCACTATTTCGCTCGCAGTCAACCAGCATGTCCACTCCTATCTCAACATCAAAATTACATTTCATGTCTTCAATAACAAATTCACCCTTTTTGTTCATATCTTTGAACCGTCCATTCAAATATTCGATTGTGGAGATCTCATACTTTTTTAACAATGCACGACGAATAAACTGATCAAGTAATACAGTCGAGTCAGCAAGGATACTTGAAGCGTCAATCGAAAACTTCATAATCTTTACCGGCTTTGTCCGCAAAACATATTTGCTATTCTCTGCTTCCAGTTTTTCTTTCTCTGATCTTTCATTTCCAGCAAGATAACCATTATAAAAGTTGACCGATTCGATCGTATCAAATGAGTCTAAAAGTTGTTTGAGTCTTTTGAGTTCAATATGCCATCCTAACTTTTCGCTCCATGGTCGAACATTGGCGTAGTCGACGTAGATGCGAGTTTTGGTTCCAAAAATGCTTTCAAGCTGTTTAATAACACTTGGTTGAGCGGCGACAAGTTTTTCAATGCGTTCCGTTTTGGGGGTGAACATAAAAGTCAAACTTATCCAACCTTCTGATATCGATATTGATATCTAATATGTTCATTTAAGAATTGTCCATGTGATGGTGCATTGACAAACTGCTGATACAAATATTCTGGAACATTAAAATACTGATACACCTCACCCGAGGTAAATTCAACTTCTAAGACTGAGGAGGGCGCATCATAGCCAATGGAAGTAATATTCGTGGAATTGACAGATGTTCTATACATATTCTCGAAGTAAATTTTTATAGTCTATTTTTTCTAAATCCTCATCAGCAGGAAACCACCGAATACTTTGGTCAAGTACGGCGTATGGGTCTTTTGGGAAATCGAGAGGCGGGGCCATATCAGGCGGTAATATTCTGAAATACTACGGTCATAACCACACCAAATATTGTTCCTAGAAAAGCTGAAATTACTGCAAGCAAGATGTCATCTTTTTTTCTAATCCAGAAGGAGGTTCGATCTTTTTTCTTAATAAATTCGACTCGGCAAAATTCTCTCAATTGAGAATTATAACTCTTCCGGCCCCATACGATTATCAAAAAGAAGATGACTATGCAAAAGTAAGCTGCAAGAAAAAACCTTGTCTTGAAACTTAGTGTTATTACGATTGGAAAAACTACTACACTAGCTCCTAAGAACCCGGGAGCAAGCTGCGCATTCAACCAACGCGTCTTTCTTTCACCCTTTCTAATGATCTCTTCTATTTTTGATACTGCGCCTAGAGTTTCTATAGTATCCTCTGATACGTAAAGACTAGCTCCATGTTCATTAAAATTTATAACTATATGTGGCTCATGTGTTGTAATATTTAGTCTAACAACAGGATCGTTTTGGTTATCTATCTCGCTTACCGAATTGTAGCGATAACCCGTTGTCTCAATAACAAAAGTTCGAACGTGTAGCTCATCTCTAAGAATTTTTTCTATAACCGCCAGGTCATCTACAAAAAGATGAGGCATTCTGTATTCTTTGATCGATGATTTTGGCAATTTTTGCATAATTTGTCATATCGTCACCTCAATCACCCTCGTCGTATCATTCCCAAAAATATCCACCACCTTCACCGCGACCTTGTAAGTCCCTTTTACCACTTCTTTGGACGCTGATACAAGCTCGAGGTTTCTATTCTTCTTCGTTCTAAAGCTCTGCCATTCGTTATCGAAGATATAGTCACCCGTCCAAACTTCGTCATATTCGAGGAGATCCTGAGTTTTTCCTTTTTCTAGCAAGGTATCTCCATGCGTTCTTGGAACGCGAATAAATTCTTTTCTGCTGGCGAAATCAAAATCCACCGCCCAATAATCGATCCAGTCGCTCCACTTCTTTGTGAGAGTTTCTTCAGACACAATTTCAGACTGTTTGTCCTTTGAAAGCTTCACGACTTGTCCGTTGCTAACCACGACCTTGGAGCCGCCGGGCTTAAGAGCTTCGGATATCTCACCCGAGTCGTCCTGATTGTAAAAAACAGAAAAGTCGGTTAGCTCAATAGAAAGCTCTTTCATATTCCCCTTACCTTTTACAATCGGCTTAGCCTCGATAAACGCCACATCATAGAATTTCACCTGCCCTTTTTCTACGGCTTTTTTATCGAAGACTTCTCTCGGAATTATCTTGAATACGATGTCGATGCCCTGCGATTGGTATTCGGAAAAATCTAGACCCATCTCGTAATCGAAACCGAGCACATCAACCTTTGTAAGACCTTTCTCTTTGCACTCGGCGACGATGTCTTGTACCAACTTCGAAGAAACGGGCACGTTGATAGGGCCGACAGCCACCAAACGATCTCTCTTCTTGCCGATTAGGTTTACAAACGATTCAACAATCTCAGCTTTATAAGCAGAAACTATCAATTCAACAAATTCTCTTTCTTTGCGCTTGGACTGCTGAATCTTTTCTTCAACTCGGAGGTCCATGTTCGTCGTAAGGAACGCGTCCCTTTCATATCTACCAACATTCCAAATCTCAAAAGCACGAAAATTCTTACTTTCTTTTTTCATTTCTCTCTGCACCCCAATCAAACGCTTACGAGTGGTATGAATACCAAATTTTCCTAAATCTGTTCCAATCCATTTTCTGTTTAGTTTTTCGGCAACCGCGAGTGTCGTACCAGAGCCACAAAAAAAGTCAGCAATAAGATCACCTTCGTTTGAAGAAGTCTCAATAATACGTTTAAGTAAGGATTCTGATTTTTGTGTTGGATAGTCGACGCGTTCTTGGGCTTGAGAATTTACTGGTAAAACATCATCCCAAATTGACTGAAGGGACGGACCCTTCATCTCATCTAAGTACCTCTTGTACCTTGGATTTCCAGTAGAAGTAAAGACGATTAAACCAGCCTTCAATAACTCATCTATATTTTCTTGAGAATATCTCCAATGATTACCCTTCGGAGGTACAATATCTCTATTTCCAAATCTACGTGCTGGTCCTGGGCCACTCGCAGCCAATGAAGTTAGCTGGTAGTTTCGACCTTTCTCATCAATGGAACCATAGTGGGACTTAATATAACTTTCGTCCAAACCTGTATATTGTTGATTAAAACAATATCTATCGCTTTTGCGATAATAGAGGATAGAATCATGTATTGATCCGTATCTTTGGGGATCGTTGTGCGGGAGTGATCGTTTCCAAACAATTTCGTTGGTAAATGAATTTTTCCCGAAAATCTCGTCTAGAATCGTTCTCACAAAATGTATCATGCGGTAATCTAGATGCACGTAGATACTTCCATCTTCCGCCAATAAATCGTGCATCAATTTCAATCGCTCGTAAATCATCGCGATAAAACTGTCAGCTCCTTTACCCCAAGTATCACGAAAGGCGATTTCTTCAATAACTGATGGTTTCTTCGTAAAACTCTGCTCATCCTCACCGTCACCAATACTAATATCCATCGAAAAATCCGCCCCTACGTCAAACGGCGGATCGATATAAATCAATTTCAAACCACCCTGCGCCTCTATCTCCTTCCTCATCGGACCATTTTTGAGCGACGAAAGGATGAGCTTGTTATCTCCCCAGATGAGCTTGTTCGTCCAACCGGTAAGCTGTCTTCCGGACGAATCAAACAAACTGTTCTGATTACCAAATTTCGCGTCACTCCTCGGTTCATCAATCTGTTCAATCGTCTGAAAAGGCAAAACAACGTTCGCCACTTCATTCGTCTTTCCATTCCAAACAAGCTCAACCTCGCGATCATCTTTAAACAACAAAAAACGATACTTGTCCGGAAGTGGTTTCCCAGCTTCTAGATACTTGATTATATCGCGTTTTTCGTTGTCGGATAGTTGCATAAGGCGCTAATTACAAGGAAGTATCCTCTTGCTGCAGCCAAAAATCAAACGTCAAAAATTTCCCCTCCTCGAACTCGCGTCGTGATCTCTCGATGTCGACCATGATCGAAGAAACACCGTCTACAAATTCTCCTTTATTTGGTTCCATGTGATTAAAGAGACCGTCTCGATCTCTTTAAGTAAGTAATAGAGAACATCTTTTCTCAAATCTTCGTCCACCGTAATAGACTTATGATTTGCCGGCCAAATGATTTTTACATGGTCTCCCTTTCCTCCGATCGAATTCAGCTTAAATCCAAGTCGGATCAAAGCACGAAGCAACTTCTTTCTTGATATGTCACCCGGAAGCTCGCTACGCGAAGGCATAGCCTTTCTGCTCGCCCTGACGTTTCACCGCGGCCTCTTTTGCGTAAGAAGAGGGCACTTCAAACGCCGTTAAGATCGCATCTTTCACCTTTTCATCAAGCTCTGCCTCGGTTGGCGCCGAGCTTATGATGCTGCCGTACCTAAAATCCTTGCTCACGGCAATGAATCGCCCGTCCTCCTGCTTCTCAATAGAAAAATTGATCGGCCCGTAATTACGAAAATACTGATTCAACTCGAAGAGCCCGCTGGGCACGCTGTCTTTGCCCAGGATCAAACGAATAATCTGATCCTTCGCTTGTTTTATGAGGCTCATATGTTGAGCTAAATATAGCCGGTTTCGTGAGGAATTGCAACCTTTCTATGCCACCCACTTCCTCAATATTTTCGCCCTCTCCCCCTTCTTCATCTCCCCTCCCTCATACATCCCCTTCCCCTCTCGTTGACGATACGCCTCATACAGCAACAACGCCGCGGCGACGGAAATATTGAAGCTTTGGACGAAGCCGACCATCGGTAAAAGCACGTTCGCATCCGCGGCTTTGAGCATTTCTTTGGACACGCCGTCGTGTTCGTTGCCGAGGACGATCGCGACGGGGGCGGACATGTCCACCTGCGCCACATCCGTGGCTTCGGCGGACAGGTGCGTGGCGACGATCGCGATCTTTTTCTTTTTGAAAAACGTAATGAGATCTTTCGGCTTCTCCCACTTGGTAAAACGCAACCACTTTGCGGCGGACGCGGTGGATTTGGACTTGATCTCGCGCATTCGCGGCATTCGCCCTTTCGGATACAGCAAATGCACGTCGATTACGCCGAACGCATCACACGAACGCAGCACGGCGCCGACGTTGCGTGGGTCATCCACGTTTTCCAGCACGACATGCAGCGTCGGTTGGCGCTTGTCGAGTACGGCTTCGATCTTTTTCTTGCGCTCCGGTGTCATGGCTAGTTCACGTCATGCGGATGTATCATCTCCTTTTCAAGCTCGCGTAACTCTCTTTCAATGTTCGCAATTTCGTCGAGCCGCATGGCGATGATCTTTATGGACGTCAACCTCACATCATCGGGGTCGAGCTTTCCTTCCAAGGACTCCACCTCCGCCAAATCCGATAAAAGCGCATTCATCATCTCTTGCCATGCCTCTTTCCCTTTTTCCGCACGCTCTAACCAGTAACGAAGACGCTCGAGACCTTCTTGCAGAAGCGCCTCTTTCGAAGAGGCCGGCTTGAATCCGGATTCAAAACGCATATTACATGGACGTCAGTTGATGATGTAACCAATCGAGGCGCGAGGACGCATCTCCTGGCGCCTGCTTGATCAAATCCTTCATCCGGCTCCCCTCAATGGCCAAAAACTCGATCCGCGCATCATTACTATGCGCTTTTTGGCTGATCGCGTTCAACGTCGCAGCCCGATGCGTGGTCGGGACGGACGAGAGTTGCCGCCCTGCACCGTATGGTGCAGGGTGCCGCGCCTTCGTGTTCGTCATCGGTTTCATACGATGCGAACAGGATAAAGGGCGGATAGATGATCGTCCAAGCGGTTTGGTCAAGGCGCGGACTCGACCGGAAGCGGGACGGGCACGCCTCCCCCTTCGCCGAGGTCAAACGCGTCGTCGGCTACCAGCGAGACAACCGTGTAATACGGCTCCGGCTCTTGTCCCTGAGTGTTGCGATCGATCGTACCGCGAACCGCAAGCGCCGGGAGATAGTACGATTCCTGCCGATTATCTTTCCAGCTATCAAAGCGCATCCACGCAAGCTCCGCCGTTCCAATCGTCACGTTCACGTCTTCCGTTCCCCAACCGTACACCGGATTGCGTCCGCCGGCTTCGAGGCGCTTCATGGCCTCTTCGCGGCTGATCAACGGATACGCGGAGCGGTCCATGCCCTGCGACATCTGCACGTTTCCGCCGCGCACGGAGTAATCACTCAAGCTCACCTGGACGCTCGAGAGACGGAACGGCCAACCGCCCGAGTCCACGACCGAACGTCCTTCCAAGCTTGAACCGTAGAACACCGTGGCTTCTTGCGGATACCAGCCGCACGGAGACGGATAGATCAGCGAGGTCGCATTACCGGCGGCCGCCTCCTCGCGCGCCCCGGCCTCGTCTTTCAAAATGCACGGCATGGCGAGATCCGTGGCCGTCAGCCACGGCTGATCCTCGATGGAACCGTTCTGCTCGCGCACGAATCCGAGACCGTGGGTGTTCAAGAACTCGTCGGCGACGGCAATCGCACGCGTCTTATCGACGGCAAGCGGCTCACCGTTTGGGGTGCGCAAGTCTTCCGCTATGGCGCCGGAAGCGACTCGCGAATCATACTGCTTCCACCAGTTGAGATTTCCGTACGCCGGATCAAAATTCCATGTAAAGCTCTCACGATCCATCCACGACATATTGAAGCTTTGCACTTGATCGACTTGCCCCACGAGGGCGGACGGCAAGCCCGCCGGCACGCCCACGCGCCGGATCATGTCCACGGACATGTCGGGATGGCGTACGCGATACACCTGATCCTCGCCTCCCCACTCGGGAAGCGTGGCCGTGACGACATATTTGACGTCCGCCTGTTCCAAATCTTCCGGAGGAACCGGAGCGATACGAATCCCCGTCGTCCCGCCGCCGACGACATTCCCCGTGACCGCCACGTCTGCCGCGCCGTAGGCGGGACTTGCCGCGGGTTGCGGGGCCACGGACGACAATGCGGAACGCGCATCACCGCTCATCGCCTCGGGAGTGCTCGGCACGCCGGAGGACTGCAGCGCCGGGAGCTTCCCGAATCCCATCTTGGGCGCCGGAGCCTCTACGGAAGGAGGTGACGTTGGCGGCACGGCGGGCGGCGTCGGACGCGGCGGCGTCGGACATCCCTGACCAAGCAACGCTACGAGAGCGATAGTGGAAAAAAGTTTTTTCATATGAGCTGAAGTATACCAAACCCCCTCCTTACATGAGGAGGGGGGCTGGGGGGTGGTCTACGTCGAACTCGCGGGCTTCAGTGCCGGAGGCGTTTCTCCGCCGAGGATGACCGGAAGCACGGCGCGCAACTTTTTCACGTAGTCGATCGTTTCACTATGCAGACGCGAACGCGTGAGAATCTCATGAGACTGAAGCTCGCCGGAAATCTGATCATCCCAAATTTGAATGGCGGTTTTCACTTTAGACGAGCCGCCGTTGTACGCGGCCGCCAAGTACTCGAAGAGTTTCACGTTATCCGCCGGCAAGTCCTTTGCCGTAGCCGGAAGCTCGCCCAAAACGGCGTCGAGATACGCGTACGAGGCTTTCATGGCGTTTTGATGGTCGCGCATACCCGCTTGAAAATCGGGAATGAGACCAAGCTCCGATCGCGTCACGAGACGATTGTATGTTGATGGAATGAATTGCGCGAGACCAAATGCGCCGGCGCTTGAACCCGAATAGTTGTATGCCTGACGGGGATTCAACCCGATCGTCGCAAACACTTTTCCGGCGGCCGTCCCCGGATTGCCGCGCGCCTCGGCGGAACCGACATGCTCGATGACGACCAGCGCTTTGATGAGATCATGCGCCACCGTATCCGTGACATTCTTTCCGGACAACGCACGCGAACCGACGCCGCGATTCTTGAGCTCCTGCGCGGCCTTTTCGATCGTTTCATCCAGCACGCGCTCGCCTTCGACGATGATGTCGGCCTGATGCAGCGTCTTATTATACGGCGTGTACACGGCTTCCTCGACGTCGTATCGGGTTACGACCGTGCCGTTTTTTATCTCGTGATAGATGGGATAGCGCACGGCCACGACGATGTGATTCGGATCGTCCGTCGCGTAATCGCTGTTGATCCAATTCGTGAGGCGCACGGAGATTCTCACCGGCGAGCCGCCTTCGATTTCCAAATCGCGACCGCTCTTTACGCCTTCGACGTAGCTGATTTGGTCGGTTTGTTGATTCCACACGGCGATCGTGACGTTACGCGGCGCGTCCTGCCCGACCGCGGCCATGGGATAGCGCACGTTCTTGCCTTGGGCGCTGATGCGGGCGCGCAACTCGTCTTGCGCGCGATAGACGGCCAACAGGATCGGCGTCAGATTTCTCGTGTCTTCGCCGACAATCGCTCCGACGGAACCGGACCAGCCGATGCGCGCAAGCAACGCCGCCTCGTTCGTGGCGATGATTCCGGAACCGGGATGATAATAACGCCCGTCCGCCATTTTCAAAATCAGCGGTTTTTCCGGAATAGGAACGACTTCTTGTACGACCGTTTGACCCAAACCGATTTTGGTCAACAAAGCATGCTTGTCCGTGGCGATGATGCCCGAAGCAGGATGATAATATCGACCGTCCGCCATTTGCAGGATAAGCGGCGCGTCTTCCGCAAACGCGGGCATGGCGGGCGCGAGAAAAAACGCCGCGCAGCCGACGAAAAAAAACGACAATAAAGGACGCGGGGAAGACATGGAGATAGTGTATCGATACGATATGTTACCGTCTAGATCGAGTAGTGTAACAAGTCGGAATTGTGTAGGGGTCACGTAGCAATCCGCGGCCTACGCGACTTGAACGGACGCGGTTCGGAATATTCGCGGCGATCGCGCGTATCTCGAAAACCGCTTTCCTTGCGCTGCTCGTATGCGATAATACGCAACGCTTTCGACAAAAGACGGTCGAGATTGCGATAGCCGCTGGTCGCAAACGCTTCTTGCGCCTTCACCCACGTCGCCTCCCACATTCCGCCCTCAACGCCCGTCATATGCTCTTTCACATCGGACGGGACTTCGAACAAGAAAAAGTGCACCGTTTTTTGCACGACTTGTCCGCTTTGACGAAAGCGAAACTCCGTGCGACCAAGAGGAGCGATCAATGTGAGGCCCGTAAGTCCCGCTTCTTCTCCGGTCTCGCGAATGGCGGTATCCACAAGCGACTCCGCCTTTTCCTGCTTCCCTTTTGGAAACGTCCAGTACCCGTAAGCGTTCTTGACGAAGAAAATCTCAAAGACGCCTGCGCGACGGCGAAAGACAACCGCGCCCGCGCCCATCACATTCTGGATGCGCGCCGGGCCTTTGGGCTTCTTAGATCCCGTTTGCCGTGCCGGTCGCCGTCCCTTGAAGGATGCCGACGGCCCGGTCGAGTTGTGGGTCGCGTTGGTTTTCATAGTCTTCGTTGGTTCGTTCAATGAGAATGTCGGGCTCAAGACCCGTTTCGTTGATGGTGCGCTCGTTCGGCGTTAACCATTCGGCGATGGTGATCTTCACCGCCGAACCGTCGCTTAAGTTGATATAGTCCTGCACCGAGCCCTTGCCAAACGTCTGCTCACCGACGATGGTCGCGACGCCGTGATCCTGCAACGCGCCGGACACGATTTCCGCCGCGCTGGCCGAGCCCTTATTCACAAGCACGACCGTCGGGATGCCGGCGAACCGATGACGACCCGTGCCACGCAACTGCTCGATGATCTTTCCCTGCTGGCGCTCTTTGAGGACGATGTCGTTCCCGACCCATTCGCCTGCCATGGACACGGCGATGTCGAGATACCCGCCCGGATTGTTTCGCAAATCGAGAATGATTCCCTTGGGATCTTTTGCAAGCGCTTCGGTGACGGTTTCTTCGAATCGGATGCGCGTATCGTCGTTGAAGTTGATCACTTCGATATGCGCGATGTCCGCCTCCGGCCATTTGAGGCGCACGGAGGCGACGCGGATGACGGCACGCGTGATCGACACGTCAAACGCTTCACCTTCGCCATTGGACGGACGGAAGATGGTCAGCGTCACTTGCGTCCCCTCCTCTCCTCGAATCAACGACACCGCCTTTTCCACGGTCATGCCTTCGGTGGACGTGCCGTTGATCGCCATGATGAGATCGCCCGCGCGCAATCCCGCGCGTTCGGCCGGTGTTTCCGGTAACGGGGCGACGATCGTTATTCGACCTTCCTTCGAGCCGATTTCCGCGCCGATACCGGAAAACTTTCCGGACAACGCCTCTTGGAATTCTTCGGCGCCCTTCGGTTCAAAATATTGCGTGTACGGATCGCCAAAGGAATCCGCCAAACCGGACATCGCGCCGTAGAATAGCGTCTTGTCGTCTATGGGCTGTTTGTAGTATTTCTCTTTCAATAATTCCCACGTTTCCCAAAACACCTTGAATTCGACGTTGGAAGAGACGGACGCCGGCGCGCTTTGGCCGATGCCGAGTACGCGACCTTGTCCGGTCGTCGCGACGGATGTGGACGGCGCTCCGATGCCGGCGCGGCCGACAAACACGCCCAACCCGATGCCGGCAAGCAGAATCAAGACAAACGACCACCACGATCGCGCCCTCCCAACTGCTCTCTGCTCTTTGCTCTCTGTTCTCTGTTCCATATCTGTTCTCTGTTCCATATTAGTCGTGCAATTGTTCGATTTCCGCGCCGAGCGCACGGAGGCGTCCGTCGAGATCTTCATAGCCGCGATACACCATCTCGGCGTCGTGAATGACGGTCTCGCCTTCAGCGATCAGCCCCGCGAGCACCATCGTCGCGCCGGCGCGTAAGTCGAGCGAGCGGATCTCGGTGCCGCGCAACGGCGTCGGACCCGTGATCACGACGCGATGCGGATCGGCGATCACCGCGTTCGCGCCCATCTTGAGCAGCTCGTTCACGTAGCCCATACGTCCCTCGAAGAGCGGGTCTTGGATAAGCGTCGTGCCGTGACATTGCGTCGCGAGCAAACCGAATAGCGCCTGCAAGTCGGTCGGGAAACACGGATAGATGTTGGCTTGGAGTTTGGAGATGGCCGTCATGCGCGACACGCCTTGCACACGGAGCGCGCCGTCGGACGTGAGCTTGTGTTTGACGCCGACACGCGAAAGCGCGGACAGCACCGCATCGAGATGCGACATGTCGACGGGCGACATGGTGATATCGCCGCGCGTGATGGCGGCCGCGGCCGCGAACGTGCCGATCTCAAGCATGTCCGGAATCACGGTCCACGTTTTCTTCGGCGGCTTGAGTGACGTGACGCCGTCGATTTCGAGTTCATGCGTGCCGACGCCTTTGATTTTGGCGCCGCATGCGTTCAGGAAACGACACAAGTCGGCGACATGCGGTTCGGCCGCCGCGAGACGGACGGACGTGTGGCCCTTGGCCGTCACCGCGGCCATGACGAGATTTTCCGTCGCGGTCACCGACGGCTCCGGCAAAACGACGTATGCCCCCGTCAGACCTTTTCCGTTTGCGTCCATGGCCAGCGTGCCGTCGTCGTCAGTTTCGATATTTGCGCCGAGCGCGCCGAGCGCAAAAAGATGCGCGTCGATCGGACGATTGCCGATAGAGCATCCGCCCGGTTCGCCGACGGACACCCGCTTCACGCGCGCCAGCATCGGGCCGAGCAGGAGAATCGAGAAACGCATCCGCTTCATCTTTTTCTTGTCCAATTTCGATGCATCCAGTTTCGTCGCGTCGATCATGAGCTCATGCGCGCCTTCCCATCCCACCTTCACGCCCATGTCCTGCATAATCTCAAGCAAGCCGAGCAAATCGGTGAGACGCGGCACGTTTTTGAAACGGACGGGTCCTTTTAGCAGGAGGGCCGCGGCGATCAAGGGGCCCGACGCATTTTTCGCCCCGTAAATCGGAACGTGGCCGCGCAAGTGCTTCCCGCCGCGAATACGCATTTTCATAAGGGAAATTGGGAGAAGCTGGAAGTTAGAAGTTAGAAACTAGAAGCTGGAAGTTAGAAGTTAGAAACTAGAAGCTGGAAGTTAGAATTTAGAAGTTAGAAGTTGGGGGACTTCCGCAATTTCAAGCTAGATTCTAACTTCTAGCTTCTAGCTTCTTTTACGTTCCTAGCTTCTAGCTTCTTGTTCCAGAAAAGAGTACTCTTTTCTGGAACACATGCCAAGATCGGTGTATCGTCCCCCGTTTCATCGCCGCATTCTCCCCTGGGTATTTGTGGCGGTTTTTCTCGCTCTCGCGCCGGCGTTGATCTTTTATACGTCGGGCTATCGCTTTAACCCGAAAAAAGTCGGCATCGAGCGTAACGGCACGTTGATCGCGGATTCGCGACCCAGCGGCGCGCGTATTTCTCTGAACGGAACGGCGACGCGACGCGTGACGCCTTCCACGATCCAGGACCTCGCGCCGGGCCCCTACACCGTCCGCTATGAACGAGATGGATATTTCGCGTGGGAAAAAACGTTGGACGTGCGCGCGGAACAAGTGACGTTTGCGGATAACGTGCGACTCTGGCGAACGGGAGACGCCCGGCTCGTGACGGAAGGCCGCGTCCTCGCTCTCAAAACGACGTCGGCGCAAAACGTCGCGGCCGCGCTCATCGCCACGACGACCGGCGCCGAAATGCGTTTTCTCCGCGGCGGGTCGCTTTCCGAGCAATTCACTCCGGTCGGACTCTCGACAAGCACGACGCCGACGCTTGCGTGGAACGACGGCGGCAACTCGGTGTTGATCGATTATGAAACGCCGGACGACGGGCGCGATGCCTGGGTGTCAAGCGACCTCTTCGGTCCGAGCCAGGGCCCGCTTCAGCCCGCCGATTACATCTGGGATGGCGGCACGCTCGTGAGTCACGAGGACGGCATACGCACGGTGATCAACCCGCGTCGTCAAACGCTTGAGCGCGTCGAGCTTCCCGTCGGCGTGCTCGCGGAGGCCGACGCGTTCGACCTGCTCACGAACACCTCGACCGGCGCGACGCTGATCCAGCCGCGCTCCATCGTCCGTCGCGTGTACGAGCTTCCCTCCGGCGACTGGAACATCGCCGGAACCGGCGGACCGTTCACCTTGTTGCGCAGCCCCGCACCGAATGGTGCGGGGCGCGACGGGGATCTCTGGCTCGCGGTGAAGCAAAACGGCGAACCGGAACCGGAAACCGCCCAAGGATCGCGACCGACATGGAACAACGCGGGACCATCGTCTCGGGCGGTCGTCGTGCATCAGAACGAGTTGTGGCTGTGGGCGCCGGGCGAATCGCCGCGGCTATTGCTTCGACGCAGCGAGCCATTTGTCGACGCGGTGTGGTATCGCAACGGACTCCATCTCTTCGTCGCGATACACGATCGCGTATTCGCGCTTGAGCTCGACGACCGCGGCGGATTCGTGATCACGGACGTGGCGACGGGATTCGAGAATATCCGCGCCCTCGCCTACAGCGAAAACGCGATCTACATCGCGGGGAAGAAAGACGGCGTCGAAGGGCTTTATGAACGGGTGATCGAGTGACGTATCTTTTCCGCGAGCGTCTTGGCTGTTTCGTCATCAACCGCTTTTCCATACCAATGCTCTAACCCGTCGTCGACAAAACGCGGAATGACGTGAAAGTGGAGATGAAACACTTTCTGACCTGCGGCTTCGCCTTCATTTTGGATGATGTTGATGCCGTCGGCTCCCGTCGCTTCTTTGACGGCCTTCGCGACTTTTTGGATCGCGGGAATCAGTTCGCAAATGGTGTCTTTATCGGCGTCGAGAAATCCGGACGACCATTTCTTCGGGATGACAAGCGTGTGCCCCGGATTCACGGGATTGATATCGAGAAACGCAAAGGCGACATCGTCTTCGTACACTTTTTCGCAAGGGATTTCGCCCGCGATGATTTTTTTGAAGAGGTCGGTGTTCATATTTGAAATCAGAGAACAGAGAGCAAAGAGCAGTTTGGGAACTTAGAGCTGCTCTTTGCTCTTTGTTAGCTGCTCTCTGGTCTTTGCTCTTTGTTCTTTGCTTGCTATCACGATACCGAACGAAACAATCAATATCGTGATGGCGAACCCAAGCAGCATAGCAGAGTTTCCCGCACCCCACAGGGCAAACCGGACGGCGACGAGAAGCAGAAGCGCGAGAGGGATGACGGTCATTATACGCGAGGCGACTCCCTCGGATGATTCGGGCGGCGTGGCAAGGACGAGACCGTGCAGGGTCAGCGTTCCGATCACGAACGCGTGAAGATTGAGAAACGGAAGCACGGATCCAGGCGCGAGGATTTCCGCGAGCAGAAACAGCGCGACCAGAGCCGTGCCGGCGAGGGCGGTTTGGCGAAGGAGATACGAAAGCCAGGGTAAGATCATAAGTGTTTCCAAGCGGCGGAGAGTTCACGGCGGACGGCGCGCCACCACTCGCTCCAACTCAAGGACGGACGGCGGTACGTCATCTCGACATGGCGGATATCGAAGGCACCGCTTCGCGTGACGATGCCTGGCAGACCGAGCGCGATACGCGGCGATTCCTGCGACGCGGGGAGTGTCCACGACGCTTGTACGCGCCACCAACCGTCTTCGAGTCGTTCGGGCGGCACGAGCGAGGTGAGAACGGCGACCACGCCCTCAGCGATCGGATCGGCGTCGGCCGTTAATCGACGGGGTGACGGGTAAAACAACATCGAAACGTCGGGCGCGAAATACCCGTCGCCGACGAGGCGCATGCTCCCCTTCTCCAGTCGCATCTCGACGGGTTTCGCGCGTTCGTCCTCGTGACGATTGACGGGGTACGGCGTATGCGTGCGCTTCACCTCGACGGCCGTCGAGCCAAGTCGCAGCACCTGCAACCCTTCGCGGTGAAACGTTTCCCCGACCACGTGATGCGAATTCGTGACCCATGAAATCCGATACGCGTCCGCCTGCTCGTAGCCGACGGTATCGCCGACATAGAGCCGCGGTCCGATCACCCAGCGACGCGCCGGCGTGGCGACGGTACGGATGAAAAAATCGTCGTCGGCGAGAAACGACAGCCGATACACGCCCGGCGCGAGATCCGGAATGTCGATCGTCTTTTCAAACGCCTTACTCGGGCGGGAATCGGCCACGCCGCTCACGGATACCGCCTCGGTCCAGACGGTTTCCTCGCCGCGCCCTACACCATCCGGTGTGGGGCCGCGCGTGAGGCGGAACGCGGCGCGATTCTTGGGATCGCGCGAACGGTTGACGTCCTGCATCACAAAGCGGAAACGGATATGCCCGTCGGTTCCGGGAACCACATGAAAATCGTGCGCGCCGCGCAAGCTCACGTCGTACGAACGCCACTCGCCAGGCTCGTCCGCCCAGGACGGGATTCCAGGCTCCGACTGCCACACCATGAGTCGCGCGTAGTCCTGCGTGAGCAGCGCGTCGTCCGCGAGGTCGGCGCGGACGAATCCCTCGCGACTCCCGACGCGAACGCGGCGCCAGCCGGACGATAACGCTTCGGACCACAACGGCTCCATCTCGAACGCAAAGGCGGCCTCGTCGCGCAGGAGTCCGAGCTCCGCCAACGGCTGTCGCAACGGTTTTACCTCCATCGCGACCTCGAGCGTGTCATACGCGCCCGGTAATCGCGCCGCGGAATAGACGGGTTCGCCGATGACGCGCTGGCCGGTCCATCCCTCCGGTTGGCGTCCGGGAGACATGACGCGTTCTCCGGGCTGAAACGGGTTCAGCCACGGACTCGCCCCGTCAAACGCAAACGAAAAACGCACCATTCCGTCCGGCGGAAATCGCAATGACACGATCCAACCCAACAATCCGATGGCGAGCGTCCAGGGAAGAAGCATCGCGAGGATTCGTGACCAAAGAGGGAGTTTCATTTGCGTCGCGTCACCTGCATGAGATAGAGCTTTTCCCGTCCGGAGACGAATAATTCGACGGGCTCAAATCCGGCCATTCGCCATTCGTCGACTTGCACTTGGGAAAGCGGGCGCGCGAACAATCCGATCTTGAGTTCCGGATGCGCTTTTGCGAGACGGGCGACATCCGACGTCGGAGGCAATGGAGACACGGCCCGATACTTCGGAAAAAAGATCTTGTCCGAACGCTCGGAGAGAATCACGTCCGTCGGCTCAAAATGTTCGGCGGCGCGATCCCGAATATCGCGGTACCGAGTCAGCTCGCGGCGGGTGACGAGCATCCCCTCGTCATCTTGGGCGAGCGCGGCGTAGGTTCCGGAACCCGCCAATCCGACGGCGAGCAAGATGCCGACCAGCACGCCGAATCGTTTTTTTTCAAGACGGGAAAACAGGAAGGCGAAGGCGAGACCGATGATCGGACCGATGGGGAGCAGATATCGAACGAACGAGTTGGCAATCGTCACCGCTCCTATTTGAACATGATCCGTGTACAATCCATGACCGTAATATCCGACCAATACTGAAACCGTCCACAAGCAAAGAAGCGGAACGGCATAGAGTTCGATCAAGCGTTTCCATGCACTGATGTTTTCTCTCCCCCTTACGAAGGGGAAGCCGGAGGGGGTATTCCGCGCATCATAGGCGACGATCACGAGCGCTCCGAAAAGAACCACGGTCCAAGGGAACAGAATCCCGAGCAGGAATGCGCGCGCGTTCCATAATACGTTCCGCGGGTGAAACCCGTATGGAAAGAGAAGCGATTTCGTTTCATCGACCGATACGCCGACGACCGCCGTTTCGGGCGCGACCACGACGGGAGGATTATCGCGGATCATGTACCCGGATTTCCAAAACGCGCCATAACTCATCTGCGCGTGGAATGCGAGAATCGTCAACGGAATCAAGGCTCCGGCGCATGCCCACGCGAGACGTTTGCGATCCGGACGCAGCGCCCGTCCGGCCCAGACGAACCACGGAAGCAACCAGAACAACTCCGTCGGACGCGACGCGGCGGCAAGCGTGACGAGAAATCCGACGAGACCAAACATCCATGGCGAATCATTCGAACGAAGACGCGTGATGAAATACACGGACCAGATCGCGAAGCCGACGACCGCGACTTGCGGGAAGAGACCCCGATTCGCGAACACGATCATACCGGGAAACGACATGGCGACGAGCGTGCCGAGCCATGCCGCGCGAAAGCCGAACGGGCGAAGCAATGCGAACAACGGGATGGCGGCGGACAAAAGAAGGAGCGTCGCGAGAAACGGCACGCTCCCCTGACCGAGAAAGATGCTGAACACGGATATGATCCAAGGCCAACCGGTAAATCCGACGGGAACGATCGCCTCGTTTTGCGAAACGGTGCTGCGCGGATGGATCCACGGAAACTCGGCAACTAGAGGCTCCTCCACGGAAAGACGCCCGTACCAAGCCAATTGCCGAGCCACGACGGCGTTCGACGTTTCATCGGGGGACGCGTACATCCCCACCTTGTCGGCGGACAGGCCCTGCCCGGCCCACGGCAACAAAAAATACAGCGGGATCAACGCCAAAACGAGACCTGCCAGAGTCAAACGCTCTCTCGTGAAAACCGGGTGCATACCTGTTTCGAACGTGCTAACCTTACCCTATGCGACGCATTTCATCTATCGCCGTTCTGTTCACGTTCGGCGTTCTCATATTTGAGCCGATTCTCACCGCGCTCCCCGCTTCGGCGCAGACGACGCGCCTGATCAGCGAAATCGTTCCTGCGGAAGATCTAGCCAACGGCTTTAACCCCGATCTCATCTTGCAAGACACCGACATTTTTAACGCGGACGGGATGACGTTTCCCCAGCTCCGCGCCTTTCTCGCTTCCCGCGGCGCGCTCGGAAGAATCACCCTGCCGGATATCGACGGAGTGGAAACGTCTCCGGCCGACATCATCTGGCGCGTGGCGCACTCTTACAAAATCAACCCGAAATATCTTCTCGTGCTGCTTCAAAAAGAGCAAAGCCTCGTCGAACATTCGAATCCTTCACAACAACAGTTGGATTGGGCGATGGGCTTTGGCGTATGTGATAGTTGCTCGAAGGATGATCCGCGCATACAAGATTTCAAAGGGTTTGCGAATCAAATCGAATACGCCGCAAAACAGCACCGCGAACGCTATTTCATCCAATTACTTTCGACGGGTGTCACCATTTCCGGCCATGGCCCCGGACACATGACGCTCATCGACGGCATCGAGGTCACGCCCCAAAACAACGCAACCGCGATGCTGTACACGTACACGCCGCATATCCACGGTAACTTGAATGCCTGGCGCATCTGGAAGCGGTGGTTCTCGTTGAGTTTTCCGGATGGAAGCCTGGTCTTTGCAAAGGAGTCCGAAGCGTATTATTTGATCCGCCACGGCATGAAGCGCCCGTTCCGGAGCCGTCTTGCCGCTGCGAGCATGCTCGACATCACCAAGGCGATTCTAACGGAAGCCGGACAACTGAACGCCTATCCCGACGGAGCCGCGCTCTCGTATCCGAACTACTCAATCGTCGAAACACCGGAGGGAAAACGCTCTCTGATCGTCGGCGAAACAAAACGCCTCATCGCGGATGAGGCCGCGTTCCACAAATTCGGTTTCAGTATCGATGACGTGGTCGAGGGCACGAATGAAGACCTTCTCTCTTACGAAAACGGACGCGACATCAGCGTGAACTCGGAATATCCGACCGGCATGCTCGCACGCGACCCCAAAGGGACGATCTGGTTCGTGCAAGACGGCGAACGACAAAAAATCCTCCACCCGGCGTTTCTCAATCTCTATTTCAAAGGAAAGCGGGCGAAGGACATGACGTTGTCCGCCATTGACGCGCTCACCTCAACCGGCATCTTTGGCTTGCGCGACGGCGAACTGGTCAAAACCGAGGACTCGCCTGCGGTGTACGTCATCGAAAACGGCCTGCGCCGACCGATCATGAGCGGCGAGGCGTTCGAGCAACTCGGCTGGCAATGGCATAATATCGTCACGCTTCCGGCTTCGCTTCTGAGCTCGTATGCGTTCGGTTTGCCGGTCGAAGTCCAGTCACCGCCGCCGCTCCTCGACGAAGCCGTCCCCGCTCTGACGTCTGATCTTTCCTCCTAGATTCTAACTTCTAGATTCTAGCTTCTTGTCTCTCTATGATCGTCTCCGCCGCCATCGTGCCGCATACGCCGCTACTCGCCGAAACCATCGGCAAGGAGCATCGTGAAAAACTCGCACAAACCATCCAAGCGCTGACCGAAGTCGCTCAGGCGTTGTATCTCGCGAAGCCGGACACGCTCGTGATCATTTCGCCTCACGCGCCCATGTATCCGGACGCGTTTAGCGGAAACATCGCGCCGACCTTCAAGGCGGGGCTCAAGGAATTCGGCGATCACGGAACGGTGATCCCGCTTAAGGCGAATTTTCTGCTGCTCGACCATATCCAGCGCCACATGCGCGATGAGAAGATTCCCTTCACCCTGTCGAGCTCCGAAGAGCTGGATTACGGGTTCACGATTCCCCTGATCTATCTCACGAAGAATCTACCCAACGTAAAACTTGTGCCGTTGGCCGTGTCGATGCTCGATGCACAGGCACATTACAAATACGGGCAGGAACTCAAGGACGTCATCCATGCCGAGAACGGCCGCGTGGCCGTCATCGCTTCGGCCGACTTGTCGCATCACAGTAACGCGCAAAGCCCCGAGGGCTACCTGCCGGAAGGCGAAGCATTCGACAAATTCATCCGCGAAAAAGCGATCGCGCTCGACGGCCCCGCTCTCTTAGCCGCCGATGCGAATATGCTCGAAAAGGCGGGACAATCCGGATACAAACCGATCGTGACGCTCGCCGGCTGCCTTGACGGGATGAACGTCAACGCCAAGGAACTTTCGTACGAGGCGCCGTTCGGCGTCGGCCTCATGACGATGCGATACGATCTCGCATGATCTACGTTCGCGTCGTTCCGGTTCTTCGCACTCCCGCCGGCATTGATGCGTTTGACTACGCGGTGCCGGACGGTCCGACGTATGCCGTGGGCGATCTCGTCTGGGTGCCGTTTCGACGAAGAAAAACGCCGGCACTCGTGATCGAGATGCTCGTCGCCTCTCCCTACGCGGACAAAGCGCAGGACGTCACGGGGGCGTATGCAGGCATCCGTTTGCCGGAGTCGTCCGTGCGTCTTTTGCATTGGCTTTGCGAGTGGACGTTCGCGTCCAAATCAACGATCGCGCTGGCCTGGTTGCGCACGCTTCCCAAACGCCCCGCGGACATCGGCCCGATCCGTCGGCGCGAAACCAAGGGGCGCATGGACGCGATGTGGACGGCGGACGCGGACCGGTCCCTGATCGAAGCGGCGAAGAACGCCGGAGGTCGTGTTTTGATTCTCACGCCCTGGCTCGCCTCGGCAAAGCGGCTGGCGGACGAAATACCGGACAGCTCGCTTTTGCTCGCCGAACAGGCCGACGGGATGTTTTTTGATCGATGGACGGACTGGGCTTCCCGGCCTTCCGGCGTACTGATCACGACGCGGGTCGGCAGCTGGCTTTGTCCGATCGCGGAAACGGTCTTGTTGCATCTTCCCGAACAGGACGATCACAAGCAGGACGAACTCAATCCGCGTTACGACGCAAGACGCATCGCGGCATGGTGCGCCCAACACGCCGGCACCGAGGTTCGCGCTTTTGGCGTAACGCCGCCGCTCGCCTCGGACGAGCCTGCTCCAGACATTGAACTCCCGTACGAGATCGCCATTCGCAATCCCAAAGGCTATTCGCCTATCCCGATGATACAAGCCGACGTATTGAACACAATTCGTTCTCATGAAGGGCCGAGGGTGATCGTTCATCCGGTGCGTGGCGTCTCGGCTCGCTTCACCTGTCGCGACTGCGGGTGGCAGGCCGTATGCGAACGCTGTGAGTTTCCGGTATCACAAGAAATCAACGCGGCCGCGTGCCGCCGATGCGGATGGATGGGTTCTCCGCCGCTCTCGTGTCTTTCTTGCGGCGGATTCGATTTGGGAAAATCGATTCCCGGCATCGAGCGTTTGAAAAGCGCGTGGGCAAAACACGAAAGGGATATTCCCGTGGAATGGCGAACGTTGGTCGTGGACGAGTACGAAGCGACGCTTTCGCAACACGCGATCGTCGTTGTCACGGATGCGAGTTTCTTAAGCGGTGCGGTCGAAGATATCCGTCGTGACGAACGTCTCGTCGCCGCCGTACGCCATCTCGCCTCGCGCGTGCAAGCCGTGGGCGGTCGCTTGATCCTGCAGGCGTCCGAGCATCATGCGACGCTGCTCGAAACTTGCGTCACGACGGACGGGTATCGTGCGTATCGTGATCGCGAACGCGCCCTGCGCGAATCGTTCGGGTATCCGCCGTCCGTCCGTCTGGTCAAAGCACTCGTGGACGGCAACGCATCCGACGCAAGTCGCTGGATCGAAACGGCCGCTCCCTCCGTCAAAACGGCGGGAGGCGAACTCCGCGGACCGTATGCCGTGGCGTATCGTCCACGCCGTCGGAAAGCCCGCTGGGTCGTCCATGCCGTTTTTCCTAAAACCGTGGAGCATAGGCGGCTGATGGCGATCTTCCAACCCCTGACGAAAAACGCGATCATCGATCTTGACCCTATCGCCTTTTTCCGCTAGAGTGAGCCGTCAATATGAATACGCTTGAATTACTCCCCGCTTCCGCCCCGACCTTGCGCGAGCGCTCAAGAGAACTTGAGCTTGCCGAAATTACCACACCGGAATTCCAGGCGTATCTGGACGCCCTCATCATCAAAATGGATGAAGCGATGGGCGTCGGACTTGCCTCCCCGCAAATCGGAAAAAACATCCGAGCCGTGGTCATCCGGCCCGTGTCGATGGACAAGCCGGAGATCCTGATCAATCCGGAAATCATCAAGAAGTCCAACGCGCTCATGGAGAGCGAGGAAGGATGCTTGAGCGTGCCCGGCGTGTTCGGCCTCGTGATGCGACACAAGAAAGTGACGATACGCGCGTTGAACCGTCACGGTCGTCGCATAGAATTTGAAGCGAAGAACTTTTCCGCCTTCGTCATCCAGCATGAAGTCGATCACCTCGACGGCGTCCTGTTCATCGACAAAGCGGATAAGACCGTGGAGCTGGACGAAACCGGGAAGGTAAAAAAGAATCGCGTCAGATGAAAACACCCGTCGTCTTTTACGGCACGTCTCCGTTCGCCGTCCCTTCGCTCGAAGCCCTTGTGCGCGACGAACGTTTTGAAATCGTCTGCGTGATCACGCAACCCGATCGTCCGGCCGGTCGCAAAGGCGATCTCGCGAAATCCGCAATCAAGCTCGCCGCCGAACGACACGGACTTCGCATCGAACAGCCCGAGAACCTGAAGACGGACGAATGCGTTGAAGCGTTCCAAACGATCGGCGGCGAGCTTGGTGTCGTCGCGAGCTACGGGCAGATCATCCCGCAACGTGTACTCAATCTGTACTCAAAGCAGATGATCAACGTCCACGCGTCGCTCCTCCCCGAATACCGAGGTGCCTCGCCGATCAACGCCGCGATTCGGGACGGAAAGGATGAAACCGGCGTCACGATCATGATCATGGACGCCAAAATGGACCATGGCCCGATGCTTGCCATGGCCGCGGAACCGATTCGGGAAGACGACACAACCGCCACCCTCACTCCCCGCTTGGCCGAACTCGGAGCTACTCTTTTGCTTGCGACTCTCCCCGGCTATTTGGACGGCTCCATCAAACCCGTCGAACAGGATCATGACAAAGCCACGTTCGTGAAATTGCTTGCCCGCGAAGACGGAAAGCTTGATTCGACAAAATCGGCCGTCGAGCTGGAGCGTTTGGTTCGCGCCATGGATTCTTGGCCTGGAACCTATTTTGAATACGAAGGAAAACGATTAAAAGTGCTAAAAGCCTCTATCGGGCCCGACACCGATAAACCCGTCGGGACACTCTTTGTCGTAAACGACGAACTCTGTCTGGCATGCGTGTCCCGTTCGTCGTTAAGACTGAATGAGGTTCAGCCGGAAGGGAAAAAGGCTATGCCCGGCTCCGCTTTTTTAAGAGGCGCGCGTATCAATTGATCTCTATCGCTTCCGTCTCCGAGACATATCCTTCCACGCCGCCGGACGACTTTACGAGCCCGACATCGCGGACCAGCCAACTCGTATTCGTAAAGTCGGAGTTAAATCCGAGCTCGGACTCGATCGAGGTCTCGCTTTCCATTTTCAACGCCTCATACGTTCCGGCCGGCACGGTGACGCGTTCGCTGCCCACGATCCTGTTCTTCATGCGCAACATCTGTCGCTTTCCGTCCATAAGCGCCTTGAATTGCGGATGGTCCGTGCGAATGATGATACGATACGTCGTTTCCCATTCGCTTCCGACGGCGAGATTCGCCGGAAGGAATACGCCCTCGACGGATTCGGTTTCATACCGGAATCCCGTGCCGCCAAGAATGGACGAGAAGTCCGCATATCCGCGAGACGAAAGGACGCCGTTCGCGCAGGTGTACTCCTGATCCAATGTCAGCGATTCCCCGTCAACGGAAAAGATATACTGCACGCGATTCATCCCGCCGGATGCGTCAAGAAATTTAGCCTCGTATTGCGAGTCGCTGCCGGATCCGCTGATGCGATAGGTGATCGACGAACCCGGACGCATGGGAAAGTACGCGTTTTCGCATTCGCTCCGGGGCGCGGAAGGCGTACCGTCCACGGCGACCGGCGGTCGCGCGCACCCCTGACCCAACAATGCCAGCGTCGAAACGATGGCAATAAATTTGGAGAAGTTGTTCATACGCAGCACATGCTAGGCCGTGCGCGATCCTTCGTCCAACGCCTCGGCCAGGACCAGTACCAGAATGCCGAGCGGATGGTTCAGATACGGCGTGAAGATATGGATGATGCACAACGTGAGAATCGCGACTTGCCACGACCGGCGTTCCGGTCCGAGGCGTTTGAGCAGGCTCCCGATCACCCAGAGATACGCCAGCACGCCCAACAAACCGATCTTCATCGCCATATCATGCCAACCCCATTCAAACGCATACGTCGTGTATTCGCCGCCGGTCGCCTCGACCACGCGCGGGTCGCTTGAACGATACGTTGCCGTTTTTCCGAATCCGTAACCGATCAACGGCGATTGCGCGATTTCCGCATTCAAGACGGGCAACAGCTCCCAACGACTTTGCGCGGCATCTTCTCCGATATCCGCCCGTGCGAGAATCGCATCGCCCAAGTTTCCGGACGACGGCGGAAACGGGAACATGAATAAGATGAACACGATCAGGAGACCGCCGACTCCACCCAAAGCGAATTTTGGAATGACTCGCCAAGTCTGAGCAAACTTCGCGAGTCGAAGGATCACAATAAAGAAAAAACCGGCGATCAATCCGATCCAGAAGCTTCGTGAGAAAGAGATAAGAATAACTGCGAAAAAGACGGCAAGCGCTTTCAGGAGATCATTGGATGTTAGAGATTTACGTTCGGAGATCTGCGTCGCCAATCCCACCATCGCGAGCACCTGGTACACATGGGACTGAAAGAACACGCGGAACACCGACGCCTCGCGAATGATGCGCGTCACCTCCCCTACTCCGGTTCGACGAACCCACAGATAGATCGGTTCCCAAGCCGCGCCAAAGTCGTGGCTAAAGAAATAGAACAACGCGAGCGTTTTAGCCGAGACCCACGCCAACGCCGTTTTCGCCGCCGTCGACGTAACGCGACGCAGCGTATCAAAACGCGTCTGCGCGAGATCGAGCGCCGGCAAAAGGAACAAGAATGCGCCCCATGCGTTTGCGTCGGCGACGAGAAACGGATTTTGACGCATCCAGCCTTGCATTACGCCGAGTAATACGAATCCGCCGAGCACGACCCAGGACGCGCGTCCTTTGAGCATGGAGCGGACATCCGGCAACCGTTTCGCTTTCGCGAGATGGACGAGCCATCCGGCAAAGAACGCCGAGAAAAGGATGATGCGAAGCGAGACGCCGCCGTCATGCGAAGCGTCGGCGCCAAATGCGAATGACCGTCCTTTGGATCCGATAACGTGCTCGGCGACGACGGCCGCGAATCCGATCTCGGGACGGACAAACGTCACGACGAACATCGTGATCCCGGCGAGAACGGCGAATGCCGAGCTGAACGCGGGATTGAATACCGCGAAGACGGACAGCGCCTCGATGAGGAGAATGAGCGCGAGCCATCCTGCGGATGAGACGGCGAGCGACGATTGATCCGATGACGGTAATCCGTGTTTCTCGCGAATGATACGCTCCGCCTCGCGATAGCTCTTCATGGTTCTTGGTGTCCATCCGAATATCGGCCACGGAATTCGATACGCGATACTCGGCAGCCAATTCGACATCGTCCCATGCGCCTTGAGCGAGAAAAGCACTTCATCGATCCAAATGCCACGACTCCCCCGCCCTGCTCCGTATGGTGCAGGGCCCCGTTCCGCCATCGTCAGAAAAAGATCCCAGTCCTGGAACTTTTTGAGCGACTCGTCGAATCCGGGAAACGCGGCGCGACGGATCAATGCGCTCGTATGAATGTAATTCGACGCTTGAAGCGCCTTCTCGTCAAACGGACGGCCTTTGAAAGTTTTCCATCCAAAACGGAATGACGGATAGACAAAATCGGCCTCGGGATGGGACTCGAGCGCCTTCATCATTTTTTCGAGCGCGTCGGGACGTAACACCGCGTCCGCATCGAGAAAGATGACATATTCGCCTTTTGATCGACGGAAGCCTTCGTTTCTTGCCGCGGGCGCGCCGCGATTCTTTTCGAAGCGAATCGTGGCGTTCGCGACGGGAACCGCGGATCCGTCATCCACGATGATGATTTCAAAGTCTTGGACGGTTTGCGTTTCCAACGAACGCAAACAATCCGTCAACGCCTCGGCGTGATTGAACACGGGAATAATAACGGAAATTCCGGGCGTCATAGCATCGCTTCACGCAGCTTGCCCCATCGATCCTCCCAGCGAAAGTCCTGCTTCGCGCGCTCCCTTCCCGCGTGTCCGAGCCGTGCGCGAAGTTCCGGATCGGAGCGTAGCTTCTGGACCGCGCCGGCGATCGCCTGCGGATCGTTGGGATCGACGAGGAATCCCGTTTCGCCGCCGACGACGGCTTCGACCGCGCCTCCGCTTTCGCCCGCGACGGACGGGAGTCCGGCAAGCGCGGCTTCGAGAAATACGATGCCGAATCCCTCGACGTCATCGCCTTCGTCGCGTACGGGAAGCGCGAACACGTCCGACGCGGCATACCACGCGTTGCGCTCGGCGTCGTCGGCCTGCGCGATGAAACGCACACGCTTGCCGAGCGGTTCCGCGAGCGACGCGAGACGCGCGCGATCCCGTCCGTCGCCGATGATCGTAAGACGGACGTCCTCGGGAAGCAGTTGCATCGCGTCGAGCAGGCGGTCGAGTCCTTTGCGCGACATAAGACGCGTGACGGAAAGGAGCTGCATCGCGCCATCGGGGATCGCGAGCGCGTGACGTGCGGCGTCGCGTTCGGGAAACGTCATCGCTTCCACGCCCGGCGTGAGCACGATCGGACGGACGGACGGCGCGAACCCACGGATCTCGTTGGCGACGACTTGCGAATTTGCGCAGACGAGCTTGGCGCCGCCGAGCACGCGACGCAAAAGCCACGACTTCCGGCGCGAACGCATTGCGAGACGGAGGTCGAGGCCGTGCAAGATCACGCCATACGGCAATCCGCCGGACAAACGAGCGAGCCACGCGGCCGTTCCGCACGGCAGCGCCTGACTCACGAGCACGGACGCATAGCCGCGCCGACGAAATCCGCGAATCAGCGCGATCATCGGCCACCATGTCGGCCACGCGGTTCGGACAAGCGGAACGAGTTCAACGTGACCCGGGCCGACGGCGCGATGCGCCATGTTCACAAATACGTCAATCGCCCCGTGAGCGACCTCGACGAGATTGCCGAGATATCGCGCAACGCCGCCGTGTTCGGGCGGATAGTCGAGCGTCACGAGCGCGATGCGTTTAAGGTTTGTCATGCAAATCGATGTCTTCCTGCGGAACGGGAGAAATACGGCTCCGCATCCATCTCCATGCCACAAGCACGTCCTTCGTCGTGAGCAAACCGGACAGGAACAGGACGGTCAATCCTGCCGCGATGCCAAAGATAAAAGCGAATACATCCGTCATCGGCTCGGAGAAAAACACCACCGCTCCCCACAAGACGCCTGCGGCCGCCATGCCGCGCAAAAACAACGGGCCGAACCAAGACAAGACCATATCGCGTCGCACGTACCACCAGCCGACAAGGAACAGAACCCAGAAACTCACGACACCCGCCCACGCCGCACCCACGGGTCCGTACGACGGAACAAGCAAGAAGTTCATGATGACATTCACCACCATCGCCACTCCCATGGCCGACGTTTTGAGATGCGCGCGGCGCGTAGAGTTCAAAAGCGAACCGATCGGAAAATCCAGAAAAATCGGGATCAAAACCCACGGCAAAATCGTTAAGGCCGGAATGGAACCTGCATATCTCTCTCCATACAGCAGATAGATCAAACGACCGGAAAGCGCGGAAAGGAGCGCCGTCATCGGAACGGAGGCGAGCAGCATGAGCCGCTGCGATCCCTTCATAATCCCCGGAATCGCGCCCTTGTCATGCCGTGCCGCATGCGAAAGTCCGGGATAAAGCGCGGCCACAAACGCCATCGGCATGAATTGAAGCGCGTACGTGAGCTTGTAGGCCACGGCATACTCACCCAACGCCTCGGAGCCGTGCACGACTTTTAATATTTGACTATCTACGTACGAATAGATTTTGACGAAGATGCCGGCCAGCGCGAACGGAAATGCCATGGTCGCGATCTCTTTCCACGTCCACTGATTTCCCCCTTTGGGACGGAGGCCGAGACGGAACGCGTTTGTGATGCTCCAACCTACATTCCAAAGACTTGCGACGGCGAGACCGCATACAAGACCGATCACGCCGTAACCGAATGCGGCCGCCGAAATCCCGACGATGGCCGTGAAGATCTGGCCGACGAACATGCCGGCCGCTTCGAAGCGCAGTTCACGGCGTCCGCGAATCGCGCCATACCAGAGCACCGACGTCGCGTCCGCCGCCATGACGAAGAGCGCGGCGATGATGACCGCGAGAAACACGTCGCCGCGGACGCCGATCAGCCACGCGTACGTGATCGCGGCACCGGCGGTGAGCGGCAAGAGAATCGCCTTTGCGAGGATCACGCGTGCGAGCAACGATTTGCCGCGTTTCTCGTCGGCCGCCATCTCGCGAATCAGGACGGGCGTCAATCCCAAATCCGCAAACGTGACAAAAATGGACGTGATGGAAATGGCGAAGAAATACTCACCCGTTACCGCCACTTCCACGATCCGCGCGATGACCGTAAACGAGACGAACGAAATAGCCTTTTGGGCCGTCGTCGCGATCATGAGCCAAGCGGCATTTTGCGCGATATTCTTGGACGCGGACATGGGAGTAGACTAGCTTTTTTTAGCTGAAACTACAACAACCATCGAGTTTTGATAGATATCTCGCAAGTCTTTGAAAAAAACAAAACCACGCCATATGGCGTGGTTTTGATCGAACGACTAACGCTTACTCCACTGCGGGGCGCGACGCGCTTTGCGTAGACCCGGCTTTTTGCGTTCCTTGGCGCGCGGATCGCGCTTGAGATATCCGAGCTTCTTGAGCGTTTTGCGGTACGTCGGATTCAGCTCACAAAGCGCGCGTGAAATGCCGAGACGAATCGCGTCGGCTTGGCCCATGATCCCGCCGCCGACGACGTCCGCGCTCACGTCCACGGCGCCTTCAAGACCGGCGATCTTGATCGGGGCAACGATCATGGAGCGCGATTCGTGCGTGGTGAAAAATTCCTCCATCGGACGACCGTTCACGGTCATGAGACCCTTTCCGTTCTTGATCAGACGAACCTTGGCGATCGCCGTCTTTCGGCGACCGATCGCGTAAAGATACGAGCCGCCCTTCGACGATTCGGCTGCGACCTTCATCTCCTTTTCCGTCTTTTCGGTTTTCGCTTTGGCGGCGGTTTTCTTGGGCGCGGTTTTCTTGGGCGCGGCTTTCTTCGGGGCGGCCTTCTTATCCGCCGAGGTCCCGCTGAGCGGGACGGAGGCGGGTTTCTTTGTTTCGGTAGCCATAACAATGTTACGCGATGATCAGGCGCTTCATGCGCTCTTTTTGAGTGCGGTTCTTGGGCAACATGTACTTGACCGCATGGATGAGCACCTCGCCCGGACTCTCTTTCATCAATTTCGAAACCGGAACGCGTTTGATACCGCTCGGGCGGTTGGACGAGCGAAAGTGGACCTTCTGTTCCTCTTTCTTGCCGGTCAGCACGAGCTTGTCGACGTTCGTCACCTTAATGATGGCGCCCGTGTCGATGTGCGGCGTATAACCCGGCTGGTCCTTGCCGAGCAGCTTATGCGCGATCTCCGTCGCCAAACGTCCCACGACCTTGTCGGTCGCGTCGATGGTGACGATCTCGCGTTTGATGACGGCTATGCCGCGTGTGTTCTTCCAAGCCATATATTTGATTATTTCACGAGCTGAATCTGAGCGATCTCGGCGCCGTCGCCCTGACGGGTACCGAGCTTTACGATGCGCGTATACCCTCCGGGACGCGTTGCATAGCGCGGACCAAGCTCTTCGAGAATCTTGTTCACCGCGTTCTCGGACATGAGAACGGCGTTGAGCTGTCGGCGGGAGGTCAACGACTTCACTTTGCCTTTCGTGATCAGGCGCTCGACCAACGGACGCACGGCCTTGGCCTTGGCCAGAGTCGTGTTGCAATGTTCATAGAGAATGACCGAGGTCGCCAAACCGCGCAGCAACGCACGTCGCGCGCTTGAGCTGCGATCCAGGGTCTTTCCAACGCGGCGGTGTTTCATAAATGCTACGTGTTACGTGCTTTGTGCTACGTGATTATTCGGTGTAGGTCAAGTCTTTCAGGACGTTCACGTAATCCGTGAGGACCGTGACGGCCTGATTGACGGCATCGAGCGGATCGACGGTTCCGTCGGTTTCCACGCGCAAAATCAGTTTATCGTAGTCCGTACGATCGCCGACGCGAGTCGCCTCGACCTTGTACGAGACGGACAGGACCGGCGAGAACAGCGAGTCGATGGCGATCGTGCCGAGCTCGATCTTGTCGTTCCCACGCTCCTCGGTCGAGTGGTATCCGCGTCCGGGCGCGACGGTGATTTCCATCTCGAATGCAGCGGAGGCATCGGTGAGCGTCGCGATGTGGAGTTCCGGGTTCACGATCTCGACCTGCGCGTCCTTGGCAAAGTCTTTGGCCGTCACTTCCTTCTCGCCCTTGACGGACAAGGAAAGCTTGAGCGGCTCTTCGGAGAAGAGCTTCAACCGAAGGCTCTTCAGGTTGAGGATGATCTCAAGCACGTCTTCTTTGACGTTGGACAAAGTGGAGAACTCGTGTTCCGCGCCTTTGATTTTGACGGCCGTCACCGCGGCGCCCGAAAGCGAAGACAACAGCACGCGACGGATCGCGTTGCCGAGCGTCGTGCCATAGCCTTGGGTGCACGGCTCGACCGTAAGCAGGCCCTCGTTGGGGCGTTCGCCGCGGGTGAATTTGATCTTGCTGGGAAGAAGGATTGGTTCCATACGAAGGAGGGAAAGAAAGGTGCGGATTAGCGAGAGTAGAATTCGACGATCAGCTTGGTGTCGAACGGCTGTTGCAGCTCGGTGCCTTCCGGTTTGCCGATGACTTTGACCGACAAGGCGCCGGCGTCCAACGAAAGCCAAGACGGGGCGTCTTTTTTGCCGACGGTTTCCGTCGTCTGTGTCCAGTTCCCCTTTTTCTTCTTGTTTTCGCGCACGGCAATCACTTCACCCGGACGCACGCGATAGGACGGGACGTTGACCTTTTTACCGTTCACCTCGATGTGAGCATGCGAAACGAATTGGCGCGCGGCCGGCCGAGTCTTGGCGAATCCGGCGCGGTACACGACGTTGTCGAGACGGGACTCGAGCGTCTGAATCAACATTTCGGCGGTGTTGCCGCGCTTTTTGCTCACTTCGGCGAAGACGTTGGAAAACTGGCGCTCGTTCAAGCCGTAGATACGCTTCGCCTTTTGCTTCTCGCGAAGCTGCTTGCCGTAGTCGGTCATGCGTGTGCGGGAATCCGGACCGTGGACGCCCGGCGCAAAAGGACGGCGCGCCAAGGCTTTGGCGTGCTTGCTCGCGTCCGTGAGAGGGATGCCCTCGCGGCGGCTATGCTTGGCGGTAACTTGGAGTTTCTTCATAGGACCGATCAGCCTGATGATGAATATAACGTGAACATTAGACGCGGCGCGGACGCGGCGGACGGCAACCGTTATGCGGAATCGGCGTCACGTCCTTAATGGACACCACATTCAGGCCGTTCGCATTCAACGCGCGCAGCGCTCCCTCGCGGCCCTGACCGACGCCGGTGATAAACACGCTTACCTCCTTCAATCCGTAGTCCGTCACCTTCTCGACGACATCCTTCACGATCATGGAAGCGGCGTACGGCGTCGCCTTCTTGGGACCCTTGAAACCGTTGACGCCCGCGCTCGACCAAGCGAGCACGTTGCCGTTCAGGTCGGTCAGCGTGACGATCGTATTGTTGTAGGTCGCCTGGATGAAGGCCTTGCCCTGCGAAACTTGCGCACGCGTCTTCTTTCCCTTGCCGCGCGGCTTGGGCTTGGGCTTGACCTTCTTCTTCGCGCCTTCGATGGTCACAGTTTCAGCGACCTGCGCTTGCTTGAGTTCTTCAGACATAATTATTCGTAATTCGTTATTCGAAGTTCGTTATTCGCTATCCGACGATTACGTCTTCTCAAGCTTGCGTTTACCGGAGCCCATCGTCTTGCGGACGTTGCCGCGAACCGTGCGGGAGTTGGTCTTGGTACGCTGGCCGCGAACCGGCAGCCCCTTGATGTGACGCAAGCCGCGATACGCGCCGATTTCCTTCAGACGCTTGATATTCGACAAGACCTCGCGACGAAGCTCGCCCTCGACCTTGTTCTGCTTTTCAATGATGTCGCGAAGCTTGGTTGCCTGGTTTTCGTTCAAGTCCTTCACGCGGACGCTCGGATCAATGCCGGCTTCCTTGAGAATACGGGTCGCGGTCGTCAAACCGATGCCGTAAATGTAAGTCAGCGCGATTTCAATGCGCTTGTTTGACGGGAGAGTAACGCCTGCGATACGGGCCATAGGGAGAGGGATGTCAGAGGTTAGATGTCAGATGCCAGATGTGGGATACCAGATTATCCCTGGCGTTGTTTATGCTTTGGATTCTTTTTACAGATTACGACAACGCGGCCCTTACGACGGACCACTTGACAATCACGGCACATGGTCTTTACGGACGAACGGACCTTCATAAACAGGGGGAAATAGGGGCCAATCGAGATCACAGGCGCGAGCCTACTCCGACGGCGGCTAAACGAATTTGTGGCCTACAACCTATAGGTGATCCGACCCTTTGTCAAATCGTAAGGAGTCATCTCAACCTGAACCTCGTCGCCATGGGTAAGGCGAATGCGATATCGACGCATTTTGCCCGAAAGATGGCACAAAATCAGCTGGCCATTCTCCAGTTTTACACGAAACGTCGCCCCTGGCAGATTCTCCTCGATCGTCCCCTTTAATAGCAAGAATTCTTTGCTCGGAGAAGGGTTTTTAACTGCCATAGACAAAATTTTTGGTCATGATGATAGGTGAATATCGAATGTCGGCATGATAACAGAGCGAAAAAAGTGGGTCAATCAGCACGCAAGTCCTGTTACGATTGCCTTAATGCGGCGAACACCGGCAGAAACGGCCTCCTCTTTTTGGATCTTGAAGCTCCCAAGCTCCCCCGTATGCTCGACGTGAGGCCCGCCGCAAATCTCTTTTGAGAAGAATCCCTTTGCATCATCGCCGACGAAGTACACGTTGATCTTGTTCCCCATCTGCGCGTACTTGTCGCCGAACAAGCCGATCGCGCCACGCTTCTTCGCCTCGTCGACGGGAAGCCGCTCGCAACGGACAGGGAGATCGCGCTTGATCGCGTCGTTCACGATCTCTTCGACTTTTTGGATTTCTTCCGGCGTCACTTTTTGCGGATGGGAGAAATCGAAACGTAATCGCTCGGCGGTGATGTTAGATCCTTTTTGTTCGACGTGATCACCAAGGACCGTCCGCAACGCTTGATGCAGCAAGTGCGTCGCCGTATGCAAGCGCGTCGTTTCGACGGAGTGATCGGCCAATCCGCCCTTGAACGTTCCCGCCGATGCGGTGCGTGAGAGTTCTTGATGCTTTTTGAATTCGGATTCGAACACGACGCGATCAACGTGCATCCCCTTCTCTTTCAGAATCTCTTCGGTGAGCTCCAACGGGAAGCCGTATGACGAGAACAGTAAGAACGCCTGCTCGCCAGAAATGGGAATTTGCTTGGAATCGGGCGCATTACCATGCGCCCCTACATTTAATATTTTTCCCAACTCCTTCATCCCCTTCTCCAACGTCTTCCCGAATTTTTCTTCTTCCTTTCTCAACTCGTTCACGATCTTGGAGAGATTCTTTTCCAATTCCTGATAATGCTCGCCATACAGACCGGCATAAACCTCGGCGATGAGGTGCGTGAACGGCTCGGCGATACCGATACGGCGCCCTTCGCGAATCGCGCGGCGAAGGAGGCGGCGCACGATGTAACCCTGTCCGACGTTGGACGGCGCGACGCCGCGCTCGTCGCCGATGATGAACGTCGCGGCGCGGACGTGGTCGGCGATGATACGGAAGGCGCGTTCGTTTCCCGCATACGTCTTGTCGGAGAGTTGGGCGATCTTGTCGATGGCGGGCGTAAACACGTCGATCTCGAATACGGTCTCGACGTTCTGCATCACGGCCGCGATACGCTCGAGCCCCATGCCCGTGTCCACGTTCTTTTGCGCGAGCGGTTTGAACGAACCATCGGCCTGCTTGTCGTACTCCATGAACACGTTGTTCCAGATTTCGACGAACCGACCGCAATCGCAATTCTGATGGCAGGTTTCTCCGAACGACGTGTCGTGCGCCTTCCCGGTGTCGCAAAAAATCTCGGTGTCCGGACCGCAAGGACCCGCGAGACCGGCAGGACCCCACCAGTTTTTCTTTTTCGAATACGCGCGGATGCGATCGCCGAGCGAAGCATCGATGCCGCATGTCTGGAAGAGCGCCTGCCAAATGCCGATCGACTCCTCGTCTTGCGGCGCGTCGTCATCGCCTTCGAATACGGTGACGTAGAGCTTGTTCGGGTCGATCCCGAGCCACTTCTTGTCCGTCAGGAACTCGAACGACCAGGTGATGGCCTCGCGCTTGAAGTAGTCGCCCAGCGACCAATTGCCGAGCATTTCGAAAAACGTGAGGTGACGGTTATCGCCGACCTCGTCGATATCGTCGGTGCGAACGCATTTTTGCGCGTCCGCGAGACGATTTCCCATCGGATGCGGCTGCCCCCGCAGATATGGGACGAGCGGGTGCATACCGGCGGTCGTAAAGAGCACCGTCGGGTCGTTTTCCGGAACGACGGATGCCGACGGGATAATGGCATGTCCTTTTTCCTTGAAAAAATCGAGGAATTTTTGGCGAAGCTCGTTCGTGGTCATGGCGATAGATTGGCGGAAAACGCGAAAAAAATCCAGCTAGGCCGTCGAGGCGAAATTCTTGTACAACATCTCGGCCTGATTCGCGAAGACTTTTAACAACGGAACGTCCAGCTCCTCCACCCGCTCCGCGTCGAGCGTTAGCAGCATATAAGCGCGCCCCGTTTCCTTATGATCGGACGGAACGACCAGAATATCTTTTCCGTCTTCGGATCGGACAAAACCGTGGGAAGTATCGTCCTGTTTGATTTGAATCAAATCCTTGTTCGGAACCTTGAATTGCACGGGGTCCGTCGTCGTGTGAAGATATTCCGCCTCGGTACGAATCGGATCCGGATGAACGAACCGGATCAGTACGGCGTTCGCGCCAACGGCGGCGCAGGCGTTTTCCGCCACCGCGTGAAAAAGATCCTTTTGATGCTTGCCCTTCTCCGCCGCGAGCGATGTATTATTCGCGACTTTCTTGAGCAGCTCGATCTTTCGATTCATCGACCCGATATACGCGTACGACTCGATCAGCTCGCGTTTCACGCGACCGTAATCGGCATCCACTTGTTCACGCTCTATTTCGCGTCGCTCCATAAGCCGCTCATACGTGGCAAACGTCAGGAGTCCGGCAATGCCGAAGACGAAGATCGTCATCTCTTCCAACTGGGTTTCGGTGAGCCCAAACAGGTCGCGAGTATGGATGGATGGGGAAAGGACGGCCAGAACGAAAAAGACGAGGTAAATGACGGAAATCCATTCGACACGCGGCGCTTTTTTCTCGGTCATAGTTCGCGTTTGTGCGAGTCTATCCCCTCTTCCGCCAAAAAGCCACCACCAAGACATTCGTCGTCTTGATAGAGCACGGCGGACTGCCCCGGGGCCGGAGCCCAGGCGGAGCGGTCGAGGCGGATTGAATCGCCGTCGAGGACGCCGGGAAGCAATTCGGCATGATATCGCACCGCGACTTCGATGTGCGGATCGGTCGGACGCCCGGCGATCCAATGGACGTCGCGTAACGTAACTCGATCGCGATACAGAAGCGGATGCTCGCGGTCGGACACGACGATCAAGCGATTCTTCGCCCGATCCTTGCCGGCAACGTACCACGTCTTCCCTTTTTTACTGACGCGCAAACCGTGGCGCTGACCGATCGTATACGCATCGAGACCGTCATGCGCGCCGATCACCTCTCCCTCCGGCGTGACGATATCACCCGGTTGCGGCTTGATCTTCTTGCGCAGGAATTCGTGGAAATCCACTTTACCGACGAAACAAATCCCCTGACTGTCCGGCTTGTTGGCCGTCGGGAGTGAGTAGTGAGTAGCAAGTAGCCTGACTTCCGCCTTCGGTAACTCGCCGATCGGGAACAACGATTTCGACAATGCCTTCTGCGATACGCGATGCAGGAAATACGACTGGTCTTTTTCCCGATCGAACGCTTTCAAAAGATGCGCGTTTGGATCCGGCTCCCACCTCCCCAACCCCTCCTCTGAGAGGAGGGGCAAGGGGTGGTGTCCCGCTCCCCTTACCCGCGCATAATGTCCGGTCGCGATCCCGTCAAAACCCAGCTTTATCGCGGCTTCGAAGAACAGACCGAATTTGATCTCCTCGTTGCACAACACGTCCGGGTTGGGCGTGATGCCGGATTCGTATTCGCGAAACATGCGGTCGAGCACGCGCGCGCGATAGTCGTTTTCAAAATCGAACGTGAGCAACGGAATGCCAAGCTTGGCCGCGACGCGCAAGGCGTCACGTCGCTCGCCGCGCCATTCGCACTCCCCCGTCCACAAATCTTTCGTATCGGACCAATTCTTGATGAATCCTCCGGTCACGTCGTAGCCCTGTTCGACGAGAAGGGCCGCCGCCACGCTCGAATCCACCCCACCGGACATACCGACGAGGATTTTTGGGCGATGGGATTTAGTGAGATACTTCTTCATGTGATCGAGATATGCTAGAGCGGACTCCTCCCTACGGTCGCAACATCTCATACACGGAAACGTTGTGCAAAATGCCTACGCTTCGCTACGGCTTTTTGCACAACGCCCCGCGGTTCCCGCTGTTGTGCGATGCGACATGCCACTTCGTGAACCCTACGGGATTCACTATGCGGCACATCGCATAGCCGCGGGGCGTTAGGCGAAATTGCTTCAGGGGCACCAGTCTGATAAAATAGATGAAGAATCATCAACTAACTCTGTATATATTATGAATCAACAACAAAAAACAGCAGAATGGATTTTACGCATCGGCATATTTGGCTCTTTTTTGGGACATGGCATTTTTGCACTCGGTATAAAACAGGGGTGGATACCACTCATCACCGCCTTTGGCTTTTCTGAACCAACAGCGATCACCATGTTACCAATCATCGGAATGGTAGATATAGCCGTGGCCATTTTGGCACTTATTTGGCCAATCAGAATTGTGCTCATCTATGCAACATTATGGGCATTCGCGACGGCATTAGCGCGACCCATCGCCGGAGATCCAATTTGGGATTTTGTAGAACGCGCGGCAAATTGGGCGGCTCCGTTAGCTTTGTTGATATTGCAAGGTGTCCCAAAAAAGTTCAAAGATATTTTTACCGTTAGATAAACCCTAGTACGGATGCAACTCCGCGATCTTGGCCCTCGTCGCCGGACCGACGACGCCGTAGCCGAGCACGCCCGGTTTAGCGACGCCGTGTTTCACCTGAAACCGTTTTACGGCGGCGAGCGTCAGCGGGAGAAAACGGCCCGTCACAAGACCTTCAGGATACACCTCGGAATCACGCGCGAGAATTTCCTGCAGGCGACGGACGTCCGTACCGACGGATCCGTAGACGAGTGTTTGCGTGATCGGTGGTTGGGGCGGATCGACGAAGAATTGCGGCTGATCCCACGCCCACGCCGCCATGCGCTTTACGGATTCGAAGGACGCGCTTTTTGACGGCGAGCCGAGCACGACGACGACGATTTCACGCTTTGCGTCAAAGGCCCCGTTCGCATACATCGGTCGGAGTACGCCCGCGTAGTTATACATCGACTCCGGCAAATACCCCGTTTTGCCACCGGTGAGCCACACGTCCGGATCTTCGAGGAACGGCGCGTTCGTATTCAAAATCGTGCGCGCCTGCGTTCCGTTTGCCAACGAAAAACGATATGAGCTTGTTTGCGACGCGCGGCTGATCAACGACTGGCTAAACGCCTGCTTCGCGATAATCGCCATGTCGCGCGCGGTCGTCTGGTTGCGCGCATCCATGCCGGAGGGATCGTAAAACACGGACGACGTTGCGCCGATCGCCTTTGATTTTGCGTTCATCTTTTTCACAAAGGTCGAGACGCCCGGTCCGGCCACGCGCGACATGGCCGTCGCCGCATTGTTCGCGCTCGACCCGAGCGCCGCCTGCCACAGCGCCCCGAGCGTCACCTTTGCGCCGACGTCCACGTGCAAACGACCGCCGCCCACTTCATCCGTCTTTTGCATCGTCACGATCGTATTCCAATTCGGTTTTTGTTCGAGCATGGTGACGGCCTGCGCGAGCTTTGTCAGGCTTGCCGCCGTATGCGGCTTGTCCGGTTTGAATTCGTACAAGACCTTGCCGGTCGCGGCTCGCATCACGATCGCGGACGCGAATTCGTCAGGAATCGGGATGTACGTCGCGGCTTGCGGCGCGGGCGTGGATGTCGCGACTTGTTGCGCGCGCGCCGGAGACACGCCCCCGAGGGCGAGGATGCATGAAAGAAAAACAAAGAACGAATGTTTCAGCATACGTGAGAAGAGAAAAGACGCGGACTACACGAGTAGCAACACGAGCAGAGCCAGCGCCAGACGATACGCGACGAAGAGGTCATAGCGGCGTTTGGCGACATAAGACAAAAGAAAACGAATGGCGAACAATCCCCAGATCGTCGCGGACAAAAATCCGATCGCCAAAACCAGTATACCCTCTGATCCCGATCCTTGCTCGAATACGTCCGATAATCCGCTTAACCCGGCGCCTGCGGTGACCGGGATACTGAGGAAAAACGAGAAGCGGGCGGCGGCGGCGCGGGACAGGCCGGAGAAAAGCCCTGCCGTGATCGTGATGCCGGATCGTGACGTGCCCGGGATGAGCGCGAGCGGCTGTGCCAAACCGACCACGATCGCCTGTTTCCAGCTGACGGACTCGAGACTTGAAACTTGAGACTTGAAACTTGAAACTTGGGAGTGGCGGTCGGCCCACAAGAGCACCAAACCCCACAGCGCAAGATTGAACGCGACGAGTTGCCCGTTGCGGAACGTCGATTCGATCAGGTCCTTCAACGACAGCGCGACGATCACGGCCGGGATCGTGGCGACCACGAGCTTTAGAACGAAGAGGCGCGCGCGATGACCGTCCGCGTCACGCTTGAAGAAGCGGACGGCGAGCGAGACGAGTTCGCGTCGAAAAAACCAAAGCAACGCAGCAAGCGTGCCGAGATGCATGACCGTGTCGAACGCTAGTCCTTGATCAGGCCAGCCAAACAGGATCGGTACCAAAATCAAATGCCCGCTGGAAGACACCGGAAAAAATTCCGTCAATCCTTGGATCGCCCCCAGGACGAATCCTCGAAACGCATCAAACCACATGTCAGGTATCAAACGTTATGCGCTCGCCGGGAGCGACTTTTCGCTGCGACGGCTGTGCGGGCGATGGCGATGACGGTTGCGTGACGCGCGTCGTTTCCGTCCCCTCTTTTTTTCTGCCCCTCCCTCCGCGCTTGCGACGTTTCTTATTCTCATCCCCTTTCGGAAGAGAGTCCGGGAGGGGTCTGCCCGCTTGCTTTTCCAACACATGTTTGCGCAATTCAACGGGTCCGCCCTTCGCCTTCATGATGGCGGACAGCAAATCCTCTTCCTCTTCCTCTTCGGACGGTAACGGAAGAAGCGGACGGTCGTCGGAGCCGATCACGCGCGGACGGTTTGGCGCCTGCGCTTTGGACGAAAAGCCGCCCTCGCCGAGCTCAAGCGGCGCGGCTTCGGCCCCCTCGGGCGGAAGCGGCGTTTTACGCATGCTTCTGCCGTCTTTTTGTCGATGCTTTCGTTCTTCCGCCACGATCGGGCGGCACTCTGCGCAGAACATCGGCCGCGAGGGATCGAGTTGGATCGCCAGCTCCCACGTTTTTCCGCAGCGGGAACAGGTGTGTTTAAAGGCCGGGCGCTTGGACTGCTTCTGCGCCTGCTGCGAGCTTGAGACGAACGACTTGATCGCCGCCATACGCTCCGGCTTAATGCGCAAGTACTCGCTCGTATCCGCAGCGGCCGTTTCGAGCTCCTCTTCGGTCTTGATGGCCGGATACTCAATAGCCTCTAAATCCTCGCCCGCTTTGGCCGGCAAAAGTACCGCGGCCGTCGCCGCTTCCATCCCGCTCCACTTGAGCACCTTCTCCTCGATGCTCGCGCGCGGCTCCGCATAACGCTCGCGGCTTTGCGCGATCACCGCCGCCTCGCTTCCCGTATGGACGGAAATCGGCGCGATCGTGTTGGCGGAAAACGGCGTCGTAGCCACGCCGTCGACCATGAGTTTGAGATACACTTGGAATTTGGCTAGGTTCACCAGGTCTTCCGGCGTAAAGGTCGGGGCGTATTCCGTTTCCATCGCCTCCGCGTCCGCCCCGCCGACGCGCATGGAGATGATCGTGCCGACGTTGCCAAAAATCGCCGGCGTCACCGTTTCATCGAGCTGTTCGATGTACTGATGCGCGACGATGAGGTTCAGGCGATACTTCCGCGCTTCGGACAGAATATGCGCAAACGATTCGTTGGCAAAGTTCTGGAACTCGTCGACGAACAGGTAGAAATCTCGACGATCTTTTTCCGGAATGTTCTGTCGCTCCTGGGCCGCGAGCTGGATCTTGGTGATCAACATGCCACCGAGCAAGCGCATGTTATCCTCGCCGATGCGGCCTTTCGACAGATTCACAATGAGAATTTTCTCATCGTCCATGATGCGTCGGAGATTGATGGTGGACTTGACCTGCGCAACGATGTTACGGATCACGGCCGAGGACAGAAACTGTCCGACCTTGTTTTGGACCGGCGCGATGGCTTCGGTCGCGTATTTCTCGGACCACGAGGCATACTCGGCCACCCAGAACGTTTTGACGATCGGATCGCGGATCTTTGCCACCACGCGCTCGCGGTACTCCTTGTCGACCAAGAGACGGTTGATGCCCATGAGCGTCGCGCCGGGGTAGTCGAGCAGCGCGAGGATGCAGTTCATGAGAATGTATTCCATACGCGCGGACCACACGTCCGGCCAGATTTTTTTGAACACGCCCATGAGACCCGAGGCGACAAGCGGTTTTTGCCCGTCCGAATCGGTTTCCAGGATATTGAATCCGACGGGATAGTCGATGTCCGCCGGATTGAAGTACACGACGTCGTTGATGCGGCTCGACGGAATGAAGTCGAGCATTTTCTCGGCCGTGTCTCCGTGCGGATCGACATAGCAGCATCCGTGACCGTTGTTGATGTCGGATTGGATCAGGTTCTCAAGCAACGTCGTTTTTCCCATGCCGGTTTTCCCGATGATGTACATGTGACGGCGACGATCGTCCGTCTTGATGCCGAAACGCCGTTTTTGATTGCGAAAATTTGTCTCGCCGAATAGCGTGATTTCATTCTCGTGGTCATGCGGCTTAGCGGAAGACATAGGAAGAAGTCAGATGTGAGATGTCAGATGCCAGATGTTAAAGGTTAGAGGTTGAGGGTTAAAGGTTATCTGACATCAGGCAAAAGGGATATTCGCCGGCGGCTCGGACTTCTTGGCTTCCGTGCGGCGCAACTGCGGCGCCTTCACTTGCGACAGGATCGGGAAATGCCACAGCGTGGCCAGCTCTTCGGAGCAGAGAAAATACGAGTTCAAGCCCATCGTCATGTGACGCTTGCGGTATGCCATCACGAGTTTTCGTTTACGCAGGTTGTTGCGACGCTCTTTAAACCACCATAGCGTTCCGCTCACGCCGACGCGCTTTGTTTCCGGTTTGAGCGACTGCATATTAAAAGTATTCGTCTGCTTGATCGCACCGACAAACGTATTCACGACCTTCGGCTTCGAGAGTTTGCCTTTTTTGCCTACGTACAAGAATCGAATTTTCGTATCAAACCCGATCTTACCGGCTTTTCGCTCGATCGCTTCAAGCACGCCGCGCTCACCCGGCGAAAGCGCCATCATGCGCGGAAAGGCCTCTTTGGGATCGTTCTTCTTTGGCGGAGCGCTCGGAGTTCCCATGGCGACATCCGCAAACGTGGTCAGAGTGGTCATCGGCAAATCCAGAACCTCGTCCATAATCGTCCGCTTTTTGACTTCCTTGATGCCTTTGAGTTTATTGATCAATTTTTCCGCGCGCTGACGAAAATCTTTTTGATCCGTGGGACGAAGAACGATCTGATACCACGCCTGCTCCCCCGATCCGAGCCGCGAAAAGACTTCCAATAAATTGGCGATCGGGTCTTTGTATTCGCCCGTGACTTTGTCTTCAAATTCCGGATACGTTTTGAGCGGATACGGGTCCGGCGCGACGTTGGTCATTTCCGTGCCCCACAAATCCCATTCGTCACTCGGATACTTGGACGGGACCGCATGCGCGTAATCCTCCACCGCATCAATGTCGGCATCCGGATACTGCGCGTAAATAGCGGCCTCCACCAAGTCTCGCATTTGCCGCAAGCTGTACACATAGAAACCTACCTGGCCTTCTATCGAGACGATTTCAAGCGAAAGCGGCATTTGGATGGTCCCGTCGATCCACCGCTCCTTCCAGGATACCGGAGTATGCGCCCCTGCGAGGTTCGCGAACAAGTTTTCCACCGCGCGCGGCGTTTGCTGGTTGAACTCCGATGCCTTTGGCACGGTGATGCGTAACAGAATCCACTCTCTGCCGGCGACGAAGAGATTCTGACGCCACTCGAGCCATCCGTACGTCACCATCCAGATAAACACGCCGATAAAAATGACCCAGCCCCCGTTCAGGAGCAGATAGGCCATCGCCGTAAACGGATCCGATCCGGCCAAATCCAAAAAAGCGTCCACGTTGAAATTGGCGAACGGGAGATTGGAGAGCCACTCGTCCATGTGGGTAATTATAGCACACGAAAAAGAGCAAAGAACAGAGAACAAAGAGCAGGGGGTAATAGAAAAAGAGCAGAGAACAAAGAGCAGTTTCTTTTAGGAGCTGCTCTTTGCTCTTTTTTTACTGCCCCCTGTTCTTGGTTCATTTCTAACTATTTTCTCCGACGCTGCCACTTCGCGAAACTGACCAGCAACGGCGACGCGATGAAAATCGACGAATACGTACCGACCGCGATGCCGATGATCAACGTCAGCGTAAACTCGCGCAGCGAGGATCCGCCAAACAGATAGATAGCGATCAACGCAAGCAGCGTCGTCATCGACGTGTTGAACGATCGCATAAACGTCGAGCGGACGGCTTTGTCCACAAGCTCGGGAAACGACAGATCCGTTTTGAGGAGATTTTCGCGGACACGATCCAAAACCACGATCGTGTCGGTGATCGAATAACCGAGAATGGTCAGAATGGCCGATATGAACGCGGTGCCGATCTCCACGCCGTAGAAATGCCCGAGCACCGCGAACACGCCGATCGGAACGAGCATGTCATGCAATGCGGCGATGATGGTCACCGCGCCGTACTGCCAGGACGGAATCGGCGCCGACACGCGGCGAAACGCCCACGCGACGTAGACCATGATCGCAAGACCCACCACGAACAATCCTTGCAACGACTTGCGGCGCAGTTCCACGCCGATCACCGGACCGATGGCGTCAAAACGCAATTCGGTCACTTCACCATACGCTTCCCGCAATGCAATCAACACGGCCTGATGCTCGTCTTCGGGCAACGCCTTCAGCCGAAGCTGCATGTCGCTCTCCCCTGCCGGTTGAACGACGATGGTTCCGAGATCAGGCACGGCGTTTGAAACCGTCGCGCTCACTTCGGCGACGGAAGGGCGCTGCGGAAAGCGCACGGCCATGAGCGAGCCGCCGGTGAATTCGATGCCCTGCTTGAGTCCGTAGGACGCGACGACGAATAGCGACGCGGCGAGCAGGAGGCCCGAGATGACGTACCAGACCGGGCGGAGTTTTACGACGGAGAATTTCATACGATGACGATGCGATGACACGTTAAACCTTCTTCAGGAACAAGCGTGACCAAGTGCCGGCGCGCGTGGAAGCCGTCCAGCGCAAGATGGTGCGCGTAGAGACCACGGCGGTAAACAACGAGAGAATCGTTCCGACCGCCAAAGTCAGCGCGAATCCCTTAATGACGGATGAGGAGAACCAGAACAACACCGCGCAGGAGATCAGGAGCGTGACGTGTCCGTCGCGGATCGAGGGCCAGGCGCGCTTAAACGAGTCTTCCAGCGCCATCGCGAGCGAGCGGCCTTCTTCACGCAACTCTTCTTTCAAACGTTCAAAGACCAGCACGTTCGCGTCCACCGCGATCCCGATCGAGAGGATGAACCCGGCGACTCCCGACAACGTCAACGTAATCGGGATGAGCTTGAACGCCGTCGCCGCCAAGGCCACGTACAAGGCGAGCGCGAGTACCGCGACCAGGCCCGACAAGCGGTAGAACAGAATCATGTACAGCGCGACGAGCGCGAAGCCGACCAGCCCGGCGATCAACGACGCCTTGATTGAATCCGCGCCGAGCGTCGGGCCGACGGTTTGCTGGGCGATCAAATTGATCGGCACCGGCAGCGCGCCGGCTTGCAAGCGACGGGCGAGCAATTTCGATTCTTCGACGTTTCCGGAACCCGTGATGACGGCGCGCCCGCCGAGAATCTCGGTTTGCACGACCGGATCGGAAATGAGTTGGCCGTCGAGGAAAATCGCGACCTGCTTGCCCACGTTGCGTTTGGTGATCTCGGCGAACAACTCGCCGCCCTCCTTGTCAAACTGCAAGGCGACCAATGCCGTGCCGAATTGCTGATCAAAATCGAGCCGCGCGCTTTCGAGGTGTTGGCCGGTCAACGCGGTGGATTTCCACAGGTCCGGCGGCGGCACGATATCGCCCGCGATGGTCTTGCGGATTTCGATGGCGCTCACACGCGCGTCTTTCACGGTTCGCTCGTCCTGTTTCCAGATCAAGTGGAATCCGAACTCCGTTTCCACGATGTCGGAAATCGTTCCCGCATCCTGCGCCAAGGCCGCATCCTCAAACGACTGGACCATGGCTCCGGGACCGAACCACCCGAGATCGCCGCCCGATTCGATCGCGCCCGGTTCTTGCGAGTTTTGCTTGACCAGTTCTTCAAAATTTTCCGGCGTCGCTTGTTCCTTTAAGACCTCGATCTTGGCGCGCGCCTCCTCTTTCGTGAACGTGGAAAATCCTCCCTGCGCGCCTTGATAAGAAATCAGGAGATGTTTTGCCAGAATTTCCTTGGTGTCCCGGATCTCCTCCACACGAGCGACGACGTACGATCGCGATGTTTCAAATACCTGTTCGAGCACGGTTCCCGGCTGCGCGGCGATGGCGGCTGCAAGCAACGCGTCGGCCTCTTCTTGACCGCGAACGAACCCCATATCTCCGCCGGAAGCTTTTCGGGTCTCGTTTTCGGTTTTCTCGGAGACGAGCGTGGTGAAATCGATTCCAGGCTTGCGCGCGTCGGCCAAAATCACTTCGGCACGGGCTCGCTCTTCCCGGTTCTTTTCTTTCAATTGCGCCTGCTCCTCCTCCGTCATCGGTCGCCGTGCCTCGTTGCTCGGTTCCTTGAATTCAAGAATCGGCGTCTCGCCGATCAAGCGGATCGCCTGGTTGATGTCGCTGATGCCGGCGAGCTCCGCCGTGATGCGCCAGCTCTCGCCCGCTTGCACCACCTGTATCAACGGTTCGGAAACGCCGAGCGTATTTACGCGGCGCTCGATCACGTCGCGCACGCCGTTCATCGCTTCCTCGCGCTCGCCCGGCGCGACGGTCGACAAATTGGCCTCGTATTCAAGCCGCGTTCCGCCTTGCAGGTCGAGACCAAGCGAAAACGGGATCGTGACGGTCGGGATCCTGGTGCCGGCCAGTCCGTTCACCTGACCGATGAGCCAATTGGTCGGGTCCGAATAGCCGATGGAACCCGTCACGAGGAACAGGGCGAGAAGCCAGGCCATGCGAGCGCGTGTGCGCTTGGCGCTTTGTGCGCGTGATACGTGTGGTTTCTTCATACGAGGCGTCTAGACGAAACGGCAGGAGTGTAGCTGAAGGAGATGAGAGGAACAAGAACTGTCAACCCAGCTGCGGTTCAATCTTCGGCGGCATCTTTTTCAGAACGAGTGCTTGCTGCGCGACCGTCAAAAGAGACATGGTCAGCCAATAGAGCGTCAGTCCGGCGGGAAGCGTAAATCCGATGACCACGGTCATGATCGGCATCATGAATGCCATTTGCTTGTTCATGATCGCCGTCATGCTTTCATCCTTTGCGCCTTCGGTCTTGGCGACTTCCGGCGGAGGGGCGGACACCGTGGCGGCCGGCGGCTTCAGGATCTGTCGCGTCTGCCAGAACTGCACGAGACCCGCGAGAACCACGAGTACGGCCGTGAACGGATTTTCGAGCGACGGCGGCTGCGCAAGATCAAACACGCCGAGAAACATCGCGTTGATACTCTGCGGATTCGGCACGAACGGATACAGCATGTTCAATCCTTGCGACTGCAAGCCGACCTGAAGCGCGTGGAACAGGGCGAGAAATACCGGTAATTGGACCAGGAGCGGAAGACAGGAGGAGGCGGGGTTCACTTTTTCCTTTTTATATAATTCCATCAGCTCCGCCGCTTGCTTTTCCTTATCATCCTTCAGGCGTTTGCGGATTTCTTCGATTTTCGGCTGCAGCGCCTGCATCCCCCGCTGTTGCTTGATCTGCAAATGCGTCAGCGGATACAGAATGATTTTCACGACGACCGTCAGCAAAATGATGGCGATACCGACGTCCTGGCCCGGGACCGTCACATACAGCCACACCAGCAGGTTCAGGATCGGCTGGAAAAAGATCGTATTGAAGAGGGTGGTAATCATAGGTTAGGCGCCTTCGAGCGGTTTTCCCGCTTCAGCATCCGCTTTTGCGTCGGACGCATCCGCGCTTTCCGGAAGCTCTTCCTCCGTTTCCACTCCCGGAACGTTTTCGACAAGCGGACCCGTCTCCGAGTCGGCCACCACCTCGCCGCCTTCTTCGACGATGGTGATCTTCCACCCCGTGATCTTGGCCGCGAGGCGGACGTTTTGGCCGCCCTTTCCGATCGCAAGCGAAAGCTGATCCCCCTTTACGCGGACGACCGCGAGATGACCGTCTTCGCGCAATTCGACCGAGGAGATCTTCGCCGGCGACAAGGCGGACTGAACATACGTCGCCGCGTCCTCGTCCCACAGTACGACGTCGACTTTTTCGCCGCCGAGCTCGCGGATGATCGTCTGGATACGCGTCCCGCGCTGGCCGATACACGAACCGATCGGATCCACCGCTTCGTCATTGGACGAGACCGCGACTTTGGTGCGGCTCCCCGGTTCGCGGGCGATGTTCTTGATTTCGACGGTGCCGTTCAGAATTTCCGGAATCTCTTGCGAGAAAAGCGCGACGACAAGCATCGGACTCGTGCGGGAGAGACGGATTTCCGGACCGCGAGTCGTCATCTCGACCTGACGAAGCACCGCCTTGATCCGCGTGCCCGGAAAGTAACGCTCCCCCTCGATTTGATCTTCCGGAAGCAGGATGCCGGTGGCGCGACCGAGATCGATCAGCACCAGACGGCCTTCACGGCGCTGGATCGTCACGTTCATGAGTTCTCCTTCGCGACCCTTGAAGTCGCTGAAGATCACGCCGCGCTCCGCCTCGCGGATCTTTTGCAGCACCACTTGCTTTGCGGTTTGCGCCGCCATACGGCCAAACGAAGCCGGCACGTTTAACTCGACGCGGATTTCCTCGTCGACCTGCGCATCCGGCTTGATGTCACGCGCGTCCGACAGCATGATCATCGTTTTCGGATTGAACCTGAATTCGTCTTCCAGCCCGCGCGGCACGTCGCCCTCTTGTGGACGCGGCTCGCCCTTGACGAACGGTTTGTCCTTTTTGGGAGCCGTTGCGGCCTCGAAGCGCGTGAAGTAGTCCTCGTCGAGCTCCATGTCCTCGACGACGGTTTTCACGTCGAACACCCGGATGCCACCGGTCATGCCGTCGTACTTTTCCGGGTCAAACTCGACTTTAATATTTTGGTTCTTGTTCCCGAAGTCCTTGCGGTACGCGGCGGCAAGCGCAGTCTCGACGGTTTCGAGCACGGCGCCGTACGGAATATTCTTTTCGTCGGCGATTTGTTTCATCGCCTGTGAGATCGGTGAAGCCATAGGGCAGTTATCAGAGAGCAAGGAGCAGAGAGCAGTTTATGGACAGTTACTGCTCTTTGCTCTTTGTTCACTGTTCTCTGGTAATAAATCGACTCGATCTTCCGGACCGAGTCATTGGTCAAGAGAATAGCAGGAACCGCGAGACCCGTAAAGGGAATGCCGGATCGCTTGACTTTTTCGCTATGCCCGTGTATTTTCATGGCCCTGGGATACGCTGGGAGCCTCCACCGGAGGGCGAATCCGGAATGTACGTAATTTTGAAACGAAGAAGAGGTGCGCGTGGACAAATTCACCGAGAGCGTGACCAAGCGTCAGATCGACAACGACACGCCCTGCGTCCGAACCATGATCCGGGAGCTGGTCCGAGCGGTGGGCAGCGGAGGGATGCACCGTCCGGTCATCCTGCACGCGGAGCTCGGCAATCGCGTCGAGCTCCTCCACATCGCCCGGCAGCTCACGACGGAGCGTCATGCGGGTCGTATCCGCATGCGGGTCGAGCCGAGCGAGCTCACGCGCACATTCGAGGACACGCAGCCCGACGGCTGCTTCTATGTCCCCGGCGACGTACTCCCCCATGCGCTTCAGCGCAAGGTGGTCGCGAAGTACGGCGACGAGGTTCAACGCTTCTTCACGCCGCCGATCTTTGTGGTGATCGTCGATCGGCACCCGGACGTCCTGCGCGAGCAAGGCGTCTGGCGAAGCGACTTCCGCGCCCTCTTCGGGGAACGGATCGTCTCCGTGCCGACCGCCGCCGAGCGCAAGCCGCCGGAGCTCGTCGAGCTGTTCCGGAATGCGGTGAGGCGCGCGGTCATGAACGGCAACAGGAAGAAGTTCAAGATCGAACGCGGCGCATTCGATCTGCTCACGACCGAGTGGGTGGAGCGTCCCCCGCCCTCGCTCGACTACGTCATCGCCGCGGCCAACAAGACGGTGGCCATGGCGGACGAACGGCTCGAGTCGATCGTGTGCGACGCCGCCAAAAGGGTGGCCTCCAAGCGGCGCTTGATCATCACCGGCAAGGACGTGGTGAACGCGCTCATGCCCGACTCACCGCTCGCGGATCGCGCTCCCCGCGAGACCACGCCGATCCACTGATCGGCTCCCCTATCACGTCACCCTCGCGTGACGTGACACGCCCGACGCCGCAATGCGAAGGGCTTTTTTCATCCTTAATAATGTCTGAGAGATGATGAGAATTAAAATCGAACTATCGAATCACCTCTGCCGCAGCGATTGAGTGGCTGCATATTTTGTTTATCTTAAAGAAATCGCAGTTACACTCCCACCCTCCATTAAGGCGAATTAAATTTCTCTTGCCATGTTCTGACCTTATTTCCGCTCCCGAGTTTTTACGGATGATTCTATCCGGTTCGCTGATGTATCCTCGTGCCCTTTCGATCTTCTTCACCAATAGACCCAAAAACTTTTCTTTTGCTTCTCGATTCTCTTCGGACAGCTCCACTGAAATGATATCTTTTCTATTTTTGATTGCTTTTGTGAAATCGTTTTCGTATACCTGCGAGATCGTGGCGAGAAATGTGTTTTGGGAATCTAAGAATTTCAAAACAAGCTCTTTGAACTTTTCGGAAAAGAGTTCCATCTGCCCGATTTCATCCAAGTACAAAACATCCTTATCTGTAAATCTTGATATCTCTGGAATAACCAAATCAAGATTCTCGACACTAACAAAATACTTTGAAACCTGATGTGGGGTTTTGAAATCCACGCTCGCGAGCATCGCTTTATTTCCGAGATGAGTTTGTATCTCAAAACCCGTTCGTTGCCCATTGGCCCGGATTTCTTTAGTGATAAATCCGACTTTCTTTGGAATATCTGAAATGACCTTGTCTAAAAGGGTGGACTTTCCACTTTTCGGTTGGCCGATGATAAGGATATTCTTCTGCATGTGTGGATTACTGTAGCATGTACCTCCTTTCAGTAAAAAAATACGCCGCGCGCCAGTATTGCTGTGCGCCCGGGTGATTACGGTTTTCTTTTGATCACTCCCCATATGAAGCGAACGCTCTCCTCGACGCTACGCACGTCGGTTTCGATGACGATTGCTCCGCTAGGAACGATCTGGGGATGCACGGTTCGTTCCGCGTCCCTTCTGTCTCGTTCCTCGATATCGCGTAACACCTCCTCGTAAGTGGCAGATTCGCCTCGCCCCAGGATATCTAGGTACCGTCGTCGTGCCCGTTCCTCTAGACGGGCGGTGATGAAGAATTTGTGGTTGGCATCCGGCATGATCGTTGATCCGGCATTTCTGCCATCGCACACGACGCTACCGAAGGTTTCCAGCATGCGGTTAGCGATCTCGGTCAACAAATTTTGCTGTCCGTGGTCTGATGCAAGGATCGAAGCTCGGTGAGCGATTTCTTGGCCTAAAAGATCAGTGGTTACAGTCTCTCCTTGCCAGTAAATCGCGGTTCTTCCCTCGGCCCAAACATATTTTATATCTTCGTTCCTGATGAGTGCGGGAAGTTCTTCCAGGCGAGAAATCCTTCCTGTCGTAATGGCGAACGCCCCCAGACGAAAGAGGAGACCAAGATCGACGTAGCCGATTTTGGCTTCAGCGGCGAATCTGCGAGCGATAGTTCCCTTTCCCGCGGCCGCTGGGCCACAGATGGCGATTTTCATTTCTCCTCCTCTCCCGTGACGAGATCCTTGTGCCCGAGATACAACTGTTTCGCTTCCAAGTGCTTCCGCGTATGCTGCGTAGGCGGAATGACTACTGGCATTCTTTTGGTCTGGTAGCCGTTCTCTTCGAGCACCGTGAACTTGTGAGGATTGTTTGTCATCAGGTAGATCATCCGTTTCTTCGAGATGTGGAAGAAATGCAGAATCGCGACCGCACCTGCGTAAGAGCGCTTGTCGATCGGTCCTCCTCCTGCAAGGATTGTGGCGGCCTCAACAGTGGTGAGACGTAACTGTTCTTGGAGCGACATGGTCGCGAGCTTGAAAGGATTTCCCATGCCCCGGCCGTCTTGGGGAGGCAGGTTGATGACAATTCCTTCGCCCACCTTGGCGATCTCCTGCATGGCGAGTAGGAGTTGATCCCGACAGTCGCAAGTGATGTCGGCGAACCTCTGTCCACTGTCGCAGCCGGAGTCAATCCGTAGGACGATCCCGCCCCGTTTTTCGAAGACTGGCATGAAGTCAGCGGACAACTTGCCCCGTACGATGATCGAATACAACTTCCATTTGTCGTTCACAAAGAAGTTGAACAGCCAAAATGGGCCGTAAGGAGTTTTGAGACTCCCGATACCGTGGCGGGTAACGATATATCGCCGTTCTTCACCATTCTCCCTGATATGGAATTCCTGATGAACCGGCCTCATCGCCTTCCTGACGGAAGAGATGACGGACTTCACCTCTTCGGTGCCGATGTTGTTTCTGGTCGCAATCTCTTCCAGGTCAACTTCAGGAATCTTCATTCGTGCTCTCCTTCATGTTAGCGGTTGGCGGAGCCGGCAGAATGCCGTTACTCTTCTTTTTGACGATCGCTCCGGGAACTAGGCGGAACGCTGGGCGGTTTTCCGGTTTGTAGATCATCAGAACGCCGATTGAGGCACTGCAGTGACCGCAGGTGAGACCCTTGGACTTCGCTGGCTTTCCGGTTGAACGGGAAAGCGACGCGAGATTCTCCGGCGCGTGTATCCGGTCAAGATACAAGCGAAAGAGATTGCCTAGTCCGTCTTTCTGGTACAGGAGCAGCCAGCGGCGGCAGTGGGCGCAGTAGATATTGTAGAATGCCGAGGTTCCTCCTCTCGTACTCATGTAGCTATCTCGCTTGAGTTTAAACTTGCCGATGCTTTTATCCATCTGAGGCTTATTCTCCTTTCAAAGAGCTAGGATTGTTTAAGCTTGAGTCGTGGCAAGAAACTTGTCCATGAACTCGATGTTGTTATGGCACATTCTTCAGTGTTTGTCCAGTGCCTGCCCATGTTTATGTATAAAAAAACCCCGAATTACATCGGGGTTAGAAGATCCGTCGGTCACCAGCGAGGAGTACAGGACCCCTCATACCGGGACTCGAGCGGGAGATAGGGCTTGGCGCCCAGCCGAGGATCGACGAGATCGTCGCAGACGAGAGAGGTCGGGAGCATGTCCCTTCCTCCCAGGCGCATCACGAGCACGCCGTTCAGGGAGGACGGCTCGCCGACATGGCCTGTCCAGTCGTGCCATGTAGGCGCGACCGAACATGACAGGGAAATTGGCGTCGCCGCCAACCAACTCGCGTTGACCGTGCGACGGAACGGCTGTCCGATCTCGTTCCGGAGAACGATGCCGCCGGGGCCCCAGAGATTGATCCGGAACCCGCCGGAATCGGGACAGTCATCCAGCATGGACGGATCCATCCAGATCTCGACGAGATACGGACTCATCGCAGGACACCCGTTGTCGACGGTTCCGTCACAGTCGTTGTCACGACCGTCACAGATGTCACGAGACGAGGAGGTTGGCACGCACGCCGGAGCGCACACGCCTTCGTCGACCGTGCCGTCGCAGTCGTCGTCGAGGCCGTTGCAGGTCTCGGAAGACGGAGCGCGTGCCGAGCAGGTCCCGAAGGATCCGCCGACACAGATTCGCGTTCCGGAGCTACACGCGGTCGAACAGGCGATGGGAGTGATCCCCTCGTCGATTCGTCCGTCGCAGTCCTGGTCGCGTCCGTCGCAGACTTCCGCTACGGGCGTGCAGACGGGGGCACAGCCCTCATTCACCCGTCCGTCGCAGTTGTTGTCGATGCCGTCGCCGCAGACTTCCGGAGAAGCCGAGCACGGCGTGACACAGCTCCCTGCGGAGCAGACTTCTCCGCCGGGACAGATGCGTCCACAGACGCCGCAGTTGCGCGGGTCGGACGTGAGGTCGAAGGTTTCGTCCACGCGTCCGTCGCAGTCTTCGTCCACGAAGTCGCAGCTCTCGACCGCGTCTCGATGGATTCTCGCCACCTCGATGTTGCAGTCGCCGTCGGAGCCGAGCACGCCATCGCCGTCGATGTCCACCTCGCGGCACGATCCGGACCGGCAACGCCAGCCGGAACCGTACGCGGGACAGTCAGTGTCGACGGAGCATTCCAACGTCGGAGTTCCGGCGTCGGGAGGAGGCGCGGGTACGGAGGCGTCTGGATCTTCACTTCCCCCACCACCGCGATCAGGCCCGCCGCTAGCGGGCGGGGGAAGGCCGAGGTCCACGGGTCGCCCGGAGCCTCCATCGATGTGAATCGAGGAAACTCTCGGACATCCGCGCGTATAGGATTCCCATCCCACGCACGCTTCGCCGATGATGGCTCCGCAATACGTGAGACCCGAACCGGAACCTTCCAGGTGCCAGATGAGGCAGTTACCACTCTCGAAATCCTGACGCGCGTCTTCGATAAAACGCCCGCCCGAATCGAGATGACTCCACCGATACTCATCGTTGAGAGGCGCTCCGACGAGACGAATCCCGTCATTTGCTTCGTACCAGTCGAGAAAACCGGTACGAATCAGATGCGCCTGGACACGATCTCCATACACGACGCTCACAGGATTCCCTGCGGTATCGCGCGCGATCGTCATAACCCGATCATACGCAGCCTCGATGAAGGAAGCTGCCGTCCGATCCAGAAGCCTTGTCGGATCCCTTGAACTCACGATCCGGTTTTCGGGGTCGAAGACGATCAATGCGCGCCCGTAGCTCCCGCCCGAAAAGACCTGGGCGTGGTAGCGGGCATCGAGCAACGCATGGGCCGGACCCGTGGGGTCCCCGAGACGTACGTGAGCTCCATTCCGTTCGTAGGCCTCTGCGAAGCGGTATCCCGCATCGTCCGTGCCATACGCATGAGCAGTCGTCTCGCGTGGCGCATCAGGCGCCGCCCGACCCCATGTATTCGCGTACGCTCCCGGACTTCCGTGAAGGTAGGCTGTTGCGCCGCTCAGTTCGGGATCTCGACCCGCTTGCCACGTGAGGTAGCAGGTTTGGAAGTCTTGTCGAACAGACGCACAGGGTCGAACGCCATCAGGGCAGTTCAGATACTCTCCCGTGATCGGCATGCCGCAAGCCCCTCGGTTCGCTACAACCGAACTCGTGGCGAGTTCGTGCCAGCGTGCCCCGATCGCGCTCCTCACCCAATACGGGTGGCTCGCGCCATGGTTCACCGGGAACACGAGGTAGCCGGGCGATCCGCCCCAAACCGAGGGACGGTATTCACGTACAAGCGCATCGCGCAAATCGCTGGCGGAAATGACACTTCCACCGCGAAGCCATGCGATGTCTTGCCGCGCGAGGCTGCTCGGGTTCGAGTTGGTGCCGGTGTCCGCTGGATAGGCAAGGACACTCGGGATCACCGCGGCGCCAAGCGCCGACAATCCGACGGTGTCTTCCGCGTATTGGTCCATCGACCTCGACACGAGAAACTCAATCGGATTCTGGTACATACGTGTCACGTCTCGTCGGTTGACGAGCAAGTCGCAGAAGTACAGGCTGGGACGATGGTCAGCTCGCTCGGTGCAGGACCGCACCAAGCCTAGGTTGTCGCGGCAGTAACCACCAACCGCTCCATCGTGACACACATGATCCATGGTTCGGATCTCGAAATGCAGATGGTAGGCACCGGGGGCTCCGACTTCACCCATCTCACCAAGCTCTTGGCCGAGCCTGACGACATCACCGATACCTACGTCGATACGCTGCATGTGACCGTATTCGTACACGTAGGAAACGCCGTCGTAGTAGAAGAGGACCGTGATCGAGCCCCACTCCGTAATTGGCGCTCTAGGAGCGGTACCGTCTCTACCATCGCAAACCCGCGCTCCACTGGAGTCAGTGCGATTGATGTTCGCCCGATCAATCACGACGCCATCGGTGATGGCGTACACACGTGTTCCCGCGTCGCTGGCACCGCCGGCACCCAGAATGTTGATATCCAGTCCCGGATGCCAAAGTGTCGGGACCCCACAGAGCGGGTAGTAAAACGCTGCATTAGCGAGCTGGTTCCAGAAGAAGCCAGAGTCAGAGACCGCTTCAGCCACCGGAGAGGTGAACCCCACGTCGGCCGCATCACGGATTCGGAGACGGCCGCCGGCAGGAACGGTACTGACAGTGAGACTCGTATCGATCTGACCGATATCCGAATCACACCCAGAGATCGCCGTGAGTCCGACGACCAATGTTGTCATCAACACCTGAGAGAGCTTCGAGCGATCTTGGGAATACTCGTACATGACTGCCTCCATCGAAATTCAGTTGTGAATGTGCCTTGAGCCTTGCCTGCCCAAACCCATTCCTTGTGAATCAAAGACTGAGTATAAGGAAGTAAAGGCTAGATTTTTTTCCCGAACAATTCGAAACTTACTCACTAGATACGACTTGTATCGTAAGTGACTTCAGAACCCTCTTGTAATCACGGATCATCTTCTCTCCAACAGCACCAAAAGGATGGAAGCAGTTCAAAGTCGAGCCACCTGAAACATAGTAGAACTTGTAGTCCATGCCTGTCGTTTGTACCCACCAAGCATGTTGTACATCATAGGTATATGAGAGTTCACGAGGAACTGGGCTGAACTGTTCTAGATCCTCACTATATTCTTGACTAACTTTATTCTTATACCCCATCCTCTGCGCGATCGTGTCCGTAGTAATTCCAATAGCAATACTTTCATTACAAACTGACGGGTTCTTCGAAGTAAGGAGGAACGAAAAAGAAGAAGTCGAGGTATTTGCTCCGCTTACCAATTTCATCTCCGGAGAGTATCGAAACGAAATCCCTAGACTCTCATCCTTAAACTCTTTCCAGTCTGCAGGGATCTCAATATCTTCACTCCCCACTCTAGGAAATTCCGGACGGATGATTTTGGGGAGAGTGAGCGTGCCGTTTGCTGGAGCTATTTTGATCTCTAATGACTTCAGCACACCCTTGTAATCCTGAAGGATTTTTCTTCCGTCTTCACTTCGTTGCATGTCAAGGCAGTTCGAGTTCTTGGCCTCTCCCGAGACATAATAAAATCTGTATCCACTTTCAATAGATTTTACCCATCGCGCATACTCCCCCCCATACATATCGGGATTGGATTGATTCACATTTTCTCTATAGCCCGGCTTCGCAATATCCCCGTTGTCTATATTCCGTGTCTTGGCATCCGTTGCCAATCCGATGGAAATGCTCTCGGCACAAACCGTATTCGGATACGAAGAGAGTGTAAAATAGAAGTGATCAAGCGACTTGCCGGTGTTCGTGCTTTCCACACTCATCGACACGAAACGCATATACCCGGGATATCGAAACGAAATCCCTAGTTCTTCATCTTTAAATTCCTTCCAATCCTCCGGGATCATAACGTCTTCCATGCCTGGAAATTCCGGACGGACAGTCACGACACTCGTTGAGGTTGGCGCGGGCGTAACGAAACCGTCGTCTTTCTTCGGTATCTCACCTTGCCCCAAACACCCTCCCCCCACCAACACCAACGCGGCCAGGGCGAAAACAAGCAATGAGTTTCGAGAAGTCGAGTTCATATTCTTTGTTATACCACTACGTTCCATAGATCTTTTTGCTTGTCAAGCCTTCTTTGACTTGGACCAAAAATCCCGCTTAGTAGCGGGATTTTTTTATTATCGGCGGCAATTTACACAATCATCATTCTGGATCTTATCCACAAACGGCTCGATTCGCATGAGATTTCGCATCGGGACGGGTTGTTCGAGGGCCCACTCCATACAACCGGATTCGGGTCCCGAGACGCAAAGATAACCGACGTCTTTGAGAACCGTGTACAGCTCCGCGGTCGCGATGCTCTTTAGCTTGATCCGTGAGCCGTCTCCATAGAGCTGGTCGGAATCAAAGCCGTCGCTCCCCTCTCGACACTGGTACTCCGTAAACACCTGACCAAGGAATCTCATGTGCACATACGGCTGCGCGATAGCTTTTTGGGTTTTTCCACTCAGCGTCGTCGGTTCTACGGAACAAATCGGATCGTTGTTTGAAATCGGATTTTTATAGTCCACAACGATTTTCCCGTCATCCTTATTTTCGGGAGGAGCAAGCGGATTTCCGCAACCGATGCCAAAAAGACAGAGAGTCCCCAATCCCAAAGAGAGAAGTTTTTTGTGCATAGATAAGAAACAGTATCCCTGACGCTAAGTGTCGAGAAAGCGAATGAATTTAAAACGATTCATTACTTTCTCATGTCCCCGACCCGATCAGAAACACCCTCGTCACCAGACAACAAAAATGTTGAACTAAAATGGTTCCCTCTGGAGCGATTACCGGTGATGTATTTAGCGGAGCAAAAAAATGTTATTGAAAAAAATGTAGAAAAAATAAAAAGCCTTCTAAGTGTAGATATATGGAGTCAAGTTTCGATGAAGATCAAGGATTCGAGATGGGTTAGTAAAACTTTTTATCTCTAAAATCGTTTCTACGAATTAATGCTATCGTCCCTTCAAAAATAAGGCCTGCGTTTTGACATACTGAACAAATGCTGATCTTGCATCAGCATTCTGAAAGAAACCTGGAGCTGTATTTACGTCAATGATAAAAAAACGATTTTCCGATCCAATAAAAGCATCCAAAGAAAGCACCTCTAGCCCCAAAAAAGCTTGTATCCGATGGATTTGCTGATGCAGCTTCGCATTCTGAAGAACAGATGGCTCGGATGAGAATAGCCTACCACCGACACTCCAAATTTTGGACTCAATGAATCCTTTTAACGCGACATTGCGTTCGTAATAAAGCAGCCAAGGATCAGACAAAAAACGCTCAAAGATTCCTTTTCGACGGATTCCGTGCAGTTCGGATTTCAAAACAAACCTTTTTTCTGATGGTGTCCTCGTATTCACAACACCAAAAGGCCTCGCCTCAGCGACAGTAATACCAATGCTCGCAAGTTTAGACTGCGTGATCGATTTAGGCGCTCTCAAATCGAATGCATGTGCGTTGATAACGCGTCCTCTTTCGAAATGTCGCATCCAGTAAGCCGCCGGCCATGCCCGAGACTGATCCATAAGAAAATAGACCGATCTCGGGCGGCTTGAAGGCGGTCTCAACCTGAATTTTAATATTTCAATCGCGTCCGAATCGATTTCTTGCCGTGCCAGCTCTTTACAAAGCTCCTTTACCGCGGAACGATATGGATCTTTGCGCGCGTAAACAATATCGCATCTCACATTTGCCGGACGCATGTTCGAAAACAACGGAACAATATTGGCCTCCCAATATTCCTTTAGGTTGGTATAAGAAAGCGTATGAGCAACATCATCAAACTCCACCCAAGCTGAAACTTCATTTTTTGTTGATCTTAAGAAAGCTTCTGTACTTTCTAGCCCCAAATACATAGCCAATCTGGTTGAACAGCTTTTTCCATCCAGATACTCGAGATCGTTTATTCGTCCCAGTACCATTGGACGAATGCCGCATTCCTCATACACTTCCCTCAATGAAGCTTCCAGACAATATTCACCAGGTTCAACATGCCCTTTAGGAAAAGACCAATCGTCCTGCTTGAGGCGATGTACCAGCAAGATTTCAATCCCTTCCTTCGCATTCCAGCGCAAGACGATCATCCCGGCTTTTGCGGTTTCACCAAATGAAAGACCCCCTTCGCGAAGGGGGTTGAGTTGTTCAAGTACGCTTCTCGACATATTCGATCAGCTCGACGCAGATACGTTCGAGCAATTCGTTCGAGAGCATACCAGGAAATGCCCATTCAACACAGGCTTGAAGGCAGGTTCCGCCCTGATGCCAGAAGCGCACGCGGCGCAGATTCTGCTCCTCGGCTTCATCACGCCTCGTGCGCTGAAGCACATGAGGCGAATAGACCTACGCTTTCATTGAACGAAAAGAAAAATTTCTAGAAACGGTCAAGGGCCTCATGGGGGCGAGCTCCGTTTTCGTATTGGCAACGCCCGTACTCTATAAGGGGGTTGAATACGCCAAGGAAGATAAGCCCGGAATCGCGGTGGACTTCTTGGAAACGCAAAAGCTTCTCGCGCAGTCATTTTCTCAGATAGAGATTTTTGATCATGAATATTTCGGTGATAAGGGGGAAACAGTCACTTTTTTAATGATGAAATAGGCGAAGCCCTAGACCTAATTGACTGATGTATTCCGTAAAACGGAATTTCCTCATTCGACCTCGCAAACTCTTCCTTACCTGTGCTAATGTCTCTGACATCCCCACATCTCTATGCCCGCTCCAAAGATCGCCGTCTCAGCTGGTGGAGTCATCGTAAAAAAGGAAAACGATTCATATTCGATTCTTCTTCTAAGAGATATTCGTTTTCCCGAATGGTACCTTGCAAAGGGTCACGTTGAGCCAAATGAAACCCTCGAACAAGCCGCCCTGCGAGAAGTTGCGGAAGAAGCCGGGGTTCATTTTGTCAAAATACATTCTCTCCTCGGGACGTATGAACGCTTCGTCGAGAAAGCAAATGAATTTAAAACGATTCATTACTTTCTCATGTCTCCTACTCGGACAGAGACACCTTCGGCACCCGATAACAAAGACGTCGAACTAAAGTGGTTCCCACTGGAGCGATTACCTGTGATGTACTTAGCCGAGCAGAAAGATGTTATTGAAAAAAATGTCGAAAAAATAAAAAGCTCTCTTAGCATAGATGCATAGAGAGCTGTCAGATGTTCAGGGGCGCGATATGATGCCGGAGGTCGGTGAGGGAAATGGTCCCGTCACCCAGGTCCCGTCCTACGACTTCAACGAGCGTACCAGCGGGAGTCACGGGGTCTCGCAGCCAGTGGTGCGACCAGACCTGATACAGTCTACCAGTCGCTTGTTCGATGGTGTACTTCCTGGGGTAAAGCCAGGACGCGGTCCCGTCGACCACTCGCGCTTTCAGTCGTATCTCGCGGGCCTGGTCGAAGCATCCATCGTATAACCGAAGCGGAATTTTATCGCGCTCACACTCACCGTAGGTGAAAATGAACGAAATTTTCTGGCCTCGATAGTACACTTTGCTCAGATCTCGCGCGAAGACCGTGTGCAGGTAATTCAGATCCAAACCGTATAGATCCGAGTAACGACGTGCATACGAGGAAACAGTCTCATTCGTCATGAGAGCAAGTTCGCCCATCAACAGGGCATCCTCGATCGCTCGCCGACACGAAAGGGCCAGCGCACTACCAAAAATGAGCAGATCAATGTCGGAGGCGGTGGTCTCGCAACCAAGACCTACGGAACCGCCGAGTCCGCACTGATCCATGCTGATTCCAGCTCCCTTCAGAATATGCTTTACAATGTCGACCCGAAGGTCTGAACCGGCAAGCCAACTCTGAAAAGCGGAGCGCGTATCCACACAATGGACGATCTGTGCAGACGGAATGACCACGGACCAAGGATCAATCTGAGGACACTCGCGATACGGTTGGGCGGGAAGTAGCTCCGTTTGGGGACGGCGCAAGTATTTTGTATACTCACGTCCCAAATAGACTCTCTCCCCTTCCTCGCTCGGGTAGTACATCGGTCTCCCGAAATGGCCGCCTTCTTGGGCGTGTAACGCTCCGGCCGAATAAATCCAACCGGAAGCAGTCACGATAGGAGTGAGTAGGTTCATGAATCATGCCCCTTTCCGAGCAGATCGCGAACTCGTTGGCCGAGGTCTTCCAGGGGAATACCGTGATCGTTCGGAATGAAATGTTCACTCCTATCGATCAGACCCCCCAGATCGTTCTGTTCATACGCAGGCCAAAGTCCGTCACGGTGAGCGTCGAGCTCGACCAGACGTCCTTGATCGGCATTTTTCTCGATTGCGCGACCGCGAAGCCTCGCGCGAGAATGGCGCTCCCTATTCGTCGATCCGACATGAACAAGAATCGCTTTCCCACGCTGAGACAGCAGCTCTAGTTCAGACATCCGAAGAAGACTCCCCAGAAAGATGGTGCGACGGGTTTGAGCGGTCACGCCTCGCTCGTCAAGAACAAGTCGCAACGGCTCATCTTCCCAATTCTCCCTGGGAGGAAGAGTCGACACTCTTTCCGGACACTTCTGCTTCAGATGATCCAGCTCTCGATACACTTCGAGCACCTCGTCGCCTTCTCTCTCAAGAATACGTAGGATGCTCGACTTGCCCGAACCCTTCAGACCAACGATTCCGACAAAGAGATTTTTCCCCTCCGATGAAAATCCTTCGCGTCTGCCGTAAAAGATGCGGAGCATCTTCGAGTGAATTCGCTCGCTTCGCTTTGTCTTCGCGAACGCGAGCGAACTCTCTGCAATTCCCAGAAGGCCCATGATGTACGCCTTAGCGTGAGGGTGGTCTTCTTTGACGATCTCTCGTAGCACTTGCTTGAGCTCAGCCTGGATAGGCTCGCTAACCGGAGGCTCATGGCTCCTCCAATTAACTTTGTCTCCGTAAATCCCGTTCAGAACCTCTCGCAACTCATTTCGAATCGCGAAAGATGCCAATGCCGAGTCATCTGCCAGCAACAATGACGCGAGCGCGATGGCGGCTTCCTGGCGCATCAAGTCCGGATGCGATCCGGAGTAGACTCTGCGCAGAAAAGAGCCAAGGGCGGTTTCAGAGAACATCGCGGCCTCCGATCCATTCCTTGAACGAGTTTGTCCCATGGATCGACTGGTAATCGAGTATAGCCTGGCATTCGCCGGCGTCCAGAAAAGGAAGCAGATCTCTCAGCAGGAAGATGGAAATGAGATCAATATCCAAGTCGGCTTTGAGGCGCTCGGCAGTGCTCAGTCCATCCTCGCCAAGATCTTCGCGATCGAAGATGCGAATGACATGCCTGGGGCGTTGCGGCAGGTGCCGCAGGAAGGTAAGAACTTTTGCCACGGTTTTACCAGTTGTAACTGCGTTATCCACCAAAACGGGGGTCATCCTCTTTTCGAAGATGTGGACTTCCTGCTCGGCCGCGCGCGGTTGCACGATCGAATATTGAAGGCGTCTACCAAGTCCGAGACCGTATTCATGAATAGCCGTGGCCAAAAGAATCCCACTATTCGCGATACCAATGCAATGAACCTCGTTCAGCGAGTCGAGCTGCTTAAGACTCCAAGCCGACTCGGCAAGACAAGAATACATCTCCTTGGGACAAATATCCGGAAGCCGTACCGTGTAGGGCGACTTCCTCCCATTTCTGAAGACGCTTTCACCGGGCTGGTACAGCCCATAGCGAAGCAGACAAGATGCCTGTTGTGAGCTCATGGGCAGTCCTTTCTTTGTTGTCAACGAGCTATATGCGAAGTAACAAAAAAAGGATAGATTGTCAACCGTATGCCAGACCATTTGCACGAGCTCCTAGAGCTCACCAGAAACATCCGTCCGAAAGAACGAAAATATGTATTGGGAATTATCGAAAAGGAATCTATTAAAATCAGGAAAGCGCCGGGTGGATTGTATAAACATCAAAACTGGAAAGGGGGTTATATTGATCATCTGACAGAGACCATGTCCGTTGCGTGCATACTTTTCGATACGATGAATAAACATCGACGACTAAGCTTCTCCCTTTCGGATGCCTTGTATGTTCTCTTCCTCCATGACCTTGAAAAACTGTACAGACTGACAGTTGATGTCCGTGAACGACCCGTGCGAACCGAACTCGCTTCAAACCCTAACTATCGCTCAGCTGAGGTTATCTTGAAGAGGTTAAAGATCCCGACTACTAAAACGCAACGAAACGCCCTAAAGTATGCAGAGGGTGAAAAACAAGATTATCACCCTACCAAGCGGGTTATGAATCCCTTGGCAGCGTTCGTCCACTGCTGCGACACGATAAGCGCACGAATTTGGTTTGACGAACCTAAAAAAAGCGGGTTATTAAAAATAAAATCATAACAAGAAAGCAGGCCGGACACGCCTCGAAAGACGTCGAGCTTCGCTCGACCTCTCTCGAGGCTTTTTACATCCAAAACCCCTCCTTAAGGAAGGGGCTGGGGGTGGTCTACGTCTCGCACTACCTCACAATCTCATCACTCCTTCTTAGCTCGAGCGATCCCGGATAAACGATCCATGGACACTGGTTTTACCTTTATTTTCTTGTTCATCCACCGACATTTTTTCTCCCGCCCCCACTCTTGACTGGCAAGCTTGTTTGAGTTATCGATATTCGTTGCACATCCAACAAAGGAGTCGTTATGCGCCAGCAGGAAGTTACTCAACTCATGCTCGTTCGTTTCCAAGAGAAGGGTCTTGAGGCCTCTCAACGAAGTCGGCCTTACTGGCACACGACCGTGCATCGTGTGCCCGAGGAACAGGGGGATACGTTGCCGTTGGAATGGTTCGAGGAACAACACCAGGTAGGGCTGCGTCTTGTCTTTCTTTGGTGCCACCCGGACCTCACACGCGCACGGGACTGCCGATTCGCCGTCATCTGGCAGTCTCAAGATGTACAGAGCATCGCGGGCAACTGTGTAGAAGGCTGGTACCTTTATCTCGATGAGACTGATGGCGATGGTGCGCTTAACATCGCGGCCTGCGACTATGCCCGAACGCATGGACTGAATCCCGATGAAATCGGTTGCCCCATTCCGATGACCGAAGCATCGCTAGTCATGGAAGACATGTTCCACTACTTCCTCAGCAACAGGAAGCGATCTCACAAAGAGCTTTCCATGCAACCCGACTGACCCCAGGCGCGTCTGCAGCTTCTCTACGGCTTCGGCCGTTTTTATTTACTCCGATTGAAAAAACATTGTCCTGCTCTTAATGTAAAAGACAAGGGCACGCCTTACCGCGTTGTTCCTGAAAAATCTTGCGGCGGGATTGTATCAATTATGAAATGATTTCCTTTCGGATCCACAAAAACATCTAAAGCAAGGACTTCCATTCCCCTGGTTGTGAGACTGGCGTTGATCTCAGCCACTCCGGACTCGCATCCGGAGACCAGGAATGCGCAGGCAGCCAGGGAGGCGACCAACGCACGAACAAGCACAAAACAGACACGCTTATAGGTACGCATGACGACCTCCAGGAAATTCAATTGTGATAGTGCGTCGGGCCATTTCCTGCCCGAACCCATTCTTGTTCGCTACGGCCCGCATGCAGCCGGCTCCAATCACAACCGTACAAAGTGCGAGAAACCCATCAAGGGGAAAAATCGGCGGATCGTGGTGGAGTTCACATATCTATATATACACTACGTGCCTTGTTCCTACCCGGCTGTCAAGGGTCCAGATAGAGCGATCTTTTCCTTATTTAATGGTTTATTTACCGACAGATCTTTGGCGATTATTCAAAGAGATTTTCGTAATACTCCGTCATCACGTGATTGAATTCCGCCTTGGGCCTCCCCGACCGCTTAACATTTTCCAACCACTGGCTCGCTTGCGTGTATCGTTCGTCGACATGAATCACGGAAGGTTCGCCGATCTTGGTTATGGGTTTGACTAAGTTAGGAAGAATAAAGTCGGCCGAACTACGTGCCGCGAACGCTCCTTTCGACGCGACCTTCTTCACATCCGCTGCATCGATATTGAATGCATATACCATGCTTTCGGCCGGAATGTTTTGTATAAGCGCTCTAAATAGCGAAGCGAATATCGCTTTGGATTGATCCTTCGCTAATCCGGTTGGAAAATAAAATAATGCACCACCCGATTGAATATGGCTGATGATAGTTTTAAAGATGGGACGAAGTTTGCCGACATCCTTTGCCGCGCCGAGGAGCATCTCCTTCGGTACGACGGTATCCAACTTTTCACCCTTGATCGCTTCTTCCGCCACCAAAAATTTCAAATCCCTACGGGTCAGGGTCTGTAGCACTACCGGACAGTCACCGGGCCCAGGATGATTACTAATGATGAGCCCGGGTTCGGAATTTAATTTCTTTCTGTCGAGTTCAAAATCCGGGTCTGATTCATGCAAATATTCCGGCCGCGCATGCAGGATATCAAAGGCTCTTTCCGCCATCCCGACGCATCCACGCTCCGCGTAAGCCTTACGCATCGTGGGCATCATGGTTTCAACGATCGCCTTTCCCAAAAGCTGTTGACCATATTGATGGATCCGTTCTTTCATATGCCGATATCTTACTGCCCGAGCAGGTTCAATGGAAACGCAAAGAACGACGGAGGAAGGTTTCTTGAGTTGTTTGACATGGATGAACAGTGTGGCAATCTTCAATCACCAAACCGATGGAGGTGGCATGACCAGACCGGAATTCTTAAAGCATCTCCGAGAAGCCTGCGCCGAGATTCTCGAGAAGGACTGCTCGCAAGTAAACGAACGGGACGAGCTTACCAATATCGGCCTCGATTCGATGGGATGTATCGATCTCGTCACTTCCATGGAGCAACGCCTCGGGTTACTCATTCCCGATGGTTTCTTGGAAGGCGTGAAGACCGTTGGCCATCTCCTCGATGTCGTCGAGAAATGCGACGGCAATCCGACCTACTGGACGCCTGATCGACGCGCATCGCCTCCCTGATCCGCCCTTGCGGATTTTTTATTGTCTTAAGATCCCAACAAAAAACCCCGATGAGCATCGGGGCAGAGTTCCACTCTGTCACCAGCGAGGGGCACAGGACCCTTCGTACCGGGACTCGAGCGGAAGGTAGGGCTTGGCGCCCCAGGCGGGGTTCACCATGTCGTCGCACACCAGAGAAGTCGGGAGCATGTCCCTTCCTCCCAGGCGCATCACGAGCACGCCGTTCAGCGAGGACGCCTCGCCGACATGGCCGGTCCAGTCGTGCCAAGTGGGCGCGACCGAACACGACAAGGTGACGGCGGAGGCCGCGGGCCAGCTTGCGTCGATCGCGCGCCGGAACGGTTGACCGACGACGTTCCGGAGGACGCTGCCTCCGGGGCCCCAGAGATTGATCCGGAACCCGCCGGGATCGGGACAGTCGTCCAACATGGACGGATCCATCCAGATCTCGACGAGATACGGATTCATCGCGGGGCATCCGTTGTCGACGGTTCCGTCGCAGTCGTTGTCACGACCGTCACAGATGTCACGAGACGGAGACGTCGGCACGCACGCGGGAGCGCACACGCCGTCGTCGATGACGCCATCACAATCGTCGTCGAGACCGTTGCAGGATTCCGTCCGCGGCAGAACTTGACCGACGCACGACCCCCAGCTTCCGCCGGAGCAGGTCCGGGTTCCGCCGCGACAGATCCCGCGACCGGAGGTTCCGGACGGGCCGTCGTAGCAGGCGAGCGGCGCAAGGCCGTCATCCGCTACGCCGTCGCAGTCCTGATCGCGGCCATCGCAGACTTCCGCGACCGGCGTGCAGACGGGGGCGCAGCCCTCATCCACTCGTCCGTCACAGTCGTCGTCGAGACCGTTGCAGATCTCTACCGGCGGAGCGGAGGTCGGCGTACAAGACGACCATCCCCCGCTCGTGCAGGCCCGAACCCCCGCGACGCTACAGCCGTATGGACAGGGTTGTGTGAACCCGTCCACCGTGCCGTCGCAGTTGTCGTCGAGACCGTTACAGGTCTCGGCCACGGGATCGCGTCCGGAGATGCGAACCATGGCACCGGAGGTGCAGCGCTCGGTGACGAGGCCGCAGGCGTTGATCGTGATCTGATTAGGGACTCCATCGTCTGCCACACTGTCGCAGTCATCGTCGAGACCGTTGCAGGTCTCGGGCGACGGCACGCAGATTGGGACACAGACGCGTGTAATGCACGTGGCAGCCACGCAGATCGCGTTGCAGCTTCCGCAGTTGTTCGGATCGGACGTGAGGTCGATCCCCTCGTCCGCGACTCCATCACAGTTGTCGTCGCGACCGTCGCAGATTTCGGCGGCGCCGGGATGAATGCGCGCGACTTCGGGATTGCAGTCTCCGAGCGATCCGAGATAGCCGTCGCCGTCCAGATCCACCTCACGACAAACGCCGCTTTCGCAGCGCCAGCCGAAGGCGCAATCACAGGGGGTGCCGGAAGGGGTCCCGGCGTCGGGGGTGGGGGTGCCGGCGTCGGGTCTAGAACCGCCACCGCCACCTCGACCGTCGGGACGAATATCACTTCGTTCGATATGGTCACCCGAGGTGCAGAGATCTCCCCTGCAACCGTAGGTATCCCAGCGCTCGGCCGCGATAGGTTCGGGACAATGGTCGGCGTTACCCTCGTAACCCCGACACTGGCCATTCTCGCCAGCCCCACCGGGCTCGATGCGCCCGCAATACGCTCCTCCAACACCGGGACGGGTCCAGCGCCAGACGAGACAGTTCCCACTTTCGAAATCTTGACGAGACATGCCCGCAGCCGCATCCCAGTACTCATCGTTCCTAGGTGCTAGCAATGCGTGAATCCCATCATGATTCCTGAACCACAGCCAGAAACCACTCCGCAAAACGAACGCTTGGTGCGAAATTCGGGAGCGACTTTCACGGGCGAGCGAGGGATCGTAGGGGTGATGGAAGATGATTCCCTCCCCCCATTCTCCTCCTCGGAAATTTTGTACCCAGTAAGGCGTGCCATCCCAGCGATGAACATACGCCGGTACTCCCAAGATAGGAGAACACGGCATGCCCAAACGGCGATGGCCACCGACACGATGATAGGCGTCCGTGAAGAGATCGGCCGCGTCATCAATGGTGTAGAACGGCATGTCTGCGCGTCGCGGACTCACCGTGCTGATCACACCCCACGGGAATTCGAATGCGCCCGGGCTGATATTCCCGACCGCCATTCCCGCAGGACATTCACCCGGCGTATCGTATCGCTCCACCCGGAGATGTTCCGCTCGATCCCAGTCCCACGTCATATAGCGGAATTGGAAAAGCTGAATCGACTTACGGCAGGTCCCGGCGCGCACGACCACTTCGGAGCAGTCATACATCTCCGAACCGATGGGCATCCCGCTAACACTCGCGGGGCCACCCTCATCCAGCCACTCGTCCAGAAATCCGGTCCGAATCGATCTCGGGAACCGTGCCCCACCATTCACGTCGAAGACGAGAAGATGGAGTCCGAGCCTTCCTCCTGCATAAAGCCGAAACATGAAGTTGTCTCCACCGCAGCCAATGCCGCTATAGAGACCGCACTCGTTCCACCAGTACACATGGTCGTCAGTACGTGTCCCGCTGGCGCCATCGACGTCCACTGGACGACGGTTCATCCTCACGTCCTCAGCGGTCGGATCAGGAAACGCAGGATATCCGTGAGTCGCGTAACGACCCCCGGGTACACAAGCACTACCATCCACGAGATAGCAAGACATCAGAGCCTGGTCGGTTACGACCGAGCCGATATCTACGCTTGCGTACTGGTTCGCTAGCCCGTCCATGGCGTTGGAAACCACGAACTCCTCGGGATGGTCAAATTCTCGTCGCACGGTCGCGAACGACGAGAAGCACGGGAAGTAGTTGTCCGTGCATTCTTCGGGTGTTCCGAAGTTATTGTAGTTCGTGGGCCTGGCGTTGAACGCGTTTCTCTCCTCCCAGTGAAGATGCGGGGGAAAAGAAGTACCCAGATCGGCCCTGAAAGCCACACCACCCGGACACCTGGTGTCGCCGCCAGCGATACCGTTCATTAGACCCAGGATAGCTCCCATAGGAACCATGTCCCCTCGGCGCACAAAGATCGGCTCCATATGGCCATAGGCCTGATAGCCTTCGACGCCCGCCACCTGATGGCGGACAGTCACCGCCATCCACGAAAGCGCGTCTTCCGTGCTCCCGTCAGTATCCGACCACACAACTTCGCCGGCGGCGGCATTGTAGATCGGGGTGCCGCGATCGCTCGCTCCCATACCAAGTACGTTATCGTCTCTTCCGGGGTGCGGAAGTACACAGGTCGGGCCATAATCCGCATGATCCGTAAAATCGTACGGACAATCCGGACACCTATAATCTCGCCCAAGGGGCTCGATAACCGGCGGCTGGATACCACCATCGGATGTGCTGGCGACTTCCGTCACCGACCACTGACTCTCAGCGATGTCGTTGGCGTTGGCCAGACATCCGCCCAGGAAGGCAGACACACACATAAAACCGAGGAAACAGATTCTGTTGAGCATGACGCTCTCCTATTCGGTTGTCGAAAGAGCCCGTTGCCGCGAATTATGGCTTGAGCCATAGATGGACATCGCGTATATCCACCCAACTCTCAGGCCATCAGTGGAGTTTAGCGAAAACGAACAGTCGAAATAATCGCTTGATAGAGATCCTCATGGTTCTTGTAGCCATAAGCTTCGACAGACAACACTCCGGCCTTATCGTAGATCCAAGTACGCATTGAGCTTCGCTTATTCCACAGAGGATCGCTGCTCTCTTGGCTCACGTAATCGTATATGATTTGCTCGGCCGGACGACCGTCGATATACATCCGCTTTTTATCCACGATTGTGATGGTTGAGCTCGTTTTTGCCTCATCCCAAAGCTGCAAAAACTCTTTCATTTTATCTTGTTTCAATGCACCTGTTTCAGCATTTGGTAAATATCCGAACCGTATCCCCGAAGGCAAGGTACTCGATGCATTCTCATCGCGGTTCATCAACAGAATAGGGTCGCATTCCTCCTTCGGGAGAGTGGTCGCGCTCATTCCAAAACCAACCTCGTATCGCAAGAGCTCTTCAGGAAATCGAAAGGAGTAATTACATCCCTTTACCAATTTCACATATTGAGAACCTGGCGTCTTGGGTTCGTAGTGGTAGGTCCCTTTGTGTTCGGTCCACGAATTTACATCAAATACTGTCTGAGCTGATAATTCAGGACGAGCGTTCGTCGTGATGGGTAGATTGCTCATAAACGTATCCCCTTGCTTCTTGGCTAACAAAAATCCCCCACCGATCCCAATAATTGCTAGCAGAGCCAGCAAACCCAGGACCAATCGGGGATTTTTGACGTTCATATCTACAACGTGCCTTATATTAATTTAATAGTCAACGCCAGCTCGGCGAAAAGTATCCAGGAATTCAGGTAGGCAGCACCGACCCACTCCAGTGCCTCCTCGGCGAGGACGCGGAGGATGCTGCTCAGTCGTCAGACGAGCGCGTATTCAGCGGATGCGGAGCTGCGGCAGTGTCGTTCAACGTCGATTCCGGTGGGACGATGACCCCGTGCGCCCTCCTGGACATCCCGATGATGAATGTCTTTCCACTAGAAATCGACGAGATCACGCGCCAATACCAAGAGAATCCGATCGTCAGGAACATGCTGACGATGAATCTCAAGGGCAGGTGTGGAACGTGCGAAAAGAAGTTCAGCTGCGGCGGCTGTCGTTCGCGAGCACTGGCGCATTCCGGCGACTACCTCGGTGAAGACCCTCACTGCTGGTGCTAGTTCGCCCATTCCCCCGCTCGAGTAGTCTGGCCATTTTTTTCACAAAAGAAGATGGCTTTTTTGTTCACAGCTACCATTTCCAATATACAAAGCATCAGCTATCGTATAAACAGAATATGAACCTCTATCTACACGAATTCATCAAAGACACGTTTAAAAAGCCCGCCAATGCACTAGACCTCGGTGCGGGTGATTTTTTTGATGTTGCTTGCATGAAACAGTTGGGATGGAAATGCGAAGGGGTTGATCTGAATACAGGTACGAACCTGGAAAAGCCCTTCCTATCCAAACACGGGCCCTTTCGGCTCGTTTACTCGAATTATGTCTTCCACAAAATCAAAAATAAGAAAACTTTTTTACAGACTGTATACAATAACTTGATGCACGATGGGTGGTTTTTTATTCATACATTCGATGCTTCCGATCCAAATAGTTCATCCGATATATCCAAGCGGGATCTTGAGAAGTCTTTGAAAGACGCGGGATTCACAAACATCCAAGTAACAACATTCAGTTTTTTTGACAATGAAGCCGGCCACCGTCACTGGCACAAAATACTAGAAGCGGTTGGCCGAAAGGGATAGGGTCCGAATCCCCTCACCCATATGAAACCCGCCGAGCTCAGCTCGACGCGTGTCGGGAGCGGCGACGCGGGGAGGGCGGGGGTGTAGTTTTAATATACTTGAGGATAAGAGGGTTATTTAAAGTACCGATATTAGCCATTTTCTTTGAAATGGTCTGGTCAAATTTCTGTCAGCCCCCATTGACAAAACTTAAATTATTTGCTACGCAGTATCTTCCTTGATATTCTCAAGGCGTGCAGAAGCCATTCGGCTCCATGCACGCCGGGCGTATGCCCGGTGCGGACTTTCTATCTTTACTTCAGTCTTGCGTATGGTGCGCGGGACTTTGCGAGATCACCCACCCGGCATGCGCCGGGTAAACAGGAGGGTGTGCCATGACGAACTACGACCGGATCCTGAACCCGGGCGGCTTCGCGGCCGCCCTCGCCCCGCACCGTATGGTGCTGGGGCTCATCTGCCTGGTGATGCTCACCGGGTGCCCCGGGCCCATGCCCGGCACCGACTCCGGCATGCCGCCGGACGACGACGGGGGCATGCCCCCCAACGACGCCGACGTTCCCCCGCCCGACTCTGGCATGCCGCCGGACGATGGTGGGACGGACCCGGACGGCGGGATGGGCGACTGCACGGACGAGATGATGCGCGATCGCATCACCCCGCCGTGCGATCCCGACACCCGCACGGGTGCGGGCACCGGTCCGACCGGGCTCGAGAGCTGGGTAGGCGGCACCTGGTACAGCCCGAGTGGTAGCTGCGGCACCAACATGATCAGGGATGCGATGGATCGGATCCTGCTCGAGATGGTCTGCAACGAGAACGGTGACATCCCGCCCTACTACGGATACTACTACTTCGACCTCGACGGTGACTGGTACGCAAACTACCAGAACCGCGCGACGCAGGAGTGGTCGCATCTCCGGGTCGATCCCGGTCCGATCGCGGTGGTCGAGCTCTTCCACGCGGGAGAGACGACTCCGTACCTGACGTTCTCGGCTTCGCCCTGAACGATCACGAGCGCAAGACTCGTACACCAGGCCGGACCTCGCGTCAGCCTCTCTCGTACCTTCGCCCCGATCACACATGTGACGGGGCTTTTTCTTTATTTGAGAACATATAATATGAAATTAAATAAAAAGTTATTTCGAACTTGCCAATAAACATATCTGGGCGTATAATTGCCTGCATATGAACAAATGGGATGAACTCTACTCGAATGGAGCGAAATACACTCCACTGAACGAGCTCTATCTCCAAAGGCTCTTGGAGGAAATCGAACGAACCTCCAAAAAGAAACCAACTACCGTCATAGATCTCGGGTGCGGGACAGGAGACGCCTTGATTAAATTTGCAAAAAATGGTTTGAGTGGCTTTGGTTTCGACATGTCGGAAATCGCAATCAATATTGCAAAGGAAAAACTATCCGAGCAAGGTATTCGTAATATTAAAGTTTCTGTACAAGATCTAGATACTCTTGATTTCAGGCAAACTGCTGATGTCATCCTCTGTCGGTTGACCTATGCCTTTATCGCACAAAAAGAAAATTTCTTAGAAACGGTCAAAGGTCTTATGGCAGCACACTCCGTTTTTGTTTTGACTACACCCGTACTCCATAAAGATATGGAGTACACCAAGGAAGATAAGCCAGGAATCGCGGTGGATTTTTTAGAAACGCAAAAGCTGCTCAAACACATGTTTTCGAGTGTGAAGATTTTTAACCATGAATATTTTGGTGATAAGGGAGAAACGGTTACTTTTTTAATGATGAAGTAAATGAAAGGCTAAGTCTATTGACTTAAATTATGATATTTGCTAGCCTAATATTGGCACATTGACAATCACGTTCGCGCGCCAGTTGTTTCAGGAGGGCGCATTGTTGAAGAACACTCCGGGCAAGAACCTTCGCCAGTTCAACCACTGGCGAAAAGGGAAAGATCGGGTGATCGCGGCCACGCCGCGTTCGGTCAGAGGTGTTCTGGAGGGCAAGAAGGACAAGCCCTTCGCCTCGCAGGACTGTCAAGCAGATCCGTGCAACTGCACGGGCTGCAGCTCGTGGGACTGATCCACGGATCAGTCGGTTCTGAAGGGGTGAGCTTCTAGCTTCGCCCCTTTTTTAGAAAGGTCTCCAAGATGGACAAGCCGGTTCTCTCGCTGCAATGGCACATTACCTCACGATGCGATCAGAGATGTCAACACTGCTACATCTTCAACACACCCAACGCCAAAGAAATCGTCGAAGAAGGGCGCATGACTCTGCCCGTTCTTAAAACCGTAGTCCAGGACTATGTGCGCACCTGTAAGCGGCTGGAAGCAAAGCCTCGTATTTCGCTGACTGGCGGAAATCCGCTCATGCGGCGTGACTTGTGGGATTTCCTCGCTCACCTACAAGCGCTCGGCATTCCCGTTGCTATGATGGGCAACGCGCGCGGACTGACAGACAAGGTCGCAATGAAGCTCAAGGGGTTGGGCGTGGATAGATTCCAGCTGTCTCTGGACGGCATAGAGCAAACCCACGACTCGCTCCGTAGTCCGGGTTCGTTTGATGCAACCGGGCACGCCATAGACATCCTTCGCAGGAACGACATACGGGTCTCGGTGATGTCTACCGTCTCAAAAATAAATGCGAAAGACATCCCTGCATTGATCGAGTACGTGGTCCGAATGAAGGTGAACGTATACGCCTTCGCGAGGTACTGCCCGACTCATGCGGATCTCGATAACTCATTCTCTCCCGAGGAATACAGAGGGTTTCTCTCGCTCGTCTGGGACGTGTTCGCCAAGCACGCGTCCAGTGGAACGGAATTCATCCTCAAGGATCACCTCTGGTCGCTGTTCCTGATGGAGATGGGCCTGTTCGCACCCGAACAGACTGACGACGTCGTCGTTGCTGGGTGCGGTCTCGGCATTTCACACATGACGATCCTTTCAGACGGTACGGTTTACGCATGCCGAAGGTTCACGAGTCCCTTGGGAAGGGTACCGGAGGATAGCCTCTACGACATCTTCACCGGAGCCAAGCTGGATGAATACAGGGATTTCTCTCGTCTAGAAAAATGCAGTAACTGTGAGCTGCTGTACCACTGCCGCGGATGCATGGCGGTGACATACGGCACGACTGGCACGTGGACCGCAGCCGACCCGCAGTGCTGGAAAAAATAACATCGGTCACATCTGGCCTCAACGATTCATGTCGGGGCTTTTTTCTTTTTACGAAATCCCTCTCCTCACGAAGGAGAGGGATAAAGGGTGAGGTGGTCTACCTCACAATCTCATCACTCCGTCTTAGTTGCAGTGATCCCGGATAGACGATCCATGGTCGTTGCGTGCCGGAGCTCTCCAGACGACACTCACCAAGACCCGTGCCTCTGTCATTTCCCGTTACATAATGCTGTGCCTCGGGAACCCCCGGAGTTGAGGAAGGAGCCGCCTTATCCGCTCTCGTATTGAATCTCGTCCTCGAATCCTGCGTCCCATTAAACACATTCCCCACATAACAACCGCCATATGGATGCTTCACGGTAACGCTGGAAGTGTCTTCGAGATTTCCGCCGACGAGGGTGTTGCGGCATTCGCCGGTGCACCAGCCCCAGTTGTCTTGCAGCATGATGCGCGGCGTGAAGCGACAGGTTCTGGTGTCACCGTCGAAGCATCCGTTGGGAGGAGCGAGAGCGTTGATACAAGTATCCCCGGGTGCGCAAGTTCCCGTCGCCGGGAAAGCGGCCGTCGAGCCCGGCGTACAGGAGCGTTGCGGATCGCGTGAGCAGCGCGTGGTAACGGTGGCCGCCGCCGTGCCGCACAACGATCCGGTCGGCAACGATGCCGTCGGTGACGTGATTGAACGCCATGCGGCTAAGCATTGCACGCTTGCATCCGTACAAGACGGTCTGCTACCCAATGTATCTACGGCAACCGTATCACCGACCCCAAAGTAACATTGTCCGGGAGCAACCGGCGCTCCGCCGGGTGAATTTGCACAGGGAGGCAGATGGAGCTCTTCCGCCGTTCCACACGTATAGACGTGCGCGAAGTCGAAATAGTCCTGCTGACACGCATCGGTGGCGTTGCCGAACATCGTGCGGATCTGGCAGCGGTCTTCCACGCCGCCGATGGTGCAATTCGCGTCGCTGGTACAAGAACGCTGCGGTGCCGAGGCGCACACGCCCACCTGCACGCAACGGCCGGTGGCGGGCGGACAGTCGTTATCGATTTGACACGTGAGTCCCGGAGCGAGTTCACATTCTTTTTGTACGCCGCAGAACGGTTTGCGGTTTTTGAGACGCGTGTCATCCACGGTTTGCGACTGGCCGTCGCCCCAATCGACGATCACTTGGCGCAACGGCATCTGGTTATGCGCGGCCCATGCGTAAAAGCGGAGCGAGGACTTGTGCTGACCGCCGCCGGCCACGACCGCGCCTTCGGACAAGCCATCGAACGCGACCGTATCGAGCAGCGAGATCGGACATTGGCCCGGGACGGTTGTGCTCCAAACTCGATCTTGAGGTAAAGCCTTGACCTTGCTAGGCTAAAATCATGAAAGTCCTCAAAAACACTAAAGCATTATCTGTCGAATTTCGTTACAGTCCAATCTACGATGATCAATGTCGTGCGACCTTTGATTTGCTCTCAAAGCATGAACGCCCGTATCCAGATGTAAGAACAACAACGGACTTCATGCATCGCCTTGAAAAAGAATGGCGAAAAAATGAAAGAAAAGTATTCGGCATGATACAGAATCTCTCCGGCATACGATGGACAGCAAGCAAGCACCTTTGTTACGTCGTTGGGTCAGGGACTCCTTTTTCAGACCCCTTAACAATGCCCGTTTTCGCCCCTCAAGCGCCCATAGATTACGCCTCCGATGTTTTGTGCCATGAACTAATCCATCGCAACCTCATCGAGCCCGCTTTTTCTATTAAATGGAAAAAAGTCCTTGCTAAACTTAAAAAACACTACCCGAAGGATACTGAAAATGCTCTCATACACGTACTCGTCCATGCGATTCATGAACAAATTTTTCTTAAATTGTTTTCTGAAGAAAGACTGAAACGCGACAAGCGCATTATGTTTGTTTATCCGGATTATCGACGAGCATGGGAGATCGTGGAAAAGGTTGGAGCAAAAAAGATTATAGAGACATATCTTAGGTAAGAAAAAGAGCGGCGCTAGTCTAGTGCCGCCTTAAAGTTGGTAGTGCTCGCTCCTACTATGTATAGATGCGAGCACCACCATGACCTCGCCGCATCCTGCCCCGTTCAGGGGCTGATGTTGCAGTTCGTGCCCGTGTGGCCACACGAAGTGTTCATCGCTTCGGTGCCGGTACGCGTGCCCTTGGATCGGATCACGAGACCGAGCTTCTTCAGACGATTCTTCTTTTTGCGCATGGAATGTTCTACTCCCTTCTTCCGTGTTCAGGCGAGTGGATGGAGCTTCGGTACCAATCGCCCTGTGGTTGACCCGGCATCTCGACACCACCTCATGAGCTTGCGCAAACGAGGCAGTCCGAGATCTTGTTCTCCGTAACCGAATTTGATGGAGACCACACCAGGAATGATCGAGCGGGTCACGACTAGCTGCTGGTCGCGAAACGTCTTCTTTGGAAGTACATGCTCATAGTAGAAAAGTGGTCCGACATTGTCAACGACCCAATGAAGCCACACGTCAGGATCCGAATCTTTCGGAAACCATCCAGCTTTGAAGCCCGACCCCTGACCCGAGGACCATACGTCGACATAGTCGAACGCATACCCTCCCACAAAACACTTCAGATGGTCTTCGACAGAACGGACCTTGGCAGGGGTGACGCGCGACGGCGTCTTTCCCTCCAGTCCGGTGATACCTCGTAGAACCTCGGAACATGCATGCGTCGCCGCTGCCGAAAGATCGGTTCCGCTAGCGGTCGCAACGAAGGTCGAACGACGCAGACGGTCAATGCCAACGGCACAGACGCTTGGGATTGATGTGGTGATATTCAGAAAACGGAGTTCGATGCCTTTCGTCTTCCATGCACGAACAAACCGATCCAGGTGTGACGTCTCCACATCCGAAAGGCGTGGGGGCGTCGCGCCAGAGAACCACCATGCGAGTAGGCTTTCGCGTTCTAGGAGCTCAGAGGTCGCGCCCCAGAGCGCCGTCTGGTGCTTTGTATGTGCCGCCACGCCGTTCGACGTGGCGTAGCTGTAGAGCTTCTGATCGTCTTCCCTGTAGGGATAGAATAGAAAATCTCCAGCCACGTATGCCTCACGGTCGCTTCCCCATTCGTGCACCCTGTACCAGGATGCCGAGGAGTTTCGCGCGAATGTTTCGAGACGTGATGGAACGCGTTGTTCCGAAGCATACCTCTGTAGCTCTCGCGGATGAATGACGACGACATTGCTGAGAGAATCGACCCTGCCAATATGTTCCGGCGACGGGATCCATCCAGTGCTGAAACGCTCGACGCCTTCAGCGATCGCTTTCACAATCGCGAGATCGCGAGTTGCCGCTTCAGCGCCCACGATCTGGACATCCATTCCTTTTCCCCGATGCGCTATCGGAACGGCGGATTGCGCACGTACCGAATACATATCTGGGAAAAGTGCAGGGTCGCGTCTGCGCACCTTGAATGAATTGACGATGCCCGTCGACCCAGCATAGGCAGCGATCAATTCAGAAGCTTGCGACTTGCGTAAAACAGTGCCCTGTTTCGATGCATAACCGCCTGCGATGACGATCAATGGAACATCCAACTCAGATAACTTCAATAAGCGGATGCAGGCAGACTCCTTAAACGCTCCAAGCTCGCACGTTGCGAGTCCAAGCTCGAGCGCGTGGAGTTCGACGTTTTGAGCGATGTGTCCCGCTTCGAGGATGGCGTAGCGCCATCCTCTCGCACCATACTTCTTCGTCGCTCGTTCGTAATCTGCGATGATGACCATATAGATCGGCGCAGCTACACAGGGCGCGTTCGGAACGAACATGTTCTTCACACGTCGCACCGACAGTTCCCGCTGGTCGGTCGTGTGATACGTGTTGCCATGTCGAATGAGCATCACGACTCGGCATGGATACAATCCACCAGCCGACGGAACGCTACGATGTGCACCCCAGCCGCCAAGCGCGGCTCGGTCGAGTGAAGCCGTCTGTTTGTCCGTAAGTTCTTGGTTCGAAAAAGTTCGAATGGAACTTCGTTGAGCGAGAAGCTTCATGAGCGGCGTCGCATCCTCCGGTAGGTCGACATCCTCCCCCTGCATAGATTCCGCGTGCAGCTTTTGCATGTCTTCAGGGGTACGGGGAGCGAGTGGCATGCCGCTCGGGTTTATGGAAATTTCTTCCATGGTCAAGGGCATGTGGCGATTCGACGTGATGAGATGCAGGTCGAACAAGCCTACCAACAGTTCGTTCGCGTCCTGCTCGGACATTGAATAGTCTCTCCGTAGAAGACGATTCATCTCACGCACGGTTCGGAGATGTCCGTGCCGAAGAACGCTCAGAAGACCACCTAGGCTTTCGCCTTCGATGGTGCAGCCGCTGGCAAAGGGTGTATCAACGACGACCGTCTTTGCACGCCTTCGCACGTTTTGTGCAAGAACGATAATTCGTTCGTCGTGATCAAACATCGTTCTACCTCTTTTTGTGAAGGATCGTTTTCGCCACGTGGCGTGGCTAACGAGTCCTTAGCATTGGCAGTCGGGTCGGTCAATATAATATGAGGACACGTTCTAACTTCAATCCCCTAACCTAAGCCCTTTTCTTTGTGTTTGTTGAATGCGGGCTTGCCCCACCGGGATTGACAAACCTCATATTATTTGCTAAGGCTGTTAACACCAAGCCTGCCCGCCTCGCTACGCGAAGCGTTGCTGGCGGGGGTGCCAAATGGTACTCTCTAGATGGATCTTTCTCAACTCAAGCATACCCGTCATTCGACGAGGTAAACCCCAAAGGAGGGGCACGTGGACAACGCGAACAACCGTAACCTGATTCTAGGGGGCGGCTTCGTGGCCGTTCTCGCTCTGTTCCTCATGGGGTGTCCCGGGCCCATGCCCGGAACCGACACCGGCACTCCGCCGGACGACGGGGGCATGCCTCCGGACAGCGATGTTCCCCCGCCCGACTCCGGCATGCCGCCGGACGACGGAGGGATGAACCCCGACGGCGGGATGAGCGACTGCACGGACGAGATGATGCGTGATCGCGTCACCCCGCCGTGCGACCCCGACATTCCGGAGGGCATCGGCCCCGGCACGGGTCCGACCGGGATGGAGGACTTCATCGGTCTGGGTACCGAGTGGTACTCGCCTTCGGGACTGTGCACCACCGATCTCGGTTCGGATCCCATGGGCCGCATCTGGCTGCTCATGTACTGTCCGGAATTCGCATCGTTCGGCGGGCTGTTCTACTACGGTGCCGACGGGCGCTGGTACTACAACCGGCGCAACGGCCACCGACAGGACAGCGCGGAGCTGGAGCTCGACCCGACCCGTTCGGTCGCGACGGGAACGCTCTTCCGTGCGGGAGAGGAGACTCCATACCAGACGGTGACGGCCGCGCGCTGAAGATGAGAATGACTCTCAGAGTCGCTCTCAAACACTCGGCCGGACCTCGCGTCAGCCCACCTACGTCCGGCGCATGCCGGACTTCGGTGGGCAGGCCCACTCACACCGCCGCCCTACCGGCGGAATGCCTCGAAGGCACGATCAAACGATCGTCCCTCGAGGCTCTTTTTTATCCAAAATCCTCCCTTATCCGGCTCTACCCTTTTGTTCCCCTCCTCACTCTGAGGAGGGGTTAGGGGAGGAGGCGCGATTGGGTGGTCTACCTCACAATCTCATCACTCCTTCTCAGTTGCAGCGATCCTGGGTAGACGATCCATGGACGGCTCGACTGAAGTCGCAGGGTTCCAGATCCTGGTAGATTGAGTGAACATTCTCCGCTGGTTTCCGAAATATACCCAGTGACATTATGATTCGCGGGCACTGGACCCGTGGTCCTTTCACTCGCTCTCGTATTAAACCTCACCCTTGAGCTTTGAGTTCCGTTGAACACATTTCCCACATAACACCCTCCGTACGGATGGAGCACGGACAACACGCAGGTCTGGCCCGAAGCACATTCAGAATCCGCACGACACGTGCGTTCAGGCGCACCAGAACACGTGCCCGTATCTTCCAGGTTCCCACCCACGATCGTATTGCGGCATTCGCCGGTACACCAGCCCCAGTTGTCTTGCAGCATCACGCGCGGCGTGAAACGGCAGGCGTTGGACGCGGCATCGAAACATCCGTCCGGGGGCGCGAGTGCGTCGATACACTGGTCACCCGCCGCGCAATCCGCGCTCGTCGTGCACAAACGCTGTGGGTCTCGCGAGCAGCGCGTTGAAACGGTCGGTCCGGGAGGCGTACCGCATGAGATATCCGACAACGGGAAGCTCGGATCATCGCCGAATGCGTCACGATACGCGGTGATACAGTCCGCGTTTCCCGCGGCAACCCTACAGACCGGACGGCTGGGCATAGAGCCGGTGAGGAGGGCGTCAAACGCTCGACCAAAGTAACACTGGCCGGGCGGCACGACGGTCGCGCCGGTTGGAGATGTCGTACAGCTCGGCAAGCTGCGTGCCTCGAGCGCGCCGCACGTATAGACGTGGGCGAAGTCGAAGTAATCCTGCTGACAGGCGTCGGTGGCGTTACCGAACATCGTGCGGATCTGGCAACGGTCTTCCACGCCGCCGACGGTGCAACCCGCGTCGCTGGTACAGGAGCGTTGCGGTGCCGAGGCGCACACGCCGACCTGGACACAGCGACCGGTGGCGGGCGGACAGTCGGACTCGACTTGGCACGTCAGGCCCGGCGCAAGCTCACATTCTTTTTGCACGCCGCAGAACGGTTTGCGGTTTTTGAGACGCGTGTCATCCACGGTTTGCGACTGGCCGTCGCCCCAATCGACGATCACTTGGCGCAACGGCATCTGGTTATGCGCGGCCCATGCGTAAAAGCGGAGCGAGGACTTGTGCTGACCGCCGCCGGCCACGACCGCGCCTTCGGACAAGCCATCGAACGCGACCGTATCGAGCAGCGAGATCGGACATTGGCCCGGGACGGCACAGTCGCGCGTATCCGGAGCGGCGACGCGCGGCGGACGCGGCGTGTAGTACGTGATGTAGGAGAAGTCGGCTGCGCTCACGCTCGGCGAAGTGAATCCGAGAAAGGTGGGCGTGTAGTGACCGAGCGTCACGTCCGTCGGGAGCGGATATGGGCTTGCCGGATCAAGCGAACCATCGGCGACCCGGTTGTCGATCTTGTAGGCAATGAGACCGCAGTATTCGTCGTTCGGATTCGGACAGATATCGAGACGAGGAATGTATCCGCCGGAGTGCGTACAGATGTTGTTGTCGTTGTCCGGGTCAGACGGATCCGGGTTCGCAACCGCGCCGGACGGGAATGTGCATTGCGAAACGGAGTTTCCGGAAGCGTCAGAAACGGGGCGGCAAGAGTCGGCGTATGTAAGACGGGAAGGGTTGGAGGAAAGACACGAGTCCGGACCCGATGTGGCTCCCGTCATGCACAGTTGACCCGCTCGCTCGCCACCGACGCAACGGCCCTGTCGCGCACCCGTGGAACCGGGCTCCGACTCGAATCGAGGGTCCGCGACGCCGCAAACCGCAGGATTTTCCGTATCGTTGAACTCCGCTCCTCGAAAGTGGCAGTCGTTGACGTCGGCGCAAGGGTAAGCGACTCCGTCAATCCGTTGCGGTCTTCCGCCCGACTCCGGCTCCAATGTTAACCCGTATTCATCGAGGATCACCGCCATATTCTCTTCTTGAGCATGATCAATCGAACTGGAGTCGCCAAGCGACCAGGCGCAATAGCTTCCGCCGTATCCGGCCGCCGAATATCCCCTACAGGACGCGAAGATCGTTCCGACAATGTCTTCACCCTCACCGTATCCATCTCGCCCAACCTTCACCGGGCAGTCCTGGCTTCTTGCCGCAGGCGCACGACAGTTGAATCCCGTAAGATAATCGGGGTGGGCTTTGCTGAACAGGGGCTTGAAGCCGCCGCCGCCGTCACCGGTGTACCCCTCGCACACGAACGCTCCGCTATCGGCCGCATCCACGGTATTAATACCGGATTCCGAACCGCTCGCCCATGTGCCACCCGGCTCCTCCGTCCATCCACCCGCCGTATTCACTTCGCACTCCTCGAGGAGTGACACAGGCGTTCGAGGACCCGGGCCATCGTCGCGAAGGAACGTTGCGGCTCTGCAAATCTCGTCGCTCGTGCAAGCGAGGCCGCGAGACACGCCGCGCGTACAGACACTCGTGGAGGATTCGTCCGCTCTTGAAAAGAGGTTTGGATCGCATCTGACGCCGGACAAGTCGCAAGCCTGAGCGTATGTGGTCTGCGTTCCGGATCTTGCCGGATCATCCCCGGGAACGCATCTCGTGCCTTTGAACGGACCTTCAAGACAAGCCGTGTCTCCGACACGAACCGGAAGATAGTGGAATTTGTACACGCGGTAGATACGGGCGAACAGGTTGCTCAAGAAGGCCCATTTCTCGCGCGGCGTCGTGCGATTGCGATAGTAGGTTTGAACGCCGGAAGAAAGGAACGTCGGCGGATCCAGCGGGGAAAAGCCGGTGATTTCGCCGCCGGTCTGGAACAACGCTTCCTTGCCCGCAGGCGCGGTGTTGAGCGCGCTGGAAAACGGCGAATTCACGTCGGAGTACAAGACGCCGATGGAAGGATCGCGATAACCGCCCTGACTCCAGACGCGGTCGGTAAACGCGGCGTCCTGCAACGAGTCCTTGCTACGCACTTCCGCGAGATCGGTACAGGCGGCGGCGGCTCCGACCTGGACGTTAAAGTAGATATAACGATGGTCACCACCCGTGTCTCCACCGCACGCGCTTACCCAGAACCCGACGAATTTCCACGGGCCTTGCACGTTGTCCGAAGACGGAACGGCCGCGGTCGTGTTTGCGACCGGAGACTGGAAGACGGCACGAATGTCGAAATAGGGTTTGCTTGCCTCGCATGAGGGATTAACGCGATGCGGGCTGCGGCGTAAATTCATCAGATCCCGCTCGATAGTGCCGGTTTCACCAAGTAGTCCGATAAACTTGTCCTTGTTTTCGCTCCGATAATCGGTATTCCAGAATTTGAAGTAGCAAGCCCCTTCATCCGGCCCCGCGGAGCCGGTTTCGGCACTGCGGTCGTCCGGGACGCACGGCATTTGAATCGGCTCTTCGGTCGACTCGTTCATGAATACCGTTTCACTCGACCTCGTAATGAACGGATTATATTCGCGATTAAAGCTCTGTCGCCAACCGCTCTCCGCCTGCTGCAAAGACCCCTCGTTGGCATAATCGACCGAAGGTGTGTTATCCACCCACGCCGTCTGGTAGCCGCATGCCAAACGGCCCTTTTGTCCGTTTTGAATCGGAATCGCACGGAAATAGCTCAGGTTGTTGTCCCCAAGCGTCTCGGAAGGGTCGGCCGTGCGTGACGCGCCCATGCTCTGCAGCATCCAGCTCGTATTCACGCGGAAGAAGGTTTCGGTATATCCCTGACCGGCGTCAACCAGACGGATCGCGGTCGGATCCACGAAGCCGTTTTGATCCCATGCCTGACTTTCATCAGCCAATTCACATTGATCAGCGGTTGTATACGTTGTGCCGTAGATACGCGCACCAACCAAAGACGCGCTTCGAAAATCGCAGTTTTCCGGAGCGCAACGGTTGTCCGGAGCGATCCAGTCTTCGTCGTATTCCATCTTAGTCATTTGACCGGCGTAAGACGGCTTTGGTCCGTCTTCCAAATCGAACTGTTTATCGTACGCGCCGTGCCAGTCCAAATCGAGGTCTCCGAATGGAGGCATGGTCGTGATGTCGGGATAATTCAACTTCCGCGTTCGGACCTCTTCGCCGGAAGCCGGGGCTTTTACCGGATCGTTCCCCGAATACCTTCGGATATGTTGCTGCGTCAGGTTGAAGGTGACGGGCTCGCGTTTCGGCGAAACGCAGTAATATTGGCCGGCGGTTTGCGGCGGGAGGTAGCCGGAGGTGGGTTGATAGTGGAACGGATCTTTTTCACCGAAGAGAATCGGATTCGGATTCCAGGTGAGACACGGATTGTTGGAGCGGTCGTCGCCTTGAATGCGCGTTGAGTCGCGTTCGAGACAGGTGCCGAACACGCCGCGGATGATTTCGATCTTGGTGGCCGCGATACAGCGTCCGCCCTGTTCCGGCGGTCCGCACAATTGTTCCTGGTTCGCCGAGGCGACGCCCTCTTGCGCCGTCGCGGAACCGGCAAGCGGCAACACCGCGCTCGGCAAACACGACTGGCCGTTGCGCGGACCGCCAAAGCACACGCCCGGAGGAACGGCGGTCGAAGGTGTGGCAAAGAATTTCGTCAGCGTCGGGATTTCGTAATCCGCGCGCTTGTATGAACAGACGCAGTCTTCGCCGTACTCACAGGTTTTCGCATTCGCAAAGCCGGCGGCTTTTCCGATCGGAACCGGTGGATTTTTGGAGAAGTCCCACTCCGTGACGAATGAGGCGGAGAACGGCGAGTCGGCCTCCGGATTGGCGCGACATTCCGGCGCCGGGAACGCCTTCGCCAACACCGTATCCGCGGTCGGATCTTCCAAGCCGAACGTGCCGACGATGTTTTGGAAGTTGTACGCGTCGGATGCGCGGCGCAGTGGCAAGTAGCAGTTGAAGAACGGTTTCGGATTCGTGGTTCGTGTCGCCGCATCGCGATCCGCATCGCGGTAATACCCGACGATCCCGGTCGTCACGTGCTGACACAATTTCAATCCCGGGTTCGCGAGTCCGAGCGTAGCCGCATCCAGGGCGCTTGCCTCGTTCGGGCCGGGCGTCGCCACCAGCGGGTAGCGGGAAGGCGATCCGGACGGCGTCGCGGACAAGTTCACGGGAATCCTCGCCACGGCCGTCAACCGATAATCGCGCGAGAAACGGTTTTCGTTTTGAGGAACCGTCAGCGCGCCATCGACGCCCACGCGCGAGGTCACGGTGTCCGGAATCTGGAAGCTGTCGGGAACCGAATAGCCGGAGTAATCCTTTGTGCCGAGACCGATGCGGCGGGACGAGTAATTCGTCACGTCGAAGAACTTGCCTTCGGAGAAGATCGGCTCGGCTCCCGGGTTCGTACGATCCACGTAATTCGCGCAGAAGATCTCCCCCGGCGTGTCGGTGGACTTGTCGCACAGGGCCAAATTGGTACACACGTCCTTATACTGATTAGTGGCCGGATCGAACACCGTTTCCGCGCTTTCGCAGCCAAGCCATTGCGAACAATCGCGGTCGGTGTTCACTTTGATGAGGGTGTTCGCGTCGTTCGTCGGTCGCCGGCAGGTCACGTCGTATGTAATCGTTCCGCCGCCGGGTGCAGATCCGCTCGGATACAACGTATCGCAATTATCCGTATCGTCCGTGGCGATTTCACATACGTCACCCTCGAACTCTTCCTCATAGGATGCCGCGATACGTCCTGCGGGCGGACTCGTGATTTTCTTGCCGATGCAACGCGGCGCGCAAAACGGACTGGCTGCATCCGCGACGCAGTCCATCGGCTGCACGGCGCTAAAGTTGTTGGCGCGATAGGCCAAATCCGTCGCCTTTGTGCTGTAGCGCAAGATGGGATCGTTTTGGTTGCGTAACAAGATACATCCTGCCGCCTGATTCACGCTGCCGGCACACGTCGTTTTGTCGAGCTTGCTGTTGTCGACAAAGTAATACGGCTTGCCCGTGCGGAATTGCGGATCGCTCGTATCATTCGGATCGCGGAATTCCGTACACTCCCCGTCCGCCGGATTGCACAATCCAACCCAGTTACGATACGGCTCGTCTCCGCGACGCGGCAGGCCAAAGAAGTTTCCGCTTTGCAGGTTGGCCGGATAACACGGCACGTTTCCGCCTTTGCGGAACCAGCCGCCATACAATCCGTCGCCGAAAAACTCGGCTTCGGGCGGGTCGTAAAACGTGCCCGTCGGGTCGAGGAAATCGGATGCGCTCAAGCGAACGCCTTGTTTGAATTCGCAGACTTGATCGATCGGATCCTTGAAATAATCCTGCGCGCCGAGATAGGAAAACTCCTCGCAGAACTGTTCGGACGGGCGGCAGAGCGCGTCTCCGTATTGCGTGATGTCATCTTTATAATAGAAGGTGTCGAAGGCCGTGACCTCGCTCTTGTCCGCGGAATAACGCGGCTTGCCAAAGGCGCGACACGACATGTTTTCCGACTGGCACAGCTTGGATTGATCGTAAATCAGATACAGCATCCGGTCGGCGGGTCGCGTGACGCTCGTTCCGGGGAAGAAGTCTTCGGGATTCGTCGCGGGCGTCGGAGACGAGATGATGTCTCCGTCGGCATCTCTGATGATTTCCGTTTCGGCGAACGTACGTCGCGCGACCGGAGAAGCGTCGTTTACGTCAAACGTTTGCGCGTCGGACGATTCGGAGTTGCGCGTGTCCACGAAGGCGCGGCAACCGATCGCCTCTTGGCGGCACAGGCGGGTGAAACGCGCCGCGTTTACCCTGTTCCGGAATCGATCCGTGTATTGCGTACACCCGAGCATGGCTTGCGGTTCCGGCACGCCGGAGAACGTTTGATCGCAGCTTGCCGGCGTGTTCCAACTGTCGCGGACGACGTAGGCCGTGTCGCGCACGCGCTCGACGCGGACTTCGTCGATAAAGGCGGCGCCGCCCGACAGCGTCCAGGACAGCGACGACGTGGACGCGCCGGCGTATGCGCCGAACAATCCGAAACCGTAACGCTGCCAGTCGCCGGAGAGATTGGCCGTACCGACGGCGATCGGCGCGGACGCGGGGAGAGCCGCATCACGCAGCTGCAGCGCGATCGTCGCGCCCGGCCCCGTTCCCTTTGCCCAAAACGAAACGCGGAACAAGTCGCCCTGGACGGAGGCGAACGAAACGGACGTGGTCAGATCGGACCCCGCGCCTGACTGGAGCCGCAGGGACTGGTCGCCCACGAGCAACGACTCGGAAGACGGGGCGCCTCCGGTAAATACGCCGATGCCGCCGCGGAAATTCTCGTTCACCGAAAGGAAGGAGCTGCCGGCGCCCGCACCCGCATACGCGCGACATCCCGCAAATGGTGCGTTACAGCTGCGGCTTTCGGTCGGCATCGCGTTATACAAGCATTCACCCGTCGTGTAGCTGAACGTGCCACCCGTCTTCGTACAATCATGCTTGTTCACGCTGCCGGAAAGCCGGAGCGGTCGGCAGGCGTCGCTTGAAAGCACCGTTTGTGTGAAGAAACGATAGAACACACGTCCTTCGCGGTCGTAGAACTGGCGGCAATCCTGATCCAAGCCGGTGCGCCACGACGCATCGTTACACGTCGACGGATCCTTGAACTCGCCGTCGGGGCCTCGACGCGAGACGATTTTGGGACCCGATCCGGCGCCGGTGTCGCTTATCAAGCTCCACGTGCGAAGCTGGAAGCCGGTCGACTCGGAGCCTTCCCAAGTGAAATACGTTTGACTCAAGGTCGAATCCGGCTTTTCACACAGGCGCAAATAGCTGTAGGCCGCGGTTTGCTCGCCGCCTTCGGCCGCCGCCTCAAGATTGGTAAACATCTCGCAACCGACGTCCTGCTGCGTGCATTGCGTGGTGGTGGAAGGAATGAAATACGCCTTGCCGTCGTCAGTCGGGTCGCTGAAATCAATCTCCGGATCTATCACGAGATCAAAACCGGACGATTGTTTGCGGTATTCCGCGTAGCCGACGCATTCCGAAGGACACAAGTCGTTGGCCGACAAGATTGCGGGAACTTCCGGGGCCGATGTGCCGTCGGTGTAGCCTTGGCAGCCCGCATCGACCTGACGGCAGGATTTGGCGAAGTTATTACAGATAGCGAGATCGGTTTCCGCGCCCGTGCATTGAAAATCATCCGACGCGATCTTCATGTACACGACCGGAAGCGCATTGTTTGCGCCGTCAACGAATCCTGTGGCGAATTGCCCGTCTTCAAGCTGAACGGCATCGACGAACGTTCGGTTGCCGGTCAGGCGGATTTCGATGAACCGCGTCGCGTCGGTGGTCACGAACGAGCATTCAAAGCGGCGCCAATCCGTGCCGAACGTTGCGCCGTCCGCCGTGCCGATCGTCGGGTCGCCGGCGGCGAGACACGACGGGCTCTTGAACAACGCGGTCGGACCGGTGTAAGCGCCGGAAATCGGCGTACCGACTCCGCCGGAACCGTCCGCACGGAACTGCGATACGGCGGCGCGTAGCGTCGGCGTATCGCCGGCGTTTTGAATGCGGGCAAACAGGGAAAGCGTCATGACGCGACCAGGAGATGCGGCAACGGGCTGGAAATACGCGATGAGGCTAGACAGGGCGAGCGCCTGCGTACCGTTCATCGCATTCGAGCCGGCAGGAAGCGGCGTCGGCGTGTACGCGTCGGCGGGAACCATCGACCAGCCGCCCAGCCGAACCGGCGCGCCTTCCGTGCGTTCGAACGAAGCGTTGGAAAGCAAGTTCAAGGACGATCCGCCGACCTCCGAGGCAAGGAGGCGCGTGCAACCTTCGTTATTTGCCGCGCACGGAGCCAGCGTCCGATCAAAGTACATCGTGGTCGTCGCCGTGAAGACCCACGACGTGTCCGGACGACGTGTCGTCGCATAGGCGAGACAGCCCACGTTCTCCGCGGAACATTGCCCGTAATCCAACGTATTGCGAAGATAGGAAACCTGCGAACCCGCGCGCGTCGCAAACGTGCGACAGCTGGCGGCCTGTTGCGAACATTCGTCGCCTTTGAAACGATAGACGGTCTTTTCCGCGGCGCAGTATCCGTATCCGCCGATACATTCGCCTTTGTCGTTACGCTTGAGACAGGTTTGAATGTCGCGACACTCTTCCGCGCGCTGACCGAGACGGGACGAAACAAGCTGATCGCCAAAGCCCGTAAGGCGGCATTGCTGTTCAAAGGACGTGAGAACCCATCCCGGATCGATGAGCTTGCACCACGGATGCTCCGCGTCGCGCTCTCCGTTTGGACCGCAGTTGCTGAAGTTGTCGACGACGTCTCGCAAGGTCACGCATCCGTCGGCGCTCGCGCAACGCGCGATGTTCGCGTCCGAGTTTGCCGCAAATTCAAACCCGACGGGCAAAATGCGCATCAAACGCAATTTGCGCGTATTTCCCGTGCAATAAGCTTCCTGATAGCAATTCCGATCTTGGTTTTGACGAACCATCGAATCCGGATATAAGCGCCACTCGCCGTGCATAAGCCCCTGCCCGACCGCTTTTCCGATCGTACAGGTGCCGTTATCGCACGCATTTCCGCGAATCGCCTGGGCCAATTGCTGGTCCATCGCGCAGTTCCAGGTGCCGCGGGCGTCCGGACACGCGATCAGCTCGGACAGAATTTCCACGTTGCTCGTTCGGATCAGGTTCACGTCGCGTAACGAGAGGTTGGCGCGACGCGCGTCTTCGCGGCTGCGTGACGGAATCGCGTCCGGATCCGCGCTCGCGATGCTGGTCTGCTGGTCGAGGTCGCTGAAGTCGAACGCGTCTATGAGTCCTTTTTCCATGATGCGGCCAAGCAGCTGCGAGCCGAGCGTGTTGATAAACATCGAAGCCGTATACACGGCGAGCTGGATCGGTCCCTGCTCCACGGCCGAACTCAAGATCGCGTTGCGGCGCGCGCCTTCATCGCGATTCGGTCCTTCGATCAGCTGCTCTTTCGTTGAAGCGGCGACAAGCGCGGCCGGCGTCTTCACATTCCCCGACACCACATCCGTCACACTCTTGAACGGCCCTTCCTCGCCGCGGTCCTGAATGGCTTTCTTATAATCAAAGGAGACCTTGGCCGCCGTTCGTCCAAAAATCTGTACGGCTCCGCCGATGTCGCTCGCATTCGTATTAAAGGAGGCGTTGATGTTTTGCAGGAGATCCTGGGAGCTTAACGTCGTAAAAAATTGGTCGTAATTGCTTACGATTTGCTGGAAATCACAAGACGGCCTCGGACGCGAAAACGCGCCTCCCGAAGAGGCTTGCGGAAGAAAGTTGCCAAGCGAAAGCTGGATGTTGAGAAGATTTTGCGGATTCGGCGGTTTACACAAATCGAACCCGATGCTGGATTCGAAAAACTCGTCGGAAAGCGAGCCGATGGCCGAGCCAAGCGCGTCCTCTCCCACCTGTTTGAAGTAATCTCCGGGGGATTTGGCCTGCGTGAGGGCGTTCTGACCCTTTCCGCCGGAAGCGATAAACGTAGCCGCGTCATACGCGAGCTGGCCCAAAAACGTTTGCGCGGCGTTGAACAGCGCGACCACGCCCGCGCGCAACAGTTGCGTAAAGATCTCGTCGATGACGCGTCCGATGTCGTCCGGAACGTTCGCGACGACCTCCACGGGAGCCGCCTGCGCCACCGGCGCCGCGATCGGGCCGACGATAAACGCGAAGCATGCCACGACCGTGAGAAGCGCGGTCAGGCATCGGCGGAGAAAAGGGCGTCGACTGGGCATGGGGGTTTAGGGGTTCTCCAAACCTTCGCGGATCTGCAACACTTGAGCGTAGGTCGCCCGATACACCTGTAGGATATCGGCATCGCTCAATCCCGTCAGCTGGCCGGCGGGGATAAGTTGGCTCTCGACCAACAGATCGCGCGCCTGACGCGCCGTCACGACCGAGGGGTCGGGCGCGTCGATGATAAATTGCTGGGCACCGCTTTCCACCGTCCTGATCTGGGTCTGCTGTAATAAATTACTATACGACGAGGAGACGTTGTATATCGGCTGGATGTCCGCGTTCACGAGTCCGCCGCATGTCTGGCCCGTCGGACAGTTGGGATTTGTGCCTTGCGCGATCTCGATCGCATCGGGAATTCCGTCGGAATCCGAGTCGGCGAGATACGGCGACGTTTTGTAGATCGTAATTTCCGCGTAGTCGCTCAAACCGTCGCGGTCGGTGTCTTTTCCCTTCAAGCGCTCGGCCTCGCGCGCGTCGCTCGATGCGGCAAGCGCTTGCAATTTTTCTTGCGCGCTGATCAGCGTCGCCGTCGGGACGCGAAACGGGGAGAGAATGTTGGATCGGAAATACATGGAAGAGAGGAGGAGTACGGCCGTGCCGCACATCCCCAGAACGCCGACCGAGAAACGCGTCTCGGCCGGCCACTCTTTCCAGAGGGCGCGAACACGCTCAAACGGGCCGAATGCCATGGGCGTATCATATCATATATGACATCGCACATTGAACATATGAGATTTGGGCTTGGATAAGGGGAATGTTTGTTGTTCAATGTTCCATGATTCATGTAAAATGCCCTCATGAGATTTTCCTTCACGAAGGAACGCGAACCGATGGCCGATACCCCGTTTTTGGACTGGCCGGAAGGCGAGAGCGAGGGCCAACTTGCGGTCGACGTATTCCGGCGCGACGATTTTCTCGTGATTCGCTCGCCGATGGCCGGCGTGCAGCCGGAGCACATCGACGTGGCCGTGAACGGAGACTTGTTGACGATCCGCGGGATGCGTGAACATGAAGAAGACGTGAATGAAGACGATTGGTTCCATCACGAGTGTTACTGGGGGGCGTTTAGCCGTACGCTCATTCTCCCGATGGACGTGTACGCGGAAAAAGCGGACGCTTCGCTCCGCAACGGCATTCTCGAGATCCGCATCCCCGTACGCGGTACGGAACGTCATATCCCCGTCATGTGATAACATCCGCTTATGGAACAAAACGCCGAATCGGAGAAGAAAATTCGCACGCCGAACCAGGCGAAAGATATTTTTGCTTGGGTCGGTTTAGGGCTGGTGTTTGCCCTCGTCTTTACCGCCGGGCTCTCGGCGGCGGCATTTGGTTTTGAAAAAGCGTTCCAAAATCGCATCTATCCGGGCGTAAGCGTCGGCGGGTTGCGGCTGGACGGCTTCCGCCATGACGAAGCCCGCGATCGATTGCAAACGCATGTGACGCAAACGCTTGAACCCGGTTTCCGGTTTTGGTACGGAGAGGAACGCATCGACGTCCCGGCCGAGTTGATCGGCGTCAACGATCCCGACCTGTCCAGGGATCTCATCCGCTATGACGTCGAACAGGCCGTGAATGAAGCCTATGCCCTCGGTCGAAATGCCGGCGTGACGAGCGACACGTTCACGCGGTTAAGCCTGCTGATCCGGCGCGCGAACCTGCGTTTGGAGCCTCAGGTAAACCGCGCGGTCATCGAGCAATTGTTGCAGGAAGAGATGAGCGAGCGGATGGTGATGGCGGAAGACGCGCGGCTTGAAATCCGGATGGTGTCCGGCACGCAGGAACTCGACGTGCGCGTCACTCCCGAGCGCGAGGGACGGATGGGCCATGTCGCGGCAGCGGTCGATACTTTGCTCGCGCAAGCCGAACAGCTGAACTTTCAACCGATCACGATCCGAACCGCCGTCATTCTTCCGCGCGTGACCGCGAAGGATCTGGAGCCTCTGCGCTCGCGCGTCCCGGCGTTTTTATCTCGCGCGGAGCATACGCTGCTCCTCGACGGAACGCGCTACGGCATCACGACCTCGACGGCGATCGGCTGGGTTTCTGTCAGCTCGACGGCGTCGGGCACGGAACTCTCCCTGGATCCCACGCGGATCACCGACGATCTTTCCGCGATGGTCAAAGGCCGGCTGGTCGAACCGAAGGACGGAAAACTTGCCTTAAATGAAAACGGCACTTTTAAGGAGTTTGTCGCGCCGGAAGAGGGCGTGGTCGTGGACGGCGAGCGAATCGCGCTTGACCTGATGCTCACCTGGGAACGAACCGCGCCGACGTCGAGCCTGCACTTGAAACGCATCACGCCAAAGATCGTCGGCGAAGACGCGGAACGCCTCGGCATCACCGAGCTGCTCGGCGTCGGACGCTCGGATTTTTCCGGTTCGCCCACCAATCGCCGGAAAAATATCGCGCTCGGAAAAGCCAGGATGAACGGCGTCCTGATCGAGCCGGGCGGCATCTTTTCCCAGCTCGACACGCTCGGCGAAATCGACGGCGCGCACGGTTGGCTGCCGGAGCTCGTGATCAAGGGCGATAAAACCGTGCCGGAGTACGGCGGCGGATTGTGCCAAGTCGGCACGACGAGTTTCCGCGCCGCGCTCGCCTCGGGCCTGCCGATCGTGGAACGTCGCAGCCACAGCTACCGCGTGCGGTATTACGAACCGGCCGGAATCGATGCGACCATTTATGATCCATCGCCGGATTTCCGTTTCCAAAATGACACGCCCGGACACATCCTTATTACCTCGCAAATCCGCGGCGATGAATTGCTGTTCCTCATCTGGGGAACGCAAGACGGACGCGCGACGTCGAGCAGTAAACCGATCGTGTATAATATCGTGTCGCCGCCGCCGACGAAATACATCCCGACCACGGATTTGCCGGTGGGCCGGAAACGATGCACCGAATCGGCGCATGCGGGCGCGAGCGCGAGCTTTGACTACCACGTGAGCTATCCGGACGGGACGTATAAAAAAGAAACGTTCAACAGTTATTACCGCCCATGGGGCGCCGTCTGTCTTATTGGCGCGACGCCGGAAGAGGTTTCCGCATCAAATCCATCGCCAAATACGGAAGAAGTTGACTTTCCGGGTCCTTGACAAAACCGCTACTCCATGGTAGAAAAGTAATGAGTGCGTGCGAAAATCGCCATTCGGCGATCTTTTTAACCGCCACCTTCGCCTTAAAAAATGGCTTAACCCAGCGTTCTTGACGCGTAGGATTGAGTTTGTTAAGGTGCGATGACCGACGAGCCCTTTAGCAATCCGCGTCCACGACAAGCATGGAATGTTTCCATAGGGTGCCGCAGGTCTTCGGACTCGCTCTCCCCTAGAGAAACATTTCTTGGATGCGGATTGCTTAAGTGTTTGTCTGCAACAAAAACTCCCGACTTTAAATCGGGAGTTTTTGTTTATTCGTGCGAGAGATGTCGTTCCGCATCGAGGGCGGCCATGCATCCGGTGCCGGCGGCCGTGACGGCTTGGCGATATTTGGCATCCTGCACGTCTCCGCACGCGAACAAGCCGGGGATATTTGTGTGCGTCGAACCCGGAACCGTGACGATGTAGCCCTTCTCATCCAGATCGACGAGACCCTGCACGAGCGTCACGTTCGGCACATGGCCGATCGCCGCAAACACGCCGTCGATTTTCATCTCGCGCGTTTCGCCCGTGTTCGTATCTTTCAATACCACGCCTTCGACCTTGTCTTCGCCGCGAATATCCGCGACTTCCGTATTCCATACGACTTCTATCTTGGGATTCGCCTTCACGCGGTCCTGCATGATCTTGGACGCACGGAACGAGTCGCGACGATGTACGAGATACACTTTTTCGGCGAAACGCGTGAGAAAACTCGACTCTTCCATCGCGCTGTCTCCTCCGCCGACGATGATCACGTTTTTTCCCTTGAAGAAAAAACCGTCGCAGGTCGCACAGGCGGACACGCCGCGGCCGTACAAGCGCTTTTCGTTTTCAAGTCCGAGACGCCGCGCCGTCGCGCCGGTGGACAGGATCACGGTTTTCGCGCGGTAGGTCTGACCGTTTGCGACCAACTCGAAACCGTTCTCCACCTGTTTCAGCGACTCGACCATGGACGAGACGATTTCCGTCCCAAAGCGCTTGGCCTGGTCGCGCATCACTTGCATCAACTCGGGACCTTGAATGCCGTGGACAAAGCCGGGAAAGTTTTCGACTTCCGTGGTCGTCATGAGTTGACCGCCGGGCTCGGCCCCTTCGAACAATACCGGCGCGAGATTCGCTCGCGCGGCGTAAATCGCGGCCGTCCAACCGGCCGGTCCGGAACCGATGATTGCTACATTGCGCATATGACATTTAACATAGAACATTAATTAGACGGGGCTGAATATATTATATTAAATGCTCTATGTTCGATGTTCTATGCCAAATAGACCGCAAGTTTCTCCATCAAAACATCTTTTGATATGCTACCGATGATCTTGTCCGCCACTTCACCGTTCTTGAAGACGAGCATCGTCGGGATGGACATGATCCCGTATTTCATCGACGTGCCCTGGTTTTCATCAACATTCAGCTTGCCGATTTTCATTTTTGACTCGTCGATTTCGCCGGCCGCGGCTTCGATAATCGGTGCCATGGCGCGGCACGGGCCGCACCACTCCGCCCAAAAATCCACGACGACCGGAACGTCGCTTTTCAATACGTCGCTTTCAAAATTCGCATCGGTATAGATGTGGGCCATAGGGAAGTAAACAGTTGACAGTAAACAGTTGACAGTCTTTTAAAGAGCAGAGAACAAAGAGCAGTATTGTTCAAGGATAGTCCGAGGTCGGCACCCTTGCAACTGCTGCTCTTTGCTCTTTGCTTGCTGCTCTTTTCCCTACCGGAACGTCTCCAGTTTGCGCACTTTCAACTCTTCCGTGTACGCGTCGAGACGATCGCCGACATGAAGCTTGATCTTGCCGACATACGACACGCCGCCTTCGGTGCCGCCTGCGAGCTCCTTTACCGGCGACTTGCCGCTTTGCAGGTTGTCGATCACGCCATCGCCGATGATTTCCGGCTCTCCCGTGCCTGTCGAAGCCCGATAGACGCGCGCCTTGGCGCCCTTCACAAGCTTGCCGGTCTTCGTTTTCACGCCGACGACCATGCGGCCGGATTCGGTGCGGAACACCGCGGCGACCTCGGCGGATCCGAGCTCGGTGATGATCGTCTCCTGCGGAAGCAGCTCGTTCAAACGCTTCACGACATCATCGAACAAGTCGTAAATAATTTTGCACTTTTTTACTTCGACGCCTTTTTCACGCGCCGCGACTTCGATCGGCGTCGGGACCATCACGTTAAAACCGTAGACGACGGACGGCTTGGAGTTGGCGGCGCGCTCGACGTCGCTTTCGTTCACGTTTCCGAGTCCTTTTTGGATCACTTCGACGCTGACCAATTCGTGCGTCACTTTTTCCAACATGCCGAGAATCGCTTCGAGCGAGCCGAGCACGTCGGTTTTCAAGATCACGTTCAACGTCCTCTTTTCCGGCATCTCTTCGCCTTCCGCCGGAGCGATCTTGGTGGCAGTGAACGACTCGACCACCTGACGCTTGGTCGTCTTGGCCTTCTTTTGTTCGAGCGTTTTCGGATCTTCCGGCACTTCGAGGATGTCTCCGACCGACGGCGCGAGCTTGAAGCCGAGAATCTTGACCGGCGTCCCCGGCGGCGCGATCAGAAGCGGTTGGCCGTTCCAGTCACGCATCATGCGCACGCGACCGTAGGCCGCGCCGTTCACGCCCAACCAGTCGTTGCGATGCAACGTGCCGTTTTGAACGATGGCGGTCGCGACCGGACCCTCGCCTTTGTCCACATGCGCTTCGATAATCGTTCCGGCGGCGCGCGCGTCCGGGTTGGACATGATGCGCTCCTTCTCGACTTCGGCGACGAGGAGGACAAGATCAAGCAAATCGTCGATGCCAAGACCCGACTTGGCGGAAATCTTTGCCATCGGCACTTTGCCACCCCATTCTTCGACGGTCACGCCCGATTCCGCCAATTGTCCCAATACGCGGTTCGGATCGGCATCCGCCTTGTCCATCTTGTTCAGCGCAACGACGTAAGGGAGCTTGGCCGCGTGGATGATGTTGATCGCTTCTTTCGTCTGCGGTTGTACGCCGTCGTCGGCGGCCACGACGAGAATCGCGACGTCTGCGACCTTCGCGCCGCGCGAACGCATCACCGTGAACGCCTCGTGGCCCGGCGTATCGATAAACGTAATTTTCTTGTCTTTCTTTTCCACCTGATACGCGCCGATGTGTTGCGTAATGCCGCCGGACTCGCCCGCCATCACGTTCGTCGCGCGAATCGCGTCGAGCGTTCTCGTTTTGCCATGATCCACATGACCCATAACGACGACGACCGGCGGTCGCTCTTTGAGCTCGGACGTCCCTTGCAACGTCATGATCTGCTTTAAGCGATCCTCGGATTCGGCCGTCTTTTGCATTTCCTTTTCATCCTCGGACTCCGGCGTCACGGTGAAACCGAGTTCATCCGCGATAATGGACGCGGTCGTGAAGTCGATACGCTCGTTTTGGGAGGCGAGGATGCCCGCCTTCATGAGCTGCTGCATGACGCGTATCACCGGCAATCCCATGCGACCCGCAAAATCGCGTACGGAAATAACGGCGGGAAGCTTGATATCGGTTTTTGGAGCGCCCGGTTCGCGCGCGCCGACGGCGGATTGACGGACCAATTGATCGCGTAAACGCTCGCGGCGGGAATTCTCGAGCCACTTCTTATAGATCTGATCCGCCGTGCGATCGTCCACTTTGATGGCACGCGCGCCGATATCAAAGCCAAGCTCCGGCAATTTTGCGAGAAGCTGCTGCGGAGTGACGCGAAGGCGACGGGCCAGTTCTGTTACATTCATGGGCCGAGTTTAGGCTTGATTGAGCGGAAAGTCAAGGATAGTATGATGAAATGGATGGTCTTCTTCTCATCGACAAGCCCGCGGGCTGGACCTCGCATGACGTCGTGGCCAAGCTGCGCGGTATTTTGAAAATCCGGCAAATCGGCCATGCCGGGACGCTTGATCCCTTCGCCACCGGACTTTTGGTACTTGGGATTGGGAAAGGGACAAAAAGACTCACGTCGCTCGTCGGCGTCGATAAGGAATATGAGGCAACGATCAGGCTTGGGGCGATAAGCGACACGTTTGATGTGGAAGGGATCATCGTTCCCGCACCTCTCCCGACCTCTCCTCCGGAAGGAGAGGAGGTGGAGCGCGCGCTGGATCAATTCCGTGGCGGATACGAGCAGCTCGCCCCTTTGCATTCGGCGAAAAAGATCGGCGGAAAGAAATTATACGAGTTGGCACGGGCCGGGGAAGCCACGGAAGAAATGCGACCGAAGAAACATGTGAACATTTATGCATTGAACATCAAACATTATGCGTGGCCCGATCTCATGATCAATGTTAAATGTTCAAGCGGTACATATATCCGTTCTCTCGCAGATGATATCGGACATGCGCTTGGCGTCGGCGGATATTGTTTGGAATTGCGCCGGACAAAAGTCGGCGACTTTGATGTGCAAGACGCAATCCACATGGAAGGATTGACGAAGGATCAAGTGCTTGGTAGCCTCAAGACGCAATAACAACCCTTTGAACCGACCGGTTGCGCAGGATGAACGTCATCGATTTCCAACGTTTTTAAGCAAAGTTTCGGATGTGACGGAGCGCGAAAACCAAAGAGCGATTCCCTAAACAGACGGCCTGCCGCCGGCGTATTTGTATGAATAACGCCTTGTTTGTCGTCATCGCCCTGATTGCGGGAAGCGCGATCGGGCTCGCCCTCGGATACGCGATTCGTGAACTCATCCATCGCCGCAAAGTCTCCGGAGCGCAAGATAAGATCGTCGAAGCCGAACGCAAAGCCTCGGACATGATGAAGAATGCCGAGAAGCGTGAAGTGGAGGCGCTCGCCAAAGCCAAAGATAAAGCCATCAAGATTCTCGAGGAAGCCCGCTTGGAAGAAAAGCGGGCGCTTGAAGAAGTAAAAAAGCAGCAGCAGGCGCTGCTCGAACGCGAACAAACGGTCAGCTCAAAATTGCTTGATATCGATAAGTCAAAGGACGAGGTCGAGCAATCCAAGAGGAAGGCGGAAGAAGCGCATCGCCATGTCGAGGACATGAAGTTACAGGCGATGGCAAAACTGGAAGAAATCGCAAACCTGGACCGAGACTCCGCGTTGAACCGATTGCTCGCGGAAATCGAGGAGCATCATTCCGAGACGCTCATGGCGCGCCTGCGCAAGCTTGATGATTTGACCGCGGAAGAGATCGACAAAAAAACGAAAAACATCCTTGCGACGGCGATCCAGCGCCAGGCATCCTCGCATGTCTGCGAAACGACGACGACGTATGTCGAGTTGCCGACCGAGGAGATGAAAGGTCGCATCATCGGACGCGAGGGGCGGAACATCAAGGCGATCGAGCTTTTGACGGGATGCGAACTCATTATCGACGACACGCCGAATGTGGTGACGATTTCCGGCTTCTCCCCCATCCGCCGCCAGGTCACGAAGCGCGCGCTCGAGAAGCTGATCGCCGACGGACGCATCCACCCGGGACGCGTCGAAGAGTTTGTCGACGAAGCGAAGCGCGAGCTGATTCAAGACATTCGCAAAGCCGGCGAAGACGCGTTGTACGAACTTGGCATTTCACCGGCGGGCATCGATCCAAAACTCATGACGATTTTGGGACGCCTTAAGTTCCGCACGAGCTACGGTCAAAACGCCTTACTGCATTCCATGGAAGTGTCCCGTCTTTCAACCATGCTCGGCGAAGAGCTTGGCGCGGACATCCACGTGTGCAAGCTCGGCGGCCTGCTCCATGACGTGGGGAAAGCCGTGGACCATGACATGCAAGGATCGCATCCGGAAATCGGCTACAAAATGTTGCAGAAATTCGGCTTTCCGGAAGAGATTTGCTATCAGTCGATCGGCCACCACGAAGACAAACCAAAGACGCTCGAAGCGATTATCGTCAAAGCGGCAGACGCGATTTCCGGCGCACGCCCGGGCGCGCGCAAGGACTCGCTTGAGTTTTACGTGAAACGCCTCACGGACTTGGAAAACGCCGCGAAGAGCTTCCCGGGCGTGGAAAAAGTGTATGCCATCCAAGCCGGACGCGAGCTGCGTATCTTTGTGAATCCGAAAGAAGTGGATGATTATCAGGCCGCAAAACTCGCCCGCAGCATCGCGGATAAGATCGCAAGCGAAATGAAATTCCCGGGTGAAATACGGGTGACCTTGATTCGAGAGCAAAGGGTGATTGAGTACGCGAAGTAGAACTACCTCACCCCAGCCCTCTCTTTCGAAAGGAGAAGGTGTACTGAGCCTCCTCTGGGATTTGGTTATGCCGCGTCGTCCAAGCGACGCACCTCCTTCATGCCTTCTTGTTCTTCCGTCGATAATTCGAGCGCTTTCAAAAGCCCTTCAAAAAGCTGCTCTTCTGAAACCATCTTTATTCTCTTCAAGAGTGGAAGCTTCTTGTCTATCGGTTGTTCCTTGGCGAAAAAAAGCGCCTCATTCATCATATGCATGGCAAAATCCTGATCCTTAGCCATGCGCCAAATCGCCAGATTGATGCGACTGCGCTCACCCAGATCCATCGCCGTGTTCATGAGTCGGTGATCAAATTTTTTCATCAAATCACGAATCGTGTTCATGAAAAGCTGACCTTGCTCCGGGGATATTCCAACCATTTCGGCCCTCTCGGTTTTTTCCTTGCCTGCGACACGATCGGCTTTCAGGCGAGGGCCGGAAGGGCGTTCTTCATCCGAAGGCGGCGTTGAAATGGGCTGTTCTTGTCGTCTAGGCATAGCATTTTTTTATGAGATCACTTTAACATAAAAGCCTATTCTTGACGCTTTCCTTCGAACTTGCCTCAAGAATTTGCACAGTTGAGCCAAATTCGCTATAGTGGTTTCATCATTCATTAGAACTCCTATATCTATGAACAAGGCAGAACTCATCAACCACTTATCCGAGAAGGTCGGCGTCACAAAAAAGCAGGCCGAGGACATGGTCGAGGCGTTCGTGGACGTCGTGACCGGCACCCTGAAATCAGGGGGTGAAGTGAATATCGCCGGTTTCGGCGCGTTCATGGCCAAGACGCGCGCCGCTCGCATGGGCGTGAATCCGCAAAAGCCCACGGAAAAGATCCATATCGGTGCGGTCACGGTTCCAAAGTTTAAAGCGGGCAAAGGCCTTAAAGACGCTTTGAAACACACGGGAGCGGCGGCACCTTCCGCGCAGGCTCCAAGCGCTCCCGAAGCTCCTTCGATGCCTTCCGAGTCACCCTCAATGTAAGCGGTTGAAAAAATCTCCCTTTGGGGAGATTTTTGATACTTGATGATTTGGCATGATATGAAAAAGCCGTCCTTATTAGGGGCGGCAGATGAAGGCGCTGTCACACGACAGGCCCGGATCACAGGTCATGGAGGGATCGCCGTAGCAACAGGATTCCCCGTCGCGACCGCAATGTACGCAGGCGGCGGCTGTACACACCTCGCGTATGCGACAGGCGTTTCCGCAAGTGCCGCAGGAGTAGGGGTCGTTCTGTATGTCCGTGCACAGTCCCGAGCACGACGGAAATCCAGGTGCACACATGCAGAGATCCGGGCTCGTGATGAGGACGTTACCGATGCACGAGATGAGATCGGAGCAGGCGACGGTCATCCCCGCACAATCCATCACGTAGGCGGCCGCGACATCTTCGGGGTTCGAACAGTGGTGAAAGTCGATGTACCCGCCACGCAAACGTTCGAGGCATAGCGTGAGCGGGCAACCGGGATAGCAGAAGCAGTCCGTGTTTCGGCACAAGATCTGTAGATCACAGATGAACGTGTCGAGCGCGTCATCGGGCGCTCCGGAACAATCCTCGTCCACGAGATTCCCGCAGAGCTCCTCGAGTATCCCGCTCCTTGCGGGATTGAGATCGTCGCAGTCGGTACCGCCGCATGCGAGCGAGCGGTCGCCGTCCGCATCCATGTCGGCACCAGTCGAGCAGGGGTCCCAGACATCGGGAGCTCCCGCATCGAACATGATGCCTCCGTCGAGGCTCGTTTCGGCATCGTCTCCGATCTCGGCATCCATGATGGATGCATCGTTACCCGCATCCTCTCCGGGAGGACCGACGTCCCTTCTGACGAGGCCCGCATCGATCCTTGGAGGAGGCGGCGGTGCCGGTGGTCGGGAGTCACACCCGATCAGGATGTCGACGGAACCGATAAGAAGAAAAAGAACGAACACACCTAATTTTTGATACATGCTCCCCCATCCCCGGGCATCAAAACTTGAGAGAAATCCCAAGCGCCCGGACGCTCTAAGCAAACACTAAAATATAGAAAAAGTCAACCCATCATCCCCTGCACCTTCTCCACCACATCTTCTATTTTCACTAGATGAGCCTCGCTTTCGTTGCGCGGTTTCCACTCGATGGAATCTTCTTTCAACGTTTTTTCCGAGATGACGAGACGTAGCGGCAAGCCGATCAAATCCGCATCCGCGAATTTTTCGCCCGGCGAGACGCCTTCGCGGTCGTCCCACAGCACTTCCATGCCCTCGGCCCACAGACCGTCGTAGAGCTCCTTCGCGACGGAATTGATGCGCGACTGAACATCCTCGTCCTTTGAGCGAAGCGCGACGAGATGTACGTGATACGGCGCGACGGCGATCGGCCATACGATCCCCTTGTCGTCATGCGAGGCCTCGACGATCGTGCCGACGAGGCGGGTCGTCCCGATGCCGTAGCATCCCATGACAACCGTCTTGCGCTCGCCGTTCTCGTCGGTGAACGAGACGTCGAACGCGTCGGAGAATTTCGAACCAAGATCGAAAATGTTGCCGACTTCCACGCCGGTGCTGCAAAACAACGGCTCGCCGTTTTCCGGATTCTTATCCCCTTCTTTCAATGTGGCGATCTCGCAGTTTTGCGCGAAGCTCCCGTTTTCGGACGTAAGAATCTTGTCTTCACCGGCGGGCGTGAGTACTTGGAACTCATGCGAAAACTTTTTCGAAAACGGTCCGCCGGATGCTTCCACGACTTTCGCGTTCAATCCGCAGCGCGAAAAAATCGTGAGATACGTCTCAAGCACTTTACGATAGTACGCGTCAAAGTCTTCCGTATCGGCATGAAACGAATACAAATCCTTCATGCCGAATTCGCGGCCGCGTAGCACACCGGACTTAGCGCGCAATTCGTCGCGGAACTTGCTTTGGATTTGATAGACCGCGACCGGAAGATCCTTGTACGAATTGACGAACGATTTGACGAGCGGCGTGACGATCTCCTCATGCGTCGGACCGAGGCCGTATTCTTTGCCGGTTTGCGACGGGACTTTGAACAAGACATCCATCGTGTTCCAGCGAGCGGTCGTATCCCAATTCTCCTTCGGCTGGAGCGCGGACATGAGCACTTCTTGCGCGCCGAGCTTGTCTAGCTCTTCGCGAATGACGTTCTCGACCTTGCGCAGGACGCGCAGGCCCAGCGGGAGCCACGAATACACGCCGGCCATCTCCTGATGGACGAACCCGCCTTGCGACAGGTATTTGGCGTTGACCGAGTCCGCGTCGTGGGGCGCGTTCTTGGTGGTTTTCGTGAAGAGTCGCGATTGGCGCATACGCCGCGTATCGTGCATCGCTCAACTTGAATCGTCAAACGCGAACGATCAAAAAAAACCGAGCGTAGCTCGGTCAAGTCTTCTTCGGCCTCTTTCGAGCGGACCACGCGTCCGGATCTTCCGACGGGTAATGCGGCGGTCGGACGATCGAGAACCCTTGATGCCAGTCGAGCGTTGCGCGTTGGTGCACGTGGCACAGCTGCTCGGTGTCGGGCGGGTCTTCCCGATGAATCGCCCTGGGCTTTTCGAACGCCTTCACGACCTCCTTGAGGCCCGTGTCGTGTCCGGCGACCTCGGACGGAATCTCCTTCTTCTTCGCCGGACTCCGCTTCTTCGCCGGCCGGTTGCGGACCGAGAGGAACCCGCCGCACCACCGGCAACGCGCCGGCGGAGGATCGGACGCTTCGTCCGAAACGCCGCCCGGGGCTGTTCCGTCGATCGCCGAAGCCAGACTGTAGCCCTGTATACCTTGAACGTGCTCACCCTTCATGTCACACCTCCATTCGGGTTATATTCTCTTCTTATACGAAAACTCCCCCTTATTCAAGAGGGAGTTTCGATGGTGCAGCGGCTGGGGTTCGAACCCAGGACCTTGGGCTTAAGAGGCCCCTGCTCTACCAGCTGAGCTACCGCTGCAAAAAGACCGACTAGATAGTCGGTCACGATTGGGCTTCAATATTTCGATACCAGTCGACGAAGAGTCCAATCCCATTCGACAGCGGAACTTGCGGACGCCACGACAGCACCCGTCGAACCTTCGTAATATCAGCGCATGTTCTCGGGAAATCGGAACGGGGCGGCGGCCCGCTCTTTTTGAACACCGCCTTTTTCCCAAGCGCCTTCTCGACGAGCTTTACGACGGTCGACAGGGCATACGGTTGCCCATATGCGAGATTCAAAACCTCGTAGGTATGTGGCGGCAGATCGAGGCATCTGATGAGACCATCGACGATGTCACTCACATAGGTAAAATCGCGAATTGGCTCTGGCTCGTACCAAAGGAGCGGCGTTTCGGCATCGATCGCCGCGGTCATCTTGTAGATAATCTGGTCTGGTCTTCCTCGTGGGCCATACACGCTGAAGAGTCTGGCATTCACCACCGTCATGCCATGAAGATGGTGATAGGCATGTCCGATGAGCTCGTCCGCCTTCTTGAAGGCCGCATAGGGTGCGGTCGGCATATCTGTCGACAGGCTCTCCGAGAATCGTTTCGCATCCGATCTACCATACACCGAAGATGATCCTGCATGCACGAACGACGCGACTCCGAACTCCCGACAGCACTCAAGCACCAGCAGCGTCGCTCTCACCGTCTCGTCGAGATAAAGGAGTGGCTTGGCAACCGACGGCGTCATCCCTCCCCGACCTGCGAGATGGAACACATGCTCGATGTTACGTTCCTTGAAAGCCTTGTGTAAATCGCTACGTCGCCGCACATCGCCATGAATATATGAGAAATGTCGCTTGTTTCGCAGGAGATCGAGATTCGCCTGTTTTCGAGCGGGCGGATAGAACGGGTCGAGATTATCGAATGCGACAACCGAGTGCCCTCGCACGAGCAGCGCCTCGCACAGATGAGACCCGATGAAACCGATGCCTCCGGTTACCAATATATTCATGACACGCCCTCAGTTGTTTGTCTTTGAAAGAACGGTGTGACTCAATCAGATTCCTCATTTCTCGTCAATTAGGTGACATCTAAAAAACTATTTGCTAACGTCATCCTGCCTATGGAGCTTGCCTGGAAACAACTCACGGAGGAACGGCTTCGAACCGGTTATCGCCGGGTGTTGCGTCGTACCTACAAGCTTCCCGATGGGCGAGTTGAAACATTTGATATAAAGGACGAAGGAGAGTCCGTTTGCATTCTTGCGCTTACCGCCGACAATCGAGCTGTCCTTGTGAGACAGTTCCGACCTGGACCTGGAAAAATGGTTCTTGATCTGCCTGGTGGAGCAATCGATTCAGGTGAATCAGCTTTGGAAGCCGCCGCTCGTGAACTACTCGAGGAGACTGGATACACCGGCGACCTTCGAGAAGTCGGCACATGCCTCGAATGTGCCTATTCTACGAAGATCAGACATAATTTCGTGGCCACCAATTGTCAGCGCGTGCAAACGCCAACTCCTGATGGCAACGAGTTCCTCGAGGTTCTTGAGCTGACCATGGACGCGTTCCGCGCTCTCTTAAGATCGGGACAGCTGACGGTGGTTGAAACTGGTTACATGGGCTTGGATCATTTAGGTCTAATCTAGACTAGAGAACATAAATCGCAAAACACACTCCGATGAAGGAGTGTGTTCTTTTGGTGCAGCGGCTGGGGTTCGAACCCAGGACCTTGGGCTTAAGAGGCCCCTGCTCTACCAGCTGAGCTACCGCTGCAAGCGAGGAGAAAGCGCAAGCTTGCTTGCATTTTCTCCGAGTGCCGCAGTGGTATGTGTCTGAAGGACCATACCGCTGCAAGCGAGGAGAAAGCACAAGCTTGCTCATACTCCACAAGCGGTCGCCATCATAACAATTCCATCGTAATTGTCAACGATATTGACAGTTAGCCGAATCTAGTGTGCCCTATGTATGGTTCCACCGAAAGGGGCTCCGCATGGAAGTAGTTTTAATCACGAATACGAGATGCCACATCTGCACCCGTCGCATCACCTATCCTACGCGGGAGGAAGAGAGTAAGGCTCGCCTCTCAAACGAGGGTCCGATCGCCGATCACGTCGAGCATGTGTACGACTGCCGTGCAGAGCGCCCTCGTGGAGAGCGCATCATCATGTACCTGCATGGCAGGTACAGCAAAACGATCGTCCAAACCGCGAGGTTCTGGCTCGAAAGCCGAGATCCCTTTGAAACGTCCGGCCCGGAGGCATGGGTTGCTCGGCATCAAACACCGTGGCCCTTCGACATCCGCTACCTCATGGGCTGCGACGACAACCCCAGAGATTCGCGGTCCGAGCTGAAAACCGGTTTCGAGCCCGGTATCATCCGCATAGGAAAGTCCCTGCGTTGGAAGGCGCGGGACGGATTGTCCGGCATGACCCTCCTTCCTATCGCCCACCTCATCATCGGCTTCACGCCGATGGACTAAGAGGTTGGGCTTTTTCATTTTTTGACATTGCTTGTCACGCACCCCGTTCTCCGTTATCGTCGGTGCGCTCGCTTTCGCGCACTCGTAGCTCAGCTTACTTACAGCACCGTTTTTTGCTCCCGTAATTCAACGGATAGAATGCAAGCCTCCGAAGCTTGAGATCCAAGTTCGAGTCTTGGCGGGAGCAAAAAGCGGTTCTGTGAGAGCGTCCCGATGGACATCGGGGAGGTCACTGGTTCGACTCCAGTCGAGTGCATCACGTAAAAACGACAGCGTTAGGCTGTCGTTTTTACGTGATGCCCTTTGTTTGAAAATGCGCGAGCCTTCTTTATTAACTTTATCAAGAAATCCTAAAAAACTCCAATTACGCAACGCCCCCGCGCCTCAATAAAATTTTCCTTTCCATTCTTCGGATTTCGTGCGCCCCTCAAAATGGTGTATGGAAGAGCCTGGCGAGTACACCTACCCCAAAATCCGCACATCCCTCCTGGAGAAAAACAAACCTTAACGCCGCGTAGGAGCTCATAAGCTCACGCGGCGTTTTTCTTTGGTGGATTTGAGAATGTAATTTCCGGTAAACGAATTATTGTTTCGGCGGGTATGCCAATCTCTTTCTCGTATACAAGATCAATACTGCCAAAAACCGCTTTTCCAAAATCAAAACCTAATTCATTGGATATTTCTTGCACTATTTTTTCATTTATTCCCTCAATCTCTACAAAGGGATTCAGCCCAGGCCATGTATCAATAGTTATTTCCACTCCGTCGCGCACCCATACCTCACGCATATTTTCCTGAAATGCCTTTGCCGGAATATCGCATGCTTCAAAAAAAGAAGCAGCAGTATCAAAGTCATTAACTATAATTTCAGTTTCGTAAGTATCGTTGATACCCGATCCGCGGATTTCTTTAACAGTCATCGTTACTTTATCGGATTCCTGTCGAACGCGGCCCCATTTATTGTGTCCTGGTGCGACACGAGAAAAATCAAAAGTTTTTCTGCGCATCAAATATTCGGGAGTTTTTAACTCAAACCCCACCTTTCTTAGCTTGTCTCGCACGGAATCTTTATCAACCGAGAGAAATGTTGCTTCAATTTCTCTTTTCATAATTACAGTTTAACACGAATCCTATTTTCTGCATACATTTATTTTCATCTCATCCATTTTGTAAAGTTTCCGTTCTCTTTCAGGCGTATGGCAAGCGGGCAAAAAGTGGAGGGGTTGAGGGGAGGAAACTTTTTGCCCGCTCGTCAAAGTTAGTTCCGCCGCCCCGCGCGATTGAGCGCGGAGCCGAGCAGAAACTTTTTTTCCTTTAGGAAAAAAATAGTAGCGCACAAAGCAGAAATTATAAAGAAAGTTTTCTGCGGGCCAGCCACCGTACTCGGCGGCTGGCGGTGGGACGAAGTGATTGGTTTCCGTCAAAAATTTTTGCTAAATAAAATAGGTTCTAACTTGGTACAATAAATACACCATCAAAATCCCCGCCCCGTAAAAGCGCAAGCGCTCACGGGGCGGGGATTTTTGTTAGCCCAACATTTTTTCAATGGCGATACGGAATTCGTCCGATCCGACTTTCGCGTCGGCGATGAGCATCGACGTTTCCTCTTCCGGCAATTCATACGAAAGCTCCGTTGCTTTGAGATCGCGAAGAACGTCGGCGCGCTTTTCCTCGATCGCGTCGCGCAACTCCCCTTCCACGGCCGTCATCATGAGACGGATGCGGTCTCCCGGCTCGAGGCCGGCCTGCTTGCGCAGCGACATCACCTGACGCACGAATTCGCGTCGCAATCCCTTGCGCTTCAACTCCGGCGTAATCTTAGTGTCGAGCTCGACGGTCCACGCGTCGCCCAGATCTGATTTCGCCCCGCCTGCAACGCCTTGCGTAGCATGGCGGGCAGGCTCGACGCGTACCGTTTCGACGTTCAGCTCTTCGGCGAGCAGATGCAGCAAGTCGGTTTGACGCAACAACCGCGCCGCCTCTTCCGCGTCCTTCACGCGAACGATCGCGGCGGCAAGCGCCTGGCGCACCGGCAACTTGGACGCCGAGCGTTGTTCATGACCCTTGGACGCGATCGATCGCACGAGCTGCATGTCCACGAGCAGACGCTCGTCGATCAAACGCGCGTCGGTTTTGGACCACTTCTCGAGATGGACGGACGCAAGCTTGCCGCCGATATCGAGATAGACTTTCTCCGCGATGAACGGCGTAAACGGCGCGAGAAGCTTGGCGGTTTCGAGCAGGATTTCGAGCAACGTGCGTAGCGCGTCTTTGCGATCGAACACGTTTTCCGACTTGATGCGGTCGCGCGAACGGCGCAGCCACCATGTCGAGAGGTCCTCGACGAAGCCGCGCAACGGTCGCGCGGCGCGAGCCAACTCGTACGCGTCCATCGCCTTGGTGACCTCGTCGATCGTCGCGTGGAGGCGCGCAAACATCCAGCGGTCGAGCACGTGGGCGCTGCGCGGCTTTGCGAGACGGATCGACTCGCCCTCGGCATACGTCGCGTAAAACGTTTTGACGTTCCAGAACAGATTCAGGAAACCGCGGACGAGATTCTGCAAATCACGTTCGGAAAAATTCACCGCATCGGCTTCGACCACGGACGATGAAACCAGGTAGAACCGAAGCGCGTCTGCGCCGTGCTTGGTGAGCACGTCCCACGGATCGGAATAATTCTTCAGGCTTTTCGACATCTTGCGACCGTCCTCCGCCAGCAAGAGACCGGTGCAAACCACTTCGCGGAACGCCGGCTTGCCGAACAGCGCCGTCGAAAGGACATGCGCGTTGTAGAACCAGCCGCGCGTTTGATCCTGCCCTTCGGCGACAAAATCCGCCGGAAAGTTGGCATCGAACCATTTCTTGTTCTCGAACGGATAATGCCCGGACGCGTACGGCATCGAGCCGGATTCGAACCAGCAGTCGAACACGTCCGGGATGCGGCGCATCTCCTCGCCCGCCTCGTTCTTGAAAGTAAGTTCGTCGATCCACGGACGATGCAAAGCCATCGGATCTTTCAGATCGATCTTTTTTCCGATCGCTTTTTCCAGCTCGGCGACGGAACCGAACACGCGTACGTCAGACCCGTCGACGTTCGTCCAGACGGGCAGCGGCGCGCCCCAGAAACGCGAGCGCGAAATACACCAGTCCGGCGCGGTCTCGATCCCCTTTCCGAAACGACCTTCCTTGAAACTCGACGGATGCCAGCTGATTTTTTCCGCCGTCTTTCGCATCTTCGGCTTCAATTTTGTGACATCGACGTACCATGCATCTTGCGCCTTGTAGATGAGACGCGTGTTGTTGCGCGCAAAAATCGCGACGGAGTGCGTGACGGTTTCCGAGCGGTAGAGACGGCCGCGATTCTGCAAATCCTCGATGATCGGCGCGTTGGACTCCAAAAAACCCATGCCTGCCACGAGCGGCACGCCGGGCAAATGCTTCCCGTTATCGTCGAGCGTGACGACGACCGGAAGTTTTCGCTCGGTCGAGGCGCGAAAGTCATCTTCGCCGAACGCGGGCGCGGTATGCACGATGCCGGTTCCTTCCTCGGTCGTGACATAGTCCATCGCGATGACCTTGTAAAGCGTCGTACCCGGCCGACGCGTCAGGCGCTCGAACGCGGTCGCATCCAACACAAACGGCGGCTCGTATCCCATCCCGACCAGACCGGAACCGTGCCGCTTCTCGATCACTTCAAAATCCTCTTGATCCTCTTCCAGCGGAAAAAATTCGCGGAGAACCTTGGAGGTGGGTTTTTCTCCAAACCAGAATGTCTCTTTGCGGCCATGTACGCGGACTTTGACGTAGGTCGCGTTCGGATGAACCGCGAGCGCGACGTTGGCGGGCAACGTCCACGGCGTCGTCGTCCAGGCGAGAAAAAACGTGTCGGGCTCTCCGAGCACGGGGAATTTGATAATGACAGACGGATCCTCGGCGTCGACGTACGAGTTTTCCATCGCCACTTCCATGTTGGAAAGCGGCGTGCCGTTGAACGGCGAAAAAAACGAGACGCGCAATCCCTTATACACGAGTTTTTTCTTCCACAGCTCGGCGAACGCCCACCACACCGACTCGACGTAGGAGTGATCCATCGTCATGTAGGCATTGTCGAATTCCACCCAACGGCCGATGCGCTCGACGTAACGTTTCCATTCGTCCGCATACTTGAGCACGGACGCCGCACACGCGCGATTGAACGCATCGACGCCGTATGCTTCGATCGCCGGCTTGCCCGCCAGCTTGAGTTCCTTCTGGATCAATGACTCAACCGGCAGGCCGTGGCAATCCCATCCCCACACGCGCGGGATGCGGCGGCCCTTCATCGTCCAATAGCGCGGCACGACATCCTTGATCGCGCTTTGCAGCAAATGCCCGAAATGCGGCATCCCCGTGGCAAACGGAGGGCCGTCATAAAACGCATACCCTTTGGAACGCGGTCGCTCCTCGATGGAACGTCGGAAAATATCGTGCTTCTTCCAATACGAGGCGATTTCTTCCTCCATTGCGGGAAGGAGGGGCGGGCCGGTTTCCGGCTTTGGGGTTTCTGACATATACTACGGGGGAAACGCGACCAGCATGCGATGAATTTCCCGTCAGGTCAAGCGAATGTTTTATGCCCAAAACCACCTCCCTCTACCTTGGCGCAGACCACGCGGGTTTCACATTAAAGGAAATCTTGAAATCGCGTCTCACGAAGCAAAAATCGAACGTCGTCGTCGATGTCAGTCCCGACCTGATCGAGGGCGACGATTATCCGCTGACCGCACAAAAGGTCGCGTCGGCGATCCGACACGATCCGGACGCGATCGGGATTCTCGTCTGCGGCACGGGTCACGGCATGGACGTGGCCGCCAATCGTTTTCGCGGCGTGCGTGCCATCGTGGCGCGAACGGAAAAGGACGCGAAACTTGCACGCGAACATAACCATGCAAACGTCCTCGTGCTCGGCGGTCGGGTGACGAAACCCGCGTTGGCGAAGAAAATCGTTACCGTTTTTTTGAAAACAAAACCTTCCAAAGCCGAGCGTCATGCGCGACGCGTGAAACAGCTGGATGCGATCTACGATCGAAGAGAAGTTAGAAGTTAGAATTTAGAAGTTAGCCTCCCGCTTCCGCCCCTACATTCATTCTAACTTCTAAATTCTAACTTCCACCCCCCACCCCCACCCATGCCCGAACTCATTCCCGCTTTGCTCGTACAGGACGCGGCCGAATTCCGGACGCGTCTCGATTTTGTGGAAGGAGTCGCCCGTTGCGTGCAACTCGATTGCATGGACGGGCATTTCGTCTCGAGCCGGACATGGTATGAGGCGGGAGCCGTCGACACGTCTCTCGAAATAGAGTTGCATCTGATGGTATCGGATCCGCTCGCCGTCATCCGCGCATGGAAACGCATCCCGCAAGTGGTGCGTGCGTTCTGGCATCTCGAAGCACCGATCGACCATCAAAAAATTATTGATGAATGTCGAACGCTCGGATGGGAATGCGGGCTCGCGATCTCGCCGGACACATCCGCGGAACGACTGGCTCCGTATGCGGAAATCACGGACGCGGTGCTCGTGTTGGGCGTCACTCCCGGCTGGAGCGGCCAAAAACTCATTCCGTCTACGCTTGAAAAGGTAAAACAGATCAAAGAACGCTGGCCCGCTTTGGTCGTGGGTTTTGACGGAGGCGTCACGCGCGGCACGATCCCCGATCTTCTCGCGGCCGGCGTGGACCGCGTCTGCGCCGCCTCCGCGATTTTCCTCGACGCACATCCGAGAGCGGCGGCCGAAAGCCTGAAGCGACTGATAGAGGGTCCGTAGCCCGCGACCCGTAACCCGAACCCTTGAAACTTGAAGCGTGAAACAAGGCTGCAGAAACGTGGTATAATAGGAACATATGCGACGCGCTCTTCTTTTTTCTGCGTTTGCGGTTTTGGCTTTGCTGCCCAGTTCCGCCGACGCCTCGACATTTCAGGCGGGAGATCTCATCAAAGGCTCGGCCCCATCGGTGTACTACTACAACGCCGACGAGAAACGGTACGTTTTTCCGGACGAAAAAACGTACTTCACGTGGTATTCCGGGTTTGATTCCGTCAAAACCGTTACCGACGCGGAGCTCGCGGCCGTGGCGATCGGAGGGAATGTGACGTACAGACCGGGCACGCGCATGATCAAAGTCGAAAGCGATCCCCGCGTATATGCGGTTGCGCACGGAAGCATTCTGCGTTGGGTGGAGACCGAGGCCGTAGCCCGCGAGCTCTACGGCGATGCGTGGAATAAAATGATTGATGATTTGTCCGCCGCGTTTTTCGTGAACTATAACATCGGCGCGTCCGTGAGTTCTTCGACGCAATTCAATCGACTGACCGAGCAAGCGCTCGCACCCACGATTTACGCGAATATACTCGTCGCCATGCCGACACCAACGCCTACACCGACACCGACCAGCACAACGCCGATCCGCGGAGGAACGCTCACGCACGTTCCAGAAAATATCTCTCCCGGACAGGAGTTCACTCTCATGGCCGCCGCGAATCCTTCAACCGCGATCTGGTACGTCAATATTTGGTTCGAGGGCGTGCACATGCGCCTCTGCGAATACAGCCCATGCGGCGCCACCCTGAACTTCCCAAGCGGAAAAACGAGCGTCGTCGGCGTGGCGGAATTCGTATGGGGCGACGGGGTACGCGCGTTCACCACGTCCACCATCGAGGCCGCGTCCGGATCGAGCGGTGTCACCGTCACCATGCGCCCGGAAATTAAACCGAACTCGTTACATGAAATCATCGCGGACGTCGATTCCAGTTTCGTCGCGAAAACCATCGACATTTACATCGACGGAAACAGCGTGCGCGGCTGCAACGATGTCCAACGATGTCGCTATCTCGGAACCGAAAGCTCGCTCGTCGGAACGACGCATGAAGTCTATGTCATCGCGAAAGACGCAAACGGTTTTACGCGCCGATCCGCCACGTATACGTACGCCGTCGTGCAGAATCCTCGACCGACGCTCACGGTCAGCGTTGGGAAAACGGTGATGCTGCCGGGAGAAACCGTCGACGTGTCCGTCCAGTCGTACGACGACGACGGCATCGTCTATACGGACATCACCACGAGCGATGGAACGTTCTCCAAACGCTGTGAAACCAACTCCTGTACGGCGACCGTCACGCGTCCGACCGGCGGGAGCTTCTCCTTCATCGGCACCGCCGCCGACCCGAACGGAGCGGTCGGGACGGCGAGCTCAAGCGTGATCGTCGTGCAATAAGTTGACCTCGTTCGAAAAAAGCCTCATCCTAGGAGGTGCTTAAATTATTTACTCAACACACACATCCTCTCTTTATGAAGCGTCTCTTACAACGCGCCTTGGCCGCGGCCGGATCGGTCGCCATGCTTGCGACGCCGTTTGCCACCTCGGCTCAAACCCTGTCCGTCAGCTTCGCTCCCGGCGAGCTGATCAAAGGCTCCATGGACACCGTGTATTACTTCGCGTCCGACGGTAAGCGCTACGTCTTCCCGAACTCGAAGACCTATTTCACCTGGTACGCCGACTTCTCCACCGTGAAGCAAATCGCGGACAATCACTTGTCCACCGTCCCGCTGGGCGGCAACGTCACCTATCGTCCGGGACGCAAGATGGTAAAGATCGACACGGATCCTCGCACCTACGCGATTGACCGCGGTGGCGTACTGCGCCATGTGGCCAGCGAGCAGATGGCCCAGACCCTCTACGGCATCGCCTGGCAAAACCAAATCGATGACATCCCGGATGGGTTCTTCGTCAACTATCGTATCGGCACGCCGATTGAAGTGGCGACGGATTACCAGGCCGCAAACGTCATGACGCTCACCACCACCATCGCTCAAGACAAGAGTCTTGAAGAGGAAGGCGTGATCACGATCTCCATCGGAGCGCCCGGCAACGGCTTCGTTCCGGCGACGATCACCGTCAAGCGCGGCACGCGCGTGACGTGGACCAACCGCGACAACGCGGTTCACAACGTAAGCGGACAGGGTTGGAACTCGGGTGACCTCGACTATCAAGAGTCGTTCACCAAGATCTACGACACGGTCGGTTCGTTCGACTACAGCTGCTCGATCCACCCTGTCATGCAGGGCACGATCAACGTGGTCAATTGATCACGTAGCACGTAACAAAGGGGCTCTTAAAGGGCCCCTTTTTTGATTCTTCCCGCAGCCTCTATGCTACGTGTTACGTGCTACATGCTACGTGCTATCATGATACCCATATGCCCACTCCCTCTTCGTCATTCCGTCCTCTGAAAGTATTAGGCTTGGCCGTTGTTCTTCTCTCGATCCTGCTCTTGTTTGCGGTTCTCTCGTTGATCTGGCAAAGCGCGACACGCATGGAATGGCGTGCGTCGCCCGTCATGCAGGCGTTGCGCGGCGAAGAATCCGCCATGATGTCGGGTGACGCATACGACAAGAGCTATGAGATGATGAGACCCGACATCGCGCCCATGCCGCCGATCATGCCCGGCGACGGCGCGACGCCGGAAGATCGCGCGCGCGTCGGCGAACGCGTGATTCGCAACGGGTCGCTTTCCATCCGCGTGGACGACGCCGAGAAACGGCTGGACGAGGCGCGGGCCATCGCGGTGGCGGAGAACGGATTCGTCGCGAGCGCGAACGTCGTGAACCGCGAGGGCGTGCGCACGGCGCAAGCCACCCTGCGCGTGCCGCAAGACGCGTTCGAGCGGACGCTTGCGCGACTCAAGGAACTCGCGTCGACCGTGTTCAACGAGTCGACAAATACGGAAGACGTCACGGCGCAATTCGTCGATCTGGAAGCGCGCCTGAACGCGGCGAAAGCCGAAGAGGCGCAATATCTCCGCATTCTCGCCGACGCGGATACGATCGAGGAGACGCTGCAGGTCACCGCGCGCCTCGGCGACGTACGCGCGCGCATCGAGTCGATGGAGGGCCGACTCCGACTCCTGCGCGATCAAACCGAATACTCCACGATTTACGTGTCCATGACGGAAGAGGCGCGCGTGCAGGTCCCGACGCCGGTGTGGCGGCCGGGTGAAACGTTCCGTGAATCCCTGCGCGATCTCGTCATTTCGCTCCAAGGCTTTGCGGACGGACTCATCGCCTTTGGCGTGTTCCTCATCGGTCTCTTCCTGCCGCTCATGCTCGGTATCGCGCTCGTCGTTTGGATCGTGCGAACCGTCTGGAAAAAACTCCGTTCGAACAAGTAGCGTTCGTCTGTTAAACTGTCTTTATATGGTTGCGCATATTCACGACACAGAAGTTAAAAAATTGGAATTGATCGCAAACAAACTCCGTCAACACGTCATAGAAATGGTGGCCCACGCGGGATCGGGTCACCAGGGAGGGCCGCTTGGCATGGCCGATGTCTTTACGGTGCTCTATTTCCACGTGATGCATCACAAGCCTAAGGATCCGGCCTGGGAGGATCGTGACCGGCTCATCTTGTCGAACGGGCATATTTGCCCGATTCGATACGCCGCCATGGCCGAAGCGGGGTATTTTCCGAAAAAAGAATTACTGACGCTTCGCGAACTCGGCACGAGACTGCAAGGCCATCCGGAACGCAAGAGATTGCCGGGATCGGAAACGACTTCGGGACCGCTGGGCTCCGGACTTGCGCAAGCCGCCGGGCTTGCCTATGCCGCCAAGATGGATGACAAAACGTTTCACGTCTTTTGCTGCACGTCCGACGGCGAGCATGAAGCGGGCTTGCACTGGGAAGCGATGATGTTTGCCGGAAAATATCGACTCGACAATCTCATCAACATTATCGATCGCAACAACATCCAGATCGACGGCGACACGGAAGACATCATGCCGCTTGAACCGTTGAAAGATAAATACGAGGCGTTCAACTGGCATGTGATCGAATGCAACGGAAACGATATTCCGGACGTGATTCGCGCGATCGAGGACGCCAAGGTCAGGCGTCAGCGTCCGGTGGCGATCATCGCCCACACCGTGCCGGGTCGCGGCGTCTCCTACATGGAAAATAACTATCTCTGGCACAGCCAGCCGTTCAAGAACGGCGAGGAGAAACAAGCGCTGGAGGAGTTGAGGGAAATCGAAAAACGGCTAAAAGCCGATCACGCAAAAGCCGTATGATCAGAACAGACGCCCATCTTGTCGAGGACATTTTTTCACCCGACTTGCCGCAAAAACCCACGCGAGACGGATACGGCATGGGCGTGGTTGAGGCGGCGGCAAAGAATACCAACATCGTCGTCATGTGCGCGGACCTGACGGAATCGACGCGAAGTCTTGAGTTCAAAAAGCTCTATCCGGAACGTTTTATCCAGATGGGCGTACACGAGCAACTGTTGACGGCGGGCGCGGCCGGCATGGCGTTGGGCGGCAAAATTCCGTATATCACTTCCTATGCCATGTTCTGCCCCGGTCGTTCATGGGAGCAGGTGCGCACGAATATCTGCCTGAACGACGTCAACGTAAAAATCATCGGGAGTCATGCCGGCGTCTCCGTCGGTCCGGACGGCGCGACGCATCAAGCCATCGAGGACATCGCGATCACTCGTTGCATCCCGAACATGACGGTCATCGCGCCATGCGACTTGCACGAAGCGAAAAAAGCGACGATGGCGATCGCGAAGTGGAAAGGCCCGTGCTACGTGCGATACGCCAGGGAAAAGACGCGCGTCTTTACGACGGATCGGACGCCGTTTGAAATCGGTAAGGCCGTCACGTTGCGCGACGGGAAAGATGTGGCAATCATCGGCTGCGGGCCATTGCTCTGGAACGCGCTCAAGGCCGCGGATGAGCTCGCGAAGCAGAACATCGAATGCACGGTGATCAACTCGCACACGATTAAACCCTTGGACGAAAAAACAATTATCGAAGCGGCCAAGCGTTGCAAGGCGGTCGTGACGGTCGAAGAACATCAAGTCGCCGGAGGATTCGGGAGCGCCGTCGCGGAATGCCTTGCAAAGAGTTGCCCCGTTCCCATGGAATTCATCGGCGTCCACGATCGCTTTGGCGAATCCGGAGACCCGGCGGAATTGATCGAGCATTTCGGCATGGGCGTCAAACACATCAAAGCGGCGGTGAAGAAGGTGATGAAAAGAAAATGATACTCTCCCCTTGCCAATGACGGTAAACCTTGCTAAGGTATCGCCCGCCAGACGATGTCATCGTCCCCCCGGGACGAGTATTCGTCAAGGCAAAAGAGCGCCTGGACGCGTGGTGTAGCCCGGTTAACACGTCTCCCTGTCACGGAGAAGATCGAGGGTTCGAATCCCTTCGCGTCCGCCATGACAACTTAGTATCGGATGACTCACCCGCCTCGGTGTGCGAGGAATCCGTTCGATGAGTTGTGACCAACAAAACGACCCGAAAGGGTCGTTTTGTGATAGCGTTGATGAGACCCGTGATCAATAATGACTTTATGAAATTATTAGCCATTCTAATTGTCGCTCTGTTAGCCGGTAATGTTATTTACCTGATCCGTTCTTCATGGCGAAAAAGACAAGGTCTGGATCAATGGCCGAATCCAAGTGGCCGATATTATGATGAATGGATGTCTCTGAAAGATCTGGAAGAAGATTACTACCCCTGGTTAGCTCGTAAAATGGGAAATCGTGAACCATGGAAAACCTGGGCCGAGCAGGCAGAAAAATAAAAAATTCATGTTATTTATGAATAAGACTCATGATTCATACAAGCTGACCGAGTTTAATCTAAAAGGACATATTAATCTCGATGCCAAATGTGGCCTGATAAAAATTCTACGTACTGAGGATGGTTTGCTCGTTTTAGTTGTCGATTCGGCCTTCGGCATGATCGATCAGGATAACCCAAGCCCATCTCACCACGGCAATGTGGATGCCTTGTTAGGGTTTGTGTTAGACATTGGAGTTAGAAGAGAAAAAAGGTTGACGGTTAATGATGGATTCTACCTTGGCCTGCCACTCATAGAGTCCCAATCAACGAAAGTTGTTGAGCAGGCCCATTATGATAGCTCGTTAATGGAAAAGATCGACACATCTATTCAGAATTACTATCAGTCTGGTGATCCTACGAAAGAAGCGGCCGCAGTCAAAGTAGCTCATCTACTTGAAACATATAACGACGCTAGGTTGCTTTACCCAAACTTTTTTAGTGATAGCTACCTGAGCATGATGCGAATTTTAGACGCTTTGTTTCAAGTTCATGGTGCTTACGAGTTTGCAATAAAGGCCGCGCAAGTCTCACATGATTTCAACCTTGTTCTATATGGAAAGATTGCAGCGATACCGACCTATGCGTCTCGTCTAACAAATGCTGAGAATGTTTTTAATGACTGTATGGCGAAGGCAAAAAGCGACAAGAATCAGACGTACATTTTGCAGATGCAGAACCTAGATCAAAACGATCGGTTGGTCTTTTCATGTTTGGAGTGAAAAGATTTCAGGAACAGTATTTTACTCTTATACCGACATTTCACTTTTTGAAATGTCTCACGCGGTTGTCGCTAACGGATTCGATTCTAGCGATGAAGTAGGAGCGTGCTCTAGATGCCTCACTAGACCCCAGACTAGTCCTGACTCACTTGCCTGGAATCTGTCCGAGTCTCGACCTCCGAAATAGCCCTTAACACACCATAGGTTCTGGGTACCTAACTCGACTGGCCCGCCATGCAAAAGCCGTCGAACTAAGCTCGACGGCTTTTGCTTTAGGAATATGTTCCCACCGCCTCATGAATATGTTGAAACCCATCTTTCTTGAGAAGTTCTACCAAGTCGCGGTTGATCTCACCGATAAGTTGAGGACCTTCATAAATCATGCCGGTGATTAACTGCACCAGAGAGGCTCCGCGCTTAATTTTTTCATAGGCGTCTTGAGCGGTAAAAATCCCGCCCACCCCGATGATTGCATAGCGATTTCCCGCCCTTTTATATAGATGCGAGATAAGGGCGTTTGACAGATCCCCTGTTGGTCTTCCACTAATCCCTCCTTTCCCAACGGTTTCAAGTTCATGCTTGTCAATAAGAGAACTCGTTCGATCTTTGGTAAGATTCGTGAGAATAAATCCGTGAATACGATGGCGATCAGCGACCGCTACAAGAGCATCCAGCTCATCGAAGGAGATATCGGCAGCTATTTTCAAGAAGATCGGTTTCTTGGTAGGGATTGGGTCAAGCGCCGAGAGAAGGTCCTCGAGCCTCTTGGGATCTGCAAACGGTTCGCCTCCATAAGCATTCGGACAACTGATGTTGATCGTGAAATAGTCGCCGATAGCCGTAAATGCTTGAAAGGCCTTCATGTAATCCGCGACCGCCGCTTCAAGCGAAATGATTGTCGCGTTGTTTGTCTTCGCGATACTCGTTCCGATGGGAATCGTAAACGTTTTTTGCCGGAGCCGCGCCACGATTGCCTGGCTTCCGTCGTTCTTGAGTCCGTAATAGACAACCAAGCCTTTGGTTTTTGGTAAACGCCATAAACGTGGCTTCGGATTGCCTTGGCACGGCTCTCCCGTGATCGAACCGACTTCTTCGAAGCCAAAGCCTACGGACGGAATGATATCCGTCAATTCCGCATTTTTATCAAATCCGGCAGACAACCCGACCGGGTTCCGGAAACTAATCCCACAGACAGTCGATCGTAATGACGGATGTTCGTAGGCAAATAATGCCCGTAGCAGTCGACGGCTCACCGCGTATCGTCCAAATTTTCGTCCGAAGGAACACATCGCGTCATGCACGGATTCGGGATCATGGCGAAAAAACAGGGGTTTCGCAAGATGATGATAGACGAAGCGCTGAAGTCGGGTGGCAAACATATACCCCCATTATCCGAACACCAAGACCTTATCTGATTCCTCAATCATTTTTACCAGGGCACTCATGGTGGTAGTCGGACAAACTTTGCTTTCTGATTTTGAGCGGATTTTGAGACATGTTAGACAAGCAAGGAGCACGCCGTTAAGAGATTTGAATTCTTGGAGCTTATTGGAAATATCGAACTGCGCCGTGTCTGCGATGTCCTCGATCTCGACGCCTTCGTTAAAAAAAACGATCTGCACCGAGTGGTCGGCCTTAAGAGAAACGACGCCGAGCCGAAGCGTGTTCCAAACATGCTCCGGATTGTTGGATTGTAAGATGATGCCAAGTTTCATAGTTATCGAGAGCGAAACCACTCTTTTGTGTTTTTAGGCCACCCGAGCACGAGGAGCAATGCCAATGGTGCGCCCCAGTTGGCCCAACGCTCGATGAAATCCCAAATCGGTTCGCCGACGAATGGACGGACGAGCGCGGTCCAAAATCCCCAAATTGCCGCCCACAGGACAACGGCGCGAATCGGTCGCACTAAGACGATCAATGCAACGAGTAAATCCAGCAGTCCAATGAGCGTAAGGAGTGTCGCCGCCGTACCTATTCCTGCGCCTGTAAGCTGATGAATCCAGCCAATCCAGGCTTGTTTGCCTTGAAGCGCGAAAACACCGTGGCCGATAAATTCCCCGGCAACCGCTACTCGTAAGACCCATTCGATTATTTTAGGGTTGTTCATACGATGATTTTATCAATTCTTCCATCGAAACACCAGACTGACTTGTGGGTGCTGACGAAAATGAGACCCCTGTCTCAATCCCATAAAAGTGTCTCATTTGTCTCATTTTGAAAATCCGACCCCGACCCACTTACCTTAAAATCGCTTTCGGTCAAACCCTCAAAGAAGCTCTCAACACACCGCACTGGTGGGGTACCTAACCCACCGACACCGCCATAAAAAACACTCCCTCATTTCGGGAGTATTTTTTTAAATTCGTTTTAGCTCGACGAGTTGCACCATCCCCGAGTCGCCTAACGCGTCACCCGCGACCATCACGACTTCATCTCCGTCCGCGAGGAGTTTCCGACGTTTGAGTTCGCTCATCCCCTTCTCCAACAATTCCGGTACGGTTTTGGTGTCGGGAAGATGGAGTGGCCGGATGCCCCATGTGAGATTGAGACGATATGCGACCTGCTCGGAAGGCGTCACGAGATACATCGGCACTTCGGGGCGATAGCGCGAAACGAGACGGGCGGCCGCGCCGTCCGTCGAGGCGATGATGATCGCCTTCGTATCCGTCATTCTGGCGAGAATGCTCGCGACGTTGGTCATCGCCACGTCCGGCGACTCCTTGAGGCGCGTCTGGATCGGCACGTCGTCATACGAGCTCTGTTCGGTTTCCGCGATCGTGGCCGCCATCGTTTTTACGGCTTCGACGGGATGCGAGCCGCTCGCCGTCTCGCCGGAGAGCATGGTCGCATCCGCGTGATCGATCACCGCGTTCGCGATATCGGAGACCTCGGCGCGCGTGGGGCGCGGATTACGGATCATGGAATCGAGCATTTGCGTCGCGACAATGACCGGTTTACCGGCGGCGAGGCATTTCTTGATCAAATCCTTCTGGATCACCGGGACTTTTTCCGCCGGCAACTCGATGCCGAGGTCGCCGCGCGCGATCATGATGCCGTCGACTTCCGCGATGATCTCATCCATGCGCTCGACCGCCTGCGGTTTTTCGATTTTCGCGATGATACCGATCGGCAATTCGCGCGGCTTGGCAAGTTTTTTTTCCTCCGCCTCGATCAAAGCGCGAAGACTCCGGATATCCTCGGCGGATCGGACAAACGAAAGCGCGATCCAATCCACGCCCTGCGCCACGCCGAATATGAGGTCTTCTTTGTCTTTATCCGTAATGGCGGAGATCTTCGTCTCGGTTTCCGGAAGGTTGAGACCCTTGTGCGACGTAAGCTTGCCGCCCGTCACGACCTCGCATATCACATCCCGACCTTTAACGGACTTCACCGTCACTTCGAGCAACCCGTCGTTGAGCAACAAACGCTGACCCGGTTTCACGTCTTCGTGCAAATTCGGATACGTCACGGGAATCGTCTTAGGAATATCCCCCGTATCTGACGTGAATACGACCGTTTTTCCGGCGACAAGCTCGATCCCCTCTTTCGGTAACTCCCCGACGCGAATCTTGGGTCCCTGCAAATCCTGCAAGATGGAAAGCGGCTCGCCGGTCAGCTCGCGCACCTGACGGATGCGACGGATGAGCTCGGCGTGGTTTTCATGCGTGCCGTGCGAAAAGTTGAGCCGACAGACGTTCATCCCCGCCTCGGTCAACGCGGCGAGCGTCTCGACCTCCTCGCTGACCGGCCCGATGGTACAGACGATCTTGGTGCGTTTAGGCATAACTTAGAACTTAGAACTTAGAACCCGGAACTCGGGGATGGATCGCTTCATAGTTTTTGGTTATGAGTTATAAGTTATGAGTTAAAAATCATTCGCTCGGCCGCTCTTCGAGAATAAGCGGGATCTGCATTTCGCTTCCATCGCGCCACACCTTGAGCGTGACGGTCTCGCCGGGTAACAAACGAGCCACGATGGCGGTCAACGAGCGATTGACGCCGATCCGTTCGCCGTCGATCTCAAGAATGAGATCCCGCTCGCGTAATCCGGCTTTCTCCGCCGGAGAATCCGGCATCACGCCCGGGTCGTTTGGGCCGCCGAGCACGAGCGCGCCGTAATCGTTGGGGAGTTCCTCGCTTTCCGCGATTTCCTCGTCAACGGGAACGTAGCGTACGCCGATCCACGGACGGACGATGCGACCGTAGGCACGCACGCTTTCGACCGCACGGAACAAGGCGTTAGACGGAAGGGCGAATCCAAGCGACTGCGCGCCGTCCGTGATCGCCGTATTCATCCCGACGACTTTTCCGTCGAGGGTAAGAAGCGGACCGCCGGAATTCCCCGGATTGATCGCGGCGTCGGTCTGAATCGCTTCTTCGATGAGCTCTTCGCGCCCGAACTCGCCGGCGACAAGATTGCGATTCAAGCCGGAGACAATTCCCTTTGTCACGCTATTCTGAAACTCCGCCAACGCGTTTCCGATCGCGATCACGGTTTGTCCGGGCTTTAACGCGTCGCTGTCGCCAAGTTCAAGCGCCGGGAACGGTTGTCCGTCCCTATCGGTAGAGGCTTCGACCTTGAGCACGCCCAAGTCCATCGCCGGATCCAACGCAAGGACGGTTGCGGAATATTCCTCGCCTACTTGCGTGATCACGATGTATTCGGCGTCGGGATCGGAAATAACATGTCGGTTGGTGACCACGAGTCCGTCTTCGGAGATGAAAAAGCCCGTGCCGCCCCCGATGCTGATCGGACCGATGGGAAATCCGCTTCGGAACGTCGGCGCCTCTTCCGTTTTTTGGACGATATCAATGGACACGACGGACGGGAGCACGCGCTCGACTACGGCCACGACGTTTTGGTCCGCGCGGTCCACAGAGCCCTCTTGGCCGACCGCGTCTTTCACGGACTCGGTTGCCGTCCGACCGCTCACGTCAAACAACATCGCGGGAACCAAAACTCCGGCCGCTCCGCCTGCCGCGCCGCCCAACACGGCCGAAAGCGCGATCATTCCGATGAATTGAGACGGTGAAACCCGCATGCCAGCAGTATATCACGACACGGCTAGACCACCCCCTGCCCCCTCCTCATGTAAGGAGGGGTTCTGAAAGTCCTCCCTCATTACATGAGGAGGGAGGATTTAGGAGGGTGGTCAACCGGATCGCTTTCTCGGTTGTGGCTTTCCGCGCTTGACGGATTTCACGGTTTTTTTTGAACGTTTTTTTCCGGGAGCGACCAGCCTGTCCAGCTCCGCCTGAAATGTTTTCACATCTTCAAAACTGCGGTATACGGACGCAAAACGAATGTATGCGACCTTGTCGAAGTCCTTGAGTCGATCCATGACGATCGTGCCGATATCGGAGCTTTTCACTTCCGTGGCGTTTAATCGCTGAATATCAAGCTCGATTCCACTCACGAGCGCGCGAAAATCCGCATCGGTGTGCGGGCGCTTTTCGAGCGCGCGACGTAATCCCCGCTCAATCTTGTCGCGGATATACAGCACATGCGTTCCATCACGCTTTACCACGACCAGGTTCAGCAGCTCGACCGTTTCGTTGGTGGAAAACCGATACCCGCATTGATCGCATTGCCGACGACGACGGATGAACGTCCCGTCCAAAGACACCCGCGTATCAACGACGCGGGTGTCGGGGTTGCTGCAGACGGGACAGTGCATGGGAAAAGAGCAGAGAGCAAAGAACAGAGAGCAGAGAGCAAAGAGCAGTTCTGAATTCGGAGCTGCTCTTTGCTCTTTATGAACTGCTCTCTGCCAATAGCTCTTTGCTCTTTGCTCACTGTATCACATCATTTTCTTTCGAATAAAACTTGGGATGGCGTCCATGTCGTCTTCATCTTCCGACTTCCTGACCGGCGGAATAGAAGCCGAGCTGGTACCTGCCTGCCGGTCAGGCAGGCGGGGCGGCGGCGAGGAGATGATGCGTGAGAAGATCCCGCTCGCCTTTGGCAAAGGCTCGACGTCACGTATGGGCTCCGGTTGAACCGTTTCCCTTTCTTCCGATGAAAACGACGGGGTAGGAACGCCAAAGCCGGGCGGCACGGGATTATTTGGCACACGCGGTTGCTGCATCGGGACACGAGCCAAAGGCTCGTTGGAATACGAGGCGCGATTTGAAGACGACTTGCGCGATGACGGCAACCCGGCCGGCGCCTTGTCAAAGCCCGTGGCGATGACGGTGACTTTGATGTCGTCTTTCATCGTTTCATCAATGGCCGTTCCCCAGATCACGGTCGCGTCCGGGTCGGCGTTTTTGGTGACGAGCGTTGCGGCTTCGTGGACCTCCTGCAACGTCAGGTTTGATCCTCCTGTAATGGAAATGAGTACGCTCTTTGCTCCGTCCATCGATACCTCAAGCAGCGGCGAAGCGATCGCGGCTTTCGCCGCATCTGCCGCACGATTCTCTCCGTGGCCGCGACCGATGCCCATCAACGCGGCTCCCTTGTTGCTCATGATTTTCCGAACGTCCGCAAAGTCGGTGTTAATTTGACCGGGGCACGTAATTAATTCGGAAATGCCTTGCACGGCCTGACGCAAAACGTCGTCGATCGTTTCAAAGGATTCTATCATCGTGGTTTTGCGATCGATGAGCTGGAGAATGCGATCATTGGGAATCGTGATGATGGTGTCGACTTGTGAGGCGAGTTTTTCAAGCGCGTCTTCGGCGATCGCCTTGCGTTGCGTGCCTTCGAACACAAAGGGTCGCGTGACAACCGCCACCGTAAGCGCGCCGAGTTCTTTTGCGATCGTCGCAATGACCGGACTTGCGCCGGAACCCGTTCCGCCGCCGAGACCGCAAGAGATGAACACCATGTCCGCACCTTTCAACGTCTCGCGAATCTCGTTCGCGCTTTCTTCGGCCGCGCGCGCGCCGACTTCCGGATCCATGCCGGCGCCGAGACCGCGTGTCACGGTTTTTCCGATATGCAACTTGGTCGGCGCAAGCGACAAGTGCAGCGCCTGAACATCGGTGTTCATCGCGACAAAATCTACGCCGCGTATCTTGGACGCAATCATGCGGTTGGCGGACGACCCACCGGAGCCGCCAACGCCGACGACTTTGATCTTGGCAAATGTTTCGATTTCTGGTTTCACTTCGGCCATATATATTGAGTACGTCAAGGGTTCATTTTTCCATTCGTTGACCACAAAAAGTGATCATCACCAAGACATTACGTCTCGCGTCGAGACGGGTCAAACGGGAATGTCAAGGGAAGTGCTCAAAGAACAAAGAGCAGAGAGCGAAGAGCAGAGAGCAGTTCTGAATTCAGAGCTGCTCTTTGTTCTTTATTAACTGCTCTCTGCCAATAGCTCTTTGCTCTTTGTTCTCTGTTCTCTACGGTATGAACGATTTGAAAATTTTCTTCATCGACGCACCGACTTTCCACACGCCTTTGGTTTTCCCGCTCCACATGGAACCAAGTCCCGAAGCGGGACCTGACCGCTCCTGATTGAAGCCCCAAAGCATGATACCGATCGCCGGAGAGAAGGCCGGATCACGAGCGATTTCGGTGAGAGGCGTCGAGACCAAAGCCTGGCTTGCGATTGTGGCCGGCAAACGCAAATGCTTTTTTGCCGCCTCGATCATGCCTCGCAATTTTGCGCCACCTCCGACCAATACGATGCCGGCCGGAAGATTGCCGCTCCTGTCCGCTTGGCGCAATTCTTTTTCAACGGCCGCGAACAACTCCTCGATACGCGCGGCGGCAATGTCGGACATAAAACGAGGCGAAACAAGTTCGTGCTCGGAAGCGCCCAAGTCATGCAAGTCAACAAGATCGGTATCACTTGTAAGCTCTGGCGCGGCGCTCACATAGGCTTTCTTGCACCTGTCCGCCACGTCGATGTCCGTACGAAGCATCGTGGCCAAGTCGCGGGTCACATGATCGGCACCCATGGGAATCACGGCCGCATGCAGCAGGTCCCCTTCTTCAAAGACGGCCACGGAGGTCGTTGTGGCACCGATATTCACCAGCGCAACGCCTAAATCGCGCTGACGGCTTGAAAGCGAAGCCTCCGCGGTGGCGAGCGGCGAAAACACGATCCCGCTCACGTCCACGTTTGCGCTTCCCACGGCCTTGGTGAGGCTGCGTACGTGGCCGGAAAGGCCCTGGATGACACATACGTCGGCTTCAAGGCGCTTTCCTTCCATCCCGACGGGATCTTTGATATCGGTTTGGCTGTCGACGGTAAACCGTTGCGGAAGACGGTGAAGCACGTCGAAATTCGCCATCTGTCCGCCGGATGCGGCATCGATGACGCGGAAATAGTCTTCTTCCTGAATTTCGTTTTCCGGACGCGACACGCCGACGACACCCTTGGTCGTAATCGCCTGAACCTGCGTACCGCCGATACCGACATACGCTTCCGAGACCGGGACACCGATTTGACGCTCCGCGCCGTCGAGACAGGCGGAAATCGCCGCCACCGCGTCATCGATGGAGCGGATGGAGCCGCGCGTAATCCCCTGGGAAGGGACTTCGTGCGCGCCGATCAATTGCAAAACATCGCGACGTTCCGCGCCGAGAGAAATCTGGCCGACCGCCAAACGAATGGTGTGGCTTCCAAGGTCGATTCCGGCGAGGATACGGTCTTTCATACGCGTTGCAGAATCGTAATAAAATGCGGACCAAGAATCATCAAGCCGAGAATGACTGCGCCGATAGACGCGACCAAAACTCCGCCTGCCATCACGTCTTTTATCTCTCCGGCATACGAGTGCAGACGCGGTTTGGCAAGGTCTACCAAGCGTTCCAAACTACTGTTGACCAATTCTAGCACCAGGACAAGGGTCACAACAAGCACGAGGATCGCGCGCTCCCATGACTCGAGTGGAAACATCGAAAGCAAGGCAAGAACCACGACTCCTACGGCGACCTGAATCCGAAAACTACGCTCCGTGCGAAAGGTGGTGGCGATGCCGCGGAGCGCGTCACGAAAGCTTCGGGTAAGAGGAGGCATAGGTTACGGCTTTACGATCATTTCCACGGCGCGCTCTTGAAGGCTGAACATGCGCATTTCTTCCCGTTCATCACAGTGATCATACCCTTTCAGATGCAGTATGCCATGAACGAGCAAACGTAACAGCTCTTCCCTGACCGGAATGGCGCGACGACGCGCCTCTTTACCCGCATAGAGCGGACAAATAGCGATATCGCCCAAATAAGGAATCCTTGAACCTTGAACCTTGAACTCTGAGGTATCGGGAGGCGAGAAAGACAAGACGTCGGTCGGTCGGTTTTTGCCCATGAATGCGCGATTGAGCCGCTGAATTTCACGCTCGGACATGAAACGAAAACCGACGCTCGCCGGACGCTTGACACGCAAGAGCTTGGACATGACTCTGCCCGTTTTTTTCAAATCGGCTTCCGTAAGCGCGGCGGGAAGCCGACGGCCTAAAAGGTCAAAACGAATCATGGGGAAGGCGTAGGCGGAACGCCGGAGAGTCGTAGGGAGTTCATCAACATTTCATACGTGGTGCGGAAATTGATGAACGGTTTTTCCGCATTGTCGTACGTGAGAGCGAGTATCTTGCCGTCCCATGCGAAGTGCGCATCCAGACGATCGGGACCGAGCAATCCCACAAGCCCGCCTTTGGTGAGAATGTCACGAAGCTGTGATGAGACGACACCCGCATGGCGTGTCGCGTACCAGTCGGCAAGTGATTGTTCGCCGGGGTTGTCTTCGATGGACACACGGAACACTTCACCTTGACCGGTGCGGATGGTGGCGCGCGAACCGTCATTTTCATCCGGCGTCGCGGTCCAGCTCTTGGGTACGTACATGGACCAGCCTGCCGGCGAGACAAACGGCACGACGAGACCGGAATCCAACAGACGTACCGGCGCGGCGGCCGCGGGGTTATACAGATGGAACACTTCATTGCCGTCGAGGAAGCCGTCGCGATCCGTGTCGGGTACGCGAGCGTCGGTGCCGAATACCGCCTCTTCGAGGTCCGAGAGGCCGTCGGAGTCGGAGTCGAGACCGCCGGGCGGCAACGTCGGGGCCACGGGAGCCGGAACTCCTTCCGCGACATTCGCAAAAGCCGTGTTTGACGGGGACGACTCGCCTCCCGGCCCGACGGCGTATACGCGGTATTGATACGAGCGTCCGGTGCGTATCGTCACGTCGAGGAATGAAATGGAATGTGCGGACAGCGGAGTAAGCGGCAGGAACGTTCCTTCGCCTTCGCGTCGCTCCACGCGAAATCCGGTCAGCTCTCCTCCCCCGTCAACCCATGTCAGGGTCACGGCCGGCAAGGTACCGGTCGTCACGGTTGCCGTCAGATTGGCAGGCGCGTTGGGCGTGAGGCGCGGTTCGGGCGTCGGTTCGACGACGACCGGCGGTGATTGCGGCTGAAACAAGACTTCACGATTGAACCAGACAAAGCCGCCGCCGATCAGCAGGACAACGCACACAAACAATAAAATGAACGGCCAGACGGGACGGCGATGCGGCGGACCGGCCGGAACGGGAGGCTTTGGCGCGGGAGCCGGCGCGGCTTTATTTGCCGCCATCGCCTCAAGCTCGGCTTGGGTTTTCCCTACCATTTTGGCGGCCATCCCATAGTACTTTTCCGGCATCACCACGATTTCCGGCTCACGCTTCCCACCCATAGCCGGAGCGCCCCCCGATGGCGGCGGAGGCGGCATGGCACCCGGTTTGGGTGAAGAGAATGGCGGAGGCATTGGTGATGTAAAATGTTACATGTCTGATGTCAGATGTTTACGGTGTGCAGCCGGGGTTGGCGCATTGACCGGCGCCGATCGGGTTGTATCCGTTACGGATTTCCTCGGCATCGGTGAAGCCGTCGTCGTCGGTATCGGCAAGCGTGGGGTTTGTTCCGTATCTCAAAACCTCATCACCGTCGCTCAATCCGTCGCCGTCCGAGTCCGGATTATTCGGATCAAGCCCCAGCTCCGCTTCACGGCGGTCGCTCAGATCGTCGCCATCGGTATCGACTTCGGGTTCAGGCTCGACGGGAGGCGTATCCGTCACCGAGGTTGGCGGAGGAATGTTCACTCCGTCGGGAGGTTCCGTGACGGGAGTCGGGATCACGGGTTGCGTGGGCGTCGGCTGGGACGGAATCGTCGGCGACGTTCCCGTGGGAATCGGAGCTCCGTTCGTCTTGACGGTCGGAATTTCGTCGGACGTTCCGGTCTCGACGGGCGTCCGCAACACGAAGAACCAGAACAGGCCGCCGCCGATCGTGACCACTGCGACAATAATCAGCAGGATGATAAGGAGCGTTTTTAACGCCCCTCCCCCGCCGGAAGGGAGCGGACCCGTTGCCGGACCTCCCGTCGTGATATTCGGTTCCGGTTTTTGAGCCGCTTCTATGTTTGAAAAAATATCTTCCGGCTCCTTTCGAGAAGCGAGTGGCGCGGGCGGCGCACCTCCCCCGGCCCCTCCTCCGGGAGGAGGGGTGGGCGCAGGAGGCGGAGGCGGCGGGGTTGGGCGCGGCGAAGGCGCCATGCCCCCGGTCGGCGGCACGCCTCCCGAAGCATTTGCGGAGGGAGGGACCGGTTCAAACGGGAGATTTGCTGGTGGATTTGTCATAGTGTTATTGAAGCCTTCCTGGCCCTAGTGGATTATACCCTGCCTGCACTTCATCGCCATCATTGAACCCGTCGCCGTCGGTATCCGGATTATTCGGATCGGTGCCGATCTGCTCTTCTTGAATCGTGGTGAGACCGTCATTGTCGGGATCGGGAGAGGTGGGGGGTGGGGGTGGCGAAGGCTCGGAAGGCGACCCCTGGGTCCCCGTGGAAACCTCCGGAACCGACTCCACCGGCCTCCCGAAAAATGCTTCATACTCTCTGCGAAGAATTTCTTCTTGATCTTCGGGAAGTTGATCTGATCCTTCAGCCGGAAATTCATAATTAGGCTCGACACCTTCTTCGCGAATTTCCGTGAACGAAGCCGGCCCCTGGAGACGATCCGGGCCTATACCCGATTCCGCAAACGGGTCTCGCGACCGCAAGAACCAAACGCCGACGGCGATCAAAATGACAACGGCAAGCGATACGCCTCCAATGACCCAATATTTGGTGGCGTTCCTTCCAGTCGCTCCGGGCGTCGTCAGACTCGCCCCCGACGGCGTTTCAACGGGGATAGGCATAGATTCCATCATTCCAATACATCGGCCATGGTAACGGATACGTAGGAGTCGCGGGTGTCAACGGATCGCTCGGACTCGCCGATGGCCCCTCGTTGGGAATGGTCGAGCCTCGGCAAAGGTATTGGTTGCCCCATTCGATACTCCCGTTCGCGATGTTCTGTTGGAATACGAGCCAGTATTTGCCAACGCCGGTTTCGATATCGAACGCAGGACTTCTGCTCGCAGTGGTTGCGGCGGGTTCCCATGTAGCCGGCCCCTGGGAAGCGGTCACCGGACCCGGACCCGGCACACAAGCCGGTGTCACGTCCGGAGGCGTCACGCGATACACGCGGTCAAACGTCACGATCGTGACCTGCACGTTCGCGGCCGCCGACTTGAGATACTCATGCGACGGCGGACGATCCTCGGTATTGGTGTCCACGACAAAGAAGCTGGCATGTCCCGTGTTCCCACCCGCAAACCATGTGGGGACTCCCGGTGCGATCTTGTAACGGAAGATGTGGGGTGACGGCGCCCCTCGGCAGCTCGGCGTCACAATGCCACCAACGGTTGTGCGACAGACCAATTCCGCATGAGGATAGAGGTTCAAATCCTGCCTCCCTTTAGGATTCATGATCTGGCGACTGCATCCCCAGTATCCCACGCGACAACTCACTCCCGCACCGCAGTCTGCGTCAGTGATACACGCGTGCGATTGGTCATTTTCGCCATCCACGACACAATAGCCGGTTACCCCCGGACGCACGCCATCCTTCGCATTCAACTCGCAAGAGGCATACGTGTATTTATTTGACTGCATTTGGCGGCCGAGATCCGTCGTTGCATTCCATCCCGTCGTCTGCACGAACGCTCCCGTCCTTGGCATGATCAATGAGGGGAGGATGGTTTGTCCGGAATTTGCCTGAACCATCACAAGAGTCTCTCCCTCGCCGATTCTCGGCACGAGATAGATTTTCGCCTGGTCGCTATGTAAGCCGTTGGATATAAAATTGCTTACGCTAAAACTCCCGCTGGTATACGGCCAATAGCCACCGTGCACGCCCTCGTCTGCAATGCCCAAAGAATCAGCTGTCCATCTTACTCCCGCGCAGCTTAGGCCTTGCTGATCCGTGCCCGTGCATGGATTATCTTGGTAAAAATCCACTACTACTCGATAATTCACGCAAGAGGCATTTTCATCCAAGTCGTTGAATGTAAAGTAGCCGTCTCCGTCCGTGAATGTCGGTTCTCCGACGCGGATGCCGCGGTTATACAGCGTCACGCGCGCATTCGGCACCGGATAAATGTAGTTCACCGCATCAAGTACTTGTCCTCTGATCGTACCCGTTCCCGGCTCGTCACCGCAGCGTAAACAGCCGGAATAACCGCATGATGAGGAGCATTGAAGCTGGTCCAATCTCGTACCCGGCTTGCAGACGCGATCGGAGATCCGCGAGTCCACGGGAACAACCGTGCTTCCGGTATCGTCCGACCGGGCGCAATCCTCGCCACGGAGGCATTCCGCGCAGCTATAGGAGCTGGAGCTGCACACCCTGAGAATCTCGCCGTTGCTGGGGCGATAATAGTACCGATAGTGGGCGCAGCTCACGTCTCTCGCGTAGTCGAATCCGAGACCGCGGCACGTGATACCGTCGAGACCTTCCGTCCCGTCGCATTGCTCCGACCCTTCGCGTACGCCGTTGCCGCAGAATCCGCCGGAGCTCGCCACTTGGCGGCAGCTCGTCGAACAAGAAAGGCAGGTCGAGCCGTAGTCGGCCGTGCAGGAACGCGTGCCGTTGACCGATCCCAGATCGCACTCTTCCACGCCGCTGTAATAAAAGCTGTCTCCGCAGACATTGGATCGGCAGGCGTTGGTACACGCGTCGTTATTGCTCCGGTTGCCGTCGTCACAGTCCTCGCCGGCATCCGTATCCACAATCCCGTCTCCGCAATAATTTGTCGGCAAACAGTCCGTCCACACGTTCCACGTGCACCACTGCGTGTCCGGATCGGCACCGCCATATGCCTTACATGTGCGCGTGCGCGAGGTCGGATACGTGAGACAGCGAGCATCGAGTCCCGAGCCGCAGCTTGCATCGGTCGTACATGCCGGGCCCAAGGGATTATTTGAGCAGCGATTCACCGTTACGCCGACACAGCTCGCAAAATTATAACCAAAAGGCCCTGTCCCCCCGCAGGCATCACGCGCGTCTTCCCCGCAATCGGCATCGTTAACACATGGCTCGTCCGGATTCGTCGGACCCTGGCAGAGGGCGCTTGTCGTACGCTCGGCGTTGCCGTCGCAATCCTCGAATCCTTCGTCCACGCGTGCGTCGCCGCAACGCGGGCCGGAACCCGTGCAGGATAAACTACATGATGTCGAAGCATCACATGAGCTACGGCAATAGTTCCCGTTTAACACGCCGAGATCACAAGATTCGCCCGGCGAACGACCGCCATCTCCACAGAAGGCGTCGTATCCCGTACACGTGCGGTTACATCGGCCGTAACTGCCGTTCAACGCGCCGTCGTCGCAGGTTTCGCCGGCATCCACGCGACCGTTGCCGCATTGCACGTTGATGAGACAGCGCGTATCGGGGCCGTCGATGAAACGCTGACAGTCGTCACAGATTTGAAGCTTTGTTCCATTATTCGTCGCCAAATCTTCACGCGCGGGCGTCGCAGGATCGTCCCGTACGGGAACGGCACATACTTCGGGACGCGTGTCGCCGAATTCGCACAGCTCCGTGCTGCCGATCACGCCGTCGCCGCAAATGTTGCCTCCGGCGCCGTATACGGCCGACGCTTCGCACACGCCGTGATAGCGCCAATTGCCTCCGGTCGCGTTGCAAGTTCCGGAAGACACGACCGTGCCGGCGGCATTGCGCACGTCACAATCAATGTTCACGGAGCACGGCGAATCCAAGTTCGAGCAGCGGCGGATCTGCGTGAGCAGCGGCGGGACGTATCGATTTGCGAGCGCGCCTTCAAGCTCGGTGGCGAGCTCATAGCGCTGGCCCGCGTTGATGGAGCGATATTGATAGATGCGCGACGCCGACTCGCGGACACCGACCGTCAGGCTCGGACACTGATACTGGCGGACGTCGGGATTCCAGCAGGTCGACGGCTCGACGCCCGGTTGGGCCGGCACGGCGCTGCAGGACTCGCCCGACGGACACTCGCTCGCATCCTGACACGGCGAACCGCTTCCGGAACACACGCCGCAGGTCAGGAAACGGTTCACCGGATCCGTGGGGAACGTGACGCCGACTTCGCCTTGCAACTGCGACGACCATGAGGGCCAGCGCGAGGTGGAAATCGTTGGGACAAAGGTTCCGGCCTGGAGTTGCGGATAGTTACCGGATCGGCTGTTGGCCTCCTCAAGCGAATCGGTCATAAACTGGAAATCGACGATGCGCTTGGAGTCGCGCTGCATCTTGGCCTTGAAACTCGCGCATAGCAGGTTCGGGTTTTGGTCCAGACATTCCCAGTCGGCCGTACAGCGGACGAGTTGGCCGCCGGTTCCGCGGTACAGCTCTCCCGGCACATGCGTACCGTCGCCAACCGCATAGGAACACGCATTGGACGCCCCGCTCTGAATGTTCGCATTCAAGGTGAATGTCTCCACCATCTGTTGAACGATATTCAACGTCTCCGGTTTGGCGTCAGGGTTGTGCGATAGAATGTAGATTTGCGAATAAACGGGAACGCCGGATGCCGCCGCCGTATTCACGGCGCCGACGTACCACGTGGTGCCGTCTTTGACGGCTTCATATCCGTCAACGGTGATCGCTTCGGGGTTTCCCGTGAAGCCGCGTGACGCATACCACGCGGACGGCGCAAGGTGGAGCGGATTGGCCGCGACGCGCACGCCGATCCCGTCCCCGCGCAGAGCCGGAACGTCAAAGGTGAAAAGATATTGGCGCAGGATGCCGAGATCGCGATCCCCAATCGAGACGGCCACGGGCTGCACGCTCATTTCCGGAAGATCGCCGGCCGTTCCTTGCTCGCCCGCGTCGCGGCAATACATCGTGGCAAAGTTGAAATACGGACCCGATGCGCGAATCGCGCTCGCAAGAGGCGAGGAACCGAGCAATTCAAGCGACGGGTGGCCGGACGTTTCGCTAAACGGTGCCCGGGTCCGCGCGGGCCAAGGGTTTTCACAGAGCAGCACGGTGGCATTTTGCGTCCCCTTTACGATGCGTCCCGTCGTACTCGGGACGTTCACGTCGTCACGCACGATGCGGATGCCCGCCTCGATGAACGAGGCGCCATTGCGCGGCGGCGTAACCACGCTCACGTTGGAACGGCTGGCCGTGTCGCTTCCGCTTCCGACCTCGGCCTGCAGCACGTCGAGGTTGGACGCGACCCACAGCTCCCAGGCCCACGTGTATTCGGTTACCGGCGAGAGCGCGATGCGACGGCCATCTTGCAAAGAAATGACGTCCGCCGTGTACAAATGCGATTCATCCGCGCGCGTAAAAAGATTCGGGCTGTCGGGATTGGTGTCGCGGACATGAATGGCCGTGACCGTGCACAAACGCGGACCCGTCGTGAAGCTCCAAAGGGAATTCCCGTCCGCGACCACGCCGCGCGCGGAACGGATGCCGGTACGGTTGTTTATGTCTCCGTTGTCCGCGAGGTTGGTATCGCCACGGAAAAGGATTTGATAATCCGTCTCCGCCTTCAAGGCGTTCTCAAGAACGAAATTCGCCCGCGTACCGACTCCTTCCGGAGAAAACTCCAATCGCCCGCGCGCCGAACCGGCGCACCAGGCCGCCTCGGCCGCGTATGGACGGAACCATGACAATAGACGATTCCACGTGCGGTTGATCCAACCGCGGAACCCGGGAGTGGGATCGTAGTCCTCGATACTTGCGACACGCTGCGTTCCCGTCGGACACGTATCTCCGGTCACCTCCTCTGCCAGCACAAAGTTCGTTTGGAGAGACCCCTCGTCCATGAGCAAGTTAAACGCCGCGGAAATCATCACGTTCCGACACACGCCCGTTTCGCCGGCCGTGGGATATTGGCCGATCAGCGCGGGACGAGGCGCACAACATCCGCGCGCATCGAGGCCCGTACCGGACGGACAGGAACTTTCTTCGACGTATCCGCATTGCAAGCCGTAGGTGGATTGTCCTCGCTGCGCATCGTAATCGGCCACGATTTGGGAAGACATGCGACCCGCAGAATCCGGCTCGCCTTCGCCAAGAATGTGCGCAAGCTGGAGCGCGTCTTGCCGACCATCGCCGGCGAGCGCCTCGCATTGCTCGCTTCGATGACGAACGCCGTCGCCGCAAAACGCCGGCACCGAATATCCGGCGGACGAGCCTTCAAGCAAACAACGTGCGGAACAGCCGTCACGGCTGACCAAGTTTCCGTCATCACAATCCTCGCCCGAATCGATAACCGCATTTCCACAAATCGGGGGAGCGGTTCCCTCATTCAAACACGTAGTCGTGTTGCATCCGGACGGGAACGGCGCGCCGGCGGCCGGACGTTCACATGATTCGCCCGGTTCACGGACGGCGTTTCCGCACAGGGCACGGACGCGAATCGAACCTTCGTGCAAACAGTCGGCGCTGCACCCGTCGCCGTTATTCGTATTCCCATCGTCACACGCTTCTCCGGCGGCCACATCGTTGTTCCCGCATGTCGAGACGCCGGCGCGCGAGCCGAGCAGCTGACACTCGGCGCTGCATCCGCGTCCTCCGCCGGGACCCGCATCGCATTGCTCGCCGCGATTCACCGCACCGTTCCCGCAGGTCGCGCCGGTCATCGGTTTCCATCGACAATCGCTTCCGCACAGGGACGTCGCTTCGTCGCACTCTTCTCCGCCGCGCGAACCCGGAGACAGGAGCGTGCATGGATCGCCAAACGGCGTGCGCCCGCCGACGCAATATCGTGCGTTCGTCGTTTCCACGCGCGCATTTCCGCAACTCGCGGTTTGGCCGAATACGCCGTCGGAACCCAGGTTGAGACAGCGGCCGCTGCAACCGGCCGGAAGATCCGGCGTCGTGTCGACAAGGCCCGCGCCCGCCGCAAGACCCGTTCCGCCGTTCACAAAGCGCGAGATCGGAGCCGGCTGCTCGACGCTCCAGGCATACGTTCGATCGCTGATAAGCGGCGAACCGGTCGCGTCGCACGCGTTTGGTCCGGAAATCGGCGTCGCGACAAACGTCTGACGCGCGCCCACGACGGTTTCGTATTTTTGACCGGGGATGACGTTTACGCGAGCCGTCGAGCATCGCGCGTCATCGCCTTCTCGAACGCGGAACGTCCACGTAAATCCTTCAGGATCGTTCAATCCGGCCAACGGCAGGCCGTTGGCCGACCGGATGCCGGTCAAATCGCCGCCGCGAAGCGTGACGCGATAGAAACGGCCGACCTCAAGCAACGTGGTTCCGCCCGCACCGACCGGTTCAACGATGAGATAGGTAAGCGCTTCCGATGTCGTGTCGGGCGCGGCCGTTACGCGGATCACCGCGTCGGACATGTCCAAGGTTGAATCATAGGAAAGACAATTTTCATTCACACAGCGACGCAACAAGACGTTACCCGTGACGGTCGAGGCTTCGATGGCCGTATTGAAACGCGCCCAGGCCGCGACATTCAAACACGCTTCGTCACAGTTCGGGCCGAATGCGACGACGCGCGGCGGCTGGAGTCGGACGAACACGCGGCCGAGTCCCTCGATGGTTTCGCCGTCTTGAATGACGGCCGCCGTCACGCGCACGGCCTCGGAACCCGTTTCGTTTCGGGCCGTCGCGATTTGCGCTTCCATGCCGCGGCGCGAACCGTCGGGAAGCGATTCAAAATCGTTCGAAATCTCGACGCGCGCGTCGCTGGCCGCCCAACGCCAGTCGAATGCGTCGGCGCGCAGGTTCAAACAGATATCCCCTTCCGCGCGCGGCACGGCGATTTCGCGGCGCATTTCGCCGATGTCCGTCAGGGTCGCCGATTCCGGCACGACGTTTATCGTCCCGATGCGGCACGTCGCGGCGGCGTCACGCGTGCTAAACGTGAAACAATACGCGTTCCCGGCTCCGCATCGCGACGCGTTTTCCAGCATCGGCACGTTCGTATTTGATTCGATGCCGGTCGTCAAAATGACTTGATAGGTCGAGTTTCCGTCCCACAAAGCCGCCGGACGGAAGCGAATGAAACCGTTCCCCGTATCGGCGGGGCCGTCCACGTCGACCAACAATCCCGTGCCGGGCGCGGGCGGAATCGGATCGGACGCATCGGAACACGGATTTTCCGCCGGGCCGATACATTCGCGCACGAGCAACGAAGCGGACGGACCGGACAACACGACGCTCGGAGGATCGAGCGGCGTCGTAAATCGGATAAACAAATCGGTATTCACGCACACATTGTTGCCTCCGGTTCTTCCGGCCCATGGCGACGGTGAAGCGGGGCGATCCGGCGAGCACTCTTCCACGACGCGCGGATTTACCGGCAGGATACCGGTGGACAATTGCCACGCGAATTCGGCCTCGGGAGAAGACGCGGGACACGAGCCGCCAACCGAACAGGCGCCCGTGCGGCAACACACTTCGCCCACGCTGCAAATCGAAGCGTCTTCGTTGCAGTTACGCACCGCAAACGGAACGCCGTTCGAATCCGTCGTGCCCTGGCGGACGCGCACGGGACCGGTGATCGATCCTGAAGGGACCGTTCCGCCAATGCGGCTTTCAGACCAGTCGGATGCGGCGACGCTCATCGAGATACGCGCGTCGCCCGGGCCCGCAAAACTCGCCTGACCCCCTCGGACATGTCCAAAACGCTCGCCGATGATCTCGACGCTCGTGCCGACGGGACCCGCTCCCGGACGCACGGCGCAGATGCCCGGACGTGGCGTATTTTCATTTACGACAAAACCGAACGCGTTACTCTCCACCGTATCCTGACGCTCCAACACCACCTGCCAGTCCCCTGCCGTCAAGGACGAATCACCCAACCCTGCGCGATACGTACGCGGCACTTTGACCGTCACCGCAGTGTTCGTCCAAAACGCGACGGAACATTGCTCGGGGAAGTTCGTATCCGCGACGCCCTCTCCGTCTCCGCGGCGAAACAATACGCGGCCGACGCTGCCGCCGAAATGACGGCCTTGTAACGTAATATATTCACTGATGGGACCCGCGGCGGGATCGATCGCGTCGATGATCGGCGCGGCCGTCACGACGCGCTCGTTCAAACGAAACGCCACGGCGTTAGACCCGATGCCTCCGACCGTCGCGCGGACGGCGTAGGTCGCCGGCGAAAAAACGGGAGCGGACAATGCCACGAGGTCGTCCGCCCACGACAAGAAAGAAGAAATTTCACGATCATTGAAATAGACGCGTCCGGACGAAGCGCCGAGCCCCACGCCGACAAGCTCGATCCGATCACCCGCGACACCGTCACCGGGACGCGCGGCGCACAATCCCGGTCGCGCGACGTCGTTCACGTCAAAATCGTCGAGAACGGGGCCGCGCTCGTCATTCGTCGTATCGCTCAATCCGGAATCGTTCAACAAAGAAACGGGGCCGTCGATCGCGGCGTCGGGTACCGAGACGACGACCAACGTCGGCGTCCATGTCGGCACGCCGGCGGCGACGCATGCGGCCGGAGCCGTGGCGACTTGGCCGTCGGCAAACGTGATCGTGCCCGGCGCCGAGCCGAAGTTGCGTCCGACGATGGAGACGAGCGTGCCGACGCGGCCGTCGTCCGGCGAAATCGACGTGATCACGGGCTGCTCGACGCAGGTTCCGCCCACGCACACGCCGCTCGCGCACATCGACCCGCTCGTACACGACCCGCCGGAGCACGCGCCGCACGCCGCGCCTCCGCAATCGATCGCGGTTTCATCCTCATCTTGAACGCCGTTAAAACAATATTGTGGGCGCACCACGACGCCGATCGAAGGGCTGTCCGCGGTATTCGAGTCGAGGTCGAACGCGCGAGACATGAGGCTGCGTCCGCCCGTCGATAGTCCGCTCGTGTCCCACTCGACTTCCGTGACAAACGGCGATGACGAATCGGGTCCGATGCCCGTCCCGATGCGCGAGCCGTCAACAAAGGTCTCGACATGCGAAAGGCCGGCGTCATCCGTCGCGCGCGTACGCACGAGGATCAGGTCGTCGGCCGGAACGCCTTGTCCGTCAAGCGGATACTCGATGACGGCGGCCGGGTCGGCGGTATCGACCAGCGAGCCGGTCGTGAATCGGCCCTCGCATGTCGGAGCGAATCCGCCGCATACGAGCGACGCGCCGGCGGCGGAGCGAAGCGACGTCGCGACGCGAGCGATGAATTCCGTGTCCGCGTCAAAACACCTGCGATCTTCGTTGGGCGCGGGACACGGCGCGTTTGGGACAAACGTGACGGTCGAGCCGTCGGCGGTGGCGTTCCCCGCGACGGGCGCGTTGTCCGAAGCGCGCAACACCAGGATCGCGGCCGACGCCGTCGCCGGATCGACGTCGCGCGTAAAAATGAAACGCACTTCCACGTTGCGTAATGGAATCGAGCCGGACGGCGTGACGGAGCGCAGCTGGAACGCGGTCGCGCCTCCGCCGCCGGGCAACGGCCCGCCGCCGGGACCGGGACCGCCGGCGCCGCCGACGCCGAATCCGGTCGCTTCGGTCAACGATCGGACCACGAACGTCGTCAGTGCGTAGGCCGATAAAATGATAATCAAACCGATCACGGCATTCCGAAGCCTCGTCTTTGCTTCATCGACCTTGACCGCGTCTCCGCCCGACGTCATCCACTGGAATCCGGAGTACAAGACGATCGACAGGACGATGATCCCGAGCAACCCAAGCGCGATATTGATGATCCGAGCCGCGATGATGCGCGGATCCTCCGCGGATAATCCGCTTGCCGCACCGACGGCATCCAGACCGACGTCTTGCGCCAGAGCGGGACGCGCCTCAAACGACAAAGCGCCCGTCACGAGAAACAGGGTCATGAGGGCCGCGAGGGCCAAGCGTCGAAGAATCGTCATGTGCCGAGAGGTCGAGGGGCCGCGCAGGCGCCGCTTTGTGAAGTTCCGTCACAGCAATTTGGATTTGCTCCGTCGGCGCGACAGGTTTCCGAACCGGCCGGGTTAAAACAGTTCTGATACACGTTTTGGACGTCGGAGCGGAACAAGGGCTGGTAAATCGGAGGCGTCGTCAGCGTGGAGGTCGCGGGAAGATACAAACGATGATTGATCGTCACGCGTCCGTTGACCGGCTCGTCCCCCACGTCGGCGGGGACGCCGCCCGATGTCAGAAAATCCTGCGAGACGGACCACCAAAACGTGTCCGCGAACTCGGCCGGCTCATTGGTGCGCAGGATCACGCTGTCGCTATTCACCGTCGAGCTTTGCAGAATCGTGTCGAACGTGGCTTCCGGCCGAAAATCGAGCGGAAGGTTGCTTGAAGCGGTAAGGTCGCCGGCGGTAGGATTGGTGGAGCGGATCAGCGGCGCCTCGAGATTGGGCGAATCGCTCGTCCCAAACGTCCAGCCGTAGCGGTCGTCGCCCGGAACCGCGTCGCCGAGCGAGCCTTGCGCGTCGCCGTCGCCGTTTCCGTCCAGCGAGTTGGCGGCCATGTCCACGACGCCGTCAAATCCGAACGCGGTCAGCGCGGCCTGCGGCGGCGTGTCGGAAAGCGAGGCGGCGAACGCCTCGACCGCGATCGAGCTATCCGTGGGCAGGCAGTAAACGGTGCGGCCGCAAGAGTTGGTGCCGCAGGCTAGGTCGGTGACGAACTCGACGGTGCGGTATTGGTTTGAGATGCGGAACTCGCCGTTTGGACGAGACGACGGCGCGCCGGCAGGTTCGTTTGGCGTGGCCGCGACATGGATGTTCGTAAAACCGCTTCCGCCGGTCCATTCGCCGGACGCCGATGTCGGATCGATGGCTTCGTTGAAATTGATTTGGACGATGATGTTAGGCGCAAAACGCCCGCCGGCCGTCGGGATGACGGACGTGATACGCGGCGACGTGAGATCCACGATCGTCGAGACTTCAAATTGCCATTGATATCCGGAAGAGAACGCGCCGCTAAACGCGGGCGTCCCGTCTTCCAACAGCACGGATGAAATCGTCGCGCCCGAAGACGCGCCGGACAAAAGTTCGACCGTGTACGTCGTGTCGGCCGTCGGACTGCCGAGATAGTCGACCGAACGAATGACAAACGTACGCCGGTCGGACGTGAAGCGGACGCGCGCCTGCGCCGTCGTCAACGCCTGTTCGCGCCGACCGGACGGATACACTTTGACCGCCGCGCCGTTGATGCCGGTCGTCGTCGAGGACGTGGCGTCGTCGGTCAAATCGTCGGGCGTACCGTTATCGTCATACCCTTCGATAAAAGACGCGATCTTGATCGGCTCTTTGAACGTGATGACGATGGACGTGTTGCGCGGAACGCCGGTCGCGTCGCGCTGTGGAACATGCGTCTCGATGATGCCGCCGCCGAGCGAGCCCGACGCGCTCGGAAGCCCAAAACTCAACGGCGTCCCGACGCCGGTTCCGCCCGCGCCCCCCGCGCCGCCGGTCGCATCGATGAGCGCGTTCAGGATGAAGTTCACGATCGCAAACGACATCGTGATAATGACCAAACCGATGACCGCGTTTCGGATGCGCGTCTTCGCCGAGTCGATTTTAGCCGCGTCGCCGCCCGACGTCATCCATTCGTATCCCGCGTACAACATGATCACGAGCAGGACGATGCCGACAAAACCAAGCGCGATATTGATGATGCGCCCGATGATCGTCATGATGTCGGTCTCGCCTCCCGCGATGCCTCCCGCCTCGCCGACGGCCTTGAGCCCTTCAGTCACCGGCGCTTGCGCAAAGGCGGGAGCGGGCAAGACGAATGAACCGAACAGGAATAAAAGAAAAGCCGTCATCAAGAAGAGATTCGCTTTTGCGAACCCCTCCCAGACGACGGGGCCATGCACCATACGGTGCATGGCGGGGCGTGCGGATACATTCTCAAACATGGAAAGAAGCTCCGTGATCCTCATGGATGCTTCCTGTATCTTACCCTGAAATCAGACGCTGCACAATTGCGCGCACCTCGTTTCCGTCCGCGCGTCCGTCCACGGCTTTCATGGCCGCGCCCATGGCCTTCCCCGTGTCATTCGGGCCGAATCCTTTCACCGCCTCGGCGACGATCTTTTCGATTTCTTCCGCAGGAAGTTTTGCGGGAAGATACGCGACGATCAGGTCGATTTCTTTTTGCTGTTTTTCGACAAGATCCTGACGGCTCGCAGCTTGAAAATCCGAAAGCGCGTCCTGATACTGCTTCACCATGGTCTTCAAAACCGCGAGCGCCTCCTCTTCGCTTAATTCATGTCCGAGTTCGATCTGCTTGTTCTTGAGCGCCGTACGCACCAGCCGAAGAACCGAGAGACCGAACTCGTCTCTCGTCTTCATGGTTGTTTTAAAATCTTGATCAATGCGTTCGAGCGTGGTCATAGGGGAGTTGAGTAGGATGTAGGATAAATGCTATTCAACAAAAAAGGAACCACCGTGGTTCCCTTTTGGCTACATCCTACATCCTACATCCTACAACTTATCTTCGTCCGTATCGGCGCTTCGGTTCTTCCTTGAGCTGGCCTGTCTTCAAAAGATAGGCGTACTCTTCGCCTTTGACCACGCGGCGGAGAGCGCCGTCACGACGCTGGTTCTTATTGGGACCGCCGTCGTGAAAGCGGCGTCGCTTGGACTCGATCTGTTTGCCGGACGACTGGAAGCGTCGCGAAAAACGGCGCAGCATCGCGTCAAACGTCTCGTTTTTCTTCTTCTTGATTTCTACCATAAGCCACGCTCCTTTCTATGGGGAAGATCAAAGCCGATAAAAGCACTTTGTCGTGGCTGAATATAGCGAAATGACGACCTGTTTGTCAATAACGGTACGGGCGGGTTTGAAACCCGCCCGTACCGTTCGCCATTCGTTATTCGCCATTCGTTATTCGCCCCAATTTCTTCTTGATCTCGTGCACGACCTTTTTACCATCCACGATTTCCCGCGAACCGGCTTCCATGTCGCGAATGATCGCCGTGCCGTCGAGGACCTCTTTCTGGCCGATCACCACCACCCATTTGGACCCCTGACGATTCGCGATTTCCATTTGTTGCTTGATGTTGGATTTGGAGAACGCTTCGCCGACGGGAATGCCCGCGTCGCGGAATTCCTCGAACAAGGCGATCGCTTGTTTGCGGCCCATGTCGCCGAGCTGCGCGAGAAATACGTTTGCCTTGTATCCGATCGGAGAGGAGGGCTGGGTTTCCTTGATGCGCGACACGACGCGATCGAGACCGAAGCTGAATCCAGCCGCGGGCGTATCCGGACGTCCGCCGAGCTGCTCGACGAGACCGTCATAGCGGCCGCCGCCGCCGAGCGCGGTTTGCGCGAGCGCCTGATCGTCGCCGGCCGCGTACCACTCGAACACGGTCCTCGTGTAGTAATCGAGTCCGCGTACGAGATACGGATCGAGCTGATACGGCACGCCGACTTCGTCGAGATATTCGAGGACGCGCATGAAATGAGATTTCGAATCTTCGTCGAGCCAGTCCACGATTTGCGGCGCCTCGGCTTTCATTTCCTGCACGGCCGGGTCCTTGGAATCAAGCAAACGCAAAGGATTCTTGAGCAAGCGACGCTTGTCGTCGTCCGACAGCTTGGCGCGCTTCGAACGGAAGTACGCGACGAGCGCGTTTTTGTAATTCGCGCGCGACTCCGGCGAACCGAGTGAGTTGACGCGCACGACCGCATCGATGCCGAGCGAGCGGAGAAAATTCCAACCCACGATGATGAGTTGCGCATCGATCACCGGATCTTCGTCGCCGATCGCTTCAAAACCGAGCTGATAGAACTGGCGAAAGCGTCCGGCTTGCGGGCGGTCGTAGCGGAACATCGGACCGATATACCAAAGCTTGACCGGTTGCGGCTGGTTCAACATGCCGTGCTGCACGTATGCGCGTACGACGGATGCGGTTCCCTCGGGACGAAGCGCGACGTTTTCTCCCCCCGGCGTTTCCCACGAATACAGCTCCTTTTCCACGATGTCGGTCGAGCGACCCACACCGCGGATAAAGAGCGCCGTCTCTTCCACAAGAGGCATGTCGATGCGGTCAAATCCGTACGACGTCGCGATCTCGTCGGATAATTTGTTCACGCGACGCCAATAATGCTGGTCGGATGGCAGCAAGTCGCGCATGCCGCGCACGGACTGGATCGGCCCCATCCCCTTACGAGGCGCGGGAACGATTTCGGTCGCGTCCGGAACGGTCGGGACGGACTTGAACGTCTTCTTCGGCACGAACTTCGCAGAGGTTTTCTTGGCTGATTTTTTGAAAGACATATTGGGTAGGTGTTATTAAAATCCTTGATACGATTGCGATTGGAAATGTTTCCAACGATCGACCGGATACCCGCGCACCCAGACGCGACCGACGACACGCGACCGGTCGACGGGGCCGAAGAAACGGGAATCGAGACTGGAGGAGCGATTGTCGCCGAGCAAATAATACTGGTCGGCTTTCAACGTCACGGTTTGCGTTGCCGCGGTGAAGTCCTGATCAAGATAAACGCTCTCGTCGAGCAGAATGCCGTTCGGATGCGTCTCGTTATAGATGCGGACTTTCCCCTCCGAGATCTCGACGGTCTCGCTCGGCAACCCGATCACGCGTTTGATGAAGAATTGTTTCGGGTCGTTCGGATAATGGAACACGACGACATCCCCGCGACGCGGATCATCCAAGCGATACGACAGCTCGTCAATAATTAAATACTCGTGATCGAAAAAATTCGGCTCCATGCTCGCCCCCTGGACGTAGAAGGGCTGGATCAGGAACCAACGGACCGGGATGATGATCGCGAGGGAGACGGCGAGCACCTGGACCATCTCCAATACCAAGGCGATCGCCTTGGCCTTGGGGGTGTCAGGAGCGTTTTCCGGCGACGAACGGCGACCGAACCATTTGAGAGCCATGGGCGGCACTTTACGCCAAAATACGGTCTGTGGCAAGCTGGGTGATATGCCGAAAAAAGACATCGAAGTCGAATTGCGCGGTGAGATCCGTCGCGCCGACATTCCAAAAATCCAGCGACATTTAACAGCGCGTGGATTCAAACTCGAAAAACGCTTCCGGCGCACCATGGTCATGTCATTCGGATACGTTGAAGGCTTGGGACAAAAGCTCAAACGCGGAAAGCTTCAATGGGCGGATTTACGTTGCCGGATCACGAACGGCAAAGCCGAGATCATGTGTAAGATCGGAGAAGGAGCCGCGTACAACCGACGCGAGATTTCCATCCCGGTTTCGAAACGGGACTTCCTGCGTTTCTCGGAGATGTTCGGATCGATGGCATTTTTCACAAAGGTAGGGACGCGTGAAACGATCGCGTATCGAAAAGGCCCCATTCAAGTCGCGCTCGTGAAAAGCCCGAGCGGACTCGCTTACTTCGAGCTGGAGATCATGTCGAGTCGGAAACACGAGAAGAAAGATATCGCGAAACTTCGCGCGCTCGCGAAAGAGATGGGGCTGAAGCGCATCTTCGGTAAAAAAGAATTTTTTGCCTTCTGTGACAAACTGACGCGACGCGATGACTGGCGGTTCACGGGGACGGCGAAAGACCTGAAGCGGCTTGCCAAGGAAATCAAGTAGGCTCCCCCCACTCCGCAATCGCCTTTTCCCAGCGCTCGAACGTCCCACAGTCATACCACGGACCTTCGAGCGCGCAACCGCCCAATCTCCCCTCTTCGGCCAATCGAGGGAATAGGTCTTTTTCGAACATCAAAAAGGGTTTCGTTTTGTCGACTTCCGACAGGACCGCGGGATCAAGGACGTATAGACCGGAGGAAATCAGCGTCGACGGCGGCACGGCGGGTTTTTCGTGAAAGCGCTTGATGCGATGACCGTCCATCTCGGCCACGCCATAGTCCTGCGGATTCGGGACGCGGACGAGGGCGACGGTGATCGCCGGCGCATGCGCGGTGTGAAACGAGGAAAGCGTCGCGAGATCCAGTCCCTTTAATTCGTCTCCGTTCGTCACGAACACCGGATCGGTTCCGAGGCCGGATCCGAGATGATGGACGAGCGCGCCGAGCGTTCCCATCGCCTCGGATTCAACCCACAGGTCCACGCATTCCTGCGTCGCGGCCCACGCCCGGAACGCCGCTTCCCATTTCTTGGGCGCGACGACGGTGATGCGCTCGACGCCGTGACGCGCAAACCATCGCGTTTGCCACGTGAGAATCGGCTTTCCCTGCACCGGTACGAGCGGTTTCGGAATTTCAAGCGTCACGGGACGCAAACGCGATCCCGCTCCGCCCGCGAGAATAACGGCGCGCGTGATCATGACGTCTTCGAATATTTCAATATCGCATCGCGCTGCACGTCGTTGATCGGCATGACGGACAGCCGCGGCTGCTCGACCAGCGGTGAGGTCGAAAGACCGGGCGTATTCCGGATTTCGTCGAGACTAAGCGGCCGACCGACGGGTCTTACGGCTTTCAACTTCACCGACACCCACTTGTCTTCGTCATCGGTGGGATCCTGTCGCGGACCGCGTGTAACTTCCGCGATACCGACGATACTTTTGTCTTCCGTGCTGTGATACACAAAAACGGAATCTCCGGGTTGCATCTCCTTCAAAACGTTCCGTGCCTGAAAATTACGAATGCCGGTCCATTCGGTTTCTCCGTCGCGCTGTAAATCTTCCCAGCTGTAGTCCGACGGATCCGCTTTTACGAGCCAATACGCCATATGTCTTGAAGCTTGCCCGCCAGAAGCATTTCATGCAACTAGGCGGGTTTTTTCTTTTCCGATATCCACTTCTTCACCAGTCCCTCCGCCTCGTCTTCGTCCTTGACCCAATGGATGCGCGTATCACGCTTGAACCAGGTGAGTTGCCGCTTGGAGTATTGCCACGTCGCGTCTTTCGTTTTTTTCACCGCCTCGTCGAGCGAACACTCGCCGCGGATGTACGCGCTCAACTCACGGTAGCCGATGGACGTCATCGCCGGCGCGTTCCACGGAATGCCAAGTTTGCGCACCTTGCGGATCTCGTCGAGCCAGCCGGCTTCCACGTACGCCTCGACGGCCAGATTGATGCGCTCGCGCAATTCGTCGCGCTCGCGCTTGATGGCGACCAGAAACGGGTCGATCACCGGCTTCGAGGCGCCTTTCTGTTTCGTGAACGGCTTGCCGGTGAACGTCGCGACTTCAAGCGCGCGCAACACGCGGCGCGGATTCTTGAGATCGACGAGGCGCTCGGCGTCCGGATCGACGCGTATGAGCAGCTTCACGAGCTCGTCGAGCGCTTTTGTTTCCATCGCCTTGCGGAATTCCGGCTGCGGAGGAACTTGCGGGATGTTGTAGTTATCGACGAGAGTCCGGATGTACAGACCCGTTCCCCCAACAACGATCGGGAGCTTGCCCCGTTTCGTAATCCCTTTGACCGCGATCAACGCTTTCTCCTGCCACTCGGCCACGGTCATGGTCTCGGTCGGCGGCAGAAAATCCATGAGATAATGCGGCACGCCTTCGAACAGGTACATTTTGCGCGCGCCGACCGAGGTCCGCTTGCCGCCAATCGGCTTTCCGGTTCCGAGATCGAACTCCTGAAAGACCTGGCGCGCGTCCGCGTTGATGATCTCTCCCTTGAATTTCTTCGCAAGCCGGATGCCGAGCAGGGTTTTCCCCGAAGACGTGGGTCCGACGATACATAAAACGCGCGGAAGAGCGCGTTTCGTACCCACCGGACCTCGTGATCCGGGGCTATTTCCTGACCCGTCTCGAACCGACATTTGAATGTATGATACGAAATTCCGACTTCGCGGTCAAATCATCTCCCCTTCCAGCACCCACGACTTCGCGGACGTGACGCTCGCCGATACGATCTTGCCGACCAACGAAGGGTCGTCGGACTTGAAACGCGTGAGCTTCATCTCGCGCGACTGGCCGCTCGCAAAGCCGTTGTCCGCCTTGTCGACGAGCACCGAAACGGTTTTGCCGACATACGCCCGGTTCTTTGCAAGCGAGATCGCTTCCATGAGCGATTGAAGCTCGTCCCAACGATCGCGCTTCTCTTCTTTGGACACGTCATCAGGATAAAGTTTGACGCCCAACGTTCCGGAACGCGGCGAATATTGCGCGTTATACGAAATATCGAAGCCCACGTCCTTATATATGGACAATGTTTCGTTGAATTGTTCGCGCGTTTCACCGGGAAATCCGACGATCATGTCGGAACCGAGCGCGATACCGGGACGACGCGCCTTGATTTTACGAATCGTTTCGAGAAATTGTTCGCGCGTATACTTGCGGTTCATGCGGCACAACACTTCGTTACTGCCGGATTGAACCGGAAGATGGAGATAGTTCACCTGCTTCGGCAATATGAGCGCGTCGATCACTTCGTCCGTCATGGAAATGGGATGAGCGGCCGTCCAATGAAGACGCTCAAGCCCCGGAAGTTGGTTCATCTCCCACAGCAATGCGGCAAAATGATCCGCGTACGGATTCTCCTTCGAGAAGGTCTCCGGATCGGTGACGCGATACGAATTCACGGTTTGCCCAAGCAACGTGATCTCGATGACGCCATGTGCGATGAGCTCGCGCGCCTCTTTCAGGATTTCCGACGCGGGACGGTTCCGCTCGAGACCGCGCGCGTACGGGACGACGCAATACGTACAAAACTTGTTGCAGCCGGTCTGGATGGTGAGATAGGCCTGTGCCGACGGCGCGCGCAATGGATGAATTTTGAGATAATCCGCCTCCAAAGATTCGGAATTCACCAATTCCGGACGCAGTTCGGCGATCCATCGAGGCAAATGCACCATTTCCGGTGTCGGGAAATATAGATCCGTCCCGGGAAGTCGTTTTTTGAACTCCTTCGCCTTATCGCGGCCGGGCATGCAACCCGTGACGACCACGATCATGTCCGGTTTCGTCTTTTTATACTCGAGATATTTTTCCTGCGAGCCGTACACGCGATCTTCGGCAGATTGGCGCACCGAACAGGTATTCACGATGATGAGATCGGCGACGGATTCGTCCGGCGTTTTGGTAAATCCGAGGGACGAAAGCAGGCCCGCCATACGCTCGCTATCGTTTTTGTTCATCTGACAGCCGTAAGTCGTGATGTTGTAGGTCGGCATGCGGCAACAAGAATTAGCATGGTATGATGTCTCTGTCTATGCCCGACGTAACTCCTGACGCGAAGAAAAAAATCGCGGACGCGTATGCCGCGTTCGAAAAAAGCCTGCGCGATATCGCACATGAACACCGGCTCACCGTCTCCGACTTGCTCCATCAGGTAGACGAAAAATACGTCGATAAACTGAAGGAACGGATTGAGAAAGAAAGTGATAGAGTGTAAACTGTCAACTATAAACTTCTATTTTTCCTATGGCTCCTCTTCCAAGTTCAAAAGACAAGTCCCTGAACGGCATCATCGTTGCCGTCGGGACGGTGCTCGTGCTGTACCTTGCGATCCTCTCCATCAAAGCGCTGGCCGAATATCGGCACGTCGGGCTGGAACCGCGCGGGCGCGAGACGTTTACGATCGAAGGCGAAGGAAACGTGTCCGCCCAACCGACGTTGGCCGAGGTGGATCTCGGTTTGTACTCCGAGGGTCGCGACGTCACGCCCGTACAGCAGACGAACGCCGCCAAGATCAACGCCATTATTTCCGCATTGAAACAGATGGGCATCGCGGACGCGGACATGCAAACGTCGAATTACAACATCTCTCCCAAGTTTGAATACGCCGTCGGCATCCAAAACGTGATCGGATACACGGTCTCCCAGAACCTGAAAGTGAAGGTTCGAAACTTGTCGAACGTGGGCGCGGTTCTTTCAAAGGCCGGCGAACTCGGCGCAAACCAGGTGAACGGCGTCCGCTTCACGATCGACGATCCGACGGACGCGCGGCAGGAAGCGCGCACCAAGGCGATCTCGGACGCAAAAAGCAAGGCCAAAGAACTGGCCGATGCCATGGGAGTACGCATCGTGAAAATCGTCACGTTCTCGGAGAGCACGGACGGCACGGTTCCGCCACCGGTCTTTTATCGTGGCCTGGACTCGGCCGCCGTTCCGGAGGCGACTCCGGACATCCGGTCGGGCGCGCTCGACGTGCAATCGCGCGTCAGCGTCACGTTTGAAATAAGATAACGATAAAAGGTTTCAGGTGTCAGGTGCCAGGTTTCAGCTCTGACCTAACACCTGAAACCTGGAACCTGACACCTAACACCTGCCTCAATATGTTCGGAGGAACAAAAATAAAATCGATCGTTGCAAGGGAAATACTCGACTCGCGCGGCAACCCGACGGTGGCCGCGCGCGTGACGCTGACGAGCGGCGCAAGCGCCGAAGCGAAAGTCCCGAGCGGCGCGTCCACGGGATCGCATGAAGCGCTCGAGCTTCGCGACGGCGACAAGAAACGTTATGGAGGGAAAGGCGTGCTTAAGGCGGTGAAAAACGTGAATACGCTTATCGCGCCCAAACTCAAGGGCATGGACGCGCAACGCCAGCGCGACGTGGACGCGACGATGCTGAAACTGGACGGAACGAAGAACAAATCCAAACTCGGTGCGAACGCGATGCTCGCCGTCTCGCTTGCGGTCGCGGAGGCGCTTGCCGTTCATCGCGAAATCCCGCTGTGGAAATCGCTTCGCAAGACGTACGACTTCCATCGCGCGGCGCGGCTCCCCTATGCGACGATGAACGTCCTGAACGGCGGCGCGCATGCCGACTGGTCGCTCGACGTGCAGGAGTGCATGATCGTGCCGAAACAAAAAAAATTCGCCGACCGGATTCGCGCCGGAGCGGAAACGTTCCACGCGCTCGCGAAGATTTTGAAGGCGGAAGGATACGCGACGACGGTCGGCGACGAAGGCGGATTCGCGCCCAAGCTCGGTACGATCGAAAACGCGTTCACGGTTCTCACAAAAGCGATCAAGGCGGCGGGATACAAACCCGGTAAAGACGTCATGATCGGAACGGACATCGCCGCGTCCGAGTTTTACGACAAAAAAGCCGACCTCTATCGCTTGAAAACCGAAGGGCACACCTACACGGCGGACGAACTGCTGGAACGTTATCTCCAGTTGCAAAAAGACTTCCCGATCGAATTCCTCGAAGATCCGTTTTCGGAAGATGATTGGAAGGCGTGGTCAAAAGCGTTGCCGAAGCTCAAAAAAAAGAGCGTCATCGTCGGCGACGACCATTACGTGACGAACATTGAACGATTGAAGCGCGGCATCGAGGAGAAAACCGCGAACGCGATTTTGATTAAGCTGAACCAAATCGGCACGCTTTCGGAAACCGTCCAAACCATCAACCTCGCGCACGAGAACGGCATGAAAACCGCCATCTCCCACCGCTCCGGCGAAACCTCCGACACCTTCATCGCCGACCTCGCCGTGGCTTGCGGATCTGAATACATCAAGACAGGATCGTTGTCCCGTTCCGAACGAGTGGAGAAATATAACCGACTATTGGAGATAAGTGAGAGGGAGATTTAAGACCACAAAAAAATAGGGTTTCATTTTGAGGCTTGTTTGACATGCACACATCTGAGACTTAAGGTAACGGTCGCCATGCCAAACGAGAATCAAAACGACGAGCCATCGACAACTCGATCGACAAAAAAGAAAAGCGTACAAAAAGCTCCCTCTTTGTGGACCTTCCCGAAGAATACCCTTGAAGAGGCTATTAGAATTTCAAAAGCTCTCGAAGAGCAAAACGCTGGCAATCCAATGAAAGCGGATATGCTCGCAAAAGCTGTTGGTTACAATAAGGCAACCGACTGGAGATTCCAAGATCTCCTCAAGTCTGCAAATCAATACGGTCTAGTAGAGGGATCGGGTTCCACAGCAACTGTTGTAATGACTCAGGTGGGTAATGATGTCATCGCTCCGGGCTCTCCTGAACAAAGACAAAAGGCTCTTCTACAAGCCTTCAAAAAGGTAGAGGATTTTAAAAAGGTAGAGGAGTTCTACAAAGGTAAAAAATTGCCAGAGAACGAATTTTTTGAGAACACTCTGATACGGCAATTCAATATACCACGAGAGAGGGTCAAGGCTTTTATTGATACCTTCACAAAAAATTTAGATTTCCTCAAACAGTTTCGTATCTCTGATGAAAATATCCCGAGTAGTGAAGAGCAATCCGCCCCAAAATCCATTGCACCTGAGCAGGAGGTCACCGGTAGAACATATCTCGATACGTGCTTTGTTATGATGCCATTCGGCAATTGGCAGGATCTGTATTACAAAGATCTTTTTGCTCCAGCCATTAAAGAGGCGGGAATGGAGCCGTTACGTGCCGACCAATTATTCTCAACGGGGACAGTAATTGAACAAATTTGGGAGCAAATTCAAAAATCAAAAATACTGCTAGCAGATCTCACAGGCAAAAATGCAAATGTATTCTATGAGCTTGGGCTAGCGCACGCGGCAAAAAAGCCTGTTGTATTCACTTCTGCAAACTTAGAGGATGTCCCGTTTGATCTCCGACATTTGAGAGTGATTATTTATAATATTAACGATCCTTTCTGGGGGGATAAATTGAAAAAAGATCTTGCAGTATATCTGAAAAACGCAAAAAGTGATCCTAAAAAATCAATTCCTCAACCTTTCCGCGATCCAGCCCTTGGCGATGTGCAAGAATCTCAATAGAGATGAAGGATGTCGTTATCTAATCTAAACCAAAGGAAGTTTACTACCTCAACGGCACCATCACCCCCGGTAATTGCCGCGTTTGGCGGTACCTCGAGCGTAGCGTCATCGCCGTTATTTCCCCTCTTCCACAATGCGAATCCCCTCCTTCGTCAATCCATAAAGCTCATACACCGACACGTCTATTTGTTTCTCCAGCGCGTCTGCTTGTCTTTGCAGTACAGCGGAGACCGACTCACTATTTGAGGAAGCTAGCTCTTTTTGTAAAACAAGCATTTTAGAGACAAGTGCCTCTAGATGATTCTGTTTTTCTTCAGAGACCTTGCTGGGTACAGGAAACTGTCTAAAAACTGCAACGCCTATATCCAAGTCCGCCCCCCTTTTTTTACCGTATTGATGGAACCAATAATCGCCCAGTCGTGAGTTCATCAAACCAAGCAAAAATTTTAGTGAGAAGCCTTTATCACGTGAGATCACAACCGAAAAAGAAAATCCAACAAAAAATGACTGATCGTCAAACGTAAACTGTGGCCGAGAAAACATGGCTTTACAAATCAGCTTGGGCACTTCAAAAAATCTAGCTTCTCTCGGACGGTGAATCCCATAGGGTTTATTGGAAGATGTTATGAATCGTGCAACTCTATCTAGATGTTTCTTAAGAGCGGGTAGTTCACCGCTCTTAATACGATCTCTAACCATGGAATCGCTGTAGATTAAATATTTTTCTTTGAAAGAGGTCCCGTAACGAATCACATTGTTTGGGTCAAGATACTTTCTTAATACTGCCAGTTCTTCTTTTTTCAACCCAAGTGCTTTTACTTCACTGCCTGATAAAACAAAAACCCCAGTACCAGCAGGAACCGAATCCAAAGCATTCTTCTTACTAACCTTATCAGTGGCCTCAACCACACCTTGTGAGACTTCAAAAAAGTCATTCAATTCCCTATATTGACTGAAATCAATTAGTTGTTCGTCAAATGAAATTTTAGAGTCTTTACTAAAAATTTTTTGGTACTCAACAAATTTACAGTTATTCAACGCGAAGCCAATGTTCGTAACCCCGGACGCATCACAAACCTTAACCATATCAGACTTTTCTGATGCGTGTTTTTCATATATGTGTATGGCGTGTTTGCCACTGACTCCTTTAAAAATCCGTTGACCAGCAAAATCAATATACTCGTTCATTACCGCATCTAATCGAATACGGTCGACCAATTTTGAGGCTCCCTGATTTTTTAGAAAATAGCTATTCGTGATGAATCCTATCTTCCCATCTATGCCCGCAATATCAAATGCCCTATGCAGAAAAAAATACCACATGTCCATCTTGCCCTGATAGTAAATCTTGTAATCGCCCTTTCTAATGTCACGGAAAGTGTCTTTACTATTCAGCTCTTTAAGATAGGGTGGATTTCCGATCACGGCATTGAATCCACCGTGAGCAAATATATTTGAGAATTCTGATTTCCAATCAAATGGATTTACACGAGTCAATTCACGAGGATCCGCAGATAGTTGCTCTAAGAAATATTCAGTACCGACAAGCGAATTCCCACACTTGATATTATCCCCAAGTCGTGGAAGCATCCGCTCATTAAACAAACTTTGCTGCTCCGGCGAACTCAATGCCTCCAGCATCAGGGAAAGCTTGGCCATCTCCACCGCCTGACGGTCGAGGTCGACGCCGTAGATATGCGCCGTGAGAATGCGCTTCTTCTCTTCGAGCGTCAGTTGCCACTGCTCGCTCTTATCCCGGTAAATCTTGGAAGCCTTCTTGTGTTTCTCCGCATTATCGGCCACGTACCAATCGCGGTACCAATCCGCGAGAAACTTATATGCGCCGAGCAAAAACGAACCTGAACCGCAGGCCGGATCAACGATGGAAAGCGTTTCGATCTGCTTCGGCGTCTTGCCTTCGACCAACTTTCCCACGGTATTTTTGACAATATATTCGACGATGTAGGTCGGTGTGTAATAGATGCCGCCGGCCTTCCGAACCTCAGGCTTCACTTCCACTTTCGCACGCCCTCCCTCGGTCAAACGAATTACCTTGCCCAAAAACTGTTCATACACCTGACCCAAAATTTCTGCCGGAATTGCATCGAACTTATACGGGCTTTTTGGGAAATAGAGCTCAGAAATCATCTCTTTCAAAACCTTGTCGTCAATCTTCAAGTCGGCGATCGACGCTACCTCGAACAAATCCGAGTCGTAACGCTGTTCGGCCTTCTTAAAAAGTTTGTAGAGCTTGGCATATGCGCCTTCACCCTCGACAACTTTGCTCAATTCTCCCTCATGCGCGATCCCCCGATCTTCACAGATACGCAAAAACAGGATGCGGGCGATGGAGTCCTGCACGATGCGGTTCAGCCGCTCCTCCGAAACCTTGTTACGGTTCGCAATGTTATGGGCTAGTAAATCGCGCCATTTGGAAATATCGTCCAACAGCTCATCATCCACCGTCTGCTGGGCACGTTTCTTGGTTAACTTTTCCAATGATCCGCCGAGAACGGCTTCTCGGGAAAATAGGGCCTCGATCTCGTCCCAACGTTCGACATATTCGGTAAACTTTATGCAATCGATACGGGCGATCTTGGCGGCGTCGGTGGTCTTCGGCCTTACCGAAGTATCGTAAATCGAAAGCTCTTCAAAATCCGTTAGGATGCTGCGTGCCGTTTTTGCGCTCCAACCATATCCGCGCAACTGAAGCGCCGCGTCCTGATTGTTACAAACATTCAATGAGGGCTTCTTGGCTTCGACGAAAAAACGAAGCTTCTTGTCCAGATAAAAACCGAAGTCGGGAGCCTTGCCGTGTATAAGCTTCTCATAATGCACGTCTCGATCCGCTCCCTTTGCGTGCTTATTCTCCATATCCCAACCTAAAACCTCGAAAAATGGGTTGAGAAACTCCGTACGCAACTGCTCCTCGTTATAATCGCCTGACTGGTGATATTTGAAATTCTGTTCGAATTTCTCCACGAGCTGGTGGATCCGTTGCGGGGCGGGCATACGGCAAAAGCTTACAAGACCTACCTCAAAAGCACCAACAACCCCGGCAATCTCCCCTTAAGCGCGATAAAATCCAGCATCGCTCCCCCGCCGGTGGAGACGAAGTCGAAGTGATGTTCGGTTTTGTTGCAACTTTTATCATGTCGTCGACGCCGATAACACGGTCTCAAAATCTTCACCAATCTTCCAAACGCCCTTCTCTCTGAATGCCGGAATATTCTGGCGACGGGCGGCGTTCGTGATGGCGGGAGCTGACTTGCTTTGCTTTTTGATGAATTCGGAAAGCGCGATGATCTTTTCACCCTTCAAATAGGTGATTCGTTTATGGAGCGACTCCAGCAAACCGAGCGAAAGCACCTTTTCCATCGTCTTGGTATTTTTATTATCTCGAAAGTCATTAAAGGCTTGATAGTATTCGCTTTTTTCTCGATCCCTGATGATAATGATCGGAAATCCAAGACGTGAAAGTTGAAAATTGATGAGCACGCGTCCAATACGCCCGTTGCCGTCGTTGAACGGGTGGATATTTTCAAATTCCAAATGAAACTTTGCAAGTTTATCCAAAAAATAAGCGGAAAAATCACTGGTGTATTCAGAGATGGCGGAATCGATCATTCGTTCAACCAGCTCCGGAGCCGGAGCGATGTGCGTACCGACTCGGACGTACTCTCCGGGCTTTCTAAACCGACCGGCGATTTTATCGTCAATGCCACCAATAAGCATCCGGTGCAGAAGTAAAACCGTCTCTTTGTTCACCTCGGTCTCCTTGGACTTTTCGCGGATGTAGCCGATGACCCGGGCAAGGTTCTTCGCCTCATACACTTCACGCAAAGAAACATCCCGTGCGACTTCCATATCCAAAAGGATCTTCTCGGTCTCCTTAAGAGTGAGGGTCGAGTTTTCAATGGCGTTGGAGTTATAAACGCTTTCCGGAACCTCGGCCTCATCGATCATCACCAAAAGCGAGTCCTTGCCTTTACGAAGGGTGTCGTATTCGGCTTTTAAAGCCTGAATCCGTTCTTTGATCGGTTTGGTTATAGCCATATAAGAGGTTGGTGCTACGTCATCAGTATACTCTATTTACCTATAAATGTCAAAGTTTAGTGAATGAGTGCCATAAAAAGCACTCCATTCACTAAACTTTAGCCAAATTTTACTTACCTCAGCAACACCATCAACCCCGGCAACATAATAGATGGCGCTTTTTGGTACTCCCGCAGGGAATCGAACCCTGATAGCCATTTCATAGGAATAGCCTCCTAACCATAGGACGGGAGCGTGGTACCCTCGGCAGGACTTGAACCTGCAATCTTGGCGGTAGAAACGCCTCGCTCTATCCAGTTGAGCTACGAGGGCAGAAAGATTTTCTCATTACAAAAACCCGCAAAAACCGTTCACACGTCGTGAGCGGCGTTTGCGGGTTATATCCTTCTGAATCGGTGGGTCATGATTGGGTGTATTCTATAGCACTTGCTCTGGCCCATCAACTACGATGATAACTTTCTTTCCATCTAACCTCACCTTCTGCATAAAAGAGAGGCCCTTCCCGTTACCAACCGCAGAGCAATCAAAACCTCGGTTCTTAAACTCCTCTGGCAACGCGGACATAAATTTCGCCCTCGAACCAACCCAACCCGAATTACCAACTTGCCGATTAAAGACATCGATCAATTCTTGATCACTCATCTTCTTGAACCTGGCGGCAAAGTCTTCGTTCTCAATATTATTAGTCATAGGTCTAAATGGAGGTATTCGAAATAAGATTACACCTATTCCCAGTCATAACAAGCTCAAAAGCTGGATGACGGCGAAAGGCACGTTCTTATTTTCTCCCCCTCTTCTTCCCCTTTATCGTCTTCACCTTCACTCTCCCCGGCAGCACCCCCACCTTCCTCCTCACCAAATCTAGAATATGTTCCTCCGCCGGCAACTCTTCCGGCATAGTCCCTCCGATCTGCTCGATGGTCTTGCGTACTTTTCTTCCAACGTCGTGATGCGTCGCCGTCGCCACATCCTCCCCGTTCACGCCGTCCATTTTGAGCTTGGCATCCGTTTGTGTGATGCGGAAGAGGTTGGCGGCGAGTTCCGTGGAACCGGCGCGGTCGAGGATGTCGTCTTGGCCGATGCCTTTTCTTTTCTTGATATCTTCGGCGGTTAATCCGTACAGACCGAGATAACCCGCGTTATTAAATTTTCCGAAGTTTTCTACGCCCGCTTTCTTGGCCGTATCAAACAATTGTTTGTTGTGCGAAATGACTTGATGGCGGGTGAACAGGCGCTTGCCGTCATCGTCTAGCGTCTCATAAAGCTCCTGCTTGCGTGTTTGGACGGCAAAGTAAACCTGCGCAAAAGCGATCTCCGGCTTTCGGGGGTCGCCGTTTTGGGCGATGAGGTAGCAAGCGAAGCGGGACAGACGATAATCAACAATCTTTCTAGATGCTTCTTTTGGTGTATTCTTAGCTATTTTTATCATTTTGTCGGCGCCGACAAAATGATCCTGAATCGGTTGGTTGGTTGAGACACACGTCGCCTTCGCTCTCTTGATAGCCTCACTGAACTTACGCCACTCGATATAGCCGACAAGTGGCATCAGCTCACGCGCCTCCCAGTACTCATACCCAAGCCCATCCGTCTTCTTGATGGATTCAAAGTCCTTGTGCAGCGATGCGGGAACAATGGAAGCGTTCATAAAGACAGGGTGTGGTTAAGAATTTTGGTAATTGTACCCTTACCTCAAAAGCGCCAACAACCCCGGCAATCTCCCCTTAAGCGCGATAAAATCCAGCATCGCTCCCCCGCCGGTGGAGACGAAGTCGAAGTGATGTTCTGTTTTGGTTGTGCTGATGACGGGTAGCGTGTCTCCCCCGCCGGCGACGCCGAACGCTTTCCCTTTGGCGCGCGCGCCGATCGTGCGCGCGAGAAAGCGTGATCCGAATCCGCACGGCGCGCATTCGATGAGGCCGACCGGGCCGTTCCACACGATCGTGGACGCGCCGCCGATGATCTCGGCCCATGCTTTCAACGTTTTCGGTCCGACATCGACGATCGTGTCTTTCTTGCCGATCGCATCGACGGACACGCGGCGCAAGACGGGATCGTTCGTGACTCTCGTCGTCACGACCACATCCTCCGGCAGGTGAATATTTTTGTGTTTGAGCAACTTTTTTGCGAGCGCCACCCCTTCTTTTTCATGCGCCGATCTTCCGACCTCCATCTTTTGCGCCTTCAAAAATGCCGTGGCCATGGCGCCACCGATCAGTACGTCGTCGCAGACGCGGCAAAGCGCCTCGATGACCGGAAGCTTGGTCGAGAGCTTGAGTCCGCCGATCACGGCCACGAACGGGGATTTGGGATGGTCGAGAAGCCGCGACAATGCCGAGACTTCTTCGACGAGCGCTGGGCCGGCATACGCAGGCAGGAGTTTCGCGATGCCCGAAACGGACACATGTGTGCGATGGCACGAGGCGAACGCGTCGTTCACGAACGCGTCGCCGAGATCCGCATACGCCTTCGCCAACGTTTTGTTATTTTCTTCCTCCCCTTTCAAAAAACGCACGTTTTCCAGCAAATGAATGCTCCCCGGCGTTGCGGATGCGAGCGCGGACTGCAATTTCGCGTGTTCGGACTTGTTGGCAACGGATTCGGGATGATACGTGAGATCCAATCCGTACGTTTCTCGAAGCAAACGCTCCAGCGGCTTGGTCGAAAAACGACGATCGCGTTTGCTCGGACGCCCGAGGTGAGTTAGAACCACGATTTTTGCGCCGCGCTTTTTGAGCTCCTTCAACAACGGAAGCGAGCGCTCGATTTTAAGCGACGCGTCGCGTTCCATCGAACCGTTCGCAGGGACGCCTGTGTCCCGAAGCGCCGCATGGCGCGTAGGGACGCCTGTGTCCCGAAGCGCCGCATGGCGCGTAGGGACATTCCAGTCGACGCGCACCAAAACGACTCGTCCTCGCAACGGTTTTTTTGATGAAAGCGCGCGTAAGGAAATCTTCATTTCATGTTTCGTGCCACCTCCAACGCCATCTCGGCCAATCGATGCGAATAGCCCCATTCGTTATCATACCAAGCGATGACCTTTACGAGATCGCCGTCCACGACCTTCGTGAGCGGCAAATCTACGATCGCCGAAGCGCTGGAGCCGATGAAATCGCTTGAGACGAGCTCTTTGTCCGTAACTTCGACAACGCCTTTCCAGAGAGGATTCATCGAGGCTTTGCGCAGGGCGTCGTTTACCTGCTCGACGGTCACGCGCTTCTTCAAGACAAACGTGAAGTCGGACAACGACATGACGGGAACCGGAACGCGGATCGACATCCCATCGAACAGTCCTTTGAGCTCCGGGATCGTTTCGGTCGTGGCGATGGCCGCGCCGGTCGTGGTCGGGATGATGTTTTCTGCGGCGGAACGGGCTCGGCGCAAGTCTTTGTGGGGTCCGTCGACGAGAACCTGGTCTGCGGTATAGGCGTGAATGGTCGTCATCATGGCTTTGCGGATGCCGAAGGCGTTGTTCAGGATCGCCGCGACCGGCGCGATGCAATTGGTCGTGCAGCTCGCGTTATTGATCACCTGCGCTTTTTTCCCCGCGCCTTTTTCGTTCACGCCGATGACATGCGTCGGCACGCCGCCACCCTTGGCCGGCGCCGAAATAATGACGCGCTTTGCGCCCGCCTCCACGTGCTGCGACGCGCCTTCGAGATCGGTGAATCGCCCGGTACATTCGAGAACGATATCGATGCCGAGCTTTTTCCACGGCAATTGTTTCGGGTCTTTTTCGGAAAAGACCTTGATCCGTTTTCCGGCGACGACCAGCTCGTCTTCGTCCGATGAAACCGACTTGTCCCAGGTACGATACGAGGAATCGTATTTAAGTAGATGCGCCAGCGTCTTTGGATCCGTGAGATCATTCACGGCGACGACGTTGAATCCGACTTTACCGAATCCGGCTTTGAATACGTTTCGACCGATGCGGCCGAACCCGTTGATGGCAATCTTGGGCATATTTGGAGTCATTGTATCACAGGAAAAACAGAGAGCAGAGAGCAAAGAGCAGCTCCTGATAGAAACTGCTCTTTGCTCTCTGTTCTTTTTTACTACTCCCTGTTCTCTGCTTACTGCTCTTTGCTCTCTTTCTTCCTCTTATCCTGTCGGAAAAAGTAGAGGCCGAGCGCGAGAAAGGCGAGCGCAAGCAGCAGCCACAATCCAAAGCCGCGCAGCCAATCGATCCACGTCATACCGTCGGACGACGTCTCGCCGTTCTCCAGGATGCCGTCCGGCCATCCGGAAGTCGCCATGCCGTTTTCAAACGATGTGCCAAGCACGCGCGCCTCGCCTTTGGTCGCGTCGTTCTCCGCGAGCTCGATGCTTGTCGAAGAGGAATCATCGGCTGCCGCTTGCTCGGGCTCGGGTTCCGGCGACGGTTCCGGTTCCGGTCCCGGTTCCGACGTGGACGCGGGCGGAAGCTCGGAACGCTTTGGATCGAGCGGATACGCATCCTGTTTGTCTCCGATGCCGTCGGTGTCGGTGTCGTATTTTTTTGGGTTCGTTCCGACGTTCTCCTCCTCGAAATCGTAGAGCCCGTCGTTGTCGTCGTCGGAGTCCGTGGAATCGTCCTGCCCGTCGCCGTCGGTGTCCCGCGAACGCGACGGGTCGGTGGGATGCGAATCCTCGCCGTCGGGTACGCCGTCGTTGTCGTCGTCCGGGTCTTCACGATCGCCGATGCCGTCGCCGTCCGAGTCGCGGTCGATGAAGATCGTGAGGTCGGCCGTATCGCCGACTTCCCCGCCCTCGCCTTTCGTATCGACGCGGATCGTCGTCTCTCCGTATTCCGACGGTCGCCAGTTCACCCAAACCTCTTCCGCGCGACCGGCCTGCTTGTACGAAATAGGCTTGTTTCCGATCAGCGCGTCGTTCGCGTAAAATAGAACGCTCCCCTCCGCATCACGATCACATTCCGGTTGTACCGTCACGTAAATGCGCGCCGACTGATTCAGAAACGGCGCCGAAGGCACGACGCTGATATCCTGCGAACGGATCGACAGGACGCAGTCGGCCCCTTGCGCATGAGCCGGAATCGTAAAGAACAAAAAACAGTAAATAAAGAGCAGAGAGCAAAGAGCAGTTTTTATCGGGTACTGCTCTTTGCTCTTTGTTCTCTGCTCTTTGCTCTCTACTTGTTGCATATACGCATAGGATAGATCAAAAGAAAAAGCCCCGCCACGGCGAGACTTTTTTCCCATACGTTTAGCATGCCTGTCCCGTCGGCGCCTCCATCTGCATGCGGACGAATCGGATAACGGCGATCTTTTCGCCGATCGTTCCCGAGAGTTCCGCGATGAGCCGCTCGATCGTCTTGTCTTCGTCCTTGATGAAGGACTGCTTCGTAAGACACGTATCGGTATACCACTTGTTCAACTTCCCTTCCACGATCTTCGCCTTGATCTCCTCGGACTTGTTGTCGCCCGCCATCTCAGCCTCGAATTCCGCTTTCTTCTTCTCGACGTCTTCGGCCGGAATAAGCTCCGGACTGACGAATTGCGGATCCATGGCGGCCACTTGAAGCGCGAGATCGTTTGCGAGCTGCTTGAAGACGTCGTTACGCGCGACGAAATCCGTTTCGCAGGCGAGCTCCACGATCGCGGCGAGCTTGCCGTTGTGGTGAAGATACGTCGCAAGCAACCCTTCGGAAGCGATGCGTTCCGCCGCCTTCTTTGCCGCCTTGATCGCACCCTTCTTCTTCAGGATTTCGATCGCTTCCTCCATGTCGCCATTCGCCTCTTCCAGCGCCTTTTTGCAATCAACGATGCCGGCGGACGTGCGGCGGCGAAGTTCCATCACGAGTGTGTTGTCGATAGCCATAACGTAATAGTTGATCAAAGGAGCAAACCCTTCATGCGTTAGTTATTCTTGAGTTCCGCGAACTTGTGTGCCTGCTGGCTCATGAGCGCGCCGCCGAGCTTGGCGCGGCCGGCCTCCCATTCGCTCTTCCCTTCGTTCATCGACCGGGCGACGAGATTCGCGATCATATCGATCGCGCGCACCGCGTCGTCGTTGGCCGGGATCGGGAAATCGATGTCGCTCGGATCGACGTTGGAGTCGCACACCGCGATGACTTTCACGCCGCGCTTCACGGCTTCCGAAAGCGCGGTTTTGTCCTTCTTGACGTCGAGGATAAAGATCGCGTCCGGAATGCGGGTGAGATCCTGCATGCCGCCGACTTTGTCTTCCAGGAGCTTGATCTGCTCGCCGATCTTGAGCTGCTCGAACTTGGTGTACTTCCCAAGCTCGCCCTTTTCGTGCTTGCGTTTCAAATCCTTGTACTTGCGTACTTGCGACGCGATCGAGGCAAAGTTGGTCAGCGTTCCTCCGAGCCAGCGCTTGTTCACGTACGGCATCTTGCAGGACTCGGCCGCCTTTTGGACGATATCCGCCGCCTGTTTCTTGGTGCCGACGAAGAGAATCACGCCGCCGCGCAAGGCGACTTTTTTGGCAAAACCCATGGCTTCTTCCAAGGCCTTCTGCGTCTCCTCAAGATTGATGATGTGGATGCCCTGACGGGAACCGAAAATGAACTTGCGCATTTTCGGGTGCCACTTGGAGGTTTGGTGACCAAAGTGGACGCCCGCCTGGAGCATGTCTGTGAGTTGGGGCATTTTTGACATAGCATTCCTTTTTTATACGGCTTTTTCCGGACTCCGGCCCTCCGTTGGTCCGCAGACCGGCGGGAGGGAAAGGAAGGAGATCCGTTTTGAGGGAAAAAGCTCGGGTTAATTAGTGGCGAGATATTAGCCAAGAACCCGAATTTCGTCAAACCTCAATCCTTGAAAATGAAAGAGCCGCCCGTCTCCGACCGAAGTCGAAGAGGGCGGCGAGACGATTCAGGGCAGGCCTTCGACGTGAAGCGCGGCGCGGTCGGCCGCGTCGACGATCATGTTCCCGTTCGCGTCGTACGCGTCCGGAAACGTGACAACCGGAACCGCGGGCGCGCCTAGGTACGTCGCCGTGTGCATGCCGGGGCACGTCACGCGCGTGCAGCGACTCGTCATGGTTCCCGTGTCGAAGGGGAACCATTCGAGCTGGCGTCCGGATGCGAGATCCGGATGCGTGAACGCGCACTCGACGGTGTCCGCGTCCACCATGCGGGGGCCACCAACGCACGACGTGAAGAACCAACCGCGCTCCTGGCGACCAAACGGAGGCAGCTCGTTCCAGATGAGCCGGATCGCGATTCCCGTCATGGGAACCGCCCCGTCCATCCGGATGAGAAGCGGGCACGGGAGATCGCCTCCCGAGCAGTCCTGGTCGATGCCGTCGCCGCAAATCTCGACGACCGGCACGCAGGCGTCGGTGCCCGCATCGGTACCCGCATCACGACCGGCATCGAAGCCGCCGTCCATGGAAGGCGGACCGCCGTCGTGACCGGCATCGAGGCCGGAGTCTTCCGAACCGGAGTCCGAGAGATCGCCGTCGGGCATTTCGCCCGCGTCGAAGCCGGAGTCGATCTCGGCGTCACCGGCGTCGCCGGGATGGACGAAGGCGTCCGCGCTCGCGTCGGCCGACACGAGTCGGCAGCGACCGGTGTCGTCGCCGACCTCGTCGGGAACGCATCCGAGCGCGGAGCGGTTGAGCGTGCAGCCGGCGAACGCGAGGTTCGCGATGACGATAAGCGCGGTCGCGAGGGCCACGCGGAACTTCTGAATGAACGAACATGCGTGCGCCATGGCGCCTCCAAAATTCATATCCGAGCCCCGTGCTCGAATAGTCTGACCATACAGTCAGGACATGACTTTATACAATAAAATAAGGGTTTTGTCAATGGAACTAGCTTTGAAAGCCCGTCCCGACACCCCCCTGATTTTTTGGCTTTGGTAAGCGCATTCTTGGCTGCAACCCAAGGTCTTTTCGCAATTCCTCCCTAAGACCTCGAACAGTCCGCTCGGCTTCCGGCTCCCCCTTGGACTCCTCCGCAAGTCGCGCCGTCGTCGTCGTTTGCTCCACCTTATTCGCCCTCCCTATGGCCCCGCGCATGCGATCAAGTATGCCGGAGCCTTCCGTTGCTTCTTCTGCATCGGCATCTGCACGGCGCTCTCGTGCAAGCATTTTCATCCTCGCCTTCAGCTCCTCGGGCGTAAAACGCGGGCCTTCGAGCGCTTGTTGCGCTTCTCGTGACGCCTTCAACACCATCGCGCTCGCGCTCTTTGCTTTTTGCGCCACATCAACGTCTTGAAGCGCGGCGACGACTTTTTTGTATTTGAGTTGTGACCACCCTTTTCCGTCGCCGGACATGGCTTTGGCGATTTCACGCGTGTCGACATCACCCGCGCCTCGCTTTATCAGAGCGGCTTTCAATTTCTCATCACCCACTTTTTCCAATCGCCGCTCGATGCGCTTGGCGTCATGTCCGCGAAAAATCATCCGTCCGACGGACGAACCGATCTCCTTTCCCGACGCGCGCATGGGCATGGGGGTAGTTTACATTAATCCTCGTCTTCCTCGTTCCCCTTCTTGCCCGATTTCACCGCCAGGATCACGCCTTCAATATCCCCGTCGAGAATATTCGGGATGTTGTGCCACGATTTCTTGATGCGATGGTCGGTGATGCGGTCTTGCGGATAGTTGTATGTGCGGATTTTTTCCGAGCGTCCGCCGTGGCCGATTTGCGCGCGGCGCTCCGCGTCGAGCTGCGAGCGTTTTTTTTCTTCGTCCGCTTCCCAGATACGCGCACGGAGAATCGCCATGGCGCGCTCCCTGTTCTGCAATTGCGAGCGCTCGTCCTGACACGACACGACGATATTCGTCGGGATATGCGTGATGCGCACGGCGGACTTGGTCGTGTTTACGGACTGTCCGCCCTTGCCGCCGGCGCAAAACGTGTCGATGCGCAGATCTTTCGCGTCGATCACGACTTCCGTCTCTTCGAGTTCCGGAAGGACGGCGACCGTAGCGGTCGACGTGTGGATGCGTCCCTGCTTTTCCGTTTCCGGCACGCGTTGGACGCGGTGGACGCCCATCTCGTATTTGAGCCAGCCATACGCGCCGGCGCCCTTGATCGACACGACCGCTTCCTTGTATCCGCCCATTTCGTTCAAGGACTCGGAAAGGAGGCCGGTTTTCCATGTGCGACGCTCCGCAAAGCGGATGTACATGCGCAGAAGATCGCCGGCGAACGATGCCGCCTCGTCGCCGCCGGCGCCGGCGCGGATTTCCACGATCACATCATTCCGGTCATGCGGATCCGGCGGCGTGAGCATGATCTCAAATAGCTCCGTCGCTTTTTCCAGTTCCGGCTGCAGTCGCTCGAGCTCGGATGTGCCCATCTCCTTCATCTCCTCACTATCGGAGGCGACGGCTTCCTTTGCGTCCCTCACGGCTCGGTCGGCGTCGAGCAGCGTTTGTGCGGTTTCCGCCTTGTTCTTCGCATGCGTAAACGCGATGGACGCCTCTTTCAATTTTTTCTGATCGCCAAGCACGGCCGGATCGGACAACACCGCTTCGGCTTTTGCAAGTTCTTTTATGGCGAATTTCGCCTGTTCGATGAGATTCATATCTGGTTTCGGAACAACGAAAACCGGCTCGACGGGCATTGTACCCGTTGGAAGCCGGTTTCGATAAAGCTAAGCCTCGACCAGGGTCTTTTTCGAGGACTTCTTTTTGTCCTTCTTGGCGGCACGCTTGGCGGCCTTTTCCTTTTTGCTCGTGGCGGTCGCGCCTTTTTCCATCGCCTTCGTCTTCAAGTTCTTGAAGCGGTCGACGCGGCCGGCCGTGTCCACAAGGTTCTGCTTGCCCGTGTAAAACGGATGGCATTTGAAACACAACTCAACCTTGATTTCCGGCTGGGTTGAGCCTGTCGTAACCTCGTAGCCGCAAGAAAGACAGCTAATCTTGGCGTCGGTCGTATATTTCGGGTGAGTGTCGGCCTTCATATGGATGGCGGGAAGATTAGCAAAAAGCCCTATTTTTGGCAAGCCTAGACGATTAACCTCCTCACCACCCACCAATACGCCTTCAGGATCGGATTACCGACGTACGTGACGATAGGACTTTGGACGGCCGCTTCCTGGAATTCGATCGATGCGACGACGAGGCGGAGCAGTTCCCGATCCCCTATCGTACGCGAGGCGCGGATCGAGCGGCGGCGCTTGCCGATCCACTTCCAGAAGTCGCGCGAGAGCAGATCGCCGTACACCTTGCGCTTCATGTCCCACCAGCCACCACGCCCTGTACCATACGGTGCAGGGCCACGTATCGAAAGGAGCGCGGTCGCGAGATCCGTGCCGATCAAGGCCGGAAGGACGAGCAGCAACGTCCACCATCGATAATAGCTGAAGACGAGCACGTAGCGGTTGCGTTCCATCCAATAGAAATTGATTTTCGCTTTCGCGAACTCGTACCAATGCCACACGACGGACTTCGGTTCGAGCACGATCTTGAAACCGCGCGAACGAAGTCCGAGCGAAAGATCCGTGTCTTCGTGATAGGAAAAAAGCTTCTCGTCGAAGAGATTCCCTTCGATGGCGGAAACGCGGACGAGAACCGCTGCGCCCGACGCGTACCCGATCTCGTCACTGGTAACCGGTAATTGATAACTGGTAACTGGTTCACGGTAGCCGGTCGAATAGCCGTGGCCGAGAAAGTGAAACGCGTTTCCGGCGGAGTTGATGCGATCGCGGTCCTGACCGAGCAGGAGAAGCGATTGCACGGCGCCGATCTTTGAATCCGACTCGGCTCGCTCGACCGCACGGACGAGATAATCCGGATCGACTTCCGTGTCTTCGTTCGTGAGATGGACGTACTCGCAACCGAGTTCTTTCGCTTTTTCAAAGCCGAGGTTGTTGTTGCCGGAGAATCCGATTTCTTCGTCACGAAAAATATACGTGATACGCGGAAGCGTGGCGCCGGACTTCGGCATCCACGTCCGTTCAAACCATTCTTTGACGGACGGGCGACTTCCCTTCGACTCGACGCAAATCAATTCGAGACGATCCTTCGGATAAGACAGCTTCTCGAACGAGCGCATGGCACGCTCGATATCCTCCTCCCAATTTTTTGTGGGGAAGGTGAGATAGATGATGGCGACCTTGGGCTGCATAGAAGCTAGAAGCTAGAAGACAGAAGACAGAAGCTCGCGCCATGCCTCAAAAAATATCTTCGGTGCCATAATGAGCAGATGTGCGCTTCGGAGCAGCTCAAATCCGATACTCCGCAGTTTGTCGCCAAAGCTCGTCCCTTTCCAGTGGCGACGATAGACGCGCCATTGATTGACGTAGGACGACTTGCGTAGGATGACGGGCCGCTTCGCATGGCTCGATCCCGCCTTCACGCCGCGCGCATGCCACGCGATCGCTTCCGGCTCGAACCACGACACGAAGCCGGCATTGCGAAGTCGTAACGCAAGATCAACGTCCTCTTTATACATGAACCACTTCGGACCAAAGAGTCCGCCCGCTTTTTCGACCGCGGATCGACGATAGAGCCCGATCGCTCCCGATACTCCGAATACTTCTTCCGAATACATCTGGCTTCTGACATTTGACATCTGACATCCCGCGAAGCGGTCCACAATTTGCGCGAGACATTTGTATTCGAGTCCGGTCGTGTCGATGGTGACGCCGTCCGATCGAAGGACAAGTCCGGTGATACTTCCAATCTTGGGATCGGACTCGATGCGACGCATGACGCGCTCGAGATACTCCGGCGCGAGCGTCGCGTCGTCGTTCAGCAGCATGACGAACGGCGCTTCATGCGAAAGAAACATCGCCTGATGACCGCCGGCGAATCCCGTATTCGTTTCGTTCACGATGAACGTATGACGCAATCCGGACGAGACGACCTGTGCGCGCGACAACTCCGCCTCATCGCGGTTTTCCGAATTATCGAGAAACCACATCTCGAACTCTTGAAACGTTTGCGCCTTCAGCGACTCCAACAGCGGCGCGAGATGCTTCGAGCTATGATGCGTGATGACTTGGATCGCGAGTTTCATAGCCACTTCCAAAAATAGCTCACCATGCTCGTCAGGAATTGTTTGCGTTTCCACCACCGGCCTCGTTGCGCGAAACTTTTGCCGACAAGGTCATGTGCGACAATGGACGGAACATATCGCACGCTCATTCCCTTCTCTTTCACGCGACGGCAATAATCGACTTCCTCGAACCAGATGAAATATCGTTCGTCGAGCAAGCCGACCGTTTCGAGCGCGGATCGGTTGATGGCGAAATACGAGCCGCGGACGGTATCCACGTCTTGCTCCCGCTCGAGATCGAGATCGTTTCCCATGTAGCGATCCATCGTCTTCGGAAAAAGGCGTTTCAGCTTGAGCGTCACGACGAGCTGGTCTTTCCATGTCGGAAAACGGCGCAGGTGATGCATTGACTGACCGTCACGGCCAACGAGCTTCGCGCCAAGCACGGCGACGTTCGGATATGTGTCGAGAGAGTCGACCGTTTTTGCGAGCGCGTCCGGCTCGACGCGCATGTCGGGATTGAGCAGCAAAATATGAGGAGCCCCCACCTCCCCATCCCCTCCTCCGGGAGGAGGGGTAAGGGGTGGTGACAGCGCTTCCCTGATCCCTTGATTACACGCCGCCGCGAATCCGCGATTCTCCCGGTTCGCGATCACGCCCACGTCGGGAAACGCCTCGCGCACCGCTTCGACCGTGCCGTCATCCGATGCGTTATCGACGAGAATCACGTCGAGCGCCGGCATAGGGCGGGATGCGAATACGGAGCGAAGGTTCTCCAAAACAGCGTCTTTCACGTTCCAGCTGACGATAATGACGGCGAGATCTTTTTGGCTGTCGGAAGCCATATTTCGAGAATGAGCCTACCACGGGAAGGTCGTATTGCAATACGCCCTCCCGTCATAGAGAATACGCGCCATATGCGACTGTTGGTCACGGGCGGAGCGGGATTTATCGGGTCGAATTTCATTCGATACCGGCTTGCAAATCACCCGAGCGACGTGATCGTGGATCTGGACGCCCTCACCTACGCCGGTAATCCGGAAAATATCCGCGGACTTGATCCGGACCGACACCTCTTCATCCACGGAAACATTTGCGATGCGGATGTCGTCCATCGCGCCATGGAAGGCGTGGACGTGGTCGTGCATTTCGCGGCCGAGTCGCATGTGGATCGCTCCATCAAAGGGAGCCGCGTGTTTCTGGAGACGAATGCGCTTGGCACGCAAACGCTTTTGGAAGAAGCGGCGCGGCGCGAAGGTCAGATCAAACGCTTCCATCACGTCTCGACGGATGAGGTGTTCGGCGCGCTCGCGCTCAATTCGAGAAAACGGTTTAACGAAAGCACGCCGTATGATCCGCGCAGTCCGTACTCGGCGTCGAAGGCCGCGAGCGACCATCTCGTACGCGCGTACCATCACACGCATCACGTGCCGATCACGATTTCGAGTTGTTCGAACAATTACGGACCGTATCACTTTCCGGAAAAACTCATCCCGCTCATGATCGTAAATGCGCTACGCGATCTCCCGCTCCCCGTCTACGGCGACGGGAAATTCGTCCGCGACTGGATCCACGTGGAAGATCATTGCCGCGGCATCGAAGCCGTGTTGATGAAAGGGAAGATCGGCGAGACGTATTGCCTCGGCGGAAATGCGGAGCGGGCGAACATCGACGTCGTAAAGATGATTTTGCGTGAGCTCGGCAAACCGGAGACGCTGATCCATTTCGTGAAAGATCGAAAAGGACATGATCGCCGCTACGCGATTGATTCGACCAAAGCGAAAAACGAACTCGGTTGGGAACCGATGCGCACGTTTGAAGACGGGCTCAAAGAAACGATCGAATGGTTCAAAAAAAACGAAACGTGGTGGAAGCCGTTGCTGAAAAAATCGTAGGGGAGCATGGTTATGCGCCCGCGAAAAACGACGCGTGACGGGGGCGCATAACCATGCGCCCCTACCGGTTGACATATCGACTGTTTTTCTACGTGTTTTCGGTGTAAGACAACGGGGATTATGAAGATCCTCGTTTTTGGTTCCAAGGGGTTTATCGGCGGTAAAATGCTTCGCGCCTGGCCGGATGCGGTCGGGACGGATGCGCGTATCGACGACAAGGCCGCTGTTTTGAATGCGCTTGATGAACACAAGCCGAATGCGGTCGTGAACGCGGCCGGGAAAACCGGCCGACCAAACATCGACTGGTGTGAGACACGCCAAGCGGGAACGTATCGGTCCAATGTCACGGGAGCACTTGTCCTTGCGGAAGCATGCCAAGAGCGCGGTATCTATTTTCTCCACCTTGCAAGCGGATGCATCTTTTACGGCCCGTCGCCCGATCCCCGCGGATGGCGCGAGGAGGATTTTGCGAATCCCGAGTCCGTGTATTCGAGATCGAAATACGCAACCGATCTTCTTTTGTCGCGCATGCCAAATACAGCGATCGCGCGCATCCGCATGCCGGTCGATAACGAGCCGAACCCGCGCAATCTCATCGATAAGCTCGTAGGCTACACACAGGTGATCGACGTCGAAAATAGCGTCACGATCATTCCGGACATGATTGATGCCTGCTATCAACTCATTACGAAACACGGAACCGGCATTTTTCATGTCGTAAATCCCGGAACGGCACGGCACCGCCACATTCTCGATCTCTATCGTGAATACGTCGATCCGAGTCATCAGAATGAATGGATTTCGAAAGAAGAATTGATGACCCGAGGTCTAGCGAAAGCGACACGATCGAACTGCGTACTCCAATCAGCGCGCTTGCAGGAACTCGGCATCGAAATGCGCCCGATCGATGTCGCGTTGCGCGATACGATGATGAAGTATGCCGCAAAAAAAGCAGAGAACAGAGAGCAGAGAGCAGTTCCTGCCTCGGCTACCAGCCTACCAGCCTACCAGCCTACCAGGCTCCCCAAAATGAAAGGCCTCATTCTCGCCGGCGGCAAAGGCACGCGCCTCGCGCCGCTCACGAATACGACAAATAAGCATCTCCTGCCGGTCGGGAAGAAGCAAATGATTCTCTATCCGTTGCAGACGCTGCTAGATGCCGGAATCCGCGACATCATGGTCGTGACGGGATCGGATCACGCGGGCCATTTTATGAACCTGCTTGGCTCGGGCGCCGCGCTCGGTTGCCGACTCACCTACCGCATCCAGGACCAGGCCGGGGGCATCGCGCATGCCGTCGCGCTTGCGGAAGATTTTGTAGGACGGGACAACGTGACAGTGATTCTCGGCGACAATCTCTTTGAAGATAATTTCCTTGCGCCGATCAGCTCGTTCCAGAGCGGGGCGCTGACCTTTTACAAAGCCGTCCATGATCCGCAACGGTTTGGCGTCGTCGAGGTCGATCCGAGCGGCCGCGTGCTTTCGATCGAAGAAAAACCCGAGCATCCAAAATCGAACTTCGCGCAGGTCGGCTTGTACGTGTACGACGCGACCGTGTTCGACGTGATCCGCGCGCTCATGCCCTCCACGCGCGGCGAGCTGGAGATCGCGCACACGAATAGCGCGTTTCTGACGCAAGGGCGACTGGTCGCGCGTCCGGTGCGCGGATTCTGGTCGGATGCCGGCACGTTTGAGAGCCTGCGTCGTGCGAGCGAGT